>Ga0209676_1000117_pt1 | contig 203251 bp, 178 predicted proteins | sample AraplaCvi_mLB_r2_FD_184282 | JGI IMG/M metagenome (GOLD analysis project Ga0209676, IMG submission 184282) | Arabidopsis root microbial communities from North Carolina, USA - plate scrape MF_Cvi_mLB_r2 (SPAdes) (version 2) | ecosystem: Host-associated > Plants > Roots > Endosphere | place... | reverse complement strand
AGGGTACCGATCCACATGGTGATGAAGGTGATCGGCATGTACTTGCGCAGGCCGCCCATCTTGCGCATGTCCTGCTCGTGGTGCATCGCGATGATGACCGAGCCGGCACCCAGGAACAGCAGCGCCTTGAAGAAGGCGTGGGTCATCAGGTGGAACACGGCCGCCGAGTAGGCCGACACGCCCAGCGCCACGGTCATGTAACCGAGCTGGGACAGCGTCGAATACGCGACCACGCGCTTGATGTCGTTCTGCACGATGCCGATCAGGCCGGTGAAGAACGCGGTGGTGGCACCGATGAAGAGGATGAAGTTCAGCGCGGTCTGCGACAGCTCGAACAGCGGCGACATGCGGGTGACCATGAAGATACCGGCGGTCACCATGGTCGCGGCGTGGATCAGTGCCGAGATCGGGGTCGGGCCTTCCATCGAATCCGGCAGCCACACGTGCAGCGGGACCTGGGCCGACTTGCCCATGGCACCGATGAACAGGCTGATGCAGATGACGGTGGCGATCGACCAGACCACCGGCTCGCTCAGCAGCTGCATGCCGAACACGGTGCCGTCCCAGATCTGCATCTTGGCTTCGGGGCTGGCCAGTGCGCCTGCCTGCGAGAAGACCTGCGAGTAATCCAGGGTGCCGAACACCCACAGCACGCCGGCGATGCCCAGCAGGAAGCCGAAGTCACCGACGCGGTTGACCAGGAACGCCTTCATGTTGGCGAAGATCGCGGTCGGGCGCTTGAACCAGAAGCCGATCAGCAGGTACGACACCAGGCCCACCGCTTCCCAGCCGAAGAACAGCTGCAGGAAGTTGTTGCTCATCACCAGGGTGAGCATCGAGAAGGTGAACAGCGAGATGTAGCTGAAGAAGCGCTGGTAGCCCGGGTCCTCTTCCATGTAGCCGATGGTGTAGATGTGGACCAGCAGCGACACGAAGGTCACCACCACCATCATCATCGCGGTCAGCTTGTCGACCATGAAGCCGACATGGGCCGAGTACTGCCCGACTTCGAAGAAGGTGTACAGGTTCTGGTTGAACGGCTGCGCACCGCCCCAGACCAGCTGGTACAGCGTGTACATCGACAGGGCGCAGCTGATGGCCACGCCGAGGATGGTGACGGTCTGGGCGCCGAAGCGCTTGACCTGGCGACCGAACAGGCCGGCGATGATGCTGCCGAACAGCGGTGCAAGCACCACTGCGATCAACAGACTCTTGGAGAGAGTGATTTCCATCTGTGGATCAGCCCTTCAGCGAATCGACTTCGCCGACATTGATTGTGCGGCGTGTACGGAACAGGGTCACCAGGATCGCCAGGCCGATGGCGGCCTCGGCTGCGGCGACGGTCAGGATGAAGAACACGAACAGCTGGCCGGACGGATCGCCGAGCTGGCGCGAGAACCCGACGAAGTTGATGTTCACCGACAGCAGCATCAACTCGATGGACATCAGCAGGACGATGATGTTCTTGCGGTTGAGGAAGATGCCGGCAAGGCTGATGCAGAACAGCACCGCGCCCAGCGCCAGGATGTGGCCGAGAGTGATCATGCCTGGGTCTCCTCGTCGCCCGGGACCGGCTTGGTGGTGGTGTGGACCAGCGGCTGTTCGGCGTCCATCTTGACCATGCGCAGACGCTGCGAGGCCTTGACCATGGTCTGGTCGCCCGGGTTCTGGCTCTTCACGCCGGTACGGCGACGCAGGGTCAGCATGACGGCGGCGACCACGGCCACGGTCAAGATGACGGCGGCGAACTCGAACGGCAGCAGGAACTCGGTGAACAGGCTGCGTGCCAGCCAGGTGATGTTTGACGTGTCCGCGGCCAGGGCCGCAGCGTTGTCCGCCGGGAAGGCGGTGACCGCCCTGCCCTTCACCCCGATCAGGACCAGCATCTGCACCAGCATGGCCACGGCCACGATCAGGCCGACCGGCAGGTAGCGCACCCAGCCCTCACGCAGGTTCGTGGGATCGATGTCGAGCATCATCACCACGAACAGGAACAGCACCATCACCGCGCCGACGTAGACCAGCACCAGGGCGACACCGAGGAACTCGGCACCGACCAGCAGCCACACGCAGGCGATGGAGAAGAAGGTCAGCACCAGGCAGAGCACGGCGTGAACCGGGTTGCGCACGCTGATCACCGCACCGGCCGAAACCGTTGCCGCGATTGCGAACACCCAGAAAGCGATATTTACCCAATCCATCTCTCGACCTCAGCGGTAAGCGGCATCGGCGGCACGACGCTCGGCGATCTCGTTTTCGAGACGATCGCCAAGGGCCAGCAGCTGCGGCTTGGTAACGATGTTTTCGCCACGGTTCTCGAAGTGGTACTCGAGGATGTGGGTTTCGACGATCGAGTCCACCGGGCAGCTTTCTTCGCAGAAGCCGCAGAAGATGCACTTGAACAGATCGATGTCGTAGCGGGTGGTACGGCGGGTGCCGTCCTCGCGCTTGGCCGAGTCGATGGTGATGGCCAGTGCCGGGCACACCGCTTCGCACAGCTTGCAGGCGATGCAGCGCTCTTCACCGTTGGGGTAACGGCGCAGGGCGTGCAGGCCACGGAAGCGCGGCGACTGCGGGAACTTCTCCATCGGGTACATCATCGTGTACTTCGGCTTGAAGCTGTACTTCAGCGTCAGCCAGAGACCGGCCAGCAGTTCGAGCAGCAGCAGGCTCTTGAAGTAATGGGTAATCCTGTTCATCACTTAGACGCCCTTTTGAATCACGCCGAAGAACACCATGACGGCGGTAACCGCGATCCACAGAATGGCCAGCGGGATGAAGACCTTCCAGCCCAGGCGCATGATCTGGTCATAGCGGAAGCGCGGGAAGCTGGCACGGAACCAGATGTAGGCACTGGCGAAGAAGAACACCTTGACGAACAGCCACGGTGCACCGCCCTTCCAGATCCAGTCGACCAGCGGCGAGACATCGCCGAAGTTCACCCAGCCCTGGATCGGGCTCAGCCAGCCGCCGAGGAAGAAGATCGAGATCAGGAAGCTGATCAGGATCATGTTCGCGTATTCGGCCAGGAAGAACAGGGCGAAGGCACCGCCGGAGTATTCGACCATGTGGCCGGCGACGATTTCCGATTCGCCTTCCACCACGTCGAACGGCGCGCGGTTGGTTTCAGCCACGCCCGACACCCAGTAGATGACGAACAGCGGGAACAGCGGGATCAGGAACCAGTCGAAGAAGCCGGAGCTGCCGGCCTGGGCCATGACGATGCTGCTCAGGTTCAGGCTGCCCGAAGCGATCATCACGCCAACCAGGGCGAAGCCCATCGCGATTTCGTAGCTGATCATCTGCGCCGAGGCGCGCATGGCACCCAGGAACGCGTACTTCGAGTTGGATGCCCAACCGGCCAGGATGATGCCGTAGATGCCCAGCGAGGTCATCGCCAGCAGGTACAGCAGGCCGGCGTTGGCGTTGGACAGCACGATCTGCGAGTCGAAGGGCACCACCGACCAGGCTGCGAAGGCCGGGGCCAGGGTGATCAGCGGCGCCAGCAGGAAGATCGCCTTGTTGGCGCTGCTCGGCTGCAGGACTTCCTTGAACAGCAGCTTGAAGACGTCGGCGAAGGCCTGGAAGATGCCCATGCCCACGTACATCGGGCCGTGGCGGACGTGCATCCAGCCGATCAGCTTGCGTTCCCAGACCACGTAGAAGGCCACCGAAACGATCACCGGAACGGTGATCACCAGGATCTTCAGGATGATCCAGATCAGCGCGCCGATATCACCGAGGGCAAGCAGCCACTGGTGCAGCGGGTCGACCGCGTTCAACAGCAATTCGTTCATGCAGCCACCACCGATACGCGAGCGGCACCCAGCGGCGCGGTCGCGCCGTGGCCCGATTCAATCCAGACCGAACCCGCAGCGACGCGGGCGTCGACCACTACCGGCAGGGTGGCCTTGCCGGCATCGGTGCCGACCTTGGCCATCTGCCCTTCCTGCAGCTGCAGGTGCGCGGCATCTTCAGCGTTCAGCACGATGCGCGGGGCGTTGTTCAGCGGATGCGACTGCAGCGCCGGCGCGCGACGGACCACCGCATCGGTGCGGTAGATCGCAGCGGTCGAAGCCACTTCCAGGCCTTCGCCGGCAATGGCCGGCTGGGCCGAGGCCGCCACGGCGACCGACACCGGCGCCACGCTGGCACGCAGGCCGGCCAGGTCGGTGAAGTCGAAACCGGCCAGCGCCATCTCGCCGCCCAGTGCGCGCAGCACGCGCCAGCCCTCGCGGGCCTCGCCCGGCAGCTTGCCGCCGGCACGGGCCGACTGCTCGCGACCATCGAGGTTGGTCAGGGTGGCGTCGATTTCCGGCAGCGCGCCGATCGGCAGGATGACGTCGGCAACGTCACGGGTGGAGACGCAGGCGAACTGGCTGAAGGCCACCACCTTGGCACCGACCAGCGCCTTGCGCGCGGCCGGGGCATCGGCGAAGTCCAGGCCCGGCTCGAGGCCGTACACCACGTAGGCCTGGCGCGGCTGCGCCAGCATGGTGGCCACGTCCTTGCCGGCCGGCAGCACGCCAGCGCGGGCCAGGCCCACGGCATTGGCGCCCTGCGGGATGCGGCACAGCTTGGCACCGGTGGCGGCAGCGAAGTCACGCGCAGCGGCGCGGATCGTGGCGGCCTGCGGGTGGTTCTCGGCGATGCCACCGACGATCAGCACGGTGTTGGTACCGCCCTGTACTGCCGAACGCAATTCTTCGCTGGCCAGCGCGTCGACGAACTTCGACGGGGCGACGATCTGCTTGCCGGCGATGCTGAAGGCGAAGTCGAAGTCCACCGGGTTGACGACGTGGATCTTCGCGCCCTTGGTGGTCTGCGCCTTGCGCAGGCGGGCGTGCAGCAGCGGCAGTTCGTGGCGGATGTTGCTGCCCAGGACGACGATGCGGTCGGCGCCTTCGATCTCGGCCAGCGGCAGGCCGAACACTTCGGCGGTTGCGGCGTCGGAGAAATCGCGGTTGTTGATGCGGTGGTCGATGTTGTTCGAGCCCAGGCCCTTGGCCAGGCGGGCCAGCAATGCGCCTTCCTCGTTGGAGGTCGACGGGTGCACCAGAACGCCCAGGTGGTCACCCTGGTGGGCCTTGAGGATCTCGGCGGCCGCGGCCAGGCCTTCGGCCCAGCTCACTTCCTTCCACTCGCCGTTGACCTTGCGCAGCGGCTTGACCGCACGGTCTTCGCTGTACAGGCCCTGATGCGAGTAGCGGTCACGATCGGACAGCCAGCACTCGTTCACCGCTTCGTTGTCGCGCGGCACGGTGCGCAGCACTTCGCCGCGACGCACGTGCAGGAACAGGTTCGAACCCATGGCGTCGTGGTAGCCCAGCGATTCGCGCGCGGTCAGTTCCCACGGACGGGCGCGGAACTGGAACACCTTGTTGGTCAGCGCGCCGACCGGGCAGACGTCGACGACGTTGCCGGACAGCTCGGTGGTCAGCGGCTTGCCGTCGTAGGTACCGATCTGCAGATTCTCGCCGCGGTACATGCCACCCAGTTCATAGGTGCCTGCCACGTCGGCGGTGAAGCGCACGCAGCGGGTGCACTGGATGCAGCGGGTCATCTCGGTGGCGACCAGCGGGCCCATGTCCTCGTCCGGCACCACGCGCTTGCGCTCGTTGAAGCGGCTGACCGAACGGCCATAGCCCAGCGAAACGTCCTGCAGCTCGCACTCGCCGCCCTGGTCGCAGATCGGGCAGTCCAGCGGATGGTTGATGAGCAGGAACTCCATCACCGAACGCTGGAACTTGAGCGCCTTCTCACTGCGGGTGGCGACCTTCATGCCGTCCATCACTGGGGTGGCGCAGGCCGGCGCCGGCTTCGGCGACTTCTCCACGTCCACCAGGCACATGCGGCAGTTGGCGGCGATCGGCAGCTTCTCGTGGTAGCAGAAGCGCGGAATGGAGATGCCGGCCTTGTCGGCGGCCTGGATGATCATCGAGCCCTTGGGCACGACCAGCGACTTGCCATCGATCTCGATGGTGACGTGATCGGGTGGGACGCTCGGATTTACGGGTTGCGCGCTCATGCAGCGGCTGCCTCCACCTTCTTGCCGTCAACCATCGAATGACCGTTGACGATGTAGTACTCGAACTCGTCCCAGAACTGGCGCAGGAAGCCCTGGATGGGCCATGCAGCCGCTTCGCCGAACGCACAGATGGTGTGGCCTTCGATCTGGCCGGCCACCGCCTTCAGCTGGTGCAGGTCTTCCATCGTGGCCTTGCCGGCGACGATGCGCTCCAGCACGCGGTGCATCCAGCCGGTGCCTTCACGGCACGGGGTGCACTGGCCGCAGGATTCCTTGTGGAAGAACTGGCTGATGCGGCAGGCGAACTTGACGCAGCAGACGCTGTCATCCAGCACCACGACGGCGCCCGAACCCAGGCCGGAGCCCAGGGCACGGATGGTGTCGTAGTCCATCGGCAGGCCCTTCAGCTCGGCCGCGGTCAGCACCGGCATCGACACGCCGCCCGGGATCGCGCCCTTCAGGGTGCGGCCCGGACGCAGGCCACCGGCCATCTCCAGCAGGTCGTCGAAGGTGGTGCCCAGCGGCACTTCGAAGTTGCCGCCGTTCTGCACGCAGCCGGAGACGGAGAAGCACTTCGGGCCACCGTTGCCGGTCAGGCTCAGGCCCTTGAACCACTCCGGACCGTTGCGGATGATCGCCGGCACCGAACCGTAGGTCTCGGTGTTGTTGATCGTCGACGGCTTGCCGTAGAGGCCGAAGTTCGCCGGGAACGGCGGCTTGTAGCGCGGCTGGCCCTTCTTGCCTTCCAGCGATTCCATCAGCGCGGTTTCTTCGCCGCAGATGTAGGCGCCGGCGCCCAGGGCACCGTAGATGTCGATGTCCACGCCCGAGCCCATCACGTTCTTGCCCAGCCAGCCGTTTGCATAGGCATCGGCCAGGGCCTGTTCGAAGTGCTCGAACGGCTCGTGGTGGAACTCACCGCGCAGGTAGTTGTAGCCCACGGTCGAGCCGGTGGCGTAGCAGGCGATCGCCATGCCTTCCACGACCGAATGCGGGTTGTAGCGCAGGATGTCGCGGTCCTTGCAGGTGCCCGGTTCGGATTCATCCGAATTGCAGAGGATGTACTTCTGCATGTTGCCCTTGGGCATGAAGGACCACTTCAGGCCGGTCGGGAAGCCAGCGCCACCGCGGCCGCGCAGGCCCGAGGCCTTGACCATCTCGATGACCTGCTCCGGCGGGATCTTCTCTTCAAGGATCCTGCGCAGTGCGGCATAGCCACCGGTCTTCAGGTAGCTTTCGTACGACCACGGGGTGTCGTAATGCAGGGTGGTGTAGACCACCTGGTGCGGCAGCGGCGCGGGACCGACCGGACCCTTGGATTCGTGGTGATGTGCCATGCCCTTACTCCAGCCCGTCCAGCAGCTCGTCGACCTTTTCCAGGGTCAGACGCTCATGGTAATGACCGTTGATGACCATCATCGGTGCACCACCGCAGCCGGCCAGGCACTCTTCCTCGCGCTTGAGGTAGACGCGGCCATCCGGGGTGGACTGGCCGTGCTTGATGCCCAGCTTCTTCTCGCAATGGCGCACGATGTCCTCGGCGCCATTGAGCCAGCAGCTGATGTTGGTGCAGATGGCAACGTTGTTGCGGCCCACCTTCTCGGTCTCGAACATCGAGTAGAAGCTGGCGACCTCATAGGCCCACACCGGCGGCAGATCCAGGTACTTGGCCACGCCGGCGATCAGCTCGTCGGTCAGCCAGCCCTGGTTCTGCTCCTGGGCCGCATGCAGGCCCTGCAGCACGGCGGAGCGCTTGCGGTCCGGCGGGAACTTGGACAGCCAGTGATCGATGTGAGCGCGCGTCTTGTCGCTCAACACCACCATCGGGTCGACGTCGCGCGCCGTCTCGAAATTACCTGTCGCCTTCATCGGCCGACCTCAGCGAAATGCATAACGTGAAATTGCAGAAACTGCGGCGCCGGCTTGCGCCGGCTGCCTGCAGCAGGCGTTGGCTTGGCAGACGTCATTACCGGTCAACCTCGCCGAACACCAGATCGTAGGTGCCGATCATCGCCACCACGTCGGCCAGCATGTGGCCGCGCACGATCGAATCGATCGAGGACAGGTGGGCGAAGCCCGGCGCGCGCAGATGCACGCGGAAAGGCTTGTTGGCGCCATCGGAGACCAGGTAGCAGCCGAACTCGCCCTTCGGGGCTTCCACCGCCGAATAGGTTTCGCCGGCCGGCACGCAGTAGCCTTCGCTGAACAGCTTGAAGTGATGGATCAGCGCTTCCATGTCGTCCTTCATGTCCTCGCGGCTGGGCGGCGCGACCTTGAAGTTCTTGACCATCACCGGGCCCGGGTTGGCCTTCAGCCACGCCACGCACTGCTTGATGATGCGGTTGGACTCACGCATTTCCGCCACGCGGCACAGGTAGCGGTCGTAACAGTCGCCTTCCTTGCCCAGCGGGATGTCGAAATCGACGGCATCGTACTTGGCGTACGGACGCTTCTTGCGCAGGTCCCAGGCAATGCCCGAGCCACGCAGCATCACGCCGGTCATGCCCCACTGGTGGGCCAGCTCCGGACTGACCACGCCGATGCCGACCGTACGCTGCTTCCAGATACGGTTGTCGGTCAGCAGGGTTTCGTATTCGTCGACGCGACCCGGGAACTCGTTGGTGAAGTTCTCCAGGAAGTCCAGCAGCGAGCCTTCACGCGAAGCATTGAGCTGCTTCAGCGCCTTGCCCTTGTGCCAGCGCGATTCCTTGTACTTCGGCATGTGGTCCGGCAGGTCGCGGTAGACGCCGCCCGGACGGTAGTAGGCCGCGTGCATGCGCGCGCCTGAGACTGCTTCGTAGCAGTCCATCAGCTCTTCGCGCTCACGGAAGGCGTACAGCATGACCGCCATCGCACCCAGATCGAGGGCGTTGGAGCCCAGCCACATCAGGTGGTTCAGGATGCGGGTGATTTCGTCGTACATCGTGCGGATGTACTGCGCGCGTTCCGGCGCCTCGATACCCATCAGGGTTTCGATCGAGCGCACGTAGGCGTGCTCATTGCACATCATCGACACGTAGTCCAGGCGATCCATGTAACCGATCGACTGGTTGAAAGGCTTGGACTCGGCCAGCTTTTCAGTACCACGGTGCAGCAGGCCAACGTGCGGGTCGGCACGCATGATGGTTTCGCCGTCCATTTCCAGGATCAGGCGCAGCACACCATGGGCGGCCGGATGCTGCGGGCCGAAGTTCATCGTGTAGTTGCGGATTTCCTGCCGGCTTTCGGCGGCGTTGCTGGCGAATGCTTCGCCGGCCTGGTGAACATGCCTACTCATTTCCGGGCTCACTTCACTGCCTCCTGCGCGCGCTCACCTTCTGCGGTCTGCAGACGGGCGTCGTCGCGGATCACGCGCGGCACGCCGACGCGCGGCTCCACCGAGGTGACCGGTTCGTAGATCACGCGCTTCTTTTCTTCGTCGTAGCGGACTTCGACGTTGCCGATCAGCGGGAAGTCCTTGCGGAACGGATGGCCGACGAAGCCGTAGTCGGTCAGGATCCGGCGCAGGTCCGGGTGACCTTCGAAGATCACGCCGTACAGGTCGAACGCTTCGCGCTCGAACCAGTTCAGGCCCGGCCAGATGCCGGTCAGCGAGGACACCACCGGCAGTGCTTCGTCAGGGGCGAAGCAGCGCAGGTGCAACATCAGGTTGTGCTGGTAGGAGCGCAGCTGGGCGACCACGGCGAAACGCTGGGTCGGCATGTGCTGCGGGCTCGCGCCGTCGGCACCGTTCTCTTCGGTAGGGAACTCGCCCCACGCGAAACGGCCCTGGGCCTTGCCTTCGACGCCACGGCTGAAGCCCTGCGAGGACACGTCAGCGGTGTCCCATTCGTCGGAGCCATAACCGAGGTAATCGACGCCGCAGAGATCCACGGCCTGCTCGAAACCAAACTCGTCACGCAGCGCCAGCGCGGTGGCATGCCACTCGGCGGCAGGCACCTCCAGCGTCACTTCGCCGCGGGGTTCGACCACGATGACCTTCGCACCAGCGAAACGTGCGGAGAGTCGGTCGATGAAGGATGCTTGCTCTGCCATGGGGGCTTGGCGCGCTCTTGTAGTGTGGAAGGGTCAGCGGGCGATGGTCTGTGTACGCCAGATCTTCTTCTGCAGCTGCAGGATCCCGTACACCAGCGCCTCGGCGGTCGGCGGGCAGCCCGGGACGTAGACGTCCACCGGCACCACGCGATCACAGCCGCGCACGACAGAATAGGAGTAATGGTAATAGCCGCCGCCGTTGGCGCAGCTGCCCATCGAGATGACCCACTTCGGGTCCGGCATCTGGTCGTAGACCTTGCGCAGCGCCGGGGCCATCTTGTTGACCAGGGTACCGGCCACGATCATCACGTCGGACTGACGCGGCGACGGGCGGAACACCACGCCGTAGCGGTCAAGATCCAGGCGCGCGGCGCCGGCGTGCATCATCTCGACCGCGCAGCAGGCCAGACCGAAGGTCATCGGCCACATCGAGCCGGTGCGCGCCCAGTTCAGCAGTGCGTCGACGCTGGTGGTGACGAAGCCCTTTTCCAGCAGCGGGTTGTCGCCCTCCGGCCGCAGGATGTCATCAACCCGCCCTTCCGGGACCGGATTGTTCATGAGGCCATCGAGAGTCTGAATCACTCCCATTCCAGCGCTCCCTTCTTCCAGACGTAAATGAAACCGAGGAACAGCATGCCGACGAACAGGCCCATGGTGACGAGCGAACGGGCGCCCAGCTCCATGAAGACCTGGGTCCACGGCACGATGAAGATGATTTCCAGGTCGAAGACGATGAACTGGATCGCGATCAGGTAGTAGCGCACGTCGAACTTCATGCGCGCGTCTTCGAAGGCCTCGAAGCCGCACTCGTACGGCGAGAGCTTTTCCAGATCGGGGCGGCGGGGACCGAGGAATCGACCGATCAGCATCAGCGTGATGCCGATACCGGTCGCGACGATCAGAAACAGCAGAGACGGCAAATATTCGGCCAGCACAGCGATTCTCTCTTGCCTCTGCCGCCGCGCCTGCAGGCGCTTTGGCATGGGGGAGTGGACGGGAAACGGCTGGCGCATTGCGCGCCAGGAGAACCCGCTTTACTTACAAATGGTGCCCAAGAGGGGACTCGAACCCCTACGACCTAAGTCGCTACCACCTCAAGGTAGTGCGTCTACCAATTCCGCCACCTGGGCAAACGATCACATCAGTCAGATAACCCGATGCGCCGCATATTGTAACCGTCTTCAGTCTTTCTGGGAGCCTTCCGAAGGCTTTTCTTCACCAGAAACCGAAGATTCCGCCTGAGCCGGCACATTCGCAGCCGGAACCGGGGCGGCCGGGACCGCATCGGCCTTCGGAACGGCCGGGAGTTCACCCGCCGGAGCGGCCGGAGCGCTGGCCGCCGGAGCGGACATCAGGCCCAGGTCCTGGTCGGCCGCCGGACGGCTGCCGTGGCCGGCATACCAGGCCATGAAGAGGCTGATGCCGAAGAACACGACGGCCAGCCACTTGGTCGACTTGGACAGGAAGTTGGACGCGCCGCGCGCGCCGAACACGGTGCCCGAGGCGCCAGCGCCGAAGCCCGAACCAGCCGCCGCACCCGAACCACGCTGCATCAGGATGAGCGCGATCATGGCCACGGCCACGAGCACGTAGACGACATTGAGGATCAACATCAGCATTGGGAATCCGCCCTCGGACAATACTTACAAGGATTAGTTCGCGACCGCCGCCTCCGCGATGGCCAGGAAGTCCGCGGCCACCAGGGAGGCGCCGCCGACCAGCCCACCATCGACATCCGGCTGCGCGAACAGTTCCCCGGCATTGTCGGGCTTCACGCTGCCGCCGTAAAGAATGGGCAGTGAATCAGCGATTCTAGCATCGATGCGCGCCACTTCGCCACGGATGAACGCGTGGACCTGCTGTGCCTGTTCCTTGCTGGCGGTCTTGCCGGTACCGATGGCCCAGACCGGTTCGTAGGCGACCACGGCAGTGGCGAAGCCCTCGCCCCCGACCAGGGCCAGCACCGGGGCCAACTGACCGGCGATGACGGCCTCGGTCTGCCCGGCCTCGCGCTGCTCCAGGGTCTCGCCGACGCACAGCACCGGCACCAGGCCGGCATGCAGGGCGGCGGCAAACTTGCGCGCGACCAGCTCGCTGCTTTCATTATGGTATTGGCGGCGCTCGGAGTGACCGACCAGGCCGTAGCGGGCACCGACCTCATGCAGCATGGCGGCGCAGACCTCACCGGTATAGGCGCCCTTCTCGTTGCTGCTGACGTCCTGGGCACCGAACACCAGGCCGGTCTCGCCGAAGTCCTCGACCAGCTCCCCCAGGTAGGGCAGCGGCGGCAGGATCACCACCTCGACCCCGGCCTTGGGCAGCCCCGCAGCCACCTGGCCCAGCAGGTCAGTGGCGAATTGACGGCTGCCGTGCAGCTTCCAGTTTCCGGCGACGATCTTGCGGCGCATGAGCGGGTGGCTCCTGTATGAAGTCAGCCGCCCATGATACCCGTTACGGCAAAAACCCGTTTGCTTGTAAGCGGTTACATGGATTTTCAGCGAACGGCGCAGCCCCTCGTGGCGGTTGGTTGGGTTGGGTGGGGCTGGTCGCGAACGGCCCGGTTGGATTCGGTGGCCTGGCCGGGCGGGTGGGCTGCGCAGGGGACGCCGTGAATCCGTCCCTGGAGGCTCGATCGCCGCATCCATGCGGCTCACGCCCCCGCGCAACCCACCCGCCCGGCCTCTGACACATTCCGGCGGTTCCGGCCGCCACGGAAAAAAAAGAAGAGCAAGAGCAAAAGCAGCATCCCGGGCGGTTCCGGGGTCAGAGCCCTCCCCGCAGGAAAAGGGATCTGACCCCTGCCCCACGTCTATCTGACAGATTCCATCCACGCATGGCGTGGATCTACTGCCGTCACCGGGAAACTGCCGGGGGTGGGGCGCTGTGGGTTGGCAGGACCGTTGGCGCCATGGATGGCGCCATCGGGCCCCCACGGGTGAGGGCGCTTTGCTTGCGAAGCATTGCTTCGCAAGCGCCCGAACGCACAGCCGCCAGCGGCTGGGCCGGACCCCGGAGGGGGGGTTTACGGCGTGTCCTGCCAACCCACACCGCCCCGCCCAACCAGCAATAACCCAGAGCCGCTCTGGCGTTGGCTTTGGCTTCTGCAGGTGCAGGGCGCAGCCCTGCCGAACACCCTCCCGCTGCGCTCGCCGGGCACGGCCCGGCGCTACCCGAAATGAAAAAGCCGCCTTTCGGCGGCTTCTTCATTACTTCAGCTTGATCTCGCGCAGGCGTTCCTCGAGGAAGCCGTGGGCGGTGATCGGCTCCGGGTACCGGCTCGGGTTTTCCGGGGTGATGCACGAGGGCAGCACGTCGATCAGGAAATCCGGGTTCGGGTGCAGGAAGAACGGTACCGAGTAGCGCGGCTGGCGGGCCAGCTCACCCGGGGGGTTGACTACGCGGTGGATGGTCGACGGGTACACGTGGTTGGTCAGGCGCTGCAGCATGTCGCCGATGTTGACCACGATGGTGTCGGCGTCGGAGGTGAACGGCACCCACTTGCCATCATGCGACTGCACTTCCAGGCCCGCGGCGCTGGCGCCGACCAACAGGGTGATGAAGTTGATGTCGCCATGTGCACCGGCACGCACGTTCGGGATGTCGTCGGTGGTGATCGGCGGGTAGTGGATCGGGCGCAGGATCGAGTTGCCGAAGTTGGTCTTGTCGGCAAAGAAGTCTTCCGGCAGGCCGATGTGCAGGGCCAGCGCCGACAGGACGCGCGAGCCAAGGTTGTCCAGCGCCTGGTACAGGCCGTAGCCGCGCTCACGGAAGCCCTCGACCTCGGACGGCCACAGGTTCGGCGCCATCACGTCGCGGTACTTGGAGTCGTCGGCGATCTCACGGCCGATGTGCCAGAACTCCTTCAGGTCGAAGTGCTTGGAGCCCTTGGCGGTTTCCACGCCGAACGGGGTGTAGCCGCGGGCACCGCCGCTGCCGGCCACGTGGTACTGGCGCTTGACCTCGTCCGGCAGCGCGAAGAAGGCCTTGAACACGTCATAGGCCGCGTCGATGTCGGCCTGCGGGATGCCGTGGTTGCGGATGCCCGCGAATCCCCATTGGCGGTAGGCCGCGCCCAGCTCGGCCACGAAAGCCTCGCGGTCGCTGTCAAAACGGGTGATGTCGAGGGTCGGGATCTGGCTCACAGCGGTTCCTGGCTTGTCGTTGGGTCAAAGGGCCGGCAGCTGTCTGCCGGCCAGCCTGAACATTGTGACAGATCGGCCGAAGTACGCCATCGATACAATGAAACAAACCGATACAATGCGCCACCCGCGCGAGCACGCGGCCCCTCCGGGCGCCCATGCAGCACGCCCCCTGCCCCCTGCCCGCCCGTTCCTGCACCATGTCCGCCGCCCTGCCCGATTCCACCCCTGCCACGCTTTCCACAGCCGACCGCCGCTGGCGTCGGCTGGCGTGGTGGTCGCTGTTCATCGCCGCCAACGCAGCGCTGGCCCTGCTGATCACGCTGGGCAACGTGCCGCTGGGCGACAACCCCGGTGGCGGCCTCGGCCTGGCCTACCTGGCGGTCGCCCTGCCCGGCCACCTGCTTGCCCTGGGCGCGCTGGCCGGCGCGCTGCCGCTGGTGATCGGCCTGTGGCCGCGCAGCGCGCGCACATTGACGCTTTCAGCCATCACGGTGCAGGGCCTGTGGCTCTGCCTGCTGCTGGTCGATGCCAAGGTGTTCGCCCTGTACCGGTTCCACCTCAATGCGATGGTCGCCAACATGGTGTTTGGCGGCGCGCTGCACGACCAGGTCAGCCTGTCCTGGAAGACCTGGCTGCAGGCGGGCGGCCTGGTGGCGGCCATCTTCGCCGCGCAGGCGCTGCTGGCCTGGGCCTGCTGGAGGCTGTTGTCGCCCGCACCGCACCGCCGCCGCGTGCTGCAGGCCTGGACCGCCATCGCCCTGCTGATGGGCGGCGGCCAGGTAGCCACCGCCTACTACGATGCGCTGGGCGAGCGCGCGGTGATCGGCCAGTGGAACTACCTGCCCTGGGCGCAGCCGATCACCGCCAAAAGCTTCATGCGCCGGCTCGGCGTGCACAGCCAGCAGCAGGCCGGCCTGCCCGACCCGCGTCACGCCCAGCTGCAGTACCCGCTGCAGCCGCTGCGCTGCCAGAGCCACCAGCGACCGAACGTGCTGATGGTGGTGCTGGAATCGCTGCGTCAGGACGTGCTGACGCCGCAGTACATGCCCAACACCTCGGCACTGGCCGGCTCGGCGCGCGTCTACGACCATCACTTCAGCACGGGCAACGCGACCCGTTACGGGCTGTTCGGCCTCCTCTACGGCCTGCCCGGGGGCTACTGGTCCAGCATGCTGGACGAGCAGCGCGGATCGCAGTTGTTCCAGGTGCTGCAGCAACAGGGATACGCCCTGCATCTGTACGGCAGTGCGCCGCTGTACAGCCCGGAATTCGACCGCACCGCCTTCGCCGACGTGCGCGGGCTGCTGCACCAGGGGCCGCCGGAGCTGGATTCGGCCGGACGTGACCGTGCCATCGTCGCATCGCTGCAGAAGGACATCGAACAGAGCCAGGCCGGGCAGCGCCCGTGGTTCGGCTTCGTGTTCCTGGATTCGACGCACGCGCCGTACCACATGCCGGCCGACTACCCGCCGGTGGCCACGCCGATGGCCACCGACATCGACTTCCTGAAGTTCGGCCCGGACCACGACCCGACGCCGGAACTGAACCGCTACCACACCGCCGTGCACTACGCCGACAGCCTGGTCGGCCAGCTGCTCGACCAGCTGCGCGCGCAGGGGCTGGAAGAGAACACCATCGTGATGGTGACCGGTGACCACGCCGAGGAATTCAACGACCTCAAGCTCAACTACTGGGGCCACAACGGCAACTTCTCCAACCACCAGCTGCAGGTGCCGTTCGTGCTGCGCTGGCCGGGCGAAGGCAGCGGCCACGACGCGCGCACCAGTTCCCACGAGGACTGGGTGCCGACGCTGATGCGGCATGCCCTGGGCTGCGAGAACGCGCTGGGCGATTTCAGCACCGGCCAGGACCTGCTGGCCGGGCCGCAGGGCCCGCGCTCGCTGGTGGTGGAGAGCTGGTCGCAGCGCGCGGTCCGCCACGGCGAGGCGATCTACGTGTTCGACAAATTCGGCAACGCCACCGCGTTGGACCAGGCCTACCTGCCCCTTCCGCAGCAGGCGCCGGACCCGGCCAGACTGCGTACCGCGTGGGATGCCCTTACCCGCTTCCGCAACCGTTGAATTACAGGACTGATTCGCGATGAACCGCCCGCTGCGCATTCTCCACACCGAAGCCGCCAAAGGGATGGGAGGCCAGGAGATCTATATCTTTCGCCACATGCAGGTGATGCGTGCACGCGGCCACGAGGTCGCACTGCTTTGCCAGCCCGACGCGCGGCTGGGCACGCTGGCCCGCGATGACGGCTTCACCGTGCACACCCTGCGCATGGGCGGCATGGCGCGGCTGATGCGCGGCATCTGGTCGGTGTCGCGGCTGGTTCGCCGCGAGCGCTACGACGTGGTCAACACCACCAGCCGCCGCGACACGCTGATCGCCGCCGCCGGTGCGCGCCTGGGCCGAACGCCGCTGGTGGTGCGCTCACGCCACCTGATGAGTCCGGTCAACTCGCTGCTGACCTACACCGGCCTGCCGCACCGGGTGATCACCGTGAGCCGCTTCGTGAAGCAGCTGCTGGCCGAGCGCGGCATCGCCAGCGACACCATCGGCATCGTGCCGCCCATCGCGGTACCGCCGCGCTGGACCGACATCCGCAAGGAAGACCCGTGGCAGTGCCTGCAGGACGTCCGCGCCGAGGTCCGCGCCGAGCTCGGCTTCAGCGACGAGGACATCGTGGTCGGCTGCGTGGCGGTGCTGCGCGAGCCGAAGGGCCATGTCGACCTGCTGCGTGCGATCGCGCCGCTATGCAAGGCCAACCCCCGTCTGCACCTGGTGGTGGTCGGCAATGGCGAGGCCGTCATGCAGCGCCTGCTGGAGATGCGCGAGGAACATGGCCTGCAGCAGCAGGTGCACCTGCTCGGCTACCGCGACAGCGCCTGCAGGCTGATGACCGGCTTCGACATCTTCGCCCTCGCCTCGCACAAGGAGGCGGCCGGCACGGTCTTCCTCGAGGCCGCCTACGTGGCGGTGCCGATCGTCGCCACGCGGGTCGGCGGCGTGCCGGAAATGGTGGCCGAAGGCAGCAATGCCATCCTCACCCGGCTGGGTGACAATGGCGCGTTGACCGCCGCGCTGCGCCTGCTGGTGGATGATCCGCAGCGCAGGCAGATGATGGGCCGTGCCGGCTGGGACTGGATGCGCACTGCGCACGATTTCAGCCCCGCCGGGCATGGCGAAACCACCGAACACTACTACCACCAGTGGCTGAAGGAGCTGGGACATGGCTGATGCGCGAACCGTTCCGGTGCTGATGCACCATCATGTCAGCCCGTCGCCGGGGATGATCACCGTCTCGCCGGAGAACTTCGAGAGCCAGATCGCCTGGCTGGCCAACAACGGCTGGACCTCGCTGACCCTGGACCAATATGCCGGCTTCCTGGCCGGCAAGCCCGTGCCGCGCCGGTCCATCGTCATCACCTTCGATGATGGCTACCTGGACAACTGGGTGTACGCGCACCCGATCCTGCAGAAGTACGGCATGCACGCGGTGGTGTTCGTGGTGACCGGCTGGATGGGTGAAGGTGACGTCCGCCCGCATGCCGGCATCAGGGGCGCAGCGCTGCCGTCGACGCCGGACCACCGTGGCTGCGAAGCGGCGATCTTCGAAAGCAACCGCAGCGACGACGTGATGATGCGCTGGAGCGAGGCACGCGCGGCGATCGAGTCGGGCACGTTCGAGGTGCATTGCCACACCCACACGCACACCCGCTGGTTGCGCCGCGACGACCTGGACCGCGCACAGCGCCGGGCCGGCATCAGCCAGGACCTGGCGATCTCGCGGCAGGTGCTGCTGGACAAGCTGGGCGAAGTGTCCGACACCCTGTGCTGGCCCTACGGCGATTTCGACCAGGACCACCTCGAGGTCGCGCGCGAGCACGGCTTCCGCTACCTGCACACCACCCACCCGTTCGGCCGCAACGTGGTTGGTGGCGACCCGGAACGCATCTACCGCTTTGCGATCCGCAACCGTCCGGCCAGCTGGCTGCGCAAGCGCATCGCGCAGAGCTACAACCCGCTGATCGCACCGTTCTTCAATGGCTTCAAAGCGCGCCAGAAGAAGATGGTGCCGGGGCCCTGAACCGGCCTGGCCGCCACTCCATCGCTGCGGAACAAAAAAACGCCCCGGTCTCCCGGTAACGCGGTTCACTTAATCCGTCGGGGTATCGATGGTAGCGCCGGGCCACGCCCGGCGAGCGCAGCGGCCTGTGTCAGACACCACGGCGCTTGAAGGGTTCCGCCGGCCATGGGCCGGCGCTACCAAGCAACAGAAAACGCCGCGATCCCGGTTGGGACCGCGGCGTCTTCATTAAGTGAACTGCATGACGGTCTCGCGGGGCGTTTTCAGTCTGGACCTGCGGCAGGTGGGTCAGGCAGAGGCTGCCGACTTCACCGCATCTGACAGGCGATCCAGCGTGTCCTGCATCAGCGTGGCTTCGTCGGCCTCGACGGTGACGCGCACCACCGGCTCGGTACCGGACGGACGCAGGAACGCGCGTCCGCGGCCGGCCACCGCGTGCTGTGCGTCAGCCAGCGCCGACTGCACGCTGTCGGCCTGCACCGTGGCCTTGGCCGAGACATCGCCCAGGCGCACGTTGACGGTCTTCTGCGGCACCTTGGCCAGCGGCTGCAGCGCCTGCCGCAGGCTCTGACCAGTGCGGCGCAACGCCACCAGCACCTGCAGGGCGCTGACGATGCCATCGCCGGTGGTTGCCCGATCCAGGCACAGCAGGTGGCCGGAGGCTTCGCCACCGAGCACGCCGCCGCCTTCGACCAGCGCCTGGTGGACATAGCGATCGCCCACGTTGCTGCGCACGAACGGGATCTGCAGTTCGCCGAGCGCCTTTTCCAGGCCGTAGTTGCTCATCAGCGTGCCGACCACCGGGCCGCGCAGGCGCCCGTCGGCCTGCCACGCACGGGCCAGGATGTAGAGCAGGTCGTCGCCGTCGACCGGGTTGCCCTGGTCGTCGGCCATCAGCACGCGGTCGCCGTCGCCATCGAAGGCGATGCCGAGGTCGGCACCGGTCTCGCGCACCTTGGCGGCCAGGTTGTCGATGTGGGTCGAGCCCACGCCGTCATTGATGTTGACGCCGTTGGGCTCGGCACCGATGCCGATCACTTCGGCACCCAGCTCGCGGAACAGCAGCGGTGCGATCTGGTAGGTGGCACCGTGCGCACAGTCGAGCACCAGGCGCACGCCACGCAGGTCGAAAGTGCGCGGCACGCTGGCCTTGCAGAATTCGATGTAGCGGCCGACCGCTTCGCGTGCACGCGCGGCCTTGCCCAGCTTTTCCGATTCGGCCGTCACGAACGGCACGTCCAGCGCGGCTTCCAGCGCCAGTTCGGTGGCATCGTCGAGCTTCTCGCCCTGGGCAGAGAAGAACTTGATGCCGTTGTCGTAGTGCGGGTTGTGCGAGGCACTGATGACGACGCCGGCATCCACGCCCAGGGTGCGGGTGAGGAAGGCCACCGCCGGGGTCGGCATCGGCCCCAGCAGCTGTACGTCGGCACCGGCGGCCACCAGGCCGGCTTCCAGTGCGGCTTCGAACATGTAGCCGGAAATGCGCGTGTCCTTGCCGATCACGACGATCGGGCGGCGGCCACCCGGGCCGCGCTGGTCGACCAGCACGCGGCCCAGCGCATTGCCCAGGCGCAGCACGAAGTCGGCCGAGATCGGGCTCTGCCCGACGCGGCCGCGGATGCCGTCAGTACCGAAATACTTTCGGCCCGCCATCACGCCACCTCCGGCGCCGGCTGGCGGCCGAGCATGGCCAGCAGGTCGGACAGGCGGTCACGCATTTCACGGCGGTCACAGATCTGGTCGATGGCGCCGTGCTCCAGCAGGAACTCGGAGCGCTGGAAGCCTTCAGGCAGCTTCTCGCGCACGGTCTGCTCGATCACGCGCGGGCCGGCGAAGCCGATCAGCGCCTGCGGCTCGGCGATGTTGATGTCACCCAGCATGGCGAACGAGGCCGACACGCCACCGGTGGTCGGATGGGTCAGCACCGAGATGTACGGCAGGCCGGCTTCGCGCAGCTTGCCCAGCGCGGCCGAGGTCTTGGCCATCTGCATCAGCGAGAACAGGCCTTCCTGCATGCGCGCGCCGCCGCTGGCGGAGAAGCACACGTAGGGTGCACCGATCTCGACGGCGGTTTCAGCGGCAAGCGCGAAGCGCTCACCGACCACCGAACCCATCGAGCCGCCCATGAAGGCGAAATCGAAGGACGAGGCGACCAGAGGACGGCCCTTGAGCAGGCCGCGCATGGCGATCAGCGCGTCGTACTCACCGGTGTTCTTCTGCGCGATCTTGATGCGCTCGCTGTACTTCTTCTGGTCCTTGAACTTCAGCAGGTCGGTCGGGCCCAAGCGGGCACCGATCTCGGTGGTGCTGTCGGCGTCGAACAGGGCCGCCAGGCGCGCGCGGGCGCGGATCGCCATGTGGTGACCGCACTTCGGGCAGACCTCCAGGTTCTCTTCCAGCTCGGGGCGGTACAGCGCGCTGCCGCAGCTGCTGCACTTTTCCCACAGGCCCTCGGGGACGCTGCGCTTCTTGCTGGGGGTGTTGTCGGTGCGGATGCCGGACGGCATCAACTTGCTGAGCCAACTCATGCGGGAGGACACTTCCGTTCAGGGCGGCCCGAGGGCCGCAAAGGCGGACAGTCTAGCTCTGCTGCGCCCGCCCGTGCACCCCTTGCGGGGAACGGGCCGGCAGGAAAAAACCATGCTGGGACGTACGTTTAGCGTCGGTAGCGCCGGGCCATGCCCGGCGGATGCTGCGCAGGGCCCGCGTCGCCGGGCATGGCCCGGCGCTACCCTCACGCGTCCAGCACCTGTCGCAGCGGGGCCAGGAAGGCACCGGCACGCTGGGCAGCCTCCTCGGCCGAGCCGGCATCGGCCAGCGCCGCCACCAGGGCGCTGCCGACCACCACACCATCGGCCTGGCGGGCCATGGCCGCGGCACTGGCCGCATCCTTGATGCCGAAGCCGGCCACCACCGGCACGCTGGCGCGTGCACGCAGGGCCTGCAGCCGTGCGCTGGCGGCATCGCTGTCCAGACGCTCGGAGGCACCGGTAACGCCGGCGAAGCTGACGTAGTAGAGGTAACCGCGGGCCAGTGCGAGCAGCTTGTCGGCGCGTGCTTCGCTGGTGGTCGGCGAGGCCAGCAGGACCAGCGCCAGGCCGGCCGCATCGAAAGCCTGCTGGGCTTCACCGGCTTCTTCCGGGGGCAGGTCCACCAGCAGCACGCCGTCCACCCCGGCGCTTACCGCAGCCTCGGCGAAGGCCGCATAGCCGTGGATCTCCACCGGGTTGAGGTAGCCCATCAGCACCACTGGGGTCTGCGCATCGCGCTGGCGGAACTGCGCCACCGCCTGCAGCACGTAGCGGCTGCCGGCACCACGGCCCAGCGCGCGTTCGGAACTGCGCTGGATGGTCGGGCCATCGGCCATCGGATCGGAGAACGGCACGCCCAGTTCGATCACGTCGGCACCGGCCTCGACCAGCGCATGCATGACCGGCACGGTGGCCTCCAGCGACGGGTCGCCAGCGGTGATGAAGGGAATCAGCGCCTTGCGCTGCTGCTCACGCAGGCGCTGGAAACAGGCATCGAGTCGGGATACGGACATGTCAGATACATCCTTCGATCAGGTCAACGGCGCCGCTGGCGCCCCAGTACATTCGGGAAACGGTGCCGTCGACGATCTCCACGCGGATCGACAGGTCGGAACCGGGGTCCTGCCAGAGCAGGGTCTCGCCGGCCTCGGCATCTTCGCCATAGGGCCGCGTGAGGGCGCCCCGTGGCAGCAGCTGCAGGGCCTGCGCACGCGCCATGTCCAGGCGCAGGCCGAACGGCCCGGGCTGCACCACCACCTGGCCCGAATCGTCGATGGGGGCCAGGTCGAAGCGCACCACGTCGCCGTCCTGCACCATCATCGCCACGCCTTCGGGCAGCGTGCCACGCTCGTAATACTCACAGCGCCCGGCCGTGGCCTCGCCCAGCCCGGCCGAGTGCCACTGCGCCTCGCCCTCCAGCTCGCTGAAGGGCTGGCCGATCAGCACGTCGCCGGCATGATCCAGCGCCACCGACACGACTGCCGGGGCGTTTTCATCCTCGGCGCTGTCGGCGCGGGTGGCCGCCGGCGCGTCCTCGATCGGGCGATGCGCGGCCTCATCGTCATTGCTGGCCAGCTGGCGTGCCGGGGCGATCGCTGCGGGCGACGCCGGCGCGGGTGCCAGCACGGGCGGATCCGGCGGCGTGCAGCCGCACAGACCGACCGCCAGCATCAGCGCGCCACCGTGCCGCAGCACGCAGTTCACAGCACCAGGCCTTCGCGCGCGGCGATGGTATGCACGTCCTTGTCGCCACGGCCGGACAGGTTGCACAGCACCATCTGGTCGCGCGGGCGCTCGCGGGCCAGCTTGATGGCCTGGGCCAGCGCGTGGCTGGATTCCAGTGCCGGCAGGATGCCTTCGACATGCGCCAGCAGGTGGAAGGCCTGCAGCGCCTCCTCATCGGTGATGCCGAGGTAGGTCGCACGGCCGCTGTCGGACAGGAAGGCGTGTTCCGGGCCGACGCCGGGGTAGTCCAGGCCGGCCGACACCGAGTGGGTCTCGATGATCTGGCCATCGTCATCGCACAGCACGTAGGTGCGGTTGCCGTGCAGCACGCCGGGGCGGCCCGCAGCAATCGAGGCGGCGTGGCGACCGGTGTGGATGCCGTCGCCGGCAGCTTCGGCGCCGAAGATCTCGACCTCGCGGTCGTTGAGGAAGGCATGGAACAGGCCGATGGCGTTGCTGCCGCCGCCGACGCAGGCGGTGATCGCATCGGGCAGGCGGCCGTACTCGGCCAGCATCTGCTCGCGCGCTTCGCGGCCGACGATGGCGTTGAAGTCACGCACCATGCGCGGGTACGGGTCCGGGCCGGCCACGGTGCCGATGATGTAGAAGGTGTCCTGCACGTTGGTCACCCAGTCGCGCATCGCTTCGTTGAGCGCGTCCTTCAGGGTGGCCGAGCCGGAGGTGACCGGCACCACCGTCGCACCCAGCAGCTTCATGCGGTAGACGTTGATCTTCTGCCGCTCGATGTCGGTGGCGCCCATGTAGACCACGCATTCCAGGCCCAGGCGCGCGGCGACGGTGGCACTGGCCACGCCGTGCTGGCCCGCGCCGGTCTCGGCGATGATGCGCTTCTTGCCCATCCGCGCGGCCAGCAGGGCCTGGCCGATGGTGTTGTTGATCTTGTGCGCGCCCGTGTGGTTCAGGTCCTCGCGCTTGAGCAGGATCTGCGCACCGCCGACATGGTCGCTCAGGCGCTGGGCGTGATAGATCGGGCTCGGCCGGCCGACGTAATGGGCCAGGTCCTTGTCGTAGGCCAGCTGGAACGCCGGGTCCTGGCGGGCCTGGTCGTAGGCCTGGGCCAGTTCCTGCAGCGGGCCGACCAGGGTTTCGGCGACGAAACTGCCGCCGTAGCGGCCGAAGTGGCCCTGGGCGTCCGGGAAGGCGTGGTAGTCGGCAATGGGGGAGGCAGACATGGAAGCGACCGCTGGTTCGAGACAGGTGGATACTCTAGCGCACGGATCCTGACCGGAATATCGATATTATCTGGCGCATATCGTCAGGAAATCTCACATGAGCACCTCCCTGCTGCCGCCGCTCAATGCCCTGCGCGCCTTCGAGGCTACCGCCCGCCTGGGGGGCGTCGGCCGCGCCGCACAGGCCCTGCACGTGACCCACGGTGCGGTGAGCCGGCAGCTGAAGCTGCTGGAGGACCATCTGGGGCTGCCGCTGTTCCAGCGTGCCGGCCGAGGGCTGCGCCTGACCGAGGCCGGGCAGCGCCTGCACGCGGCCTGCGGCGAAGCCTTCGCCGGCATTGAGGCCTGCGTGCGCGAACTGCGCCAGCCGGCCCGTTCTCCGGCGCTGGTGCTGGGCTGCAGCGGCAGCGTGCTGGCGCGCTGGATGATTCCGCGGTTGCCCGCGCTGCAGGCGGCCCTGCCCGGGGTGAACCTGCAATGGTCGGCGCTGGATGGCGCCTTCACCGAGGCACAGGCGGCGCTGGATGCGGTCCTGCTGCTGGCGCAGGGGCCGTGGCCGCGGGGCTGGCAGGTGCGCGAGCTGGCACCGGAACGGGTGGGCGTGGTGGTGGCGCCCTCGCATCCTGCCGCGCAGCGCCTGCGCCATGTACCGCCGGACGCGCTGCTGCAGGAGACGCTGCTGCACACCAGCTCGCGCCCGCAGGCGTGGCCGGCATGGGCGCAGGCGCACGGGCTGGACCCCGCGCGATTGCAGCTGGGCACCGGCTTCGAGCACCTGTACTACCTGCTGGAAGCGGCCGTTGCCGGACTGGGGCCGGCCATCGCGCCGGAGCCGCTGGTGGCCGAGGATCTGGCTGCCGGGCGCCTGGTCGCGCCGTGGGGCTTCGCTGCGACCGGCGGATTCTGGGTGCTGGCGCGACCGGATGGGCCGGCCGACCCGCGGGTGGATGCACTGGTCGACTGGGCCATGGGGCAGCTGTAGCGTCGGCCGGGCCTGTTACATGCCGTTGGAGAACACGTCGAGCGCGTTGGCGCTTACCCAGCCCTGTGCGCACTGCGCCGATGCTGGCAGGCAGGCGGGGCCACGATTGCGCTGCAGGTGCTGGATCGGCCGGTCGCCATAGGTGCCGCACAGCGCGCTGCTGGCCTTTCAGGCGGCGACACTGCTGGCTGGCACCGAGGTCACGAAGTAGTACTGCGGGTTCTGCCCGGCACGGCCGATGGCCTGCACGCAGACCAGCTGGCCCTGCGCGAACCGCGCCGTCGCCACCGCTTTGCTCCCGGTGCTGGGCACGCGGTCGAGCGCGTCGACGCCCTTGGCATAGGCGACACCTGCGAAGAAGCCCTGCGCACCACAGCCGGGCGCCAGTTCAACGTCATAGAAATCACCGCTGGCGACATCGCCGGACGTACAGCCCTTGCCGGCCTTCGCGTCAGTGCACTGCACGCCGCTGGCCTGCACCAGGGTGGCAACGGCGTCCAGAGCCGGTGCTGCAGCCCAGGCCTGCAGGGACAGCAGGCCGGACAGGGCGACGCCGCAGCATGCGAAACGACGTCGGTCATGCAGGTACGCAGTTTTCATGGCCAGTCCTTTGGGGGATGACAGCGGGAACCGGCACGCGATCAGGGCGCGGTGGGTGCGGCCAGGCGTTGCTGCAGGTCCTCGCGCAGGCGCGACAGTTCGACTTCGGCCTGCTGCCGCTGCTGCATGCCCTCGCGATGGATGCCGCGCACTTCCTCGACTGTGGCGATCAGCTGGTCGTGCACGTGGCGCAGCGTGGCGACGTCGATCACGCCGCGCTGGTTGCTGCGCGCGGTATCCACCGAGGCCTGGCGCAGCAGATCGGCATTGCGGCGCATCATCTCATTGGTGGCATCGTCGATGGCGGTGGACAGCTCCACCGCTGCCTTCTGCTCGCCCAGCGACAGCTGGATGGCGAACTGGCGCTTCCACGACGGGATGGTGATCTCGCGCACCGTGTTGAACTTCTCGATCAGCTGCAGCGCATTGGCCTGGATCAGGCGGATCATCGGCAGCGACTGGTCGGCGGCATGCTGCATCAACTGCAGGTCGGACACGCGCTTTTCGATCAGGCGGATCGCATTGTCGACCTCGCTCTGGCGGATGCGCTGATGCGGGTCATCACTGCCCTGCCCCGCCAGCTGCTCGGCCTGCAGTTCAGCCAGGCGCTGCTTGCCGGCGGCGGCATACAGGCCCAGCGCGTGGCGCTCTTCGCGCACGATCTCGTGCATGCGGTCGAACTCGCCCACGCGCTTGCCCATCAGCGCCTGCTGCACGCCGACGTCGCCCAGCAGCTGCTCGATCTGCGCATTGGTATCGCTGAATTTCTGCACCAGCTCGCCCTTGGACACGCGCAGGCGATCGATCAGGCCGCCGATGACCGGCACCTTGGAACGCTGGGCGAAGCCATCGAGTTTCAGGCTGCGCGCGATGCGCACCACCTCGCCGAGCTTGTCGCCGCTGGCATCGAGGTCACGGTTGCGCACCTGGTCCAGCAGCTGGCTGGAAAACGCGGCGGTGCGCGACGCGGCTTCGCGGCCGAACACCTGCAGGTTGCCGGGCCGCAGGTCGTCCAGTTCCTTGCGGATCTCGGCGATGCGGGGAAGATCCTCGCGGACCAGGCCCAGGGACTGCAGCGCGCCCTCGTCCAGTGTGAAAGGGGTGGCCGGGGTGGGCACGAGGGTGCCGGGGTGCTGGCTGTCCTGGGTCATCGGGCAGTCTCCTTGCAGGTGGGTTGGCGGCAGCGGCGGCCGACTCAGCGCAGTCTAGCCTGAGCCGCCGCGACCTCGTCATCGATCTGTGCGTGCAGCGTGGCCGCCTGCCCGGCGCGTAACGCGCCGGTGGCGGCCTGCGCGGCCAGTGCGGCCTGCCGCCATGCCGGCAGCAGGACATCATGGATGCGGGCGAAGCGCTGCAGCAGCACCACGTCCTGCTCCTGCAGCAGCTGCCATTGGCCGGCTTCGATGCGGCGCAGTGCCGCCAGCCGCTGCAGGTGGTCGATGCGCGGCGCCAGCGCGGCCTGGCCTGCGCCGTCCAGCGTCGGGCGCCACGCGGCGCCGGCATCCGCCCAGGCCTCCAGTGCTTCGGCGGCCTGGCCTGCGGCGCTGATCGCCGTGGCCCGCAGATCCATGTGCTGCTGCAGCTGCTGGGCCTGTTCGCGTGCCTGCAGGGCAAGGACGCCGAGCTGCGACTGCAGCCCGCGGCCCTCGGCTTCGCGCTCGACATCGCGGCCGAGCAGCCGCCCCCACCAGCTTTCCTGCCGACGCAGGCGCGCCGGGTCGGCCGACTGCAGGGCCAGCGCGATGCGTGCCAGCGCCGCCACCAGGCCGTCGCCGGCCGTCGCCGGCAGCGCGGCTTCGCGTGCGGCCAGCGCCTGCAGCAACGGCGCGCCGTACTCGCCCACGCGCGCGACATCGGCCGTGTCCGGCCGCTGCGGCGTTGGCAGGGGCGCAGCGTCGATCACGGCAGCGGCGGCGGCATCGGTGTGCCGTCAGCGGCATCGGCGGGCAACGACTCGCCGTAGAAGTGGCGCATCAGCGCCTCATCCAGTGCGCGTTCCTCCGGCGTGCTGGCGCGGCGCACGCGCGGACGGCGGACCTCCGCGGCGTTGCTGCCGGCCGCGCCCTCGACCTGCTGCCGGGCCCACCCGGCGAATGCGGCCAGGGTCTGCGACACCTGTTCCTGCCGTGCCTGCGACGCGACAAGGAGCTGTACCAGCGGCGCCAGCCCGGCCTGCAGGTCGTCCGCCAGCGGCGTGGCCGGTGCGCTGGGCGCAGCGATCTGCACCGGCTTCGTTGGCGTCGTAGGTGCAGGCTCTGCCGGGCGCACGTCGGCCAGGCGCTGCAGCGCCTCCAGCAGTGCCGGCCACGGCGCCGGCTCCGCGGCCAGTACCGGCGCAGCCGGCGGCAGCTGCAGGGCACTGGCGATGCCGGCCAGCTGCGCGACCACGCGTCCGCCGACATCACTGTCGTCGGCGCCCATGGCCTTGTTGCGCAGGAAATCACGCTTGATCTGCGCCCAGCGCTGCGCCTGCGCCTCATCCAGCACGCCACGCAGCTCGCCCAGTTTCAGCAGGTTCTCCTCGGCACCGGTGGTCAGCAGCTGCGCCTCGCCCAGGTAGTGGTCGGAGATCAGCTGCTGCAGCTCGTCCTCGTTCATCACCGGCGAGATCTTCTCGGCCAGCTTGTTCATGTTGCGGTAGCTGCCCTGCAGCCGGAACGGCGGCTCGGTGCGGTAGCGGTCATCCTGCGCGGCGCTGGCGATGTACTGCTGGTTGACCCGGTAGACCACGTCGCGCACGCGCAGCATGCGCTGCAGGGTGGCGGTGATCTCATTGACCTCCGCGCCGCTGTAGGCGTGGTTGAGCCCGTTGGTCGATACGTCCTTGCCCATCGCGCGATCGACCAGCAGGTACAGGTCCGCCATGTCACGGGTGGCCAGCGGTGCCAGCACCGGGTTGGAAGTCAGGCTGTTCTCGATGTAGCTGAGGGTGAACGCCGCCTCCATGCCGCCCAGCACGTCGCCGAGGTTGTAGATGTCGGCACGGTTGGCCAGCATGTCCGGAATCTTGAACACCTCGCCGGACTCGGTGTACGGGTTGCCGGCCATGACCACGCAGAATTTCTTGCCGCGCATGTCGTAGGTGCGGGTGCGGCCGCGCCAGACACCTTCGATGCGGCGGGTGCCATCGCACAGCGAGATGAACTTCTGCAGGAACTCGGGATGGGTGTGCTGGATGTCATCGACATACAGCATGGTGTTGTTGCCCATCTCCAGGGCCAGGTTGAGCTTTTCCAGCTCCTGCCGCGAGGTCGCGTCGGGCGCCTGTTCCGGATCCAGCGAGCGCACCTCGTGGCCCAGCGCCGGGCCGTTGATCTTCATGAAGACCAGGCCGAGCCGGTGCGCCACGTATTCCATCAGCGTGGTCTTACCGTAGCCCGGCGGCGAGATCATCATCAGCAGGCCCATCAGGTCGCTGCGTTTGTTCTCGCCCACCGTGCCCATCTGCTTGGCCAGGTTGTCGCCGATCACGCCCAGGTAGACATCATTGATGAGCTTGTTGCGCACGAACGAGGACAGTGGCCGCGCCTGGAATTCGGACAGGCGCAGGGTCTGCCGTTCACGGTTGATGATGCCCTGGCGTACCGCCTGGTAAGCGTGGAAATCGGGCACGAAGCGCTTCAGGTGGTGCTGCAGGCGTGCCAGGAAATCATCCAGTGACAGCGACAGCGTGCCGCCGTGGATGCGCGGGTGTTCGCCCAGCAGGCCCGCCACTTCGACCCGCAGCGGCGCGTCGCTGCCGCGCGTGCGCAGCTGGCGCTGCACCAGCAGCAGCGCCGCGGCCTCGTCGGCATAGCCGGCGTGTGCGGCCTGGGCAGGCAGACCAGCCAGTGCGCGCAGCCATTGCCCGGCGAGCGCCCAGCGCGCGGCCAGCGGCTCCTGTGCACGCTGCAGGGCGCGTTCCAGCGCCTCGCGCTGCCCGGCCTGTTCCAGCTGCTGGGCCAGCGCATCCAGCAGCGCCTGCGCATGCTTGCTGGTGCTGAACACCGGCTCGCCGTTGATCAGTTCGTCGCCCAGGTAGGCGGCCGCCGCCTCGGCGGCTTCATCGTCGAACGGCAAGGCTTCGGACTGCGCGAACGCGGCGATGGCTGTCGCCATTTCCGTGCGCAGGGCGCTGCGTCCTTCGTCGGAGCCGAACAGACGGGCGATGGTTTCCGCACCCGCCTGGCGGCTGGGCCACTGCTTCACCGCGTCCTCGCGCTGCTGCGCCGCCCAGAACAACAGGGCCAGTGCGCGCACGCGCGGTGCGTGCCGCAGCGCGCCTGCCGACTGCTGCAGCGGCAGCAGCGCGCGCAGGATCAACGCGGCGTCATGGTCGTGGATGCCGCGTTCGTAGCCTTCACGGTAACGCGGTGCGGCGAACGTGCGCACGCGCTGGTCCAGCGCCTCGGGGCTGGCGACGTCCTGCTGCAGCTGGGCCAGATCCAGGCCGTCGCGGCCAGCCTGCGCGGCCAGCAGCAGGCTGCCGGCCAGGTACTCGCCGCGGTAGATCGCATCGGATTCCGAATCCAGGGTCACCGGCCAGAACGGCTTCAGCGCATCCAGTTCCGGATCGTGCAGGGTTTCCAGGAAATCGGTGCCGGTGAGGTGGATGGCCAGCGTGTCGCCGCGCGGCAACAGGGTCAGGTCCAGCGCCTGCGTGTTGACGCTGAAACGATGCCGCGGACCGAGCCGGACCACGTTGCCACCGGCCTCGTACAGGTCGCTGCGGTCGCGCAGCTGGCGCACGGCCTGGTCGCGCACGCCCTTCAGGCGCGCCTCGATGTCATCGGCCTTGACGTTGTCGCGCAGCGTACGCAGCCGCTCGGCCAGTTCGCGCAGCTTGAGGATCAGCGGATCGCCGGCGAAGAACGCGTTGAGTTCATCGGCCGTGGCGAAGCGCTCGGTGCGCTTGGCCAGGCCATCGAGAATGCGGTTGGCCGCGTCGAGCACCGAACGCGCCTTGCGCTGGCGGTCATCCAGCAGCGCCTGCTTGTGCGTCTCGAAGGCCTCGACCAGCTCCTCGCGCTTGCTGAGGATGTCGCCGAGGAACTGCTCGTGCTCGCCGAACTGGCTTTCCAGTTCTTCCAGCTGCACCAGCAGGCGCGACAGCTGCTCGTCGGCCTTTTCCGGGTCGTTGGCCATTGCCAGCGCACTGGTGATGGACTGCGAGAACAGGGCGAACTGCGCGGCGAACTGGGCCACGGCCTCGGCCGAACCGAGGGTGCGGCGCCGCTGCTCGGCGCGCGTGCGCGCCTGGTTCAGGCGGCCGTACAGCGCGGAAATAGATTCGACCACGCGGGTGCGCGCGGTGGCATCGTCCACCTTCAGCCCGGCCATCAGTTCGGACAGCATGTCCAGGTCGCCGGCCATGCCACGCATGCCGTCCAGCTGCTCGTCCAGCTGGCGCGCACTGGCTGCCTGCTGCGCGGCTTCGTCCAGCACCTGCAGGCGGCTGCCCAGCGGCGCCAGCGCGGCATCGCCGGCGAGGAATTCGCCGGTGGCGGCACCGACGCGATCCTGCGCCTGCACCAGTTCGGCGGACATCGCTTCGATACGCGCGGTGTCGATGTAACGCAGCTCGCGGATGGTCAGCAGGCGCCCGCGCAGCGCGGTGATCTCGTTCAGTGCCTCGACGAAGGCCTGCACCTCGTTCCAGTTCTGCGGCTGCAGCCGGCCCAGCAGGGTCTTGAAGCCGGCCTCCGCCTCGACCATCGCCTGCGCCGACTGCTCGCGGATGGACTGGACCTTCTCGTATTCGTCCAGCACCGATTCGCCGGTGGCGCTGATCTGCCGCAGCAGAGCCTCGGCGCCGTCGCAGGCCTCGTCACCCAGCCAGTGGTGGGCGTCGAACAGGCGGCGGGTGTCCGCCACCAGGCGCTGGTAGCGCTGCACCGAGACATCCTGGCCATCGATCTCGCGGGCTAGGTTGAACAGGTTGGAGATGCCGCGCACCAGCTCGGCATTGCCGATGCGGCCCATGAAGGTGTTGCCGGGCGGACGGCTGGCGGCGAACTCGTCGCTGCTGAACGGCGTCTGCCAGACCTGCATCGGGTGGATGCGCGTGGGTTCGGTGCCCTCGGCATGGAACAGCACCATGCGCCCATCCTGCATGAACGCATAGCCGTGGCCGAACACCGGGTTCTGCAGCACGCGCTGGATGGTGTTGTAGACGAACAGCGCCGAGCGTCCGCCTTCGCGCTCGTAGAAGATGTACAGCACGTCCTCGCCATTGGGGGAACGGATACTGCGCTTGAACTGCATGCCGGCCATCGAGGCATCGAAGGCCTTGTGCTCGCCGCCCTGCAGGTAATAGCCACCGGGGAAGATGACGCCATGGTCTTCAGGCAGCTGCACGCAGGCCTGGACGATGGCGTCGTTGCGCACGATGTCGCCGGTGAGCGTGTTGTAGATCAGCCCGCGCCAGACGGTCTCGCGATACGGCAGCACCTTCAGCAGCAGCAGTGAGCCGACACGGGCGAACTCGAACTGGGCGTCGTCCAGCGACTGCGTGCTGTCCTCCACCGGTTCGCTGTAGATGCCCTGCCCGGTCTCGGTGTTGTTCTCGACCTTGATGGTCAGGTCGCCACCGGTGGTCTCCACGAACAGAGTGTCGAGGATGTTCAGGTGCGAATGGCGGCCGTTGACCGCGAGATCGCGGGTGGCCTTGGTCCATTCGAAATCGAACGGCGGCGGCAGCGCGATATCGCGTTCGCCGCGCGCATCGAGATAGGTCAGCTCGCCTTCGCGCGACAGCGCCCAGCGGAACACGCGCACGTCGCTGCTGCGCTCGCCGATCTGGAACGAGGCCAGCAGCTTGTCGCCGACCACGATCAGCTGCAGCAGGCGCGCATGCTTGTAGTAGGAATACAGCTCGTTGAAGTCGTGCACGAAGCCGGGCTGGTCGAGGAAGCTGCCCTTCAGCTCCAGCGAAGCCACGTCGTAGCCATCGGTGCCGTGCACAAGCCGGTACAGGCCGAACACATCCTCGATGCGGGTGTGGGTCTTCAGCCCGATGTAGACGTTGTAGCCGAACAGCAGGCGGTCGGGCCCGACCTGGACGATATCCCGCCCAACGCAGTTGTTTTCGCTGCGGATACGGAAGCGGCCGATCACCTCCAGGCGGCTGTCACCGAATTCGGACAGCCGCTGGCGGTTGAGGGTCTCGGCCAGGGCCTGCAGGCGTTGGCCCTGCTCGCTGAGGCGGCGGCGCAGGACTTCGTAGGCACCGCCCTGGGCGACGGCCTGGTCGACGGTGTTGCCGCCGGCCTCCGGCGCGGTGGTTTCGGCGGACGGATGGGTTTCAGACATCAGCAGGCTTCCGGCTCACGGACGGCCGGCCGTGGTCGCGGCCGGCGCGGGCGGGCGATGGCCGCAATGGCCATCACCCGGTGCATCAACGGGCGCTGTCGACCACGGCGGCCGACACGGTCGGTGCCACCTCGGCGTCCCCGGCGATCTGCCGCGGAGCCGGTTCGGCCACGGCCACGCCCAGGTAGCGCTGCATCAGCTCCTGCACGATCGGGCTCTTGCCGGCGAAGCCTTCGATCGACTTGCCCAGCGACACCGCCTTGACCAGGTTCTCGAACATGCCACCGTCGCCACCGACCAGGTCGATGTCGGCGTTGCGCAGTGCGCTGGCGATGACGTTGGCGTTCTCGCGCGAGACTTCCTTGCCCGCTTCGATGGAGGCCAGCGCCTGCTTCAGGCTGTTGTCCAGCATCATGCGGAACTCTTCGTGGCCGCGTGCCTGGTCGCTCAGCGAGGCAATGGCTTCGAACTTGCGCACCAGACCTTCGGCCTCGGCCAGCAGCTTCTTCTGCACCACGCCGGCTTCGGCGTTGCCCAGCGATTCGGTGGCGGTGGCACGGGCCAGGCCCATCTTCTCCTCGCCCTGGGCCTGGGCCTGCAGGGTCTCGGCCAGCACGCGGGCCTCGTTGCTGCCCTGCTTCAGGTTGGCTTCGGCCTTGGCTTCGATCACGCGGGCCTCGGCGATACCGACCTTTTCGATGGCCAGCGCAGAGGCTTCGCGCACCTGCGCTTCGGCCAGGCCCGGCGCCGCCTGTTCGGCACGGAACGCGTCGGCCAGCAGGCGCTTGGCTTCGGCCTGCTTTCCGGCCGCCTCGTGCTCGGCCTGGGCCAGGGTGGTCAGCTCCACCGCGCGGTGCTTGGAGGCGGTCTCGCGGGCCTGCGCTTCCTTCACTTCGCGCACCAGCGATTCCTGCGCCTTGGCTTCGGCTTCCAGGATCAGCACCTGCTTCTGGCGGTCGGCCTCGGAGACCTCGCGCACTTCTTTGATGCGCTCTTCTTCCTGGGCCACGGTCTTGTCGATGGAGATGCGTTCGCGGGTGATGTTGGCCACGTCCATCTTGCCCTGCTCGACCACCTTGTCGCGCTCCACGCCCTGCAGCTGCACTTCGCGGTCGGTGGTGACCTGCTCCAGCTGGCGCGCACGCTCGACGCGCTCGGCTTCGATGGCCACCGCTCGCTGGCGGTTCTGTTCGGCCACTTCCACTTCGCGCAGGCGGTTCTGGTCGCGGATCTCGATCAGCTGCTGTGCTTCGATGCGGGCATTCTCGGACAGCTGGCGCTGCTCTTCCTGCACCTTGGCGGTCTCGGCTTCCTCGCGTGCGCGGATGGTCTCGATTTCGCGCTTCTGCCGCGCCTCGGCCTCGGCCTGCTGGCGTTCCAGGGCCAGCAGCGCTTCACGCGCTTCCACGTTCTTCTTGGTGATGGCGAGCTTCTCGTTCTGCTCCAGCTCGTTGGTCACCACGTTCTGCGCGGCGGTCAGCTCGGTGATCTTGCGGATGCCCTGCGCGTCGAGGATGTTGAACTGGTCCAGCAGCGACTTCGGGGTCTGTTCCAGGTAATCGATGGCCACGTCTTCGAGCACATAGCCGTTCAGATCGTTGCCGATGACTGCGATGATCTCGTCGCGGAATTCCTGGCGCTTCTCGAACAGCTCGGTGAAGTCGAACTTCTTGCCGACCGTCTTCAGCGCCTCGGAGAACTTGGCGTTGAACAGCTCATCGACCGCATGTTTGTCCGACGCACGGTCGGCACCGATGGCCTTGGCCACGCGCAGCACGTCGGCCTGGGTTTCGTTCACCCGCAGGTAGAAGGCCACGGCGATGTCGGCGCGCATGTTGTCGCGGCAGATCAGGCCTTCCTTGCCGCGGCGGTCGATCTGCAGGGTGATCAGGCTGATGCGCATCAGCTCGGCGCGGTACAGCACCGGGATGATCAGCGCACCGGTGAAGTGCACCTTGGGCGTGGCACTCATGTCGTTGACGATCAGGGCCACGCCCTGGTCGACCTTGCGGTAGAACGCCTTGAACAGTCCGGCCAGGCCCAGCAGCAGGCCTATGACGACGATGATCCCGATCAGGAAGGGGGCCGCGCCAGCGAAACTCATCAGTGATTCTCCTTGTTGCCCGGAAGCAGGTTGTCCTGGAAATCGAGGGCGACCGCGTCGGCGCGGACCACCCGGTAGTAGTGCTGTTCGGCCACGTGCTCGACCAGCACGATGCGCTCGCCACGCTGCAGTTCGATGTCGCTGCGCACCTGCAGGATCAGCCCGGCGCCGCCATCTTCGACATTGGCATGGCCGCTGCGGGCGTCCACCCGCGGCGAGGCGACCACGCCCACCCGGCCCAGCAGGGAGGCCTGCGCGACCGGCTGCAGGCGCTGCAGGAAACTGCGGATGGGCCGCAGCAGCAGTGCGGTGATCGGCACGGCCGGCAGCGGCGCGAGCACGGCCACCAGCGTGCCAAAGCCCCAGCGCAGCGCGTCTGGCAGCGGCAGCAGGATGAAAAGATGGATGAGATAGGTCAACGCCCAGCCGAAGAACCCCAGCAGGGTGACCACGACCATGACCGGCACGCCGCCGAGCCCGAAGCGCTGCAGCAGGGCCGACAGGCCACTGAGGTCGGTGCCGCCGTCCAGCGCACCGTCGGCGCCAAGGTCGCCGAAGCCGTCATCTACCAGGCCAAAAGCGGCAAGTCCCCAATAGACCAGCGATACCGCCAGCAGGACGCTGTACGGCAAGGTCGGGTAGCCGAAAACGACAGTGAAGAACTCCTGCATCGCTTGCCTTCCTAGGCTGAGGGGCGCGTGGCACCTGTCCAGAACGCGCCCACCAAGGGCGCTTCCGTGCATCCGGCAGCGGCCTTCATGGCCGCAGCGTTCCCCTCATCCTATGTGAAGAATGCGTGCAGGGACAAATGTGAAGGTGCGGGCCGCTCGCAGGCGGTACCGCACGGGCAACCTTGCCGTTACTCCAGCACGGTGCAGTCGGCGCTGCGCACTTCCTCGACGAACGTGCGCATCTTGTAGCCGTCCTTGATGCCCGGCTCGACCTCGATGCCGCTGGACACATCCACGCCCCACGGCAGGGTGGCGAGGATGGCGTCCTTCACGTTTTCCGGGTTCAGCCCGCCGGCCAGCAGGAAGGGGCGATGCAGGCCGGTGGGAATGCGCGCCCAGTCGAAGGCCACGCCGGTGCCGCCACCGCCGCCCGGGGCGTGGCTGTCGAACAGGAAGCCGGCCGCGCTCGGGTAACGCAGCTGCAGCGTGCGTGCGTTGACGTCCTCGCGACCGCCCATGGCGATGGCTTTCAGGTAGGGCATGTTGAAGCTGCGGCAGAAGCTCTCGTCTTCGTCGCCATGGAACTGCAGCAGGGTCGGACGCACGGTGCGCAGCACTTCACGCACCTCTTCCTTGCTGTTGTTGCGGAACAGCGCCACCACGTCGACCATCGGTGCGATCGCCTGGCGCATCGCCCGGGCTTCGGCCGGGGCTACCCGGCGGCTGCTTTCACGGGCAAAGATGAAACCCACCGCGTCCACGCCCAGTTCGCCGGCCAGGCGCACATCGCCGGCGCGGGTCATGCCACAGAACTTGATGCGGGTACGGTAGTAGGAGCGGCTCATAAGGTGACCTCGGCAGGCAGTTGCCAGTTGTCGGGGTACAGCGGCCCCAGGAACACCAGCCCCTGCGGAGGTGCGGTAGGGCCGGCAACGGTGCGATCACGGCCGGCCAGCAGCTCGGCGATCCACTCCACCGGTTTCTCGCCGCTGCCGACCATGATCAGCGAACCGACGATATTGCGGACCATGTGATGAAGAAATGCATTGCCACGCACCGCCACCTCGATCACTTCGCCCTGGCGGCTGACCTGCAGGGACTGCAGTTCACGCCGCGCATGCAGAGCCTGGCACTGCACTGAGCGGAACGCACTGAAGTCGTTCTCGCCGAGCAGGGCCTGGCCGGCGGCATGCATGAGGGTCTCGTCCAGCGCCCGCCGTTCCCAGCTCAGGGTCTGCCGGTCCAGCGCCGGGCGCACCTCGCGGTTGAGCAGGCGGTAGCGGTAACGGCGCGCGCGCGCCGAGAAGCGGGCGTGGAAATCATCGGCCACCGGCACGCACCAGCGCACCGCGATCGAACGCGGCAGGCGGGTGGTGGTGCCCAGCATCCAGGCGCGCGGGTCGCGCACCACGTCGGTATCGAAATGCACGACCTGGCACTGGCCGTGCACGCCCGCATCGGTGCGGCCGGCACAGACCACCTGCAGCGGCGCGTCGGCCACCGAGGACAAGGCCTTCTCCAGGCTGGCCTGGACGCTGGGTCCGCCCTCGCCCAGGTTCTGCCAGCCCCTGAAATCGCTGCCGTCGTACTCGACGCCGAGCGCGTAACGCATGTGCTGCTACCTCAATGTTGCGGGTGGAGCGACGCTCAGGCCGGGTCGCGTTCGGACCAGACCGCCAGTTCGTTGCCTCCGGGCTCGACGAACTGGAAGCGGCTGCCACCGGGGAAAGAGAAAACGGGCCGGACGACCTGCCCACCGGCCGCGCGCACCGCGGCTTCGACCGGTGCCAGCAGGTCGGCATACAGCACCAGCAGCGGTGCGCCGGCCTCGGCACGCTGCGGCTGGCCACGGAAGAAGCCGCCCTGCAGGCGGCCATCGTCGAAGGCGGTGTAATCCTCGCCGTAGTCGACGAACGACCAGCCGAACACGGCCTCGAAGAAGGCACGGCTGGCGGCCGGGTCGGCCGAGGCGAACTCAACGTAGTCGATGCGGTTTTCGCGGCTCATGGGTGGCCCCTGTGGTCCAGTGGTCAGTCCAGGCGGGCGAGCAGTTCACGCGCCTGGGCCTGGCAGTGCGCGTCGCCATCGGTGGCGACTTCTTCCAGCAGGGTGCGCGCGGTCTGCGCATCGCCGAGGTCCAGGTAGGCGATGGCCAGTTCCAGGCGCTCCTGGCCCGCGCGCGGAGCCCAGTCGTTGCTGCTGGAGCCAGCGGCCGGGTCCAGGTCTTCGCTTGCAGCCTCCACGGGCTGCCCCTGTTCGGCCTGTTCGGCCTGCTCGGCCTGCTCAGCCGGCAGATCGAACACACCACGGAATTCCGGCTGCTGCTCGGCGTGCAGGGCATAGTCGGGCACGCCGATCTCATCGGCGGGCACGGGGGCCGCGTCGGCCGGTTCCGGCGCCACTGCCTCGGGTTCGTCCCAGCGCGGTACGTCGCTCACCGCCGGCGGCAGCTGGTCGCCCTCGTCGGTCACCAGCGCCCCCACCTGCCAGAAGGCCTCGACATCGGCAGCGGGGTGCGCCACCGGTTCGTCGTCCGGCTCGACCAGGGCGGACGGCGCCTCATTGGCCTGCGCGTCATGCGCGTGGACGGCATGATCCTCTTCAATCACCCAGGCCGGCATCGACGGTTCCTGGCGACCGTCGTCCTCGTGGCCGGTGACCCAGGACGATTGTTCGGCCAGCGAATCCAGCGCGGCACCGGCAGGCACCGCAGCGGCCAGCGCCACGGCATCACCCTCCTCGCGCAGCGGCGGCAGCGGCGACGGCTTGCGCCGGCGCAGCAGCCAGGCGGCGCCAGCCACCAGCAACAGCAGCGGCAGGCCCAGCCAGTACCAAGGCGTGCCACCGGCGGGTGCTCCGGGAGGCGGCGCCAGGCGCTGCTGGGCGGCAGCCAGGTCGTTGTCCTTCATCGCGATCAACGACTGCTGCTGCTCCTTGAGCTTTTCCAGCTCGGCCACGCGCTGCTTCAACTCACCGATCTCGGCATCGCGGGTGGCAACGTCTTCCCTGGCCTGCCGCAGTTGTTCATTGCCCAGCATGTCACCCTCGCTGCCGGCACCGGTGCCGGTGGTTGTGCCCGCGTGCGTGGCATTGGACGCCAGCGCCGGAGCGATCTCAAGACGTGCCCCGGCCGTGGCGGCAGCGGCGGTGGCTGCGGCAGCCACGGGCGCGGCCGGCGTCGGCGCACCGGCCGGTTGCGGCACGGTACGCGCCTGCCGCCACTGCGCGGCATGCTCACGGACCAGCGCGGCAGCTTCGTTGCCATCGATCGCGGCCAGGGCCTCGCTGCCTGGCACGCGCAGCACCGCGCCCTGCTTGAGCAGGTTGACGTTGCCGCGGATGAAGGCCTCCGGATTGGCGCGCAACAGGGCGATCATCGCCCGCTCCCGGCTGATCTGGTTGCCACGGGCCAGCGCGCCGGCAATGTGCGACAGGGTCTGGCCCTGCTGCACGGTGATGCTGCCATCGGCGGCGGCCGGCGCAGCGGCACGCGGGCGCGGCGGCGCGGCGGGACGGGCGGCGCTGGCGGGTGCGGGCGGTGCTGCGGTGGCTGCATCCTGTGCGGCCGGTTTGGCAGGCGTGTCGCGGGTGATCGTGTTGCCCAGCACGCCGGCCGGGGCGACGATCTCCGGCTCGGCGACGGCCAGCGCACTGGCCGGCGTATCGACCAGCGCGGAGTATTCGCGGACCAGGCGGCCCTGGCCCCAGTCTGCCTCGATCAGGAAGCTCAGCGACGGGGTTTCCACCGGCGCCTGCGAGGTCACCCGCACGACCGCCCTGCCCTGGCTGTTGGTGGTCAGCTCGAACTGCAGTTCGCTGACCAGGCCGGTCGGCCGCTGCAGGCCGACACGCTCGAAGGTGACGGCCGAGGCGAGCGCCACGCGCAGGTTCTGCAATTCGGAAGGATCGGCGGAGACCACCGGGATTTCGGCCAGAAGCGGCTGGCCGGGGCGCGACAGCACGCGGATGTCGCCCAGGCCCAGGGCCATGGCCGAACCGCTGGCCAATGCCAGCAGTGCGGCAGAGAGATAGAGGAGCGGGCGCGAGGCGCCCTTGGCCCGTTTATTCATGGGCGACACTATAAAGCGTGCGGACCACGGTCCGCATCCACCGCGGGGGGAGGCACCCGGTAGAGCCGAGCATGGGCTCGGCTGCAAAGAAAAGGCCGAGCGTTGCCCGGCCTCTCCATCAGCGCTGTTCGGCGGCGACCAGCTCGGCCAGCTGCACGGCATTCAGTGCCGCGCCCTTGCGCACATTGTCCGAGACGATCCACAGGTTCAGGCCGCGCGGATGCGACAGGTCTTCACGGATGCGGCCGACGTACACCGCATCGGTGCCCGAGGCATGGGTGACCGGGGTCGGGTAGCCACCGGCTTCGTGGCGGTCCACCACTTCCACGCCCGGCGACTGTTCCAGCAGCGCGCGCGCTTCGGCGACGGTCACCTTGTCGCGGGTTTCGATCGCCACCGATTCGGAGTGGCCGTAGAACACCGGCACGCGCACAGCGGTCGGGTTCACCAGGATGTTCTCGTCGCCGAGGATCTTGCGGGTTTCCCAGACCAGCTTCATCTCTTCCTTGGTGAAGCCGTTGTCCTGGAAGTCGTCGATGTGCGGGATCAGGTTGAAGGCGATCTGCACCGGGAAGCGCTGCGGATCGATCTCCTGGAAGCTCAGCAGCTGGCCGGTCTGCTTGCCCAGCTCTTCCATCGCCGAACGGCCGCCGCCGGACACCGACTGGTAGGTGGAGACATTGATGCGCTCGATGCCGTACTTGCGATGCAGCGGCGCCAGCGCCACCAGCATCTGCATGGTCGAGCAGTTCGGGTTGGCGATGATACCGCGCGGACGGTTGCCGACCTGGTCCGGGTTGACCTCGGACACCACCAGCGGCACGTCATCGTCGTAACGGAAGGCCGAGGAGTTGTCGATCACCACCGCACCGGCGGCGGCGAACTTCGGCGCGTATTCCTTGGAGACGCTGCCACCGGCCGAGAACAGGGCGATGTCCACGCCGCTGGGGTCGAAGGTGGCCAGATCCTGGATCTTCACCTTCTGGCCTTCGAACTCGACTTCGCCGCCGGCCGAGCGCTCGGAAGCGAGCAGGCTCAGGGTACCGACCGGGAAGTTGCGCTCGGCCAGGATGGCCAGCATGGTTTCGCCGACGGCGCCGGTGGCACCGACGATGGCGACGTGGAAGCTGCGTTGTGCATTGCTCATGGGGGAACTCTCACGAAAACGGGAAGGGGGAAAACTCACGCACGACAGCTGGGTTCGGGGAACCTCCTCAGGCGGGGCGCGCAGAGGTTCCCTATCGTTTCCCGGTTTTTTTGCCCAGCACGGCACGCGCGGCGAGGGCCGCGTCGGCGTTGATCGCGCTCGGCATGCGCGCCGCTTCGCCGGCCAGGCCGAGGCCGGCCAGCAGGTTGTCCACGGCCAGCTGCACCATCGCGGTACGGGTGCCCAGCGAGGCGCTGCCGATATGCGGGGTCAGCACCACGTTGCGCAGCGCCAGCAGTTCCGGGCGCACCTTCGGTTCGCCTTCGTAGACATCCAGGCCGGCGGCGGCCAGGCGGCCATGGTCCAGCGCATCGGCCAGTGCCAGCTCATCGACGATGCCGCCGCGGGCGATGTTCACCAGCGTGGCCGAAGGCTTCATCTTCGCCAGCGCGGCCGCATCGATGATGTGGTGCGACGCCGGGGTGTACGGCAGCACGGTGACCAGGTGGTCGGACTGCGCCAGCAGCGTGTCCAGGTCCACGTAGGTGGCACCCAGTGCGGCCTCGGTCTCGGCCGGCAGGCGCGAACGATTGTGGTACAGCACCTTCATGCCGAACCCGAGCGCGCCACGGCGGGCGATGCCCTGGCCGATGCGGCCCATGCCGAGGATGCCCAGCGTGCTGCCATGGATATCGGCGCCGAGCATGGTCTGGAACGACCACTGGCCCCACTGCCCGTCGCGCAGCCAGCGCTCGGATTCGGTAATGCGGCGCGCGGTGGCCATCAGCAGGGCGAAACCGAGGTCGGCCGTGGTCTCGGTGAGCACGTCCGGGGTGTTGCTGGCGAGGATGCCGGCCGCGCTCAGCGCGTCGACATCCAGGTTGTTGTAGCCGACGCCGACGTTGGCGATCACCTGCAGCTGCGCGGCATCGGCCACCTGGACCGCGCCGATGCGCTCGTTGAGGGTGATGATCGCGCCATCGACCGAGGCCAGGCGCTCGGCGATCTGCTGCGGCGACCAGGCGGTTACGGTATCAGTGGCCAGCAGCTGCACGCGATCGCGCAGCGGCGCGATGGCCGCGTCGACCAGCGGCTGGCTCACCCACACCGTCGGCCGGGTATCAGCCATCGATCTGCCCGGGAATGCGCGGGGTGATGGTGCCGACGTCACCGCACTGGGCACGGTGGCGCAGGGCCTGGTCCATCAGCACCAGCGCCATCATCGCCTCGGCGATGGGGGTGGCACGGATGCCGACGCACGGGTCGTGGCGGCCGGTGGTGACCACTTCGACCACGTTGCCTTCGGTATCCAGCGACGGGCCCGGCAGGCGCAGGCTGGAGGTGGGCTTCAGCACGATGGAGGCGACCACCGGCTGGCCGGTGGAAATGCCGCCAAGGATGCCGCCGGCATGGTTGCTGGTGAAGCCCTGCGGGGTCAGCAGGTCACGGTGCTCGGTGCCCTTCTGCGCGGCGCTGGCGAAACCATCGCCGATCTCCACGCCCTTCACGGCGTTGATGCTCATCAGCGCGGCGGCGAGGTCGCCGTCGAGCTTGCCGTAGATCGGCTCGCCCCAGCCCGGCGGCACGTTGTCGGCCACCACGTCCACGCGCGCACCGACCGAATCACCGGACTTGCGCAGCGCGTCCATGTACGCCTCCAGCTCGGGCACCTGTTCGGCGTGCGGCCAGAAGAACGGGTTGTCTTCCACCGCCGACCAGTCGAAACCGGCCGGACGGATCTCGCCCAGCTGCGACAGGTAACCGCGCACGGTCACGCCAAAACGCTCGGCCAGCCACTTCTTGGCGACCACGCCGGCGGCCACGCGCATGGTGGTCTCGCGGGCCGAAGAACGGCCGCCACCGCGCGGGTCGCGGATGCCGTACTTGTGCCAGTAGCTGTAGTCGGCGTGGCCCGGCCGGAACTGCTGGCCGATGTTCGCGTAATCCTTGCTGCGCTGGTCGGTGTTGCGGATCAGCAGGGCGATCGGGGTGCCGGTGGTCAGGCCCTCGTATACGCCGGACAGGATCTCGACCTCATCAGCCTCGCGGCGCGCCGAGGTGTGCCGGCTCTTGCCGGTGGCGCGACGCTGCAGGTCGATGGCGAATTCGGCCGCATCCAGCGCCAGCCCCGGCGGACAACCGTCGATCACGCAGCCGATGGCCGGCCCGTGCGACTCGCCGAACGTGGTGACGGTGAAAAGCTTGCCGAACGAATTGGAACTCACGGGCGCTGTGCCGCCAGTTCGGTGATGCGTGCGCTGTGGGCGATCAGCTCGCGGCATTCGACCGCGAAGATGCCCATCTGGCCGACCTTGAATTCGACCCAGGCGAAGTCGACTTCCGGCAGCAGCTTGATCAGGTGCTGCTCGGATTCACCCACTTCGCAGATCAGCAGGCCGTCCTCGCTCAGGTGCAGCGGGGCGTCGCGCAGGATCTTCAGCACCAGGTCCAGACCGTCGTCGCCGGCACGCAGGCCCATTTCCGGCTCGTAGGAGTATTCCTGCGGCAGGGCATCGGTCTCGTCGTTGGTGACGTACGGCGGGTTGGTGACGATCAGGTCGTAGTGGCGGCCGGTCAGGCCGTTGAACAGGTCCGACTTCAGCAGGGTCACGTTGTGCGCCTGCAGGCGTTCCTTGTTCTCTTCGGCCAGCGACAGCGCGTCATCGCTCAGGTCGACGCCGTCCACTTCCCAGTTCGGGTAGTAGTGGCCCATGGCGATGGCGATGCAGCCCGAACCGGTGCACAGGTCCAGCGCGCGGCTGACGTCACGGCCGGCCAGCCACGGCTCGAAGCCGCACTCGATCAGCTCGGCAATCGGCGAACGCGGCACCAGGGCGCGCGGATCGCTCTTGAAGCTGAGGCCGGCGAACCAGGCTTCACCGGTCAGGTAGGCGGCCGGGACGCGCTCGTCGATGCGGCGCTGGAACAGTTCCAGCACGCGGACCTTCTCGGCCTGCAGCAGGCGGGCCTGGCCGTAGGCCGGGCCGAGGTCGTGCGGCAGGTGCAGGCTGTGCAGCACCAGCTGGGTGGCCTCGTCCAGTGCGTTGTCGTAGCTGTGCCCGAAGGTCAGCCCGGCTTCGTTGAAACGGCTGGTGCCGTAGCGGATCAGGTCGATGATCGTGTGGAGTTCGGCGGCCGTTTCAGCGGTCATGGCGGTACTGCGGGCAAAGTGGCCCACGATTATAGAGGCTGGCGCCCGCGGCGGCATCCGTTGCGACGGAAACGATCAGGCTGCAGCCGGTATGATGGGGATTACTTCCTGCGGGGGCTCCCATGTTCAATCGCAACGTCGGCATCATCCTGCTGATCGCCCTGGCGGCGGGCCTGGGCCTGCTGGCCGCGCAGCAGGTGTTCGCGCCGAAGCCGCCGGCCAACCAGCCGGCCACCGAAGCGATCACCCTGTACCCGCACACCCGCGAGCTGCCCGATTTCAACCTGGCCCAGTCCGACGGCACCCGGCTCATCCCCGGCGAGCTGAAGGGCCACTGGACCCTGGTATTCCTCGGTTTCACCTTCTGCCCTGACGTGTGCCCCACTACCCTGGCCGAGCTGGCCGGTGCGCAGAAGCAGTGGGAAGCCCTGCCCGACACGCTGCGCCCGCGCGTGCTGTTCGTGTCGGTGGACCCGGACCGTGACAACGCCATCCGCCTGGGCGAATACGTGCACGGCTTCCACAAGGACACCCTGGCCGCCACCGCCGACATTCCCTCGCTGGAGCGCTTCGCCACCTCGCTGGGCTTCGTGTTCCAGAAGGTGCCGGGCAAGCATTTCGACGAGAATCCCGAAGATTACACCGTCGAGCACTCGGCCAGCCTGGCCGTGCTCGACCCGCAGGGCCGCCTTGCCGGCCTGGTGCGGCCCCCGTTCAACGCGCCGGCCATCGCCCGCGACCTGCAGAAGCTGACCGAGAAATCCGCCCCATGAGCCTGACCACCGCCCTGACGTACGCCCTGCCCCACCGCCTGCTGTCCTCGATGGCGCGCTCGCTGGCGTACTCGGACGACCCGCGCGTGTCGCGCTGGCTGATCGACACCGTCACCCGCAAGTTCGACGTCAACCTGGACGAAGCGGCCAATCCGGACCCGCGCAGCTACCCGACCTTCAACCAGTTCTTCACCCGCGCCCTGAAGCCGGGCGCGCGCGTGGCCGATGCCGATCCGCGCAGCCTGGTGATGCCGGCCGACGGCCGCATCAGCCAGCTGGGGAAGATCGAGGCCGGTCGCATTTTCCAGGCCAAGGGCCAGTCCTTCACCGCCGCCGAGCTGCTGGGCAGCGACGAGGATGCCAAGCCGTACAACGACGGCCTGTACGCCACGGTGTACCTGTCCCCGCGTGACTACCACCGCGTGCACATGCCGTGGACCGGCACCCTGCGCGAGACCGTGCACGTGCCCGGTCGCCTGTTCAGCGTCGGCCCGGCCGCGGTGAACGGCGTGCCGCGCCTGTTCGCCCGCAACGAGCGCCTGGTCTGCCATTTCGATACCAGCTTCGGCCCGATGGTCAGCGTGATGGTCGGTGCGCTGCTGGTGTCCGGCGTGGAAACGGTATGGAGCGGCGAAGAGATCCCGGCCTACGGCGACCGCATCACCCGCAAGGATTACCGCGGACAGGGCATCGTGCTGGAGCGCTTCGCCGAAATGGCGCGCTTCAACTACGGCTCGACCGTGATCGTGCTGCTGCCGCCGGGCGTGGCCGAGTTCGCCCCGCAGCTGGGCGCCGAAAGCCCGGTGCAGCTGGGCCAGGCGCTGGCAAGACTGCGCTGAGGAAGTGGCAATACCGGATCTGTAAAGCCGAGCCCATGCTCGGCTGCCGGGAAAAACAGCCGAGCATGGGCTCGGCTCTACAGAAAGCGGTGCGTTATTGCAGGGTCGGGGCCGGGCCGACGTCGACGCCGTCGTAGTCTTCCACGCCGGTCTGGCTGGCCAGGGCGGCCAGTTCCTGGTTGCGCAGGTCCAGCGAGGCTTCGTCGTGGATCTCCACGCGCTCCACGTGCAGCACGTGGAAGGGCGCATCGCCCTCCTCCGGCTCCTGTTCGAACAGTTCCACCACCTCATAGCCCTGGGCTTCCAGGGTGGTCGCCAGCGCCTGCAGGCGGTCCGGGGTGGAATGCACGAAGTAATAGCCCCACAGCAGGGGCGTGGCGAGATCCCAATCGGTGTTCTCGCGCAGGTTGGCGAACAGATCGCGGGTTGCTTCCAGGTCCATGGCTCTCTTCCGGTTCGGTTACTTGTCGCAGCCCTGCAGCTTCAGCACCTGGCCGGGGCGCAGGTTGTAGCTGGGGGCCTTCAGGCCGTTGGCGCGCGCCAGGGTCGGCACTTCGCACTGGAACTTCGCCGCGATGCGGCCCAGGGTGTCGCCCTTGCCAACCTTGTAGGTCTTGGCGGGCTTGGCCTTGGGCGCCGCCGGGCGCGGTGCGGCGACCGGGGCCGTCGGTGCGGTCGGCACCGTGGCGCTGGCGTTCGGGTCGGCCAGCGGCACCACGCCGCCCACGGCCACGCTGCCGGTGTAGCTGGCGGCGGTCGGGCGCACGATGGCCGCGTTCAGATCGGCGGTGATCAGGGTGCGGGCCAGGTCCGCGCGCGGGCCGCTGACGCAGTTGCGCTGGTACAGGCCGGCGATGCGGGTGGTGGCGTTGATCAGCGTACCGGCCGGAATCCAGCCATCGGCTTCATAGCGCGGGTTGAGGTTGCGCAGCGCGCGCATATAGCCGTCACGCGTGCCGTGGCTGCCCAGGCAGATGGTCAGCTCGTAGATGGTGGTCGACTTGGCCAGGCGCAGGGTGGCAGGCTGCGCGCTGATCTTCGGGAACTCCACGCCGTACTGCTGCGGGTGCAGGAAGATCCACGCCGCGGCGATCACCATCGGCACATAGTCCTTGGTCTCGCCGGGGAACTGGTTGTAGACGCTGTCGGTCCAGAAGCTCTGCCCGCCGCTCTGCTTGAACACGCGCGCGGCGCGGCCTTCACCGCCGTTGTAGGCCGCCACCGACATTTCCACGTTGTTGTTCAGCTCGCGCAGGCGCTCGTTGAGATAGCTGGCGCTGGCTTCGGCGGCGCTGCGCGCATCGAAGCGGGTATCGAAGCCGGTGCCGTCCGGGCCCAGGCCGAATCGGCGGCCGGTAGCCGGCATGAACTGCATCAGGCCGGCCGCACCGGCGCGCGAGGACGCATGCACGCGGCCATTGGATTCCTTGGCCATGATGCCGAACAGCAGCGCCTCGGGCAGGCCGCGCTTTTCCCACTCGGGCCACATCACCGCGCGCAGGTTCTGGTAGTTCTCGTAGCTGGTCAGCAGGGCCGGACGCATGTCGGTCAGCCAGCGGCGGATGCCCGCCTGCACGGCCGGGTTGTACTCGACCATGTTGTCGAAGGCGTGGCGCTTGTCATTGAGCAGCGCCGCGGCGCGGGCGGCCTCGGGCACGTCGGCGGTCAGCGGGCCCACGTGGTCCGGGTCGGCCTCCAGGCGGTCGCCGCCCTCGTCGGCGCTGTCATCACTGGCGGCCGCGTCGGCATCACGCTTCAGCAGGCGCTTGTAGGTGGCCAGCATGTTGCTCATCTGGCAGCCCTTCTGCTTCACGCATTCGCTGATGACATCTTCCATGTCCTCCAGCGCCGCATCGGCTTCGTTGCTGCCCTTGGGGTCGGCATTGGCGACCAGCAGCAGGGCATCGCTGTAGCGTTTCTCGGCGGTGGCCATGCGCTGCTGCAGCGCATCGGCCTTCGCCTGGTCCCGTGCCGAAACACGCTGTGCATGGGCGTCGGGCGCCAGGGATACCAGGCCGGCGAGCGCCAGCAGCGGCCAACCACGGGAAATCAGGACAGGAACGGGCATTGGTGGCACTGTGTGCGAAACAGGCAGGCAGAGTAGCGGTGCCGCCAAGGTCCGGGCAACCCGGCCATCGGCCCGCCACCGTCGGCGGTTAACATTGGGCGCATTCACCACAAGGGCTGGACCATGGATCCGATTCTGCTCGGCAAAGGCATCACCGACGATGTGGCTGTGACCCTGCTGCCGAAACTCGGCAACCGCCATGGCCTGGTGGCCGGCGCCACCGGCACCGGCAAGACCGTGACCCTGATGACCCTGGCCGAGGGCTTCTCGCGGCTGGGCGTGCCGGTGTTCCTGGCCGATGTGAAGGGCGATGTGTCCGGCCTGGCCGTACCCGGCAGCGGTGCCGATGCCCTGCTGCAGCGCGCCGCCGAGATCGGCGTGGCCGACTACGCCCCGGCCGGCAGCCCCACCGTGTTCTGGGATCTGTACGGCAAGCTCGGCCACCCGGTGCGTACCACCATCAGCGAGATGGGCCCGACCCTGCTGGCGCGCATCCTGGAATTGAACGACACCCAGGCTGGCGTGCTCGACATCGTCTTCAAGCTGGCCGACGACCGCGGCCTTCTGCTGCTGGACATGGATGACCTGCGCGCCCTGCTCGGCCTGGTGGCGGAGGAGCGCAAGGACATCTCCACCGAGTACGGCCTGGTCAGCGCACAGTCGATCGCGGCCATCCAGCGCTCGGTGCTGCGCCTGGCCCAGGACGGCGGCGAAGGCTTCTTCGGCGAACCGGCGGTGGAACTGGCCGACCTCATGCGGGTCAATCACGACGGCCGTGGCGTGGTCGGCATCCTCGCCGCCGATCAGCTGGTGCTCAAGCCCAAGCTCTATTCCACCTTCCTGCTGTGGCTGCTGTCGGAACTGTTCGAGCAGCTGCCTGAAGTGGGCGATCTGGAAAAGCCCAAGCTGGTCTTCATCTTCGACGAGGCCCACCTGCTGTTCGACGATGCGCCGGCCTCGCTGGTGCAGCGCATCGAGCAGGTGGTGCGGCTGATCCGCTCCAAGGGCGTGGGCGTGTATTTCTGCTCGCAGTTCCCTGACGACGTGCCGGGCAACATTCTGGGCCAGCTCGGCAACCGCGTGCAGCACGCGCTGCGCGCCTTCACCCCGCGCGACCAGAAGGCGGTGAAGACCGCCGCCGAGACCTTCGTACCCAACCCCAAGCTGGACGTGGCAAAAGTGCTCAGCCAGCTGGGTACCGGCGAAGCGCTGGTGTCCACGCTGCAGGACAAGGGCGTGCCGATGCCGGTGCAGCAGACGATGATCGCCCCGCCGCGCTGCCGGATGGGGCCGATCACCGAGGCCGAGCGCGCGCAGGTGCGTGCGGGCAGCCCGGTCGGTACCCGCTACGACACTGCGGTGAACCGCGAATCGGCCGCCGAACTGCTGGCCCAGCGCGCGCAGAAGGCCACCGAGCAGGCTGCGGCCCCGGCCGCGCGCAGCCGCGAGCAGGACGATGCCCAGGAAGGCGGCTTCGGCCAGTCGATCAAGGACGCGATCTTCGGCACCAAGCGCCGCCAGGGCATGATCGAAACCATGGCCAAGCAGACCACGCGCACGGTCGGCACCAAGCTGGGCAACCAGATCGTGCGCGGCATCCTTGGTGGCATTTTCGGCGGCAAGCGCTGATCTGCCATTGCTGGGGTCAGAGCCCTTTCCGCTGGAAAGGGATCTGACCCCGGGCTCCGACCCCACTCCCTGTTCGTCATCCTGAAAAGAAGTCGTATTGCATGTCCCGCTGGCGTCCCCCCGCAGAAAAAAGCACCGCCCTGATCACTGCCGCCGGCCACGCCCGGTTGAAAGCCGAGCTGGATGACCTGTGGCGGGTGCGCCGCCCCGAGGTGGTGAAGGCGCTGGCCGCGGCTGCTGCCGAAGGCGACCGCTCGGAAAATGCCGAGTACACCTACCGCAAGAAACAGCTTGGCGAGATCGACCGCCGTGTGCGCTACCTGACCAAGCGCCTGGAATCGCTGCGCGTGGTCGACACCACGCCGACCGATCCGCAGGCGGTGTTCTTCGGTGCGTGGGTGGAGCTTGAGAACGTGGAGAGTGGCGAGACCAGCCGCTATCGCATCGTCGGCCCGGACGAGACCGATGCAGGGCTGGGCTGGATCAGTATCGATTCGCCACTGGCGCGCGCGCTGCTGAAGAAGCGCATCGATGACGAGTTCGCTGTGGAGCTGCCCGGTGGGCAGTTCACGTTCGCGGTGATCGGGGTGGAGTACGCCTCTGTGTAGAGCCGAGCCCATGCTCGGCTGAATGCACAGCAGCCGAGCATGGGCTCTGCTCTACAAAATCATCAGCGGCGGCGGGTAGTGGCGGCCGACGCGCAGCGGGCGGAAGTAATCGGCGTTGCGGTAGAAGGCGGCATCCTGCACTTCATGCCAACCGGGAATACCGGCCAGCGGCAGCGGCCGCAGCTGCAGCGGATCGCCCAGCACCCTGCCCTCGTCGATGGCTCGGCTGACCGTCTCGACGCAGCCCGCTTCACCATCGCCCTGCACCACCACGCATTTGCCGACCAGCAGCCGGCCCGGCAGCAGCGCCTGCTCCATCAGCGCATGGCCGAACACCGCCACCACAGCGATGCCACCGCCCTGCCAGTGCGAAGGATCGAACAGTGCGCGCCAGTCATGCGCATCCCACGCGGCCAGCACGGCCGCATCGCGCACCTGCACGACCACGCCGGTTTCATCGAACTGGGTCAGCGCGGCCTGTGCGCGGTTGCGCTGGCCGGGCGCCATCGCCGCGATGTGCCGGCACTGCTGCAGATTGAGGGCACGCTTCAGCGGCAGCAGGCTGGCCCAGACCAGCGCGTTGAACAGGTCGTGCCAGTTGTCCGCGCGGGTCGCGAGGCGGCCCTGGGCGATGCGGATTTCGTAGTGCAGGCCATCGGCCAGCAGCGCGGCATCCTGCTCGACCAGCTGCAGCCCGGGCAGGGCCAGCCGGGCATCGAGCGCGGCGACGGTCGGCCAACCCGGTCCCGCCAGCAGATCGGCAAAGCCGCGCACGCCTTCGAACAGCGGATGCTCGAACACCCGCGCATCGACCGCCGCACGCAGCGGCGGGATGAAGCGACGAAGGCCGCCTGCGTCGCCGCCGGCGGCCGTCGCTGCAGTCACAGCACCTTGAGGTCGAACGCCGGACGCGTGGCACTGGCCAGCGCGTCACCATACAGGTCGTGCTCGTCGCTCTCGGTGATCTCCACATCGACGAACTCGCCCACGCGCAGCTGCACCTGGTCGGCGTTCTGGATGTGCACCAGGCCGTCGATCTCCGGCGCATCGGCCTTCGAACGGGCCACGGCGATATCGCCTTCGATGGCATCGACCAGGCACTGCTGCACGGTGCCGATCTTGGCTTCCAGGCGCGCGGCGGAAATCTGCGCCTGCTTCTCCATGAATCGGGCCAGGCGCTCCTGCTTCACTTCTTCCGGCACGGCATCGGGCAGGTCGTTGGCGGTGGCGCCCTCGACCGGCGAATAGGCGAACGCGCCCACGCGGTCCAGCTGTGCTTCGTCCAGAAACGACAGCAGTTCTTCGAACTCGGCCTCGGTCTCGCCCGGGAAGCCGACGATGAAGGTCGAACGCACGGTGATGTCCGGGGCGATGCGGCGCCAGTTCTGCACGCGCTCGAGAGTCTTCTCGACCGCACCGGGGCGCTTCATCAGGCGCAGAATGCGCGGGCTGGCGTGCTGGAACGGGATGTCCAGGTACGGCAGGATGCGGTTCTCCGCCATCAGCGGCACCACTTCGTCCACGTGCGGGTACGGGTAGACGTAGTGCATGCGCACCCAGGCATCGAGTTCGGACAGGCCTTCGCACAGCGCCTTCAGGCGGGTCTGGTAGGCCTTGTCGCGCCACATCTTCTCGGCGTATTTCACGTCCACGCCGTACGCCGAGGTGTCCTGCGAAACCACCAGCAGCTCGCGCACGCCGCCGCGCACCAGGCGCTCGGCTTCGCGCAGCATCTCATCCACCGGGCGCGAGACCAGCTTGCCGCGCATCGACGGGATGATGCAGAAGCTGCACGTGTGGTTGCAGCCCTCGGAAATCTTCAGGTAAGCGTAATGGCGCGGGGTCAGCTTCACTCCGTAGTCCGGTACAAGGTCCACGAAGGGATCGTGCCTGGGCGGCAGCGCTTCGTGCACTGCTTCCATCACGCTCTGGTAGTCCTGCGGGCCCGACACCGCCAGCACGTTCGGGTACGCCTCGCGGATCTGCTCCGGGCGCTTGCCCAGGCAGCCGGTGACGATGACCTTGCCGTTCTGGTTCATCGCCTCGCCGATGGCGTCCAGCGATTCGGTCACCGCCGAATCGATGAAGCCGCAGGTGTTGACCACCACCACGTCGGCCGAATCGTAGGACGGGACGATGTCATAACCTTCCGAGCGGAGCTGGGTGAGGATGCGCTCGGAATCGACAAGGGCCTTCGGGCAGCCAAGGCTGACGAAGCCGACTTTGGGGTTCAGCTGGGACATGGAAATCGCGGGACTCTGGGGGCCTGGGCCCCTGCCGGCATGGCAGGGGGTCCTGGGGGCCGGGGCCTGAAAGGGCGCCAGTATAGCGGGGTTGGTGGCGGGGCTCTGAACGGCCAGCCGCCTGAACGGGCACAGCCGCTGACACGCCGCTAACCCGGCCAGCGTCGACAATGCAGGCCTGTCCCCTGCAACGAGGTACCCGACGATGTCCGAATGGATCACCCTGGATACGCATCATGGCCCGGTCCGCGCCTGGCAGGTCCTGCCCGAGGGCAAGCCGCGCGCGGCGCTGGTGGTCATACAGGAAATCTTCGGGGTCAACGCGCACATGCGCGGGGTGGCCGAGCGCTTCGCCGCCGAAGGCTACGCCGTGCTGGCGCCGTCGTTCTTCGACCTGGTCGATGGCCCGGAATCCGACCCCGATGCCCTGCCCTACAGCCCCGAGGGCGTGAAGGACGGCCTGGAGCGGGTCAACACCCTGGGCATGGAGAAGGCGCTGGAAGTGGTCCGCGCCGCAGCGACGCGCCTGGCCCCCCATGGCAAGGTCGGCACCGTCGGCTACTGCTGGGGCGGCAGCGTGGCCCTGCTGGCGGCGATGCGCCTGGGCCTGCCCTCGGCCAGCTACTACGGCGGCCGCAACGTCAGTTTCCTCGACGAAACGCCCAAGGCGCCGGTGATCTTCCACTTCGGCGCCCAGGACAAGAGCATCCCGCCGGAAGCCGTGCAGGCCCACCGCGAAAAGCTGCCGCAGATGGCCACCTACGTCTATCCGGCCGACCACGCCTTCAACCGGGAGGTCGGACATGCGTATGATCCAGACAGCGCCGCCCTGGCGCTGCAACGCACCCTGGACTTCTTCACGGAGCATCTTGGATGAGCGATTTCGAACTGGATTCACGCCTGGCCACCGACAGCGTCCTGGTAGCAGAAGGCCCGTTGTCGCAAGTGCGGTTGATGAACGACGAACGGTTCCCCTGGCTGGTGCTGGTGCCGCGCCTAGCCGGGATCACCGAATGGATCGAGCTGGACGGCGAGCAGCAGGACAAGCTGCGCACCGAACTCAACCGCGCCTGCAAGGCCCTGCACGGTACGGACGGGGTGGAGAAGATCAACATCGGCGCGCTGGGCAACATCGTGCGCCAGCTGCATTTCCACGTGATCGGCCGCCACGACGGCGATCCGGCGTGGCCGGGGCCCGTCTGGGGCAGTGGTCCGGCGCACCGCTACGAGCCGGCCGCACTGGACCAGCATGTCGCCTACTGGAAGGAACGGCTAGGATATCCGGCCCACCCCTGAGCCTTTGACGACCCGATGCGCTTCAATCTCGTCGCCGCCATCCTGCTGATCCTGATCGGCTTGTTCATGCTCGCCAGCAACCTGGGCTGGACGCACCTGAATCTGTCCAAGCTGTTCCTGACCTGGTGGCCGGTCGGCCTGGTCGGCGTCGGCATCGCGATGCTGTTCGGACGCGGCAAATAAAGGTAGCGCCGGGCCATGCCCGGCGAATGCACCACGCGGCCCATACGAAAACGCCGGGCATGGTCCGGCGCTACCGATATGTTGATCAGGTGCGCGGCAGGGTCACGCCGGTCTGGCCCTGGTACTTGCCACCGCGGTCCTTGTACGAGGTCTCGCAGACGTCGTCGGCCGCGGCCTGGAAGAACAGCATCTGGGCCACGCCTTCGTTGGCGTAGATGCGCGCCGGCAGCGGCGTGGTGTTGCTGAATTCCAGGGTGACGTGGCCTTCCCACTCCGGTTCCAACGGGGTCACGTTGACGATGATGCCGCAGCGGGCATAGGTGCTCTTGCCCAGGCACACCACCAGGGTGTCGCGCGGAATGCGGAAGTACTCCACCGTACGCGCCAGCGCGAAGCTGTTCGGCGGGATGATGCACTCATCACCGACGATGTCGACGAAGCTGCCCGGGTCGAAGTGCTTGGGGTCGACGATCGTGGAGTTGATGTTGGTGAACACCTTGAACTCGCGCGAGCAGCGCACGTCGTAACCATAGCTGGAGGTGCCGTAGCTGACGATGCGCTCGCCGTTGGCGTGCTTCACCTGCCCGGCCTCGAACGGCTCGATCATGCCGTGCTGCTCGGACATACGGCGGATCCAACGGTCACTCTTGATGCTCATGCTCTGTCCTGGGTACGAGGGGGCGCGTGGATTCTAGCAGGGGGCCGGGCACGCACGCCGCAGCCCCGCAGGCCTGGCCTTACAGCAGCGAGGACAGGATCTGGATCGAGGCACGCGGGCGCTTGCCCACCTCCTCCACCAGGCGCTCGGCGGCGCGGCGGTAGGCCTGGGCCGCGGTCGACTGGGGCTGGACGACGGTGATCGGGTTGCCGGCATCCCCCTGTTCGCGGATGTCGATCTGCAGCGGCAGCGACCCCAGCAGCGGCACGCCGTACTGCACGGCCATGCGCTCGCCGCCGCCCTCGCCGAACAGGTGCTCGATGTGGCCGCAGTTGCTGCAGGTGTGCACGGCCATGTTCTCGACGATGCCCAGCACCGGCACCTCCACCTTCTCGAACATCTTCAGCGCCTTCTTCGCATCCAGCGTGGCGATGTCCTGCGGCGTGGTGACGATGACCGCACCGGCCAGCGGAATCTTCTGCACCAGGGTCAGCTGGATGTCACCGGTGCCCGGCGGCAGGTCGATCAGCAGGTAGTCCAGATCGTCCCACAGCGTGTCTTCGAACAGCTGGGTCAGGGCGGCGGTCGCCCGCGGCGCGCGCATGATCAGCGGCGTCTCGTCCTCCACCAGGTAGCCGATGGACATGGTGTCCACGCCGAACGCACGCATCGGCTCGATGCTCTTGTTGTCCGGGCTTTCCGGGCGGCCGGACAGGCCGAGCATGGCCGGCACGCTGGGGCCGTAGATATCGGCGTCGAGCACGCCCACGCGGGCACCGAGCTGCTGCAGCGCCACGGCCAGATTCACCGAGGTGGTGGACTTGCCCACGCCCCCCTTGCCCGATCCCACCGCGATCACGTTACGGATGCGCGCATGGGGCGAAAGGCCCTTCTGCACCTGGCTGGCATGGGGACGACGGGCGGGGCTGTTCACTGCGGACTCCGGAAGCGGTTCATGGGGCGGGCAACCTCCCATCATACAAGTTCAGCCACGCGCAGCCCTCCCATCCTGCGCGCGTAGCCAACCAGCACCGAACACCTGCTGCACGCGGAATACAGCTTCAACAGAATCTATTGGCAGCGGTAATTCAGACGACTGCTTTTGGGTGAAACGCAGCGCTCATTTTAAATTCAATAGTTAAGAATAAGTAAATACATTATTAAGACAGCTTTAAATAAATGCCCATCTCGTTGAATCTACCCAGAAATTATTCACAAAACACAAAGATTTCTTAGGACCTCGTACCATTAACGTTAATGCCGTGTTATGTTCGGCCCCACAACTTGGAAACTGAAGGCTGATTGAATGCCCGGGCACCGGGGACTGCCTGCATTGCTTAATGGATGGGATATAGCAATGACTCGTTGTCCACCAATGTCGTCCGCCACCCGCTCTCGCTCGCGCTGTTCGGCAGCCTGCTCGCCACCGCCCTTCCCGCCTTCGCCCAAGACAGCAGGGAGACCACCGACCTCGGTCGCGTGACCGTCACCGGTTCGCTCATCCCGCAGACCAAGGTGGAAAACCACACCCCGGTGCTGACCGTCACCGCCGAGGACATCCAGACCCGCGGCTTCACCAGCATCGCCGAAGTCCTGCAGCAATCCTCGCTGACCACCGGCGGCCTGCAGGGCGGCCAGTCCTCCGCGGCCTTCACCCAGGGTGTGCCGAAGCGGCCGGCATGTTCGGCCTGGATCCGGGCTACACCAAGTACCTGATCAACGGTCGCCCGATGCTGCAGTACCCGGCGCTGTACAACGGCAGCGACGCCTTCAACAACATCAGCGGCATCCCGATCGACATCGTCGAGCGCATCGAGATCCTGCCGGGCGGCCAGTCGTCGCTGTACGGCTCCGACGCCATCGCCGGTGTGGTCAACATCATCCTGAAAAAGCGCATGGATGGCGGCTCGATCAACGTGCGCGGCGGCGCCTACACCGAGGGCGGCGGCAACAACGTCCGGGTCAGCGTGGCCAAGGGCTTCAACAGCGCCGATGATCGCTTCAACGCGCTGTTCAACGTGCAGTACGAAAAATCCATTCCGATCTGGGGCTACCAGCGCGAACTGACCAAGGTGAACAACCCCGGCGGTTACAGCGCGCAGGTGCCGTCCAACGACTTCCTCGTCTACCTGCCCGACGAAAACAACGCATTCGTCATGATGGTCCCGACCCGCTGCGCCGGCGTGGCCGGGCAGTTCGGCGGCACCACCGAACTCGGCGTGCGTGCGGCCGGTGAGTCCTGCGGCTCCAAGTACAGCGCTGGCTACCGCACCATCAAGAACGCCAAGGAAAGCAGCCAGTTCTATTCCTCGCTCAACTTCCAGGTGAACGAGAACTTCGAACTGTTCGCCGAGGCGCTCTACAGCCTCGAAGAGATCAACTACGTCACCGGTTCCGGCTACACGTTCTGGAGCACCGGCCCTGGCTTCGGCTACATCTACGACCAGGACACCGACCAGTACATGAGCCTGCAGCGCGCGTTCGCGCCGGAGGACATTGGCGGCCAAGGCTACCGTGACATCCAGGAAACCAACCGCAACAAGGCCTGCCAGATCCCCCTGGGCGGCCGCGGCACTTTCGGCACCAACTGGGATTACAGCGCCAGCTTCAGCCGCGGCGAGTACAAACTGACCGAGCGCAGCTTCGCTCGCTGGGCCGGGCCGATCGACAGCTGTTTCGAACAGAACGTGTTCGGTCCAGTGCTTGGCCAGACAGACGATGGCTATAAGATCTACAGCCCGAACTGGGGTGCGTTCTACTCACAGCTGCCGGCAGGCGAATTCCAGAGCTTCACCGGATACACCTACAACCAGAGCCGCACCTGGCAGAACCTGGGCCGCGTGCAGCTGACCAACAGCGGGCTGTTCTCCCTGCCCGGTGGCGACGCCGGCCTGGGCATCGTCGTCGAAGGCGGCAGCGAAGGCTGGGACTACAGCCCGCATGAGCGCCTGCCCAACGGTGATGTCTGGGGCACCACGTCGGTGGCCGGCGCCGGCCATCGCAGCAACTACGCGGTGACCGGCGAACTGCGCCTGCCGCTGCTCGACTCGCTCACTGTCACCGGTTCGGGCCGCTACGACGCCTTCAAGATCGCCGACAACACGGTCGACAAGTCGACGTACAGCATCGGCGTCGAGTTCCGTCCGATTGAAAGCCTGCTGTTCCGCGGCAAGTACGGCACCGCGTTCCGTGCGCCGTCGCTGCCCGATGCCTTCCAGGGCGAAAGCGGCTTCTACACTGCCGCCACCGACTACTACCGCTGCGCACAGCTGGGCTTCGAGCCCGCCTACACCGTCGGCTGCCCGTATGCAGGCCAGTCCACCCTCGGCGTGCAGTCGGGCAGCCCGGAACTGGAACCGATCACCGCCATGTGTGGAACGCCGGCGTGGTCTGGGCACCGATGGCCAACCTCTCGCTGTCGGTGAATTACTACCGCTGGAAGATCGAGAACGAGGTCGACACCCTCAGCTCCGACCAGCTGCTGCGTGCCGAGCACTACTGCCGCAACAACCTGGACAACAACACCAACGCCACCTGCAGAACGTGGCCGACTGGGTCACCCGCGATGCGTCGGGCAACCTGGACCAGATCTACACGCCCAAGCTCAACGTGGCACGGCAGAACCTCAATGCGCTGACCGCCAGCTTCAAGTACGTGCAGGACATTGGTCGCTTCGGCTCGCTGCAGTTCGCCAGCAACTACACCAACATCCTCAAGCGCGAAGTGCAGCCGGAGACCGGCGATGACTACCTGGACCTGCTGCGCGATCCGTATGCGATGTGGAACTACCAGGCCTTTGCCAAGGTGCGAGCCGATGGTTCGATCGGCTGGGCGAAGAACCAGTGGACCACCACCCTGTACTACAACTACATCGGCGGTACCCCCAACTACATGGCGTACCTGGGCGAAGGCTACGACTACGTCCACTCCTCGGGCTACAAGGCTGGCAAGTGGGGCTCGTACACCACCTACAACCTGAGCGTGAGCTACCGCGCGATGGACAACCTGACCCTGTCGCTGATGGTCAACAACGTGTTCAACAAGAACCCGTCCAGCCAGCGCCACAGCTTCGGCGGCAACAGCAGCGCGCCGTACAACGAAAGCCTCTACAACCCGTACGGCCGGGCGATCTACGCCCAGATGCAGTACGACTTCGGCGCGAAGCAAGCGTCGCGACGCTCCAGGGAATGACTGGTACTGGCCCCGCTTCGGCGGGGCCTTTTTTTGCCCGCGTGGCTGGCCCGCGGGCGTCGCAACGCCCCCCCTCCCCCGTCTGCCGTCACAACCCGGACTGCCGGCTGAACATCCAGCACCGGCCCCACCCTCCGCAGGGAGTCTGCGCGGCGTGCCAGGCAGCGAAACCTTTCATTTGAAATCAAAGCGTTGGGGTAAAAATCCATCCAAATCAGCACTTTCCCTACCTTGGCTTCATGACGAGAGCGTGAACAGTTGACACGGCAAGTTAAGGTCGTGTTAACGTCGGCCCATCGGCTTGTGAAGCCGGTTACAGAACAGGGCGAAGGCCCTACAGGGACGACAGGCCAACAGGCTTGTCCAGATTCGATACACCAGGGGATCCATTCATGACCATCCGCAAGGCGCTCAGCCGCCACCCGCTTAGCTTTGCTCTGACCACAGCGCTGCTCGCCACCTCCATCCCGGCATTCGCGCAGGATGCCGCCGACACCCAGGCCGCCAGCGAGACAGTGCAGGAAAAGGCCAAGGCCACCGACCTGAGCACCGTCACCGTCACCGGTTCGCGCATCGGCCGCGACGTTTTCAACTCGGTGTCGCCGGTGCAGGTGATCACCCGCGAAGAAACCACCCTGGCCGGCTTCCAGTCGACCGCAGGCGTCCTGCAGAGCACGGCGATCACCGCCGGTGCCGCACAGATCAACAATGCGTACGGCGGCTACGTCACAAACGGCGGCCCGGGCGCTAACACCGTGGGCCTGCGTGGCCTGGGCCCGACCCGTACCCTGATCCTGATGAACGGCCGCCGCGTCGCTCCGGCAGGTTCGCGCGGTTCGGTTGGCGCCGCCGACCTGAACGTGCTGCCCGATGCGATGGTCGACCGCGTTGAAGTGCTGAAGGACGGCGCCTCCTCGATCTACGGCTCCGACGCCGTGGCCGGCGTCATCAACATCATCACCAAGAACAAGGTCGACGGCGCTACCTTCGAAGCCCGTCAGACCGCCACCGACGGCGGCGGCGGCGAAGAGCGCCGTTACTCCATCGTGTTCGGCAAGACCGGCGAGAGCGGCCACTTCTCCGGTTCGTACGAGTACTACAACCGTGACGAGCTGACCCTCGGCGACCGCGACTGGACCCGTTGCAACACCGACTACCGCCGTCGTGCCGGCGGCGCTGGCAACTGGGGCGACGGCGACTACGTCGATCCGCTGACCGGCAAGCCGAAGTGCTACCCGATCACCGGTACCGGCTCCAACGGTGTGACCATCAACACCATCGGTACCAACAACATGACCGGTGTTGCCGCAGCAGGCGCCACCGGAACCACCTTCAACCGCTGGCGCCCGAACTCGTCGGTCACCACCGGCCTGGTCGGCTTCGAAGGCGTTGGCGGTGGCACCACGACCAACAGCAACGTGCGCGACACGTTCGACCCGCGCACCCTGAACCGCTCGCTGATCTCCGGCGCCGAAACTCATACCCTGTTCCTGCAGGGCGGCCTGGACGTCAGCGCGCTGGGCAATGCTGAAGCCTACTTCGAACTGCTGGGCAGCCGTCGTGAATCCGAGCAGACCGGCTACCGCCAGCTGTCGCTGGACTATCTGCGCGGCAGCCCGCTGATCCCGGCCAACCTGCAGTCGTCCAACTTCGGTGGCGGAGTCGGCGTGCGCGCCTTCATCGGCTACGGCAACGACAAGAGCAGCCAGACCGTCGATTTCTTCAAGGGCACCGCCGGCCTGCGTGGCGAGCTGAGCCCGACCTGGAACTATGACTTCTACCTGAGCCACGCCCGTTCGGATGCTGACTACACCCAGCAGTCGTTCCTGACCGACCGCCTGAGCCAGAGCCTGAACGTGGTCTCCAACGGCGCTGGCGGCTTCCGCTGCGTCGACACCAGCAACGGCTGCGTGGCCGCTCCGGCCCTGACCAGCGCCGTCATCGCCGGCAACCTGCCGCAGGCCTGGAAGGACTACGTGTTCGTGCCGGTGACCGGCAACACGCTGTACACCGAAACTACCGCCAACTTCTCGGTCGACGGCCCGCTGTTCTCGCTGCCGCACGGCGACGTCCGCGGTGCGTTCGGTGCTGAATGGCGTCGTTCGAAGATCGACGACACCCCGTCGATCCACTCGATCAACAACAACCTGTACAACCTGACCTCCTCGACCCCGACCCGCGGTACGGACTCGGTGCGTGAACTGTTCGGTGAAATCGAAGTGCCGGTGCTGTCGGGCGTGACCGGTGCAGAAGAGCTGACCTTCAATGCGTCGGCCCGCTGGACCGACTACCGTTCCTACGGCTCGGACGAGACCTGGAAGCTGGGCGGCCTGTGGACCCCGGTCAAGTGGCTGTCGGTGCGTGCGTCGTACGGCACCTCCTACCGCGCTCCGGCCCTGTTCGAACAGTTCCTGGGTGCCACCAGCGGCTTCCTGAGCAACCAGGTCGACCCCTGCAACAACTGGGGCAACGATCCGGGCACCCCGCTGGCACAGAACTGCGCCTCGGAAGGCCTGGCTCCCGACTACTACTCCACCCAGTCGGTGGCGGTCATCAACGGCGGCGGTGCTGCAGCCGGCTTGAAGGCGGAAACCTCGAAGAACTTCACCGGCGGCATCGTGCTGCAGCCGGAACTGCCGGGCTGGTTCGGTGACCTGTCTTTCGCCGCGGATTACTTCAACATTGAAGTGAACAACGGCGTCTCGCGCGCCGGTGGCGCCAACATCCTGGACCTGTGCTACAACAACCCGAACTTCCGCGCTGGTGGTGGCTTCTGCCGCCTGGTCGATCCGCGTAACCCGACCAACAATGCACTGACCGTGTACGACAGCTACGTGAATCTGGCCATGGACAAGGTCCGCGGTTACGACTTCACCTTGCGTTATACCCGCGATGTCGGCCCGGGCACCCTGCGCGCCAACGTGCAGGTCACCCACTTCACCGAGCAGTCCAACAAGCTGTTCGCCGATGATGAGCTGGTTGATTACAACGGCACGCTGAACACTCCGTCCTACACCGGCACCTTCGACCTGGTGTACAGCTGGAACAAGTGGCGCGCCCGTTACGGCCTGGAGTGGGTCGACTCGATGCAGAGCTACGACTACTACGGCCTGGACAAGGAAACGTCGATCTACAAGTTCGATGTGCCGAGCTACTTCACCCACAGCGTCTCGGCGGAATACACCGGTGACAAGTGGTCGGTCATTGCCGGCGTGCGCAACCTGCGCAACGAAACCCCACCGATGATCTCCTCGGGCGCTTACAACCGCGTCGGTAACGCGCCGCTGTACAGTGGTTACGACTACGTCGGCCGCACGTACTTCGTGAACGTCAGCAAGAGCTTCTGATAGTGCGTTGAAGCCGCCGCCCGCAAGGGCGGCGGCTTTTTTTATGCCCCGCATCCGCACGAGGAACCCAAAATGAACAAAATCGTATCCATCAGCGCACTGATGCTTGCGCTCGCACTGGGCAGCGCCGCCCCCGCGTCGGCAAAACCTACGGTGCCCACCATCGAACAGCTGGCGGCCTTCCCGCAGTTGTCCAGCCTGTCCATCTCGCCCGACGGCAAGTACATCGCCGGCCTGCAGGCCAAGGGCGAAGACCGCGTCATCCTGGTCTGGAACACCGACAACCTCAGCGCCGCGCCCAAGGTGATCGGTTCCGGCCGCATGAAGTTTCAGGGTGTATCGTTCATCAAGAACGGCCTGCTGGCGGTCACCCTCTGGCAGCCCTACGACCTGCGTGCCGACCGGGTGACCAAGACCTTCATCAGCAAGTTCTTCATCACCGACATCGAAGGCAAGAGCTGGAAGGAACCGATCACTCCGCCGCGCGCCAGCAGCCATGCGCAGGAACTGGAACAGGCCCTGTCCAGCTCCACCGTGCTCGACACCCTTCCCAACGACCCCGACCACATCCTTGTGATCAACGGGTCGGGCAGCAATGCTGGTGACGTCTACAAGGTCAACGTCCGCGACTTTTCCACCCAGCGCATCCAGAAAACCGAAGAGCGCGTGGCCGGCTATGTGACCGACCTCAACAGTGAACTGCGCGCGCGCCTGCGCCAGGACGTGGATGCCACCGGTGCCTACGTGGCCACCGAATTCCGCAACCCTGCCAGCAATGCCTGGGAAGAGCACTTCCGGTCCTACGTGAAGAACCGCGACGTCAACCAGGTTGTCGGCTTCGCCGATGACGCCAACATCGCCTTCATCCAGAGCAACGTCGGCCGCGACAAGACCGTCATCTACGAGTACGACATCGCCGCCCGTAAGCAGAAGGAAGTGCTGTTCGAGCACAAGTACTTCAATTCCGGCGATGTGAGGATCAACAAGTACAAAGGCGTGCAGGACGTCCCCTTCGGTGCCCTGCTCGGCGTCGAGTACAGCGGTCCGCGAGGCAATGAAGTGGAATGGACCAATGGCACCTTCAAGGGGCTGGTCGAAGGCCTGCACCAGGCCCTGGCCATCAAGTCCAGCCCGGTGACGCTGGTCGACCCGGCCACCGGCCAGAGCACGACGGCGGAACTGGACAGCGGCCAGGCGGTGCGCGTGGTCGATTACAGCGCCGACATGAAGACCTTCATCATCGTCACCTCCGGCCCGGCCAACCCGCCTGAGTACCACCTGCTGCACAACGGCCAGCTGACCCTGCTCGCCAAGTCCTACCCGCAGATCGACCCCGCCGCACTGGGTGACACCCGGCTGGTGTACTACAAGGCCCACGACGGCCTGGATATCCCGGCCTTCCTGACAACGCCCAACACCGAGCTGTGCGGTGCCGGCCCGTGGAAGACGGTCATACACCCGCACGGCGGCCCCTGGTCGCGTGACGGCATGGACTTCGACGGTTCGATGTGGGTGCCGCTGATGGCCTCGCGCTGCATGGCCGTGCTGCGCCCGCAGTTCCGTGGCTCGGCGGACTGGGGCCGCAAGCTGTGGATGGCCGGCGACGCCGAATGGGGCCAGAAGATGCAGGACGACAAGGACGATGGCGCCAAGTGGCTGATCGAGCAGAAGATCGCCCAGCCCGGCCACATCGCCATGTTCGGCTTCTCCTATGGCGGCTATTCCGCATTTGCCGCCTCGGTGCGTCCCAACGGGATCTACAAGTGCGCCATAGCCGGCGCCGGCGTCTCGGACATCAAGAAGATCTGGTCGCGGTTCTACACCAATCCGTTCTTCCGCCAGGCCCAGGCACCGACCGTGGCCGGCCTGAACCCGGTGGACAAGGCCGCCGAGATGAAGATCCCGCTGATGGTCTACCACGGTGACCGCGACCGCACCGTGCCGCTCGAACAGTCGGAGTGGTTCGTGAACAAGGCCAAGGGCTCCGGCCAACCGGTCGAGTTCCATGAGATCGCCGACTATGCGCACGGCCCGGCCTGGACCCGCCAGATCATGGCTGACCAGCTGCGCCTGATCGACGACTACTTGGGCAAGGGCTGCGGTGGCGGCGGCCTGTAATTCTTGCCAACGAAACAGTACCTCGGCAAGGGCACCCAGGTGGGCGCCCTTGCATGTTGTGGCCCTTGCCATCGCCCATGACCTTCGACACCCTTGCAGGGCGGGCCGGCGGCGTATCGTTCGGCCCACGGCCGTCCTGCGGCCCTTCCCTGACTCACTCGGCCTGGAGGCCATACAAGTGACCCGTACTCCCAAGATCGTGCTGCTGACCCTGGCCGTTTCGGCCGCGCTGGTCGGCTGCGGCAAGACCGATACCCCGGCAAAGGATGCCGCCGCCTCCACGCCGGCCGCCACTGACCAGGCCACCACCTACAAGCTGGACGAAGCCAAGCTGCCGGCCTACAACGCCTTCCAGGCCAGCGACCTGGACAGCAATCTGGACGCCTGCGGCGCCTTCGGCGACTACGTCAACGGCAAGTGGCTGGCCGCCAATGAGATTCCGGGCGACCGCACCAGCTGGGGCGCCTTCACCATCCTCGACGAGCGTTCGGTAGCGGCGCAGCACCAGCTGGCCGAGCAGGTTGCCCAGGTCAAGAACCCGAACCACATCGAGAAGATCGTCGGTGACCTGTGGGCCACCGGCATGGACGAGGCCAAGATCAACGCTCAGGGCATCGAGCCGCTGAAGGCCGACCTGGCCGCCATCGACGGCCTGCAGGACAAGGCCGCCATCGCCGATTACCTGCGCACCAGCGCCGCCAAGGGTGAAAACATCCTGTTCGGATTCGGCGCCGAAGCGGACTTCAAGAACTCGGCCATGAACATGGCCTACGCCAGCCAGGGCGGCCTGGGCCTGCCTGACACCACCTATTACACCGACGCCAAGAACGCCGACAAACTGAAGGCCTACCAGGCGCACGTCGCCAAGGTGCTGGAACTGTCGGGCGTGGCCGCTGCCGACGCCGCCAAGCAGGCCGAGGACGTGGTCAAGTTCGAGACCCGCCTGGCCAAGTCCTCCAAGTCGCGCGTGGAACTGTCGCGCAACGTCGAGCTGTTCTACAACCCGCTCACCCTGGCCGACGCCGACAAGCTGACCCCGAACTTCAGCTGGACCGAGTTCTTCAAGTCGCAGGGCGTTGCCGCGCCGGAGAAGTTCTCGCTGGCCATGCCAGCCTTCCACGAGGAAGTGAGCAAGGCACTGGGCGACACCGACCCGTCGGTCTGGCGCGCCTACCTCCGCTTCCACACCGTTGACGGCGCCTCGCCGTACCTGGCCGATGCGTTCGTGCAGGAGAACTACGAGTTCTACGGCAAGACCCTGAACGGCCAGAAGGAACAGAAGCCGCGCTGGAAGCGTGTGCTGGGCACCATCGAGAACGATGCCGGCGAAGCCTTTGGCCAACTGTACGTGAAGGTCGCCTTCTCGCCGGAAGCCAAGGCGAAGATGGAAGAACTGGTGAAGAACCTGGCCGCGTCGCTGAAGGAACGCATCCAGGGCCTGAGCTGGATGAGCGACGAGACCAAGGCCAAGGCCATCGCCAAGTGGGAAACCTTCACCCCGAAGATCGGTTACCCGGACAAGTGGCGTGACTGGGCCGGCCTGCAGACCCAGCGCGACAGCTACCTGGGCAACGTGCGCGCCGCCAACGAGTTCAACTACAAGTTCAACCTGTCCAAGGTCGGCAAGCCGGTGGACAAGACCGAGTGGGGCATGACCCCGCAGACGGTCAACGCCTACTACAACCCGCTGCAGAACGAGATCGTGTTCCCGGCCGCCATCCTGCAGCCGCCGTTCTTCGACCCGAAGGCCGACGACGCGCTGAACTACGGCGGCATCGGCGCGGTGATCGGCCATGAAATGACCCACGGTTACGACGACCAGGGCGCACGCTTCGGGCCGAGCGGCAACCTGGAAGACTGGTGGACCCCGGCTGACAAGAAGAACTTCGAAGGCCTGACCGGCAAGCTGGTCAAACAGTTCGACCAGTACAAGGTCGACGGCCAGGCAGTGAACGGTCACCTGACCCTGGGCGAGAACATCGCCGACCTGGGTGGCCTGGCCACTGCCTACGACGCCCTGCAGAAGGCCACCGCCGGCAAGGAAGATCCGAAGGTCGACGGCTTCACCCGCGACCAGCGCTTCTTCTTCAACTGGGCCACCGTGTGGCGCACCAAGTACACCGCGGAAAACGCCAAGGTCCGCCTGGCCACCGACCCGCACGCTCCGGCGCAGTTCCGCGCCATGGGTGCGCCGTCGAACCTGCCGACCTTCGCCGCTGCGTTCCAGTGCAAGGCCGGCTCGCCGATGGCCCGCACCGGCGACCAGCAGGTGGTGATCTGGTAAGCCGCGGCTGACGCCAAAGTGAACCTTCAAAGGCCCGGGATTTCCCGGGCCTTTGTTTTTGGCGGCTCAGGCCGGCGCTTCCCGGGGTCGGATCCCTTGCGCGCAGCGTGGGGGCTCTGACCCCATGCAGGTGGCGCCATCCACGCATGGCGTGAATCTACTGCCCATGCCACACCACCTGGTAGCGCCGGGCCATGCCCGGCGGAAGCCGCGTGACGCATGCATCCCGTGCCCATGCACGGCTTGCTATAGTTCGCCCGCCCTCAATCCATCACGGATTCGTTCTACATGCCCAATTTCCGTCCGCTTGCCGTTGCCCTGGGTATCAGCCTGGCGACCCTGGTCCCGACCCACGATGCGTTCGCTGCCAAGAAGAAGGCCGTGCGCGCCCCGGCCGTCAGCGCTCAGTGCAGCGATTTCTACGATGCCACCAACGCGGACTGGCTGAAGGCCAACCCGGTGCCGCAGTCCGGCGCCGCCACCGCGCTGGGCCAGCTGGTCGACCGCAGCCGCCAGCAGCAGCGTGAACTGCTGGACGCCTCGATGAAGGCGCCGCAGGGCAACGTGCAGAAGCTGCTGGGCGACTTCTGGGCCAGTGGCCTGGACGAAGCCGCGGTGGAAGCCGATGGCTCCAACCCGATCGCCCCGCTGCTGACCCGCATCAACGCGATAAAGAAGGCCAAGGACGTCCCGGCCTCGATCGCCGCACTGCACCAGGTCGGCATCCCGGTGGCCTTCAACTTCGGCCCGGACGTGGACCTGAAGGCGCTGGACCGCCACATCGGCTACTTCATGCAGGGCGGCATGGGCCTGCCCGACCCGGCGTTCTACACCCGAACCGATGCCGACACCGTGGCCCTGATGGGCCGCTACCGCAACTACGTCAAGCAGATCCTGGCCCTGACCGGTACCCCGGCAGCCAAGCTGGATGCCGAATCGCAGTCAGTGATCGAACTGGAAACCGAACTGGCGCGCAACGCGCAGTCGCTGGCCGGCATCAACAACCCGTTCAACAACTACGCGCCGATCTCGACCAAGGATCTGAACAGCCGCTACCGCAACCTGCAGCTGGATGCCTTCCTGAAGGCGCAGGGCGTGAACGACGATCTGGTTTCGCTGGCTGACCCGGGCCTGTTCAAGCAGCTCGACACGATGGTCACCAAGCTCAAGCCGGAACAGTGGAAGGCCTACCTGCGCTGGCGCGTGGGTGACTCGATGGCGCCGTACCTGTCCAAGGCCTACCGCGACGCTGAGTTCGAGTTCCGCGGCCGCGTGCTGCGCGGTGAGACCCTGCCCGCGCAGCGCTGGGAGAACGTGCTGGACGCCATCAACGTGGCCGCTGGCCCGATGGTCGGCCGCGAGTACGCCGCCCGCCACCTGTCCGCCGAAGATCGCCGCCAGGCGGCGTGGATCGTCGACAAGGTGCGCGAAGTGCAGATCGAGGCGGTCAAGAACAGCACCTGGATGAGCGCCGAGGCCAAGGCCGAAGCACAGGCCAAGCTGGCCGCACTGAAGATCGAGATCGGCACTCCGCTGCGCGACCTGGATTACAGCGTGCAGCCGATGGGCCGTGGCTCGTTCGGCGGCAACATGTTGATCGCTTCAACCTGGCGCCATCGCGAAGAAATGAAGCGCATCGGCAAGGGCAACGCCGACCGTCGCTGGGACGTGCTGCCGCAGCAGCCGTCGCTGGCCTACGACCTGGCGCAGAACCGCCTGATCGTCACCGCCGCGATCCTGCAAGGCCCGGTGTTCAACGCCAAGGCCGATGCCGCCGACAAGTTCGGCAGCTTCGGTGGCCTGGTCGGCCACGAACTGAATCGCGCCGTCGACGCCAAGGGCGCCCTGGTCGATGCCAAAGGTGAACTGCGCAGCTGGTGGACCCCGGCCGACAAGACCGCCTGGACGCTGCTGGGCAGCCGCGCGGCCACGCAGTACGGCGCCTACGACTTCCCGGGCGTGAAGGGCGCCAAGGTCAACGGCACGCTGACCCAGGAAGAGAACCTGGCCGATATCGCCGGCCTGGAACTGGCCTGGGCGGCCTACGCCGCACAGGAACCGAAGGCGACGCCGACGCAGCAGCAGGGCTTCTTCCGCGCCTGGGCCGCGCTGTGGCCGCAGCAGCTGTCGCCGAACGAAGCCGCACGCCGCCTGACCGCCGACATCCGTGCACCGGGTCGCTGGCGCACCAACGGCCCGCTGTCGAACCTGCCGGCCTTCGGTGCGACCTTCAGCTGCAAGGCCGGCCAGCCGATGCAGCGCACCGAGGGTGAGCAGATCAAGGTCTGGCGTTGAGGTCTGAGGTCTGAGGTCTGAGGTCTGAGCGGCGATGGTTTGATGAGAGGGCGCCTTCGGGCGCCCTCTCTGCTTCCCGATGCCTCATCCACGCATGGCGTGGCTCTACTGCATCGAAATGCCGGCTGAAAAAAGGGCCCTGACGGATCAGGGCCAAGCCAACCTTTGCGGAGAGAGAGAGCCGCTGTTCGCGCAGGTCAGAAGTCGTAGGAGGCGCTCAGGCGCACCGTCCGCGGGGGCGTGAAGTAGCTGCCCATGCCGTACACGTTGGACACCGTTCCGGGCCCCGTCTGGTATTTCGCGGTCGATTGCCGCTGGCGTCGCTGGTTGAGCACGTTGAACACGTCTAGGCCAAGACCGAGTCGGCTGTCGGCAAACGCCGGCCGATACATCAGCCCGATGTCCAGCTGCGCCGTCCACGGCTGTCGGCCCGCATCGCCGGGACGCGAGGGCTGGCCGTTGCAGTAGTGGTAGGAGGAACCGTAGCCACCGGCCGGGTCGCTCTGGTCCGCACCGTAAAAGCCCAGGCAGCTCTTGGGCATCCCTGACATCACACGCACCGTCGCCGAGGCCGTCCATGCGTCGTTGACCTGGTAGGCGCCGAATGCCTTCAACTGATGCCGGCGATCATTGGCGAGGTAGCCGCCGGCGTACTCCATCAGCGACACCGCATCCCAGTCCTGGGTCTTGGAAACATCGTCCTGGCCGATATCCGACTTCACCTGGCCCTCGGTATTGCCGAAGCTGCGCGACCAGGTGTAATCGACACGTCCGTACCAGCGATCGGACATGGGGTGCTCGATGAACAGGTCGATGGCGACGTACTGACGCTTCGCCTTCTTGCCGTCGTAGCCCCAATCGGGCGAACTCATGCTGACCGGCGTGTAGCCGGAGCCATCGCGGTGCCTGACCTGGAAGGTGTTGGTACGGCCAGGGTTGAAGATCACACACCCCGGCAGTTCGTACCGGTGAGGATCCAGACCCATCCCCGCCAGCCTTTCGGCAAAGCGATCGGAATCGCAGATATCGTCGATGGCCGACTGCAGACGGCGGTAGCTAAGCTTGGCACCACTGTTCCAGTCCGTGCCCAAGGCCTTTTCGAAACCCAGGATCAGTTCGTCCTGGTACTGCGAACGCAGGTCGGTGGGGGCCACCGAACGCGGATCAGGCGCCTGCCCGTATTCGCCGTTGGTCGACACCGGCCCTGGCCCCAGCGGCGTGAGGCCGGTCGGATTGCCATTGGCGTCGATGCCGGTATAGGTGAAGTACTCACGCGTGTAGGTCGAGGCGGAGGCGCCGCGGATGGCCACGCTGTTGGGCAGTGCCAGGTAGTAGCGGCCGACGTTGGCGAAGACCTTCAACGACGCATCGCCGAACACATCCCAGCTTGCGCCCAGGCGTGGCGCCCACTGGTCGCCACTCTCCACGTATGCCTTGCCCTCGCTGTTGTAGTTGGTGAACGTGTCGTTGCGCAGGCCGAGCGTCAGCAGCCAGTCGGGCGTCAGCTGCCAGCGGTCTTCCAGGTAGTACGCCTTCTGCTTGACCGACATGCTGGTGGTGGTCGAGTAGATGTATTTCTGCACGTAGTAGCCCTCGCCACCGGGCGGTGCGATGTCGAACGCAGGGCTGGGCGACGCATCGGGTTTGCCGCGGGAGTAGATCCAGGCGTGGCCGGGCCCGGTCATCGACTGACCTTCGTTGTGCGCCCGGTAGGTCATGTTGTCGATGCCGGCGGTCAACTCGTGGTTGCCGATGCGGTACTGCAGGTCCATGCGCAGCCCGTGCGTGGTACTGCCTGCGTCCGATGCCTTGGTGTACAGATCGGGCTGGTCGTTGCGGATGGGCGTGCCGCCGTTCAACGCGGGATCCTGGTTGCCGGCACCGTTGATGTAGGGGTTGCCCGATTCCAGCGGGTTGAACTCCAGGTTGCCGGTACGGGTACGCCCCCACACGGTGCTGAAGGTCAGCGCGTCGTTGAGATAGCCGGTGTACTTGAAGATATCGACGTCGGTGCTGGCCTTGGTTGTGTTGGGGAAGGTACCGGTGCGATCTCCCTCCTGCAGCGTGGGATAGTCGAAGGCGGTGTAGTAGCCGCCATAGCGGTCGGTGTCCTGGAAGCGGGTGTACTCAAGCGTGTTGCTGTCGTTGATGTTCCAGTCCAGCTTGCCGTAGAACTTCGGGGTGTCCACGCGGTAGTGGTTGCGCGCCTGCTGTGCGGCGGCTTCGTTGGCAGTGGCCACACCTTCGCGGCGGTTGGACTCCGCAGCCAGGTGGACGAACAGCCGGTCTTCGATCAGCGGCCCGCTGACATAGCCGCTGTAGGTGGTGGTGGTTTCCTTGTCACCGCGCCGGTAGCGGTACAGCGTGCCCGGCTTGCTCCCGTTCTCGTAGGCATATCCATCCGGCAGCCCCACGTCCGGGTAGTTCACCGATGCCGGTGATTCGGCCAGCCCGGCCGGTGCCCATGTGACCTGAGCGCCGAAGCGCCAGGCATTGGTGCCGCGTTTCCCCAACTGGTTGATCACGCCGCCGGTAGACCGCCCGTAGCCTGCACCGTAGCCTCCGGTAAAGGTTTCCTGCTGGTCGATGGAGCCGTAAGGCAGGCTGATCCCGCCCAGGTAGTTGAGCGGATTGGTGACGTTGAAGCCGTTGAGATAGTAGGCGTTCTCGGTAACGCTGGAGCCGCCGAACGACAGCACGGACCGCGAGCCATTGGTGAAGGCCCCACTGCCGGCGACCACGCCCGGCGCCAACAGCGCGATCGATTCGGCGCTGCGCCCCAGTGGTAGCACGTCCAACTGCTCGGAGGTGATGACCGATTTGGAAACGGTATGGGTGACATCGATCTTCGGCATGTTCGCCGCGGAGACGTTGACCGTATCGAGCGTCGTGGCCGGACCATGTGCGGCGAAACTCACTTCGGTGCCAGTGCCCACGCGCAGCTGCACGTCATTCCGTTCTTCAATAGTCCGTCCGTCACGCTGCACGCTGATGCTGTAACGGCCCACCGGTAGCGCGCCAAAGCTGTAGCGCCCCTGTGCGTCGATGGCGGCCGTGCGCTTGAGGCCACTGTCGCTCTGGGCGACGACGGTCGCGCCTTCGGAACCCGCCGCGGTGCCATACAGGGTGCCGGTAGTGCTCTGCGCAGCAACGCTGCCGACGATGGAAAACAGGAGTGCCGAAAGCGCACTGCGCTTCAGCACACGATGGGTGGATGCAACTGCCATGAAGCTCTCTCCGGTGGTGGAACTGCCGGAGAGTTATAGGCACAGGTGCGGCCCGTGCCGGTATGCAACAACCTTCAATGAATCGCGCAGAAAGCGTCAGAACAACCTTCCTTCGCCACTCGCAGACTTGTGCCATGTCATTGAAAAGACTACTGATAAGATCACGCATGAACGCCATTGCGTCGGCCATCGCGGGGACGCAAATCAGGCGTTATCCGACACATGATCGCGAACACTGCGTCTTGATGGGCACTTGATGCTGTGCCAATCCGCTCCGATTCCGACACACCCGCGGCATGCACGCAGCGGTGGATTTCACGTCGGCTCCAGCGTTCCCCGGTAATGCACGATGCGCCCCACCCAAGGCGCACCGATCTCGACATCGAACACGAAACGCCCGTCCACTTCGTACTCGAAGCTGTCATCGCCCGGCAGCAGCGCGCGCGGCAGCGGGATGCCCATCAGCGACCAGCGCCGCGGCACCAGCTGCAGCCGGCCGCCATCAACCACGATGGCCAGGGCCACCGACACAGCGCCGAAGCGTTCCACCAGCAACGCCTCGTTGCGGCCACGGCCTTCGGTCTGCAGCGAGGAGAAACAGCGCCCGGCAAACGTGCGCGTCCAGCGTTCGCCGTCGGCTTCCGGCGCAAAGGCGACGCTGACGGGCACCTGCTCGCCCGCAGCCGGGAAACCAAACACCACGCCCAGCAGCCGCGACAGCAGGCCGCGGCCTCGCTGCACCCGGGCCCTGCCCTTCCAGCACCGCGCCGCACCCGGCGCATGCAGGGCCTGGACGGCCGCGGGCAACTGCGAATAGGCCTCGCCCAGCACGCGCTGGTACAGGCTTGCGCCGGGCATGTCCTGGCGGAAACCGGTATGGATGGTGCGGCCGGCAAACACCCGGTCATAGTCGGTCAGTTCCAGCGCATGCGTTGCCGGGCGCGCGCCCGGTGCCGGCCTTTCGCCGGCAAGCTGCTTGCGGATCAGTGCTTCGATGGCCATCGAAGGAATGTAGGGACCGTCATCGGCTTCGGCCAGCAGATGCCAGCACTGCCGCACCGGCGCGCCATCACGCACGCCGAGCGCGCGCACGATCATGCCGCCGCGATGTTCGCCGAACTTCATCAGGTTCAGCACGGTGTATAACAGCCGCGAGCACGGTTCCAGCGACGGCAGGCGCAGGTGCTGCCGGGCCTTGGCCAGCAGGTTGAGGATGCGGTGCAGGATCTCCGGCACCGGGCCCGCACCGATCCAGATATCGGTCAGCGTGGGGTGCTCCGGCGGCAGCACCTGCAGGTCGGGCACGTCCACCAGCGAGAAATGCAGGTTGCGCAGCGGTATCCGGCCCGGCACCGCCACGGTGAAGCGGCGGCTTTCGGCCAGGCCCACGCCGTGGCCATCGCGGCCGCCGCGACGCAGCTTCACCGGTGACCCGGCATAGCCCACCACCGCACGCATCACGTTGAGGCCGATGCCAGCGTAGGGCGACGGCGCAATGCCGCCCTCCACGCTGAGGATGTCCATGCGCGTGGCCATCACCCGCAGTACCGCCGCGGTCAGCACGGGGAAGCTGCTGACCCCGGACAGCACGTAGACGGCGGCTGCGCGCGCCCGCGCGTCGAACTGCGAGACACCGAACACGAAGTCGGCGGCGTCGGCAAAATCCAGGTAATCGATGCTGGCGGCGATGCAGGCCTCGATGGCCGCATAGCGCTGGCTGCCGTACTCCTGGAAGGGACCGGACGCATCGATCACCAGATCAGGCCGCTCGGCCAGCAGGGTCGGCGCCAGCTCCTGCCGGTCAACCCGCAGCGGCCGCACGTGCGCTTCGCCGCGGTAGTCCGCGCAGAAGGCCTGCGCCGCCGCCAGGGTGCGCCCGGCCACCAGCAGCTCCAGCTGCGGCAGGTCCGCCAGCAGCTGCACCAGGCGCCCTCCAAACACCCCATATCCGCCCAGGATCAGGATCTTCACGCATCGTCCTTGTCGTACCGCCATGAAAGGGAACTGCTCTGCCATCGCAGGGTAGCGCGTTCCTGCAGTGCAGCACGATCCCGCATTGACACCGCCCGTGCTATCGCTGCGCCCTCGTCCGCTGCGGAGCCGATCATGACCGTGAGGAACATCATCTGCGTGTGGTACGACAAGGAGGCGCTGGATGCGGCCACCTTTTACGCCAACACCTTCCCCGACAGCGCGGTGACCGCCGTGCACCACGCGCCGGGCGATTACCCGGCCGGCCAGGAGGGCGCCGTGCTCACCGTCGAGTTCACCGTCTGCGGCGTGGCCTGCGTCGGCCTCAACGGCGGCCCGGCGTTCAAGCACAACGAAGCGTTTTCGTTCCAGATCCAGACCGCAGACCAGGCCGAGACCGACCGGCTGTGGAATGCCATCGTCGGCAACGGCGGCCAGGAAAGCGACTGCGGCTGGTGCAAGGACCGCTGGGGCGTGTCGTGGCAGATCAGCCCACGCATGCTCATTGACGCTGTGACCAGCACGGACAAGGCACTGGCAAAACGCGCCTTCAACGCCATGATGCCGATGAAGAAAATCGACATCGCCAGCATCGAAGCGGCGATTGCCGGCGCATGAGCCACTGGGACACGATCATCGTGGGCGGTGGCCACAACGGACTGGTGTGCGCCGCCTACCTCGCGAAAGCCGGAAAGAAGGTGCTGGTGCTGGAGCGCCGTGGCGTGCTGGGCGGCGCAGCGGTCACCGAGGAGTTCCATCCCGGCTTCCGCAACTCGGTGGCGTCCTACACCGTGTCGCTGCTGCAGCCGAAGGTGATCGACGACCTGCAGCTGCACGCGCACGGCCTGCGCATCATCAACCGGCCGGCCAACAACTTCCTGCCGATGGATGACGGCCGCTACCTGCTGTCGGCACCGGGCCGCACCCGGGCCGAGGTGGCGAAGTTCTCCGAGCGCGACGGGCAACGGCTGCCCGAGTACGAAGCGCGGCTGGGGATCTTCGCCGACGTACTGCGCGCATGGGCACTGCGTGCGCCGCCCGACCTCGGCGTGTCCGGCGGATGGCGCGCCCTGCCTGCGCTGTGGCAGATGGGGCGCCTCGGCCGCGAACTGGCCACGCTGGATGCGTCGCTGCGGCAGGAGCTGCTGGACCTGTTCACCCTGTCGGCGGCCGAGTATCTGGACCGCTGGTTCGAGAGCGAACCGATCAAGGCGCTGTTCGGCTTCGATGGCATCGTCGGCAACTTCGCCAGCCCGTACACGCCGGGCAGTGCATATGTGCTGCTGCACCACGTGTTCGGCCAGTGCAATGGTGTGAAGGGTGCCTGGGGCCACGCGATCGGCGGCATGGGCGCGATCAGCCAGGCGATGGCGGCGGCGGCGCGCGAGGCGGGTGCGGAGCTGCGCGTGGATGCGGGCGTGCGGCGCGTGCTGGTCGAGCAGGGGCGGGCGGCCGGCGTGGAACTGGACAACGGCGAAACCCTGCGCGCACGTGCGGTGGTCGCCAACGTCAATCCCAAGCTGCTGTACGAACAACTGCTGGACCCGGCGCAGGTGCCGCCGGCGACGCGCGAGCGGATGGCACAGTGGCGCTGCGGCTCGGGCACGTTCCGTATGAACGTGGCACTGTCGCGGCTGCCGGATTTCCGCGCCCTGCCCGGTTCCGGCGACCACCTCAGCGCCGGCATCATCATGGCGCCCAGCCTGGACTACATGGACCGCGCCTGGCTGGATGCGCGGCGCGATGGCTGGTCGCGCGAGCCGATCGTGGAGATGCTTATCCCGAGCACGCTGGATGATTCGCTGGCCCCGCCCGGGCAGCACGTGGCCAGCCTGTTCTGCCAGCACGTGGCGCCGGTGCTGCCCGGTGGCCGGCACTGGGATGATCATCGCGATGAGGTGGCCGACCTGATGATCGCCACCGTCGACCGCCATGCGCCGGGCTTCGCCGCCAGCGTACTAGGCCGGCAGGTGCTGTCACCGCTGGATCTGGAGCGGACCTTCGGCCTGGTCGGTGGCGATATCTTCCACGGCGCGCTCAGTGCCAACCAGCTGTTCTCGGCACGACCGATGGTCGGACAGGCCGGCTATCGCGGTGCGCTGCCGGGGCTGTACCTGTGTGGATCGGGTACCCATCCCGGCGGCGGCGTGACCGGTGCGCCCGGGCACAATGCCGCGCAGGTGGTGTTGCAGGATGGGTAGATCCACGCCATGCGTGGATGCGCGCAGCGTGTACCGACCAACGGTCGGCACCCACAGCGTCAAATGATCCTTTAAATCATTTGACGCTGCGCAGGTGGTTCGGGCGCTTGCGTGGGCCGGGAGGGCCGGGCGGGCGACGCTTGTTGAACGGCGGCTGCCCGCGCCAGTAGCGGATCAGCAGCCAGCCGAACAGCATGCCGCCCAGATGTGCGAAATGCGCGACGCCCGGCTGCCAGCCGGTCATGCCCAGCACCAGTTCACCCACGCCGAACAGGATCACGAACGTGCGTGCCTTCATCGGAATGGGCGGGAACAGCAGCATCACGCGCTGGTTCGGGAACAGCATGCCGTAGGCCAGCAGCAGGCCGAACACACCGCCGGATGCGCCCAGCACCGTGGCCGGGTTCTCCAGCAGCGTACCCACCAGCAACTGGCAGACACCGGCACCAGCCACGCACACCAGGTAGTACAGCAGGAAGCGCTTTTCCCCCCAGGTCTGCTCCAGCGGCGCGCCGAACATGAAGACCGCCAGCATGTTGAAGAACAGGTGGCCGAAGCTGCCGTGCAGGAAGCCATAGGTCAGCAGCTGCCACGGCTGGAAATTGGCGCCTGGGGAAAACGCATCGAAGCCCTGCTGCCACGGCTGCAGCATGAACGGTTCGAAGGTCTGCATGCCGAGCAGGAACGGCTGCTGCAGCAGGAACAGGATCACGTTGGCGATCAGCAGAGCCTTGGTGACGGTGGGCAGTCGCGGGAACATGGGAATACCGGCATGGAACGGCCTCCATCATAGCCGCAGCCTCACGACAGCGTGGCGACTGCCCTGCCCGTCCGTTCAGTCGTCGCCGGCGATCAGCCCGGGCCCCAGAGCGCCGCGTCCAGCGCGGCGGCCGGGTCGCTGGCAGGCATGCGCACGCGGCCGTCTTCCACCACCACGCCTTCGGCGCGCAGCCGCTCCGACTGCTCGCGCCAGCCGGCCGAGCCTTCGGCCATGGCAATGCGCCCGTCCGAGCGCAGCACACGGTGCCAGGGCAGGTCCGGGTCTTCGTTCCGGCCAAGGATGCGCGCAGTCAGGCGGGCGCGTCCGGGCAGGCCGGCGCGCATCGCCACCTGGCCATAGCCCAGCACCTGGCCCGGCGGGATCGCACGGATCACCGCCAGGATGCGGTCACGCGCCTGCTCCGGCGTCAGCGCCGCAGGCGGGTCACCAGCAGCACGCCGATCAGCACCAGCACGGTGCCGGCGATCTGCGCCGGCCCCATCGGCTCGTCGAGCAGCCATAGACTCATCACGATGGTGGAAACCGGGCCCAGCATACCCACCTGCGCGGCCAGCGACGAGCCGACGCGCTGCACCGCCAGCATGATCGCCAGCACCGGCAGCACGGTGCACACCGTGGCGTTGACCAGCGACAGCCATTGCACCGGCGCCGGTGCGTGCCACAGCAGCGGCAGCGGATGGGTGATGGCGAAATGCAGCAGCACCAGCACGCCGGCCACGCAGCTGGCATAGGCGGTCAGCCGCACCGCACCGATGCGCGCGACCACCTGGCCGCTGCCGAACAGGTACAGCGCGTAGCTGAGCGCGCTGCCCAGCACCAGCAGGCTGCCGACGATGATCTGCCCGCCCTCGCGCTGCAGGTCATGGCCGAAGGCCAGCAGCACGCCCAGGTAGCTCAGCACCAGCGCCGCGACCTGCCAGCGGCCCGGGCGCTGCCGCGCCAGCAGCACGTTGATCAGCAGCACCAGGGTCGGGTTCAAGTACAGGATCAGCCGTTCCAGGGTCACGCTGATGTACTGCAGGCCCTGGAAATCGAGCAGGCTGGACAGGTAATAGCCGGTGAAGCCCAGCCACAGCACCCGGGCACGGTCAGCCCAGGACAGCGGTTCGGCACGGCGCGCCGACCACAGGGCCATCAGCACGAACAGCGGCAGCGCCATCAGCATGCGCAGGGCCAGCAGCGTGGTGGCATCGACGCCGTGGCGCAGGCCCAGCTTGACGATGATGGCCTTGCCGGACGCGGCGATGGCACCGACCGCAGCCAGGCCGATGCCGGCCAGCGCAATGCGCGGGGAGGCAGTAGCGATGCGGGGGGAAGGGTTGGACATCAGGACGACGGCAGGCCGCAGGGGCGGCCATGGGGTATGTGGGGACGCGCATTGTCGCATGCAGGCGCGTGATGCCCTCTAGAGCCGAGCCGACGCTCGGCGCCGCGGTTCCAAGGCGAAGAAAGCCGAGCATAGGCTCGGCTCTACAACAACTGCGTGTCAGCGCATCAGCACCACTTCCTCGGCCGAGGTCGGATGGATGGCCACGGTATCGTCGAACTGCGCCTTGGTCGCGCCCATCTTCACCGCTACCGCGAAGCCCTGCAGGATCTCATCGGCTGCTTCGCCGAGCAGGTGGATGCCGACCACCCGCTCCTCCGCACCGGCACAGACCATCTTGAACAGGCTGCGCTGGGTGCCGTTGGCCAGCGCCTGCAGCATCGGCCGGAACCGGCTGTGGTAGACCGTCACCTGGTCGAAGCAGGCGCGTGCTTCTTCCTCGCCCATGCCCACCGCGCCCAGCGGCGGGTGCGAGAACACCACGCTGGCCACGTTGCTGTAATCCATCTTCGCTCCGGGGCGGCCGCCGAACAGGCGGTCCATCAGGCGCCGTGCCGCGGCCACCGCGACCGGGGTCAGGCCGACCTTGCCGGCAATGTCACCCACTGCATGCACGCTGGGTACCGCCGTGGTCTGCCACTCGTCCACTTCCACCTGCTGGTGTTCGCCGATGCCGATGCCCAGCGCTTCCAGGCCGAGGTCGCGGCTGTTGCCACGTCGGCCGGTGGCGAAGAACACTGCATCGAACACGCTGTCCAGTGGGCCGTCATGGCCGAACGCGCGCACGCGCTCACCGTCGCGTTGCAGTTCACGCAGGCGGTAGTCGAATTGGATGCGCACGCCCTGCTGTTTCAGGTTTTCGGCCAGCTGGTCGGTCAGTTCATGATCGAAGCGCTCCAGCAGCCGGTTGCCGCGCACCAGCAGGCTGACCCTGCTGCCCAGCGCCTGCAGCAGGCCGGCCAGTTCCACCGCGATGTAGCCACCACCGATGATCGCCACTTCGGCCGGCGCACTGCGCAGGTCGAAGAAATCATCGGAGACCAGGCCCAGCTCCGCGCCGGGTATGTCCGGGCGCTGCGGGTGCGCCCCGGTGGCGATGAGGATGTGTCCGGCGCTGTAGCGCACGCCATCGCTGCAGGCCACGGTATGCGCATCGACCAGGTGACCGCGCGCGGGGATGCGCACCACGCCGGTTTCGTCCAGGCGCTTGTTGTAGCTGGCATGGATGTTGGTGATGTAGGCCTGGCGATGGATCACCAGTTCCTTCCACGACAGCGCCGGGCGTACCGGCACATCGAAGCCCATCGCACTGGCCAGGCCGATGCGCTCGTGCAGGTCGGCGGCCAGCCACATCGCCTTTTTCGGCACGCAGCCGACGTTGACGCAGGTACCGCCCAGCGCGCCGGGTTCCAGCAGCGCCACGCGCTTGCCGTGCTGGGCCGCGCGGATGGCGCCGGCCAGGCCGGCGGAACCGCCGCCAAGCACGATCAGGTCGTAGTCAAAGGATGCAGTGCTCATCGGAATCGCTCGAAGCAATAAAGAGTAGAGGGGGCCGCCGTTGTGGAGTAGAGCCACGCCATGCGTGGATGGCACCGTCCGCTGGAAGCGAGCATGCCATCGCCGATACGCAGCGCAGCGTGAGCAGCCCGGACCGGCGTCATCCTTGCCCGCGCTCTCGGCGCATCGGCGGCCACTGCCGGTAGGTGATCGCACGCCACAGCCACTCCATCGGGCCGAAGCGGAAGCGCCGCAGCCACAGCTGCGAGATGCCCACCTGCAGCGCGAACAGCAGCAGTGCGAACACCAGCTGCCATGCACGCGGCATCAGGTCGAACCAGCCCAGCCCGTAGTGATTGAACAGCCATGTGCAGACCAGCGACTGCGCCAGGTAGTGGGTCAGCGCCATGCGCCCCGCCGGTGCCAGCCAGCCCAGCCGCGCGCGCCAGTGCACGATCCACGCCAGGTAGCCCAGGCACATCGGCACCGCGCCGACCGACACCAGCGACATCACCGCGGTGGTTTCAAAGCTGTATTCGCCCGGCGCCAGGTACGGCTTCCACAACACCCCGCCCAGTGTGACCAGCAGGCCCAGCGGCAGCGCGACCCAGCGCAGGCAGGCATACAGCCGCGGGAAGCGTTCCGGCTCGGTCAGCGCCCCACTGGCGGCGAACCAGCTGCCGATCAGGAACATGCCCAGCACTTCCGGCCCGGTGATCACCAGCGCGCCCAGCGAGGAGCCGAACTCCTGCAGGCGCTGCACGTTGCCCTGCATCCACGTGCCCTGCCCGTACACCAGGCGCTGCTGGTCGATGGCCTGCTGCGCATCGACCAGCATCTTCTGCAGGTCCTGCGGCGGCGAGATCGTCACCATCGCGCCGATCAGCAGCATCATCGACACGCCGGCAAGGTAGACCACGATGCCCATCCACGGCAGCCAGCTGCGCGGCGCTTCGCGGCAGGCCAGCAGCGGCAGCGAGACCAGCGCGTACATCACCAGGATGTCGCCGGACCAGACCAGCAGCGCGTGGCACAGGCCGATCAGCGCCAAGCCAAGGCTGCGCCGCAGGTAGAACGGTGCGAATTCACGACCGGCCGCCTGCGCGCGTCGCGCCATGACCGCAAAGCCGGCACCGAACAGCAGCGAGAACAGGGTGAAGAACTTGCCCTGCACGAAGAGGTAGACGAAGGCATCGGCCACGTAATCCAGACCGTGCCAGCGCGTGTCGATGCCGGTGAAGGCCAGGTCCAGCGGTCCGCTGAGGGCCTCGATGTTCATCAGCAGGATGCCCAGCAGGGCTACCCCGCGCAGCACGTCCAGCACTGCGATGCGTTCGCCGGAAGCCACCGGCTGCAGGGAAAGGGAAGCGGCGTTCACGGGGCATCCGGCAGGCAGGTCCGTCATTATGCCGCCGCCCTGCGCGCCATGGACGGCCGCGCCCTGTTCCAGAAACGCAACGACCCGCCGAAGCGGGCCGTTGCTGCCATCACGATCGCGCGGCGATCAGTGCTGGTGACCACCGTCGCCATGGACATGGCCGTGGTCGATTTCTTCCTTGGCGGCTTCGCGCACTTCAACGATCTCGACGTCGAAATGCAGGTCCTTGCCGGCCATCGGGTGGTTCAGGTCGACGTCGACCACGCTCATGCCGACCTTCTGCACGGTGACCGCGCGCGGGCCGAAGTTGGTCTGCAGCACGACCTGCTGGCCCGGGACCAGCTTTGCGGTGCCGAAGTGCTTCTTCGGCACGCGCTGGGACAGGCCCTCGCGGCGCTCGCCGTAGGCATCGGCTGCCGAGACGTCGACGTCGAAGGTCGCGCCGGCTTCCTTGTCCATCATGGCGTTTTCCAGGCCCGGAATGATGTTGCCGTGGCCGATCAGGATCGACAGCGGCTCACCGCGGTCCTTGGACGATTCGATCGGCGCCTGGCCGACCTCGGAGACGGTGTAATGGAAGCGGACAACGCGGTCTTTTTCGATCTTCATGCGCAACTCTGTCTGGATCTGCCGGAGGCAGGCGGGTTGGGGCGGGTTGTCGCCCGGCGGGGACGCCGCCATCATGACGGCCAATCCAAGGTGGCGCATTATCCGGAGAACATGCACAACACGCCAGTTTCGTCCGGCCTGCGCCGGATCCTCGCGCCCGCCCTGCTGCTGGCCCTGCCACTGTTACTGGCCGCCTGCGGTGGCGGCAAGGCCGTCCGCCCCGCCACGCCGCCGCCCACGGCGCACTGGCCGGCCACCACGCCGGACAATCCCGAGGCCGCCAATTCGGTACTGATGCGCGCCATCGGCTTGGTCGGCACGCCCTACCGCTATGGTGGCAACACGCCCGATTCGGGCTTCGACTGCAGCGGCCTGGTGACCTACGTCTACCGCGAGATGGTCGACCTGAAGCTGCCGCGCACCTCACGCGACCTGGCCGCCGTGCAGGGACCGAAGATCGATCCGCAGCGCCTGGCCACCGGCGACCTGGTGTTCTTCGGCAGCCGCGGCAACGTCACCCATGTCGGCATCTACGTGGGCGAAGGCCGTTTCGTGCACGCGCCGAGCACCGGCGGCACCGTGCGCCTGGACTCACTCAGCGGTGCCTACTGGAAAGACCACTACACAGGAGCGAAACGCGTTCTTCGCTAAAATGAACAGGCCATATGTTCAATAATGCGACGCCCATCACATTGTGAATAACGGTTTTTTAACGGAATTTTTAACTTATTGACGCTTTTACAGGGCATGATGCCCCCATCGTTTTTTTCCTGTGACCGACGCGTGACGACTGACGACCTGCAAGGCCATGGCCAGACCGCCGCTTCTTCACGTGGTGTCCGCCCGCTCTTCCTGGGCTTGGCACTGTGTCTGACCAGCCTTCCGGCCTGGTCGCAGAGTGTCCCCGCCAAGACCGATTCGGCCCCGGCCACCAAGGCCGACGCTGCCGCTCCCCAGCGCAGCCGTGCCGATGCCGCTGCCACCGCCACCCTGGCCGCCCTGCTGCCGCATCTGGCCGCCAATGACACCATTCCGCTGATGGACCGCTCAGCGATGGTCGCCGGCGACCTCAGCCGCCTGCTTGCCAACTACGACACCAGCAGCGCCGCCAACGGCAGCGTCGTCGGCACCGAGGCCGACAACGGCAAGGTGCAGTCCCTCCTGCGCCGCGCGATGACCCTGCTGGGCACCCCGTACCGTTGGGGTGGCAGCAACCCGGACAGCGGCTTCGACTGCAGCGGCCTGGTCGGCTACGTGTTCCGCTCGGCGCTGGGCATCGAGCTGCCGCGCGTCTCGCGCGAAATGGCCCATGACAACAATGCCGAACTGATCAACGACCGCGCCGCGCTGGCTGCGGGCGACCTGGTCTTCTTCGGCCGCAAGGGCCGCGTCGACCACGTCGGCATCTATGTCGGCGAAGGCCGCTTCCTGCACGCACCGAGCACCGGCAAGGACGTCCGCGTCGACACCCTGCTCAGCGGCTACTGGGGCAACAAGTTCATGCAGGCCCGCCGCGTCGACCTCTGAACCGGATGCCCCGCACCCGCACTGGAAGCCGCTGCCCTGCAGCGGCTTTTTTGTTGTCCGCCTCCCCTGAAGTGCAGATGCGTGGCCGCTGGCCGCCGCTGCCTGCGTTGGACACTGATGTCACGGCGAGATACCTGCCGCGGCCGGCCGCTGGATGCGGCCATGGCATCCCGGCGTGGGGCGGCACGCGGCGATGCCCGGTCTGCCACCGCCCGCGTTGCCCGGATGCTTGGGGGAAGGCATGGCGGCAAGCCTGCAGGTTCCATCACGCTGTGTGATCTGGTTCGGCCAGCCACTGGCAAGCGAGCGCGACGCGCTGGTGGCGGCCGGCTGGCAGCTGCGCTGCGTCAGTCCCTCGCCAGCCATGGCCGTGGGCCTGCGCGGCCGCGACCATCTGGTGGCCGTGCTGGACCTGCGCCACCTCGATGCGGAGGCGCTGCAGCCCATGCTGCCGTGGGTCGAGCAGCACCACCACCTGCCCTGGCTGGCCGTGCTGCCGGGCGGCCTGGATGTGCCGCCCCCCAGCTGGGGGCCGCTGCTGCGCGCCTGCCAGGACCAGTTCACCTTGCCCCGCGAGCTGCAGGACCTGCTGACCGCGATGCAGCGCGAGTGCGGCGAGGATGATCCGCACGCAGCGGCGATACGCGACGGCAGCGGCCTGCCCGCGCTGATCGGCGACAGCCCGGCCCTGCTGGCCGTGCGCGCGTCCCTGCACAAATTCGCTCCGGTCGAGCTGCCGGTGCTGGTGACCGGCGAAACCGGCACCGGCAAGGAACTGGCCGCGCAGGCCCTGCACGCCCTCTCCGGGCGCGCCGGCCGGTCCTTCCTGGCAGTCAACTGCGGGGCCATCCCGGCCAGCCTGGTGCAGTCGGAGCTGTTCGGCCACGAGCGCGGCGCCTTCACCGGGGCGGCGCAGCGCCGGGTCGGCCTGTTCGAAACCGCCGACGGCGGTACCGTGTTCCTGGACGAGGTGGGCGACCTGCCTGCCGATGCACAGACCAGCCTGCTGCGCGTGCTTCAGGAAGGCACGCTGGAGCGGGTTGGCAGCAACCAGCCGCTGCGGGTGGATGTCCGCGTGCTGGCGGCAACCCATGTCGACCTTGAACAGGCCGTCGCCCAGGGGCGGTTCCGCCGCGATCTGTACTACCGCCTCAACGTGCTGCGGCTGCCGATGCCGGCGCTGCGCGACCGTGGCAACGACGTACTGCTGCTGGCCGAGCATTTCCTGCGCAGCTTCCGCAACCGCCATCCCGGCCGCGCCCGTGGCTTCGATCCCGGTGCGCGCGTGGCGATGCGCCAGTTCGACTGGCCGGGCAATGTGCGCGAACTGTTGAACCGGGTGCACCGCGCGGCGATCGTCAGCGAACACGAGCTGATCAGCGCCAGCGACCTGGATCTGGCCGACGCCGACGCCCCTTCGCCGCGCGCGGTGCTGCAGGACGCGCGCGGCCAGGTCGAGCGCGATGTGCTGCTGAGGACACTGAAGATGCATGGCTACAACGTGTCGGCCTGCGCGCGGCACATGCAGGTATCGCGGGTGACGGTGTACCGGTTGTGCCGGAAGCACCGGCTGGAGCTGCCAGCGGAGCGGTAGTGCCGGGCGCTGCCCGGCAGGACGCCAGCCGAGCATGGCTCGGCTCTACTGGGAGCGTGAGCGCCGCTGAGAAAAAAGAACGCCGGGCGTGGCCCGGCGTTGCCGATGCAGGATCACCGCAATCAGCTACAACATGTACGGCACCTTGAACGACAGCGTGAAGTCCGGTGCATCAGGGGTCAGGCCGATGCCGAGCAGGGTCACCATCGTCGCGTGCTGGTTCAGCGCGTAGGTCACGCCCAGGTTCAACGACGCCGCGTTGGCATCGCTGCCGATCACCTTCACCCACTGCCCCCCCTGGAACCGTGTCGACGCGCGTGCACTGATCTTGTCGCTGAAGGAAATGCTCAGGCTGGTGCGTTCGTTGAAGGCGAAGGCCACACCGGCACCGAAGTACACCGACCCGCCCAGCTTCACATCGCCGGGGTTCACGGTGTCCGGGTTGCTGTCGATGTCGTCGAAGCCACGCGGGAAGGAGTGGATGTAGCCGGCGTTGGCGAACAGAATCGCCGGATCGGCGGTCTTCACCATCGACACGCCCAGGTTGGCCTGCCAGACGCCGTTGCCGGTCGGCTGTTCGCGCGGGACCGCGAAGCGGATGTAGTCATCGTCATCGCGCTCGATCACCCGCCAGTCCAGGCCATACGGTGCGCGGCCGGTCGGTGCGGTGACGCCGCCGGTCAGCACCGTTTCCGGGCGCCAGCCACGCTCGCCGAACAGGCGGTAGTTGGCACTCATGCTGACATCGCCGATGCCGTTGCCGTTGGTCTCTTCCTGGGCGATGGCCGCCGCCGCGCCGCCCGCACCGCCCTTCTGGTACACGGTGCGCCGTGCCAGGTAGGGCACGTCCATGTTCAACGTCAGGTTCGGGCTGACACCCCAGCGCGCGGCCAGGTTGTAGGTCAGCGAATCGGACTCGACGTTCTCGATGGCGATGTTGCCGAGGAAGATCGCATCCAGCGCCAGGAAGCCGTTGAGGGAGAGCTGCTTGCGGTCATAGCGTGCGTAGGTGAGGCTGTTTTCAATGGTGAACCTGCGCGAGAACAGCGCCGCCTGCTGCTGTTTCACATCGTCCACGCTGCGCCGCGCCTCCTGTTTGGCCTGCCGGGCCTCGGCCGCGGTGCTGGCATAGCCTTCGCTGCTCGGTGGTACGGCGGCCGCCGCCGCAGGCGCCAGGGGCGCCGCCGGGGTCGTGGCGCCGCCGGCCCGTCCGCTCAGGCGGGCCTGCATGGCCTGCACCTGCATGTCCAGCTCGCGCAGGCGTCGCACCTCCTGCGCGTAGTTGGCCTTGAGCTGCTCGAGCTGGGTGATCAGTGCCTGTACATCGGCACCGTCCTTGGCCTCTGCCGCCGGTTGCTGGGCGAAGGCATTGGCCGCCAGCGCCGCCAGCGCCAGCGGGGTAAGCCGCAAATAGGTGTGCATGTCGTTGGCCTGCGTTGTCCGTCCTTCCCCCTTGACCGGGCCGTGTTACTGGCCCGGGCCCATGCCGCGGTTCAGCGCGATCGCCTGGGCCACGCTCTGGCTCAACGGCTGGTTGCTGGCCACGGTGCTGCGTACCAGCTCAAGCTGCAGCCGGTTGCTTGCCACTTGCCCGTCACCGGACAGGGCGATGCCCTGACCGACGCTGCCATTGCGGATCCACTGCTGGACCAGGCCCTGGCCGTCGATCTGCAGCATCAGGCGCGCCTGGTTGCCATCAAGCACCGCCGTGGCGCTGGTCCCGCCCTGCTGCATCTGGGCGATGCGGTTGCCATCGTCGGTGGTGGTCGGCACCGCGCCATCACGGACGGTCAAGGTGGTCACGTTGCGCGCGGTGTTGCCATCGCCGGCCACCTGCACCGCCTGCACCAGGCCGGTGGCGTTGGCCAGGCCGCTGCTGTCGATGCTGCGTCCGTCCGGGGTGGGCATCGGCGCATCGGCGTTGGTGACCTGCACGTGCGGCTGGAACGTCAGCCGCGGCGAACTGCCCTGGCGGAAGTCCATGCCCAGGATCAGCGCGCCCTGCACGCTGCTGCCGTTGGCACCCTGCCATTGCGAAATCATCGTTACCCCGAACCAGGCCACGTTGTTGCCGCCCACGGTGTAACGGCCACGCATCAGGTTCAGTTCGGGATCGGGTATTTCCTTCAGGCCGCGCCCTGGTGCGCCTTCAGCGGCCCAGGCGGGCAGCACCGGCAACAGCAGCAGCGCGGCGATCAACAAACGTTGGCACAGCATGATCGGGCCTCCTTCAGAACAGGTCGGCATGGCTGAAGCCGAAATCGACCAGTTCGGCATCGGTGATCGGGCCCTGCCGCGCGTACAACGCACGCGCACTGGGCCGCTCGCTGGGTTGCAGAAGAACAGTATTGCGATCGAAGTCGCTGCCGATCACGACGAAAACAGCACGCGACGGCCACGCTTCGTTGAATTCGGCCAAGGACAGGCTGCGGTTGCCGAGGATGGGGTCGGCCACCTCGACGATGCCGCCGCGGACCTGCTTGAGCACCACGAAGTGGCGGAACCCGCGCACGTCCATCAGCACCAGGCCGGGCACGCGCAGGTTGCGCAGCCGGCTCTCATCGATGCGGTAGCCACGCCCGCGCATGCCGAGCGATTCGACATAGCGCTTGATGTCCAGCAGCGAGAAACCGCGTTCCTTCACCAGCTGCGGATCGGACACGCCCATCATTCCTTCGATCACCGTCGCCTCCGTGGTGTCCAGGTGGTAGGCGTAGCGGAGGATGGTGGCCAGTGCGGCCGCGCCACAGCTGTAATCGGTGTGTTGCCGCACCAGGTTGCGGTAGCGCCGCTCCTGCATGCTCTCTACCTTCTGCTGCATCAGCGCGCCGTTGGGCAGTACGCCGGTGAACCTGACGTCGCCCGCCCATGCGTGGGCACTGCCCAGCAACAGCAGGCAGGACAGCAGGCGGATCCAGCAGCGGTGTGCGGCCATGGTGCCCTCCAGCAGAAGGAAGGAGCCCCTGCCCCAAGGGGGAGGAGGAGCAGGGGCTCCCGGGGGAACCCGGCCATTGGCGGATGGCCGGGCTTGTTGCACTCAACGCAGCTTCGCTGCGAAAGCGGTCACGCCAGGTGTTACTCGCCGCCGCCGGTGCCGCCACCGCCACCGGTGCTCGGCTGTGCCACGGCCAGGGCCAGGCTGTTGGCCTGCAGGTTGCCGGTGCCCGAGGCGACGTTCACGCCGATGTTGCCGGAGGCGCCCGAGAACGCACTGCCCGACAGCGCCGAGGTGTTGGTCGCATTCACGTTCACCCAGCGGGTGGTCGTGACGGTGCCGCTCAGGCTGGCGTACAGGTCGGCCACGCCCAGTTCGACGAACTGGCTGGTGCCGCTTTCACGCGTATCGAAGCCCAGGCCACCGACGCCCTGACGGTACGGGTTCGGCGTCGCGTTCTGGATCTCGTTGTCCAGATCGATGTGGCCGGTCGCGTTGCCACCCGGGTGCGGCAGGTCACCACTCCAGGTATCCAGATAGTAGTTGGCCATCTGGTAGGCATTGCCACGACCGCTGTAGGTGCCGGCGCCATAGGCCAGGGTCAGGCCGCTGACACCGCCGCTCATGCCGACCTGCACCGTATCGGTGTAGGACTGCACGAAGCCGGCGTTGCTCACGGCATTGCCGCTGGACACCTGGTTGGAGCTGATGCTGGACTGGGCCATCGCGCTGGTGGCCACCGAAGCAGCGAGCGCGTTCTTCTGCTCGTTGTTGTTGCCCGACGCGATGTTCACGCCGATGTTGCCGGACGCGCCGCTGAAGGCATTGCCACCGAGGCCGGCAGCGTTGGTGACGCCGGAGTTCATGGTGGTGTTGCCCATGCCGGACTGGTTGACGAACACTTCGGCGTCGGCCATGCCGAAGCTGAAGGACGCGTCAGCGGCGGACAGCGAAGCCGCATTGTCCTGCGCGTTGTTGTCACCGGCCACGACGTTGAAGCCGAGGTTGCCCGAGGCACCCGAACCGACGTCATCGGCGATCGAGGCGCTGTTGGTGACCAGGCTGTTGGACGCGGCGTTATGGCTGATCGACTGGCGGTTGTCGATGACCGCGATGGCGGCCGAATCCAGGTCGATGTCACCGGTGATGGTCGGATCGCCGGAGAAGTTCACGTCGCTGCTCAGGCGCAGGTCCTTCTCCAGATTCACGTCAACGCCATGATTGTTCTTTTCCTTGCGCTCGTCGGCCTGGATGTTGCTGTTCTTCTGCACCTGCTCGTTGACCGAACGGTTGCGGGTCACGCTCGAGCTGTCGGTGTTGTTGCGTACCGTGGTGTTGGTACGGGTCCAGTTGCGGACCTCGTTGTCGGTGTGGTTGTGGGTGTCGTTACGGGTTTCGGTCACGACATGGTTGTGGTTGATGTTCGCGTTGGCGTTCTGGTTGTCCCAGCCATTGGCCGCGGCGGCGGTCGAGGCAGAAGCAATTGCCATGGCGAGCAGAGACTTTTTGAAAGTCGCGTTCATGGTGTCCTCTCTCTCATCAGTGATACATCGGGTGGTGGGTACTGCTCACGGGTTGCCTTGGACGACCATGCCAAGCACGTTGGCCGTGTCGTTGCGGGCTCCCGCGATCTGATTGAGTTGCAGGACACCGTCGAAGCCCCGCAGTGCCGAGGCGGAAACCCCGACGCTGCGGATACCCGCCGCAACACCGTCGCCGGTGTCGCCCTGCCCCCCTGTTGACGCGATGTCCGACGCCGCCAAAGCCGCGTCGTCGGTCTCGCGTATCCCTTGCCGGGCCAGCGTCGCGCTGACGACGTTGAGCGTCGTGTTGGCGATGCCGCTGGCCTGGTTGATGGATGCGATGCCACTGGCGCCGTTCAGCGCCTGGCCTTCGATATGTGCGCTGGCCTGCAGCGGCCCCGACAGCACCACGTCGGCATGGCGCTGCTGGCGGGCAGCGATGGCGACGTTGGCCTGGTCGCCGGTGGCCATGCCCTGCAGGTTGGCCTGGATGTTCAGGTCGCCGCTGGCCTGGTTGACCATGATGGCGCCGCTGGCACCGCCCAGCGCGCGGTCGCCGATACGGGTCACGTCCAGATAGGACAGCATGCCGCTGTAATCGTCGGCCCAGGCCAGTGCGGGCGCACCCGCCAGCACCAGCAGCAGCGCGCCACGCGCCGCGCGATTCACTTGCCACCTCCCTGCGGTGCCGCGCCCAGCGGGAACTGCGCCAGCGCGCCGCGCACGGTATCGCCGATGCCGCGGGTGGTGTTGCCGACGGCGCCGAGCGGGCCGCTCATCGCACCGCCCAGGCTGTTGCCGCCAAGCGCGCCGTCACTGGAACGGCCCAGCGTGCCGCCAAGGGCCTGGTGGGTCACCCGCTCCACGGTGGTGCCGCCTGGCGCAGCCATGCGGCCGGTTTGCCCCGCCCCGAGCCCGGCATAGTCGTCATCGCTCAATTCATCCATGCCGCTGGAGCCGCCGCCGCTGCCGAGTGCTGTGGCGATCTCATGCTGGGGTTTGGGATCGGCGATCAACGCCATGCCGGGCGGTGCCATGCGGTAGGCCGGACGTGCGGCCACATCGCGCAGCAGGACGATCTCGCCCGGCTGCGCCTTCACACCCTGGCGCGCACCGGAGGCGGCGGCCGCCAGCGGGCAGGCCAAGGTCAGCAGCAGCGTCAGCTGCCGGACCGAGGAACCGAGATGGGTGGTGCTGCTGTCCATGCCGCTCTCCCGTTGCGTATGCGCAGGGATGGAGCAGCTTCCGTGCCAACTTCCGGACCGCTTGGTGGCAAGCGGTTCAGCCAGTCCAGGCGGGGCGCGTTGCCAGCAGGATGTTACAAAGGCGTTCGGATTTCGTTTGCCTTAACGTGCAGGAAACAACGCTGCACAAGGCTTGGCGGGGGCTGTATCAGCGGCGTTACAGGTGCTGATACAGCCCGTTGCAGTGCCGCTTCAGCTACGCGGCGGGGTCGGGTCGGGATCGTCCAGGCCGACGTTGGTCGAGGGATTGTCGTACACCGACTGGTCGAGCAGGCCGGTTTCCGTGGCCACCAGCACCGGCACCAGCATCTGGCCCGTCACGTTCGTCATGGTGCGCATCATGTCCAGGATGCGGTCGATCGCGTACAGGTAGCCGATGGTTTCCAGCGGCAGCTTGGCCGCACTCAGCACCACGGTGGCCATGATGACCGCCGTGCCCGGCACGCCGGCCGTGCCGAAGCTGCCCAGCACCGATGCGATCAGCACCACCACGTACTGCTCCGGCGACAGCGGCACGCCGCTGTACTGGGCGATGAACACCGCGCACAGCGCAGGGTAGATCGCACCGCAGCCGTCCATCTTGATGCTCGCGCCCAGCGGCACGGCGAACGAGCCGTAGTCCTTGTTGACGCCCAGGTTATGGGTGATCGAACGCAGCGCCACCGGCATCGCCGCGAAGCTGGACGAGCTGACGAACGCCACCTGCATGCCCGGCGCGGCACCGCGGAAGAACTTCAGCGGATTCAGGCCGTGCGAGAGCAGCAGGGCGCTGTAGACCACGATGATGTGCAGCGCGCACGCCACGTACAGCGCCAGCACGAAATGGCCCAGCGGCAGCAGCTTCTCGAAGCCGTAGCTGCCGACCAGGCCGGCGATCAGGCCGAACGTACCGATCGGGGTGACTTCCAGCACGAAGCGGGTCACCTGGATCATGATGTCGCTCATCTGGCCGACCAGCTTGCGCGCCTCGGTCACCTTCTCGCCCAGTTTGACGATGGCGAAGCCGACCAGGCCGGCGAAGAAGATCACCGGCAGGATCGAACCACGGCCGGCCGCCAGCACGGTCTCGCCCGCCGCGTTGACCTTGGTGCCGATGCCCGACAGCGCGTAGAACACGTTGGACGGCACCACGTCCAGCAGCACCTGCACCACGCTGGGCACTTCGCGCGGCACGTAGTTGTTGGCCATCGACAGCTGCAGGCCACCGGCGCCGGGCTGCAGCACCGTGCCCACGCCCAGGCCCACGCACACCGCCAGCGCGGCAGTGATGACGAACCAGAGAAATGTGCGGCCACTGAGCGCGGCGACTGATTTCTGGCCGTGCAGGGAGGAGATGGCGTTGATGACCGCGAAAAATACCAGCGGTACCGCGATCATCTTGATGAGGGTGACGTACAGCTCGCCGAGCGGGCCGAACCACGTTTCAGCGGCCGGGCCAAGCGCCCAGCCCGCCAGCGCGCCGAGCACGAAGCCACCGACCACGCGCTGCCAGAATGGAATCCGCAGCCAGGCAGAGACCAGTTTCATAGGCAATCCAGGGGGGGAAGGAAGGGATGCTGGCACGATAGCCCAAGCGGGCAGGCGGTACGACCGCCCCACCGGCAAACAGTGTGTCATCGGCGTGCATTGCGGGGTTGGGCATAATGAACCCCCGTTACACTTTGTGAGATCCCAGCGTCCATGCGTCGTTCCGTCTCCCTGTTGGCCGCCTGTGCCACCACCCTGCTGCTGGGCGCCTGCGCCAGCACAACCCCCGCCTCCGCACCGGCCGGCCTGAAGGTCGCCGTTGATCCCGTCGCCCACCCGGCCGGCGAGACTCCGCAGTGGTGGTACCGCAGCGGCGCCGCCCAGGCGGCCGCCAATGGCGCGATGTCCGGCAAGGCGAAAAACGTCATCCTGTTCCTGGGTGACGGCATGAGCCTGACCACCGTCGCCGCCTCGCGCATCTACGAAGGCCAGCAGAAGGGCGGCTCGGGCGAAGAGAACCTGCTGTCCTGGGAGCGCTTCCCGGCCACGGCGTTCAGCAAGACGTACAACACCGATTCACAGACGCCGGACTCGGCCGGCACGATGACCGCCATCACCACCGGCGTGAAGACCCACATGGGTGCGATCGGCGTCAGCGCCGGCAGCCGCAGCGACTGCGCCGACAGCCTGTCCAAGGGCCTGCTGACCTGGCTGCAGCTGGCCGACAGCGCCGGCCTGGCGACCGGCATCGTCTCCACCGCACGCCTGACCCATGCCACCCCGGCCGCGACCTACGCGCACTCGCCCGAGCGCAACTGGGAAAACGACACCGATCTGACCGACGCCGCCAAGGCCGCCGGCTGCAAGGACATCGCCCAGCAGCTGCTGTCGACCTCGCGCTATGGCCGTGGCCCGCTGGTCGCCCTCGGTGGTGGCCGTGGTGAATTCACCACTGTGGAAGAACGCGACCCCGAGTACGACGACAAGGTCGGCCAGCGCCTGGACGGGCGCAGCCTGGTGCAGGAATGGCAGCAGTCGCATCCGCAGGGTGCCTACGTCTGGAACAGCACGCAGCTGGCGGCCGCGGTCACCGCGCCGGCCATCCTCGGCCTGTTCGAGCCGGACCACATGCGTTACGAGTACGAGCGCCCGCAGGACCCGGCCGGTGAGCCGAGCCTGGCCGAGCTGACCGCCGCGGCGATCAAGAACCTCGCGCAGCACCAGGAAGGCTACGTGCTGATGATCGAAGGCGCGCGCATCGACCACGCCAACCACAGCGGCAATGCCTACCGCGCCCTCACCGAAACCGTCGCCCTGTCCGACGCGGTGCGCGTGGCCAACGAACTGACCTCGGCCGACGACACGCTGATCATCGTCACCGCCGACCACTCGCACACCCTCAACTTTGTCGGCTACCCGGCGCGCGGCAACCCGATCCTGGGCAAGGTGAAGGACAAGGGCGGCGAAGATGGCGCCGGCAAGCTTGACTACGCGCTGGACGGCAACGGCCAGCCTTACACCACGCTGACCTATGCCAACGGCCCGGGCCACACCGGCGCCACCAACCAGCAGCCAGTCGGCCCGAAGGTCTACCCGCACAACCCGAGCAGCTTCGAACAGGCCAACGGCCGCCCGAACCTGCATGACGTGGACACCGAGCACCCGGACTACATGCAGGAAGCGCTGGTGCCGATGAAGTCCGAGTCGCACGGTGGCGAAGACGTGGGCATCTGGGCACGCGGCCCAGGCAGCAAGGCCATCCGCGGCACCCTGGAACAGAACGCGATCTACCACATGATCGTGCAGGCCACCCCGGCCCTGCGCGAGCGCCTGTGCCAGGCCGGTACCTGCGACGACAAGGGCGTGCCGGTGCAGCTGCCGGCGCCGACCGCCTTCGAGCGCAAGGCCGAGGCGCAGTGACGGCACGGCCTGACTGGCCGTCGTCTGCCAGCGGCCGCCTCGCGCGGTCGCTGGCGCTGGGCGGCCTGCTGGCCAGCGGTGCGGCGTGGGCGCAGGCACCGGCGTGCACGCAGCTGACGGAAGAACAGGGCCTGGTGGCCCTGCCCGGCTGCGAGGTGGACGGACACCGGTTGCAGCTCAGCGCCGACGCGCTGAAGGGACTGAAGTACGACGCGCACGGCCTGGCGGTTGTGCATGCCGATGGCGGCTTCCACTACGTGGACCGCAGCGGCCGCAGCCTGCCGGTGCTGGCGTGGGACAACGGTGCGGACACACCGCAGGAAGGCCTGCTGCGCGGGCGCGTGGGTGACCGCGTGGGTTACTTCGACCTGCAGTTCCGCCAGGTGATTCCGGCGCTGTTCGATTTCGCATGGCCGTTCGAGGACGGCGTGGCGGAGGTCTGCAACGGGTGCAGGCGTGGCACGCCGGATGGCGATGGGCATACGCCGATGGAAGGCGGCGAGTGGTTCCGCATCGACCGCACGGGAGGTCGGGTCAAATAGGTTCTTTTTGCAGGGCTGCGCCCTGCACCTGCCGAAGCCGAAGCAAGATCAAGAGCGGCCTTCCGTGGGATGGCGGGGCACTGTGGGTTTGCGGGGACGGCGCGAGTACGTCCATGTAGCCTTGGTCGCCGCATCCATGCGGCTCACACCCCGCAAACCCGCAGTGCCCCGCCTTCGACAGTTGGCCGGCGGCTGTTGGTGGGTGCCGACCGTTGGTCGGCACATCTGTGGGATATCGAACAAATCATCCACGCATGGCGTGTCTCTACCGGGAGACGCGGCTGTTGGTAGGTGTCGACCGTTGGTCGACACATTTGTCAGACATCGATATCCGACCCCGTGCCGACCAACGGTCGGCACCCTCCAGAGCAGAACGCCGTTCCGACAGATCGCGGCCAACTGTCGAAGGTGGGGTGGGTCCGGTTGAGGGGGTGTGAGCGGCATGGATGCCGCGACCAAGCCCCCATGGACGGGTTTACGGCGTCCCCCTCAACCGGACCCACCCCACCAACCCACGGAATGCCAGCTGTTGACGTTGACGTTGCTTCGGCAGGTGCAGGGCGCAGCCCTGCCAGACACGCCCTTTATACTTCCCGCCGTGAGTACCTTTCCCACTCTGGTCGCGCTGGAAACCCCGCTGCTCGTCGCCTACAGCGGCGGCCTGGACTCGACCGTGCTGCTGCACTGGCTGCAACGCTGCACCCACGCCAGCGGTACACCGCTGCGCGCCGTGCACGTGCACCACGGCCTGCAGGCCAGCGCCGATGCCTGGGTGCAGCACTGCCAGCAGCAATGCGACGCCCTGGGCATCGAACTCGCCGTGCATCGCGTGCAGGTCGACACCGCTGCTGGCCTCGGCGTGGAAGCAGCGGCACGCCAGGCGCGGCGCGCGGCCTTCGCCGCTGAACTGCATGACGGCGAAACGCTGGCACTGGCCCAGCACCAGGATGACCAGGCCGAAACGTTTTTACTGCGTGCACTGCGCAGTTCCGGCATCGATGGACTGGCGTCGATGGCCGTCGACAGCACCCTGCACGACCACCGCCTGTGGCGCCCGCTGCTGCACACCGCACGCGACGCGCTGCGCGACTATGCGCTGGTGCATGCCCTGCACTGGATCGAAGACCCCAGCAACGCGCGCGACGACGCCGACCGCAATTTCCTGCGCCTGCACGTGATGCCACTGCTGCGCCAGCGCTGGCCGCACGCGGCCGCGACACTGGCCGGCAGCGCCGACCATTGCGCGCAGACCCGGGCGTTGCTGGACGAGGAAGATGCCGAACTGATCGCCCATCTCGAAGTGGCGCCGCGCGTGCTGTCGCTGGAACTGCTGCGCCAGGTGTCGCCCGCGCGCGGTGCGCGCGTGCTGCGTGCGTGGGTGCGCGCGCATGGCGCCGCACCGCTGCCGGCCACGGTGCTGCGGCAACTGCAGCAGGAACTGCTGGAAGCCTCCAGCGATCGCCAGGCGCAGGTGCGCTGGCAGGATCACGCCATCCAGCAATGGCGTGGCCACGCCTACCTGCTGCCGGCACACCTGCCCGCCCTGCCCACGGACTGGCAGGTCGCATGGGATGGCCGTGGGCTGCTGGCATTGCCCGATGGCGGGCAACTGTGCCTGCTCGGCGGCGCAGCCTTCGACCGGCCCCTGCAGGTGCGTGCGCGGCAGGGAGGCGAACGCATCCTGTTGCCCGGCCGTACCCATTCACACGCGTTGAAGGACTGCCTGCAGCGCGAGCACCTGGCGCCCTGGCGGCGCGCGCAGCTGCCGCTGCTGTTCGACGGCGGGCAACTGCTGGCCGCGGCCGACGTGGTCGTTTCCGCGTCTTTGCAGGCGTGGCTGCAGGATCACGATGCGCAGTTGCAGTGGCGACCAGGCGGCTGGTGAATTGACCCCCGCGCGGCAGCCGTCCACACTTGTCGCATGGCCAAGAAGTCCCCCGAAAACGCCTCCCCCGTCGCCCAGTTCGAGCAGTCGCTCGAAGCGCTGGAACAGCTGGTGGAGCAGATGGAAACCGGCGTGCTGAGCCTGGAAGCTTCGCTCAGTGCTTACGAACGTGGCGTCGGTCTGTACCGCCAGTGCCAGCAGGCGCTGGAACAGGCCGAACTGCGCGTGCGCCTGCTCAGCGATCCGGCCCAGCCCGAAGCCGCAGAACCCTTCGACCCGCCCAGCCATGACGGCTGAAGGGCAGTTCGCCCGCTGGCGCGACCGTATCGAAAGCCAGCTCGACGCCACCCTGCCCTCGCCGGCCGATGCGCCGCAACGCCTGCACCAGGCGATGCGCTATTCGGTGCTGGGCGGTGGCAAGCGCATGCGCCCGCTGCTGGTGTATGCCAGCGGCCAGCTGTTCGGCGCACCGCTGGACCAGCTCGATGCCGCCGCCATGGCGGTGGAGATGATCCACGCCTATTCGCTGGTGCATGACGACCTGCCGGCGATGGACGACGACGCCCTGCGCCGAGGCAAGCCCACTACCCACATCGCCTTCGACGAGGCCACCGCGATCCTCGCCGGCGATGCCCTGCAGACCCGTGCGTTCGGACTGCTGGCCGATGCGCCGCTGCCGGCCACCCTGCGCGTGGCCTGCCTGCAGACCCTGGCCCACGCCTCCGGTGCGTCCGGCATGTGCGGTGGCCAGGCGCTGGATATCGATGCCACCGGCCAGCAGCAGTCGCTGGCCGCACTCACCCGCATGCACGCGCTGAAGACCGGTGCGCTGATCCGCGCCGCGGTGCGCATGGGCGCGCTGTGCGGCCACGCCCCCGAGGCACGGCTGGCCCAGCTGGATGACTTCGCCGACGCGCTCGGCCTGGCCTTCCAGGTGCGCGATGACATCCTCGATGTCGAAGCCAGTTCCGAGCAGCTGGGCAAGACCGCCGGCAAGGACCAGGCGCAGGACAAGAGCACCTTCCCGGCCCTGCTGGGCATGGAGGGTGCCAAGGCGCATCTGCGTGAACTGGCGGCGCGCATGCAGTCGGTGCTGGCCAGCCATGGCGAAGAAGCCGACGCACTGCGTGCGCTGGCGACGCTGGCAGTGGAACGCGATCACTGAGCGCAATCGCTGACGCAACCGCGCGGCGCGCTCGCCGGGCATGGCCCGGCGCTACCGAACGCGCCCCAAATGGAAACGCCCGGCATTGCCGGGCGCTTCTTTCTGCGTCGTTGATCGTTGCCGCTTATTTGATCAGGCGCAGGGTGAACGGATAACGGTAGGTTTCGCCGTTGTTGGATTTCACTGCCGCGATGATGCACAGGACCAGGTTGGCCACGTAGACGATCGGCATCAGGATGGCACCGATGATGACGAAGCTGAGGACCACGCAGACCAGCACCGCGATGGCTACGGTGATCTGGAAGTTCAGCGCTTCCTTGGACTGGTCGGTGACGAAGCCCTTGCCGGCGTCATCCTTGTTGATGAGCCAGATGATCAGGGCACCGATGAAACCGGTGAAGATGCCCAGCAGGTGCGCTGCCAGCGCCATGGTGCGCTGGTCGCTCGGCACGCTCGAGGCGGCCGGCACGTTTTCGAAATCGCTCACGACAAAACTCCTTGTTTTTGGGTGGTCTTGACCGACCGGCGGCAGGCCGGTCGCGTCAGGCGCGCATAGCTTACGCCATCAATGGCATCAATCATTACCGGCGATGGTCATCCGCCCGACCAGGATCGAGCCGGTGCGGATGTGTGAGCGCGGGTCGACGTCGCTGCCTACCGCTTCGATGGCGGCAAACATCTCCCGCAGGTTGCCGGCGATGGTGATGCCGTCGACCGGGTACTGGATCTCGCCGTTCTCGACCTTGAAGCCCCCGGCGCCCCGCGAATAATCGCCGGTCACCCCGTTCACGCCCTGCCCCATCAGCTCGGTCACCAGCAGGCCCTGGCCCATCTGCCGGGCGATGTCCTGCAGCGAAGCGGCGTTGGCCGCCAGCTGCAGGTTGTGCACGCCGCCGGCATTGGCGGTGGTCTGCAGGCCCAGCTTGCGCGCCGAATAGCTGCCCAGCACGTAGCGCTGCAGAACGCCGTCGCGGACCAGGGCCGACGCCCGGGTGGCCACGCCGTCGCCGTCGAAGGCCGCCGAGCGCAGGCCGCGGCGCAGGTGCGGCAGCTCGTCGATCTGCATCCAGTCCGGGAACAGCTGCTGTCCGACGCTGTCCAGCAGGAAGCTGGCCTGGCGGTACAGGGCACCGCCGGACACCGCCGACAGCAGGTGGCCGACCAGGCTGCGCGCCACTTCCGGGGCGAACAGCACCGGCATGCTGCCGGTCGGCAACGAACGCGGCTGCAGGCGGGAGACGGTGCGCTCGGCGGCGCGGCGACCCACGTGGTCGGCCGCCTCGAGGTCCTCGCGGGCCAGGCCGCCGGTGTACCAGCCGTCGCGCTGCATGCCGTCGCCGCTGCCGGCGATCAGGGCGCAGCCGACCGAATGGTGGGTGCCGCGCTCGCGGCCGATGAAGCCGTGCGAATTGGCGTAGACCGAGACGCTCTGCATGCTCGACACCGAGGCGCCGTCGGAATTGCTGATCCGCGGGTCGGCCTCGCGGCCGGCCGCTTCGCAGGCCAGGGCAAGGTCCACCGCCTCGTCGGCCTGCAGCGCCCAGGGGTGCCAGCTGTCCAGGTCGGGGAAGTCGCGGGCCATCAGCGCCGCGTCGGCCAGGCCGGCGGCCGGGTCGTCCTCGGTGTGGCGGGCGATCGCGCAGGCCTGCTCGACGGTGGCCGCCAGGCTCGCCTCGTTCAGGTCGGCGGTGCTGGCGCTGCCCTTGCGTTGGCCGAAATAGACGGTCACGGCGATGCCGCGGTCGCGGGTGGACTGCACGGTCTCAACCTCGCCGAGACGGACGTTCACTTCCATCCCGCGGTCTTCGCTGCAGCTCACTTCGGCCTGGCTGGCGCCCAGCGCGCGGGCGCGCTCCAGCAGCTGCTGGGAAAGGTCGGCCAGGCGTTCCAGACGGGCCGGACTGTCGTCGCCGACGGCCACTTCAGGGGCGATCACGTTCAATGCTTTATCCTGTGCGGGTTGGGCCCGGCATCACGCCGGGCGACTTTTTTGAAATCAGGTATGGACGATGCGCGGACGCGACGAAGAAACCGGTGAATTCCACGACAAGAGCCGCAGCCAGAACCGGCGCGACGCGCTCGATGTCCTGGCCTTGGGCGAGAAGCTGGTGTCGCTGACCCCGGCCCAGCTGGCGCGCCTGCCGGTGCCGGAAGACCTGCTGCCGCATATCGCCGAGTGCAAGCGAATCACCGCCCACATCGCCCACAAGCGCCAGCTGGCGTTCCTGGCCAAGCACATGCGCCGCGAGGAAGACACCACGCTGGACGCGATCCGCGACGCGCTGGACGCCAACAGCGAAACCGGCCGCCGCGAAGTGGCGATGATGCACCGCGCCGAGGATTGGCGCGAGCGCCTGCTGGCCGACGGCGACAAAGCGCTGGGCGCCCTGCTCGACGAGTACCCGCAGGCCGACCGCCAGCAGCTGCGTACGCTGGTGCGCAACGCCCAGGCCGAAAAGGCCAAGAACAAGCCGCCGCGCGCCTACCGCGAGATCTTCCAGGTGCTGCGTACGCTGATGCTGCCGGCGGCGCTGGGCCTGAAGGCCTCGGCCGATGAGGCCGACGACGTCGAGACCGACGAAGCCGACGAGGACTGAGTCCCCGCCGGCCCGGGCGGTGGCGCTGGCCATCGCCCGGCTCAGGCCTGGGTACCGCCGACGGTGATGCCTTCGATCAGCAGCGAGGGCTGGCCCACGCCCACCGGCACGCTCTGGCCATCCTTGCCGCAGATGCCGACACCCTCGTCCAGGGCCAGGTCGTTGCCGACCATGCGCACCTTCTGCATGGTTTCCGGGCCGTTGCCGATCAGGGTCGCGCCCTTCACCGGCGCGGTGATCCGGCCATCCTCGATCAGGTAGGCCTCGGTGGCCGAGAACACGTACTTGCCGCTGGTGATGTCGACCTGGCCGCCACCGAAGTTGACCGCATACAGGCCCTTCTTCACCGAGCGGATCATTTCCTGCGGATCGTGCTCGCCGGCGCGCATGTAGGTGTTGGTCATGCGCGGCATGGTCAGGTGCGCGAACGACTCGCGACGCCCGTTGCCGGTCGGCGCCACGCCCATCAGGCGGGCATTAAGGCTGTCCTGCATGTAGCCGACCAGGATGCCGTCCTCGATCAGCGTAGTGCACTGGCTCGGGTGGCCCTCGTCATCGATGTTGAGCGAACCGCGGCGCCCGTCCAGGGTGCCGTCGTCGACGATGGTCACGCCCGGGGCGGCCACGCGTTCGCCGATGCGGCCGGCGTAGACGCTGGTGCCCTTTCGGTTGAAGTCGCCTTCCAGGCCATGGCCAACGGCTTCATGCAGCAGCACGCCGGGCCAGCCCGGGCCGAGCACCACCGGCATCACGCCGGCCGGAGCCGGTACGGCTTCGAGGTTCACCAGCGCTTGGCGCAGGGCCTCGCGGGCGAAGGCTTCGGGACGGCCATCGGCGAACAGTTCGGCATAGCCATAGCGGCCACCGCCGCCGGCATAGCCCGATTCACGACGGCCGTTCTGCTCGACGATCACCTGCACGTTCAGCCGCACCAGCGGGCGCACGTCGGCGCCCAGCACGCCGTCGGTGCGGGCCACCAGCACGGTGTCCACGCCCCCGGACAGGCTCACCATCACCTGCTTCACGCGCGGGTCGGCGGCACGCAGGTAACCGTCCAGGCGCTTGAGGACCTCGACCTTGGCCTCGTTGCCCAGGCTGTCGATCGGGTCCAGGGTCGGGTACAGCGCGCGCGCGTTGCCGCGCAGCAGCGAACGCCCGGCCTGGGCGCCGCCTTCGCGCGAGATCGCGCGGGCCGACTGCGCGGCGGTCAGCAGCGCGTCGGCATGGATGTCATCGGAATAGGCGAAGCCGGTCTTCTCGCCGGCGATGGCGCGCACGCCCACGCCCTGCTCGATGGAGTGGGCGCCGTCCTTGACGATGCCGTCCTCCACGCTCCAGCTTTCGCGCCGGGCGTGCTGGAAATACAGGTCGCCGAAGTCCACGCCGGGGCCGAGCAGCTGGCCGAAGGTGCGCTCCAGGCCGGCGGTATCCAGGCCACCGGGGCGCAGCAGGCGGTCCTGGGCAAGCGTCAGTGCGTTATCAGTCATTGTCTCGATCTGGGGGGCTGGAGGCGGCCAGGCAAGGCCGCCGGATGAACAGGGGCCGCGACGCTCAACGCGGGCGCGGCGGGTCGGTGACGGTCGGCGGCACGGACGGGGCCGGTGCAGGCGCGCGGGGCGGCGCCGGGGTCCGGTCACGGCTGCGCTCGATCACCTCCACCTTCGGCTCCTTCCAAGGGCCGGTCACCCGGTAGGTCCGGGCGCCGATCTCTCCGAGTGGCTTTGACAATACCGCATTGGTGGCCGCACCCAGCGCCGCGCCCACCGGCCCGCCGGCCACCGCGCCGACCACGGTCAGCAGGTTGCCTGCACGGGGATTGACGTCGATGGTCTGGTCGAACTGCTGCTGGCGCAGGTCGGTCTGGCCACGGATGGTGATGTTGGCCGCCGGGCCTTCGATCAGCACCTTGTCGGTGCGCGCCATGCCATCGCCGAACTGCATGCCGCCTTCGATATGGTTGAAGGCGAAGCCCTTGGAGAAGAAATCGCGGAAATCGAACATCAGGCGACGCGGCAGCTGGGCCACGCTGAGCAGGCCGAGCACGCGGCCCGCGCCGGGGTCCAGTTCCAGCAGCTGGCCGTTGCGCGCATCGATGTCGAGCGTGCCCTGAAGGTTGCCCAGCTGGAAATCCGACGGCCCGCCCGCCCAGGCCGCCTGCAGCTGCGCCTGGCCGGAGCCGCCGCGCAGCTGGCCAGCGTAGTCGAGGTTCTGCATCAGCCCGCCCAGATCTTCGCTGCGCACCTTGACGGTCAGTTCGGTGCGCGCGCCGGCGCCCTTGCCCAGCCAGCGGCCGGTGATGTCGATCTCCTGCTCCGGGGCACGGAAGCGCAGCTCGTCCACGCTCAGGCCGTTGCCCAGCGGGCGCGTGCGCAGCACCGCCTGGCCCAGCATCACCTTGCCGAATTTCAGGTCGGCGATGTGCAGGGCGAACGGCGGCAGCTTGGCAGGGTCCATGTCATCGGCACCGGTCTGCGGCCGCGTCGCGGCCACAGCGGTGTCGACGCCTGGCGCGGCCGGCGGTGACTGCCAGTGCACGCGGTCGAGCTGGCCGCTGATGGTGCCGCCATCGGCATTGGGCACGCTCAGGTGGCCGGCCAGCGAAGGGCCGTCCAGGCGCACGTCCAGCGCCTGGGCGCCCGGCCGCAGCTGCAGCCGCGTCTGTTCGAAGATGCCGCCGATCAGCATCAGCCTGCCGACCTGCACGTCCACCGCGCGCAGCGGCATGGGATCGCCATCGCCACCGGCGCCACGGGCAAGGCCGATCCATTCCAGCGCATCCAGGGTCGGGCTGCGGCCGTTGATGGCCAGCCCGCTGGGCGGCGGGTCGCGGTCAACGCGGTCGCTGCCCATCGTGACCTGCACGCCGGTCTGGCTGTTGTGGGTGCGCGCGGCCAGGGCCAGGCGCTGGCCGAACGCCACGTCGATGCGGCCGTCGCCCATCGGCAGCTGTGCCGATACGGTGGTCGCCAGCGCATCGGCGGCCGGCTTGTCCAGCGGCGCCGGCAGGTCCAGGCGGGTCCCCACCAGGTCCGAATGCAGGCGCAGCTCACTGGGCGGGGCCGGCGCACCGGGCGCCACCTTGGGCAGGTTGACGGCGACGGTCCAGGCCGAGGTGCCCTCCAGATAGGGCTTCAGCCAGGCCATTTCCGGCGCGCGGTCGATCAGCACCTTGGCATCCAGGCGTGCTGCCAGTTCCGATTCAAAGGCCAGCGCCGGGTTGCGCACATAGCCGCCGGCACGCAGGCTCAGGCGGCCGTCCTGGCCGAGGTGGCGCACGGCCAGCTCCTCGGCGGCAAAGCCACCGCTGCCGTAGTGGGCCTGGCCCTGCATGGCGTCGAATTCCAGATCGAAGCGCTTGTCCACCAGCTTCACACCGGCCAGGTCCACCCTGCCCTGCAGGTGCCCGCCGCCTTCATCGCGGTGCAGCGGCTGGAGCAGGTCGAAGTGCACGTTGGCCGGGCCGCTGGCGACCAGGTTGTCGAGCGTGTCGCCGTAGTCCTTGTGCAGGCCACTCTGCCGCAGCATCGCCAGCAGGCGCCCCGCCTCGCTCTGGCTGTCGGCACGCACGTACAGCGGCGCGTGGCCGAAATCTTCGATGCCGGCCTCGAACTTCTGCACCGCCACGCCGGCCAGATCACCGCGGCCCTGCATGTGGAAGCCCGGCCCGATGAAAGCGATATCGGCGTCGACCTGGCCCATCAGCGGCCAGTCGTGCTGGAAGCGGATATCGCCGTTGCTGATGTGGCCGGTGGCCTCGAAGCGGCCATCGTTGTGGTCGAACGGCCAATCGTCCAGGTCTCCGCTGACCAGGCCGATCCCGCCGCGCACCTGGCCGCCCACCAAGGCCGCATCCAGCCAGTCGGTGGCGCCCTTGCTCATCCTGGAATGGATCCAGAACCGCTTGGCCGCGGTCATCGGCACGTCGTCCAGCTTGGCCGCCAGCTGCAGCCACGGGCGCGTGCCGTCGCCCTGCAACCAGACGCCGCCACGTACATCGGCCGCATAGTTGGTGCCTTCCACGCGCATCGCCGGGGTGCCGATGCGCCAGCCGCCGGCTTCGTCACGCCAGCCGACGATCTGCCCGGCCAGGTGCAGGTCGTGGCGCTCGCCGAAACCGGTCGGCCAGTCGAACTGCAGCTCCTGCTGGGGCTTCAGCTGCAGGCTGAAGCCATCGGCATCGCCTTCGAAACGACCGCCCAGGCCACGCACGCCCGGGGCATCGCCAACGCTGGCAAAGCCCAGCGCCCGCAGTTCACCCTGCGCCCACAACGGGCCGTCGCGCTCGCCCTGCAGCTGCAGCGACTGCACATCCAGCTGCGGCTTGGACAGGTACAGCCAGCGGCGCAGGCCCGGTTCCAGGCGGTCGCTCAGCGCCAGCGCGCGCAGCGCAGTCCCGGCCTGCACCGGCCCGCTGCTGATCCGCAGCTGCCTGCCCACCTGCACCTGCAGGCCATCGAGCTGTTGTTCGTCCGGCCCGTTCTGCAGGCGCAGGCGTGGCACCTGCAGCGCCCAGCCATCGCCCTGGCGCTGCCAGCGCAGTCGCGCCTGCACGCGCTGCAGCTGCAAGCCCGGCGTGGTCGTGCTCTGTAGCGGCGCGCCCTGCAGAGGCGCGCCGTCGACGCGGACTTCGCGCAGGTCAGAATCGGTGGTCAGGGCCACCGGCGCGAAATCGCGCAGGACCAGCCACAGGTTGAGTTCGCCCTTGCCTTCGCGCAGGTGAAGGCCGCCGGCCGCCAGCAACGGCGACCAGGCTTTGAAGTCGACAGGATCCGCGCCCAGCCAAGCCTGGCCGTTGCCGTGGCGGCGGTCCAGATCCAGCACCGCGGTCAGCGGCAGCGCGTCGGTCTGTGCCCAGGCGCGCACGCCCACCCGCAGGCGGTCGCCATCCACGCGCAGGCGCAGGTCGATGCGCGGCAGCGTGGCATCCACACCCAGGCCGGGCGCATGCACGCCGAGGCGGCCACCGATCACCTGCAGTTCGCCCAGCCGGCGCAGCGCATCCAGCGGATCACCGCCGCTGCTGGACTGCGGCAGGCCACGTACCGACCAGCGGCCGTCACTGCCCTGCTGCAGGTCCAGGGCCAGGCCGCGCAGGCGCAGCTCGGTCAGCGAACGGCCCGGCAGCAGGCCGCTGTACATCGACACCAGCACCTCGGCCTCGCCGATGGCCAGGCCCTGACCCGCGCCGATGCGCAGGCCCTTGAGCTGCAGCAGCGGGCCGCGCCGGGTCCAGGCGGTGTCCAGTTGTTCAAAACGCACCGGTTGCCCGGCACGCTCACTCAGCCACGCGGCGATCGCCTCGGGGTGGCGCTCGGCCAGCGGCAGCAGCTGGCTGAGCGTCCCCACCAGCAGCGCAAGCACGACCAGGCCGACCGCGCAGGCAGCAACGAAATGACGGCGGATCCTTCGCAGTCGCAGGCGCGGCGGCGCGCTCATCGGCCTCGACCGGCGCCCGGTCCGCGCGGCTCAGAGCAGAACGACATCGAACTGCTCCTGCAGGTACTGCTCATCGGCCTGGAAGCGGATGCTCTTGCCGAGGAATTCCTCCAGCTCGGCCACCGCCGCCGATTCCTCGTCGGTGATGCGCGCCACCACCTTGGTCGAAGCGATCACCAGCAGGCGCGCCGCCTCGAACTGGCGTACGGCGCGGGTGATCTCGCGGAAGATCTCGTAGGTCACCGTCTCGGTGGTCTTGATCGAGCCGCGCCCGCTGCACTGCGGGCAGGTTTCCGACAGCTGCCGCTCCAGGCTTTCCACCGTGCGCTTGCGGGTCATCTCGACCAGGCCCAGCGGCGAGAAGTCGTACACCGTGGTCTTGGCGTGGTCGCGGGCCAGGGCCTTCTCCAGCGTGCGCAGCACCTGGCGGCGGTGCTCGGGATCATCCATGTCGATGAAATCGATGATGATGATGCCGCCCAGGTTGCGCAGCCGCAGCTGCCTGGCCACCGCCTGCGCGGCCTCCAGGTTGGTGCGGAACACGGTTTCTTCCAGGTTGCGCTGGCCGACGAACGAACCGGTGTTCACGTCGATGGTGGTCATCGCCTCGGTCTGGTCGATGACCAGGTAGCCACCGGACTTCAGCGGCACCTGCTTGTCCAGCGCGCGACCGATCTCGTCCTCGACGCCGAACATGTCGAAGATCGGCCGGTCGCCCGAATACAGTTCCAGCTTCTCGGCCAGAACAGGCATGTACTTGGCCACGAAGGCCTGGAGCTGGGCGAAGGTCTCCTTCGAGTCGACCTTAACTTTGTCCACGTCCTTGCGGATCAGGTCGCGCACCGAACGCAGCGGCAGGCTCAGGTCTTCATAGATGTTGCTGCACGAGGGCGCCTCGCGGCCGCGGCGCTCGACCACGTTCCAGACGCGCGACAGGTAGGCCACGTCTTCAGCGATGGCTTCGGCCGGCTGGCCTTCGGCATTGGTGCGCACGATGTAGCCGTAGCCGCCGTGCTGGGCCGACAGTTCGGTCACCAGCGCCTTCAGCCGTGCGCGCTCGCCTTCATCCTCGATGCGCGCCGACACGCCCACGACCTTGGACTGCGGCAGCAGCACCATGTAGCGCGACGGAATGCTGATCTGCGTGGTCAGGCGCGCGCCCTTGGTGCCGATCGGGTCCTTCACCACCTGCACCACGATGTCCTGGCCGTCGCGCAGCAGCTCGACGATGGGCACGCTGGACGGCGGCGGCAGGGTGGTGTTCTCGGTATCGGCGCTGGCCACCGGGGCCGGCCGGATCACGTCGTTGGCATGCAGGAACGCCGCCCGCTCCAGGCCGACCTCGACGAAGGCCGCCTGCATGCCGGGCATCACCCGCTGCACCTTGCCCTTGTAGATGTTGCCGACCACGCCGCGGCGCCAGCCGCGTTCGATGTGCAGCTCCTGCAGCATGCCGTTTTCGATCACCGCGACACGGGTCTCGCGCGGGGTCACATTGACCAGGATTTCCTCAGACATCGGCAGCCTCCCTGGCGGCATCGGCAATGGGGGCCGGCACGCCGCAGCGCGCCAGCAGACGATCGGTGTGAAGCAGCGGCAACCCCATCACGCCGGAGTAGCTGCCGGAAAGGTGTTCGATCCAGCGCTCGGCCCCGCCCTGGATGGCGTAGGCGCCGGCCTTGTCCAGCGGCTCGCCGGTGGCCACGTAGGCGGCGATGTCGGCCGCGCTGACCGGGGCGAAGGTGACCTCGGACACGACCAGCTCGCTGTCCAGCCCGCCAGCGCCCACCACCACCACGGCGGTCATCACCTGGTGGGTGCGCCCGGCCAGCCGCGCCAGCATCGCCCGCGCGTCGGCCGCATCGGCCGGCTTGCCGAACACCTCGCCGTCCAGCACGACCTCGGTGTCCGAGCCCAGCACCCGCGCCTGAGGGTCGGTGGCCAGCACCGCGGCCAGGCCGGCGCGCGCCTTGTCGGCCGCGACGCGGCATACATAGGCTTCGGCACTTTCGGCAGCCGCACGCACCTCGGGCACCTCCAGGTCGAGGGCCTGGAAGGGGCGTCCGAGTCGGGCCAGCAGCTGGTTGCGTCGGGGGGAGCGGGAAGCAAGATAGAGCATCAGCACAGCATAACCTGAGGGCACTGCCTGAATCGTCGGCAACCCCGCCCGATGCGCGTCCAACCCCGAACGGACTCACAGCGCGTTCATCGCTGCGACACCAACCTCACCGCCACACCAAGGAGATCCCATGCGCCGCACCGCCACCCCGCTGCTGCTTGCCCTGTCCCTCGCTATTGGAGCCTCGATGACCGCCCACGCCGCCCCGTCGTCGCCGTCGATCGCCGCCCCGGCCGAAGGCACCCTGCTGAACATCTCGGCCAACGCCGAGGCCACCCGCGTGCCGGACGTGGCCACCCTGTCGGCCGGTGTCGTCACCCAGGCAGCAGACGGCAACAGCGCCATGCGCGAGAACGCCCAGCAGATGGACAAGGTGCTGGCCGCGATCAAGGCTGCCGGCATTGCCGAACGCGACGTACAGACCAGCGGCGTCAGCCTCAACCCGCAGTACCGCTACGCCGACAACGAGGCGCCGAAGATCACCGGCTACCAGGCCAGCAACACGGTCAGCCTGAAGGTGCGCGACATCGCCAGGCTGGGCAAGGTGCTCGACGCCCTGGCCGCGCAGGGCGCCAACCAGATCAACGGCCCGCAGTTCGAGATCGACCAGCCCGAGCCGGTCTATGACGAAGCCCGCCTGGCCGCGCTGAAGAAGGCCCAGGCCCGCGCCCAGACCTATGCGAAATCGCTGGGCCTGCAGGTGCGCCGCATCGTCAGCATTTCCGAGAACAGCAACGGCGGCTTCCGCCCGATGCCGATGATGCGGGCCATGGCCGCCGGTGCGGCAATGGACAAGGCCACCCCGGTGGCGCCGGGTGAATCGACCGTGTCGGTGAACCTGGACGTGGTGTTCGAACTGGGGCGGTAACCGGTAGCGCGGGGCCCGGCCCCGCGAGCGCATCGTAAGAACACACGCGGCGCCCTTCGGGGCGCCGTTTTCATTGGCGGGCCGTCTATCACGTGCCGCCCAGGCAGCGCGGGGCCGTGCTCCGCGAGCGCAGCGGCGCGGCCTCTCCCGCCGGGCATGGTCCGGCGCTACCCGTTCATGAAGCCCAGCCCAACGACGTTGCCCCTGCCTCTAGGCAGTGGCCGGGGGGCGGCGCTAATGATTGACTGCCAGCCGCGTGCGGCAACCCCGATGGCGGCCCTGGTGCGTTGAGGACTTCGTCACTGGCATGGAGGTGGACCATGGTTCGTACGTATCCCGTTGTACCGCTGCAGTTCGATCCCGCCCGCGTCGCCGCCTGGAGCGCGGCCATCGCCCTGCACCTGCTGGCCTTCCTGTTGCTGCTGATCCCGGCAACCTACCAGGCCATCACCGCCCTGCCCCGCGACACCACCGAGGTCAGGCTTATTCCCAAGGAACAGCCGAAGCCGCCGGAACCGCCGCCGGTGGAGCCGCAGCCGGTGCAGGCCGAGGTCAGGCCCACGCCCCACGCCGCGCCGACCGTAGTCCCGCCGCTGCCGGCCCCGACCACGTCGCTGGAAGAGGCCCAGGGCATCATCCTGCCCGCAGCCGAACCGGCCCCCGTGCAGGCGGCACCGAGTCTGGCGCCATCCACGCCGATGGCCGGGGTGCAGCTGCAGTACCGCAGCGCCCCGCCGCCGGCCTATCCGGTCCCGGCGCTGCGCAACCATGAGCAGGGGACCGTGCTGCTGCGGGTCGAGGTGGATACCAGCGGCAAGCCGGTGAACGTCAGCATCGAGCGCAGCAGCGGCTCGCGCAGCCTGGACCAGGCCGCCCGCCAGCAGGTGCTGCGCCAGTGGCGGTTCGTGCCGGCCGAGCGTGACGGCGTGGCCGTGCCGGCCATCGGCATGGTGCCGGTGCAGTTCTCGCTGCCCGACTGAGGCCCGCGGGCGGCCCGGCGTGATGCCGGGTCGCCCTTTTTCCGAGTTCGGCCCCCGTCAAGAGCCGTTCGCGCCAAAACATTTCGCTTCTGTCGAAAGATCGTTACGAATTCAGTAAAACTTCACAGCTCCGTCACCTGCCAGAAACCTAGATTGATACGTCCCGGTACATACCGGATGACGCCCTCAATGCTCGAGTTTTCCAGTCAGGAGAGAAGCTGTGAAACACCCGATCCAACGGCCCGCCAGCCGCCGCCAAAACCACCTGGCAACTTCCATCACCCATATCCTCGCTGGCGGCACCCTGCTGCTGGCCGGCGCCGCGGCCTCCTCCTCTGCCTTCGCACAGGAACAGGCCACCAACCTTGACCGCATCACGGTCACCGGTTCCAACATCCCGCGCACCAACACCGAGACGCCGTCTCCGGTGCAGGTGGTGACCCGCCAGGAAATCGATCGCACCGGCAAGACCACGGTGGCCGAGTACCTGCAGACGCTGACCGCCGATGGCGCCGGCTCCATTCCCAAGACCTTCGGCAATGGTTTCGCCGGTGGCGGCGCGGGCATTTCGCTGCGCGGCCTCGGTGCCGGTTCGACCCTGGTGCTGTTGAACGGCCGCCGCATGGCGACCTACGGCCTGGCCGACGATGGCCAGAAGGTGTTCACCGATCTGAGCACCATCCCGCTCGACGCCGTCGAGCGCGTGGAAGTGCTGAAGGACGGCGCGTCGGCCATCTACGGTTCCGATGCGATCGCCGGCGTGGTCAACATCATTCTGCGCAGTGACTTCCAGGGCGCGATCCTGCGCGGTTCGTACGGCGTGTCCGGCGACGGCGATGGTGATGCCAAGAAGGCCACCCTGACCGCCGGTACCGGCGACCTCGCCAGCGACGGCTGGAACGCGTTCTTCAGCCTGGACGTCGGCAAGACCGACCGCATCCAGATCAGCGACCGCAAGAACCGCAAGTGGATCGGCACCGGCGATATCCGTCGCTGGGGCTACGACGCCGCTGACGCGCAGTTCCTCGGTGGCGCCTTCCTGTCCGGCGGCACTGCCGGCGGCACCGGCCCGAACGGTTCGGTGTTCAACAACGCCGGCCAGCTGGTTGCGCTGCCGGGTTGCGCGGGCGTGACCACGATTCCGGGCCAGACCGATGCCACCGCCCAGGCACAGGGCTGCCTGTGGGATCCGGCACAGCTGTACCGTGACCTGACCCCGGAAGAGAAGTACGTCAACGTGTTCGGCCGTGCCAGCTTCGCCTTCGGTGAAGGCGGCGAGGTCTACACCGAGATCGGCTACTCGAAGAAGGAAACCATCTTCAGCAACACGCCGTCCGGCGTGTCCGGCGGCTGGGGTTACCCGGGCGGCCCGGTCAACGCCAACAGCGGCGCCGGTGCGACCATGCTCTACGCCGGCCACCCGGACAATCCGCTGCCCTACGCTGCGCGCCTGCGCTACAGCGCCTGGGACGTGGGCCCGCGCGTGACCAACAACACCAACGAGTTCAACCGCTTCCTGGTGGGCGTCAAGGGCAACTGGGGTGAGTGGAGCTACGACACCGCCTACCTGCACTCGGGCACCGACCTGGTCAACAAGCGCACCGGCTTCCTGAACTATGACGCCGTGCGCTGCGTGCTGGGCAATCCGGCCTGTCCGTACGGCACCTGGCGCATCGGTGACAACGCCTCGCTGACCCCGCAGTCGGTCTACGACGCGATCAGCCCGACCATCAGCGCCCGCGCCAAGTCCAGCCTGGACATGTTCGACTTCACCATCTCGCGCAGCCTGATGGACCTGAAGGGCGGCCCGCTGGGCCTGGCCTTCGGTACCGAGTGGCGCAAGACCAGCAACAGCCTGACCCCGCAGACCTTCACCGACGTCGGCCAGATCATCGGCCTGGGCTACTCGGCCTATGACGGCACCCAGAACGTGTACGCCGGCTACGCCGAACTGTCCGCACCGGTGCTGGAATCGTTGGAACTGTCGGGCGCCGTGCGTTACGACAAGTACGAGAGCGGTGAAGGCAAGGCCACGCCGAAGCTGGGCGTGAAGTGGACCCCGGCCGACTGGATCGCCCTGCGCGCCAGCTACGCCGAAGGCTTCCGCGCGCCGAACCCGGCCGAGAACGGTGACGGTGGCCTGGCCGCCTTCTCCAACGCCCGCGATCCGGTGCGCTGCGCCATCGATCCGGCCAACGAGTGCACCGCGCGCTCGGTGGCGATCATCACCCGCCCGAACAAGGACCTGAAGCCGGAAGAGTCCAAGAGCTACTCGGTGGGTATCGTGCTGCAGCCGACCTCCACCACCTCGCTGACCGTTGACGCCTGGGAAATCAAGCGCACCAACGAAATCGCACAGGGGAGCACCGCCGATGCGATCGCCGCCGGCAACGTCCTGCGCGATTCCAACAACATCGGTGGCGTGGCCAACAGCGGCACGATCCTGGCAGTCAACACCGCGTACGTGAACGCCAACTCCTCGCGTGTCCGCGGTATCGACACCGACGTGCGCCAGACCTTCGACTTCGGCGCCGGCCAGCTGGAAATGGACCTGCAGTGGAGCCACATCCTGAAGTTTGAACGTACCGAGGGTGACACCACCGTCGATTACGTCGGCACCCACGGCAACTGCGACGTGACCAACTGCATCGGTACGCCGCAGGACAAGATCAACTTCGGCACTACCTGGAAGCAGGGTCCGTGGAGCGTCAGTGGTGTGGTGAACTACATCGACAGCATGGAGAACAAGGACCGCCGCGGTGGCGACTACCTGGCCTTCTATGAAGACGGTTCGCCGGTGGAGAAGATCTCCTCCTTCACCACCTTCGACCTGTCCGGCCGCTGGAACATCACCGAAGCCTTCGAACTGAACGCCTCGGTGCAGAACGTGTTCGACCGCATCGCTCCGCTCGACCCCAGCACCTACGGTGCGGTCAACTACAACCCGCTGCACTTCAGCGGTGCAATTGGCCGTTACTTCACCGTCGGCGCCAAGTACACCTTCAAGTAATCGAAGGCGCGTCATCTGCAAAGGCCCGGGCATCTGCCCGGGCCTTTGCTTTTGCGGTGCCTCTAGCGTCGAGCCATGCTCGACTGCGTCGCTTTGTAGAGTCGAGCCATGCTCGACTGACGCGACGATGCAGAAGCAGCCGAACGTGGGTTCGGCTCTACAGGAATTTCAGCGCCTGACAGTGGACGCAAAAAAACCCGCATCTCGCGATGCGGGTTTTCAAAGGTGGCGCCCGAAGTTGGACTCGAACCAACGACCCCCTGATTAACAGTCAAGTGCTCTAACCGGCTGAGCTATTCGGGCAGACGACTAGTATAACCACTCTTCACGCGCGATGGTAGGGGTGATTCGCAATCATTGCGGCGGCCCGATACAGCTGCTCGGCGACCACCAGCCGCACCAGCATGTGCGGCAGGGTCAGCGGTCCGATCGACCACTTCTCATCGGCCAGCGCGGACACTTCCGGGGAGTGCCCTTCCGGGCCACCGATCAGGAACGCCAGGTCCCTGCCCTGCCCGCGCCAATGCTCCAGGCGGTGCGCGAGCTGTTCCGAACTGAGCTGGCGGCCCGGCACGTCCAGCGCCACCACGTAGGCATTCTTCGGCAGCGCAGCGATCACACGCTTGCCTTCGTCCTCGGTGGCGCGACGCGCATCGCGGCCCTTGCCACGCAGGCCCGGCTCGATTTCCACCAGTTCGAACGGCAGCCAGTGCGACAGCCGCTTCTGGTATTCGGCGAAACCCTGCGCGACCCAGCTGGGTGCGCGTTCACCGGTGGCGATCAGGCGGGCTTTCATCTACGCAGTCTCCAAAACGTCGACGGCGCCATCGGCGCCGTCGAAGGGGTACAGCAACGCCGTGGCTCAGGCCACTTCGTCGTCGTCGCTGGGCGGCGGCTGGTCGCCGACGGTCCACAGGCGCTCGAGCGCGTAGAACTCACGCACGCGCGGCAGCATGACATGGACGATGATGTCGCCCAGGTCGACCAGCACCCACTCGGCTTCGCGCTCGCCTTCCACGCCCAGCGGCATCACGTCGATGTTCTTGGCGAAGCGCACGACCTCATCGGCGATCGACTTGACGTGGCGGGTCGAGGTGCCCGAAACGACGATCATGTAATCGGCAACGCTGGACCGGCCGCGCACGTCGATCTCGACCAGGTCCTTGGCCTTCAGGTCTTCGGTGGCTTGGCGGACGCTGGCCAGCAGTTGCGGCACGGAGGGCGGCGGGCTGGGCAGATCGACCTTGATGGTCTGGGGCTGGGTCTGGTTGCTCAAAGTGGATCGACTCGATAAACGTGGGGGCGATTATACGGGCATGGCGCGCTTGCGCCATTCACGCGGGTATTGAGGGTGTGCCGGGGTGGTACAGGCGCTCCCCTGCCACGTAGTCGGCCACCGCCGGCGGCAGCATCGCCCGCCAGAGCCCGGCTGCGCGGATCTGGGCGCGCACGGCACTGGCCGACTCGCCGCGCAGGGGCTGGTGCAGGCGCAGCACGCGCCCGGCCGGGCTGGCGAACAGCGACTGCTCGTTGTCGGCCCAGCGTCCTTCCAGGGCCTGGCCGAGCTCGCCAGCCACGGCATCACGCAACGGGCTGCCAGGCCGCTCGGCCACGATGAAGTGGGCCAGGCCGAACAGCGCCTGCCATTCGTGCCAGGCCGGCAGGGCCAGCAGGCTGTCGGCACCGACCAGCCAGGCCAGCGGCCGGCTCGGGCCCAGCTCGGCACGCAGCTCGCGCAGGGTGTCGACCGTGTAGGACGGCTGGCCAGGGTTGCGTGCGGCCCGGTCCAGCTCGCGGCGGTCGAGCAGCAGGCCCGGCTCGTCGCCGATGGCCAGCGACAGCATCCGGCAGCGCTGTTCAGCGGTGGCTCCCGGGGCGGCGCGATGCGGCGGGTCGGCGGCCGGCAACATGCGCACGGCCACCTGCAGTTCGTCGCGTGCGGCGCGCGCGATGGCCAGATGGCCCAGGTGCACCGGATCGAAGGTGCCCCCGTAATAGATCCGCAGGCTCATCACTCAGGCGCGCGCGAGCAGTCGCACGGCACGGGCCTCGGACACCGCCACCAGCAGGCGCTCCAGCGCCAGCCAGGCGTCACCGTCGGCGCGACCCTTGGCGATGCGGTCGACCAGGCCGGCCTCGGCCACGAATCGTTCCCAGCGCTTGCCTTCCGGATGCCGCTGCAGCGCGCGCTTGTACGGCGCCTGCCGCGATTCCCAGATGCCGCGCGATTTCATTTCAGCGGCGAGGTTGCCGCCACGGGCCTGCACCCGTGCCAGGCCGGCGCCGGCCAGCAGTTCGCGGATCACGATCGGCATCAGCGCGGCCACCGCCTCGCCTTCGCCACGCAGGCCGGCCAGCATGCGCAGCACTGCCTGCGGCTGGCCCGAGAAGGTCGCTTCGACCAGACGGAACACGTCGTAGCGGGCGGCATCGGCCACCAGCGACTCCATGCGCTCTGCGTCCAGCGGCTGGCCGTCGGCCAGCAGGGCCAGCTTGTCGATTTCCTGCGCGGCGGCCAGCAGGTTGCCTTCCACGCGCTCGGCCAGGCGCTGCACCGCGGCACCGTCGGCACGCAGGCCCTTGCTGCGCAGGCGGCGCTCGATCCAGTCCGGCAGTTCGTGCGGCTTGATCGCCCAGGCCACCGACAGCACGCCGACGCGGTTGACCGCCTCGGCCCACTTGCCCTGGTGGGCCTTGCTCCATTCGTTGGCGGTGATCAGCAGCACCACGTCCGGCGCCGGGTCGGCGCAGAACCGGCCGATGACCTCGGCGCCTTCCTTGCCCGGCTTGCCGCTGGGCAGGCGCACTTCCACCAGGCGTCGCGCACTGAACAGGCTGGGCGCGTTGAAACTGGCGTCGAGCTGGTTCCAGTCGAAGTCGCGGCCGTCGGCGTCGAACACCTCGCGTTCGTCGACGCCGCTGGCACGGGCGCGTGCGCGCACCGCATCGGCGGCTTCAAGCACGCGCAGCGTTTCCGGGCCGGCGATCAGGTACACCGGCGCCAGCGCGGTGTCACCGCCCTGGCCGGCCAGCTGCTCCGGTCGCAGTTCCATCGTGGGCGGCAGCTCAGGGCTTGACCGGCGCCGGCGTCGTCGCCGGTTCGCCATCGGTGGTCACGGCCGGCTTCGGCGCGGACAGGCTGCCACCGCGTTCCAGCTCGGCACGCACCACGCTGTCGATGCGGCGGATGATCGAGGCGGACATTTCCCGGCGCAGTTCGTCGGCCAGGATCTCGCGTTCGGTGGTAGTACCGGTGGCGTCGGTCGGCGGCGACACGTAGTCGCGCGACAGTTCGATCACCTGCTGCGGCACCAGCTCGCTGCCATCCTCGCGGCGGAAGATGAAGATGACCGCGTAGCGCAGGCTGTATTCCTGCGCACGGCCCTGCGCGTCGATGGCGATGGGCAGGTCGCCCCAGCGCTCGGACAGCACCTGCAGCTGTGCTGCCGGATCCTTGCTGTCCTCGTCGGCCAGCTTCGCACCGGATGCCAGCAGGCTGCGGTTCAACAGCTTGACCAGCTCGCTGTAGGGCGCGGTGGACACCACCTTCACCGGCGCGGTGTCGGTCGGCAGCATCAACTTGTTGCGCAGGTGGAAGCCACAGCCGGCAAGGCCGAGGGCAAGGACGAGGGCAAGCAGAATTCGGGTCATGGGAACAGTCTGGCGGAGCCGGGCGATCACGGCAACAGACAGCGTGCCCGAGGACGCGTGAACGCAGGGCCATCGGCCGATGGCCGTGGCGACAACGCACCGGCCGCCTGGACGGCGGCCGGTGCCGGGTACATCAGGCAGCGACGATGTTCACGATCTTGCCGGGGACGATGATGATCTTGCGCACCGTCAGGCCTTCCATGAACTTGGCGGTGTTCGGCTCGGCCAGGGCCAGTGCCTCCACCTGCTCGCGCGCGGCATCGGCCGCCACGTCGATCGTGCCGCGCAGCTTGCCGTTGACCTGCACGGCCAGGGTCAGCGCATCACGCACCAGCGCGGCACTGTCGGCCTGCGGGAACGGCTGGTCTTCCAGCAGCGTCTGGCCGTGGCCCAGCACCTGCCACAGGGTGTGGCTGGCGTGCGGGGTGATCGGGTTCAGCAGCAACACGACGGCCTGCAGCGCTTCCTGGCGCACCGCACGACCCTGCTCGCTGGCGTCCTCGAACCTGGCCAGTGCGTTCATCAGTTCCATCACTGCAGCAATGGCGGTGTTGAAGCTGTGGCGTCGGCCATAGTCGTCGCCGACCTTGCCGATGGTCTCGTGGGTCTTGCGGCGCAGTGCCTTCTGGTTGGCATCCAGTGCGGCCACGTCCAGCGCCGGGGCGGCGCCGTCGGCCGCGTGCTTGTGCACCTGGGCCCACAGGCGGCGCAGGAAGCGGGCCATGCCATCCACGCCGGCTTCGTTCCACTCCAGCGACTGTTCCGGCGGCGCGGCGAACATCGAGAACAGGCGCACGGTGTCGGCGCCGTACTTGCCGACCATCGCCTGCGGGTCCACACCGTTGTTCTTCGACTTGGACATCTTCTCGGTGCCACCGACCACCACCGGCTGGCCGTCGGCGATCAGGGTGGCGCCGGTGATGCGGCCGCGCTCGTCACGCTGCACGTCCACGTCGGCCGGGTTGATCCAGTCCTTCGAGCCGTCCGGGTTCGGGCGGTAGTAGGTCTCGGCGATCACCATGCCCTGGCACAGCAGGTTGCGCGCCGGTTCGTTGCTGTCCACCATCCGCGCGTCACGCAGCAGCTTGTGGTAGAAGCGGAAATACATCAGGTGCAGGATCGCGTGCTCGATGCCGCCGATGTACTGGTCCACCGGCAGCCAGTAGTTGCCGCGCTTGTCGACGGCATCACGGGCACCCGGCGAGGTGTAGCGGGCGTAGTACCAGCTCGACTCCATGAAGGTGTCGAAGGTGTCGGTCTCGCGCTCGGCCGCGCCGCCGCAATCCGGGCAGGTGGTCTTGCGCCATTCCGGGTCGGTCTTGATCGGCGAACCGGTGCCCGAGAAGGCCACGTCCTCCGGCAGCACCACCGGCAGTTGTTCTTCCGGCACTGGCACCGCGCCGCACTTGGCGCAGTAGATCACCGGAATCGGGCAGCCCCAGTAACGCTGGCGGCTCACGCCCCAGTCGCGCAGGCGGTAGTTGACGCGGCGCTGGCCCTGGGCCTTGCGCTCGAATCGTTCGGCCAGTGCTTCGAAGGCGCCCTGGAAGTCCAGGCCGTCGAATTCGGCCGAGTTGACCAGTTCGGTCTGGCGGCTCTTGTCGCTGTACCAGTCCTGCCAGCGGGTGGCATCCCAGGTGCGCTCATCATCGTTGCGCGCATCCTTCAGGGCGATGACCTGCACGATCGGCAGGCCGTACTTGTTGGCCACCTCGTTGTCGCGCTGGTCGTGGCCGGGAACGGCCATCACCGCACCGGTGCCGTAGCCCATCAGCACGAAGTTGGCGACCCACACCGGCACCTGCTCGCCGGTGACCGGATGCACGGCGCGCAGGCCGGTATCCATGCCGCGCTTTTCCTGGGTTTCCAGTTCGGCTTCGGACACGCCGCCCTGCTTCAGGTCGGCCAGCATCGCGGCCAGTTCCGGGTTGTTCTTCGCGGCGTGCAGCGCCAGCGGGTGCTCGGCGGCGATCGACACGAAGGTGACGCCCATCACCGTGTCCGGGCGGGTGGTGAACACGCGCAGCGGGTCCAGCGCGCTGCCATCGACATCGCGCACGTCGAACTGGATTTCCAGGCCTTCGGAACGGCCGATCCAGTTGCGCTGCATGGTCTTGACCGATTCCGGCCAGCCATCCAGCTCATCCAGGCCGTCCAGCAGTTCCTGGGCGTAATCGGTGATGCGCAGGAACCACTGCGGGATCTCGCGCTTCTCGACCAGGGCGCCGGAGCGCCAGCCGCGGCCGTCGATGACCTGCTCGTTGGCCAGCACGGTCTGGTCGACCGGGTCCCAGTTCACCACCGCGTTGCGGCGGTAGGCCAGGCCCTTGCGCATCAGGCGGGTGAACATGCGCTGCTCGTGGACGTAATAGTCCGGGCGGCAGGTGGCGAACTCGCGCGACCAGTCGATGGCATAGCCCAGCGACTGCAGCTGGCTGCGCATGTGGTCGATGTTCTTGTAGGTCCACGCCGCCGGCGCGACCTTGTTCTTGATCGCGGCGTTTTCCGCCGGCAGGCCGAACGCGTCCCAGCCCATCGGCTGCAGGACATTGTGGCCGGTCATGCGCTTGTAGCGGCTGATCACGTCGCCGATCGTGTAGTTGCGCACATGACCCATGTGCAGCGCGCCGGACGGGTACGGAAGCATCGACAGGCAGTAGTACTTCGGCTTGTCCGAGGTCTCGTCGACCTCGAAGGCGCGGGTGGCATCCCAGAAGGCCTGGGCGGCGGATTCAACCTGCTGCGGGTCGTAAACGTTGGGTTCGGCGCTGGTCATGTAACACGCGGTTGCGGCGGCAAAGCGGTACAGCGTACCGCAGTGCGGCAAACGTCTCCAATCCCGGGCCGGAAAGCCCCGCGCGAAGGTGGCCCGGCCGCCGTCTCAGCGCGCCCGCGACAGCGGCAGGGCCAGCGCCAGCCAGGCCACCCAGCAGGCGAAGGCCAGCCGCTGCGCCAGCGGCGCCGGCAGCACGCCCTGCAGGGCGAAGGCAGCCAGGCCCGCCAGCGCGCCGCAGGCCACGACCAGCCCTGCCATGGCGCGCCCCTGCCCAGCGCCCAGGCGCGGGATGCCCAGCATCAGCGCGCCGACCACGAAGCCCAGCACCCAGACCATCCACGCGCTGGCGTGCAGCTGGCTGGCGCCGCCGTGCAGATCCTCCGGGTCCAGCGGCAGCAGGCCCATCGCCGCGAAGGCCAGGCCCGCCAGCAGCAGCATCTGGCTGCCCACCCGCGGTGCCCAGCCCGCCCCCACCGGCAGCTGCCGGCGCAGGCGCTCGGCCACCACCACCGCCAGCGCGCCCGGCAGCACCAGGCCCAGCACGTTGAAGGCCAGCGCGTGCGGCACGCCGTGGGCACCCAGCAGCGCCACCGGGTGCACGGCCTGGGAGTAGCCGCCCAGCGCCGCGCCGAAACCGACGACTGCCAGCACGAAGCACGCGGCGGCCAGCAGCCCCAACCAACGATCAAGCCAGAGCACGGACATCGCGCGGATCCACCTGTAATGAAAGACCCCTGCATTGTCGCGGCAGGCGCGGCAACCGCCAAGCCACGACGCCTTTGTCCGTGCCCGGTGTGAGGAAAGGGTTGAGACCTACATGGATCGACACCATAGAATCGTTCTCCAGTTGCCAGGCGATACTTCCCCCATGACCGAGACGACGACCCACGTATTCGACGCCACCACCGCGACCTTCGAGGCCGAGGTGCTGCAGAAATCCCTGCAGACGCCGGTGCTGGTGGACTTCTGGGCCACCTGGTGCGGCCCGTGCAAGACCCTGGGCCCGATGCTGGAAAAGCTGGCGGCCGAGTACAACGGCGCGTTCGAGCTGGCCAAGGTCGATGTCGACGCCGAACAGCAGATCGCCGCCGCCTTCCAGATCCGTTCGGTGCCGACCGTGTTCCTGGTCAAGGGCGGCCAGCTGGTCGACGGTTTCCCCGGTGCCATCCCCGAAGGCCAGCTGCGTGAGTTCCTGGCCCAGCACGGCATCGTGCCGGCCGATATCGGCGACACCGTGGCCGAGGACGAAGCGCCGCTGGACCCGCAGGCGCAGGTGGACGTGCTGCGTGCGCAGATCGCCGCCGAGCCGGACAAGGACGAACTGAAGCTTGACCTCGCCCTGGCCCTGCTGCAGGTGGGCGGCGTGGACGAGGCCGGCACCCTGATCGACGCCCTGCCCGCCAACCTGGCCACCGACGACCGCGCCGTGCGCGGCCGTGCCCGTCTGGCCTTCGCTACCGCGCTGAAGGATGCGCCCTCGGCCGAGGCCCTCGACGCGCGCATCGCCGCCGATGGCAAGGACCTGCAGGCCCGCCATCTGCGTGGCGTGCAGCTGCTGCTCGGCGGCCACGACGAAGCCGCGCTGGAACAGTTCCTTGAGATGCTGCGGATCGACCGCAGCTTCGCCGACGGCCTGCCGCGCAAGGTACTGATCGATGCCTTCAACGTCATCACCGACGAGGACCTGGTTGGCCGCTACCGCCGGAAGATGGCCTCGCTGCTGTTCTGAACAGAGACGTGTCTCGTTCAGAAATCCTGCACTGACGGCGGGCAATAATGTGACCGGTAGCGTCCTTTTGGCCGCTACGATCCATTCGGGGGGATGAGGTCGGGGCCATGGGGTCTTGCAGCTGCGCCCCCGCACAGCCGGGACAGCACTCCGTGACCGTTGGCCGTTCGTCGTCTTTCCTCGCCCGCCGCTTCGCCGCACTGCTGTGCTCCCTGTTCCTGCTGCCCGGCCTCGCCGCCGCACAGGACTGGAACTACCGGGTCCGCCCCGGCGATACCCTCTGGGACCTGGGCGGCCTGTACCTGAAGGCGGACGTGCCGTGGCAGCAGCTGCAGCAGCACAACCGCATCGACAACCCCTACCGCCTGCCGCCCGGCGGGCTGCTGCGCTTCCCGGTCAGCTGGCTGCGGGTCGAACCGGCGCCGGCCCGGGTGCTGGCCGTGCGCGGCACCGTGCAACTGGTCGCCGCCAATGGCAGCGCCACGCGCGCCCTGCTGGCCGGCGAACTGCTGCATATTGGCGACACCGTGCAGACCGATGCCGATGCCAGCGTCACCCTCGAATTCGCCGATGCATCGCGCCTGCAGCTGCGCGAGCATTCGCGGTTGCGCCTGGACCAGCTGAGCCGTTACGGCCACACCGGCATGGTCGACACCCGCATGCGCCTGCAGCAGGGCCGCGCCAGCAACCGCGTCACCCCTGCCCGAGGCCCGGCGTCGCGCTACATCATCGATGCCCCTGCCGCCACCAGCAGCGTGCGCGGCACCGTGTTCCGCGTCAGTGCCGGCAACGGCACGCAGGTCGGTGCCACCGAAGTGCTGGAAGGCCGCGTGCAGGTCGGCAACCCGCATGGCCAGCGCCTGGTGCGCCCGGGCCAGGCCAGCCGCAGCGCCAGCGCCGATACCGCACCCGACGCCGTCTCCGCGCTGCTGCCCGCGCCGCGGCTGCGCAGCGATGCCACTGTGCTGGCACCACTGCCGGCACGCCTGGCCTGGGAGCCGGTGGCCGCTGCCGACCACTACCGGGTTGAAGTCGTGCTGGCCGCCACGCCGGAGATCCTGCTGTTCGCGACTACCACCCGCGACACCTCGCTGGTCATCGACGACCTTCCGCCCGGCGCCCTGCGCCTGCTGCTGCGCGCCGTCGATGCACAGGGCGTGGAGGGCCTGGATGCCAGCGCCGATTTCCTGCTCAGCGACCAGCCGCCACCGCCGCTGACCGTGTCGCCCCTGCACGGCCAGACCGCCAACAGTGACCGGCCGCGCTTCCGCTGGACCCAGGCCCCGGGCGCGAGCAGCAGCGTGCTGCAGATCGCCACCGAGCCTCGTTTCCTGCAGCCGCTGCAGCAGCAGGCCAGCAACGGCACCGACCTGCGCCTGGCCACGCCGTTGCCGCCCGGCCACTACTTCTGGCGCGTCGCCTCGCGCGATGGCCAGGGTCACCAGGGCCCGTTCGGCCAGGCCCTGCCCCTGCAGCTCACCGACGAACCGGTCGACCCGGCCCTGCAGCCGCCCGAAGCTGCGCATGGCGAACTGACCCTGCGCTGGCAGGCGGGCAGCGAAGGCCAGCGCTACCGCGTGCAGGTCGACCGCCGCGGTGACTTCAAGGCACCGCTGGTGGATGAAACGCTGGCGCAGCCGCAGGTCAGCTTCAAGCGACCGTGGCGCGGCACCCTGCACGTGCGCGTGCAGTACATCGACGACGACGGCCACGCCGGCCCGTTCTCACCGGACCAGCAGGTCACGTTGCCGTGCCGGCTGTGCTACGGCGCCGGCGGCGGTGCCCTGCTGCTGTGGCTGCTGCTGTGAGGCGCTCGCCGCTGCCCTGGTCGCGGCGCATCCTGCTGGCCCTGCTGGCCGGCATCGCCACGGCGGTGGTCAGCGACGGGCACTTCCTGTGGCGTCAGGATGAAGCGGCGTACGACCTGCTGGTGGGCGACTGGGAGTACCGGCCCGACCCCAGCGTGCTGATCGTCGCCATTGATGAGGACAGCCTGCAGCGCATCGGCCAGTGGCCGTGGCCACGCTCGGTGCATGCACGGCTGCTGGACCGGCTGACCGATGCTGGCGCCGAACGCGTGGTGCTGGACCTGATGCTGTCCGAGCCGGACCGCCACGATGCGCGCCAGGATGCGGCGCTGGCCGCGGCCATCCGCCGCAACGGCCGGGTGGTGCTGCCGGTGTTGGCGGCGCCGGCGGCGGGCGACCGCCTGGCCGAGGAGCTGCTGCCCATCCCGTTGATTGCGGCCAGCGCCGCGGCGATCGGCCACAGTGATGTCGAGGTCGATGCCGATGGCGTGGCGCGCGGCGTATACCTGCGCGCCGGCATCGGCCAGGCGCACTGGCCATCGCTGGGCATGGCCTTGGCCGGCATTCCGGCCAATCGCGTGCACGGCTTGGCCGACCCCGAGCCCGCGCTCGACTCGCCCTATCAATGGCGTCGCGATGATTACGTGCGGGTGCGCTATGCCGGCCCGCCCGAGCGCCTGCCGCAGGTCTCCTACGCCGATGTGCTCGATGGGCAGGTTGACGCGTCGCTGCTGCGCGGCCGGCGCATCGTGGTCGGCATGACCGCCAGCGGCATCGCATCACGCCTGCTGACCCCGACCACCCGCGAGTACTGGATGAGCGGCAGCGAATACCAGGCCAACATCGCCTCGATGCTGCTGCAGGACAAGCAGATCAACGTGCTGCCACGCGCCGTGCAGGACCTGCTGTCCGGGTTGATTGCCGCGCTGTGCGTGATGCTGCTGGGCCTGCGCCTGCCATGGCTGGCTGCGCTCTGCTCGCTGCCGCTGGCCCCCGTACTGGCCTGGCTGCTACTGCGCGTGGGCAACCTGTGGTGGGCACCGGCCAGCGCCCAGTTCGGCGTAATGCTGATCCTGCTGGTGTGGGCGGTCTGGCGCATCTCGGCCTGGCACCGCCAGGCCAACCGCGATGCGCTGACCGGGCTGGGCAACCGCCTGCGTTTCGAACAGGCCCTGCAGGAGGAATGCGATGCCGCGCGGCGCAGTGGCAAGCCGCTGAGCCTGGCCCTGATCGACGTGGACCATTTCAAGCATCACAACGACCGCCACGGCCACCAGGTGGGTGACGGCGTGCTGCGCGACGTAGCCCGCCTGATCGCCGCACATGCGCGCCGCCCGCGCGACATGGCCGCGCGCTATGGCGGCGACGAGTTCGCACTGGTGCTGCCGGACACGCCGGCCGACGGTGCACGCCTGGTGGTGGAGGACCTGATCGCCAGCGTGCGCGCATTGCCGCCCCCAGGCGACGGCAGCGCCGCAGGCATCACCCTCACCATCGGCGTGTACACGCGCGTGCCCGACGGCAGCGTGCACCCCCATCATTTTGTTGAAGGCGCCGACGCCGCGCTCTACCGCGCCAAGGACAACGGCCGCGACGGCTATGCCATGAATGGCGACCCGTAAAGTCGAGCTTGCTTGACTGGCGTTGCCGTTGTGCCCGTAGAGTCGAGCTTGCTCGACTGGCCGTTGCCGTTATGCCCGTAGAGTCGAGCTTGCTCGACTGCTCTCCTTGATTCCACCGACAGCAGATTCCGCTTTTCCCTAGGGCCACTTCCAAAGTGATCCGCCACTCTGGGCCATGCCCAGTCCCGCCCTCCTGCGTTGCCGCACTTCAGTGGTTGGCCACTTCTATGTCATCACCAGCGTGACCGCAGGCCGCCAGCCGTTGTTTGCCGCACCGGAATGCGCCGCCGTGCTGATGGATCAGTTCAAGGCTAGTGACGCGCGCGGAGCAAACCGATCCTTTGCCTGGGTCATCATGCCCGACCACTTCCATTGGGTCATGCAACTGCGCGAAGGTGCGCTGGGGCCCTGTGTGCAGTCCTTGAAGTCGCGGTCGGCCATTGCCATCAACGCGGCACTCGGTAGACGTGCGCCGGTCTGGCAACGCGGCTACTACGAACACTGGATCCGGGACGAGCACGATATCCGCCAGCAGGTCCTCTATGTGATGGGCAATCCGGTACGCGCCGGCCTGGCGTCTCGGTTGGGCGACTATCCGTATGGATGGTGTCGATGGCCGCTTATGTAGCGTCGAGGAAAGCCAGTCGAGCAAGCTCGACTCTACGAACAGCCACGGCGCAGGCAGTCGAGCGGGCTCGACGTTACGACCGGCAGATCAAGGTTCAACATACGCATGCGAATGGTTAGACTCGGGTTATCGACCCCGCGCCCCATCCGCACATGAAAGCCAGCACGTTCCGCCTCGGCATCAACCTGTGGCCGCCGTTCATGTTCACCGGCATCCATGTCACCCGCATCACCCCGGACTACCGGCAGATCGAGGTGGAGCTGCGGATGCGCCCTTGGAACCGCAACTACGTCGGCACCCATTTCGGCGGCAGCCTGTTCGCGATGACCGATCCGTTCTGGATGCTCGGCCTGATGCATGCCTTGGGCCGCGATTACTACGTGTGGGACCGTGCCGGCGCCATCGACTTCCTCAAGCCCGGGCGCGGCACCGTGCGAACTGCCTTCCATATCGACGAGGCGATGCTGGATGAACTGCGCGCCGAGGCCGCCAACGGCGAAAAGGTCCTGCGCTGGTTCAGCAACGACGTGGTCGATGCCTCCGGCGACGTCGTCGCCCGCGTGCGCAAGCAGGTCTACGTGCGCCTGAAGCCGCAGGCACGCGGCAGCGCTGCCTGACCTACAACGGCACCGACAGCATTGCATCATCCTTGCCGCCTGCATCACGCGCGCGGCGCGGCACCTGCAGGCGCGAGCCATCGGCCGACAGCACCGGCGCACGCGTGGATGAGCTCCATTGCGCCGGCAGGCGCTGCAGGGCCTGCTGCGGACCTTCCGGCTGCTGCCGAAACCAGCGCTGTGCGCCCAGCAGGCGCAGCAGGGCCGCCACGTCCTGGCTGCGTGCGGCGTAATCCTGGTAGGCCGGGCCGGAGATGTCACTCAGCGTGCAGCCCACGATGTTGGCCAGGCAGCGCATATCCCAATCCGAGCCCGCAACCACCTCGACCGGCCGGTCGGCCTGCAGCGCAGCCTCCGAGCCCGGACCACAGGCCCAGCCGAAGTTGGCGGCGAAGCGGCCCAGCGTGTGCTCGCGATCCATCACCAGCACGGTGCCGGTCTGCTGCAGCGATGCATCGATGGCGGCCCGGGTCATCGCGAACTCGCCCTGCATCGGCCGGCACAGGCTCTGTTCGGCAGCTTCCATCGGCAGCAGTGCGCTTTCGCAGGCCGACGGCAACACCTGGTCGGGCGGCAGTTCCGCCAGCATCTCCGCGAGCAGGTGCACGTTGGCGCGCACCATCGCGGCGCCGATCATGCTGTCGATGAGCGTATTGCCACCGTGCATCAGGCGCCGGCCCAGCTGCACCGAACGACAGCTGCCGGCCAGCGCCGCAGGAACATCGCCCTGCACGAAGGCCAGCGCATGCACGCCGCTGCCATCCATCAAAGTCTGGTAGCGCGGCATCGGGAACAATCCGGTGGCACCGTCCGGCTGGAACGGGCTGTCGAAGCGCTCTGCATCGGCCAGCGCGTCCAAGCGTTCATGCAGGCCCTCATGCCCCGCATGGGCGGCACGGAACTGCGCGGTATCGGCGCGCACCCTGGCCAGGCAGCTTTCACCGGTGGACCGGCAATAGCCCCGGTTGTCGACCTTCACTGCCGGTTGCGTGGCCGCCAGCGCGGAATCGATGACGTCCGGCGTGGAGCGCGCCTGCCAGCGCCGCGCATCCTCGCCCAGCGCAGCCTCGCGCAGGGCCGGGTCCAGGTCCTCGAAGGGCAGCGTCCACAGCAGCGCGAACCCGTTCCTGCCCGGCGCCTGCCGGACGTCTTCCAGCAGCCGCACCTGCTCCCGCTGGGCGGCCGGCAGCGGCCAGAACCGCGACATCGTCCACAGCAGCACCGCCAGCACCAGCAGCCCCAGCAGGGCCCAGCCCACTCCGCGCAGCATCCTCACCACAGCATCCCTTCCCTGTCCGGCTCCGCCCCTGGGTTCCAGCGTAATCCAGCGCCGCCGGCCGCTACAATGCGCACATGTCGCTCGAAGCCCCCGTCCTGGTCCCCCGTCCTTCCCTGCAACGCCTGTTCCTGACCGGCCTGCTGACCCTGCTGCCGATCTGGCTGACCTGGGTCGTGGTGAAGTTTGTCTTCGTGTTGCTGTCGGGTATTTCCAGCCCGCTGGTGGTGCCGCTGTCCGAGCAGATCGCGACCAGCTTCCCGCACTACCTTGGCTGGGTCCATGCCGAGTGGATCCAGGACACCATCGCCCTGCTGGCCACCCTGCTGGTCATCCTGGCGGTCGGCGTGGCCAGCCGTCGCGTGGTCGGCCAGCGCCTGCTGCGCTGGGTCGGCGCCATCATCAAGCGCATCCCGTTGGCCAGCATCATCTACGACAGCGCCAAGAAGCTGCTGGACATGCTGCAGACCGAACCGGGCAGCACCCAGCGCGTGGTCCTTATCGATTTCCCGCACCGTGACATGAAGTCGGTCGGACTGGTCACCCGGGTCATCAAGGAACAAGGCACCGACCGCGAACTGGCGGCGGTGTACGTGCCGACCACGCCCAACCCGACCTCGGGCTACCTGGAAATCGTGCCGGTGGAACTGCTCACCCCGACCGACTGGACCGTGGACCAGGCGATGAGCTTCATCATTTCCGGCGGTGCCGTGGCCCCGGCCAGCGTGCCGTTCACCCGCGCCGGCGAACGCCCCGAGTGAGCACCACGCCCAGCGACGCGCCCTACGCGCGCCCCCTGCAGGACCGTTCGGTCCTGCTGTTCATCATCCTGGCCACGTTCTTCTGCGGCAACGCAGTGCTGGCCGAGCTGATCGGGGTCAAGATCTTCGCGCTGGAAGACACGCTGGGCATCGATGCGCTGAACTGGAACCTGTTCGGCCAGACCGGCTCGTTGAGCTTCACCGCCGGCACGCTGCTGTGGCCGGTGGTGTTCATCATGACCGACACCATCAATGAGTTCTTCGGCAAGCGCGGCGTGCGCTTCATCTCGTGGCTGGCGGTGGTGCTGATCGCCTACGGTTTCCTGTTCGCGTTCGCGGCGATCTCGCTGGCCCCGGCCAGCTGGTGGGTCACCTCGATGGATGCGCACGGCGTGCCGGATTACCAGGCGGCGTTCGCCGCGGTGTTCGGCCAGGGCATGTGGACCATCGCCGGTTCGCTGGTGGCCTTCCTGGTTGGCCAGCTGATCGACGTAGCGGTGTTCCATCGCATCCGCCAGGCCACCGGCGAGCGCCATGTGTGGCTGCGCGCCACTGGCTCGACCGCCGTCTCGCAGCTGGTGGACAGCTTCGTGGTGATCTGGATCGCTTTCGTGCTGGGCCCGCAGAAATGGCCGACCTCGCTGTTCCTGGCCGTCAGCAGCGTCAACTACGTCTACAAGATGGGCTTTGCGATCGCCCTGATCCCGTTGCTGTACCTGATGCGACGCGCGATCACCCGCTATCTGGGCGAACAACGCGCCGCGCAGCTGCGCGCTGCCTCTGCGGCTGACTGAAGCCCCAGCGACGGCAAGCTGACTGCGCCTTCACGCTGGCCGTAGGCGCGCGGATCGTGCAAGCTCCACGGTCTGTGTTCCACGGAAGCTCCTGATGCCGTATCCCACCCGCGCCCTGGCCGCCGCCATCGCCGCGTTGTTCCTGTTCAGTGCCGTGCCGTCGGCAGAGGCAGCGAAGAAGAAGGCCAGCCGCCCCGCCGCCGCGCAGACCCGGCAGGCCGCCAAGCCGAAGGCCAAGCCCGCACGCGCCACCCCGGCACGCGGCAGCAGCACGCGCCGCGCCGCAGCGCGCCCGGTCGCACCGGCCCGCGCCGTGCCCAAGCAGGTGCAGCTGGAGCGCCTGTACGACGAATACTGGGAAGCCTCGATGCGGTTGAATCCGCTGCAGGCCACGTTCCAGGGCGACGCCCGCTACAACGACCAGCTGCCCAACATCCTCTCCGCCGCATGGCGCCAGCAGTCGCACGATTTCACCAGCGAATGGCTGGGCAAGGTCGAGAAGGTCGGCAGTGACGGCCTGCAGGGCCAGGACCTGCTCAGCTACGAGATCTTCGTGCGCGATGCGCGCGCCTCGCTGGCCGCCGAGCGCTACCCGAGCTGGATGATGCCGATCAGCCAGTACTACAACATCGGCAGCATCATGGCGATCCTCGGCGCCGGTGCCGGCGCGCAGCCGTTCAACACGGTCAAGGATTACGACACCTGGTCGCGCCGCTCGCTGGGCATCCCCGACCTGTTCAACCAGGCCATCGACAACATGCGCCAGGGCATGAAGGCCGGCGTGGTGCAGCCCCGCGACCTGATGGAAAAGGTGCTGCCACAACTGGACGCGGTGATCACCCCGACCGCCGAGGAAAGCATCTTCTGGTCGCCGATCAGGACCATGCCGGGCGATATCCCCGCCGTGGAAAAAGCGCGCATCAGCGCCGAATACAAGCGCATGATCGAGCTGCGCATCCTGCCTTCCTACCGCGCCCTGCGCGGCTTCATCGCCACCGAATACCTGCCGGCCACCCGCAGCAGCAGCGGCCTGGGCGCCCTGCCCGACGGCCAGGGCTGGTACGCCAACCTGATCGTGCAGACCACCGCCAGCGACCAGACCGCCGCCCAGCTGCATGCCCTGGGCGAGCAGCGCGTGCAGGAACTGGGCGCGCAGATCGCCTCGGTGATGAAGGCCAACAAGCTGCGCGGCTCGCAGGCCAAGCTGTTGAAGAGCATGCGCAGCGACCGCCAGTTCCAGTACGGCGATGCCAACGCACTGATCAACCGCTACCGCCAGCTGCAGCAGCAGGTGGATGCACGCCTGCCGCAGATCCTGGACACCCTGCCGAAGGATCGCCTGGAAGTACGCGCGGTCGAGCCGGAGCGCGCGATGACCGCTGCCGCCGCGGCCTACCAGCCCGGCCAGCCGGGGCAACCCGGCGTGCTCTACATCAACACCCGCGACCTGCCCAGCCGCAAGCGCTGGAGCGTGCCGGTGCAGTACCTGCATGAAGCCATCCCCGGCCACCACGTGCAGCTGGGACTGCAGCAGGAACTGGCCAAGCTGCCGCGCTTCCGCCGCCTCGGTGGCGACCTTGCGTTCGTCGAAGGCTGGGGCCTGTATGCCGAAACGCTGGGCGACGATCTGGGCGTCTACAGCGATCCCTACGACCGCATCGGTTATCTGTATTCGCGCCTGCTGCGCGCGGCCCGCGTCGTTGCCGACACCGGCGTGCATGCGCAGGGCTGGAGCAAGCAGCAGGCGGTGAGCTATCTGCAGAAGACCGTGGACATGAGCGAGGACGACGCCAGCGCGGAAGTGGAACGGATCATGGCCCAGCCGGGCCAGGCACTGTCGAACGTGGCTGGCCTGAGCCGCATCCTGGCCCTGCGTGACAAGGCCAAGGCCCGCCAGGGCGCGGCCTTCGACCTGCGCCGTTTCCATGCCGAAGTGCTGAAGGACGGCTCGATGCCGCTGGACGTGCTGGAGCGCAAGGTGGACCGCTGGCTCGAGCAGCCTGCCGCGGCGGCACCTGCCACGCCATGACCGGCGCAACGACCGGCGGCCTGCTGGGCATCCACCATGCCGCCGTGATCTGCAGCGATTACGCACGTTCAAAGGATTTCTATGTGCGCATCCTCGGCCTGCGCGTGCTGGCCGAGAACCACCGTGCCGCGCGCGACTCGTGGAAGCTGGACCTGGCCCTGCCCGACGGTGGCCAGCTGGAGCTGTTCTCCTTCCCCGCCCCACCGCCGCGCCCGAGCCGCCCCGAGGCCCAGGGCCTGCGTCATCTGGCCTTCCGGGTGGCCGCGCTGGAACCGATCATCCAGCGCCTGGCCGACCACGGCGTCGCCTGCGAACCGATCCGCGTGGACGAATACACCGGCGCCCGCTTCACCTTCTTCGCCGACCCCGACGACCTGCCGCTGGAGCTGTACGAAGTCGTCTGATCCGGTCCGTGCCGACCAACGGTCGGCACCCACCATGAGCAGCGGGAAACTGTCAGAGGCGGGGCACTGTGGGTTTGCGGGGTGTGAGCCGCATGGGCCAGAGGCATGCCTCGGGCGGGTTGGGCAGGACGCCCAACCCCGGTCTTGCCGTGTGCGCAGGACAGCGCACACGAGCAAGCGGCGACCAAGCCCCCCATGGACGGGTTCACGGCGTCCCCGCAAACCCACAGTGCCCCGCCATCCCACGGAATGCCGCTGTTGCTGTTGCTTCGGCCTCTGCAGGTGCAGGGCTGCAAGCCCTGCAAAGCCCCCCTTCCCCATACCCTGCCGAATGGGTATACAGTCACCCTGTACCGGCAACGTGCCGGAATGAACCCTGGGAGGGGACCATGCGCAAGACCTTCAAGACCCTGTTGCTGGCACTGCCGCTGTGCCTGGCCGCCCTGTCGGCCCAGGCCGCCGACAGCGCCGCCGGCCGCTGGAAGACCATCGACGACAAGACCGGCAAGGTGAAGTCGATCGTCGAGATCAGCCAGGCCGCCAACGGCGCGCTGACCGGCAAGGTGGTCGAGATCCTGCACTCGGACAAGGGTCCCAACCCGGTCTGCGACGGCTGCGAAGGCGCCAACAAGAACAAGCCGGTGAAGGGCATGACCATCCTGTGGAACCTGTCGCAGGACAAGGGCAGCCACAGCAAGTGGTCCGGCGGCACCATCCTCGACCCGGCCAACGGCAAGACCTACAAATCGAAGCTGGAACTGCAGCCGGGCGGCGGCAAGCTGGACGTTTCCGGCTGCATCGCCTTCATCTGCCGCACCCAGACCTGGGTCCGCGAGTAAGGCCTCCGGCCCGCGCAGTACCTCCGTGACCCGGCCCCGGCCGGGTCACCTCGTTGCAGGCATGCGATAATCTGCGGTTCCCCTCGGCTGCACCCCGCGACCATGACCCGTACCGCGCTCGTCACCACCGCCCTGCCCTACGCCAACGGCCCCCTGCACCTGGGCCATCTGGTCGGCTACATCCAGGCTGACATCTGGGTGCGCGCGCGGCGAATGAGCGGCGGCAAGGCCTGGTTCGTCTGCGCCGACGACACCCACGGCACGCCGATCATGCTGGCCGCGGAAAAGGCCGGGGTCACCCCGGAAGCCTTCATCGCCAACATCCAGGCCGGCCATGAGCGCGATTTCGCGGCCTTCGGCGTGGCCTTCGACCACTACGACTCGACCAACTCGGCCGCCAACAAGGCGCTGACCGAGCAGTTCTACCTGAAGCTGGAAGCGGCCGGCCACATCAGCCGTCGCTCGGTGGCGCAGTTCTACGACCCGGCCAAGGGCATGTTCCTGCCCGACCGCTACATCAAGGGCATCTGCCCGAACTGCGGCAGCGCCGACCAGTACGGCGACAACTGCGAAGTCTGTGGCGCCACCTACAATCCGACCGACCTGAAGGATCCGAAGTCGGTGATCTCCGGCGCCACGCCGGAAATCCGCGATTCGGAACACTTCTTCTTCGAGGTCGGCCGTTTCGAAGGCTTCCTGCGCAACTGGCTGACCAGCGACGTCGCCCTGCCGGGTGTGAAGGCCAAGCTGATGGAATGGCTGGACGCTGACGGCGGCCTGCGCGCGTGGGACATCTCGCGCGATGCGCCGTACTTCGGTTTCGAAATCCCCGGCCAGCCGGGCAAGTACTTCTACGTCTGGCTGGACGCGCCGATCGGCTACCTGTCCAGCTTCCAGACCCTGTGCGGCAAGCTCGGCGAAGACTTCGAATCGCACCTGCGCGAAGGCAGCAGCACCGAACTGCACCACTTCATCGGCAAGGACATCGTCAACTTCCACGGCCTGTTCTGGCCGGCGGTGCTGAACGGTACCGGCCACCGCGCGCCGACCCGCCTGCACGTCAACGGCTACCTGATGGTCGACGGCGCGAAGATGAGCAAGTCGCGCGGCACCTTCGTGATGGCGCGTACCTTCCTCGACGCCGGCCTGGAGCCGGAAGCCCTGCGTTACTACTACGCGGCCAAGACCAGCGGCGGCGTGGACGACCTCGACCTGAACCTGGGCGACTTCGTGGCGCGCGTGAACGCCGATCTGGTCGGCAAGTTCGTCAACCTGGCCAGCCGCTGCGCCGGCTTCATCAGCAAGCGCTTCGACGGCCTGCTGGCTGCGCAGCTGCCCGACGCTGCGCAGTACCAGCGCTTCGTCGATGGCCTGGCGCCGATCCGTGAAGCGTACGAGCGCAACGACCCTGCTGCCGCCATACGTCTGACCATGACCCTGGCCGACGAAGCCAACCGCTACATCGACGAGGTCAAGCCGTGGGTCATCGCCAAGCAGGAAGGCGCCGACGCGCAGCTGCAGGCGGTGTGCAGCCAGGGCCTGAACCTGTTCCGCGTGCTGGTGACCGCCCTGAAGCCGGTGCTGCCGGCCACCGCCGCGCAGGCCGAAGCCTTCCTGGCCGCGCCGGTGAACGACTGGACCGCTCTGGCACAGCCGCTGCTGGGCCACCGCATTGCTGAGTACACCCCGCTGTTCACCCGTATCGACCCGAAGAAGATTGACGCCATGATCGACGCCTCCAAGGACACCCTGCAGCCGGCCGCTGCTGCCGCCCCCGCCGCCAGGACCGAAGCCGTGAAGCCGGCTGCCCCGGCTCCGGGCAAGGACGCAGCGAACAGCGCCGACGCGCCGGCCCACATCGGCATCGATGATTTCGCCAAGCTCGACCTGCGCATTGGCAAGGTGCTGGTGTGCGAGTTCGTGGAAGGCTCGGACAAGCTGCTGCGCTTCGAACTGGATGCGGGCGACCTGGGCAAGCGCCAGATCTTCTCCGGCATCCGCGGCAGCTACGGCGAACCCGAAGCACTGGTCGGCCGCAGCGTGGTGTTCATCGCCAACCTGGCCCCGCGCAAGATGCGCTTCGGCCTGAGCGAAGGCATGATCCTGTCGGCCGGTTTCGACGGTGGCGCGCTGGCGCTGCTGGACGCCGACAGCGGCGCGCAGCCGGGCATGCCGGTCCGCTGATGCCCTGCGGGCGCGGCTACCACCGCGCCCTCCACGCAGACCGCCACGGAAGGCATGGCCATGGGAGAGAGCAGGATGGAACTGGCGCTGTTCGATTTCGACCACACCGTCACCACCTGCGATACCTATGGCCGCTTCCTGCGCCGCGTGGCCACGCCCGAGCAGCTGGCGCGCGCGTGGTGGAAAGTCGGCCCCTGGCTGCTGGCCTACCGCCTGCGCATCATTTCCGCCGCGCGCATCCGCGCGCGCGTCACCCGGCTCACCTTCAGCGAACGCCACGCCGATGACATCACCACGCTGGCGGCCGGTTTCGCCCGCGAGGTGCTGCCCGAGGTGATGCGTCCGGAAATGCTGGAGCAGATCCGCTGGCACAAGGAACAGCAGCACACCGTGGTGATCGTGTCCGGTTCGCTGGACCTGTACCTCCGGCCGTGGTGCGAACAGCTGGGCCTGCAGCTGATCTGCAACCGGCTGGAAAGCCAGGATGGACGCCTGACCGGGCGCTATGCGGGCGGCGACTGCGCCCCGCGCAAGGTCGAGCACATCCGCCGCCAGTTCGACCTGTCGCGCTACCTGCGCATCCACGCCTATGGCGACAGCTACGAAGACCGCCCGATGCTGGCCCTCGCCCACGAGCGCTGGTACCGCGGTAGACCCCTGAAGTGATTTTGACGCGCAGCCTTCGCCACGCATGAGCCTGATCCCGCCCCTGACCGAACGTCTCGACCGCCTGCTGCCGCAGACCCAATGCGGGCAATGCGGCTACGACGGCTGCCGCCCGTATGCGCAGGCGATGGCTCGCGGCGAAGCGGGCGTGGACCGCTGCCCGCCCGGTGGCGATGCCGGCGCACGCGCGCTGGCGCAGGTGCTGGGCGTACCGGCCGTGCCGTTCGACCGCACGCGCGGCGAGCACAAGGCGCCGCAGGTCGCGCTGATCGTCGAAGCCGACTGCATCGGCTGCACCAAGTGCATCCAGGCCTGCCCGGTGGACGCCATCGTCGGCGGCGCCAAGTACATGCACACGGTGATTGCCGACCTCTGCACCGGCTGCGAGCTGTGCATCCCGCCGTGCCCGGTGGACTGCATCGACCTGGTGCAGCTGTAGCGGGGTCGGATCCCTTTCCAACGCAAAGGGCTCTGACCCCGCTTCACCAGACATCCGTCGCAATCACCGCGCCCTGCGCGCCCCGCGCCCTCACGAAACAGGACGCACATCGCAGATTGCCCCGCTGCTCGCGGCACCCGCGCCAGCCCACTGCGGCCTCTAACAGCCGCATGCCAGACTTCCGCAAACGTCCTGTGACGGGCCACCCCAAGCGGCTGGCCGGTTTTCAAGGCACGTTCCGCCCGCCCCCGTGCCGTGGCGGCTACCGATTGACCTGAACGGAGCTATGCCATGACCCCTTCGGATGTTACCGACGACTGCACCTGCGACATCACCGATGCAGCGGACGAGATCGAGCGCCATCCCGACAGGCTGATGGCCCTGCTGCGGAAAATCAGCGCGGCTGCCGCCGTCGATGGATTCCCCTGGCCGGAAGGCTACCTGCTGCCCGGCGGCCATCTTGGCCTGACCGACGCAGACTGCACCCTGGTCGGCCTGCGCGTGGTGCAGGAACTCGTGCTCGCCGCCGAACGCACCCGCCAGGACGGCGAGGCCGACGAATACGTCGGCGACCGCATCATGGAAGGCCTGATGCAGGCCTGCATCGCTCTCTCCGCGCACGCCGCGACGAAAATTCGTCCGCACTGAACCAGAACGGGGTCAGAGCCCTCTCTTCGGAGAGGGATCCGATCCCGCTTCACGCAATCCCGGATTACGGCACGGCCGCGGTAATCACGATCTCGACCTTCCACTCGGCATGCGCCAGCTTCGCTTCGAACGTCGCACGCGCCGGGGTCGCACCTTCGACCACCCACTCATCCCACGCCTTGTTCATGCCATCGAAATCGGCGATGTCGGCCAGGAACACTTCCGCGCGCAGCACGTGCTGGCGGTCACTGGCCACCAGCGCCAGCAGCTTGTCGATCTCCGCCAGCACCTGCCGGGTCTGCCCGGTGATGTCCTGGCTGGTGTCTTCCGGGATCTGGCCGGAAAGGTAGGCGACCTTGTTGTGCACGGTCATCTCGGACATACGTGGTCCGACGTCGTAACGCTCCATCATGGGCGTGGCTCCTGCGGGGTGGACTGAACCCCATTCTCACCCAGCCGGGCGATGAAATGTGGCCTCCCGCACGCACATTCGTTGCCGCCAATCGCCGCACAGTGCCGGTGCTGGTCAAACGCCGGCGACAGGCGCACGATGCGCCACGTTCATGTTGACACCCCTCTTCCCCCCTGCTGTCGCATTCTTGCGCCGATGACCCCAGCCAACGACCCCACCACCGCTTCGCACACCCCGTCATGGAAGCGGGTCCTGACCATCGTCATCCCGCTGTTGATCCTGTCGCTGGCCCTGCACGGACTGGCCAACGAGTTCGACGAGCACGGCTACCGCGCCATCCGCGAAGCCTTCCACGAGCTGACCGGCACGCAGATCGCACTGACCGTGCTGCTGGGCCTGGCCAGCTATGCCTGCCTGATCGGTTTCGATGCCATCGGCCTGCGCCGCAGCGGCATCCGCGTGCATCCGGCGCGCGTGGGCATCACTGCCTTCCTCGCCCACACCCTGGGGCAGACGGTGGGCTTTGCCGCACTGACCGGCGGCGCGGTGCGCCTGCGCGGCTACCGCAGCGCCGGCCTCGACCTGGCGCAGATCGGCCAGGTGGTGCTGATGAGCACGCTGGGCTTCGTGCTCGGCGCCTGGCTGCTGATCGGTGTGGCGCTGTGCATGGAGCCGGCCGCTGCCGCACTGGCCCTGCCGCTGGACCCGGCCGCAGTGCGCGTGGTCGGCATCCTCGCCCTGCTCGCCTACGCCGGCACCGTGCTGCTGGTCGGCCGCAACGGTCGCCAGTTCCACATCTTCGGCCATGGCCTGTGGCTGCCCGACCGCCGCACCATGCTCGGCGTCACCGTGCTCAGCGTGATCGAGCTGGTGCTGGCCAGCGCCGCGTTCTACGTGCTGCTGCCCGACTCGACCCCCACCGGCCTGCCCGGCTTCGTCGGCCTGTACCTGGTGGCGGTGCTGGCCGGCCTGGTGTCCACGGTCCCGGCCGGTCTGGGCGTGTTCGAGTGGAGCCTGCTGAAACTGCTGCCGCAGGTCGCCCCTGCCGCGGTGCTGGCGGCCGCGCTGATCTATCGCGTCACCTACTACGTGCTGCCGCTGCTGCTGGCCACCCTGCTCGCCCTCGCCCCGGCCCTGCGCCAGCCGCTGCAGGCCAGCGCCGGTGCCACCCGCGCCGGCTGGCATGCGCTGCGCCCGTGGCTGCCGCAGATCATCGCGCTGGCCGCCTTCAGCATCGGCGCCGCGCTGGTCATCGATGGCACGTTGCCGACACCGCGCCGCCATCTGCTCAACGCCTCGCTGCCGATCCTGGAAACCTCGCACCTGATCGGCAGCCTCGGTGGCGTCGTCCTGCTGCTGATCGGCCAGGGCCTGGCCCGGCGCAGCCATGCGGCCTGGATCCTGGCGATGGCGGTGTGCGTGATCACGCCGCTGCCGCTCTGGCTGCGCGGCGGCCAGCCGCTCATCGCCGTGTCTGCGCTGCTGGTGGCGATGGCGCTCTGGGCCGCGCGCCGCGAGTTCTACCGCCAGGGCGCGCTGCTGGATGAAGCGTGGTCGTGGCCGTGGCTGCGCAACCTGGGCCTGGTGCTGGTCGCGGTCACCTGGCTGCTGTTCTTCACCTACAGCCACGTCGAATACCAGAACGAGCTGTGGTGGCAGTTCGCGGTATCGGGCAATGCCCCGCGTGCGCTGCGCGCGTTGCTGGTGGTGGCCATCGCGCTGGTGATGTTCGGCCTGGCCCGCCTGCTGCACAGCACGCGCACGCCCCTCCCTGCCGCCGACAATGCCACCCTGCAGGCGCTGGCCCCGGTGCTGGCCAACGCCACTGATACCCAGGCCTGCCTGGTGCTGACCGCCGACAAGGCGGTGCTGCGCGACGAGGCGAAACAGGGCTTCGTGATGATGCAACGCTATGGCGGCTCGCTGATCGCGATGGGCGATCCGGTCGGCCCGCCCGACGTCGCGCGTGCGCTGATCTGGCGCTTCCGCGAGGAAGCCGACCGCCTCGGCCTACGGCCGGTGTTCTACCAGGTGGGCGAGGCGTACTGGCAGACGTATCTGGATCTCGGCCTGGGCCTGGTCAAGCTGGGTGAGGAAGCCATCGTGCCGCTGCACGACTTCGGCCTCGAAGGCCGCGAGCGCGCCGACCTGCGCCAGGCCTGGAACCGCGGCAAGCGCAGCGGCCTGTCGTTCCGCGTGGCGCCGGTGGACGACATTCCCGAGCTGCTGCCGCGCCTGCATGCCATTTCCAACGCCTGGCTTGACGACAAGGCCGGTGACGAAAAGGGCTTCTCGCTGGGCAGCTTCGATCCGCAGTACCTGATGCGCTTCCCGGTGGCGCTGGTCGAGGTCGAGGGCGAGATCGTGGCCTTCGCCAACCTGTGGCAGGCACCGGCCGGTGCCGAGCTGTCGGTGGACCTGATGCGCCACGTCAACGAGGCACCGAAGGGCACAATGGATTTCCTGTTCATCGAGCTGTTCCTGTGGGGCCGCGCGCAGGGCTATGCGCGTTTCTCGCTGGGCATGGCGCCGCTGTCCGGGTTGGCCCAGCACCGCCTGGCGGGCCGCTGGAACCGCTTGGCCGGGTTGCTGGCGCGGCATGGCGAACGCTTCTACGGCTTCAGCGGCCTGCGCCGGTTCAAGTCGAAGTTCGCCCCACAGTGGCGCCCGCGCTACCTCGCCGCACCCGGCGGCATGCACCTGCCGGCGGCGCTGCTGGATGCCACGCGGTTGATTTCGCTGGACCCGCGCCGCGGGTGATCGCGTGTTCCGCCGGGCATGGCCCGGCGCTACCCCGGTGGGTGCGCACCCACCCCGATGGGTGCGAACCCACCCCGGTGGGTGCGAACCGTTGGTTCGCACGCTCTCCGCCGGGCATGGCCCGGCGCTGCCTGTGGGTGCGGTTTACGCGCCGCCCTTGAGGATCACTTCGGCCAGGCGGTCGTAATCACCATTGAAGTGATGGTCGCCCGGCAGCTTCACCTTCTGCACTGCCTCGCTGGAGGGCAGATCCGGGCACAGCGCATCCTCATCCTTTTCGCCGTACACGCACAGTGTCCTGCCCGCCGGCAGCCTGGCCACTTCCGGTGCGATCGGCAGGCCATCGCCACCACCGCCCAGCCAGTTGCTGACGTGGAATTCGAAATCGGCCTTGCGCCCCACCGACAGCAGGGCGATGCGCTCCACACTCTCGCGGGTGCCTGCATCAAGCTGGTTGATGGTGGCCGGCAACACGTCGGCGCCCTGCGAGAAGCCGACCAGCACCACCTTGTCGCGGTGCCACTGCTGCCGGTAGTGGGCGATGATCTTCTGCAGGTCGGCGGCAAAGCCCTTGGGCGTGCGCTCGCTCCAGAAATAGCGCAGCGAATCGATGCCGACAACGGCCACGCCATGCTCGCTCAGCGAGGCGGCAACGTTCTTGTCCAGGCCGGCCCAGCCGCCGTCGCCCGACACGAAGATGGCCAGGGTGTCGCCGTTGCCGGTGGCCGGCACTTCCACCACCGGCAATCCCTTCAACGCATCCGGCGGCGGTGCCAGGCTCACGCCGGCCTGCGCGCCCACCACCCGTGCCGCAGCCACCAGGCCCGGCGAGGCATCGCCGCGTGCGGTGCGCTTGAACTCACGCGCCATCGCCACCTGCTGCACGAACGGGCTGGCCTGGCCGGCCTGGCAGGCGTTGCCGCCGGCCGCGCTCAGCCACGGGAAATTCAGTTCGGCCGGCTGCAGCCGGTTGTGCTTCACGCCATCGCCGCAGACCATGCGCTCGTGGCTGTGCCCGGGGCAGAAGCCGGTGGTCAGAAGGCCGGCAAAGACCTGGGTATCGGCCTGCGCGGCCAGCGTGTAGGCCATCTCCGCACCTTCGCCATCACCGCCAACCAACGGCAGGTGATAACCCGGCAGGTGCAGCGATGCCTGCAGCCAGCGCGAGAAATTCTCGACGTCGCCGGCACCGAACGAGCAGGTCGGATCACCTTCGCGCTTCAGTACGCCACGCAGGTGGGTGATGTCCACGGCGGCAACGAGAGCGCCATCGGCACGCAGGGCCTCGATCGGCAGGCGGCTGGTATCGCCACCGGCGGTCGGCTCATGGAACCAGATCACCACCCGCTGCGGGGTTCCTGCCGGCATGTGCACCGGTATCTGGTCGAAGCGCCCGTGGCTGAACTGCTGCACGTTCGCTGCCGCCATGGCCGGCAACGCCGCCAGCGCCAGCACCACACCCATTGCCCTGCCCAGCCCTGCACGCTTCATATCGCATCCCCGGTGGAATGCGCACACGATACGCCGCCACCGCGTGCACGGCACGTACCCGTGCAGGCCGTTGGCGGTTCAGCGGGACGCGCTGCGGCTACCCCGCTGGTACATCGCCACCGCCAGCCACAGCAGCCAGCCGACGATCACCACGATCACCGTTTTCTGGCCCAGCCCACGCGGCGGACCTGCCCGCCACAGCACGTGCAGCCACAACAGGGCAAAGGCCAGCCACGCCCAGCCCCACAGCAGGGCCGCACTGCGCTGCCAGCCCGGTTCGCGGCGCAGGTACCAGGCCTGCAGCAGCATGCCCACGCTGGCGCACAGGAAGGCGGTGTTGGCGGCCACGCCATGCACCAGTGGCGCCAGCAGTGGCGTCGCCTCGGGCAGCCAGCTGTCGCCGATGGACACGGTGGCCAGGCCGAGCGCGGCCACGGTGAACAGCAGCGGTGCGGCGCCACTGCGGCGCGGGCCCGTGCTGTGCCGGTACAGCGCAATGCCGAGCACGGCGATGGCCAGCGCCAACAGGCAGTAGGCACTGCGCAGGGCCAGTCCCCAGGGTCCGTGCAGGTAGATGCTCAGGGTGGTCTGCACCCAGTCCAGGTCACTGCGCGCGAACTGGGTCCACAGCGCGGTGGTGATGAACAGCAGCAACGCGACCATGGCCAGCAATGCCGCCGGCCGCGCGCGCGTCATGACGCCTCCTGCGGATGCCGCGCCTTCCATTCGGCCAGCGCCTTGCGGTAGCGCTGCAGCTCGTCGGAATACAGGTCGAGCACGCACAGCGGGCAGCCGCTGCCGCAGCACTCGTTGGGGCCGGGTTCTTCCGGCGGTAGCGGACGCGGATCGGGATCAGGCGCAGACACGGGGTCGGTCACGGGCAGGCACGGCGTTGCAGACAGGCACCCAGTGTAACGGTCCCGCTCAGGCGTCCAGCTGCCGCTGCAGGTTGGCGCGCGCCGCCGCATCCAGCCGCTGGTGGAAGAAGTCGCTGAGGAAGATGCGCGGCGCGCGCAGCAGGCCCTGCAGGAAGCGGCGGCGGCCGGCGCGGTAGAGGAAGCCCGGCACCACGCCTTTATACTCCTCGGCCACGCCGCGGTCGTAGGCGGCGAACACCGCTTCGGGAGCCGCCAGGATGGCCATATCGCAATCCAGGAACAGGGCCGCCTCGGCATCCACGTCGTCCGGTCCCAGTTCGCCGTGGCGCGCGGTCAGCAGGATCAGCTGCTCCACCCGCGCTGCATCGATGCCCGACAGCTCCGGCGCATGCGCGATGGCCCTGCGCGCCAGCTCGGCCGAGCGCGCTTCGTTGTCCTTGCGCCCCGCCTGGTAGATGGCGTCGTGGTACAGCACCGCCAGATACACCTCGGCGGGCTGCTGCCAGCCCGGTCCGGCCGCGACGTCCTGGCAGTGCTGCAGCACCGCGCGCACGTGGCCGAAGTGGTGGTAGGCGCGCGGCGGCGTGGCGTAGGCATCCTGCAGCGTCTGCCACTGCGCCGGTGCAAGCGGGATCGGGGCGAAGTCCATGCAGGGATCATCCCGCCCACAGGCGCCGCGGGCAAGCTGGACAATTTTTCACCAGTCGCTCACATCGCCCGCCGGACAAGGCTGGCAAGAGGTTGTCCACAGCTTTGTCGCGGGCTGGTCCACACCGCATGTGGATGAACGCGGACGGCCGACAAATGGTTGATGCCGTCCCACCCGCGCGGGTCTACACTGCCGGCAGGCGGGCCTGCCCGCCGCCGCAGGAAAATGCCATGCGCCGTCTTGCCGCTTGTTGCCTTGCGCCTTTGCTGGCTGCCACGGGCGTGTCAGCCGCCCTGGCCCAGGATCCTCCACCGCCCGCCCCCCAAGTGGCGCCGGCCGCACCGGTTGCGGTGGCCAGCGTGCCGACACCGGAGCAGGTGCTGGCCATTCCCGCGCCGCTGCGGCAGATGCTGCAGACGCGGGTGATCGCCCGCCACAGCTCGCGCGAGCAGCGCCTGCAGGCGCTGGCCGAAATGATCTTCGGTGGGCAGGCGCTGGACCTGCAGTACGACCCGACGGCGACCTACACGCTCACGGAAATCTGGCAGAAGCGCCAGGCCAACTGCCTGGCGTTCACCCTGCTGTTTGCCACTCTGGCGCGCGAAGCCGGCATCCAGGCGCGTGTGCAGGAGGTGGATCGCGTGGTGTCCTGGTACCAGGACCAGGAACAGGGCGTGGTCTACAGCGTGGGCCACGTCAACGTGGGGATCATGGTGGACGGTCGCGGCGGCACCGTCGACCTCGACCGCAACATCCTCTACGACCGCCGCGGCCCGCACCCGATCTCGCTGGACCGCGCACTGGCGCACTTCTACAACAACCGCGGCGCCGAGCGCATGACCGCGGGCGACACGATGGGGGCACGCGCGTTCTTCACGGCGGCACTGGCGCGCGCGCCGGATTTCGCGCCGACCTGGAACAACCTCGGCGTCCTCGACAGCCGCGAAGGTCACGTCGCGGGTGCGCGCGCCGCATTCGAGAATGCACTGCGACTGGATGGCCGCGAGGATTCGGCGCTGATCAACGCCAGCGTGCTGTATCGCCGCCTGGGCCTGGTGACGCAGGCGCAGGCGCTTGAGCAGCGTTTGAAGGCGGTGCGGCGCGACGACCCGTTCGCGTAGTACATGGCCGGTGCTGCCGCGGAGCGCAACGGTGACCTGGCCACGGCCATCCGCCATTACCGGCGCGCGGTGCAGCTGTACGACAACGCGCACCAGTTCCATTTCGGGCTGGCGCGCGCGTATTTCCTCTCGGGACAGCTGGCCCGTGCCGACCGCGAACTGACGCGGGCACGTTCGCTGGGTGGCAGCGTCAACCAGCAGCGCTACCAGGCCAAGCTGGATGGCCTTTCGCGCCTGCGCACGCAGCAGGCACGACGCTGAGCGCGGCTCATGCCTTTTTGAGGAAGCAGGTCTTCAGCACCAGGCCCTTGATCTTGTCCGAGTTGCCTTCGACATGTTCGGCATCGTCCTCGACCAGGCGGATGTTGCGGATGACGGTGCCCTGCTTGAGCGGGATGGACGAGCCCTTGACCTTCAGGTCCTTGATGACGGTGACCGTGTCGCCGGCCTGCAGGGTGTTGCCGTTGCTGTCACGCACGATGAGGGAGGTGCCGGCGCCCTCCTCGGCGGTCCACTCGAAACCGCAGTCGGCGCAGATCCACAGCGCGCCATCGGCATAGGTGTTTTCCAGGGTGCACTGCGGGCAAGCGGGAGCGGAAGACATCAGCAAGTACCTCAAAATGAATCAACAACCGCCATTGTAACCGGCGGATCCGTGCTTCCATTTTTTCCTGCGTGTGGCGCCTTGATTGATATCGCATGGGCGGGACGGACAGGGGCCGCCGGGACACGCGGTAAATACGTCCATGTAGCTCGTAGGCGCCATCCGTGGCGCCTACGGTCCCGACGGCCCCTCTCCGTCCCGCCTTGGACAGTTTCCCGCGTCGGCGGCAGGGACAATCAGGAGCGTAGGTTCTTGCTTTTCCATCTGTTGCCGCGATCAGGGAAACTGTCCAGAGCCGAGGGGGCGCTGAACCCACCCGAAGCAGAGGACGAACTTGCAGGAAGACCCGAACTGCAGCAGAGTGCGCGGCCCCCCCCCGCCCGCCCCCGGACCTCCCCATGCGCCTTGGCATCGACTTCGGTACCAGCAACTCCGCCGCCGCCATCGTCCGCGATGGACAGCTGCTGCCGATCCGCTTCGGCGAAGCGGAACAGTTCCGCACCAGCGTGTATTTCCCCGGCGTGGTGCCTGATCCGGACGACTTCCAGCTCGATGCCGGCCAGGAACACGAACTGCAGCAGATGATCGACAGCGCCGCGCGTGCCGCCCGCGCCGCCGGCCAGGAACGCCCCCCGCAGGCGCTGCGCCGCGAAGCCCTGCGCGCCCTGCGCCGCGAATGGATGGAAGCCCGCGCCGGCCAGGAACGCAGCGCCAGCGACCTGCTGCAGAACGCCATCTACGGCGATGACGCCCTGGAAGCCTATTTCGAGGAACACGAAGGCAACCTGGTGCAGAGCCCGAAGTCGATGCTCGGCTACAACCTGCACCCGCGCGCGCGCCAGACCATCACCGGCATCGCCGCGCACATCCTCGAACACATCCGCCTGACTGCCAGCGCCCAGCTCGGCCAGCCGCTGCGCGCGGCCCTGCTCGGCCGTCCGGTGCAGTTCCGCAGCTCGATCGGCGCCGCCGGCAACGACCAGGCGCTGGACATCCTGCGCGAGGCCGCCACCCAGGCCGGCTTCGACCAGATCGATTTCCTCGAGGAACCAGCCGCGGCGGCCATGCACTACCACGCCGAAAGCCGTGAGCGGCACCAGGCCGTCATCGTCGACATCGGCGGCGGTACCACCGATATCGCCCACGCCGAAGTGGGTGGCGATGCCGCCCCGCGCATCCACCGCGCCTGGGGTATCGCCCGCGGCGGTACCGATATCGACCTGTCGCTGAGCCTGTCCAGCTACATGCCGCTGTTCGGCCGTGGCGTCACCCGCGTGCCCGCCCACCACTACGTGGAAGCGGCCACCGTGCAGGACATGACCCGCCAGCGCGACTTCCGCCAGCACAAGTACGACCATGTCGACGATCCGTGGGGTTCGCGCCTGCAGGCGCTGCAGGACACCGGCAATACCGCGCGCCTGTACCGCGACGTCGAACGCGCCAAGATCGCGCTGAGCAGCAGCCCCAGCCACCGCAGCACGCTGGACTACATCGCCCGCGATCTGCACGCCGACAGCAGCACCGAAGGCCTGGCCACGGCCGCCTCGGGCTACCTGACCCAGATCCGCGAACTGCTGGCCCAGGTCCGCAGCGACATCGGCGGCGACCCGGATGCGGTGTTCCTGACCGGCGGCATGTCCCGCGCCGGCTACCTGCGGCAGGCTGCCGCCGAGGCCTTCCCGGGCGCCCGCACGGTTCACGGCGAGCCCTCGCTGGGCGTCGTCCAGGGCCTGGCGCTCGCGGCAGCCAGCCGGGATTAACAAAACGTTACGCAGAGTTTGCTACCCTCGGTAGGCTTGATAGGGCTCTACCTTCCGCCGGCTGCGCCGGTGTGTGTACCCGGGTAGGGCCCGGCCCGCGTCGCGGGCCTTGCGGCCATGCCTTCTGGCTCGTTCATGGTCCGCGTACTACCCGAGCCGCCATCGAGACCCGCTTTGGGCACCCGCCTGGCCCCTGTGGCCGCACAACCTGAAGAAACACCTGCACCCATCGACTGCCGCCGTTGTGACGCGGTCTGTTGCCGGTTGCCCGTGCTGCTGCAGGCCGGCGACGACGTGCCCCGCCAGTATACCTCGCGCGACAGGCACGGCCGTGCCGTGATGGCGCGCAATGACGAGGGCTGGTGCGCGGCGATCGATCCCTATCACCTGCGCTGCACGATCTATTCGCAGCGCCCGGCGATCTGCCGCCAGTTTTCGATGGGTGGCGACGACTGCCGCCGCGAGCGGCAGGATTACCTGCGCCAGGCCGATGCCTGGTCGCTTTCCTCCCCTTCCACCTGACAGGAGCAACCATGCCCCGCAAGGCAAAGACCCCCGCGAAGGCTACCAACAGCATCCGCAGCGAACGCAAGGGCGCGGCCGCCAGCACCACGGTCAGCAGCGATTCGATTGCGTCCGATCTGGCCGCGTTCCGCAAGAGCGGTGGCAAGATCGAAGTGCTTGGCACCACCTGGGCGCTGAAGAAAGCCAGCTGACCCACCTTGACCGCGGCGGCGCTGCCGCCGCGGCCTGCCGGGCGGCGCTCAGCGGTCCAGGCTGACCCGCACGCTGCCCGAATGCGACTGGATGCGGATGTCACCATCACCGCCACCCAGCTTCGTGTCCAGGCTGCTGCCAGGCCCATAGCGCGGCCGCTCCACCGTGCCGGCATCACTGTTGATCGAGCCGGCGAAGCTGTTGACCGACAGCTGTGCCGAGACCTTGACCGGCAGCCGCAGGTTCACCGACGCACTGACCGACTCGACGTTGATGCGCCCCCCCGGCGCCAGGCCGGAGGTGGACAGATCGATGCCGCCCGAGACCGTCTCCACCGCCAGGCGCTGGACGCGGCCGGCATCCACGCCGACCCGACCGGACACCGTCTGCGCACCAATATCCCCAGACACGCCGCCACCGGCCTCGACGCGGCCACTGACCGTGTTCACGTCCAGGCGCGGCGTCTGCAGTTTGGCGATGACATTGCCGCTGACCGTGTTGAGCTTGCTGTCGCCACTGCGTCCGGCCGCGGTCAGGCTGCCGCTGACCGTATCGGCCTGCAGCCGTCGCACGTCGATGCCACTGATGTCCTGGTCGGCACTGACCGTACTCAGCAGCAGTTCCGATGCGCGCGGGACATTCAGGACCAGCGTCGCCGTGCCGCTGGTGTGGCGACGCGGATACTCCACTTCCCAGCGCACGCGGTTGGCGCTCTTTTCCTGGCGCAGCTGCAGGCCATCGCCGAGGCTGCCGGTCAGCTGCACCTCGTTGCGGTCCCAGCCGCGCACGGTGACCTTGCCAGCCACGTTGCTCAGCTCGATGCGGCCACCACTGGCCAGGGTATGGCGCTCATCGACGCGGGTGTCGGCCAGGGCCAGCGAGGGCAATAGCAGCAACGCAGCGCAGAGCGGAAAAAGGGATCGCATGGGGTATCTCCTCAGGTTGTCATTCCGGCCGCGGCGGCCTGCGCCGCCTGCCGGGTCAATTCCAGCCGCAGCGCGTAGGTACGCTTGAGCTGTCCAAGCAGGTGCGGTGCGCGCGGATCCTGCGCCAGCGCGGCACGGATCTGTGCCGCGCTTTCATCCAGTTCGTGCAGGGCCGGCTGCCAGGCCGCCGCGCGGCCACCGGGCAGCGATGCCACGGCCTGCCGGTACTGCTCGGTCATGGCCGCCGCCTGCAGCTGCAGGGTCGATGGTGCTGGTGCCTGCAGCGGCGCCTGTCGCCACGGTGCCACTGCATAGACGGCCAGGCTGGCGGCGAGCGCCGCGCCCAGCGGCAGCCACCCGCGCAGACGGCGGCGCTGCGGCAGGACGACGACGTTGCCTGCGCGCTCCACCTCGACGGGTGCGGCCTCGCGTGGTGGCAGCTGCGCCGCCAGGCGCGCCCAGCCATCGGCGGGGGGCGTGCGCTGTTGGGGCAGCGCGCGCAGCCGCGCCTGCAGATCGGGGTCTTGGTCGTGATCGGTTTCGTGGGTACTCATGTCATGTCTCCCAGACGCGCGCGCAACAGGCCACGCGCGCGGTGCAGCTGTGCCTTGGAACTGCCGACGGCCATCTGCAGCTGTTCGGCGATCTCCTGGTGTTTCCAGCCCTCGATGTCGTGCAGTACCAGTACCGCACGGGCGCGTGGTGGCAGCGTCGCCAGCGCGCGCTCCAGGTCGCGCTCGGTGCCGGCGCAGCGATCGTGCACGGCCAGCTCCTGCAGGCCGCCGTCGACATCCTCCAGGCTGTCGTGGTCCTGCCCGGCAGCGCGACCGCGCAGTTCCATCAGCGCCGCGTTCACGCCCAGCCGGTGCAGCCAGGTGGCCAGGCTGCTTTCAAAACGGAAACCCGGCAGCGCCTTCCACGCCTGCAGGAAGGCTTCCTGCAGCGCATCCTCGGCGCGCGCCTGCTGGCCGCCACACAGCCGCCACAGCACGGCGAACACACGCGGCGAGTGCCGCCGGTAGAGCTGTTCATAGGCCGCCATGTCTCCGGCGGCCGCGGCCCGCACCAGGGCGGGATCGTCGACGGCGTCGTTGGCGGCAGGCAGCGCGGGCATGGTGGTGTCGAGCATATCGCTTGGATGCGGCGACCCGGAAAAAGGTTTAAGCCCGATTGACGGCAGCCGCATTGCAACCTTTTCGGTGCCGGCTGCATCCATGCAGGGTCCTTGATGAAAATTCCCGGAGTCCTGCCATGTCCAGCCCCTCCTGCGCCGCCCTGCTGGTGATCGTCGCCTGCGTCGTGCTGCAGGCCCTGGACCTGTCGCTGCAGCTGCGCGCAGACAGCGGCCAGGCCTGCGTGCATCAGCATCGCCAGGCCCTGGTCTGCGTCGCCTGGTCCGGATCGGTCGAAACCCCGGCACGCGCCGGGTAACATCAAGGGTCGTTAACGCCAGATGCTGTCGCCCCATGATGTTGTCGCTGAAAGACCACCTGCCCGCCTGGAGCCACCCGTGGCTGCACTACATCGGCATCGCCCTGCAGATCGTGCTGGTGCTGGTGGTCGCCTGGCTGCTGCGGGTGCTTGCCCGCCGCCTGATCCGCCGCTTCGCCGAGCACTACACGCTGCCGCCGGAGATGGCGATGGGCGCGCGCCGGATCATCAGCTTCGTGGTCTATTTCAGCGCGCTGCTGTACATCCTCAGCCTGCTGGGTGCTTCGCCCTCGGTGCTGTGGACGGCCTTCACCGGTTTTGCCGCAGTGGGTGCGGTGGCGTTCTTCGCGGCGTGGAGCGTGTTGTCCAACATCTTCTGCACGCTGCTGATCTTCACCACGCGCCCGTTCCGCCTGCATGACTACATCGAGGTGCTGGAGAACGGCGAGAAGCCGGGCCTGAAGGGCCGGGTGATCGACGTGAACCTGATCTACACGACGCTGCAGGAAACCGGTAACGGCCACGAGGGCACGGTGCTGCAGCTGCCGAACAACCTGTTCTTCCAGCGCACGGTGCGGCGCTGGCGCGATCCCTCGCAGGCGCCGGGTGGCATCCAGGGCGACGGCTGAGGGAGGGTTTTTCTTTGCAGGGCTGCGCCCTGCACCCGCTCAATGCAACGTCAACGTCAACGTCAAAGGCTGGCATTCCGCGGGATGGCGGGGTGGGTCCGGTTGAGGGGGACGCCGTGAACCCGTCCATGGGGGCTTGGTCGCGGCATCCATGCCGCTCACACCCCCTCAACCGGACCCACCCCGCCTTCGACAGACCTCCGCGATCTGTCGGAGCACGGGGTCGGATCCCGTTGCTGCGCAACGGGCTCTGACCCCAGATCTATTTCGATATCTGACAGATGTGTCGAACAAGGTCGACACCTACCAAAAGACGCCGTTACCAGTAGATCCACGCCATGCGTGGATGATTTATCCGATATCCGACAGATGTGCCGACCAACGGTCGGCACCCACCAACAGCCGCGTGAACCTGTCGAAGGCGGAGCACTGTGGGTTTGCGGGGTGTGAGCCGCATGGGCCCGAGGCATGCCTCGGGCGGGTTGGGCAGGACGCCCAACCCCGGTCTTGCCGTGTGCGCAGGACAGCGCACACGAGCAAGCGGCGACCACGCCCCCATGGATGGGTTTACGGCGTCCCCGCAAACCCACAGTGCCCCGCCATCCCACGGAATGCCGCTTCGGCTTTTGACGTTGCCGTTGCATTGAGCGGGTGCAGGGCGCAGCCCTGAAATAAAAAACCCTCTTCACCTCAGCTGGCTGTCCTTGCTGCCGCGCCGGTTGTAGCCCGCATGCGCCTGCTCATCGTCGTCCAGCGCCTGCTGGCAGGCCACGCACAACCGTACGCCGGGCACGGCCTCGCGCCGCGCCAACGGGATCGGCGCGTCGCATTCCTCGCAGTGTTCCAGACCCGGGCCCTGCCGCAGCTGGCGCCGCGCGCGGGCGATCGCATCGTCGACGGTGGCGTCGATCTGGTCCTGTACCGCGCCGTCTCCCGCCCATCCGGTGGCCATGGCTCTCCTCCGCAGGTGTGTCGCCTGATATGGGGACGATACACCCCGCAGCAAACGGCAGCGCCGGGCCCGGCCCGGCGATCGCCGCAGCCGGTTCAGCCGCGCCTTACCAGACGAGGTCGTCAGGAACCTGGAACTGGGCGTAGTACGCGTCGTCCTCGGCGTTGCCGGTGGAGATCTCGGCGGTCGAGCCCGGCTGGCCGTGGTCGACGATGATTGCTTCCGGGGCGCGCTCACGCACCTTCTCGGCGGCGGCACGCGGCAGCAGCGCATAACCCTCGCTCTGGGCGACGATCACCAGCACGCCCACCGACAGCGCCTTGCGCAGCTTGGGGTCGATCAGCAGGGTGCGGATCGCCGCGCCGTCGCTGAAGCGGTATTCGTCATCGCCCTTGTGGGGCACGGCATGGGCGGTGATGATCTGCTTCGCCTGCGCCTTCTGTTCAGCCAGCTTGGCCTGCGCATTGCGCTCGGCGGCCAGCGCACGGTCACGCTCGACCTTCTCGGCGCGGGCGCGTTCAGCTTCGCGCTGGACCTCGGCCGAGGTCGATTCCGCCTTGCCCTGGCGGGCCTTGGCCTGCGCGCTCGCGGCGGCGCTGGCCTGCGACTTCTTGGCCAGGCCGGCCTTGAGCAATTGTTCCTGCAGCGCGTTGGGCTTTGCCATGGTCGTTGCGTACCGCGTGTAATCTTGGATGCCCCATTCTACCGACGCCCCGCCGCCCCTGCATGGCTGTCCTGAAGTACCTCACCGGCTATCCCGAACCCCTGGTCGCCCAGGTCAGCGAACTGCTGGCCCAGGGCAAGCTCGGCCCCTGGCTGCAGCAGCGCTACCCCGACCCGCACGAGGTACGCAGCGACCGCCAGCTGTACGACTACACGCAGGACCTGAAGGACCGTTACCTGCGCAAATCGGTCCCGCTCAACAAGGTCTGCTACGACAACACGCTGGAAGTCATCAAGCATGCATTGGGCACCCACACCGCCATTTCCCGCGTGCACGGTGGCCGCCTCAAGGCCAGCCGCGAGATCCGCATCGCCACCGTGTTCCGCCAGGCGCCGGCCGCCTTCCTGCGCATGATCGTGGTGCATGAACTGGCCCACCTGAAGGAGGCCGACCACAACAAGGCCTTCTACCAGCTGTGCCAGCACATGGAGCCGGAGTACCTGCAGCTGGAATTCGATACCCGCCTGTACCTGACCGAGCTGGCCAACCGCAGCCAGCGCTGACCGCCCGCAGCAGCTACACTGCGCGCCCCCCAGACCGACCTGCCCGCCATGGAACCGACCCGCCTCGACAAACACCTGGCCGCCCTGCTCGGCATCCCGCGCGGCGAGGCGCGCCGCTACATCGAAGGCGGCTGGGTCACGGTCAATGGCGAGGTGGTCGAACAGCCACAGCGCCCGGTCGATGACAGCGCGGTGGTCGTGATGGCCGAACAGGCCGAAGACACCAAGGCCGAGCGGGTCACCATGCTGCTGCACAAGCCCGCCGGCGTTGCCGCCGAGGCGCTTTGCGCAATGGTGAGCAGCGCTACCCGCAGCGAGCTCGATGCCAGCGACATCCGTCCGCTGCAGCGTCATTTCCATGGGCTGCGGCTGGCGGCATCGCTGCCGGCGGCCGACAGCGGCCTGGTGGTGGTCAGCCAGGACCCGGCCACCCTCGCCCACCTGCAGCGCAACCTGGGCCGCACCGAACAGGAATACCTGGTGGAAGTGGCTGAGGGAGGGCCCGAGCGCGGGCCGTGGCTGATGGCACGGCTGCAGCACGAATCCGGTGGCGCCAAGGTCAGCTGGCAGAACGAGCAGCGCCTGCGCTTTGCCGGCAAGGGCCTGACCGCCAAGGGCCTGCGCACGGCGGTTGGCAACGCCGGGCTGCAGGTGGCTGCGGTTCGCCGCCTGCGCATCGGCCGCGTGGCGTTGGGGCGGCTGCCGCCGGCGCAGTGGCGTTACCTGGGCAGCGACGAGCGGTTCTAAGCCTGCGCGCCCCGCTTGCGCGGCGTCATTCCAGCATGACGCCCATCCTCTAGCATGCAAGGATGAAAACACACCGGCCCTTGTGGCGACGCGCACTACGGTGCGCAATCATCCTCGTCGCACTACTGGTGCTGCTGGTGCTGTCCGGCCTGCTGCTGGCAGACTACCTGACGCCTCAGGCGCGCGGACCGGCCAGCCATGCCCTGCCCGTGCAGCCTTCGCAGACCGCGATCGACCAAGTGCTCGGCCCGCAGCAGCGGACACATCCAGGCAAGTCAGGCGTCGCCTTCCTCGGCGATGGCATGGACGCCTACGCGGCCCGTGCGCTGATCACCGGGCAGGCCGGGCGCAGCCTCGACCTGCAGTACTACATCTGGCACGACGATCTGATGGGTCATCTGATGGCCAAGGCCCTGTATGACGCGGCCGAACGCGGCGTGCGGGTACGCCTGCTGCTGGATGACATGAACGGGCGTGACAAGGATGGGCTGATGCTGGCCCTTGACCGCCATCCGAACATTGAGATCCGCCTGTACAACCCGTTTAGAAACCGCAGCGGGCTGCTGCGCATGGTCGAGATGGTGCAGCGCTTCTTCAGCGTCAACCACCGCATGCACAACAAGAGCTGGATTGCCGACGGCCGGGTCGCGATCATCGGCGGACGCAATATCGGCGAAGAGTATTTCAGCGCGCGCACGGATGTGAACTTCCAGGATCTGGATCTGCTTGTGGCAGGCCCGGTCGTGACCGATGCCAGCCGGATCTTTGACGATTACTGGAACAGCGAGGCTGCGATTCCGGTAGCAGCCATGGCGTTCCAGACCGACGCGCAACTGCGCCTGCTGGTGCGCCAGATCCGGCACGAAGCGGGTCGCGATGCCGCCCGTCCCTACCTGGAGCGCGGAAAGGGCCTGCGGGAAGCGCGCCGCCCTTACCTGACAGCACTGCACTGGAGCAGCAACGTCAGCGTCATGTCCGACCCCCCGCTGAAGCACAAGCGGGATGACCGTTCGCAATGGCTGGTCAGTACCTTGGTGAAGCAGCTGCAGTCGGCGCGCACCAAAGCCCTGCTCATCTCCCCGTACTTCGTGCCCGGCAACGAGGGGCTGGACGGCTTTTCGACCATGCGCGAGCGCGGCGTGCAGGTTGGTGTGGTTACCAATTCACTGGCCGCCAATGACGTCGCTGCTGTCCACGGCGGCTATCGCGGTTACCGCATCCCGCTGCTGAAAGCAGGCGTGCAGCTCTACGAGCTGAAGGCCCAGGGCCAGTCAGGCAACGGCGGGGTCTTTGGCAGCAGTGGCGCCAGCCTGCACACGAAGGCCTTTGTCATCGATGATCGCCGTGGTTTCGTTGGCTCGTTCAACCTGGACCCGCGCTCGGCGTACCTCAACACGGAGATGGGCGTGCTGTTCGATGACCCTGTGCTGGGCAGGAAATTAGGGGAGGAGTACCTGCGGCTGGCCGATCCCCAGCACAGCTGGTGGCTTGCACTTGGCCCCGACGACGAGCTTCGCTGGTTGGAGCGTGCACCCCTACCACGCTGGGCCGACGCCGAGCCGGAATCCACGCCGCGCCAGAGAATCCTGTCGCGGGTGATCGGCTGGCTGCCGGTGGAATCGCAGCTGTAGCGCTCACGCGCCGCCCTCGCCGTGGGCGTCGTGCATGGTTTCATCCGGGGTTTCCACGTTGCGCCCGTGCAGGCGCCGCCAGATCCAGCGCAGGGCGTGCGGCGGCGCTGCGGGCAGCTGCTCCAGCAATGCCAGCATGCGCGCCTGCGTACCGTGACCGTGGCGACACAGCAGGCTGGCGGCCGCAGCCGCGCTGCCCAGGCGCAGGCTGTCGGCCAGCGGACCTTCGGCATCGGCGGCCAGCGCCTGATGCACCGGTTCGGGCAGGTCCCAGGCTGCCGCCACGCGCTGGGCCAGCGGCAGCGACCAGCGCTCCAGCAGGTCCAGGGCCAGCGTCGGCGCCACCGTCTCGTTGCGTGCCTGTGCTTCCTGCAGCAACTGGCGCATCACCAGCGCTGCGCCCAATCCCTGCACCAGGCCGAGCCACTGCGCGGCGAAGGCATCGCCGAAGGTGACCGTGCGCGCATGATCCGCCGCCGCGCGCGAGGCCAGCAGCGCGTGCTCCCAGTTGATCGCGCTGAACTGCGGGAACACCTCGCACTGCACCTGCATGACCGGCTGCACCAGCACGGCACTGATGATCTGCCGCACGCCTTCGGTGCCGACCAGGGTCACCGCCCGCTGCAGGCTGTCCACCGGACGCTCGTACACCTTGTAGGCCGGGCTGTTGGCGATGCGCAGCAGGTTGCCGGTCAGCACCGGGTCCTGGCCGATGATCGCGGCCATCACCCGTGCCGAGGCCACCTCGTCATTGACGGTCTGGATCAGCTGCGGCAGCAGCTGCGGGCGCCGCGGCAGCTGCCGGGTCGCCCAGTCACGGTCCTGCAGCGCGCGGTCCACCACGTCGGCCAGGGCGGACGGGCCGGGCGTGGCCGGCTCGCCTGCCAGATGCGGGTACAGCGCCAGTGCATGCAGGCCACGCTGCAGGTGCGCGGCGATCTCCGCCGGCGGCGGCGCCTCGCCCTGCAGGCTGGCTGCAGCGGCGGCCACGGCCTGCCGCGGTGCCGTCGCCAGGCGCACCGGGGCCGTGCCGGACAGCCGGGACACCCATCCCACCAGCGTTTGCCACCAGGCCGGCCTCATCCGGATCGGCCCTGTCGTTGCACTGCTGCTGCCACTGACTGCCCCTGCGCGCTCTTCACAACGGCCACCTGCCGTCGACGGTGCATCGGCCGCACTTTCATCTTCTTTAACCCGGACCGCTTGGATCTGCACGGCAGATGTCGGGGGAATGGACTAGAATGACGCCGCGCGACCCGTCCTCCAGCCATGACGACGTCGCTTTTTTTGTTTTGGGACCCTACCGTTCATTGGCAGTTCGCTGCAGTTAGCCGCTGATCGCGCCATCGGAGACGCCATGCTATTCGAAACCCTCGCCACCACCGGCCACGAACAGGTTGTGTTCTGCCACAACCAGGATGCCGGCCTGAAGGCGATCATCGCCATCCATAACACCACCCTGGGCCCGGCCCTGGGCGGCGTGCGCATGCGCCCCTACGCCAGCACCGACGAGGCGCTGGCCGACGTGCTGCGGCTGAGCCGGACGATGACCTACAAGAATGCACTGGCCGGGCTCAATGTAGGCGGCGGCAAGGCGGTCATCATCGGTGACCCGAAGGTGGACAAGACCGAAGTGCTGTTCCGCGCCTTCGGCCGCTACGTCGATTCGCTGGGCGGTCGCTACATCACCGCCGAGGACGTCGGCACCGACGTCAACGACATGGAAAACATCTATCTGGAAAGCCAGTTCGTGACCGGCGTGCACCAGGTCCACGGTGGCTCCGGCGACCCGGCCCCGTTCACCGCCTATGGCGCGCTGCAGGCGCTGATGGCGTCGCTGCGCTTCAAGTTCGGCCACGAGGAAGTGGGCAAGACCAGCATCGCCGTGCAGGGCCTGGGCCATATCGGCATGGAGCTGGTCAAGCTGCTGCGCGACCGCGGCGCCAAGCTGTACGTGACCGACCTGGACAGCAGTCTGGTCGATCGTGCGGTCAGCGATTTCGGTGCCGAGGCGGTCAAGCCGGACGAGATCCACGAGATCAACGCAGACGTGTTCGCACCGTGCGCGCTGGAAAGCGCGATCAACGCCGACACCCTGCCGCGCATCAAGGCCAAGATCATCTGCGGCACCGCCAACAACCAGCTGTCCAGCCTGGAGATCGGGGATGAACTGCATGCGCGCGGCATCCTCTACGCGCCCGACTATGCGGTCAACGCCGGTGGCGTGATGAACGTGTCGCTGGAGATCGACGGCTACAACCGCGAACGCGCGATGCGCCTGATCCGCAGCATCTACCACAACCTCACGCGCATCTTCGAGCTGTCCCAGCGCGAGAACATCGCGCCGCAGCGTGCGGCCGACCGCATCGCCGAAGCGCGCATCCTGTCCATCGGCAAGCTGAAGATGCCGCTCGGCCGCAGCACCCCGCGCCTGGGCAACCTGCGCGGCGGTTGATCCGCCCGCGAACGGACACAGGGGATGCCGGCCAGCGGCCGGCACTCCCTGCATTTCCCGATCAGAAAGCGGCGCTGTAACGCAGCGCCACCTGGCGCAGATCCCCACGCGGACCGAAGCGCTGGTCGTAGCCGAAGCCCAGCCGCGTGTTGCGGCTCAACCACGATTCCACCGATACGCCGAACAGGCCACCGGAACGCGTCGGCTGCAGGCCGGCCATCGGTGCCCATGCGTCGACGCCGACGAAGCTGGCGTCCGCATCCAGGCCCTGGCTGGACAGCAGCTGCTGCCACTCGGCATAACCGCGCAGCGACCAGCCGCGCGACTCACGCTCGGCGCGCACACCGGCCAAGGCCTGGCTGCGGCTGCTGATACCGCCCTGCGTGCGCAGGCCGAAGCCCAACCCGCCCTGTTCGCTGAAGCGATCGTTGTCGACCCGCGCGTAGTCGGCGCCCATGTAAGGGGTCAGCGCTGCCTGCGCCGAACCGAAGCGGTAACCGGTCTCCACGCTGGCCATGCTGAAGCTGCCGCCGTAGCGCGCATTGACGCCGTACTGGCCGGCTCCCAGCAGCAGCTGGCGATCGATCTGGCGGGTGAACCGGCCAGCGCCCACCTGACCCAGCGCGTAGGCACCACCGCTGCTCCAGCCCGCGTACAGCTGCGCCTGCGACTGCCGGTCACGCCCGCGGTCGCCGCCCCAGCTGCTGTTGCTGTAGCTGCGCAGTTCGCCAAAGGCGAAGCCGAGCACGCCGTTGCCGCCCATCGCCACGTCCTGGCCCATCATCCAGCCGCGGGTGTCGGTGCCGCTGGCCGAGAAGCTGCCCTGGCCGGCATCGCCCAGAGCGTTCTGCCAGGCGCCGCCCAGCCGCGGAGCGGCCTGGACCTGGCCGAAGCGGGCCGACAATGCACGGCGGCCCAGGTCGATGCTGTCGAACGTGGCCGCAGCGGCCAGCGCATGCGCCTTGCCGGACAGGCTGTCCAGACTGGCCTGCAGGGCCTGGTTGCCTTCCACCCGCTGCAGCGCGGCCGCGCCATCGGCGAAGGAGGCCGAACCGGCGCCGAGATCGAGGCGTTCGAACGCTGATTCCACCCGCAGCGCCGAGGCCAGCGCGGCGTTGGAGGCGCGCGCCACGCTGGCGGCCTGGGTGACGTTGACGCGGTCAGTGACCAGCACCACGTTGTCGCTGCCGTAGGTCAACGAACTCTGCAGCAGGGTGCCCTGCGGCAGGCTGTTGCTGACCGCGTCGAAGCGGCCGTTGACGCCCTGGCCGGCATGCAGCACGGTCTGGGTGCGGCCATTGGCAGCCACGTAGCCGCTGACGATGCTGGCGACGTGCACGTCGCCGCCCTGCAGGGTGGCCGTGCCGGTGATCTCCAGTGGGTTGGAACCCAGCGAAATGCTCAGCCGCGCGCCGGCACGATGCAGGTAGTTGCCCTCGATGGTGGCGCTGGTATTGGCGTTGCGCAGGATGATGGTGGCGCCGTTGTCGACATTGCCGCGGATCCGGCTGGTGCCGGTCATGAACTGCAGTGCGGCGCCCTCGGGCACGCCGGTCTGCGGCACCACGACCACGTTGGAGGTGATCGACGCGCCATCGCGCAACGCCAGCGTGCCCTGTTCGATGCGGGTTTCGCCGGTGTAGGTATTGGTGCCCGACAGCCCCAGCGCGCCGACGCCCTGCTTGACCAGGCCACCGCTGCCGCTGATGTCGTTGCTCCAGACCGAATCCAAGCCGGTCTGCGAGACGTTGACCACGGCATTTCCCCAGTCGAACTTCGCCGGCCCGTTGATGGCCTTGGCGATGTTCAGCAGGCCATAGCCGAAGGTGCTGTCCACGCCGGGCGCGCCGAGGTCGGTGGCGGTGCCGAGCAGGGTCTGCCGCACCAGGTCGTTGCTGAAGTACGGGTATTTCTGCCAGACCACGGCCGCCGCACCGGACACCAGCGGCGCGGCAAACGAGGTGCCGTAGTTCCACAGCAGGGTGGAGCCGGTCGGGTAATTCGGATTGACGAAGATCGCCGCACCGGGCGCCGCGAGGCAGTAGCTGGCCGCCACGCCGCAGGCATTCGCATACCCTGCCAGCTTGCTGGGGTCGGTGGAGTCGACCGCGGTGACCGCCAGCCAGCCACGCTCCAGGTCGGCGGCCGGGCGCGAATTGTTCGGGCCGGCCTGGCTGGGCAGCGCCGCCATGTCCGACGGGTTGGCCTTGGATTCATTGCCGGTGGCGAACACCACCAGGCCGTTGTTGCCGATGATGAAGGGGCGGTACTCGGCCGCGATCGGGGCGGTGGCCGCAGCATTGGTCCAGTACAGCCCGCCCCATGAGTTGTTCATGATCTTCACGCCCTGGTTGATCAGGTCCTGGTGGACCCCCGCCAGGCCAAGCGCGCCATCGACCTCGTTGCCGTTGCCCGACCCGTCGTCGGTGGGGCGCGTGTCGGAAATGATCCGTGCGGAGACGATCTGCGCGTTCGGCGCGATGCCTCCCGGCCACGACCCGAAGGCCTTGCCCGCCGCCAGTTCGGCCACCGCCGTACCGTGGCCGACCACGTCATCGTTGTTGAGGTTGTTGCTGCGCGGATCCACGTAGCTGTAGTTGGCCAGCACCCGCCCGGCCAGGGTGGGATGGTTGCGCTGCACGCCCGAATCGACGATGCCGATACGCACGCCGCTGCCATCCAGCCCCGCGCTGCGCGCTGCGTCGGCCTTGGTGATGGACAGGTGCGCGTTGATCGCCGGTTCGGCCGGCTGGGTGGGCGTGGTCGGAGGAGTCGGGGGAGGCGTCGTGGGCGGCGGCGTGGTCGGTGGGGGATCGATGCGCACGTTGCTGCCGCCGCCTCCGCCGCTACATGCCGTCAATGCAACCACCAGTGCCGATCCCAGGACCGACCGTGCCATCGTCTTGCGTTCCATCGATTCCTTCCCATGAACGTTGGCCTGCCAAGTTCCCTGCAGGCATCAAGGACTGCCCGGCGGCAGCCATCGCCGACCCTCTATACTTGGGCCGACCCCCACGCAGTCTGCCGGGAAACAGCGCTGCATCCAACAGCCGCCGTCTCCTTTCCGAACATTGCTCACGCATCAACGAGATTGCCATGTCCAACATCGTCATCGCCGCCGCCAAGCGCACCGCCATCGGCTCCTTCCTCGGCCAGTTCAACGGCGTGCCCACCCCGACCCTCGGCGCGGCCGCCATCGCCGCTGCCCTTGAACAGTCCGGGGTTCCGGCCAGCGACGTCTCCGAGGTCCTGATGGGCTGCGTGCTGCCGGCCAACCTCGGGCAGGCGCCGGCCCGCCAGGCCGCCATCGCCGCAGGCATCCCGCTGTCGGCCGGTGCCACCACGCTGAACAAGGTGTGCGGCTCGGGCATGAAGACCATCATGCTCGGCCATGACCTGATCAAGGCCGGTTCGGCCACGGTCGTGGTCGCCGGCGGCATGGAATCGATGTCCAACGCCCCGCACATGCTGCCCAACTCGCGCACCGGCAACCGCTTCGGCAACTTCCAGGCGGTGGACCACATGGCCCACGATGGCCTGGTCAACGCCTACGACGGCAAGGCCATGGGCGAGTTCGCCGAATGCGCGGTGGACAAGTACCAGTTCACCCGCGAGGAGCAGGACGCCTACGCCATCGAATCGGTGCGCCGTGCCCAGGCCGCGCAGGCCAATGGCGCATTCGCCGACGAGATCGTCGCGGTGAAGGTCGCCACCCGCAAGGGTGAAGTCGAGTTCGCCACCGACGAGCAACCTGGCCGTTCGGACATCGGCAAGATCCCGACCCTGCGCCCCGCATTCAAGAAGGACGGCAGCGTCACCGCCGCCAGCTCGTCCAGCATCTCCGACGGCGCCGCTGCGGTGGTCCTGCTGACCGAGGAAGATGCCACTGCGCGCGGCATCACGCCGCTGGCCCGCATCGTCGGCCACGCCACCCATTCGCAGGAGCCGGAGTGGTTCACCACCGCCCCGATCGGCGCGATCCACAGCCTGCTGCAGAAGACCGGCTGGACCCTGGACCAGGTGGACCTGTTCGAGATCAACGAAGCCTTCGCCGTCGTCGCCATGGCGCCGATGCGTGAACTGGGCATCCCGCATGCGAAGATCAACGTGAATGGCGGTGCCTGCGCACTGGGCCATCCGATCGGTGCGTCCGGTGCGCGTCTGGTGGTCACCCTGGTCAACGCCTTGCGCACGCACGGCGGCAAGCGCGGCATTGCCACGCTGTGCATTGGTGGTGGCGAAGCGACGGCCATCGCCATCGAATTGATCTAAAAGGGATTAACGCTGATTTCGCAAAAATGAATGCGGGATCGCTTGACAGCCAAACGTGGCTTGTCATCATGTTGTCGGCGCGCAGTTGCGCGTTGCCTAATTCAACGACGAGGATTCACACAATGAGCATCAACAAGCTGCTGGTCGCTATGTCCCTGGCCCTGGCCCTGGCCGCCTGCTCGAAGCAGGAAGCTGCCCAGGACGCCGCTGCTTCGGCCAACGAAGCCGCCACCGAAGCCCAGGCTGCTGCCGACCAGGCCGCCGCTGCTGGCACCCAGACCGCCGACGCTGCCCAGCAGGCCGCTGACACCGCCGCCACCGCTGCCGACGCTGCGACCGACGCTGCTGCCCAGACCGGCGCTGCTGCTACCGACGCTGCTGCTGAGCAGGCCAAGGACGCTGCCAAGGCTGCCGAAGGCACCGCCGAGCAGGCCAAGGACGCTGCTGAAGAAGCCAAGAAGTAATAACTTCTTTCTTCACGCTGTTCTGGAAAAGCCGCTGGTTCGCCAGCGGCTTTTTCTTTGCCTGAAGGTTTGCCGCCGCACCACCACCGGGCCTTCACGACGGCATGAATAGGCTGGCGTCCCCATCCATTCCAGCACTGGAGACCGCCATGAAGATCCGTCCGCTGACCACCACCCTGCTGGCCGCCTCCCTGCTGCTGGTCCTGGCCGCCTGCAAGGGTCCGGAAGCCGAACAGGCCAAGCAGGACGCTGCACAGGCCGCTGACAGCGCTGGCGCCGCCGCCCGCGAAGCCGTGGACAAGGCCGCCGCCGCCACCCGCGAAGCCGCCGACAAGACCGCCGAAGCCTCCGAGCACGCCGCCGCCGACACCCAGCAGGCGCTGGACAATGCCGCCGACGCGACCGCCAACGCCGCCGACCAGGCCAAGGCCGCCGCCACCGATGCCGCCGCCCACGCCAGCGACGCCACCGCGACCGCCGCGCAGAAGGTCGCCGACAAGGCCCGCGACGTCGCCGCCGACGCCAAGGCCAACGCCGCCAAGGAAGAAGCCAAGCACTGATCCACCGCTGCGCGCGCCGGACTTGGCCCGGCGCTACCCGCAGCCGAGCATGGGCTCGGCTCTACAGGAAAAGCCGCGGCATTGCCGCGGCTTTTCTGCTTCTGCTCTTCCGTTGATTCCGTGGTGGACGCGCCCGGAATGTGTCAGCTGCCGGGGCGTGTGGGTTCACGGCGTGTCCCGCGAACCCACACGCCCCGGCAGCCCCCACGAACCCCGCCGCACGACCACCACGAGGGGCTCCGCCGTTGGCCGCCTACTGCGGCAGCGCCCGCGCCATCATCGCCCCCACATCCACCCCCGCCGGCAGCGTCCCGAACACCAACCCATGCTCGCCCTGCAGCCGGCTGCGCACGAACACCCCGGCCATCGGGCTGCGCGCCCGCAGCAGCAGCGCTGCCTGCAGCAGCAGCACCGTGCGCTCGCAGAACAACCGCGCCTGCGATTCATCCGGCGCCGGTGCCGACGCCCAGCGCTGCAGTGCCGCCGCGTAACCGGTGTTCCGATCGGCCACCGCTTCCAGCTCCGCACGCAGCGCCTGCATCGCCTCCGGCTCGCGCCCCAGCGCGCGCAGCACGTCCAGGCACTGCACGTTGCCGCTGCCTTCCCAGATCGAGTTCAACGGCGCCTGCCGGTACAGCCGCGGCAGCATCGACTCCTCCACGTAGCCGGCACCGCCCAGGCATTCCTGCGCCTCGTTGACGAACGCGGCCGCGCGCTTGCACACCCAGTACTTGCCCAGCGCCGTGCCCAGCCGCGCCAGCGCGGCCTCCTGCGGGTCGCTTCCGGCGCAGTCGACCGCGCGCGCGATGCGCATGGCCAGCACCGTCGCCGCTTCCGATTCCAGCGCCAGGTCTGCCAGCACGTTGGCCATCAACGCGTGCTCCACCAGCGGCTTGCCGAACGTGCGGCGGTGGCGCGCGTGGTGCAGCGCCTGCGCCAGGGCCATGCGCATTTCCGCGGCCGCACCGAGCATGCAGTCCAGGCGCGTCATCATCACCATGCCGATGATGGTGGCCACGCCCCTGCCCTCCTCGCCCACGCGCCACGCCTGCGCGCCGCAGAATTCCACTTCGCTGGACGCGTTGGACCAGTCGCCGAGCTTGTCCTTCAGGCGCATCAGGTGGAAGGCATTGCGGTCGCCATCGGCCAGCCGCCGCGGCATCAGCAGGCAGGTCAGCCCACCCGGCGCCTGCGCCAGCACCAGGAAGCCATCGGACATCGGTGCCGAGAAGAACCACTTGTGCCCGACCAGGCGGTAGCGTTCGCCATCGACGGGCTCGGCCCGCGTGCTGTTGGCGCGCACGTCCGAACCGCCCTGCTTTTCGGTCATACCCATGCCCAAGGTGATGCCTGCCTTGTCGGCCACCGGCACGTCGCGGGCGTCGTACACCGGGGAGGCCGCCTTGCGCGCCCACTCGGCCAGGTGCGGCTGCGCCTGCAGGACCGCCACCGCGGCATGGGTCATGGTCAGCGGGCAGCTGGTGCCGGCTTCCGCCTGGTGGTGCAGGTAGCTCAATGCCGCCCGCGCGACATGCACGCCAGGCTGTGGCTCATGCCACGACAGCCCCGACACGCCATGCTGTTTGGCCGCGTGCATCAACTGGTGGTACGCCGGGTGGAAGTCCACGGTATCGATGCGATGGCCCTGCGCATCGTGCGTGCGCAGCCGTGGCCGATCACGGTTCGCATCGAAGCCCAGCTGGTAAAGCTGGTTGCCGGCCAGCCCGCCGTATATCGCCAGTCGCGGCGCGAGCGCGGCCCCGCCCTCGCGCTGCACCGCCTCCATCAGCGCCACGTCGTCGGTCCACAGCTGGCGGCCCGCAAACGGCGGCGGCTGGTTCAGCACCATGTGGGTTTCAAAGGGGGCGCTGCTGCTGAAGCTCGGTCCGTTCATCGGTTCCATCCTGCCGGCGAGAAGGCTGCGCGCCGATTGTGCAGCATCGTCCGGCAACCCCGCGTTCAGGCCGGTTCTCGCCCCGTGCACGAGCACCGCGCGACAGTGCAGGCATGGCAGTCAATGACGATCTGGTGGTACTCCGCCCTGAAGGGCTATATTGCCCCGCGGGCGATTTCCACATCGACCCGTGGCGGCCGGTGCCGCGCGCGGTCATCACCCACGGCCATGGCGACCACGCCCGGCCCGGCATGGGCGAATACCACTGCAGCCCCGGCAGTGCGCCGATCCTGCGCTGGCGGCTGGGCGACGTACCGCTGCAGGTCCATGCCGAAGGCCTGGCCTTCACCCTGGGCCAGGTGCAGGTGTCGCTGCATCCGGCCGGCCACGTGCTGGGCTCCTCGCAGGTGCGCATCGACGATGGCCGCCAGGTCTGGGTCGCCTCGGGCGACTACAAGCGCCAGCCCGATCCCACCTGCGCGCCGTTCGAAGTGGTGCCCTGCGATACCTTCATCACCGAAGCGACGTTCGCCTTGCCGATCTACCGCTGGCCCGATACCGCCGCGGTGGCCGCCGAGATCGTGGCGTGGCGCAGGGAATGCGCGCAGCGCGGTGAAGCGGCGGTGCTGCTCTGCTATTCGCTGGGCAAGGCGCAACGCGTGCTCGGCGAACTGCTGCCGCTGGATGACACGCCCGCGTGGCTGCACGGTGCGGTGGCCAACGGCGTGGCGGTGTACCGCGAGGCGGGCATTCCGATGCTGGAAACGCTGACCGTGGCCGAACAGGGGCGCCAGCCGGAGGCGGCCGGCAAGCTGATCATCGCCCCGCCGTCGGCCGCAGGCACTCCCTGGTTGCGCCGTTTCGGCCGCCACCAGCTCGGTTTCGCCTCAGGCTGGATGCAGCTGCGCGGCAACCGCCGCCGGCGCAACGTCGATCGCGGCTTCGTGGTATCCGACCATGCCGACTGGCCTGCCCTGCTGCAGACCATCGAACAGACCGGGGCAACGCGGGTGATCGCCACCCACGGCAATACCGATGCGCTGATTCCGTTCCTGCGCGAACGCGGGGTGGCCGCCGAAGCCTTCCGCACCGATTTCGGGAGCGAGGAATGAAGGCCTTCGCCGCGCTCTACCAGCGGCTGGACCGTAGCACGGCCACGCTGGACAAGCGCGCGGCCCTGGTCGACTACTTCGCCCACGCCGGCGCGCATGACGCGGCCTGGGCGCTGTTCCTGCTCAGTGGCGGCAAGGTCGGCGGCGCACGCCGCAAGATCGCTGCCAGCGGCGAGCTGCGCGCCTGGGTGAGCGAGGAGTCGGGCCTGCCGGCGTGGCTGGTCGAGGACAGCTACGCGCAGGTCGGCGACCTGGCCGAAACGCTGACCCTGCTGCTGGATGATCCGGCGCAGCGAGCACCGGATCGCCCGCTGGCCGACTGGATCGAACAGCATCTGCTGGCCGTGGCCAACCAGCCGGAGGACGTGCGCCGTGCCGCCGTAGTGGCCGGCTGGCGGCAGCTGCCGGCCGGCGAACGCCTGGTGTTCAACAAGCTGCTGACCGGCGCGCTGCGCGTCGGTGTTTCGCAGCGGCTGGTGCAGCAGGCACTGGCCGAATGGTCGGGCCTGGACATCGCCCGCATCGCCCAGCGCATGCTCGGTGAGTGGGTGCCCACGCCGGGCCTGCTGGCGCAACTCCTGTCGCCGGAGGAACTGCCGCTGGACCGCCAGCAGCCTTACCCGTTCTTCCTTGCCTCGCCGCTGGAGGGTGAGCCGCAGGAACGCCTGGGTGCGATCGACGACTGGTTGCTGGAATGGAAGTGGGATGGCATCCGCCTGCAGCTGCTGCGCCGCCAGGGTGAAGTGGCTTTGTGGTCGCGCGGCGAGGAGCGGCTGGACGGACGCTTCCCCGAGATCGAACAGGCGGCGGCGGCGCTGCCCGACGGCTGCGTGATCGATGGCGAGCTGCTGGCCTGGGATGAGGCCGACGACTCGCCACGCGCGTTCACTGCGCTGCAGACGCGCATCCAGCGCCGCAAGCCCGGTGCAGCGACGCTGCGCAACACGCCGGTGCGCGTGCTCGCCTACGACCTGCTGGAACGCGATGGCCAGGATCTGCGCGAACTGCCGCTGCAGCAGCGGCGCGCGCAGCTGGCCGAACTGATCGGCGCGCTCGGCGATGCACGCATCCAGCTGTCGCCCGACGTGCACGCCAACGATTGGGAACACGCTGCGCAGCTGCGCGAAGCATCGCGCGAGCGCGGTGTCGAAGGGCTGATGCTCAAGCGCCGTGATTCGATCTACCAGGCTGGGCGCCGCCGCGGCGACTGGTGGAAGTGGAAGGTCGACCCGCTGACCATCGACGCCGTGCTGCTGTATGCGCAGGCCGGCCACGGCAGGCGCAGCACGCTGTACACCGACTACACCTTCGGCGTCTGGGACGGCGACACCCTGGTGCCGGTGGCCAAGGCCTATTCCGGGCTGGACGACAAGGAGATTCTTGCGTTGGACCGCTGGATCCGCGCCAATACCCGCGAACGCTTCGGCCCCGTGCGCAGCGTGCGCGGCGAACAGGTATTCGAGCTCGGCTTCGAGGCGGTCAACCGCAGCGCGCGGCACAAGTCCGGCATCGCCGTGCGCTTCCCGCGCATCCTGCGCTGGCGCCAGGACAAGCCGGCCAGCGAAGCCGACCAGCTGGCGACCCTGCAGGCCCTGGCGCGATGACCCGACGCAGCGATGCAATGCAGCGGCTGCAGGCCTGGTTCAGCAGCCGTGGCTGGAAACCCCTGCCGTTCCAGCGTGCGATGTGGCGCCACTACCTGGCGGGCAGTTCGGGCCTGCTGCACACCCCGACCGGCAGCGGCAAGACGCTGGCCATGTTCGGCGGACCGCTGCTGCAGGCGATGATCGATCCGCTGCCGGCGCCGCCGCGGGCCAATGCAGTACGCCCGCTGCAGGTGTTGTGGGTGACGCCGCTGCGGGCGCTCGCCAGTGATACCGCGCGGGCCCTGCAGGCACCGATCGAGGGCCTGGGCCTGGGCTGGAAGGTCGGCCTGCGCAGTGGCGACGCCAGCAGCCGCGACCGTCGTCTCGCCCGTGAGGGCCGCATCGATGTGCTGGTGACCACGCCCGAGTCGTTGGCCCTGCTGCTCAGCTACCCCGACACGCTGGAGCGCATGCGCCAGCTGCGCTGCGTGGTGGTGGACGAATGGCACGAACTGATGGGCAACAAGCGCGGTGTGCTGCTGCAGTTGAACCTCGCGCTGCTGCGCGATACCGCACCGGCGCTGCAGCTGTGGGGCCTGTCGGCCACGCTGGGCAACCTGCCGCAGGCGCGCGACGTGCTGCTGCCCGGCATGGCCGACACGGTGCAGGTGGAAGGCGCACGACAACGCCCCGTGGCGATCAGCAGCCTGCTGCCTGCCAGCGGCGAGCGCTTCCCCTGGGCCGGGCATCTCGGCCTGGGCCAGTTGTCGCGCGTACTCGATGCACTGATGTCCGCGCGCAGCAGCCTGCTGTTCACCAACACGCGCGCGCAGGCCGAACTGTGGCACCAGGCGCTGGCCGCGGTCTGGCCGGAAGACGCGCAGACGCTGGCCCTGCACCATGGCTCGCTCGACGCAGGCCTGCGCCAGCAGGTGGAAGACGGCCTGCGCGCCGGCACGCTGCGCTGCGTAGTGGCCACCTCCAGCCTCGACCTCGGCGTGGACTTCCCCGAAGTGGACCAGGTGCTGCAGCTGGGCAGCCCGAAGGGCGTGGCGCGCCTGCGCCAGCGTGCGGGGCGCGCGCGGCATCGGCCCGGGGCAAGTGGCAGCGTGCTGTGCGTGCCCACACATGCACTGGAGCTGGCCGAGTACGCCGCCGTGCGGCGGGCCCTGCGCGAAGGCATCACCGAACCGCGCACGCCGCCCACGCTGTCGCTGGACGTGCTGGCCCAGCATGCGGTCAGCCGTGCGCTGGCCGGTGGCTTCAACGCCGATGCGCTGCTCGCGCAGGTACGGCGCACGCATGCGTTCGCCGCGCTGCAGGACACGCAGTGGCAGGACGTGCTCGCGTTCATCGTGCAGGGTGGCCGCGCTTTGGCGCAGTACCCCGAGTACCACAAAGTGGTGCTGGACGACGATGGCCGGTACCGCATGCATGATCGCCGCCAGGCGCTGCGCCACCGGCTGTCGATCGGCACCATCAGCAGCGATGGCAGCGTGCGGGTGCAGTTCCTGCGCGGCGGTGGTCTCGGCGCGGTGGAGGAACAGTTCGCCAGCCGCCTGCGCCGCGGTGATCGTTTCCAGTTCGCCGGCCGCCTGCTGGAGCTGGTGCAGCTCCGCGACATGACCGCCTACGTGCGCCTGGCACGCGGCAGCGGCAGTGGCGTGGTGCCGCGCTGGCAGGGGGGCCAGCTGCCGTTGTCGCTGGCATTGGGGCGCGAGCTGGAAGCGGTGCTGTCCGGTGCTGACAACAGCGCCGAGGCGCGCTGGCTGGCGCCGCTGCTTGGCCTGCAGGATGACCTGTCGGAACGACCCGCGCCTTCGCGGCTGCTGCTGGAAGATGTGCGCCGTCGCGAAGGCCAGTTCCTGTTCGTCTATCCCTTTGCCGGCCGCCACGTGCACGAGGCGCTGGCGGCACTGCTGTCGCTGCGCTGTACGCGCCTGCAGCGCAACAGCATCGGCTATGCGGTCAATGACCACGGCCTGGTGCTGGCGCCGGCAGAACCCATCGAACGCGATGCAGCGGCGTGGCAGACGCTTTTCGATCCGGCCGACCTGCTCGACGATCTGCGCGCTGCAGTGAACCTTGGCGAACTGGCACGACGGCAGTTCCGTGGCATCGCCCGCGTCGCCGGCCTGCTGGTCCCGAGCCTGCCCGGAGGCATGCCGCGCTCGCTGCGCCAGCTGCAGGCCTCGGCGGGCCTGCTGTACGACGTGCTGCGCGAACACGACCCCGACCACCTGCTGCTGGCGCAGGCCGAGCATGAGGTTCTCACCGATGCACTCGACCTGCCCGGCCTGCAGCAGGCGTTGCAGCACATCGCCACCCAATCGGTGTCACTGCAGCGGCCACCCACGCTGACACCGCTGGGTTTCCCGCTGTGGGCCGAGCGCCTGCGCGGGCAGTTCAGCAATGAAGACTGGCGCACCCGCGTACAGCGCGCAGCACAGCAGCTGGAGCGCCGCTATGGCCACTGAATTGGCGGTGCAGCTGGGCGGCGAACCGATGTGCCTGCTCGGCGGACGCGCAGTGTGGTGGCCGGCACGCCACGCGCTGCTGATCGCCGACCTGCACCTGGGCAAGGCCGATGTGTTCCGTCGCGCCGGCATCGCCCTGCCCAGCGGCGGCACCGACGGCGACCTGCAACGCCTGCAGGCGCTGGTGCGGCAGCATGCATGCCGCGAACTGTGGATCCTCGGCGACATCCTGCACGGGCCGGCGCACCGCGCGGCCTGGCATAGGCAATGGCTGGGCTGGCGCGAGCAGCATGCTGCGCTGGACGTCCACGTGGTGCGCGGCAACCATGACCGTCAGCTGCCGCATGCGGCGCTGCAGGTGCAGATCCACGACGACCTGCGGCTGGGACCGTTCCTGCTCTGTCACGAGCCGCGACAGGTCGACGATGCCCATGTGATCGCTGGCCACGTGCATCCGCAGGTGGCCTTGCCGGCTTTGCGGCGGCGCTTTCCTGCATTCTGGCTGCGCCAGGCACAGACGGTGCTGCCCGCGTTTTCGGCATTCACCGCCGGCGTAGTGCCACCACGGCGAAGCGGCGAACAATGGATCGCCTGCGCGGACAACCAACTGGTCGCGCTGCCCGTGCGGTGACGACAGGCGGACGGACCTGCGCCGGGTTCAGGCCGGGCGCGCGAGCAGTTCCGGCATCACCCGGAAATCGGCGCTGCGTTCATTGCTGTGCCGTGGCAGGGCCTGGATGGCGACCAGCATTTCCCGCGCGCAGGTACGGATACGCGCGTGGTGCGCTGGTGCCGAATGGCTGATCAGGCTGCCCACATGGAACTCGAAGACATCTTCCAGGACGTCGGGCTGGTCCTCGTGCAGCATCTGCAGCAGGCCCCTCAGCTTGCAGATTTCCGATTCCAGCTCATCGACCGCGAACAACATGGCATCCTCCTCGAATACTGCGGCACATCCGGGCCGCAACAGGCCGCGACGGCAGTGCCGCCCGGCCACGCGCGATGTCTGATCACGGAAAGGAAAACGGGCGACGCGCCAATGGCGTGCTCCCCTCTTCTCGCATATCCGGGGTGAGGTGTTCGTTAATTGCCGTGACGACTCAGTTCAGGCACGCAGCGAAATCGGGCTGATCGCCAGGCGTGCAGGGGCCTGTGCAAGCGCCTCGATGAACGCCGGATCCAGCGCCATCGCACCGAGCCAGCCGTGCTGGGTGCCACTGAGTACGCGCAGCATATGGCGACGCCCGCCGGGCATGCGTCCCATCGGGCCGAGCAGCACATCGCGCGCCTTCGCCCACACATCGCGGTCGGACTGGAACAACGGGGTCAGCCAGCGGCTCCAGCGCTGGTAAATCGCCACGTGTGCGCGGCGCTGCGCCTGGTAGGCCAGCAGCGCCGCCTCGCCGCGGCCGTGCCTGCGCAGTGCATCGCGCAGCGCCAGCGCATCCAGCAGGGCCATGTTGACGCCCTGCCCCAGCTGCGGGCTCATCGCATGCGCGGCATCGCCGGCCAGCACCAGCCGGTCCTGGTGCCAGCGCTTCATCACCGCATCGCGGTAGACCGCCCGCGCCAGCTGGCCGGCGTTCTGCAGGTGGGCGAAACGTGCACTGGCCTGTGGCCACAACGCGTGCAACTCTTCCAGCCACGGCGCCATGCCATCGGCCTGCCAGCGTTCGAAATCCGCGCGCGGCAGGCTCCAGAAAAAGCTCAGGCGCGGCGTGTTGTCGCCCGGCCGCGTGCCGACCGGCAGCAGCCCGATCATTTTGCGCGCGGCCACGTAGCGTTGGCGCAGCTCGCTGATGTGCGGCCAGTCTTCGGCCGGCAGCAGGCACCACAGCGCCCCCCACGGGTAGACCCGGTCCAGAGCGACGCCCTGCTCGACGCCGCCGCGCAGCGTGGACGCTGCACCGTCTGCGGCCACCACGAGGTCGAACGGCCCGTGCTGGCGCCCCTCGCTGTCGCGCAGGCGCCCTTGTGTGGCATCGACCGACACGATGGTGGTGCCGACATGCAGCTGGCCGGCGCCGTCACGGGCCTGGTCGAGCAGCGAGAACAGCGCCCCGCGCTGCATGCCCAGCCCATGCAGGCGCGCATCCAGCCCGGCATAGCCCATGTCCATCACCGCGCGCCCGCAAGGCGTATCCCCATACAACCGGTGCACCGGCGACGCATGCGCTCGCACCTCGTCCAGCAGGCCCATCTGCCACAGCACCTGCAGGCCGCTGGGCTGCAGCAGGAAGCCAGCGCCTACCGGCCCCGGCGTCGGCACCCGTTCGAAGATCTCCACTTCGTGGCCATCGCGGGTGAGCAGGATGGCCAATGCCTGGCCGGCGGTACCGTAGCCGATCACGGCGATGCGCAGTCGTTCCGTCATGCCTGCATTGTGCCCGCCAGCCGATGCCGTGCGCAAAAAAAACCCCGCCGTAGCGGGGTTTTCAACGCACTGTCGAGTGGATCACTCGGCCGGCGTGATGTTCGAAGCCTGGGCGCCCTTCGGGCCCTGGGTCACGTCATAAGTGACACGCTGGCCTTCCTGCAGGCTGCGGAAGCCCTTGGAGTTGATGGCGGAGAAGTGCGCGAACACGTCGGCGCTGCCATCCTCCGGCGAGATGAAGCCAAATCCCTTGGCGTCGTTGAACCACTTGACGGTACCGTTCGGCATGTTAATGCGAGACCTTTGCAATGAATGGGTGGTGTACGCTGAACCCGCGTACCGGCTGAGTATGCAAAGCTTGCCCGAGGATGACAATCACCCCCGCGCCAATTCGCCGACCAGTTCCGGAAGTCCGTTGCTGGCGGCCTGCACGTTGGCCAGCACTTCGGCCATGGTGATCTCCTCGCCGTCACCGCAGCCTGCGGCCCAGTTCGCCACGATCGCCAGGCAGGCGTAATCCAGCCCCAGCTCCCGTGCCAGCGCCGCTTCCGGCATGCCGGTCATGCCCACCAGGTCGCAGCCGTCACGGCGCATGCGGGCGATTTCGGCGATGGTTTCAAGGCGCGGGCCCTGGGTGGCGCCGTAGCAGCCGCCATCGTGCACCTTCACCCCGGTCACCTTTGCCGCAGCCAGGATTTTGCTGCGCAGCATCGGCGTGTAGGGGTGGCCGAAGTCCACGTGCACCACGTCGGTGCCCTCTTCCTCGCAGATGGTGCTGATCCGGCCCCAGGTGTAATCGATGATCTGGTCCGGGCAGGCCAGCACGCGCGGACCGAAATCGTCACCGATGCCGCCCACCGTATTCAGCGCCAGCACCCGCTGCGCACCGAGCTGCTGCAGCGCAGCCAGGTTGGCGCGGTAGTTGATCTTGTGCGGCGGCAGCGAATGGCCCTCGCCATGGCGCGCCAGGAAGGCCACGCGGTTGCCGAGCAGCGTGCCCACGCGCACCGGGCCGGACGGACGGCCGAAACGGGTTTCGACCTCGTGCGTCTGCACGTCGTCGAGCTTGGCCAGGTTGTAGACACCGGTGCCGCCAATCACGGCCAGGGCGATCTGTTGCATGCAATGCACTCCAGGAAAAGACAAACGCCGGCACCCGAAGATGCCGGCGCGGGACAGGACAGGACAAGGACAGGCCGCGAATGGCCAGCCTTTATTCCTTCATCGCGTAGATGGCCGGTACGCAGCGCAGGGTTTCGTTGACGTCCATGCCGAAGCCGAAGACATAACGGTCAGGCAGCTCGATGCCTGCGTAGTCAGCGGTGACGTCCGGCAGGCCGCGGTCGTGCTTCTTCACGGTCATCGCCGCGATGCGCACGTCGGTGGCGCCCTGTTCCAGGCACCAGGTGCGCACGCCCTGCAGGGTGTAGCCCTCGTCGAGGATGTCATCGACCAGCAGCACGCGGCGCCCGAACAGCGCGGTGGCCGGCTTGTGCTTCCACACCAGGTCGCCGCCGGTGGTTTCACCGCGGTAACGGGTGGCGTGCAGGTAATCGAACTGCACGTCCTGGCCACGCGCGCCCAGCTCCAGCGCCAGCTGGCCGGCGAACGGCAGCGCACCGTGCATGATGGACAGGAACAGCGGGACCTCGCCCTCGTAGTCGCGTGCGATCGCGTCGGCGATGCTGGCGATGGCCTTGTCGATGGTGGGACGGTCGACCAGCAGGTCGGCCTGGGCCAGGGCCTGGGAAATGGTGAGGTTCGGCATCAGACGGTTCTTCCAAGGGTGTGGAGCAAACGGGATTGGGTGTCGCCATGGCGGGCATCGGCCAGCAGGCCATCCCAGCCAAGCGCGCCGCGGCCAAGCAGGCCCAGCAGCGCAGCGGTGTTGAGGGAGCGTCCCTGCACGGCGTGCAGGGCTTCATCGACCAGTTCGGGGTGGCAGACCAGCACCACATCGCAGCCGGCATCCAGGTGCGCGTGCACGCGGGCCGGTACGCCGCCGGCGCTGTGCGAGGCGGCCATGCCGATGTCATCGGAGAACACCACGCCACGGAAGCCGAGCTCGCCGCGCAGGATGTCCTGGATCCAGCGCGGCGAATAGCCGGCCGGTTCCGCCGCCACCTGCGGGTAGATCACGTGCGCCATCATCACCGCATCGGCACCGGCGGCGATGCCGGCACTGAACGGGACCAGGTCCTGCGCGCGCAGCTCATCCAGCCCGCGCGGGTCGATGGCGGTGTCGACGTGGGTGTCTTCCAGCACGGTGCCGTGGCCGGGGAAATGCTTGAGGGTGGCGGCCATGCCGGTGGCGTGCATGCCACGCACATAGGCCTCGGTAAACGCGGCCACCACCTGCGGGTCTTCGCTGAAGGCACGGTTGCCGATGGCGCGGTTGCCGCGGCCGAGGTCGACCACCGGGGCGAAGCTGAGGTCCAGGCCGCTGGCGCGCACTTCGCTGGCCATCAGCCAGGCGTGCTGCTCGGCCATGGCCAGCGCCTGCTGCGGGTCGCTGGCATACAGCGCGCCGATGTCCTGCAGCGGCGGCAGATCGCTGTAGCCCTCGCGGAAGCGCTGCACGCGCCCGCCCTCCTGGTCCACGCAGATCAGCTGCGGGCGCGGGGCGGCGGCGCGGATGGCCGCGCTCAGATCGGCCACCTGCTGGCGCGAGGCGAAGTTGCGCTTGAACAGCACCACCCCGGCCACGGCATCGTGCTGCAGCCAGTCCCGTTCCTGGGCGGTCAGTTCAGTACCGGCAACGCCGATCAGCAGCATGGTCGATCTCCATTACGGGCGCCCGCATGGCGCAGTGCCGCATTGTCGCAGAACCGGCCGGCAGGCGCAGTGTTCGGGCGAAAGGAGACGCCCGGAGTGGGATCCCCGCAGGGGCTCCGACCCCGGCCCGCTCAGACGGCGCAGCCGTCCGGGCCGCAGGCCTCGTCACCGGCAGCGGCGGCGGGGGCGCCCTGCTCGGCGGCGATCTGGCGCAGGGCGTTGACGAAGGCTTCCGGCGGCTGCGCACCGGAGATGGCCCAGCGGCCATCGATGACGAAGGTCGGCACCGAGGAGATGCCCAGTGCGTGAGCCTGGGCCAGCTTTGCCTCGACCTCGGCCAGGCCACGGTCGGAGGCCAGCAGCTGCGCGATCTCGGCGCCGTCCAGGCCGCCGGCCACGCCGGCCTTCACCAGCACCTCGGTATCGGCCAGATTCTGGCCGTGCTCGAAGTGGGCGCGGAACAGGGCCTCGCCCACCAAGTCCTGCACGCCGTGTTCGCCGGCCAGCCACAGCACGCGGTGCGCCGGCAGCGTGGTCACCCGCACCTGGCCCTGGCTGAAGTCCATCGGCAGTCCTTCGGCACGCGCGGTGGTCTGGGTCTGGCCGAGGATCTGCTCGGTACGCTCGGCACCGCCGAACTTGGCCGCATAGGCCTGGCGCAGCGGCACCGGGGTGTCGCCGGCATCTGGATCCAGCTGGAACGGCTGCCACTGGATGTCGAGTTCAGGTGCATCGGCGCCCAGCAACTGCACACCCTGCTCGAATCGATGCTTGCCGATCCAGCACCAGGGGCAGACCACGTCGGAGTAGATATCGATCTTCATCCAGACCACATGGGGACCGCCGCCAGCGAAAAAAGGGGACGGAGGCGATTGATTGAATCAATCCCCTCCGTCCCCTTTTTGGTTCACCACTGTGAATACGGGTGGCTGGCCAGGGCGACGTTGTAGTAGCGGGTGTCGTCGGTCACTTCGGCACCAGCCCAGTCCGGCAGGTCGATGGCCTGGTCGGCGCTGTCCAGCTCGACTTCGGCCACCACCAGCCCGGCGTTGTCGCCGAGGAACTCGTCCACTTCCCACGTCAGGCCGGCGTGCTCGACCAGGTGCCGGCGCTTGTCGATCAGCCCGCCGACGCAGAGGGCGAGCAGTTCGCGCGCGTCCGCCACCGGGATCGGGTAATCGAACTCCTGGCGGGTGTGGCCGATGGTGCGCGATTTCAGGTTGAGTGCGGCGTGGTCGCCTTCGATGCGCACCCGCACCGAGGCATTCTGGGTGCCGCGGTCAAGCGAGCCCATGTCGTTGATGTAGCCCTGCGCCATCGGGATCACCCGGCGCGCGGCGGCGCGCCAGCCGTCGTGGGTGACGAGGAATTTGCGTTCGATTTCAATGCCCATGCGCACAGTATGGCGGTCGCACACGACAGTTCCTATCGCATCGTCGTCGTGCGTGACTACACTGCCGGCCTCTTCAAGGACCGGAAGCCTGATGCGCCGACGCACTTTGCCCCATAACGCCATCGCCCTGCTGGCATTGCTGTCCTGCACGGCATCCGCCGCAGATGCGCCCGCGCTTCCCGCGCTGCCGCAAGTGCAAGCACTGATGGACCAGATGTTCGACGAGGCGATTGCCGAGCGACCCGCCAGCGACACCAGCCGCCTGCTCGCCGAGACGCTGCGGCCCCGACTGGAAAGCCTGACCAGCTGCGCCCCGGCAGCGGACAGCGCTGCGGTGGACTGCATCGCTACCTCCAGCACCGGCATGCATCCGCGACCGCAACTGCTACGCCTCGCGTGGATGGGCGGCCAATGGACCCTGCTCGGCCAACGTGATGTGCCGATGCCGGCGCCGTCGGTGGAGCAGGCGCAGGCGCTGCTGCGCGCACGTTTCGCCGCGTTGGCCACGCAGCAGACCGATGCCGGTGAGCGCGCCGCCTATGAACAGGCCGCGCGCATCACCCGGGTACATGCAGTGCGCAACTGCGGCCTGGGCCGTGAGGCGGCCGTGTTCGAATGCACGGTGCGCGCCGGTGACGGCACCCACCAGGGCGAACAGACCGTGGCCTTCATCCGCGTGGATGGGCAGTGGCAGGAGGCGCCGACGCGCTAGGCGCCGGCGACCGTCAAGGCACCGGACCGGTCCGGTGCCATGAGCGCTCAGCGCTTCTCGAACACCGCGATGCTTTCCACGTGCGCGGTGTGCGGGAACATGTCCATGGCACCGGCACTGACCAGAGTGAAGCCCTGCTCGTTGACCAGATAGCCGGCATCGCGGGCCAGCGAGCCCGGGTGGCAGCTGACATAGACGATGCGCTTGAACTGCTTCAGCGGCAGCTGCTGCAGCACTTCGATGGCGCCCGAACGCGGCGGGTCCAGCAGCAGCTTGTCGAAGCCCTGGCGCATCCACGGCGTGCTGCGCTGGTCCTGGGTCAGGTCGGCACTGAAGAACTGCGCATTGGCCAGGCCATTGCGCTCGGCGTTCTCGCGGGCACGCGCGACCAGGCCGGTATCGCCTTCCACGCCGACCACTTCGCGCACGCGACGGGCCAGCGGCAGGGTGAAGTTGCCCAGGCCGCAGAACAGGTCGAGCACGCGCTCGTCCTCACCCGGCTCCAGCAGATCCAGGGCGTGGGCGATCATCTTCTCGTTGAGCTTGGCGTTGACCTGGATGAAGTCCAGCGGTCGGAACGCCAGCTCGACATCCCACGGCGCCAGCCGGAACGACAGCGGCACGCCGTGCCCGTCCAGCGGCTGCACGGTGTCCACGCCGCCGGACTGCAGGTAGATCACGAACCCATGCTGCTGGCCGAACGCGGCCCAGGCAGCACGGTCGGCATCGCTGAGCGGCTGCATATGGCGCACGGTCAGGACCACCGCCTGGTCACCGGCGATGAATTCGATCTGCGGGATGTCGCGTTTGCCATCGAGCGACTCGATGAAGGTCGACAGCGCCTCGACCTTGGTGCCGATTTCCGGGATCACGGTCAGGCACTGGCTCAGGTCGGCCACGAAGCGCGGATCCTGCTCGCGGAAGCCGACCAGGGTCTTGTCCTTCTTCTCGACGCGGCGCACCGAGAAACGGCCCTTGCGACGGTAGCCCCAGCTCTCGCCGACCAGCGGCGGCAGCACGGCTCCCGGCTTCACGTGGCCGATGCGCTCCAGATTGTCCATCAGCACGCGCTGCTTGGCGACGATCTGCTGGTCTTCGTCCAGATGTTGCAGCACGCAGCCGGCGCAGGTGCCGAAATGCGGGCACTTCGGCGTCACCCGCTGCGGCGAGGGCTGCAGCACTTCAACGGTGCGGGCCTCGTCGAAATGACGGTTGCGGGCGGTCGGTTCGGCCATCACCACCTCGCCCGGCAGGGCGCCACTGACGAAGGTGACCTTGCCGCCCTCGCCTTCACGGCGGGCAACGCCACGACCATCATGGCTGAGGTCGAGGATCTCGGTCTGGAACGGAGTACGGTCGATGCGGGAGCGGGATCGGGCCACGTGGCAACAGGCTGCGGGCAAAAATGGGTGCGTATTGTCGCAGATCCGGGCCGAGGGGGCCCGATGGCCGCTTGCGCCCGCCGCCATCGTGCTTGATGATGGACACAGCTGACATGGAGGCAGCCCTGATGCAGATGACCCCGCGGACCAGCCGGCCCCGCTTCCTGCTTGTCGAGGATGACATCATCAGCCGCGGTTTTTTCAAGGCGGCGTTGGAAACGTTACCAGCGGATGTGGACACCGCTGACTCACTTGCAAGTGCATTGGCCCGGGCCGAACCGGGCGCTCATGACCTGTGGCTGATCGATGTCAACCTGCCCGATGGCAATGGCGCGCAGCTGCTGCATGAACTGCGTCGCTCGCATCCGGACACCCCTGCCCTGGCCCACACCGCCGATGGCGACGTGAGCATCCACGAGCGCCTGCGCGAAGCGGGCTTCAGCGACACACTGGTCAAGCCGCTGGGCCGCGACCAGCTGCTGAAGGCGGTGCGCCGCGCCCTGGTCAACAGTCCCGCTGGAGCGACCCCGCCGCCGGCGGCGATCGAGCTGGTGGTGGAGGACTGGGACGAGACGGCGGCCCTGGCGGCCCTGAACGGCCAGCGCAACCACCTGATCGCCCTTCGCGAGCTGTTCCTGGCCGAGCTGCCGGGGGTGCGCGATGCGGTGGAACAGGCGGTGGACCAGCACGACGCGTCGAGCCTGCGCAACCAGCTGCATCGGCTGCAGGCCAGCTGCGGGTTCGTGGGGGCGGCGCGGTTGGCGCGTGCGGTGCGGCAGCTGCATCACGCGCCGGAGTCGGTGCCGGCGCAGGCCGGGTTCCGGGCGGCAGTGGCAGCGCTGCTGCACTGAGGGGTGGTTCGGCAGGGCTTGCAGCCCTGCACCTGCTTCAATCAACGGCGACGTCAAAAGCCAGGGCCAGAGCGGCTCCGGCTTTCTGCGTATTGGGCGGGGCGGCGTGGGTTGGCAGGACACGCCGTAAACCCATCCATGGGGGCTCGATGGCGCCATCCATGGCGCCAACGGTCCTGCCAACCCACACCGTCCCACCCCCGACAGTTTCCGTGTGACGGTCAGTAGATCCACGCCATGCGTGGATGAAATCTCAATCGGAATCGAATATTTCGAATTGAAATCGAAACGCATCCACGCATGGCGTGGCTCTACTGTGTCGACCAAGGTCGACACCCACCAGAGCAGAATGCTCGGCCGACAGATTGCGGGAAACTGTCGAAGGCGGGATGGGTCCGGTTGAGGGGGTGTGAGCGGCATGGATGCCGCGACCAAGCCCCCATGGACGGGTTTACGGCGTCCCCCTCAACCGGACCCACCCCGCCTACCCACAGGAAGCCAGCTTTTGAAGTTGACGTTGATTGAAGCAGGTGCAGGGCTGCAAGCCCTGCCGAACACCCCCTCTACCTCCGGGGTGTGAGCTGCTCGAGGAGTTCCCAGGACTTGAGGCCCTTGGCCCCCAGGTGATGGGACAGCACCCGCCGCATCGGCAGCCGCAGGCTGGCCAGGTCTGTCGCATCTGGCTCTTCGTCCGCCGCCAGTGCCAGCAGCGCCGAGCCCGTTGCCGCCGCCCGGCGTTCGCCGCCGCGCTCGCTCAGCAGGCGCTGCGGGCCCTCCTGCGGGTCCAGTTCGTAGCGGGCCGCCGGGTCCACCGGCTGGCCGTCGCTGGCGGTGTCCAGTTCGAAGCCCAACCCCAGCGCCGCCAGCAGCTCACGCTCGAATCGGCGCAGCGTCCACGCCAGACCGGCACCCACCGCCAGCCGCGCGCGCGCCTCGCCGTAGGCCAGGTACAACTCCGGCAGCGGGTCCTGGCGCGGGGCCAGGCGCAGGGTCAGTTCACTCAGGTAGAAACCGGCCAGCATCGCCTGGCCGACCAGGCGCGGGGCCGCGTCCAGCGCCTCGGCGCCGCGCAGCTGGGCCAGTTCACCGCGCTGCAGGGCACTGAAGCGTATCCACTGCAGCGGCTGCAGGGCCGCGCGCAGCACCTGGCCCTTGGCGGTGGACACGCCACGCGCCAGCAGGCCGATGCGGCCGTGCTGCGCGCTCAGTACCTCGACCAGCAGGCTGGTCTCGCGGTAGGCCCGTGCATGCAGCACGAACCCGGTGTCGTCCTCGATCAGCATCGAAGCGACCGTCGCGGCTTATTCGTAGCCGAAGGCCTTCAGTGCGGCCTCGTCGTCAGACCAGCCTTCACGCACGCGCACCCAGGTTTCCAGGAACACTTTGGCCCCGAACAGACGTTCCATCTGCATGCGGGACTTGGCACCGATGTCCTTCAGGCGGGCGCCGCCCTTGCCGATCACGATGGCCTTCTGGCCTTCGCGCTCGACCCAGATGACCGCACCGATGCGCAGCAGGTTGCCGTCTTCGGTGAAGCGCTCGATCTCCACGGTGGTGGCGTACGGCAGCTCTTCGCCGAGCTGGCGCATCAGCTGTTCACGCACCAGCTCGCCTGCCAGGAAGCGCTGGCTGCGGTCGGTGATCTCGTCCTCGCCGAACATCGGCGGGGCTTCCGGCAGCAGGGCCAGCACGTCGCGGACCAGGGCTTCCAGGCCGTTGCGCTTCTGCGCGGAGATCGGGTGTACGGACGCGAAATCGCGGCCTTCGGTCACCTGCTGCAGGAACGGCAGCAGCGCGCCCTTGTCCTTCATGCGGTCGATCTTGTTGACCACCAGCACCACCGGGATGCCGGCATCGCGCAGCACGTTGAAGGCCAGGCTGTCTTCTTCGTCCCAGCGACCGGCTTCGATCACCAGCAGGCCGGCGTCGACGCCTTCCAGCGAGCCGCGCGCGGCGCGGTTCATCACCCGGTTCATAGCCCGCTTCTGCACCTTGTGCAGGCCGGGGGTGTCGACCAGCACCAGCTGGCCTTCCGGATAGGTGGCGATGCCCAGCAGGCGATGGCGCGTGGTCTGCGGGCGGTTGGAGACGATGCTGACCTTGGCGCCGACCAGGGCATTGGTCAGGGTCGACTTGCCCACGTTCGGGCGGCCGATGACGGCCACGCTGCCGCAATGATGGGGAGTTTGTTCGCTCACTTGGAATCCAGTTGTTCTAGGACGGCCGCAGCCGCTTGTTGTTCGGCAAGCCGGCGCGAGGGGCCTTCGCCCTCGGTGCTGGCGGCAGGGTCCGCGACGTTGCAGCGTACCCGGAAGTGCTTGGCGTGGTCGTCACCGGATTCTGACACCAGTTCGTACTGCGGCAACGCCTTCTGTCGGGCCTGCAGCCATTCCTGCAGGCGGGTCTTGGGGTCCTTCTCCGGCCGGCCGGTGGCCGGCAGGGCCTCCATCGAGGCGGCGAACCAGGGCAGCACGACCGCCCGGCAGGCCTCGAAGCCCACATCCAGGTAGATCGCGGCCACCACGGCCTCGAGGGCATCGGCCAGGATCGAGTCGCGGCGGTGGCCGCCGGACTTCAGTTCGCCCGGGCCCAGGATCAGCCGCTCCCCCAGCTCCAGGGTGCGGGCGATGACCGCCAGCGCGCCTTCACGCACCAGTTCGGCGCGGGCGCGGGTCAGCGCGCCCTCGTCGGCCTTGGGCCAGCGGTGGTACAGCGCCTCGGCGACCATCATGTTGACGATGCTGTCGCCGAGGAATTCCAGGCGCTCGTTATGCGGCGCACCGGCACTGCGATGGGTCAGCGCCTGTTTGAGCAGGGCTGGATCGCTGAAAACGTGACCGATCAGGTCACCACGTTGGATGAATTTACTGGGCACCGCTACGAACGAGGTCCTGGGATGATTCGAACTTGCCAACCACGTCGAGGTTGCCCACCAGCGGGCGACGCACTTCGTAATTGACGTTGAGGGTCCAGCCGTTGTCACGACGGTTGAACTTGACGTTGGCCGGCTTCACGTTGTCCGAGTAGTTGATGTACAGGCGCTTGAAGAACAGGTCCTGGATCTGCGCCGGCGCCATGGTGCCGACGCCGGGCTCGTTGGACAGGCTCTTCATCGCCGAGCGCACGGCGTAGTACTCCTGGTACATCGGGAACAGCTTCATCCCGACGTACAGGAAGAAACCAACCACGATCAGGACCACCAGGAAGGAGGTCAGGGTCATGCCGCGCTGCGTGTTCATCGTCTTCATTGCGTTCTCCCCAGATACGCGTGGATGTGAAGTCAGTTGATGCCCGAGCCGATCCGCGACGGCTGGAAGCCATCCTTGCAGAACCAGCCCTGGCAGTTCAGCCAGATCAGGAACGCACGGCCGCGCAGGTTTTCTTCCGGCAACAGGCCCCAGAAACGGCCGTCATCGCTGTTGTCGCGATTGTCGCCCATCACCAGGTATTTGCCAGCCGGCACGGTCCACTGGCCCTGGCCGCGAGGATAGTCGGTCTCCAGCACGGTGTGGGTGCGGCCCGGCAGGTGCTCGACCAGCAGGTTGGCGCCCTCGCCCTGGCCCTTGTCGCCGGCGTAGATGCCCTTGTTGTCGTACTTCAGCGGCTCGCCATTGAGGATGACGCCGTCGCCTTCGAAGACCACGGTGTCGCCCGGCACGCCGATGACGCGCTTGATGAAGTTCTCACCCTTGTTCGGATCGTTGTCGCCGTGGCCCGGGAAGTGGAACACCACCACGTCGCCGCGCGACGGTTCGCCGAACGGCACGAACTTGGTGTTGCTGATCGGCAGGCGCAGGCCGTAGGAGAACTTGTTGACCAGGATGAAATCGCCGATCAGCAGGTTCGGCATCATCGAGCTGGACGGGATCTTGTACGGCTCGGCAATGAAGCTGCGCACGATCAGCACCACCACCAGCACCGGGAAGAAGGCGCGTGAGTAGTCCACCAGCACCGGCTCGGTATCCAGCAGGCCGGCGCGCTGGGCGCGGCGCTTGGCCAGGTACAGCTTGTCGGCCAGCAGGATCAGGCCCGAGGCCAGGGTCAGTACGACCAGGAGGATCTCAAACAATTTCATTCAGGGTCCTTTGCAACGTCACCGGACGAACGGCCCCGGAGGGCCGCTGCGGGCTTACTTGTTGTCCATCTGCAGCACGGCCAGGAAGGCTTCCTGCGGGATTTCCACGCGGCCGACCTGCTTCATGCGCTTCTTGCCTTCCTTCTGCTTTTCCAGAAGCTTCTTCTTGCGCGAAACGTCGCCACCATAGCACTTGGCCAGCACGTTCTTGCGCATGGCCTTGACCGTGGTGCGGGCGATGATCTGCGAGCCGACGGCGGCCTGGATGGCCACGTCGAACTGCTGGCGCGGGATCAGGTCCTTCATCTTCTCGCACAGCTCGCGGCCGCGGCGATCGGCATGGCTGCGGTGCACGATCAGCGACAGGGCGTCGACCTTGTCACCGTTGATCAGCACGTCCACGCGCACGAACGGGCCGGCATCGAAGCGCACGAAGTGGTAGTCCAGCGAGGCATAGCCACGGCTGACCGACTTCAGCTTGTCGAAGAAGTCCAGCACCACTTCGGCCATCGGCAGCTCGTAGCTGATCTGCACCTGGCTGCCCAGGTAGTTGATGCCGAGCTGGCTGCCGCGCTTTTCTTCGCACAGCTTGATGATGTTGCCGATGTACTCCTCGGGGGTGAGCACGTTGGCGCGGATGATCGGCTCGCGGATCTCCTCGACATGGTTGACCGGCGGCAGCTTGGCCGGGTTGTCCATGTTGACGATGGTGCCGTCGGTCTTCAGGACTTCATAGATGACCGTCGGCGCGGTGCTGATCAGGTCCAGGTTGTACTCGCGCTCCAGGCGCTCCTGCACGATTTCCATGTGCAGCATGCCGAGGAAGCCGCAGCGGAAGCCGAAGCCCATCGCCTCGGAGCTTTCAGGCTCGAAACGCAGCGCGGCGTCGTTCAGGCGCAGCTTGTCCAGCGCTTCGCGCAGGTCCGGGTAATCCTCGGCGTCGACCGGGAACAGGCCGGCGAACACGCGCGGCTGCATTTCCTGGAAGCCCGGCAGCGGCTTCGGCGCCGGGTCGGCGGCCAGGGTCAGCGTATCGCCGACCGGCGCACCGTGGACGTCCTTGATGCTGGCAGTGACCCAGCCCACTTCACCGGCACGCAGCGCCGGCAGCACCTTGCGCTTGGGCGTGAACACGCCGACGTTGTCGACCTGATGGGTACGGCCGGTGGACATGACCTGCAGCTTGTCGCCGGCCTTGATCTGGCCCTGCATGACGCGCACCAGCGAGACCACGCCCAGGTAGTTGTCGAACCAGGAGTCGATGATCAGCGCCTGCAGCTTGTCGGTATCGCGCGGCACCGGGGCCGGAATGCGATGCACGATGGCTTCCAGCACGTCCTGCACGTTCAGGCCGGTCTTGGCGCTGACCGGCACGGCGTCGGCGGCGTCGATGCCGATGACGGCCTCGATCTCGGCCTTGGCGCGGTCGATGTCGGCGGTGGGCAGGTCGATCTTGTTGATCACCGGCACCACTTCAAGGCCCTGCTCGACGGCGGTGTAGCAGTTGGCCACCGACTGCGCTTCCACGCCCTGGGCGGCATCGACCACCAGCAGCGCGCCTTCGCAGGCGGCCAGCGAACGGCTGACTTCATAGGAGAAGTCGACGTGGCCGGGGGTGTCGATGAAGTTCAGGTGATAGGTCTGGCCGTCCTTCGCTACATACGGCAGCGAGACCGACTGGGCCTTGATGGTGATGCCACGCTCGCGCTCGATCGGGTTCGAATCGAGCACCTGCGCTTCCATCTCGCGGGCCTGCAGGCCGCCGCAAAGCTGGATGATGCGGTCGGCCAGCGTGGACTTGCCGTGGTCGACGTGGGCAATGATGGAGAAGTTGCGGATGTTCCGCATCGAATCAGAAGACATAGGTGGCGGCGGCGCGCGGCGTCGTCAGGGTAACGGTCGATTATCGCATGCCCGGGGCCCCGCCGCGAAAGCGGCCTGCTCGGGCCGGGCCCGGAATGGCCGAAGCCCCGCCGGAGCGGGGCTTCGGGGAAGTGACAGGGCCGCCCGGGGGCGGCCGTGAAGGCCTTACTGGCCGGCCTTGACCGCCACGAAGGCGCTGTTGCCGCTGCTGGCACGGACCAGCAGCAGGACCACATCGCCCTTCTTGTAGGGCGACAGCGCGCGGTTGAGCGCATCGACACTGCCGACCGGGGTGTTGCCGACGCGCAGGACGACCATTCCCGGGGCCAGGCCGGCGTCACGGGCACCCTCGCCCTTGACCCCGGTGATGCGCACGCCCTCGCCCGCTTCCAGGCCCAGCTGCTTGCGCTGCACCGCGTTGAGCTCGGTCACGTCCAGGCCCAGCAGGGCATTGGCACCGGACTGCGGCGCGGCGTCCGCATTGGCCGCGGACGGGCCGCGGGCGCTGTCCTGGCCGTCATCGGTCAGCGCGGTGAGGGTGGCGCTGAGCTCACGCGGCTTGCCATCGCGGTACACGACCAGGCTGACCTTGCTGCCCGGGGCCATCGCGCCGATCAGCGGCGGCAGGTCGGACCAGGTGTTGACCGTGCTGCCGTTGACCGAGCGGATGACATCGCCCAGCTGCACGCCGGCCTTGGCCGCGGCACTGCCGGGCACGATCTGGTTGACCAGCGCGCCACGGCTGTCCGGCAGGCCCAGGCCCTGCGCCTTCAGCGAATCGATCGGTTCGACCACCGCGCCCAGCTGGCCACGGGTGACCTTGCCGCTCTTCTTGATCTGCTCGACCGCGCTCATCGCCAGGTCGATCGGGATCGCGAAGCTGATGCCCATGTAGCCGCCGGAGGCGGAGAAAATCTGCGAGTTGATGCCGACCACTTCACCGCGGGTGTTCAGCAGCGGGCCACCGGAGTTGCCCTGGTTGATCGCCACGTCGGTCTGGATGAACGGCACATAGCGCTGGTCCGGACCGCCGGTGCTGCGGCCGACGGCGCTGACCACGCCAGCGGTGACCGAATGGTCGAGGCCGAACGGCGAGCCGATCGCGACAACCCACTGGCCCGGCTTGAGGGTGTTGGAATCGCCCACGCGCACGGTCGGCAGGTTCTTGCCGTCGATCTTCAGCAGGGCCACGTCGTACTGCTGGTCGCTGCCGACCACCTTGGCGGTGAACTCGCGGCTGTCACCCAGCTTCACCTTCACCTCGCTGGCGTCGGCCACCACGTGGTAGTTGGTCAGTACGTAGCCGTCGGGCGAAATGATGAAGCCCGAGCCCATGCCCCGGCCCTTGATGCTGGGGCCGCCGTCCTGGCCCCCCTGGCCCTGCCCCGGCATCGGGAAGTCAGGGCCGAAGAAGCGGCGGAAGAACTCCGGCATGTCCTCGTCGCCCATCGGGCCACGCGACGCCTGGCGGTTGTTGCGGACGATGGTGACGTCGACGTTGACCACGCCGGGGCCGACCTGTTCGACCAGGTTGGTGAAATCAGGCAGGCCGCTGACCAGCGGCTGCGCCGGGGCACGCGGCGCAGCGGCGGCGGCCGGGGCCGCCTGCGGTACGGTCGGCGCGGCGGGCTGGGCACAGGCGACCAGCGGCAGGGTCAGGGCGAGCAGGCCCATGGCCTGCGTGCGGAGTCGGTGAGTCATCGGACGGCAACCTCCGGATCGGATGGAGAGGGGGGAAGGAGGGCCCCGCCAGTGGCGGGGCATGGGCCCGCACGCGTCAGTCGCGCGGGCGCTGCGGCGCTGGCAGTTCTTCCTGCAGGCGCGGTTCGAACGGGTAGAACGCGGCACCACCGGACGAGGTCGGGAAGCTGGCGTTGAGCACGCCGCCCACGGCCGGGGCCAGGCTGGACTTCGGCCACGGCCGTGCCTGCAGGCTGCCGACATCGCCGAAGGGCAGGTGGCGGGTGCTGCTGGGCACGCTCGGGCTCAGCGCCGGCTGCGCGGCGGCCACCGCACGCTGCGGCGCGTCGTCCCGCTGGGCCACGCGCGCGGCCTGCTGGCTGCGGGTGGCGCTCGCGCGGCGGGCGTCCTGGCGGCGGCTGGCGGCCATCGCCACGGCGGGGGCAGCGACCACGCCCATCGCAGCGGAGTGGGCCGAAGCTTCGGTCACCGCGGCTTGGTCGGGCGCAGGCGCCAGTTCGGCCTGGCTGGCCACCACCTGCGGCGGCAGGGCCTCGCTGGGACCGGCATCCTTCAGCTTCTCGCCGCCCATGAACAAGGCCACGGCGGCCACCGAGGCGGCCAGTGCGGCACCGCCACCCCAGGCACGCCAACCGGTGCGGCGCACCTGGCGGCGCGGTTCAGCCTGCGGCGCCGGCTCGGCGGCGATGGCAGCGGCCACGGAGGCGCTGAACCCCGGCGGGGCCAGCAGCGAGGCCTGGCCACGCATCACGTCGCCGAGCAGCTGCCAGCGTTCCTGGCTGCCGGACAGTTCCGGGTCGTGCTCCATGCGGCGCAGCAGGAAGCGGGCCTCATCGGCGCCAAGCTCGCCATCGACCAGGGCCGACAGCTGTTCGCGGTGGCGCTGGTCCAGGCGCTGCCCGGCGGGGGATTGGTGGTTCTGCGATTCGTTCAACGGACTGTGGGTCATACGCGGCTCTTCTCGCGGGTGGCGCTGCCGATGTCCAGTAGCGGCCGGAGTTCAGTGTCGATCGCCTCGCGCGCCCGGAAGATCCGGGACCGCACGGTGCCGATCGGGCACCCCATCTTCTGCGCGATTTCCTCGTAACTCAGGCCTTCCACCTCGCGCAGGGTGATCGCCGACCGGAGTTCTTCCGGCAGCGCGTTGACGGCTTTCATCACCGTCTTTTCCAGCTCCTGGCGCATCAACTCGCGTTCGGGCGTGTCGGTGTCGCGCAGGCGTGTCCCGGTATCGAACTGCTCGGCGTCGCCGATGTCGATGTCATCGGTCGGCGGGCGTCGGTTGTGTGAAGCCAGGTAGTTTTTGGCAGTGTTCACGGCGATCCGATGCAACCAGGTAGAGAACTGGGCATCGCCACGGAAACTTCCGATCGCGCGGTAGGCGCGGATGAAAGTGTCCTGGGCGACGTCCTGACATTCGCTCCAGTCGGCGATGTAGCGACCGACCAGACCGACGACCCGATGCTGGTACTTGCGTACCAGGACATCGAAGGCCGCGCTCTCGCCGCGCTGCACGCGCCGGACCAGTTCCAGATCCAGCTCCTGTGGTGTTTCAACATCGGCCATGAGGGGCCGCACTCCTGTCAGCCCAACCGACGTCGGGCAATGAGACTGCCAATCCCGGGAAAAGTTCAGTCGCCGATCACCTGGCGCCGCACCAGCTTTTAACCACCGTTCCGCTAGCGTCCCGGTCCGGGGCCATGGATTCGGGGTCGCCACCCCCCCAGCTATAGGGATTTGACGCGGGGGAAACAACCTCTGGATCATAGCCGCTTCTCCATACACAACCGGATGGAACGTTCATGCTCTCAGGCTTCGATGGTCTCCGCTTCAGCCACTGGCACCCCGAGATCCGCGATGACGGCGTGGTCGTGCTGTCTTTGGATCGTCAGGACAGCAGTGTCAACGCGATGTCGCAGGACGTGCTGCTGGAGCTGGGCGACCTGCTCGAGCGCATCGCCCTGGACCCGCCCAAGGGCGTGGTCATCCAGTCGCTGAAGAAGGCCGGCTTCATCGCCGGGGCGGACCTGAAGGAGTTCCAGGAGTTCGACCGCCGCGGCACCGTGAACGACGCGATCCGCCGCGGCCAGTCCACCTACCAGAAGCTGGCCGAGCTGCCCTGCCCCACCGTGGCGGCCATCCACGGCCACTGCCTGGGCGGCGGCACCGAGCTGGCCCTGGCCTGCCGCTACCGTGTGGCCTCCAATGACAGCAGCACCCGCATCGGCCTGCCGGAGACCCAGCTGGGCATCTTCCCGGGCTGGGGCGGCAGCGCGCGCCTGCCGCAGCTGGTGGGCGCGCCCGCGGCGATGGACATGATGCTGACCGGCCGCACCCTGTCGGCCTCGGCCGCCCGCGGCATCGGCCTGGTCGACAAGGTGGTGGCCCCGGCCGTGGTGCTCGATACCGCCGTGGCCCTGGCCCTGTCCGGCACCACCCGCCCGTTCAAGCAGCGCGCGACCGCCTGGGCCACCAACACCTGGCTGGCGCGCAAGCTGCTGGCCCCGCAGATGGTCAAGCAGGTCGCACGCAAGGCCAAGAAGGACCAGTACCCGGCGCCGTACGCGCTGATCAGCACCTGGCAGCGCACCGCCGGCAAGCCGGTGCAGGCGCGCCTGGACGCCGAGCGCCGCGCGGTGGTGAAGCTGGCCAGCACGCCGACCGCGCGCAACCTGATCCGCATCTTCTTCCTGACCGAACGCCTGAAGGGCCTGGGCGGCGGCGATTCCGGCATCCGCCACGTGCACGTGGTCGGCGCCGGCGTGATGGGCGGCGACATTGCCGCCTGGGCCGCCTACAAGGGCTTCGAGGTGACCCTGCAGGACCGTGAGCAGCGCTTCATCGACCCGGCCATGGAACGCGCGCAGGCACTGTTCGCCAAGAAGGTGCGCGATGAGAGCAAGCGCCCGGCGGTGGCCGCACGCCTGCGTGCCGACCTGGAAGGCAACGGCGTGGCCGAGGCCGACCTGGTCATCGAAGCCATCATCGAGAACCCGGAGGCCAAGCGTGCGCTGTACCAGACGCTGGAACCGAAGATGAAGCTGGATGCGCTGCTGACCACCAACACCTCGTCGATTCCGCTGGTGGAACTGCGCGACCACATCCAGCGCCCGGCCCAGTTCGCCGGCCTGCACTACTTCAACCCGGTGGCACAGATGCCGCTGGTGGAAATCATCCACCACGACGGAATGGCGCCGGAGACCGAGCGCCGCCTGGCCGCGTTCTGCAAGGCGCTGGGCAAGTTCCCGGTGCCGGTGGCCGGCAGCCCGGGCTTCCTGGTCAACCGCGTGCTGTTCCCGTACATGCTGGAAGCGGCCACCGCGTATGCCGAGGGCATTCCGGGCCCGGTGATCGACAAGGCCGCGGTGAAGTTCGGCATGCCGATGGGCCCGATCGAACTGATCGACACGGTGGGACTGGACGTGGCCGCCGGCGTGGGCAAGGAGCTGGCACCGTTCCTGGGCCTGCAGGTGCCCGAGGCACTGGCGACGGTAGACCCGGCCAAGCGCGGCAAGAAGGATGGCCAGGGCATCTACACCTGGGAAAACGGCCGGGCGAAGAAGCCGGACGTGGCCCGCGACTACCAGGCCCCGGCGGACCTGGAAGACCGCCTGATCCTGCCTCTGCTGAACGAAGCGGTGGCCTGCCTGCACGAAGGCGTGGTGGCCGACGTGGACCTGCTGGATGCCGGCGTGATCTTCGGTACGGGGTTTGCCCCGTTCCGCGGTGGTCCGATCCAGCACATCCGTGCGGTGGGTGCCGATGCGATCGTCGAGCGGCTGAAGGCGCTGCAGCAGCGCCACGGCGACCGTTTCGCCCCGCGCCCAGGCTGGGACAACCCCGTCCTGCGCGAGCCCGTGGTGTGAGTGTGTCGGCCGGGCCTGCGGCCCGGCACCCGCGGTAGTGACGGCCGCTGGCCGGCAAACCTTGAAGCCAGAGCCGGAGCAACAGCTGGCTCTCGCTTTTCTGTTTGTTGGGCGGGGCGGGTGGGTTGCGCTTGCGCAGGGGCGTGAGCCGCATGGATGCGGCGACCGGGCTTACATGGATGTACTTGCAGCGTCCCCTGCGCAACCCACCCGCCCGGCCAACCACGAGATACGAACCAACCGACCAGCCACGAGGGGCAGCGCCGTTGGCTGGAACAACCTGTTACCCGCATGGGGCATGTGCCCGCCACGACCGCATGCCATGCTGGCGCCCTTGATCCCTGCCAGCGAGAACGCCCGCATGACCACCATCATTGCCCCGCGCGTCCACGACATCGGCGGCCTGGAAGTGCGCCGCGCCGTGCCCACCCTGCAGGCCCGCAGCATCGGCTCGTTCGTGTTCGTCGACCAGATGGGCCCGGCGATCATGCACGCCGGCACCGCCATCGACGTGCGCCCGCACCCGCATATCGGCCTGGCCACCGTCACCTACCTGTGGTCCGGCGCCATCGGCCATCGCGACACGCTGGGCTCGGACCAGGTCATCCGCCCCGGTGACGTGAACTGGATGACCGCCGGCCGCGGCATCGCCCATTCCGAACGCACGCCGCCGCCGGACCGCGACCACGACAACCCGATCCACGGCATGCAGACCTGGGTCGCGCTGCCGAAGTCGCACGAGGAGATCGAGCCGGCGTTCTACCACCATGCCGCCGCCACCCTGCCCGAGCAGCGCCGCAACGGCGCGCGGCTGCGGGTGATCGCCGGCCGTGCCTATGGCGAGGAATCGCCGGTGAAGGTGTTTGCCGATACGCTCAACGTCGCCATCGACCTCGACCCGGATGCGGAGATCGACATCGACAACGGCCATCGCGAACGCGCGTTGTACATCCTCGAGGGCCAGGCCCAGCTGGATGGCGTGGACATCCCGGCCCAGCACCTGGTCATCCCCGAGGCCGGCGCCGTTGGCCGCCTGCGTGCGAAGACGCCGGTGAAGGCGATGCTGTTCGGTGGCGAGCCGCTTGATGGCCCGCGCCACCTGTGGTGGAACTTCGTGTCCAGTTCCAGGGAGCGCATCGAACAGGCCAAGCACGATTGGGAAGCCGGCCGCTTCGGCACCATCCCCGGCGACGACAAGGAATTCATTCCGCTGCCGCAGTGAACGCAGTCGAGCAAGCTGGACTCTACCGCCCGGACCCGGCGGTGATGGTTACGGTTGTAACCGCAATTTGTGCGATCGCTCACATTCCGTTAAGGTCGGGATGACCGTCCGTGCACATGCGGACGGCACGGCATCCGGGGATGGGATGCCACCGCCACCGGCGCGCCGGTGGAGCCTTACGACACGCCACCTTGGGGGATGCATGAAGTTCGCGCCTGTTGTGTTGTCGAGCCTGCTGTTCGTCGCGGCCCAGGCCGCCGCGCAGGCTCCGGTCGAGTGTCCGTCGCTGCCCGCCAGCAGCGGCCTGCAGTGGCAGGAGCAGGCACAAGCAGATTTCGTGGTGTGCCGTGCGGCCACCGCCGATGGCCGCGAAGTGCTGAGCCTGATGCTCAGCCAGCGCGATCCGGGCATTCCGCTCAGTCGTTCGCTTCGCCAGGAAAAGGGCAGCTTCGGCGGTGAATCGATGTACTGGTACCAGCCCGACCTGGGCGGCCAGCAGCCGCCAGGCTATGCCGAGCGGCGCATCACCGTGATCAAGCTAGACAAGGGCCGTTATGCGCAGATCGCGCTGTACCCGGGCAGCACCCAGGAACTGGGCAATCTGCAGCAGCTGGCGCAGGGCATGAGCCTGACCCCGTCGGCCGTAGCCGACGGACGCTGAGCGGGCACGGGGATGACTGCCTGGCAGCATTCCCGCACTTCAACATTGATCGGTAGCGCCGGGCCATGCCCGGCGAACGGGCGCTTGCGCGCGACGCGGGGAAAGCCGCCGGGCATGGCCCGGCGCTACCCCTCAGAAGCGGCCTTCCTGGAAATCGACGAAGGCCTGCATCAGTTCCTGCCGGGTGTTCATCACAAACGGGCCATGGCGCATGACCGGCTCGCGCAGCGGGCGACCCGCCACCAGGATCAAACGTGCGCCTTCGCGCCCGGCCGACAGGTGCAGCTGCTCGCCGCCGCCCAGCACCGCCAGTTCCTGGCGGGCCACGTCACGCGCGGCGTCCTGCTCACCCACCGCCACCCCGCCCTCGAACACGTAAGCGAAGGCGTTGTGCCCTTCCGGCAGCGTGTAGGTCCAGGCGCGGTCGGCCTCGAGGCTGATGTCCAGGTACACCGGATCGGTGGCCGGCTGGGCGATGGGGCCGGCCGTGCCATCGACGGTACCGGCGATCACCTTCACCTGCACGCCCTCGGCCGGCTGCACCACCGGAATGCGCTCGGGCGCGAACTCCTGGTACTTCGGGTCGGTCATCTTGTCGCGCGCCGGCAGGTTCACCCACAGCTGGAAGCCGCGCATCTGCCCGCTTTCCTGTTCCGGCATTTCCGAATGGACCAGGCCCCGGCCAGCGGTCATCCACTGCACGCTGCCCGGGGTCAGCAGGCCTTCGTTGCCGTGGTTGTCGCGATGGCGCATGCGCCCGTCCAGCATGTAGGTGACGGTCTCGAAGCCACGGTGCGGGTGCTCCGGGAAGCCGGCGATGTAGTCCTCGGCACGGTCGGTACCGAATTCGTCCAGCAGCAGGAACGGATCGAGGTCGGGCAGCGACGGGCCGCCGATGACACGGGTCAGCCGCACGCCGGCACCGTCGGAGGTGGGCATGCCACGGATGGTGCGCTGCACGCGGACCGGTTCGGGAAGGCTCATGGCGACTCCTGTTGGATGGATGCCAGTGAAGATGGACGCCGCACGCCGCAACGCCAATGGCCGGCGCCGCAACCGATTGTTCCATCGCTGGTGTTCGCCGCGCGTCATGTCCGCCGCGCGGCGGCGCCTGCGTTGTGTTCGACCAAAGTACTACCGCAGAAAGGTTCCGTAGCGATTGACCGTGCACAGGTCACGCGGGACCCTTTGAACATCTTTCCGGGAGAGAGCACCTCATGAAAGGGTTTTCCAAAATAGGCTGGGCGGCCCTCGCCCTGCTCGGCGCATTCTGTCTGGGCACCGTGGCCCTGCGCCGCGGCGAACACATCAATGCATTGTGGATCGTGGTCGCTGCGGTATCGCTTTACCTGGTGGCCTACCGCTTCTACAGCCTGTTCATCGCCGACAAGGTGATGCAGCTCGATCCGACCCGGGCCACCCCGGCGGTGATCAACAACGATGGCCTGGACTACGTCCCGACCAACAAGCACGTGCTGTTCGGCCATCACTTCGCCGCCATCGCCGGCGCAGGCCCGCTGGTCGGCCCGGTGCTGGCCGCGCAGATGGGCTACCTGCCCGGACTGCTGTGGCTGGTGGTGGGCGTGGTGCTGGCCGGCGCGGTGCAGGACTTCGTGGTCCTGTTCCTGTCCAGCCGACGCAACGGCCGTTCGCTGGGTGACCTGGTGCGAGAGGAAATGGGCCAGGTGCCCGGCACCATCGCCCTGTTCGGCGCCTTCCTGATCATGATCATCATCCTGGCGGTGCTGGCGATGGTGGTGGTCAAGGCACTGGCCGAGAGCCCGTGGGGCATGTTCACGGTGATCGCGACGATGCCCATCGCGATCCTGATGGGCGTGTACATGCGCTACATCCGCCCCGGCAAGATCGGTGAGATCTCGGTGGTCGGCCTGGTCCTGCTGCTGGCCGCGATCTGGTTCGGCGGCAAGGTGGCGGCGGACCCGACCTGGGGCCCGGCGTTCACCTTCACCGGCACCCAGATCACCTGGATGCTGATCGGCTACGGTTTCGTCGCCTCGGTGCTGCCGGTGTGGCTGCTGCTGGCCCCACGCGACTACCTGTCCACCTTCCTGAAGATCGGCACGATCATCGCCCTGGCCATCGGCATCCTGGTGGTCATGCCCGAGCTGAAGATGCCGGCACTGACCCAGTTCGCCGCCAGCGGCGACGGCCCGGTGTGGAAGGGCGGCATGTTCCCGTTCCTGTTCATCACCATCGCCTGCGGCGCGGTGTCCGGCTTCCATGCCCTGATCTCCTCGGGCACCACGCCCAAGCTGCTCGCCAATGAATCGCACATGCGCTACATCGGCTACGGCGGCATGCTGATGGAATCGTTCGTGGCAGTGATGGCGCTGGTGGCCGCCTCGATCATCGATCCGGGCATCTACTTCGCGATGAACAGCCCGGCGGCGGTGATCGGTCCGGACGTGGCATCGGCTGCGCACTACATCACCAACACCTGGGGCTTCACCATCAGTCCGGAACAGCTGACCGCCACGGCAGCGGCCATCGGTGAACCGACCATCCTGCACCGCGCCGGTGGCGCACCGACGCTTGCGGTGGGTATCGCGCAGATCCTGCACGAAGCGATCCCAAGCAGCAGCGACGCGATGATGGCCTTCTGGTACCACTTCGCGATCCTGTTCGAAGCGCTGTTCATCCTGACCGCAGTCGATGCCGGTACCCGTGCCGGTCGCTTCATGCTGCAGGACCTGCTGGGCAACTTCATCCCGGCGCTGAAGAAGACCGAATCGTGGACGGCCAACATCATCGGCACCGCCGGCTGCGTGGCGCTGTGGGGCTACCTGCTGTACACCGGCGTGGTCGATCCGTTCGGCGGCATCCAGACGCTGTGGCCGCTGTTCGGCATCTCCAACCAGATGCTGGCCGGTATCGCGCTGATGCTGGGCACGGTGGTGCTGTTCAAGATGAAGCGTGACCGCTACGCGTGGGTGACCGCGGTTCCGGCCGTGTGGCTGCTGATCTGCACCACCTACGCCGGCTTCATCAAGATCTTCGACAGCAACCCGGCGCAGGGCTTCCTGGCCCAGGCGCACAAGTACCAGGCGGCGATCGCCAGCGACACGATCACCGCGCCGGCCAAGTCGGTGGCGCAGATGCAGCAGATCGTGGTCAATGCCTACGTCAACACCAGCCTGACCGCGCTGTTCCTGCTGGTGGTGGGTGCGGTGCTGGTGTACTCGATCAAGACCATCCTCGCGGCGCGCCGCAATCCGCAGCGCAGCGACCGCGAGACCCCGTACGTGGCGCTGAAGCCGCACGAAATGGTGGATCTGTAATGAGCACGCAACTGGTTCCCGTCGGCCAGTACCAGACGCACCGCCGCATCTGGCGGCGCCTGGTGCAGACCGCACGGCTGTGCTGTGGGATTCCTGATTACGACAACTACGTCCGGCACATGCTGGAGAAGCATCCGGATCAGGAACCGATGGATTACAAGACGTTCTTCCGCGAGCGGCAGGAAGCGCGGTATGGCGGTCGCAACGGCGGCCGCTGCTGCTGAGGTTCCAGGTTCGATAGCTTCAGTAGATCCACGCCACGCGTGGATGAGACCTTCCAGCTGTCGAATTTGAGTGCGGGGTCAGATCCGTTTTCCAAAGGGAAACGGATCTGACCCCATTTTGCTTATCGCTATCTGACAGATTTCATCCACGCATGGCGTGGATCTACTGGCCGCCAGCCAACGGTCGAAGACGGGTGCGTCCGGTTACGGGGGACGTGAGCGCCATGGATGACCGGCCAGCGGCCGGCACCACCGCGGACGCCAGGCGCTCCCGGCCGAATTACTCAGCCGTTGGCCATCCACTTCAGGATCAAGCCGGTGACATAGGCCAGGCCGGTACCGGTGGCATAGCCCACCGTGCCCAGCAGCACGCCAACCGGTGCCAGCGAAGGATGGAATGCCGCCGCCACCACCGGGGCCGATGCCGCCGCACCGATGTTGCCCTGCGAGCCGATGGCGAAGAAGAACAGCGGCGCACGCAGCAGCTTGGCCACCACCCACAGCACCAGCACGTGCGTTGCCATCCAGATCGCGCCGAGCAGGAACAGCCACGGCCGGTCCAGAAGCGAGAGCAGATTCATCTGCATGCCGATGCAGGCGATCAGGAAATACAGGAACACCGTGCCCAAGCGCGAGGCGCCGGCGGCTTCCAGGCGGCGCGCGCGGGTGAAGCTCAGGCCCAGGCCCATCGCGGTGGACAGCAGGATGACCCAGACGAACGGGCTGTCCAGGCTGAACTGGCTGGCCCAGCTGACGTTGGCCTTGAACCAGCCCGCCAGCGGCGCCGCGATCGCATGGGCGAGACCGACGCCACCCAGCGCCACGCCGACGATGATCATCAGGTCGGTCATGCTGGGAATACGGGCGTTCTGTGCGTCGTAGGCGCTGATGCGCGCCTTCATCTCGTCGATGGCGCGGGTATCGGCGCCGTTGCGGGTATCGATCTGCTGCGCACGGTTGGCCAGGAACAGCAGGATGGCCATCCACAGGCTGGCGCAGGCCACGTCGACCACCGCGAACTGGCCGAAGGTGGTGGCGTCGGTGCCGAACACCTCACGCATGGCCACCATGTTGGCGCCCCCACCGATCCAGCTGCCGGCCAGCGCGGCCATGCCGGCCCAGGTATCACCGGCCACCGTTTCCGGGTGGATCAGCTTCATCACCTGGAAGGAGACGATGGCACCGAGCATGATGCCGGCGGTACCGGCGCAGAACACCACGAGCAGTTTCGGGCCGAGCTTGGCGATGCCCTTCAGGTCGATCGACAGGGTCAGCAGCACCAGCGCGGCCGGCAGCAGCACGTCGCGGGCCACCGGGTTGTACAGCGTAGTGTTGTGGCCATCGATGACACCGGTGGTGTTGTAGATGGCGGGGATGAAGTAGCACAGCAGCAGGGCCGGCACCCAGGCGAAGATTTTCTTCAGCAGCGGGGTCGGGCCACTGGCCGCCCAGAAGATCAGGGCAAGGGTGGCGGCAATCAGGCCGAGGCCCACGATGTCGTTGCTGATCAGGGCAGTAGCGGGTTCGGTCGGCATGGGATCCTCTGTCGATCGAAAGAGCGGAAAAAAAACGCCGCAGGATGCGGCACTGCCCGAGGTTAACATCGCCTTCACGCCGGGTCATGCTGCGCTGCTTGCCGCGGCCCCACGACCTGCGCAGAATTGCCCCATTCCCGACGCCCTATCGCCACCGGCACATCGCCATCGGAGCAGGTCATGCAACTGGGTGCTTTCTCGGTCAGCCTGTCAGTAAAGGATCTGGCGGCCTCGCGCGGGTTCTACGAAGCGCTGGGCTTCGTGGTGACCGGCGGTGATGCCGCACGCAACTGGCTGGTTCTGCGCAATGGCGGCATCGTCATCGGCCTGTTCCAGGGCATCTTCGAAGGCAACCTGCTGACCTTCAACCCGGGCTGGGACCAGTTCCGGCAGGAGCTGGGCACGTTCCAGGATGTGCGCGAACTGCAGGAGGCGCTGGATGCGCAGGGCATCGAACTGACCACGCGCACGGATCCGGACGGACAGGGCACGGGGTATCTGCAGCTGGCCGATCCCGACGGCAACGTGATCCTGATCGACCAGCACGTGGAGCGCCCGAAGGCGCGGTGATTGCTCGGGCAGGCGTCGATGTTGATCGACGGAAAGCATGCCAACCAAGGTTGGCATCTACCAGGACGGTCGGTCAGCAGGGACGCGATGCGCCGAAATCGAGGGTGACCAGGGTGCCGCGCGGCTCGACGGGTTGCAGGTGCAGGGTCCAGCGCAGGTGCTCGCACAGGCGTGCGATCAGGTCCAGGCCGATGCCACCGCGGTCGGCGCGTTCTCCACGGGCCATGCGCGCGTGGATGGCGGCAATCTCTTCCGGTGCCATGCCATGGCCCGGGTCCTGCAGGGTCAGTACCGCCTGCGGGGTCAGCCGCAGTTCGATATGGCCCCGCCCGCTGTTCTCGATGGCATTGCGCAGCAGGTTGCCGATCGCGGCCTGCACCACCGCCAACGGCGCGACGATATCCACCGGTGCGGCCTGGATGCCGATGCTCAGGTCCTTGTCACCCAGCAGGTGGCGATGGTCATCGACAATCTCCGGCAGCAGCTGGTCCAGCGCGATGCGCTCGGCGCGCGCGGCCAGCCGGGCCGGATCGCGGGCCAGCACCAGCAGCAGTTCGATCAGCTGCTCCACGCCCTGCGCCGTGCGCAGTACGCGCTGCATCTGCTGGCGCGCGCGTTCGGGCAGGCCCGGCTGCTCCAGCGCCAGTTCGGCGGCACCGGTCATCACCGCGATCGGCGTGCGCAGCTCGTGGCTGGCCGTACTGATGAACACCCGCTCGCGCTCGACGAACTGCTCGTTGCGGTCCAGGTAATCGTTGAGCGCGTCGGCGATCGTGTGCAGTTCCGAACTGCCGCGCGGATCGACATCGATGCGCTGGCCCTGCTCGCCCGGCCGCAGCGCACCGATGTGCTGGGCCAGCAGGCTCAGCGGGCGCACGACGCGTTCCATGCCGAACGAGGCCATCAGCACGGTGACGAACACCATGATGATGCCGGCCAGCATCACCCAGCGCGTGGCGAACTGTTCCAGGTCGTGGAAGTCGGAGATGTCCAGCGCCAGGGCGACCCGCCCCATCGCGCCGGTATCGCGCACCATCACTGCGGTTTCGCGCTCGCCGACCATCACCCCGTCATGCAGGCCCGGATGCAGGTCGCGCAGGGTTTCAGGCAGGTCCGCTTCGTCGAAACGGTACAGGCTGAGGGTATCCGAGTCCTGCCAGTGGTACTGCGGCTCGTGCTCGGTGTGCTCGACGATGCTGTCCAGTTCGGAGTTGAGCAACGCGCGCCAGGCCGCATGCTCGGCATGTTCGTGCACGTAGTTGCCCACGCTGAACACCGCCAGCGAGATCAGCGCCAGGTAGCCCAGCAGCCAGCCGATCACCCGCCGGTACAGCGGTCCCGGCTTAGGCGCTTTCTTCATCGCATCCACTGCCTGCACTGCCACTGGCTGCCAACCGGTAGCCGACGCGCGGCAGGGTATAAATCAGCTTGTCGTTGAAGGGGCCATCCACGCTGCGGCGCAGTTCGTAGACGTGTGAACGCAGCAGGTCGCCATCCGGCGGCTCGTCGCCCCACAGGGCGAATTCCAGCTGCTGGCGGGTGACCGCGCCGGGGCTGGCCCGCATCAGCACTTCCAGCAGCTTGCGGCAGGCCGGGTAGAGATGCAGCGCCCGGCCGCCACGCTGGGCTTCCAGGGTCGCCAGGTCCAGCACCAGGTCGGCCACCTGCAGGCGCTTGCGCGGGTTGCGCCCCCGCGCGCGCGTCAGCAGGGCCTCCAGCCGAACCTCCAGCTCGGGCAGGGCGAAGGGCTTGGTCAGGTAGTCGTCCGCACCGGCGCGGAAGCCGGCAATCTTGTCCGGCAGCTCGTCGCGGGCGGTCAGCATGATCACCGGCACTTCCGAGCGCTGGTCCGTACGCAGGCGGCGCAGCACTTCCGGCCCTTCCATGCGCGGCAGCATCCAGTCCAGGATGACCGCGTCGTAGGGGTGGCTGGCAGCCAGGTGCAGGCCGGTGATGCCGTCGGGGGCCACGTCGAGGACGTGCCCGCGCGACTCGAAATAGTCGAACAGGTTGGCCACCAACTGGCGGTTGTCCTCGATCACCAACAGGCGCATGCGCAGAATGTCCACATAAGTTCGTACCATGGTAGCGCTGACCATGTCGGAATGCGGTCGCCCTGCGCCCGTTTCCGACGCCTCTCCCACTTCCTGTTTCCGACAATGGCCGTTTCGCTCCCGGAGCCCGCTGTGCCCGTAGCCCTGCCCCGCCGCTGGTTCCTGCCCCTGCTTTGGGTGCTGATGATCGTCTCGTTGGGCGCCGGCATCGGCATGCGCCAGCCGCAGCCGCCGGACGAGCCGCGCTTCGTGCTGGCCGCGCGGGCCATGGTCGACAGCGGGGAATGGCTGCTGCCGCACCGCGGCAGCGAGCTCTACGCGGAAAAGCCGCCGGTGTTCATGTGGCTGCAGGCCGTCGCCCACCAGGTGGTCGGCAGCTGGCAGTGGTCGTTCCTGCTGCCCTCGCTGCTGGCGGCCCTGCTCAGCCTGTGGCTGGTCTCGGACCTGGCGCGACGGCTGTGGTCGCCACGGCATTCCCTGTACGCGATGGCGGCGCTGTTCTGCACGCTGCAGTTCGGGCTGATGGCCAAGCGCGCACAGATCGACATGGTGCTGGTGGCGATGACCACCGTGGCCCTGTGGGGCCTGCTGCGCCACCTCGGTGAACGCCGCAACCTGCCGGCGCTGTGGCTGGCCGGCTTTGCCGCCGGCCTGGGTACCGTGACCAAGGGCGTGGGCTTCCTGCCGTTGCTGATGGTGCTGCCCTGGTTCGGCTGGTGGCTGTACCAGCGCCGCCGCGGGCAGGCCGTGTCCGGACCACACCCGGCCACCCTGCTGTGGCTGTTGCCGGCCTTCCTGCTGGGCACGGCGGTGTGGCTGGCGCCGCTGGGCTGGGCCCTGCTGCACGAACCCAGCGCATCGCTGCAGTCGTATGCGCACGAGCTGCTGTTCAAGCAGACCGGCACCCGTTACGCCAACGCCTGGCACCACCGCCAACCGGTCTGGTACTACCTGCAGGTGATCCTGACGCTGTGGCTGCCCGGCAGCCTGTTGCTGCCGCTGCTGGCCAAGCCTTGGGGGCGCCGCCTGCGCCGCGGCGACCGCCGGCAGTGGCTGCTGCTGGGCTGGGCGCTGCTGGTGCTGCTGTTCTTCAGCGCCAGCCCGGGCAAGCGCGAGGTCTACGTGCTGCCGATGCTGCCGGCGATGGCCCTGGCCGTGGCGGCGCTGCTGCCGGCCCTGCTGCGCCGCCTGTGCGTGCGCCGCTACCTGTTCGGCTACAGCCTGGTGCTGATACTGGCCACCGGCACACTGGGGGTGATGATGATGACCGACAGCCACTGGGTGCAGGCCCAGCTGGCGCGACGGGCGATGCCTGATTCGCTGCTGCCGGTGCTGGGCAATGGCCTGCTGGTCTTCGCCATTGCCGTGGCCACGCTGGCGGTCTGGCTGCGGGTGCGTCGTGCGGCACTGCTGGTGCTGCTGACCCACGGCATGCTGTGGATGCTGTACGGGCTGGTGCTGATGCCCACGCTGGATCCCTACGCTTCGGCTTCTGCGCTGATGCAGCGGGTCGGCAAGCGGATCGGTCCGGATGCCGAGCTGGCCTTGGTGGCCTGGCGCGAACAGAACCTGCTGCAGGCCGACCGGCCGGTGCGTGAGTTCGGCTTCAAGCGCCCCTGGGCCGAGCAGTGGCACGATGCCGGCCCGTGGCTGGCCGAGGCTCCGGAAAAGCGCTGGGTGCTGGTGCTGGACAAGGCCATGAGCCCCTGCGTGGATCCGGCCCAGGTGATCGACATCGGCATCGCCAACCGGAACCGTTGGCAGCTGCTGCCGGGCAGTGCCTGGGACGCCACCTGCCATGCCGAACGTGCCGGTGCATCGGAAGAAGAAGACTGAACGATGGCTCGCGCCGGGGGTGCGTTAACCGGGCGCGAACGGGTGTACGACCCTTCTCCGACATGACGGCGACGAGCATGGCTGCGGATTCCTGCCACGGCCGCTTCCCGCATGCCCGCTCGTCCCCTTGTCCCGGCTTTTGCCTTCACCCCTTCGTGGCTGGGATCGCGTTTCGCACTGACGCACCTGCTGCTGCCGTTGGCCGTCGGCGTTCCGCTGTTCGTCCTGTTGATGGGCTTTGGCGGTGACCAGTGGGTGGCCGACCACCTGTTCCGCCTGGAGGGCGGCCACTGGGCACTGCAGGATGCCTGGCTGACCCGCGCGGTCGTGCACAAGGGCGGCAAGTGGCTGAGCACGGCGGCGGCCCTGGTGGCGATCCTGCTGTGCTTCCACCACTGGCGTCGCGGCCGCGACCGCACCCTGCGCTGGGCGCTGCTTTATGTGGTGGTGGCGATGGCGCTGGCCACCGGCCTGATCTCGCTGCTCAAGGCGCTGGTGCCGATGGATTGCCCCTGGGACCTGCTGCGCTATGGCGGCCATGAGTCCTTCATCGGCCTGCTGGCCAGCCGCCCCGAGGGCATGCCTGCGCGTGCCTGTTTCCCGGCCGGCCATGCCAGCGCCGGCTACGCCTGGCTGTGCCTGTACTTCTCCGCCCTGCTCTGGCGCCCGGCGTGGCGCTGGGCGGGGCTGTGGATCGGCCTCGGCAGCGGACTGGTGTTCGGCATCAGCCAGCAGCTGCGCGGCGCCCATTTTCTTTCGCATGACGTTGCCACGGCCTTGCTATGTTGGCTGCTGTCGCTCGGCCTGTTCCTGATCACGGAGCGGCTGCTGGCCCGGCGCACGCTGGAACGTCCGACCCGCCAGGAGGCACGTGCATGAATGCATCGGTCCATCGTTCGCTGCGCCTGCCGGCACTGGCCAGCCTTCATCGCTGGCGCCCGCAGCTGTCCACCGAAGCGCTGATCGCGCTGACCAGCCTGTTCTTCGCCGTGGCCGGCAACGGCCTGTTCTGGCACAGCGCCATGGCCAGCCATCCCGGCAGCCTGCGCTACGCGCTGTCGCTGTTCCTGCTGCTGCTCGGCGCGCACGGCGTGCTGCTGGGCATCCTCGTCTGGCGGTGGAATGCCAAGGTCGTGACCAGCGTGCTGCTGCTGGTGACCGCCTTTGCCGCGCACTACATGAGCCAGTTCCACATCTACCTCGATGCGGACATGCTGCGCAACGTGCTGGCCACCGACCCGAAGGAAAGCCGCGAGCTGATGACGGCCTCGCTGGTCTGGCCAGTGCTGCTTCTGGCGGTGCTGCCGATGGTGCTGCTGTGGCGGGTGGAACTGCGTCGCCGCAGCTGGGGCCGCACGCTGCTGTGGCGCGTGGGCTTCCTGCTGGTGGCGGCGGTCACTGCCGTGGGTGGCGCGCTCATTTCTTTCCAGGATGTCTCGGCGCTGATGCGCAACCAGCGCGAAGTCCGCTATCTGGCCACCCCGGCCAACGTGCTGCTGGGCCTGCCGCGTGCGCTGCGCAGCGACAACCCGGTGCAGCGCGCGCCGAAGCTGCCGATCGGCACCGATGCCAAGGCCACCCCTCGCGCACCGACCAGCAAGCCGCGGCTGCTGGTGATCGTGATGGGCGAAACCGTGCGTGCGCAGAACTGGGGCCTCAACGGCGGGCGCAACACCACCCCGGAACTGGCGCAGGCACCGGTGATCAATTTCCCGGACATGCATTCGTGCGGCACCAGCACCGAAGTCTCGCTGCCCTGCATGTACTCGCCCTGGGGCCGCCACGAGTACGACGAGAAGAAGATCCGCGCGCACCAGTCGCTGCTGCACGTGCTGAACCGCGCCGGCGTCACGCCGCTGTGGCGTGACAATCAGTCCGGCTGCAAGGGCGTCTGCGAAGGTCTTGATTTCCAGTCGCTGTCCGACGCGACCACGCCCGGCCTGTGTGCCGATGGCCGCTGCATGGATGAGATTCTGCTGCAGGACCTGGCCACGCAGGTGCGTGCCAAGCCGGGCGATCGGGTGGTGGTGCTGCACCAGTTGGGAAACCACGGCCCGGCCTACTTCGAGCGCTACCCAGCCGCCTTCGCGCGCTTCAAGCCGACCTGCGACACGCGTGACATCGGCCGCTGTTCGCGCGAGGAGATCGTCAACAGCTACGACAACGCGGTGCTCTACACCGACCACTTCCTGAGCAAGACAATCGGCACGCTTCAGGGCCTGCAGGACTACGACACGGCCATGATCTATCTGTCCGACCACGGTGAGTCGCTGGGTGAGAAGGGCCTGTTCCTGCACGGCGTACCGTATGCGATCGCCCCGGCTGAGCAGACCAGCGTGCCGATGACGATGTGGTTCTCGCCGGGCTTCGCCCGCAGCCGCGGGCTGGACCTGCAGTGCCTGCGCAAGCGTTCGGCGGCGTACACCGACCACGACAACCTGTTCCCGTCGGTGTTGGGGCTGATGCAGGTGAAGACAGCACTGTACGAACGCGACCGCGACCTCTTCGCCGGCTGCGAGAGCTGAGGGGTGGTGTGTTCTGGCAGGGCTTGCAGCCCTGCACCTGCGGTAGTGCCGGCCGCTGGCCGGCAACCTCAACAGCAAGAGCTGGCTTTCCGTGGGTTGGCGGGGTGGGTCCGGTTGAGGGGGACGGTGCAAGTACGTCCATGTAAGCTCGGTCGCCGCATCCATGCGGCTCACGCCCCCTCAACCGGACCCACCCCGCCTTCGACAGACTTCCGCGATCTGTCGGAACCTGCTGCTGATGGTGGGTGCCGACCGTTGGTCGGCACGGGGTTGGATATCGATGTCTGACAGATGTGTCGACCAACGGTCGACACCTACCAACAGCCGCGTGTCCCAGTAGATCCACGCCATGCGTGGATGATTTATTCGATATCCCACAGATGTGCCGACCAACGGTCGGCACCCACCAACAGCAGGTTCCAACAGCCGCGTGAACCTGTCGAAGGCGGGGCACTGTGGGTTTGCGGGGTATGAGCCGCATGGGCCCGAGGCATGCCTCGGGCGGGTTGGGCAGGACGCCCAACCCCGGTCTTGCCGTGTGCGCAGGACAGCGCACACGAGCAAGCGGCGACCAAGCCCCCATGGATGGGTTTACGGCGTCCCCGCA
>Ga0209676_1000116_pt1 | contig 203383 bp, 180 predicted proteins | sample AraplaCvi_mLB_r2_FD_184282 | JGI IMG/M metagenome (GOLD analysis project Ga0209676, IMG submission 184282) | Arabidopsis root microbial communities from North Carolina, USA - plate scrape MF_Cvi_mLB_r2 (SPAdes) (version 2) | ecosystem: Host-associated > Plants > Roots > Endosphere | place... | reverse complement strand
GCCCCCATTTTTGAAGTAATCGTCATTTTACTGGGTCCGAAAACCAGCGCCGCGGTGATCATACCAGGCCCCAGCGTTCCGAGCCATCTGAGAAATTTATCTTTTGAGCTTTCCAAGGGTAAAGGGTTTGGTTGTAATTGAATTCAGGATTAAAAAGAATTTACGGGCACGTGCCCGTAAAGGTAGAAACAAATTCCCAAATTCCACTTTTTGAGAATTTATATCCATAAAATTTTGCGATTTTTCTATCTGTTGACTTTTTAGAGATACCACTCTCCGTTTTACAATATATTATTTGAAGTGCTCGATAAATACAGCATTGACACAGTTGGCCCCAAAAAACAGCAAGCTCTTTAGGTATTTTGAGCTCTGCTGTATATCTGTTATGTGGTTGGAACACCTGTTTCCTTTGTCCCAATAGATCAATTACCGGCGGAAGGCATGTTTGGAACATAATCGTCAATACCGAAAAAAGGTCGAGCACCACGATTTTATGCCCAATGCCCAGTCGACGTAAATTCCGGCCGGATCAACCGGCATGCAAAAAGGTTATTAAAAACCAAAACCCTCTTTATTCCTCTTGCGTACCGCCTCCTCGGTTTTGGGCACGAGCACATCCAGGTTGAAGTTTAGAACATCGTCTTGAAGTTCATCAATGAATGGGCGGAAGCTCTTATTATATTCTATGAAGGCCATTTCAAAATCACCATCATGCTTTTGGAAAGCATCTGCCAAAGCTGCCGCTCCATCGATTGCAAGCGAGCCGCCCCTACCAGCGGCCGGGGAAGCACAGTATCCGGCATCACCGACTAACGCGACGCGACCTTTGGTCCAAGACGGCATTTTCATTTGACACAGTTTGTCGAAGTAGAATGTGTCTGACCTTTTCAATTCTTCCAGTAATTCCGGAACACGCCAGCCGGTTCCTTCAAACTGGTTCAGGATGATGTCACGCTGTTGTTCTTCATTACGATAATCGTAGGGTATCTCATGCTCCGAAAAAAAGCAAAGAACGATGTCTGTCTTGTTGTTATAGGCATTCAACATGACTGATTTGCCCGGTTCACTATACAAATTGATCGTATTTTCCCGGATCAAAAGCCTGTTGACGATGGTAATGGAGAAATAGGTCTGAAGAAAACGCGAGAATTGGTTTTCCTCTCCGAACCAATACCTGCGGACGGCCGAATGAATGCCGTCACAGCCAAATACCAGATCGAAAAGCTGAGTGGGAGCATTTTTAAACGAAACTTCGATATGGTCTTTCATCTCCGTCAGACCGGTGATACTATCGTCAAACACAAAATTCACATCCTTGTTGACGGCTTCATACATCATATTGAGAAGAACGTCGCGCTCGATTTCGTATTCGACAGTGCCATGTTCTTCCTGTCTTTTTTGAATGTAGTCCAATCTTTCCGTTTGGTCTTCAGCGTTCTTAAACTCCATGACCTCCATCGTGATTTTATTGGCCTCGATCTGGTCAAACAACCCCATGCGTTTTACGATCTGAATGGTGTTGCCGAGAATATTTACTGGTGTACCCCCTTTTTTCAGGTTTTTCCCAAGCTCGATCACCGTTACATCATAACCAGCCTTGCTCATCCAGTACGCGGTGGAAAGTCCGGCGAAACTGGCACCTGATACGAGCACTTTCTTACTATCTGTCATTTTCATTTTTATACGTGTTTTTGTTTACGCAAAGCAACAGCGTATGTAGAAGGACAGGTAGGGCTAACCAGTGTAAGGCTTGGACGAATCGAGGTTTTTTCTGCGAAAGTTTGTCGGTGCTATTCCGGCCACTTGGGTAAATAGCCTTGAAAAATATGGGTAATCGTCATAGCCAAGTATTGTGGCAATCTCTTTGAGCGAGTGATCGGAGTGGTAGAGCAGGCGCTTCGCTTCCAGAACAACACGTTGCTGTATCTGATGGGTAACAGAAAAGCCCGTAGTTTTTCTTACGCACTCATTTAGGTAAGGGGCTGATAGATTGAGTATACGGGCATAGCCCGTCGGGCGTTTGAGTTGGGAAAACTCGCGTTCCAATATTTCCCTGAATGCATTGGTGACTTGCTCGCTCCGGGACTGTTTGTCCGACTGCTTGGATTGCCCTGTAAATAGCGAAATAGCAAATGCAATCAAGGCATTGCAGCTATCCTTCATTAAGGGGAAATACAGTTGGATATCTCTTCGCTCGTAGAATTTAAGACACAGCGATATTGCCTCGGAAACCAGGGAATGAGTTTCCTGCCCCAACGCCAGGGGAGGCGCCGGCGTAATATCTTTCAACATTTTAAGATACTCCTGCCTAAGGTGCTCGTTATTGATTGCCCATGCGACTACTGTCACATTTTCAAAGGCTATGACACGATGTACCTGGTCGGGGTGCATATAGATGAGCGAAGGGGACTGAATCGAATGCCTGGTAAAATCGATTTCGATAGTAACGCTTCCTCTTTCCAGCAAGAAAAAGGAATTTCGATCGTGTCTTTCTGGCTGATTCCATTCCTGCAAATTGGGCAAGTCCTTAAAAGATATTCTTTCAATGATAATACCTAGGTCAAACTCTCCGCCAAAATTATTTACAGGGATTGATTTGGGCTTTTTGCGCATCGCTCTGTCATTCTCACTAAAGATAAGTGCCGATACCGGATTTTTCATCCGAACGTTTCAATATTCTGCTAAGGCGAAGAAACCACGACAGAACGTAGAGAAGTTTGGCCGGAAATTGATCATCCGAAAATCTCATCCTCATTACTGCCGGAAGCCACAAAAGCACCGGCAGAGACCAGTGCTTTTGTGCAAAAAAGAGTGTAGATTTTGTAACTATCTGATTGTCATCCTTATTTGTGCGCCCTACGGTACAAAAGCCGAACCATTTGCTGGAAGATTTGAGGAAGCTCGCTCGCGCTATTTAATGACAAATAAGTCCCCAAGCATATCGGACGATTAGCACAACTATACGAGTAATTAGGTCGACTATCAGTTCTTGTCTGAGACAGCAGTAGAAAATACCAGGTGATAGAAAATTTGAGGTCATTTGAAAGTGCCCACGTCAATCACTGTTATTGAAAACTCAATCCGGTGCAGATCCTACCCTTGCCTGGCCACTGTGTACTCCAATTACTACAGTCTATTTAGATCAATAATTACACTTGACCGATAGTCGGTAACACGCCATTTCTCAGTTTGCAAGTCCTATAAGCTCGCGGGTAGTCGAACGCCCATTTTAGGCCTCTCAAAAACTGGCGTAGCTATCGGTTCGAGTTTTCGTTCTCAACTCTCCTCCTCAGCCAGATAGTGCGGCTTCAATGCCGGATAGTAGTCTTCAAATGAAGGCAGGGCCTTGCCTGCTCGCGCGGCGACCAGCATATCCGGGTAGTACTCCCAGCCTGGCCTGAGGGATTTGTCCTTTGCAGCAGTTTCAAAAGGATGTACACCCAACTATTTACCAGAATTCATAGCCATTGAAAGTACCAAACCAAACACCTAACTCGCTTGCCTGTTGAGCTTCATAATAAAATCTCTTTCAAGGCATCACCTGCATCGATAAACAGTCGTCCAGGCGAATCACAGGTTGCTGCGCAATCGCCTTAAAAATTCGGTTATTTCGCCAGCCAACATTTCTGGCTCTTCCCATGCGGAGAAATGCCCTCCCCTGGGCATTTCAGACCAGCGAACAATGTTATAAAATCTATCTGCAAAACTTCTTGGAGCAGGTAGGATGTCTTTGGGAAATATAGCAACACCGGTCGGAACATCGACCTTCCCTGTCATCTGCGGTGGGGTTTGATCCTCATCAAAATAAGGGGTAAAGGACGAACGGATGGTCTGGGTGACCCAGTAGAGGGTAAGGTTGGTTAGCAATTCGTCCTTTGTGAAGCTGTTTTCCAGATTCCCGTCGCAATCGCTCCATCGGTAAAACTTTTCAAGTATCCAGCCAGCTAATCCGACCGGCGAGTCATTCAGCCCGTAAGCCAGCGACTGTGGTTTAGTGGATTGCTCGATTGCATAACCCCCATCGGTAAGCTGCCAATTTTGCCCGTCCTGCAGATACTGTTTCTCGTCAGCGGACAAATCATCGGGTTGAACAGCAAAAAGGTGCCAATACGGGATGTCCAGTAGGTGAATCCCAATTAGCGAATTGGGAACTGTCATCCCCAGACGCTCCACCAGCCCACTCCCAACGTCTCCTCCATGGGCCGCATAGCGGGAATAACCTAGTGTCACTGTCATCAGCTTATGGAGAAGGCGGCTGGTAGTGTCAATGAATGATATTTTCTCTGATGGCCGGTCAGAAAACCCAAAACCCGGAAGGCTGGGAATAATCACATCGAAGGCGTCTTGCGAGCTTCCTCCATAAGCCACCGGATCGGTCAGAAGCGGTATCAGTTTTTGAAAGCGCAAAAAAGAATCCGGCCAGCCGTGGCACAGCAACAGCGGCATCGGCTTAACTCCTTTTCCCTTGTGGTGAATAAAATGAAGGTTGAACCCGTCAATTTGGGTGGTAAACTGTGTTAGTTTGTTCAATTCGTGCTGCTGGTCGAACCAATCGAAGCTATTTTGCCAATAGTCTGCTATTTCTTTCAGATAGCTCATGTCAGTTCCCAGGTGCCAGCCGGACAAATGCAAGCTGTCTGGCCATCGTGTGTTCGAAAGACGTTGATTCAAGTCTTCGATAATTTGCCTGGGTATGTTGATTTTAAATGGTTGCATTGCAGTCATTGTTTGTTGATCAACAAATGGCTAAAAAATGCCTGCCAGTGAACCTTTCGCGTTTCGGAAACTTATGCCGGCATAACTGCATTTCCCGCGATGTTAATCGCAACCCTATATAATGTTACCAGGCGCTAATGCTTGCAATGCTTATGCGAAAATTCACATGTGCGGCCAACGGCCTGCTATTATATCAATGATGTTAAAAGAATGGGAGCATTAGCGTGTCCAGCATCTGCTCACAATATGATTGTTGCTCATGAATCCGGATATCAAACCTATCCAAAAGGCCTATGATATTTCGGCTTGAAAATGACGCGTTTTTAATCCGGTTGAGCCCTGGATCGATGGCAAAGTTATATGCCGATTCAAAATCAGCCTCGTCCAATATGGACTTGGCAAACCTTGCAGCTGAAAGATCGCAGTTGGCAAAAGAAGATCCCGTCAGATCGGCTTCGGCGAAGTCAACATTGCGCAGGAAGCAACTATTGAATCTGGTCGTCGCAATGCACGTCCGGGCGAAACTGGAATAATCTAAAACGCATCGGGAAAACGCAAAGGACAACATGGAAGCATTACACTTTGAAAATTCGACACCAACGATTGCACATTCATCAAACACCGCATCGCGAAAGCCGGTATTCAGAACATCGACAAGATACAGCTCGCAACGTGTAAATTGGCAATCGATAAAGTTACAGCCGCTGAAATCCGACCTTTCGAACCGGCAACGCCGGAACACGCAGTTGAAAAACCGGCGCTCTCTAAAATCTGATTTCACATCCGTGATATCAGAAAAGCACTCATTGTGATATGGCTCATCGGGATATTGATACATATTCATATCGGGAATGTCTTCCAAAGCCCTTTTGACTTTCATCGCTTGAAATCCCATTTCAAGCCAACGGATGCATAGGGAGATGCCGAAAAGTAGTAATCATTGTTAGAGGCAAACATCCCCTTTAAGGTTCTGTCGCTGTATGCGGCCGGGCGGTACAGGTTCAGGCCGACCATGGCGGACACCGTCAGGCCCGTTTTACCGAGCTTCACTTCCGGACGCAATCCGGTGATAATATACTGGTGGGAGAATATAACATCTTTACCCTCCCTTTCGAGCAGGGCCATTTGCCCGTTCATTTCCAATGCCCATGAAAGTTTCAGATGCTCATTCAACTTGTAACTGGCTGCCACGTCCAAGCCATCAATCAATTCAGCGCTTACATTGAACTTCCCGCGGTGTTTCCAGTTCACATACACGGCCGGAAATACCATCGGATAACCCAGCGAGCTGTTCAGCGCCAGACCGCCTCCCACGGCCAAGTTTGGTTTCAAATGGCGGATAAAAACAACGCCGGCACTTCCGAGTACGTTCTTAAGTCTGATTTTTGAAAAATCGGTCGATGGAGTGAATACACCCATGCCCACACTCGCCCTGACAGACCATTTCTCGTTGAGCGGCCGCAGGTGATAAATGCCCAATTGCAGGTTCATGATCTCGGAAACCATCTCGCCTGTAAATTGCTCATTGCTCAGGGACGCGTAAGCGCCGCTGATGCCTACGCCCCAGACGATTGGGCGATTGTGTTCATTGATTTTGGTTGACAGCGGAACATTTACCGAGCCCTGGTATATAATGGAAGACCCTTTGCTATCACCGATCTTTTCTTTCGGCTTATCTCCGTTTGGCAAAAACCAGTAACCTGAATTACCGATGAGCTCCGTCTTAAAGGAGATTTGTTGCGCATTTGCTTCCAGGCAAAGCAAGGATCCGAGCATTGCTGCGAAAAATGGTGTTGATTTCATGACTTAGACCTAACTGGCGTTTGAATTGTTTCATTTCTCAGCAAATGTGAGCCGAACGATGCAACACCAAAAGTCAAAAACCACCAGGTTCAGAATGGGCAAGTTGAAGTGCAGAATACTGGAAATGGAATTTCGAATGCCGGCTGTTAGCTATTCAAGAACGCCGTCCATCCATTTAAGAAAGTCGGGCACACGCACGCGGCTCACAAGCACTTCATGCGGGCATGCCGGTGAAAAGGAAAGCTGCAAGCGGCTGTTGAAGTATTTGATGACATTGTCGATCGCTTTAACATTTCCAATGCAGTTTCGCGAGACACGGAAAAACAACTGATGATCGAGCTGCTGTTCAATCTGATCCAGGGTATAATTGACAATGTAGCGTTTGTCATTGAACGAATGCAGAAACACTACGCCGTCTTCGCTGTAAAAATGAGCGATATCGGTTGTTTCGATATAATGATAATTTTCTCCTTTTGAGATCAGGAAACGGTTCTTCGTACTGGCCGGCAACAGGTATTTGAAGCTGCTTGAATCTGATTGAAATGAATGGTTATGGAAGATATGCTCGAATTTAACGAGTGCCGATTCCAGCTCACTTTCTTCAAAAGGTTTCAGCAGGTAGTCGATGCTATTTAGCTTGAATGCCCTGATCGCATGTTCATCATAAGCAGTCGTGAATATAACCGGAGTTTTCACCTCAACGTGGTTGAATATCTCAAAACAACTGCCATCGGCAAGCCTGATATCCAATAATATCAAATCAACTTTTCCTGTTTTTAGGAAGGTTATAGTTTCAATGACACTCTTGGTCCGTTTCTCCAAAATGTAACCCGGACGCAATGCAGTCATCATGCGTTTCAACTCTTCGGCGGCAAACCGTTCGTCTTCTACGATCAGGTATTTCATGGCTCGATATAGGGGACTTTCACGATGAATTGATTGCCGGTATGCTCCACGACAATTTCCTTGCCATATAGCTGATACTGCTTCTTCAGGTATTTTAATCCGATACCGCTTTTGTCTGCGTTGTTGGATGGCTGCACCTGATTCTCTACGGTAACGTATTCTTTTCCAATGGTAAGTTGAATATCCAAAGGCGCTTCCTCGGTAGCAACATTGTGCTTGAACACATTCTCCAACAGTAGCTGCATGGTAAGCGGAACAATCTTATTTCTTTCGAATCCCCCAGGTTTATGAGCCTTAAAAGTGAAAGCATTTTCAAACCGCATCTGCATCAGGAAAATATACGAGTCAAGTGCTTCCATTTCTTCTTCAATCGTCACGGCAGATTGCTGGTTCAGTGAAAGCACGTACCGGTAAGTTCTGGAAAGCGCCTTGGTAAACTTATTGGCATTCTGCGGGTTTAGGTATATGAGCGATGAGAGCACATTGAGTGAATTGAACAAAAAATGTGGGTTGATCTGTGCCTTTAATGTCTCATGCTGAAACAACAGGACTTCACGCTTCGCCTTTTCAGAGTCTGCGATCGCCTTTTGTTCGGACCGGAAATAATGTATCAATTCAAAGACGAGCAGTATAGGCCCATTGGTGAGCATTCCCAAGGCAAATTTGGTCGCTAACGGGGGTAGTCCCGCCGGGGGTACCAGAAGTATATTGTATAAAACAAAATCGAAAACCCATAGCAGCACAAGACATATCAAAGTCAGCCCTGCCAGGTCGGCGATGATGCGGTACAATATGTTTTTAGAATGTGGAGCGTGTTTATTTAGGAATAGCAACAAGTTGTAATCCGCCACACACATCGTGAGAACCACAACATAATGGGTCGTTAACTGGATGGCAAACTTTTCCCACAAATCATCCTGCATGACGATGTTGCTCAGCAGCATTTGGCATAATGCATACAGCAGCGAAGAAAAGATAAAAATGAAAATATGCTTTACGTTGAAACCGCTTATTTGACTCGCCATCAGTGTCGTAATCAATGAAGGCTGAAAAGTAAAAGATTACCGGCAAATCATTGGTCAATCGTCCTGGTTTTCCCGATGAAGTTCATTATTTGATGGATGAATTTGACTTGCTTCCCCTGGATTCGGACGCATTTGGTAGGAACCATTGAAGAGGCCGACGCAGACGAAATCCGTGCGCTTGATGCCTCTCTTGCGAATCTTCCTTGGCAACCTAAGCCTGCCGTGGGTACGCCAGGCCTACGCGGAGCGCCTGGCCACGTGGGAAGCGTGGGAAGAAGTGTCCAATGCCGCACAAGCAACTCTGCCTGAGGAACTCGCCGACAGCAAAAACGCTTAACAATGCAACCATGCCGACCGGCGGCGTTTGTCGTCGGTCGACGTTAAAGATTTCTACCGATGAAAAAGGAAGATACCAGTCCGAAAAGAATAGCGTCGCTGGCCGATGCGCATCGATGGGCTTATCGCGACAGAAGACTTTGAGCATGTTAAATCGAACATCGAACCGCTCGACTCAACGAAGGCATCGATCTTATCTATCAGATTACGAGCAAGTTACGAACGCAAAAAAAAAGGACAAGCGCGTTCAAAAACGACTTGTCCCTTAGGGTGCACCCTACGGTACAAAAGTCGAACCATTTACTGGAAGATTTAAGGAAGTTGGCAGCGCTATTTAACAACCAATAAGTCTCCAAGGATATCGGACGATTAGATAGTAAATCTTAACGTCACGAATCAAAATGCCCAACTTCCGTTAATTTGGTGTTGGGGATTTTGATTTAAGGTAACTACCAGCCGGGATTCTGGATCAGATTTTTATTTCTGTCTATCTCCGATTGAGGCAACGGAAAAAAGTAATAAGCTTTTTTGAAAATACGGGTTTCAAAAACCTTTCTTTGATAGAATTCCGGATCATTTACACTTTTTCCTCCATCCACATTCATACCATAAAATGGACCGGCGTCAGTCTGCTCGGCAATTTTCCAACGACGCGTATCAAAGTACCGTTGATTTTCGAAGGCAAGTTCAACCTGGCGCTCATTTCGGATCTCTTCTCTCATTTGAGCCTGCGTTAGTCCGGTGGGCAGCTTGGGAATGCCGGCCCTTTCCCTGATCAGATTTACATATTTCGCAATGTCAGGGTTTGTGGGCTCGATTTCATTCAATGCTTCCGCATAATTGAGATAAAACTCTCCCAACCTGAACATTACCAACGGGCGGCGGGAATAGCGGTTGATACGCGGATTGGAATTCGGATCCACATTCTTGCGAACCAGATAGCCCGTAGCCGAATGATCATAGGAACCAGCCTTGCCCGTATTACCGGTATTGAACATTTCCACTACTTTGATACCATCAGATGTATTCATCCATTGACTACCATTGTAAACCACCGATACATAGAATCTTGGCTCCCGCTTTGTCCACATGTTATAGGTACCTGCTTTGGTGTATTTGTCATCTGCCGTTGAAAAACCGTCTTCCACATATCCGGATCCCGCTTCTTTAATATTTTTACCGTTAGCCATATGGTAGGCATCAACCATATTTTGGGTCACCCCGATACCGCTCCATCCTCCTCCAAAACGCGGAGCCGCATGTCGCTCCCAATCCTGCAGGCCGTTGTCAACTCTGGCAAATATGATCTCACTGTTCCATGGTGTAAGTAAGACATTTTGACAAGATAAATAAGGATCAAAAACCCCGGACTCATTGTTTTGCTTGAAGAGCGTAAAACGGTTCAGGTCTATAATTGCCCGTGAAGCGTCGGCAGCCTGCTTCCATTTGGTCGCATCATATTGCTGACTTATCAACTGCTTGCCATCAATATTCTTCATCCCGGCCAGTTCAGTGTTACCATTATACAACGGGCTGGCAGCGTACAAAAGCAACCTCGCCTTCACTGCGCTGGTAAAAGCTTTTGTTATTCTGCCATATTCGCGATCCTGTCCATACCATTCAGGCAGATCATTTGCTGCTTTATCCAACTCCGAAACAATAAAGGTTACACACTCATCGAATGAGCTTCTTGCAATCTGTAAGTCGTCCAAAGGCTGATCGGGAGGAATAACTTCGTCACTATTCAGAATTACTATCGGACCGTATTGCCGTAGTAAACAAAAATAATAGTATGCCCTTAATGCTCTGGCTTCCGCCGTATATTGTGTAATCAGCTGCTTACCCTCCGGCAAGCGGAGAATTTCTGCATTTTCTCCCACCCGCTGCATGAAATAGGTTGCAGTGCGTATTCCCTGATAGTAATGAGTCCAGAAATTATAGAAATTAGAGGTAGCATCCCAACTGCCGATATTCGCAAAATATGTGTTATAACCACTTCTGGCCCAAGTCATATCAGCTTCGTCTGACATACCTGTCCATGGATTATCTCCCCACTGATTTGCTTCATCCCTTACATAGGAGTATGCTCCGTACAGATAACGCTCAGTTTCGGTGCGACGCTGAAAAACCTGGTCAATTGATAGTCTATCGTCGGGGACCTGGTTAAGGAAATCTTCGCTACAGGAAGAAAACCATGTTATAAGCAAAAGACTGTATATGAATTTTTTCATCTTATATCTCCTTTAATGTCAGAAATTGAAATCGATACCCACATTATAGCTTACAAGGTTAGGGTATCCAGCCCCTCTTCCATCACCTAATTCTACATCCCACAATTTGAATTTACTGAACGTCATCACATTATACCCAAGCAAGTAAATTCTCGAATTCTTCACGCCTATTGCTTTAAACCATTTTGACGGAAATTTGTAAGCCAATTCCAGGTTTTTCAGTCTCAAATAACGGCCGTTTTGTACCCAGCGAGAGCTTGTTCTATAATTCATATTCTCGTCGCCAAATGTGAGTCGGGGATAAAAAGCATCAGGGTTTGGATTTTCAGGTGTCCACCTGTCGGTAATTTCAGACAGAAGATTACCTCGGTTACCCCCCTGCTGAAAAGGAACAAATCCTTCTCCGCTTAACAGAATATCGACATTACCAATGCCTTGGAAGAAGCCGGCAAGAGAAAAATTCCTATAACCTAATGTTAGTCCAAATCCGTAAACAATTTCGGGAATTGAACCAAATCCGATCGGCATCTCATCGAATGCATCTATCTTCCCATCGCCGTTGATGTCCCGGAATTTGACATCGCCGGGCAGTACTTTCCCTACCTGGGTCGCATGCGCTTTAATCTCTTCTTCCGTCTCAAACAGTCCATCCGCGATAAGACCGAACCGCTGACCTATCTTCTGGCCTTTCCGTTCCAGCCACGGGTACTTCCATGGCGGCAGGTCGTCCTGAATCACCTTGTTTTTTGCGTAGGTAAATGTGCCTCTCAATCCAAAATCCACTTTACCGATTCGTTTGTTGTATTCGACAGTTCCGTCGAACCCTTTATTTTCTGTAACTCCTAAATTACCATAGGGATTATTTCTCAAACCTAACGTGGCCGGCAATGAAGACCTTCGAAGAAATATGCCATCTCTCCGCTCTTTGAAGTAATCAAGTTGCAGATACAAAGCATTATTCAACATGCGTAAGTCTAAGCCAAAATTTGTTTTCGTTGAAACCTCCCAGCTGACACTGGCTGCGTACTCTGCGATATCCAAACCGTCTAATTTGTCATCATAGGCCTTACCAAATGTGTACGATCCGTTATTATTCACCGTAGAAATAAAGCCAAATCGCCTGCTGTTGTTGGGATCGATATTGCTGTTTCCCGACTGGCCGTGGGAGAATCTGAACTTGAAGAGTTGAAATGCATCGGCAAGCGGTTTAAAAAACTTCTCCTCAGAAGCTACCCATCCCAACCCTATTGAAGGAAAGAAACCATACCTTCTGGAAGGTTCAAAATTCTCCGATCCATTGTAACCGAAATTGAATTCCATCAGATACCGGTCTGCGAAGGAATAAGTACCGCGACCCGCAATACCCCTGTTACGGAAAGGAAGAGACAGAATAAAATCGTCTGCGAAGCCTGGTACCTTGTCTGTCTGGTTGTAAAGTAACATCAGGCCTAATCCGTGCTTCTCCCAATTTTTGTTATAATTCAAAGAACTTTCTGTGTAAAATTGCCGGTCACCGCTATTAGTTCTGGAATAACCCAAGTATTCGCTCCCGATTCTCGTCTGATTGTAAACGAGATCCCCTGCCTCATTTCTTCCAGTCGCCAGCCAATTATCAGAAGTTTTTGTGCGCCGGAGGGTATGCTGATTATAGGCGTCGAACGAAAACATCGATGTAAAACTCAATCCTTTCAGCCAGAAACCTAAATCCTGATTCACCCGGATGTTGGACAAAAGCTGATTGCGCCACTCAGTTACATATCCGGATTGCGTCAGTTGATCGTAAGGATTCTGAACAGAAGAACCGGCTTGAAGGCCTGCGATTTTTCCATCAGGATATTTGACCGGATAAATGACCGGTGGTGCCTGCATGGCTGACCCGAAAATGTCATTGGTACCTGTTCCCGGAAAATTACCATTCATGACATACCCCTGTATCCCGAGACTCAGCTTTGTAGTTTTAGTCAGATTCAGATTCACATTGGAAGTGAAATTATACCTGTCTGTTTTGATAGCCGAGTTGTAACTGGACAATCCATCGGTTTTAAACAAGCCTGCCTCGCTGAAATAGGATGTTGAGATGTAGTAGTCGGCATTTTCGGAGCCTCCGGTGATGTTGAAATTCACCCGGCTATTCTTGCCATATTTTTTAAAAATTTCATCAAACCAATTGACATTCGGATACAGATAGGGATCTTCACCGCTCCTGGTTTTATCGATTGCATCCTGCGAATAGGAAACCGGATTCCCTCTGGTAGATTTCGCTTCGTTAACCATCTCCATATACGTGGCGCCATCAACAAACTTAGGCAGTTTTGTAAATGAGGTTACACCCTGACTCAAACCGACATTGATTTGCGGCCGGCCTGCCTTTCCTTTTTTTGTGTTGATAAGAATGACTCCATTGGCGCCCCTGACACCATACACCGCAGTCGCGGATGCATCTTTCAGTATTGAAAAACTTTCAATATCCTCAGGATTGATATTGGCGAAATCACGTTGAACACCGTCCACCAATACGAGCGGACTTGTACCCGTAAAAGTTGAAACGCCGCGAACCCAAAGGGATGCATTGTCGTATCCAGGCTCCCCGCTTCGCTGGACTGAAATAACTCCGGAAATGCGTCCAGCCAGTACTGTCGTCAAATTCCGTACGGGCTGCTTCAAATCTGCAACAGAGATCGTGGACTGGGCACCGATCGTTGTGATTTTCCTTTGCGTCCCAAAACCAACTACGACCACTTCCTCCAATCCCGCCGCATCTTCGGCCAGTTCTATTTCGTAGGAAGTTTTATCCCCTACGATTTCCTCCTTGCCCAGATAACCTATGAATGAAAAAACCAGAATTTCCCCTTTCTCCGCATTGAGCTTAAAAGTCCCGTTCGCATCCGTTGTCGTCCCTTTCGTCGATCCTTTGATCGTTATTGTAGCGCCGGCGAGTGCAGTTCCTTTTTGATCTCTGACTACGCCTGTAATCTCAAAAAGCAGGATGTTTTTTGGTTCAACCAACACTGTCTTCTCGGGCAAGACTCGGAACTTTTCCTTTTCAGGTTCTCTTTCGACGATCGATATTTGTCTGCCGTTTACTTTGTAATCCAGCCGACTGCCTTTTAATGCCTGGTCAAGTGCTGTGGTCACCTCCACATTCTCCAGATCCAGATTTACTTTCAGCTCACCAGCCTTATTGAGAAGATTATCCTTGTAAAAAATTCTGTAATCGGTGTCTTTCTGAATTTTGTTAAAAAGAGTTGTTAAATCGCCATTTTTTATTTTGACGCTTATCTTTCCTTTTTGGGAATATCCGGTAGCGTGCACACCCATCATTCCGATCCATAACAGCAACACTGTCAGCTTCATAATCCTGAGTAATTTTTGTGGGTAGAACTCTCCCAAAGGGCAATACCCCGACTGGTCAAATTTTTTCATAAATTTGAATGGACATTTGTTCAACACAATTGTTTAAAAATCACTTGCTTGCCTGCAAGTGCATTCTAACGGGAGACGTAGCCGCGTCTTCCGTTTTTATTCGGATGATGTATCGTTCTTTTCGAATATGAACCTCCTTTCTGATTTGTGATATTTCAATGATGTAGCGTCAGCCAGGCCAATGATCATTTGGTCTATATCCTCATGAAGATCCAGTGAGCCTGAAAATGTTTCCATTCCAACTTCCTCATCCTGAATGGTGAACTCGTATTTGTAGTAGCGGGATAATTTCTTGAAGACCTCCTTCAACGTTTGATGACGGGCGATCAGGTACCCGTCTTTCCAGGAGATATATTCGTCGACATTCACTTGGTCAATTTGCGACCGTCTGGAAATTTCGTTGTAAACAGCGCGGGTACCGGGCACCATCTTAGATCTTTGGCCACCCCAGAATGAATCCTTTTGAGTAAGTAATTCTATGCTTCCTTTCGCCAATACGGCGGATACCTTTTGATCATCTCCGTAAGAGCTGACGTCAAATTCCGTCCCTAATACCTTGATGTCCATGCGGTCGGTCTGAACATAAAACGGTCGGTCGATATCATGGGCTACCGCAAAATAGGCCTGACCATCCAGGTAAACCTCTCGCTTTCCGTCTGCAAATTCAGATGGGTATACAAGTCTGGAGCCGGAGTTGAGCCAGATCTTTGTCCCGTCAGACAAAGTAATTTTTGATCTCTTGCCGTAAGGAACAACTAGTGTGTTCAAACCGTCTTTTTGCGCAGGACTTACATTTTTTTCGACACCGGATGAGTCGATTTTGATCAGGTCATTTTCATATACAACATCAGAATTCTCACCCTTTAAATGAATGGTCCTGGAATCTGCCAGCATCAGGCGGGTCTCTGTGGATTCGATAGAGACGGATGCTGCGGCTTGTTTCATAGCATCGCCAGCCGGACGTTTCAATAGCTTATACCCCACTCCTGCTAACAAAATTAGGGTAACGACGGCAGCTACCCGATACCAGCCTGCAAGCATGAAAAGCCTTTTGCTGGTATCTGCTTTCGGTATCCCAGCATATGCTATTACCCGGTTCCAGATCCGGTCTTTTTCGCCTTCAGGTAGTTTTTCCTGGGGAACCGATTCGAACAGCATTCTCGTATTATCCGCAATTACGCGTTCCGGACCTGTCAGATCGGGATCATTTTCTAGATGATTTTGTAAAGAGCCGTAATCTTCCTCTTCCATGGAAACTAAAATTTACTGAAAGAGAAACAAGACTGCGAAATATAGACTTCTAAAATGATTTTTTTTAACAAAAAGAATATTCTGATTTTATAAAGTCCATAAAATCAGCAATATAGCACTTATTTCCAGCTTGCCGCGAAGTTCCTTAATCGCACGATACACAAACGTTCTGCAAGTGGGGACCGAGATTTGCATCATAGAAGCTATCTCTTCGTAATCCAGATTATGCGTAAATTTCAGGTAAAGTATCTCCTTCTGTCTTTCGGGAAGCTTGTTGATTTCCACTGCCAGGGCTTGCAGCATTTCGCGCTGTCTTTCATCACTGACAGTATCCTGTTCAGCGCTGAACGAAAACCTGGATACCACCTTGTCGTCCAGATCCCATTCGTTCAGGCTAAAAATGGCAGCCTTCTTACTCGCCGTGTGTAATTTTCTTTTAAAACTTTTCAGAAGGTAGAAGCGCACATTCACATTCTTAGCCAGTTCGTCTCTGTAATGAAGAAGATCAATGAAAAGATCCTGAATACAATCCTTCACCATATCCTTGTCTGATGTGTAACGCAGTCCAAATGCATATAACAGATCTGCATATTTATCGTATAGCCGGCCGAATGCGGTCTGGCTTCCGGAGGTAAAAAGCTCCCACAGTTCGATATCAGATTTGTCTACAATCATTCGACCAGAGCTGCTCTTAGGCAATTATTCTTTGTCAGGTTCAAAAAAAAGAATGCCATGTACAGGATGGCATAGGGAGATTTTCGTTGTCAGCAAATCAAATTCCGCCGAAGGTATACATTAAACCTGAATAACTATCATTTATACATTACTTGCCCTTTTTGACATGTGCATGGTAAAACTGCTGCTATCAGAGGGAGCACAGAAAACACCGGCGAGCCTCTCTGTCGAAGGCGTATTCACTGCTTGACCTTCCGGGAATTGCCACCGAAACCTCATGCTTTCGCGCCTGTGGCTTAAACCCCGACAAGACCCGCTTTCCGGACTTCGATATCTACCTGGATGAAATATCAGAAATGCTTTATGTGAAAACTGTCGTCCTTGACTTCTCCTAGCAGCAAGTGGAGAGCTTGGTCACTGTGGCGCCGGAAATCGGCGATGCGCTGGACAAATTCTTTACCGAACATCCAGACCTCATCGAAACCGAATCATTGCTTTGGAGGATGTTTTTCCATGCTTCTCTTTATGATCAGGAGAGAAACAGTGTGACGCCTTATTTCGAAGATTATGGACGAGTGAAGGAAAGTTTGGGTAAACTTGTACAGACACTACGCTCAGGATACTCGGAGGGATGTGCTTCGTGAGTAGCTACTGAAAACACAAAAGCACCAGCAGTAAACCGGTGCTTTTGAGTACAAAAAAGAGCAAAAATTTCGCAACTTACTGATTGTCAAACTTGTTCATACACCCTACGGTACAAAAATCGAACCATTTATTGGATGATTTGAGGAAATTGGCGGCGTTGTTTGAACGAGGCAAAGTGTTCCGATGAGTCACGCAGATTCGCAAATGCCTTAGCAATAGGAATCCTGATTGTTAGTACCGTTCTAGCTAATAGTATTTCTATTGAAAAGGAGGAAAGTTGGGTATCTCCTCAAACTTCTTGGGTTGGAATTATTGTAGGGGCTGCTACCTATTTTTATTTAGTAATACCAATTCGAGTTGTACTATCAAAACAACTACAGGATATTGAAATAAGATTAATCAAAGCCGTCGTCGCTGACCTTCAAGAGATTATAGACGAGAACTCTTTCACAAGACTAATTACACATCAACTTCAAGCATATCGATCTATACTACCTTCAAACTCAAGAACACGCAGATAAAATTTTTGGCTATCTGTTTTTGCCTCAGTTTCCGGGTTTTCCATCATCTTCTTTGGGGTATTTCTGACGTATAGCAGGGTTATTCAGGCTGCAAATTTCACCATTATTGCTGGAATACTCGGGCAGTTCATGGCTGCGGTCTTCTTTTATCTATACAACCGAACGCTTTTAAAAAATGTCACAATACCATCAAAAATTGGTATTGACCCAAAACATCAGTTTGGCTTTGAAGATAACCGACGAGATGGAAAAAGATCAAAGAGCCAAGTCTATGGAACTGCTGATTGACAGATTATCTATAGATATAAACAAGAATTTGTCTGTATAAAAACATTCTACGCATACCTCATCAAGTGCGATTATATCCGCAATCGGAATTCTCGTTTCTCTATTGCTCAGTCTTAACAGCTGATTGTGAGTGTTGCGCCTCATTAATTTGGCGTGTGGTAGAGGTAGACATCTTTTCCCATTGTTTATTCGGCGGCCCTAAGGCGTATAATTTCATGCCCATCTTCACAGACTCCCTTCGCTAAATCAGGATTTGCTTTGGTGAATATCCAGTTATCAAGTTGCCAAAGGAGTAACCTGGTAATTTCAATCATGGTCATTGCTGCTTCCACCCAGAGCCTTTCTGCCACAAAAGTCTCTTTTTTGAAATTGCACACCTTTGATTGGCCATATCAGGCGGGGGATAGCAGCCCAGGCTGGCCGGTGTACAGCCAAGAAGTATGAGGCTGTTATCTCACTTTCGGCGAACCGCACCTGATCAAGCAGGTCAACAAAAAGCCGTCTACATAAATTTCTGGACGTTTCAAATTCACCTGGCGATACATGCGACCTTCTTTTTAACCTGCTCGATCGCTTGCTTGCTCATCGCGGTCATTTGGTAAGCCGTCAAGGCCCTGGTCAACGATACCCTGGAAGAATCAGATTTCTCGTTAAACTCGATCGTTACGAAGCGCCCGGGGAACCGCTTCCTCCCGTCCTGCAGGAAATGGTTAGCATGACCTGTGAACGGGGCATTTAAAACACCTACTATTGGCGCTATCAGTTGCCTTGTCTTTTGCTCAACAACCGGGCGCTGGAGACTATTTTTAATCAAAACTATCCTAAGCCGTTTGGCAAGCTCAGGTTTTTCGGAAAGGCAATGTATGATGTCAAAGGCTGTGGCCAGACCATAATTTTCAAAATATCCCCCATCGACAAATTGATAAGTAGCCGAGTCCCCTATTGAGGATGCTGCACTTAAAAACGGAAAGAGCTCGGACATGTTGACAGCTTCCCTATAACTGATATCCTGCCTGGAAATGGTGGCGGAGAACATGGTGTCCTGGAGCGGAATGATCGCATTTGAGAAAAAGGCTGTATCATCAGCAATAAAAGGAGACAAGACGGTTCTACGCCCCGTATTAATCTCAAAAGTATTCACAAGGTGAATCGGAATCGCATCCTTATGTTTATAAAAGAATCCTTGAAATGCGTCTGGCTTTTCAGCTTTTGACGAAATTAATTCTACCCAGCCCAGATCTTGATCATCATCCGTTCTTTCCAAAGCAGCAATCATGGCCCTGTCATATTCTTGTCTGATCCGCACATTTCTATCCCGGTATGGTGCGGCACTGTCGGCCTCTAACCCGGTCCACTTCTTCAACTTCCCAATGATTCCACCCAGAGCGCCCTCAAGAGCATCCCCGATTAGCAAACCATACATGCCGCTCGTGTTATAATTTCTTCCGTAAATGTCTTTCAGGTATCGCTCGTCGGCTTTTTGTCCCGCAATCTTTCGTTTGAGATAGTGATAAGTCCCAACCGAGCCGCCTGAAATTGTACTGTACAATAATGTATGATTGAGGAAATCATGCAATGTGTCGTCGATCGCTTGAAGAACACCTGCTGTGAAATAGCCTGCCCTGCTTCCTCCCCCCATGGCACAGACAATGTAGATATTACTGTTTGGGGTCTTGTCGAGACTGTCAATATATTTCACTCGTCTGGTCAGTGCGGACATCAAAAGCCGGTCTTTGGCCACGGGCCTGGATCCCAAGCCCATCTTTGGGTCCCTGATAGTATCGGCCGAGCTGGCGAATTCAAGCCGCTGCAATGGTACCGCGAATTGTCCGTCGGGCGAAATGAGCGGCGCGATCAGAAAGAACAGTATGCCCACATAACCCGCAGCGTTTTTGCGTAAAGAATCTGCGGCAGTCCAGTATCTGCATAGGTCAACAAAGATTATTAGAAAACCGAAACAAAAAAGCACCACGTAAACCGTGTTAACCTCGGTCAACGTCGGTGTGACGAAAAAAAATAGAATCACTGCGGACAGAGCAATCAGCAACCCGTTATAAAAAACCCTATTTGCGCTTGTGTTTTCAGAACCGATAAATTGGCAAGCCCTGGCCCAAATTTGAACCGGGGTCATGGTGGTTCCATCGGTGAAGAATAGTAATCGAAATACGCTGACGCCGCTGACTAACATAAATAATGCTACCAAATAATTCGTCCGCAGTGGAGTGAACGACAGCAGACCGATCAAAAGCACATAAATTGCCTCTAACAGCAACAATTGAATCAGGAGTATGAAATAGTAGTTGCTTGTCAAATAGCGCTTGATGAAACAGATTAGCGAATCCGACCAAGTCTTGAGCAAGCGTTTAACTTGCCTGTTATTAAATAAAAGTGCTTCCACAACGGCCAACAAGAACATTACCGCCACATTCACCGCAATAATCTCCCAATATGGAAGTTCTCTGATCTTCTGGCGAAAAAAGAATCCGTTAGTGATAATCAGAAAGGGCAGAATCGCGATCAGCGCCATTATCCGAAGGCCAATATAAAACTTACGGGCGTTCCGGTCAGAGATTTTTATGCCAGCGATTTTTGCCTTCGAATAGAGGTAAAAAGGTACGGTCCAAATGGCCAGCGTAATGGCCAAAGTCGCGATAAACAAAAGATAAAGCGACGCAAAACGCAAGATGCAATGCGAATGAATTTCATCAATATAACTGACAATCAGATCACTACCTGCATCAACTTCAAAAATAAGTATCCAAAGCACTACCAGCAGTAGGAAGGTGTACCAATTTGATTTGATCAACTGCCAAAATAAAGGCAGGACCTCACCTTTGCTAAGCGTCGGCATCGCCGTGTAACGCTCGACAAAGTTGCTTATCGCATTATAAACCCGCTGAATTATTCCACGTTTCCATAAGTGATAATACAGAATGGCAAAGGCAACAGAAAGCACAAAAAGTGATGTTGGAAACGAGTCAAACAAGCCTATTTGAACAGCTAGCAACAAGCTTCGCCCGTATTGGGTAAAAATTGAATCCACGTGAAAGAAGAGGTTGATTTATAAGATCTTAATATACCAATTTTACCCAAATAGACGTACCCGAATCATCAAAACTGATTTAATGGCAATTCCTCTTCGGGTTATACTATAATTGGTATATAACAGGGCAGCTAAACTTACCTGATCTGAATTCGGAAAATCTTACACGACTTGCCCCAACAATTATTAAGTGGTAGACATTTTCACCATCGTTGTCCGTAAATTTAATTGGGGTTGATACAGAGCAATATACAAGATATGTCACACCCAAATAAAGACAGATAGCAAGCCTTAAATGTCACGATGATGAGAAATAGAATTTACTTCTTTCTGATAATCGTGGCTTTGACAGCCACCGACGGCTTGGCGCAGTTTAAAGCGCAGTACGGGATCAGTGTGGACGCCCGGGTTGGACTGTCATTCAGATATGTTTACCTGTCTAATTTCAGGTTAGGTATTTCAGCAGGGGTTGGCGCGGTCACCCGGCATTCGATGCCCTATTTGCAGTATTCTCTCGCCACTTTTCAGGGAGGTCTGGGAAGTTCGTTCAGCACCAAAGAACGGAAACGAGTTAACCTGGAATCGCGCGTATCTATGGGTGTGTTGGTTGGCGGGAAACGGTCGGACCAGTATCTCGAATCAGCAGGAACAGATGTTTCACACTATTACAAGCAGGTATACACGCTGGGGTTTTTAAACTCGACTCCGTTGCGAAACCCATTCACAAACTTTTACGCCGGTGTGGCTACGAACTTTATCTTCCGGCCGAACCGCGGCGAATTGGGCAATTTCGGGCAGGCGGTAGGCAGCTTTTCCGCGGGAGCACGGTATTGGGATATTCATTATTACAATGATGGGCCGCCATTCGATGTTATCCCGCTGGGCGATGGAAAGGACCGTTACTGGACGGGTGGAGGATTCGTCAACGTGTTGCTCAAAAACAAATATGACCATCCGCTTTCCGAAAACAGTGGGATCAGAAAGCTTTTTATCGGCTTCGACCGGTTTACAGGCTTCTTTCCCCATGCATACGAAGCCGCTAACAGGTTCGGTTTCAAAAGGGTGCCATACAAGGACGAGCAACAATCTTTCTACAACAAGGGCCGCATATTTGCCGGCGTAGAATTGGCGGGTATCAACGGTTTGACCGTCGCTTTTGCGATGAACGATAATGACCATTGGGACGTACAGAACTGGATACATAGTGCTTCGGGTTCCCCCTGGCATACCACGCTGCACAAGTGGTCATTAGGTGCCGATGTTTTTTACAATTTTCAACGACAATTAGGCCCGAAAAACAGATGAAAGAGAGCACGCGCGTAAAAAAGCTGATGCTATTTTGCCTGTTGGCCACCGGGCTCGCAGGCTGCAAAACTGTTGAGACGAGAAACAATTGGGACGCTTTCAATAAAGAAATTCCTATTACGCAGAAGGCCCCGGATAAGCTCCGTTATTTCGACACCCCCGAATGTTACTTCTTTCGGATGAATGTCTATTGGCGGCGGGTTGAAATTACTCCGGAGAAAGGACAGGATTTTACTTACAGATGGTTTACAACCTATGACCACGACCCCAACCTGAGTAGTGATTCTTTAATTCAAAACGTGGTACTGTATTTATTCCAGGATGGCAGAGCCCTTCTTCGCGCGGTGGTACACCCGGAACCAGGCACAAAACGACCCGGAAAATTCAAATGGTCGAAAACCTATGACATTTCCGACAGCTTACTTTTCGCCTCGAAACAATATGTAGCTAAAAATAAAATCAAATTCGGCAGATACAGGGTCGTCCAGGAAATGAGCTCACATAAGCCTTACAACATAAAAATTGACTTGTATGCGGCTATGAGGCGCAAAAAATTGAAATTATTTCGAAAAAACGGCGACGAACCCAGCTACAAAGAAAGGGACTCCCGCATTTCCCTTTATGTAGATCTATTCGGTTCGAGAACAACGGAGCGACCCACCCCCACCGACTCCCTGAAAACAACCATCGCCTCGTTCGTAAGGAAAGGCTCGGTTAATACCCCTCAGCAAAGCAGGCAACCTAAAGATTTGGTAAAGCCGGATGAAACGCGACCCGAGAACAATGCCGAAGAAAAACGTAATGCTGCGCGTCTGGCAGAACCGCAGATGGTTAATGATTCCTTAAACAGGGCGCAGGTAGAGTATATCGACCTTAAATCAGACATCGGCTCAAATGGCGGCGAGGTTTTGAAGATCACGCCTGCTACAACTTTCGGTCTGGGAGAACTGGCTGGCGGCCGACCGGCTCAAATGTATTTCCGGCTGTTCAAACTTCATTAATAATCCGTTACAGGCGCCTTTTTCAAACTTCCATCAAATCCCAATATCCATCTTTCTTTTTCCAGCCCTAGGTGTGCCTCAATTACATAAAAACTGATCTGTAAACTCCGGTCCGGCTTCACATCCACAATCACAAAACCCTGCCTGATTTCAGAAAAAAGGGAGGCCGGGTCAGAAGTCCTGGTGTATGTTTTCTTGGCTCCCGCCCCGCTCACAATCTGCAGGTGCTTTGTCCGGATGAATTGGAGGCCGTGTTCATGGCCCGCGACATATATCGTCCGGCTGGTGCTGTCAAATACACTTTCGATGCGTTTGATCATGTCCTGGTTGACCTTGTTTTTAATATCCTGGCGTAATAATTTCGGTCGGAGCCAAACATACAGGAGCCCTAATGCGGGAGCTGGCAGGTATAGCCAGCTCACGGCATTGGTTAGCGGAAAAAAAATGTCCTTGGCCCGAAACTTACCTCCGTGCGGACCATAACTCTGAAAGGGATGGTGCGACGCCAGCAAAATGAATTTACCTTCATTTTCGGCCTTCAGCTCCCGCATACGAGTCAAAACCTCTTCTTTAGACTTACAGGCGCAATCAGCATAGTCTGCCGCCTGATGTTTGCGGTAAAGCCACCACTGGCTGTCGTAAGCGATAATCACCGCGGTTTCACCTATCGGGATCGCTACGGGGCCGGGGCATCCATTGGCCGGCACTTGTTGAAGGCCAGCGTCTTTCTGCTCGACCAGGAACTTACCGGCCTGTTTGATCTTCTCAAAACCGGTCCCCAGCCCCTTGCTGCTCCAATCATGGTTACCGGGGATAAAGTACACCGGCGCTCCCTTCGCACGCATGGGCCAGAATTGTGATTTCAAAACTTGTTTGGTAGCGGCTTCCTTTCGATCTCCCGGTAGCCCTACACCTTTTGGATAGACGTTATCCCCCAAAAAGAGCACCACCGTCTTTCCCGGAATGACACGGTCAGCAGCTTCTGTAAGTGCTGCAATCTGCTCAACATTGACCTCACCTGCATCGCCTATTAAAATCACGCGATGACTGATCTCACCACCCTGCCCTAAACAAATATCCGCAGATAACAGGACAAGCATCACCAACAGAAAATTTTTCATCTTCTTCGTGTTTGATCCTAAAACAAGATAATGTAATTCACTCATTATGTGACAGATAATGGTATTTACCTATTATTCTGCGGCGGTAAACCATGCGCTCCACCGTTAGATAAATTCGCTTTGCATTTGACCAATATTTTACTCATTTTCAATCACTTATGAACTTCCACTTCAATACATCCAAGCTATGGAACTACGAGTCAATGCCCCAAAAGCAAATCTGCGTGTTACACCCAATACTTCGAAGGCACTATTGGCAGAACTTCCTGCCCGTCATCTGATCACGACAACTGGTGGACTTACAGGAACCAGCGGTGACTGGCAGCCTTGTAGCACAATTGTCGATGGTCATCCGCTCAATGGCTTCGTCCATACTTCGCTGCTTCGGGCATCCATCAATGCCGAAGTGGATCGGTTAATTGAAGCCGCGGGGAAAGAATACAAGGATTTTCGTTTCGGCAAAAGGAACGAAACCCATCCCGATTCCAAACCACGGATCAATGCCTACTGGCAGGCCGTTCCGCTCTCACCGGAACCTGTCAGCGTTGCCTGGTCGGCCGTATTCATCAGTTTTGTCGTCAGACAGGCCTCGCTCGCAAAATCGTTCAAATTTTCACAGCGGCACACGACCTATTTTAGCGATAGTAAAAAAGCGTTTTTGAATCAGGATGTGTCCAGAGCCTACTGGGCCGTTCGTTTAAATGACCGGGTGCTGGAAGTGGGAGATCTTGTCGGCTATTACAGGACTGGCGGCGATTGCGGTAGCAGAGTGCGCACCTATGATGATCTGCCCGGCGATTTCTGCGCCCACAGCGACGTAGTGATCGCCATCAAGAATGGCGTGGCTTTCACGATAGGTGGCAATGTGAGCCAGACTGTGAAAGTGAAGGAGGTACCGCTCACGGCTGACGGCAAAGTAGCAGCCGGCAGTCAGCGCATTGTTGTGATGAGACGCAATTTCTGAAAATACCGGGGTGTGACGTATCCACATTATCCCCGACGGACTAAAATCTGCTTCTTTTGTATAACTAATGTTTATTGAGTAGGGACTTGAAAGTAAATCGAAATCCTCACTTTAGGTTTGTCGTTGCTCAGACCGTGGGAAGTGTATCGATAAGATTCCCCATCAGCGCAACTTCACGGATTCCTCCTATTTAACACAGAGCTAAATCAAAAACATTTTTTTTCCCCCAGGGGCTCGAACCTACACGAAACCCGTAACCAACATCTTAGCAAAAGCAAGTTCACTTACATGAGATGTATTGCCATTCGTCCGAGCCAAGAAACTCAAATATAACCTTGTAATATACTGAATATAAACCAAATCAACCACTTCAAATTCCTCGGAATGGTGATACAACCACTATTTTTAAACTCTATCGTTCGAGACAGCCACGTGCCGTCATAAGGGAGTCACTATCGAGGGTAAGTCATAGGAACGTCTTCGCTCGTTCACAATAAATACATTTATCAATTCGCGAACCATCTAAGCAATCATCCCAAGCAAAGATCGCCTATACGACTAACTGTCAACACACATCGCTTCCGGTGAATCGAAACCAGCACAAGAGCGATTCAAAAAATTCGCTCAAAATTGTCGAAATCAAAATACTGTCGCTATGTGCCACCAAAACATTGCAGGAAATTCTCTAAGCGCTACCCAAGAATCGCTACTAAATGTTATATTCGGCAAATGGCAGTTTGATTCTGACAGCGCGCCTAGATTTTGCATCAGTTCATAATTTAACACAAGATGAAGCCAACCCTCTCTAAACTCTCCACCGCATTACTTCTCAGTGTATTGCTCTTTCAAATTTTGCCCAAACAGACCCATGCACAGGACTTGCGTGTCCAGCTTCAAAAGATCGCCTCAGAGATCGCTAAGAAAATTGAGGCGAAAGGGAAAAACCGAGTAGTATTATCGTCCTTTATGAATTCGGCAAATGAGGAGACCGAATTGGGCAGGTATATGGCCGACAAGTTCTCGATTGTAATGGAAGCCTACAACCTAAACATTATTGATAGAAGTCAATTGAATATTCTATTGGAACAGAATAAAATGAAAGCCCAACAGATTCTAGACCCTAAGACAGCTCCTGACCTAATGAAGTTAACAGGTGCGGAGGTTGTTCTTACGGGCAACTACAACGTATTTAACGATAATATCGAAGTTACTCTCAAAGCGATTGACCTATCAAAAGGCGTTCGGCTCGCCGGCACCGAGGGAGTCATTCCAAGAACACCGGAAATAAATAATCTCCTCGTCACCGCAAGAAATACCGCGCCTGAGCCGAAAAAAATCTACGACCTACCAAAAGTAGATTGCCAACCGCCCGGAGGATCGTATTACGGAAAGATCAGTATAGAAAATCAGCTGGCGGAACCTGTTATTTTATACTGGATTTACGGTCCTAATCATGATACTCGCGCCGAGCAAATGATTGCCCCGGGTACAACCTATCTGTCCGAACTGATACTTCTTGGCTCTGATATTAGCAGTAAAAATAACTATTTATTCTTCCACACCAGCGAAAGAGACGAAGAGAATTGGCGGTACATTAAACAGATCGTCGATGTGCCGGGCTGTAAAATCAAACCCCTCACTTTAACAACAACAAATGTTTTTTTCGGGAAAACAAAGCCGATGCCATAATAGTCGTCGACAAGTACCTTCCCCAATCTTTCTGAAACTTCATACTGCAAAAAAATCAGCAAAACCTCCATGAAATCAAAAATCTTAATAGCCATTGAGCTGTCAATAAAGTTGAAACAACTTAGGATAATCTTTGCGATGCTCTTAGCATTTCATCTGGGTACCTTGTCAAATGCTTGGTGTCAGGAAAGAAAGGTTTTACATCCCGATGTTCAAAATATGGCGAAAACATGGGAATCCTTCGTCGAACGTGTACCTGTGAGCGGAAGTACAAAAGTCGGCGCCCTAGCATTTGAAAATACTAACAAAATAGATCCAAATGTCTTCTACGTAAAAATCCCTGATATTACATATTCTAAATTATGTGTCGAAATCAGCTCTAATGACGGGCGTTATGCCGCAAATCTGGTGTACGACATTTCTAAGGACAGGAATGGGATATTCTCCATAGAGCTACCCACAAAATACAAGTCTGAACTAAAAAACTACTCCGCCAGTCAGATTACAATTTTGGCAAAAATGAGTAATACATGCAACGGAAAAGAGTTTCACTATGCGCTTGCTGCATGGAACAAGCCAGATTTCAAAACAGGGCATATGATCGTTCATCTTTTGTCTCAGGTACCAACATATATCCAATTTACCCTCGATGGCGATACAAAACAATACCACTGCGAGCCCATTAATACGATATCATCAAAGGCATATAACTGCAAATGTGTGGTTCCAATTTTCGAAAACAATACCTATGATTTGAAAGTGGTTCAAAAGACGCGAAAGCGCCCAACTGGCTTTAACTATGTATACACGGAATTCCCTTTCAAATTTTAAGAAGACAAAATGAATAGAAAGATCGGAATTTCACTACTTATCGGCTTTTTGGCGATCAGCATTATTATAATAATTGTATTGTTAATAAACCCACTTTATTCGCTTTTCAACATTTCTATAGAGACCGAGCGCATTAAGGTCGAAATGTTCAATACCACTAATAGCCGAATAATTCTAGATGGAGTTGATCTTTACAAAGAGAATGATTTAACTGCATTTAGAAACGAGTATAGCTGCGATGTTCTTCTCCAAACAAATACGACTCTTTTAATTGAACGAGTAGCAAAGGGCATTGCCAGAATAACAATCGAACATCCAGATTCAGTACAGTACGCAGAACCTTACCAAGACACGTTCATGAACGGATCGAAACGGCTTGTTATTGAAATAGACAGCCTCGATTGGAGGGCAGAAATTGGTGAGACCGTAACGATACCCGTTAATGGAAAGGTTGAAATCGGTAAAGTAGATCCTTTTCGACTTCGAGATTCTTCACCAGCAATTCTACGAGGCGGAACGGTTACGATTGGTGGTATATCTTCTTGGTTTGGCGAAAATTTCAACGCGGGCAAATTTGAATTACAACTGGGCGATGCATTGGTTTTGCAGCCTGCAATGACCCGCGCATACGGCATCATCGTCATAAACGAAAAGCCAGGCCTGCAGGCGACATTCTGGGCGAAAGCCGACAAAGCAAGAATTTTGAGACTTGGTGCGACTGACGAAACGGGTGGCTTTGAAATATCCGCCAGTCGATTAGATAGGCTCACGCAAGGCCCGCTTTCAACAATGACATCTATGATATTCGCTACGATCCTCATCCTTTTGACCATCTTCACTTTCATCTTAGATGTTATCTCATTCTTCAAGACGAATATTTAACTATGAGCCTGCAATTTCATATATTTTTGGTAATATGCCTCATTGGGTCGTCTGAATTGGTTTTGGCACAGGTGCCTGTACATTTGAAAACGTCAAGTCAAATAGGACGAGGAGTTCTCAAACCAAGATACGGCGAATGCTACGCCATAACACCTCTACACGTTGTTGCAGGAGAGGCCGGGTCAATAAAACTAACTACGGGCGAAAGTCTGACCCTGGTAGGAAGTTTCAAGTCTGAGTTAGATTCGGAAATCGGGCTGGTATACATCGAGCCAAATAAATTCTTATCATGTCAGGACTGGAAGTTTGACGAAGATTTAGACAGTTTATTTCCAACGATAACAAATGGCGTGCTGGAAATTGCAATGGAGGATGGTTCACAAGAGCTCCTAAAAGTAAACGTTGTTAAACGAGAAAATGGGTATCTTCATGTTCAACCTGCCGACGTAAACAAACAGCTTATTCAGAGTATGAGTGGTTCTTCTCTTGTGGTACAGAACAACCATAAGACCCTTTTTGCTGGGCAACTTACTGAAATAGAGTTGGACGGAACCGGAATTGTAATCTACGCAAGTAAAATCAGAAAAACTCTGGATGATTTTTTCTCTCGCGATTACTTGGTCAAGGTAGTGGTCGAAGTCATTGATGATGACAAAAAAACAAACTGGGAGTTAACTCAACATGCGGTTGCAATTCTTAACGAAAACGTAACTAACAAACAGTTTATTACCAGGGGAAGCAGCACTGAATCGAACAAGTTCGTCCAATGGAAAATATCAGTTCAAAATAGCAGAGATTTTGAAAATCTAATTGAAAAATCAATCTATAAATTTAAAACAGTATTGTCAGTTGAGATTATCGATCAAAATCGAACCACAAGAAAAATTTATCGCGGCGGCGCCATTGATTACGATTATGATACTGCCTTGCTAAACTCATTTATCGGGGCCGCCGGTCAAATCCGATAGTGTGGCTCACTAAATAGTATTCAATCACAATACCGACATGCATATGAGGCGATTTACCTTTCTTTTCGCATTTATCTTTATAAACAAAATACTAATTGCACAGGAATTAAAGAGAGGCGTAAATCTGCTCGTTTCGAAAGTTGTGAATGACCTTAATAGCGGCAAGAAGAACAGGGTTTTGATATCACCTTTTCCAGACAAAAACGGAAATGAAACGAATGTGAGCAAATACATCGCTGATAAATTTGCGGTCCAAATTAAGAGTATCGATTCGAGACTTAAGGTAACAGACCGCAGTCAACTGGAACAGATCCTAAAGGAAAAACAGCTGGGCTCTCAGCTTATTCTTGATCCAGCAACCATTCCGCAACTTGGCAAAATGACCGGAGCGGACGTGGTAATCACAGGAAGATATGTAGTATTAATCGACAAAGTTGAACTTCTGGTCAAGGCTATCGACCTCGAGCAAGGAGAACTGATTTCCGCTGTTGACGAAACACTCACTCTTGACAACGAGCTTAAAGCAATTCTAGGCATATCTGGTCCGATTGATCCCCAGCTAGGTCCACTCCCCTCGCCCCTTGACAACTGCGATACTGCCCCTAGTTGTGTTTTATGCATCACAAACAAAAGCGCAGATCTGATCACTGCCCGTTTTGCTGACTTCTCAAATAGTCCGCGGTGGCGGTTAAGTGAACTAATTGTCAAACGAGGAGATCGTAAATGTTGGCCTGAAGTACCATTCAGCCCGGGAGAGGATGTCGAAAAAGTATTCGTGAGCGTGATCGCCAACAACGTTTATGTGGCAAAATACTCGAAGGAAATAGTGCCTTGTCAGTCTTTCGAAATCATTCACTCAGCTCGCTAACCGGGTTGGCTTGGTGTTAGATTTATTGGGAATATTTTTACAATCTACTAGTACAGACGCTCTGCGCATAACAAGTTGCAGTTTGTTGTGTATCTAACTAGGCTAGATCCACGATGCGCATGCGGGTTCTTTACGGCGATTGTAAGGAAATTCTGCGACAACGCGTTGTCGACGTGGCTAAACATAAACGTTATCCATCGGGGCGTTCGAATTCCTTTTGTCAGCCGATATTTAAGAATCCTTCGATAAAGCCACACAGTCCGTCCGGATCCCATCCACCATACCACATGTCAACCGACCATTGATTGGACAACTCTCCGAGCCGATTTTCGTCATCATAAATTTCACCGATTAATGGCACTTGATATGGCATGTAAACATCAAAGAATCGCGATGCAGACGAAGACCGTAAAAATTCAATTCTAAGGCGATTTACTTCTTTTTCAAATTCGTCGAGTTCTAATAAATTATCTTGTTCGAGTAATGTCGCGCGAGCTGCCAAATACCCATTACTGTCAATGATATTGGTAGCACAAGCAACAAATCCAGGAGCGTAAATTAGTGCCTGTGCTTGCAAATCTGGAAATGGGAATTTGTTAAACGAGTCGGTGGATGGTGCATTTCCTAGAAGTCGGATTTGCCCAATCTTAATTTCAAGAATGAAAGGTACTATTGGCTCCTTTCCATCTTCAGCTACGATACCATTGTCACCTTTAAAAATTGGATTGCCTAACAAATTAACAGCAGCACCTTCAAGAAAATGATCGCTGATGACCCCATTTTCGTTATATATCTGTTTTACATGGACTCCAATATCGGGTGTATGCGATCTTGAAAATCCTGACGACTGAAGATGGATTACCCGATCCAAATCCGGTTCACCGGGATAGACGCGCATCATGCCGCTAACTCCCCTTTTTTCGTCAGCGGGGTCCGGGTCAGTAGCCAGTCGGCATTGAAACCATCCATTGAACTTAATTCTCAGCATCCCTAAGTTGTGTGAAATTCATTAGTTAAATTCATCAAAGTGCCTCTTAGCGCTTCCAGAATCAGTTCCACGCGCTCAAGGACGGGATATTCCCCACTGTAGTTCAGGATTAAACCTGCCTGAGTTTGATGATTAGCAAACCTCTCCTTTAAAATTATCCATCTAGACTCGGCATCTGTTGCAAGACTAAGAGGACCATAAAGCTCGAAACCAGGACCCGCGTTGCCATATTCTATTTGTTCACTTGCTGGCAATTCAGAAAGAACTTCAATTACTGGACGAATAACGGAACTCATCAACCTTCGCGACGAGTCTCTTAAAAGTTCCCTTTGGGCTTTGGACTCCGTGCCGTAGCTGTAATATTGTAGCAGCATCAGAAGCATTGTCGTATAAATGGTGTTAAACCATTCCGCTACATGGAGGCTTACGGGATGGGAAATAATAAATGCCTCACCTGAAACAGCCCGATGTTCCCTAGTCTGGGGATTTTTGACTACGGGGCGAGCTGGTTCGAATGACGCGTCTTTGTGCTTTTCTTGCAAGTATGCCTGTCTGATTTTAAGAAACATATCGTAATGCGATCCTTGTCTATTGCCAGCAGAACCTTCTCCGTCCTTTACAATCTCATCGATAGCCTTTAGTGCACTCGCCCGATCCCTTACCATAAACAAATTTAAACGAAGTGTCCACCTATCGATATCCTGACTTGACTTCGGGCCAATGAACAACTCGCTTTCAGGAATCGACTTGAATCCTTGCTCAATTTTCCTATACAGTTCTCCGATGCGATTGTAGACTAAAGGATCAGGCCCTGCCGAACGAAATATGGAGTCTGCTACCACGTCACCGGGCGGGTCCGGAAGGGGCTCCCCCTCAGGAAGTTCAAAAACAATAAATCTATAAAGTGCGTTATCTGAAAACTTTTCCAACTCAAAGTCGAAGGGATAGTACCGGCTCATCGACTGCGGGAAGTTGGGCCGGCTAAAGTGTGGTGCTCCGCCGATCGCGGCAAGAAGGTTGCAAACATTTGCCAAGTGATACATTTCCTGATGACCGACAGCCAAAATGTCTCGTTCCCATTGAGTGACCAATAGTTGTTGCATCTTAGTCAAGCCCTCGTCCTCTCTCCTCTTTAATGTCAACGCAGCAAACAAGTATTGCACGAGCAGTCCATGCTCAAGTTCAGCTGCCTCTGAAAGCGCATTAATTAATTCCTCCCTAGTGTCGATCATAGATACGTTTAAGTAGTTATCAGGAAGCCAAATGTGGTCATCAAATTTGTGCTTACATACTATTAAAGGCGCATGTTCGCTTACAGTTACACCTATTTATTCAATTATGTTTATTAGCATCGTCAAGCCATGTCTCCTTGGCAACTGCCTGGATGTGATCAACTCATTGATGGGCGTTTCTGGCAAGTCCATGATCATCGCTTAATGCCCCTGCTTGTAATTACGTGGCGTTAACATCGGAGTTAAAAAATCAGGATTCCCAAATCGGCATCAACATGATGGTTAGGCTTGCTTTATCGTTTTTACTACGCAGTTATCCGTGAGTTGAAAAGATATAACACAAGATTTTCGTATCAAAAAATCCAGCAGGGGATTTATTGAGCGGCAAAATTCAAAATGAGAATTGTTAAAACAGTCGGCAGGGGGCCATGTTATATTTATGACATATACAAATCTCGCCTTTGCTAAGATTTGTAATTATCTACTTCTCTCATAGTCGAACATGTTAACCATGCATTGAAAAAAATAAAAAGGGCTACCTGCCTAGCAAGCAACCCTTTTTATGAAGTATTAGTGTTTATCCTTGAGAGCCTATAATCCCATCTTTGTCAGAGTAGATAATTGTTCTCTCTTCTGACTTTTTACTGTCTTGCCCGCTATCCTTCTTCCTTATTATAGCGACGTCGACTTGGTCATCACTGTCAGAAGCAATCTCACGCTTGTTAACCGTAGAGTCCTGACCCGATTTTCTAAAATACTTGTCCTTTAGTTCATCGATCGAATAACCCGAATTATAGCTATCAGATGCAACAACTAATCCTCTGGTGCTACGTACAGGAATCACTTCCATATTTTTCATCGTACTAGCAACGGCAATTTTTAGGTTCTGCAATGACATTTTAAATTGTAGGATAGTACGTCACTAATATACTAAGAAAAAATCAATATTCCAAACTACCAACCCAGGCCAAGGCAGGTGTACTGACGCAAGATCTTCATCTCAATTGCACGGCTGTAGGCATCCTTTCTCCTATGAGGCATCTTCTGCAGATATGCTAACTTCGCATTAAACAAAGCCTGCGAGGGTTTAGTTCCAGCTTGTATAGCTTTCCAGAAATGCTCATGCATAGGCCGCCCATAATAATCGTATGGCTCTGACAACGGTGAGTAATGCGATCCTGTACAGCCCACATAAGCAACTGCGCCAGCTTTTAAATAAGACAGTGCGATTGAGTCCTTCACTGCCTTTGTGGTTGGCCTAGGCAACGAAACGCTTTGATCAGCTCTTTCATAAATTGTAAGAGCCCCCCAGCAACAGCCAGTGAAAACAACGGTTCCTGCTGCTGAGCTTGGAACATTTTCGACTGAAAATGCCTCAATTGCGTCACCGTCCTGAGTCTCACCATAGAACCTGGCGCCATCCTCGTCAGAACCATGGAGCATGTAATAAACTGCTCCACGCGCAGAACCCAAAAGTACGTCCTTTGATTTAAAAACCTCCGAAACATGTGGTGCGCCACTGCTACCGGGGATGATATTGAAAACTCTGTCTCCAAAGGGCCTTGCCACATTTCGAATAGCAAAACACTCCCGGACTGCAAATTCCTGGGCCGTAAGCGCGGCCATTAACAATAAATAATCTTTTCCATCCGGAATTCGACTAACGGGAAGCTCTGGAAGTAAATCGCCATCCAAATCCCCATAGATATCATCACTCCAAACAAAGAAGTTGTCTGCGTCCAGTCCGATCTGACCGCTTCCGCGTAGCTCCTGCCGCAATTTGTTGTCAAGAACATCAAGTCGCTGAGCAGGAATGACATCATAGCCACCGATAACCACAACCCCTTTGAAACTGCCTGAACGCAATCTTTCCCCGACCGTTTTGCTGATCTCAGGTGCCGAAACCTTAATGGCCGGAATGTCTACAATTTGGCCTTTAAGGTGCTGCGAAATAAAATTTAATATTTGCGTTGTTTCTGTTCTTCCTACATTCAAAGACAAGCGGTCTGAGCAAGTTACATAAAGAATGTTTTCCAAAACTCTTCCCCGAAATTGATCCGGAGGCTTACCAGCCCCAACTAAAGCGATACTATTTGCCTCAGGCTTTTCAACGTTAATAGTAATCGTAACCTTAGTGTTTACGTGCGGAATTTTGGCGTTGAATTCAACAAATCGTTCTTCATAATTTTGTTGTGGAATGACGGCAGATTCTGGCGTAAAAAACACCGAAGATACAGGCTCATTGGTAGTAGCTGGCTCATCGGCAACTTTATTCACTTTAAAGTCGTCGGGTGCACCTCGTGAAATACTCATCTTAGGTATGCCATCCTCAACAAACACAGTAATGATTCCATTTCTATCTGTGCGAGCGAAAGAAAGCTTCGAAGAATTTTCCCTTAATAGCTCCAGAGCGGACTCCTCAGGATGTGAGGCATCTTGCCTACCTCCTGTGTGCGCAAATAGCTTCGTTCCTGCTAATGCTTCAAAAACTTTCTTGTCAAACCCGTTGTAGCTAGTGTGGTGGCTCAACTTAACAAAATCATAAGGCCCATGTGCTGCAATTTGCCGCAGCAAGTCCCTCATGTGGTCCCTCAATCCAGAGACCTCGGCCTTCGCTAACTGCATATCACCTGGGAGCAACGCGCTGAGCCCACCCGCCGCGAGTGAAAGTACGATGCTTTGGTTATTTTTTGCTGCGCCTGGACCAGGACGGTCTACGCCTTCAACTAAATCTTGGTCGATCCGCTTGGTTATTGCGCGGTACATTTGTGTCAGAGAAGCCGCTTCATTAATCACTAGCTTAGCAGCGTCAGCATCAGATGGGAAAACATCACTGGCATTAGAAAGAATTTCTGCACAGGTAAAAAGATGCATTAGCGATGGACCTAAAATTTTCAGCCCAAAGTCCGCAAATTCCAGCTCAAAGTCCTTAAGCGCATCGGAGGTTGCCGGGTCGCCCACTGAAAAATCTCTCCCATAGCGATAAACCTTGGCTCCTTGTTCTTCAAGCTTGGCAAGCATTTGAATGTATTTGGTTTCCAGAGTTGCTGCATCGTCTATAAATTGTTCTAATTCCTCATCTCCAAGATCGGAAAAGTCTTCTTCTTGCAAAGCCGGTATTAATTCCCTAACAAGACCACTTTTCACCTTGTCAGACGCCGCATCACCTGCTGAGGTTCGCCCAAAACCAAGGTTTTCATCGGCGACGAGAGCTTTGGAAACATTTAATTGACCCAAACCTACCAGATCCGGTAAGCAACCGATATGGTCACTATGGCAATGCGTCACAATCAGTAAGTCAACTTGAAATGGTGGCGGCGTATTGAAGATTTTCCTTAACTGACTGCGGATGGAGTTTGTGTCGCCAGGGTGAGCACCGTCAACCAGAATTTTGCGTCCATTGTTTTCAACTAGTAGGCAATCCCCATATTTAGTCTGGCCCATGTCCAATAAATGTATTTTCATCTGGTATCTACATTTTCGTTAAAAGAGATAGAAAAGCTTCTCGGTCAAGCAGCCCAAGTTAGAATCAAAAGAAATATTAATTGCCACCATTAAATAAATCGAATACCTATTTCGTAAGACACACTCAAGCATTTTCAATCAACTGCGATTCGAAAAGAAATCTATTCTGACCTGTCACAAACTAAAAATCAATGATGGATTTTACCAAGGCTGATAGATCCAAAGACTATTCGCGACTTAAGCAATATCAATTCAAAATAATCCGCTTGGTTTGGCTTCGCTATGATATGAACAACTGGTAATATATGCACCCGGGAAATATTTAGCTATGGATACTACTATTCCCTGGCGACTGCCCCTGCTTCCAGTCGTGATAGTCTTCCAATACCTGGTCATATCTCAATTTAGCATTTTCACCATCAGGTGCATTGAACTGAAATTCGAACAACCGGCCTGATGCTTCATCATAAAGATAGTACCCGCAGGTCTGGTCCCGGGTATAGATTTTTACGGGTTTAGCCCCTATCCATCCCATATGCGGATTGAAATCATCAAGGTCGAAAACATATACCTCCAAGAAGCCATAAGAATACATATCCAACTTTTTTCAGCTATTTAGCCGGATCCACTGAACACTTGCCGCTTAAATGAACAAACGGCGCCCCCCGGTTATTTAGCGGTTCGCTTCTAAGGTGAAGGTAGCAGCGGAGAGAAAGAAAGGGGGGCCCAGCTCCTCAGTTATTAAGATGGGTTATAGGTATTTCCTCTGCCCCGTTCTGATAAACTGAATCAACACTGGCCTGTTCGCAGTAAACTAGCGTAAATGCGTAGGTAATAAACCTGGACATCCCCAAAGCAATTTGCGCCCAGTCGGCCCCATATTTTAAATATCTACAAATAGACTATCGGTTTTGATACACGAAAAAATTCTATGTACTAATTTGTTGCGAATCGCGTTGACGACAGTCATGGGTCTTTTCCCTTCCTGAATCTTCCGTCTGTAATATTTTGCAAGGAAATCGGAGCGGCCTTTTTTGGCGTAACCGATAGCGGCCATATGGATCAGGCTTTTTAGATCACGATTTGCCAGCCTTGACACCCGCGCCCGCGCGTTTAGGCTAGTACCGGACTTTAATGGGAAGGGGGCAACACCGCAATAGCTGGCAAATTTCTTTGGGCAGGATATCCACTCGAACTCATTAGTTGCTATCAAGATTTGAACCGCGGTAACAGTGCCAATCCTTGGAACGGAAGTGATTATCTTGACAAGTCGTGCCAACTTTACGTCCGATTCAATCAGACCAAGTATCCTTTTTTCAATTGCTTGCAGGTCATCTTTGATCGCAACCAAGGTGTTCGAATATAAGCTGCTGCCGGTGAGACTGGTTGCTCCCTGTAAGTAGTAATCTTCGGTCCTTTTGCTTTGTGAAAGCAGTTTTCGCGTTTTTAACAGCCGCTTGCGAACCGTTGAAAGTTCTTTTAAGTCGGCGATACACCTGCGCGGCACAGTACGAAAGCGCAACGAGTTAAAGTTCGCGCAAGCATAGCGGGCAATCCTGAGCGCGTCGATCGCATCGTTTTTACCACGTTGAATCCCGATTGATTTCTTGATACGAAGCGGGGATTCGAAACAAATCCTATATTTTCCAGCGGCAAGTACCTTGGACAAAAACGAGCCGAACAATCCCATGTCCTCTGCGCAAAAGCAGCTATTTTCCCGTGTCGTCTTGTGGTTTGTAGCAAGCACTCCAAGAATATCGGCAATGGAAGATTCTGTATTTGCAGTCTTATATGCAGCGATCTGATCACCTTTTACATTTACAATGCAGATGTCGAGTGTCACCTTGGAAATATCGATTCCAATAAAATATTCCGGCTTCATATGTCACCTTTTTTACTCACAATAAAGCACAGAATATCAATACAATACCCTAGTTACACCACCCTTTTTTTTCGTTCAAAAGCACCAAGGCCCGTCATATTCCTATGTGCTGTGTGATCCGTAAACATTGACCCGGCGAATGTTTCACCATGTACGTTAATGCTACACCCTATTGTTTTTTGCGACTGCTAGTTGGCCCGCAGCTCAATCACAAGGGGGTATAGTACAAGCAACATTTTTCTATTTTTTCTTATTTACCAGCAAGTGCTTCCGTGCCGGATCCTGCTTGATATTAGCAATCTCATTTTCTATGATTTCGCGCACATCATCCTTAATCTGCTCAAACACCTTTTTGATGACTTGGCCAGTAATCTGCCTTACGACAGGGATAGGCTTATAGGCTGCAGATTCGGCCGCCAATGCCTGATGATTGTTTAAAATCCGGTTGTGAAATGCTTTCAAGTCAATAGCCTGATCAGGATTGTCGGCGACCAGTCCCACAAATTCCCCAGAACTCATTGATGAAATCTTAGATGCGGGAATAGCCAGATCCAATTGGATCGATTTGCTGATCGAGGTATCTGAGCGGTTCAGTGAAAGTGCTGTCCGGTCCTGCTGTATCTTACCGAAGCGCTCGGAAAGATGCTTTGCGGTGTCGCCAGAGACCTGGCCGCTGATCACATTACCCGTAATATTCACAATTACTTCGGCCATTTCCTTTCCATAATCTTTCCGAAGTTGGGATGCGTCCTGAACGCCAAGGGTAGTCGCAACCTTATTGGACCGAGCGGTAGCAATCAACCCATCGATATTGTTAAGAAAAATAGTTGGGAACTCATCAAAGATCAGGCTGCTTTTGAGCTTACCTTTCATATTAACCTGCTTGATCAGCCGCGTCGCATAGAGCGAAATCACAGCCCCATAGACTTGAATTTTCTGCGGGTTATTGCCAATACACAAAATTTTGGGGGCGTCCGGATTATTGATAGCCAACGTCAAATCATTACCGGATAGCACGTAATATAGCTGCGGCGAGGACAATCTAGCCAATGCGATTTTGGCCGAAGCAATCTGACCTTCGAGCTGTTCCATGGCATTATTCAGGTACGCACTTATGAAAGGGTTCACAAGTACCTCGATTTCCTTTTCCATGCGCAGGATGCTGAACAACTCGTCGTAGTTCATTTGCATTAACTCAATCACATGAGGTAAGGTGCAGAATTCCCCGTCTTGATAACGGCGAAGAAACCAAATGACAGCGGTAAGAAAGTTGATCGAGGATTCCACGAAAAAATCACCTTGCTTTTTGATCCACTCGCGATTCAAGCCAAGCAGGATCGTGCGCGCTGACTCGGCCGCATCGGTAATATCCAGCATCGTCGATGGCTCCAAAGGGTTGCACCTGGCGCTCCGGTCAAGGTCATCAAAATTAATGGTATAAAACCGCGGCAAGACTTTGTAGGCTCGCTGATTGGCTAGAAAACTATTGTATGCAATCAGCGAAAGATCATCAAACTTGAAGTCGTAGATGAACATTGAAAACCCCTTTCGAATGTGTTGAGTAATGATGTGCCGGATCACAAAATAGCTTTTTCCAGAGCCAGGCGAACCCAAAACGAGCACTCCACGGAACGGGTTGATGAAGTTTATCCAGCTCCTTCGGCGTTTACCTTTTAGGATGTACTCTGCGGGAAGGTTGATGGAAAACTCGTTTTCCAAAAGTCGTTCTTCCTGGGGGAATGTCTCATTTTCCCGGTTAAAGATGTCCCCGCCCAATTTCACTTTTATCACGCGGGAGAGTAATGTACCTCCGGAAAGTATCAGCGAAAAACCTGCCAATGTCAGAGCTATGTAAAGACCGGCAAGAAACTTCACGGACCCTGATGCCCCGAGAATCAACGCCGGTAACCAATAAACAACAAGGCCGATCAAAACGAGGTACACTCCCGGCCTGGCTTTCAGTTTTTCGTGTTTTTTGCCTTTGGTTCCGATCATGGAAACCGCTAGCAAGCCTAACGCAATAACCTTGGATTTATAAGGTGCGGAGAGCAGACCTGTCCTTGAAATATTCTCCAGGACCCGGTCTGTGAAGCCGTTGACAAAGCCTAAGAGCTGAAATAATCCGTAACAGTAATAATGAAAATGGATCAGCAAAATTGCTAATGAAAGAAGACGCGTCATATCGGATATACGCGCCAGCGCTTGCTGGTTCTCTGTAGTTTGAATGCTCATAAGCTGATGATTTTACAGTGGATGACTACCTTGCGCGTCTGCGTCGCGGCCTTCTGAGCTGCCATGGCATGCTCTGGTCTTGGTTTTCAGGAGTTAATAGTGAGCTGAGCAGCTTATCTGTTTCTTGTTTGCCCTCCGAAGAGATACCGCCTAAATTTTGAAAGACAGATTGATCATCTGATGTTACAGATCCCTGCGTAGCTGAGCGTTGCACAATCACCTGTGAGCTATTACTATTTGGGGAAGCAATCGCCTGCTGAATCGCTTTTGCACTATAAGCCTTTCCTAAATCACTTCCATTGAACACGGATTTGGTCCTGTGATCGACATAGGTAAGCCCGTAGACGGGGCCCGTCTTGCTAATGCGTAACACGAGCGCTATGCCCTCCGCTTTTAGCGCCTCTTGAAGGGCACTCATACTCTCAAAACTGCCCGCGGAAACCACTTTATCAATCGTGTTCCGAAGTCGGATCGAGTGTTTTTCGCGGGCAATTCTGCCTGCAGCAAACCGGCTTTGCAATGATTTCAAAGTCGGTTTAAAATGAAAGTCACTGGCTTTAATTGGCACACCAATGCTTCTTCCCTGCCCATCCAAGACGCGGAATAGCAAACCTTCCCCCTTTTTTACCCTGGAGCCTTCGGCTCCAGGGTCTGCGTAAACGTTGTACTGTGTAAGAACAGCGTTGAGCTCGACCAGCGATGTATAATTGTAGCCTTTTATCACGCTTTGGAGCACGTTGGATATAGCTTGCTTGGTTTCTCCCCTTCCGTATTCCAGCGGCGAAAGCGTGGCTGGTTTAAGTTCAAAAGCCTGTCGTTTGCGGTCTTCTGCCCGCACCAATGAGAATTCAATTTCAATCTCCTTACGGGCCGCCTCCGAGCGGGTCCTACCTATGTTGTGCAGGTTGATGGCCTTTCCATCTGCTCGTATGTTCGTGGTCAGAATATGCACGTGCCGATGTCCCGCATCACGGTGCTCGTATACCAAATAGGGCTGCGAGGCAAAGCCGATTTTATCCAGATAAGCTCCTGCAATTTGTCTCAACAATGCCTTATCAAGCTTATCCTCGGCGGCGAAATTCAGGGAGATGTGCAATGTATTGACCTTCGTCCTCGCGTTCAAATCCATCAATTTTTGCAGCCGCGAGAACTTGTCGCGATAGCTCAAATCTTCCGCGTTCTTTATGTAGTAACCGGCATCAATGCACTCGGCCACGCCACGTTTGACCTTGTTCTCGTTGTAGTTGAGCGCCTCTCTGAGAGACGATCCACTGTGAATTACCGCGACCATTTCTCGGCCAGATCGGCGATGACAATTCCGGCCCGCTCTACCTGGGACAGCATTTTTCTGCGATCCAGTTCGTAGGTGACAAGCCACTGCTCAAAGTCCTTGATACGCGCGACGGCGTGCAATTTTTTGACTGCCTGATTGTAGTTTGCGCCCAATCGCGTGAGCTCGGTGAGCAGAGCTGCCAGCTGCTCAATCAGTCCGTCCTGCGAGGCGTTTCTGGTCGCGACCTGTACAGGCTTCCCCAGCAGTTTCTTTCTGGCGAAATCGCTTAAATACCTTTCTGCGCTTGCCTTGAAAAGCCCCTCAATTTCATGCGATTCCTGTGCGGATAACCTAACATGAAGCCATTTTTCCCGAATTTCTTTCCCCTCTTCCATATTCACACGTTCATTTATTTCACAAATCTCACTCTCCAAAAGACCACGAGTTCCGAGTGGGCGGCCCTGCGCCAGCAGCCAGATCCAAATGAAGCACTGCGGCCGGGCCGCGTGATACATTTGTACATCTGGCCAACCACGGAAACACAGGTGGTTGGGCCGCCCCAAAAACGAGGGGGCGCCCCACCCTATCATCTAAATTCACTTGACAACCTTCGATAAAGCATCTGCCAGCCGGGGCCAAGGTGTGATACGAAAATAGGGTATGCCTACCGAACATACATGACCCTTTCGATTTTCGAATGGGTGAAATTGGTCCAGACAGGATTCATTTACTTTCGATTCTTAACAAAAACCAGAAACAACATGGAGAACAAGATCGAGATCAACGTGCTTTTTGAAACATTGCTTTCAAGCCCGGGAATGAACGAACAGGTCAAGCTTGATATGAAGTTGACAAGAAAAGCTATCCTTGCACTGGCGGCCGGGTTGCAGACCGGTATTGCGGGGGCGAAGCAGACCCCGTCCTCACTTCTTTTCTTTTCCGGGGAGGCAGTGACCGCAGACTTGGCAGAGTTTACAGAAAACATACTCTCGAAAGCCGGGTTGACCGATGTGAATCAGAAGCTACAGCTGCTTACAACTACCTAGGCAAGCTCACCGGGAAACAGCAAGGCGGAAATGGGAAAGGCTGCCGGAGCAACTCCGGCAGCCTTTTTTGAAGTATGTGAATGCTTCTAAAGATCGCCTCCCTGCGCGAAGGAATAGAAGGATCTGTTAGTGACAATTAAATGATCCAAAACGTTGATTTGGAAAAGAGCTGCCGCCTCGCATATCCGACGGGTTGCGCTGCGATCTGCTTCAGACGGATAAAGCTGCCCCGACGGATGGTTATGTGCAAGGATCAGCCCTGATGCGTTTGCCTTCAAAGCGGCAGCAAAAATGAGACGAATATCGACCGATGTGGCGCTGACACCTCCTTGCGAAACCTGGTATTCCCCCAAAACAAAATTTCCCTGATTTAGCAGCAGGATTTTGAATTCTTCGATGAAGTCCAGTCTTCCCGGGTTCCAGTTTTTGAGAAGGAGCTCATAGGCGTCAGCAGCTTGTGTTATTTTTGGACGCTCGGTTACGTTAAAGCCCGTCTTGTAAATCAGGTCAATTTCCGCTACCTGAAAAGTCTCTGTAAATTTTGCTGGCGTTTCCATAATCATCTGGTTTAAGTGAATTATGGTGCAGCACCTGCCGGGAAAGCGATAAATCGCGGGAAGCAACGGAATAAATGCCGGTACGAAGTATCGGTGTTTTATGTCGGAATTTCGCGCGACTTCTAGCGCATAACCGGCTAACTTGGCTCCTGAATGAGCGGCCATTTTTTGATCGCTGCCATTTGAAACTCTGAATTATTTATCCCCCCCGAATCAAAATGCCCGTCGCGGCGGCTTGCTGTGTTTAATAAGCCTAACCGATTCCGCCGCGACACCGCTTATCGCCGCCCCGCAGGGCGGCCGCGATTTTGAGGCTTGCATAAAGGGCCCCTCAGGCCGGAAACCTGAGGGGAATTTTTTTAGTTGGTGCCGAATATTTCCGGCCCGTGGGTGACAAACTTATCGCAAAGCTCAAAGGCTGCCTTACCGCGCTGGGCTGCACTCCCTCCAAAAAGAATCGATTTGGCTTTGTGTTCTGCGGTGTTATAGTACCTGATGTTTTGAAAGTAGCCGGTGACCGCGTTATACGCTCCGAATACCGTACCGGCTGTTGTAGGAAGGTTTTGTTCGGGGCTGACCATGGCATAGCTGTAAACGCGGTCAACCAGATTATTGAATTGGGTGGACAGAAGTTCAAAACGGGCATCCTGAATTTTGCCGAGTGTCTCCTTTCCTGGAGCCATAGCCATTTGGATCAGGCGGCGAAGCTGGTTGTCTGTGATTCGGACTTTCGCCCACTTGTTAAAAGCGGCCTCGGTCTGAACCGAAATCCTGGCAGCCATCCCCATCAGCTTATGGGCAGATGCGAGCCGCTCTTTTGCGCTCGCGGTGTGTCTGATACGGACGGCTGAGGACAGGCTCCCCACCGCCGCATTGAGCGTATTCTGGCAAACCACCCTGATCGGGGTAAATGCGACGGTAATACTACCGGAACCGTCGTGCGAATTGGTCAGAAAAAGGTACTGTTCAATCTCATCATCCTTGCCGACAATAATCTTATCATCGATTTTGGCGGTGATAAATATACGTTCCCCGTTTCCAAGGCCTCCCACGGTTTCGTAACGAATGCCTTTGCCGTCTGCGATGCTGTCAAAAAATGTGAACGCGTCGCGGTTCTGTACGACCCGGTAGTCCGAGCCGACCACGCCGAGCACCTGGCCGGTATCGGTACGCTGAGTAGCGAAATATCCCGGGACAGTTGATTGCCCGGGCGCGTAGATCGTCAGCCCATCCCCGTTGCCGGATTTAATTCCTGTGGTGAAAAGAGGGGATTTTACCACATCGTAGTCAAGACCTGCATAGGAAATTGCGTCGCTGCTTAACGCGCAGCTGTCCACAATTTGTCCCAGGCCGTGCCAGGCTTTCTCTTTGACCGAGAAAAAAGAATGTTTGCCTGTAATTTCGTTGAAATGAATGTTGTGAGCCATGAGCTTAAACGGTTTAGATTATGAGATTGAACCCGTTTCTTTCGCCCCCGCTTTTCCCGAATCTGACTGCCGAAAACCGACAGTGTTTTGACCCAAAGAAAAAACAAGAAAAAAAGAAAGCTCTGCACAACCGGCGGCGCACCGGCCAAAAGGAAGCGGAATAAGGAAGCGCTTTAGCGCGGTTATGCCGAACACTTTTGGCGGTTTAAAAACTTGTGAAGAAATAACCGCCGGTAGCTTAGCTGCACTTTTTGGCTTGTTTCGGGTCAAAACATCAGACTCCTCCCCCAAACACAAGGTTTCGTACCCTACGGGCAATCCTTCGGCCCTAAAATTTTCTTTTGGCTTTCTTATCGCAGATTTTACTTGTGTGTAACCAGTTAAAACTTAGCGCGATGAACAAATTAGAACCACATGATTTTGTCCTATTCAGACGGCCGTTGTTTCCATACCGGATGCTTAGACGGATCAACATGCGCCTGGCACAAAACCCCGGCTCACTCAAATTCCTGCTTTGTCATGCCTACAAACGCCGCGTGCTGAGAGAAGCGCTGCACCTGGCCTCACCTGAGCTCTACGGTTCGCTGTTGAAATTGGAAGAAACCTCATCGGGCGAACCCGGTGAGCAAAAGGTCATGCTCAGCCTTTACAAATACCTCGTTCGCGCGACCACCCGCTGCACCCCATTTGGTCTTTTTGCCGGATATTTCCTGGCAACCCTATCCGAGCATTCCCATATTCGCTTCACGGGTCGGATTAAAAAGCACACAACGCTTAGTGCACAAGTGCTACAACAGATAGCGGGTCAACTACGTGGCAAGAACCTGTCTGATACGGTGCATGTGAACAGTAGTCTTTACGCGAATGGCTCGTTCCTGCGCTTTTCAGAAAGGGTAGTAGGTCAAAATGATAGCTTTGAATTTGCATTGAAAGAAGTCTATGCAGACCAATTCCTGATTGCCGCAAAAAGCGCGGCACAGCATGGCGCAACGGCTTCTGCCGTCGTCGATGCCCTTGACCGGGAAGGCCTGTCACACCGGGAGGCCAAGGACTTTGTTTCTCAATTAAGAGCCGAGCAAATTCTGGTAGATGCAACCGAGCCAATGGTCAGCCAAACTACTTTTCAAAATGTGTTGAAAAGCCATGCTCACACCAACCGTCTGCTGACAAGAGTTTTCAGGGATCTAGCCGCTCTAAGCAAGATAAAGCAAGATGGGCCTGCACGTTTTGTCCCGTTAGAAACCAGTTTGAAAAATGCCGGTCTGACCTGGCGCAATCCGGTACAAGTCGATATGGAAATTGAGACGTCTTATTCGACTGTTAGTCGGAAAACTGTGGCAGGCATAGTTTCCGATCTTGAAAAACTGATTCGAACTACCGAAAACCGAATCCCGGTTGCACTCAAATCGTTTGCCACGAGATTTTACCAAAGATATGGCGATAAGCAAGTACCGCTATTGCAGGTGCTCGATCCAGCATTGGGTATCGGCTACGGGGACAATGAATCATCTTATTTCGGTCATGTCCCCATAACATCGGGCGGCGAAGGCAAACAAAAACAAACGTATACTGCCATTGAGCGCGTGAAATTGACAGACAGGGCCTACCACGATGCTAGATATTCCAATCGAAAATTCTACTTGTTGAATGACGAAGACCTGGCGGCTGTTCGGCCGGAGAAACCACCGAGAATTGCAGAAGGGATTTCCGTGCTGGGGAATGTGTTTTCTTCGGATGAGCGCACGTTTGACCAGGGCAAATACTTTTTTGAGCTGCGGGGCATTTCCGGACCAGGATCACTGAATTTAATAGCGCGATTTGCTGACGCAGACACCTCACTGGCCGAACGCCTAATCACTGCGAATGCTCGCGAAACTGCGCGGCACCCAAACGCAATAGTTGCGCAGGTGGACTTTGTGCCGCCTGGAAGAGATGCCAATGTTGCGCGCCGCCCGGACCTGGGAAATTCACATCTAACACTTCTGAGCGGCAAAAGCGACTCGGGTAAAACCATCGCGGCGAGCGATCTGATGGTAAGTGTTCGGGCCGGGCAAGTAATTCTAACTTCTGCCTCCATGCAAAAACGCATAATTCCGAGATTAACAACGGCCTACAACCCGCGCCTCGGACCACCCGTCTACCAATTTCTGGCCGACATCGCGGCAGGCGAGACTGCATTGTCACCCCTATGGGATTGGGGGCACCTGAGTGAGTTCCCATTTCTTCCCCGGATCCAATACAAGGGCATCATTTTGCAAAAAGCCTGTTGGAACCTTGGCAGCTCGGCAATACCGGCAAGTGAGCTGAGCGATCAAGAACTTGTGAATTGGTGGAGAAACCTTGAAAAAGATCTGGATCTGCCGCGTTATGTACAGATCGGCACTGGCGACCAGTTGCTTTCGATTGACGGACATTCGGCCCCCGCTGCCAGGATATGTCTGAATAAGTTGCGCAAAGATAAAAGTCTTCGAATATACGAAGCTTTGCATGCTCTGAAATACGGCTTTTTACAAACCGACCGGAAGTACTACTTCAATGAAATGGTGATACCGATCCTAAACCATTGCAAGCCAGATTCAAATGAGCCCCTTGTCGGTCCCCAAAAACAGGAAAGTACTCGATGGGTATCTGCTAAGGATGGCTGGACATACCTAAAAATTTACGCGAGTGAAGAAACCTGCGAAACGCTTCTTACCGGAAAACTCTTTGATTTTTGTACGAAGCTGCAAAAATCGAACCGGATCAAGGGTTGGTTTTTCCTTCGGTTCAAAGACCCCGATCCCCACATACGATTGCGACTTTTTACCGGCCCAGGTAGAAAACAAAGTTCAGATTTTGCTTCATCGCTGGCGAGAGATCTCAAGGATGAAATCGAAAGCGGTTTGGTGTTTCGCTTTCAATCCGAGTTATACGAAAGGGAACTGGAAAGATATAGCAGCATCGCATATGAGCATATTGAGTCTATCTTTTGCTGTGATAGCTTGGCCATAGCAAGCTCCCTTTCATTACTACACACCACTGGCCGACAGCAACAGCGTTGGCTGGTGGCTTTGATGGCTTGCGACGGCCTGTTGAACGCGTTTGGGAAATACCGGCCAGAGATGAAAATTCAGATACTTCAAGCCGCTGGCAGTGTGCTTGAAAAGAGCGAATTGATCTCGCTGGATCAGCAATTCAGACAACAAAAGCAGCAAATCGCCTGTGCAATGAACGCAGATGACTACTTCTTATCTGATGTCCGCCAACTTCTGGAGGAAAGAAATTCCCAAGTCATGTATACAGTGGCCGGCAGTCCGATCAGCGATCCTGGCAAGCAACATGCACTGCTGATCGATCTGCTTCATTTGTGTTGCAACAGGTTATTTATCAGCGATCAACGAAGGCAAGAACATGCTATCTATCATTTTCTTAAGAAGTTTTACGACTATCAATTGAAGAACAAAAATTCCTTGTCAAAAAATTTGATAAGTAACCGATAGATTATTAAGTTAACCTTATCTGACACAAATTTGCCCACCGCACGGGGTATCATACAAATCGTTATGAGTTCACAAACAGCTCCTACCACGCGGTGCATTATTATAGATGATGAGCCATCGTCGCGGCAAATTCTGAAAACCCACATTTCGGAAATGCCCAATTTGACCCTAGTCAAGACCTGTGAAGATGCGATCCAGGGATTACAAATTATCGAGAAATTGAAACCTGACCTGGTCTTTCTGGACATCAACATGCCCGAAGTGTCGGGATTGGAGTTGTTGCAGATGATACCTTGGGTTGGCAGTTCGGTAATCATGACAAGCGCATATCAGACTTATGCAATCGATGGCTATGATTACGATGTCCTGGGCTTTCTTTCCAAACCGGTCAGTTATAAAAGTTTTGTCAAGGCGGTATGCAAGGCATTGGACAGAAAAAAGAGAAAGTCAAATTCCCTTCAGGCTGAGTCAGGTCTGCTCCCCAATCAAAGCATTCCAGCCAGCGAGTACCCACTACAAACCCCATACTTTGACGCGAACTGTCTTTGGGTCAAATTTGACCGTCAGCTCTTTGCGATACCCTATCAAAATATTTGCTTTATCGAAGGCCAACACAACTACGTCGCCATCTTTTGCACAGGTGACCATGTAGTCAGAACCCGGACCACTATCAGTGAAATCAGTCGAGGCTTGCCTGAACACTTTGTTAAAACACACCGGTCATATATCGTTAACCGGTACCAAATCAAAAGCATCGAGGGAAGTACCATTCAGATGCGCAACAATTACAAGGTAAGTATTGCAAAAGATGACCGAACTGAAATCATTCTCCGGCTCACGACCGGGCAAAAACGAAGTGGATGAAGCAGTAAAAGAGCCCTTTTGGGGCCTTTTTAATCTGAAAGGCAAGCGGCGCGTTGAGTACCATTTTGCTTTTTGGGCATGTTTTGTAGCCTATCACCTGATGTATTTCCTTCCTGCATTTTCAAGCCAGCAGCTTGACGATAACCTGCAGGTTTCCTACACCGTATACTATCTAAGGTTTGTTCCGGTGTTTTATTTCTCGCTACTGCTGTTTACGAAGCTGCAACGCCGGTTCAAGGGTATACCGCTGCTGGTCATGATGCTGCTAATCCTTCTGGGTACTATGCACATCGTCACACTGTCAATGTTTGTTATCCTGGATAACATCTATACGTTGAGACAGCTCAGCCCGGCGTTCGAGACCGTTGGCGGGTTTTATTTGAAACCACCGGCTAGCAGGCAAGGGTGGGAATGGTTTATTTTTTTCTACGACGTCCAGGAGCTCCAACTACTCATACTTCCGGTTGGACTAAAAATGGTCCAATTTGGTCTGAGGCAGCAAATGGTCCAGGCACAACTTGAAAAAGAAACGCTAAGGACCGAGCTAACGATCCTGAAATCCGAACTTGAACCCCATTTTGTTTACAATGTCATTAATTCAGCCTACGCGAAAGTCTTGCCTGCCTCCCGCGCAGCAGCAGGGTATCTGGACAAACTTTCTCAAATGCTCAAATATACCCTGTACGAGACCGGGGGAGATTGGGTACCCCTCCGTGCTGAGATCCGGAATCTTAAACGTTACATGCAACTGGAACGCATCAGGCACGGCAGACGGCTTACGGTAACATGGCATCAGCAAGGTAAAGCGTCTGTGAAGCATAAAGTACCAACGCTTTTAATGGTCACCTTGGGTGAAAATGCGGTTAAACACGGTATTCGCTCCCATTCGGGCAAATCGACCGTCCGGATCGACATTCAGGTAAATTCTGAGGGTCTACAGTTCTCTATTGAAAATGACAAAGCCCCTGCCAGCGCCGTTAAAAAGTCGTCGGCGCACGGGCTTGGACTAAAAAATATTCAACGGCGTTTGGAACTCCTTTATCCCAAACGGCACCACGTGGAAATCAATGAATCTGAAAATAGCTACTCGGTGACTTTGTGGATTCCAATTGAGCCTTAACCCTCAAACTGCATTTTCGGCCCTTGCAAGATGGGCTTCATCCCCGAAGATTGCCAAAAGGCTGCCTAAAATTTTGCTTTGCTGGTGAATCAACCAAACAGCAAACGCAATGAAAAAAACAAAAAAACCAAAACTGATCGTCAAGACGCTACCCAAAGTCAGACCGTCTAATTTCCATCCTGGCCCCGACGATGACGATCCCATCACGACCAGCGGGACGATTTGCACCCTGATCGCTCAGAATTAGTCAGCATCCATCCGGCCGGGCAGTAACATACTGTCCGGCCATTTCAAAGCCGATTAAAATGCTGGAAAAGAATTACACCCTCGAATGGCTTGACTTTATCATCAATGTGACGCTGAATGAAGCCAAGACCGACGTCAGTACCCTGTCTTCAAAACAGCTGGAAACAATTGTGGAGAAAGCGCAGGAGGAAAAGGACCGTCACATTTCATTTCTTAAACATCAAAGCTTCAATCTGGATTCGCGTCGTAAAATCCAGCTTTTGATCAGGCAGTACCATGCGAGCCTGGTGATGCTGCTCGACCAGGCTTATGAAAATACTTCGCATACCCAAAATGGGAATAGCATGCTGCGGCAGGCCCTGGAAAGCATTTCGGCGAGCCTGGACGAATTACTCGGTTTTGTTGAAAACCGGTTTCACGAATACCTGAGCCTGGACGAGCGGGCACCGGCTGCTTACCTTTCCCAGGTCAAACGTGAGATGCTAGACAGGTTGGAGCTGCTCAGGCAAGAGCTGTTCGTCCGGGTTGACAACCGGACGCTTACCGATATTGTCTTGCAGAGCTTGAATTCATTCATTTACGATTCGGAAAAACGGCCCATTTCGTTCCGGGAGGTGTTTTACAAAAAAGAACTGCTTGCTGGTCTTGAGAAAATCAGCCAGGAACAGGATGAAACAACGCTGCACGGAGCTGTCGTAGAGCTACTGGTCTATTTGAATTTCAACAGCCGCAGCTTCATGAACTACTACACGCAAAAGCTAGCTCAAAAAATCAATGCTTTTGGTGCTGTACACGAGAAGATGACAGAACTACTGTTGTCTTATAAGCAATTCAACCAAATGCTCAGAAAGCCGACAGTAAAGTTAAATCCACACCACGCCGATTTGAAAAAGGTGTTGGGCAACTGGTTTGCCCAGGAGATCACCTACCTGGAAAAGAAACATCAGTGGGATGTCTTGCCCCTGCAAAACCAGCAGCAGCCCTCCAAAGCGAAAAGCGACCCTTTCAAAATCATGTGTTTTCTTTCCGTCGATCAGGTCGCTTTAACGCTGCGCGCGATGGATGCGACCCGGGTGGTGAAAGCTAAGTCTCTCAATGCGGTCATTCAGACCATCGCCCCCTACCTTTCTACCCCACGCAAGGAAGACCTTTCGCAGGAAAGTATGCGCAATAAGTCCTACGCGTTTGAGCAGGCGGACAAGGCTATTGTGATAAGGATGCTGGAGGGAATGATCAACTGGATCAAAGAATATTGACAATGGAAAGCCCCGCAATGCAGGTCCTGTTTGACACGCTTAGGGACCTGGCCAAGGTTCCGAATGAAATGCTTATCGAACTAAGCGAGCATATTCAAATCGAAACGTTCAAGAAAGATTCGGAAATCGGGCCAAAAAAAATCCGTCAGAACGTGATCTATTTTGTCGCTGCCGGCATCGTAAAGGGCAACTATTTCAATCAATTCGGCAAAGAAGTTGTTACCGGATTTTGGTGGGAAAAGATGTTTATTATCACAAAAGATCATGGGGCAATTTCCGAACCGGAACACCTGATGTTTATCGAAGATACTATTCTGATATCGCTTTCAGCTACCTCGATCGATGTGCTGACTGCCAGATATGGCGAGGCAAGCCGGTTATCAAACAAACTAAACGCCATCGAGCGAAGAAGACTAAGGCAGCGTGCCGAAATCCTGTTACTCCCTGCCGCGGAAGCTTACAAAGCATTTCAGCAGTCGTATCCCTCGACCAGGATAAAATTACAGGACATTGCCCATTTCCTGGGAATCAGGCCTTTCACGCTCAGCCGGATCAGGGCTTCCCGCTAACAGGCAAGGGAAGCAGTTCTCTGGTTACCAATCTACCCGCGGAATATTATTAAGATGGCAAGTCAGTGTTTTCCAGGCCCCACAAAACCTGATTGAGGCTGGCTACAACCTGTTGGACTTCCATGCCGCGATCCCTGGCAATTAACCTTATGAATTGACTTTGCTCCTCAGAATCAATTTCGCCAGACAATATTCTGACAAGCCGCTCATGTAGAGCCCGGTTGTCCTGAGCAATCAGCGCCATATCCCGCCCTAGGACAATCGCGCCAATATCGGTTAACTCCCACTGCTGATTTGAATCTATCTGATCATTATCAGCAAACAGGTCCAGATGGTTCTCGTAAATCATTTCGGCATGCATATCAAAATAATGCAAGAGGATATTTCCGATGTCTTTGGCATCCTTTTGCCTTGCTTCCGGACGATCGTCGTATGCGATCAGTTTCAGTAATGCAATGCCAGCAATCGTAGCAGCTTTGAAAGTGTTGCCGGTTTGAAACTCGACCTTTTCTGTTCCGCGTTCATAAACCTCCTGCATTCCCGCTACGCTTATTTTTGTCATACCCTGCCCTTCCAATAATATGCTGCCCGATGAGGCAATTTCTCCGAACGGCAGCAAGTCGATCTGGTATTTTTCCGGCGAGATCAAAACGTAAGCGTTTCCCCGAAGCGGAACGTAATTTTTGTTTTCTATCAAGTGGCTTTTTACCGCCTCATACTCCTGCTCACTTCCCACCAGGACTGCAAAATCCACATCCCTGGTTGCTCTTGAGTTGATTTGTGAGCGCTGGTACCAAATGTCCCTGGCCAGCGCGCCAATCAGGTAATAGTCTACTCCCAGCGTACCCATTGCCTGCTCAATGGTATCCAAAACCGGTTTTAATGCGCTGTAATCCATCAGATATCAAAGGTGTCGCTTAGCTTCTGCTGATAAATTAGGGTTGCTGTTTCTATACACCTTTGATCACCTGTTAGCAATAGGTCCGCATAGGTGATCAGGTCAGGAGTTGTGATGTGCTGCGTATTACTTGCTGCATCCGTCCAGAATTTTTTAAACAGTCTTAGATTGCCCCCCTGCTTAGGGACCAAATGCAAAGCCTTTGCGACCTCGCTTTTACCAACACCGATATAAATAGTCCATTGCTCGGGGGACAAATGGCCTGTTACCAGATCTCCCGCAGGTTCACCGCCCCACAGGGCTCCCTGGGGAAGGCTCGCGCGTTTCCAGTTGATCGTATCCCGCATTTGGTAGTCACCCACTAGCAGAGATGGTTTAAGCACGTTGCCATATCCGACCAGCCAATGCTCCAGAAGCTGCTTTTTATTATCGAGCATCAAACGATTTTTATTCACCCGTAGCAGATATCCTGCCTCTTTAAGCGCGGTCATGGCTTCATTGATAGTCCCCAAAGCTACACCGGCAAGCGAAGCTAAGTCCCGGTAAGAATAGTTGATGGCATCCGGATTTTGCAGTAACGCAAAGACTACCTTCAGACCTGCTTTTGTGAACGCGCGGTTCGTCCTGGCTGCCCCTATCCCATTGTAGACGCCTTTCTGCCCCTCTATCCATAGCAAGATCTCTCCATGGCTGATATAGCTATTACCGGCTGCGTCCAGATAGGATATTCGATGCTCACGTAGTCGCGCCTTCTGAGCAGGATATAGCCTGTCAGCTATCAGCAAGAGAGGGCTGTAACGAGCGGCCTGTTCCACCAAGTTATTCATCTGGTATTCGCGGAATTCGCGTTTGACCTCCACTTTGAATCTTAGCTGGTTGCCATTGACTTGAAGCAGAACTTCCCCGTCAATACCCTTGTCAAATTGAGATTCCTCTCGCAGCCACTTACCTTCAATACCGGTATGCGACTTCAAATTCGCCAGGGCCTGTTCCGCAATTTCTTGTTCACGCAGCATGTTGTTCATTTTTTATCACTGTTCACGCTAAGTGAACAATCAAAAATAATGAACAAAAATTAAATTTACAAATGTACCGGCACCTGATTCATTCTGTACAGACAGACACAGCTTCATTCTCTACAACCCCGCTCAATTTATCCAGTTACTCGGTCTGCTCACTTTCCCGTACCCCAATTCTTCTTTTCCAAGAACAAGCTCCCCCTTTGCCATTTAAAGCACTATCGCCCCCACAACAATCCAACCTGCAAGTCCAATTCCAACTACCTTGACCAGCCCTTCCAAACTAACAACTGCAAACTTGCCTTCCACCGGTCAAAACGATACGCTGCCCAAGAGACTATCATTTAAGAAAAGCGCGACTATCCCGTAACAAGACACTTATATCTCCTTAAAGCCTCTCGCCAAATCGGAACACCCACCCTCAGATGATTCTTCTCCTCTCCAATCCAATCACTTCTTGCCTTTTGTGCAGTAATCTCAGAGCCAGGCAATCCTAATTTAGCCAAGTAACTCACTGACAACGATATTCAATTTGGCCAAATGAATCAGGAGAAAGCCGAACCCTGCAAAAAGTAGGCACATCATTTCATACTTAATTCTTATACCAATGAAAATGAAGCGCATTTTTTTGTCGATCGTCGCCGCTGTCGCGATTTTTGGAGCATCTTTTGCTATCAATTCACCCAAGCCTGTATTGGCCGACTTCACTGTGACTGGCGAAGCGGGTGCATCTAATGAGTATTACACTGTCTCGACCACGCCTGATCCTGATTGTCAGGAAACCGGTGCTCAGGTGTGTAAAATCAGCACTTCGGCCACTCCCGACGCCCAGGGGCGCATCCTGAAATCGCAGGCAACGGTGACTGGGCGCAAACCTTAATGCCTAAAATCCGGGAGTAAGCGTGTTACGGCGCACAATGCCAACAGACAATGAAGGAGAGGGGTTCCGTACGGAACCCCTCTTTTCCTTCTTAACGGGCGCTCACTTTACTTAAAATACTGATCAGGCTAGCACTGTCTAAGAGGTGCAAATCCTGCGAATCAAAATCTGCTATTCTACCGTCTTTGTCGACGATAATCAACGTGGGAAAAACAGCAATTCCATACAAGCTTGAAATTTCATGCTTGAACCCCGCCCCGGCTGTGTACAAATTTGTGGCCAGTTCAGAGGTATACTGATTGCTCCTGATACTCTTCTTCCATCGCTCTCTACCGCGATCCATCGATATTGCGATGAACTCGATGCCCTTTCCATGCAGCTGCTTTTCAACTTTGGAAAGTACTTTGCTGTAATACTGCTCGCAGCCTCCGCATCCAGTGTACCATAAATCGATTAGGACGGTTTTGCCTTTGAAGTCCGAAAGTTTGACAAGCTTACCGGTTGTATCTGGCAATTCAAAATCAAACATTGGTTTTCCCTTCGCCCTGACATCCATTGAATGCACGACCTGCCGGCAATCTTTATCACGAATCTTGCTTAACACCTGCGGCAGATAATAGGCATGGTTTTTAACCCTGCCCAGCGCTAATGTATAAGTTATTCTCCGGTCATTGAGAAGGCTGGTTGGTGCTGACAGCAATGTATCGAGCAACACGTCAGCGTCGAACTTTTTACCGACAGGCACCACGCTCATTTTTTGCCGTTCAAACCAGTAATAAATGTATGACCAGCTATTGGCAAGAATTTCCTGATCAAATCCCCAGTCGAAATAATTGTCTATTTTCCGGAGCGCATCATCCTTTTTTTCTGGCGTCATCTCAACCATTTTTTCCTTCAAACCACGAAGCTTTGTTGTCGGGTGTTGGTAAATAATCTCGGCCTTCAACTGTTGATACTCCGGATCTGTCAATACACTCTTTTGCGAATCAAGGACGGCAATCCCAGCTTGTATTCTTTGGCATTGTGGCTCAAGGTAGTTTGCCCTTTCCGCATCGGTTGAGCCGGTAAGGGCAAAGGCCGAATCTGACAATGCCTTTACCCTGTGCTGAGCAGCCCTGTAACCTTGAAAATTGTAAGAAAAATCAAATGTTGGCTGGTTGTTTTGCGGAGCACTTCCAGGTCTTTTTGAAATATGAATCGTTAGCTGGCCATCTCCGTGCCAGTAATATTGATACAGCATCGTGTCGAAGCTAAACGAGACGCCTTTAAGATAGGGATTGATGCTTTGGTCGAGTCGCTTGAGAATACTAAATCGCACCGGACCGTCGACCTGCACATCGAAATTGTAAGTCCCCTGCTCACTCCGGGCTGCTGAAACCACTTTTGGCTTTATGGCGCTTGGGAAAAACGTAGTGTAATATTCCAAAAACAAGGAATCGCCCGGCCTGGCTAAATCATAGGTCACGCTTATTTGCATTCTCGAAGCAAATACGCTCCCGTTCAGCCCAAGGAAAAGGACTGATAAAAAAAGATATTTCATAATAATTGGTTTGGTTACTATCGCAGGTTTTGCTCGACAGAGCTCAGGTGTATTTCCTGGTCCGGAAATGGGAATACCCAACGGGGATCGCCGGATTTTAATTCGTACCGGACACCTTGATAAAGGCGCGTCAAGGGCCGATCAAGTGGAAGACGTCTTAAATCCTCCCAGCGTAACTGTCCGGTAAAGGCGAGTTCTTTACGCCGTTCGGTCATAATAAAATCAAGGGAAGACTGTTCGCTCTGATGGACGTAGGGCTTAAAGCTGCCCGACTTAAACCTGTTTGACAGAAGTTTATTTGTTAGCTCTACACCTTCCGATGCACTGCCTGTTCTGGCCAGCGCTTCGGCTTGAATAAGTAGTATCTCGTTTGTTGCGATACCTCCGAAATTGTAATAAGTGCCGCTGTAAGATCCTGTGAAGGTTGGTTTGCCGGTCGGATCGAGACGAAAAAATAGTGTTTTTCTCAAATCGCCCTCCGAATAGGAGTCATACAGTGTACTGTCAACATTGGCAACCCCGTAAACCGGCCATACTGATGCCCAGGACTGGGAGGTTGCATAAAAAATAATCTCAGGATTGGAATGTGGATTCGAATAGGCCGGAAAAACGAAGGACTCGGTGGGCTTGATCAACTTACTATTAAAATCAAGCAGCTCGATTTTCCCCGTGAGCGCATCCTTTGCGTGCTGTTTTGCATTTGCATAATCACCCATGGCCAGATAAACTTTCGCCAACATCCCGCGGCACGCACGTTTGCCAGGCCTGCTTGGATAGGCCGGGTTTTCAGGGAGCAACACCAGAGCCTGTTTCAGATCAGCGAGAATAAACTCGTAGGTCTGAGCAACGGTTGACCGCTTAACCACGATATTAGGGTCTGGCAAAGTCCTCAATTGAAGTCCCGGATCACTTGAGGCAGTTTGCGGGTGAAAGGGTTTACAAAATAACTGAGCGAGCGAATAGTAGGCGTAAGCCCGGTAAAAACGTGCCTGCCCCTGGATTTGATCCGCTACCGTTTGCTCGTCGTTGGCAACAGTTAATTTATCGAGGCCTTCAAGGACTATGTTGACTGCCGAAATCTTGTTATAGGGAGAAGAGAAATCGCTGGAAGGCGCCGTCTGAAATAAATCTTTGGCCCACAAATATGCATTCCGTTCGATTTGCCGTGCGGCAGACAAGTTCTTGTCTGAGAAATACAGATTGTCCGTCCCTAAGAGCCCAAGCATCGGGTAATTGGCATTGAACGAGTTGGCATTGTCCAGGATTGCCTGCATGTCTGCTAATGAGCTGGGAGCGACATCCGATAGGCTACGTTTGACATCCAACCATTCATTCTGCTTCTGGCAGGAAACTGAAAATGCTGCCGTACAGGCAATGACTATCATAGATAAGATATTTTTCATTTGCAGAAATGATTAGAAACTTGTCCGAAAACCGATTGATATTGAGGAAGGAGCCACCAATGCATGCCTTGTTGTCACGCTGACATAATCTGGGTCGAGACCTTGATGGTTTGCACGCCATAAGATGCCCAGATTATTAGCGTACAAATAGACCTGGGCGCTTGATAAGCGTTTGGAAACTGATGCGATATCGAAGGACAAGCGTATGTCCTGAAAACGGAAATGGTCTCCTTTCTCGACTAACGCTGATGCATATTGGTAGAAAGTGTTTCGCGTGTCATTGGAAGGGTAAACCAGTGCCGGAACGTTTGTGGTCTTCTCGTCACCCGGAGATTTCCAGCGGTCGGTATAATCCTTGTGCGCTTTACCCGCGAGAACATCGGCGTAGTTTAGACTGGTCGAAGTCCGCCGGAAAGAGTAGCCCATCTTATAGGTGATGTTAAAAGAAAGCGACCAGGGACCGAGACTAAAATCGTTGCGCACCGAGCCAAACCAGGTAGGCACTGCTGAGCCATGAAAAACAAGGCTATCGGGTTGGAAATTGGAAATAATCCTAGAATACTCTTTACTGGATTCCCCGCCATATCTGCCAAGTGGTTCTCCGTTGATATCTATCCCGTTCCACGCATAGCTGTAGACAGAATAAAGTGGCTTTCCTTTGACTGCGATTCTCGTGTCGCCTTGCGACTGAATACTGTTCGCCGTCAATGTTGCATCATACCGGTCAACGCGGTCGGCAAGGTGGCTTAAAAGCCAAACCGTTTGCCACCGGAGCCTACCGCGCATGTTATCACTGCGAAGAGTCAGATCAAATCCCTTCGTTGTCGTTGCCGCTGAATTGCCATACATCGAGCTGAAGCCGGCCGATGGTGCCAGCGTCAGCCTTTGGATCAGATCAGTGCCTTTTTTGACATAGAATTCAAAGCTTCCGGATATCCTTTCAGACCTGGTCCCAAATTCGACTGCTATATTGGTTGTTTTGACAGTTTCCCATCGAAGGTTTGGGTTGGGCGCCAATAGTTCCGTTATTCCCGGCAGGCCTGTCAGGCTATTCGTAAAATAACTACCCGTAGCATAAACCGACCCTTGGTAAACATTTCCGGCAGAGCCGTGAGAGCCTCTCAACTTCAGATCCGGCAGCCACTGCAGGCCGTAGAACTGCTCATTGGAAATAGACCACGCCCCTCCTACCGACCATAATGGCGTCACTTTATCATTCGTCCTTGCGCCAAAAATATTGGCCCCGTCCCTGCGCGCACTCGCAGAAATGACATATCGCTTCGCATAAGCGTAAGAGCCGTTCGCGTAAAAGGAGATAAACCGGTTCAGAAATCCCTGCATGCTGCCTTCCGGCGCTGCGATGAGCGACATCCCCGAAGGCTGGGTAGCCAATGCTTTTGAAAAATCGAGATTGTTCGCACTCACGCCTGTTGCCGGATCGTACCCGTAGGAAACCCTGTCAAATCCCGATGTGCGAAGCTGACGGACTTCTGCTCCGGCCAGGACATTGACACTGTGGGCCCCGTAGGTCTTGTCGGCATTCAGTTGTAAACGTGCGTTATGAGAGTAGTATTCGGCCTGGTTCAATTGCAAAACCCCGCCGGTTGGCACCTGGCGCGTGAGAGTGCTATCTGCATTGATCAGAGTAAACCTGTTGATAAGGTCGCGGCTATAATAACTTTCAGCCGCATTGAGGGTTTGCGCTGCGATCGACTGTCTTTCAAAAGCGTATTGTGCCTGGGCACGAAGCCAACTCGTGAACGAATACGAAATTGCTGATTTTACCAGCAAATCGGTTGTTTTGCTTTTTTTGCTTCCCAGCGCAGCCTCCTGAAGCGGGCGGTACTCCCAGTCTAAAAAGCCTGCTTCCGTTGCTGATGCTTTATAAGTCTGATCAAAATCTTTCGCGATCGGTAGCGGGTTACCATTTTCGTCGGCTAGCTGCGCATAGGGATAAAGATCGCCATACTTTCCTCCCGGTGTGATTGACCCGTACTGATTGCGATGGTTCCGCTCATTACTCAGAAAGGAGCTGTAATGAAGGCCAAAGCTTACGTCCAGACCCTTGATAGGTGTCAGCGTATTTTCCGAAGTCAGGGTCAACCTGTTCTCGAGGTTCCCGACGATTGTATGCCGGTTATAGTCGTAGCCACCAGAAATACGGTAAGTAGATTTGGATGATCCTCCACTAAGTGCAATGGCGTATTGCTGGCGAGCTGCGCTCTGATAAACGTAGCTGTCAAAATCTCGTCTTACGTCAATTGCAGCAAGCCTATCTAGCCGCTCCCGGGCCTGCTCAGGCGATAGCCCTCCACTACGCTGCGCTGCCAATATGGCTACGGCCGGGGAAATAATGGGCCTATTCCCGGCACCAGAGATATCAGAGTTAAAATAGCCACGGTTGAAAAGCTCTGTTTCAACTTGAATATATCCTGGTGCTTCCAGGTAATTGGGATCTTCATAAACGTCGGGCTTTGAAACAAAGCTCAGGTTGGCGGAAAGTTCGGTCTTCAGGGGCTGGTTTCTATTTCCTTTTTTCGTCACGATCACTATGACTCCGTTACCAGCACGCGCCCCCCAGATCGATGCTGCCGCAGCATCTCTCAAAATTGTCATCGATTCGACATCATTGGGATTGATATTGGCAAGACTGCCTTCAAAAGGGAAGTTATCGACCACGATCAGCGGATCCCTGCTCACAAACGTCGAACTGGCCAGCGTGCTTTCACCGCGAATGCGAATTCCCAGGCTCCGTGAAAGCGGATTTGCCCCGGTAGGATTGACGCCCTGTCCCTGCACAGCCAGGCCCGAGACATTTCCAACCAGCCGTTCCAGCAAGTTCGTAGACACGGACCGGTTGATCAAAGCGTTGTCAACGTGTACAAACGATCCGGTAGCGCGTTCTTTGGGGATTGTCTGGTAGCCCGTAACGGCAACCTCATTGAGTACGGCGGCGCCTGCGATCATGTCGATGACAAGAGCTGATCGTTGAGGCAGGTAGATCAGTGTATCAACCGAACTATATCCTATATACGAAATAACAATTCTGGCGGTATCTGTCAGAACCTGCAATTTAAACCTGCCCTGCTCGTCCGTAGTTGTTCCAATGGCGGCTGCCTTAATTTGAACATTGGCACCAGGAAGCGGTGCCCCCGAAGCAGTAAGCTGCCCGGAAATCATGTGAGTCTGCTGCGCGAGCAGGCAAGTAATGGAGTAAAAGATACAAAAAGGTGTCAGAAGAAGGACATAGCAAAGGCGTAGTCCTCCCCTTCGGCAATAAAGATGTTTCATTGCTTAGTCGATAAGGAGTGATGGTAAAATCCAGAAACGTCAGGCGGCACTTAGGCCAGTAAACCTACTGAGGCTTGCGAATAATAAGTTGGAAAATCAGGGAGCAGAACATAGGCAAGAAATTGGTTTTGCCGCGCTATCGCGGAATGGAACAAACTACTATGTCACTCGATTAGTTTGATTCCTAACCCATTTCCGGAAAGGGCGTGGAGTCAAACCTAAAAGTAATCGTGGCCCTAGGAAAGCCTTTGCACAGATAAGTTTGCCCACGCCCGGGTCGTGAGCTAATCTACTTATCATCCCGTGCATATCAAAATTTCCTAGGTTTCGATTACGAGACTCAAAGCGATGCCTTCGAATAATTTGAAGTGTCGCAAACTGCATACCGGTTAACGACAACCGGTTACAAAAAACAAATATAACAAATTCCCAATTTGATATACAATCATACGTCAATTTTTTCTTGAAACAAAGTGACTTTCCGGCCATGGAAAGTAAGGAGACAATTTTAGCTAAGCTGGGAGAGGCTGTTTTGATTGAGGCGAAGCACAAAAAATTAAGTGTCAGAAAACTAGCTGATGCTTCTGGACTTGAATATTCTCAAGTTCAGCGAATATGTAAGGGGAAAGTCAATTTGGCCCTAACTACGCTTCTAGCTCTTTCGGAAGGCCTTGACCTAAAGCCATCTGAGTTACTAAAAAGAATTGAATAGCAAGAATCAGGTATTTAGTTCGTGTTATTACAGGCAGGAGCATTGTTAAATCAACGCAACTATTGTTTTTCGATAGTTTCCTCCTAAAAATGCGGGCCAATCTAGTCCCCATCGGCAAACTAGTTCCACGGCTAATTTTTGAGTGCCAGCGAAATGGGATAATTCTGTTATCCCTTCTACATCTACAGCTCCTATTGCTTTTCTGACCAAATCCAGGGAGATACCCATTTTAGGGCGAAAATTGCAGTAGAACTCCGCGAATGAGATGCCGATTTTTGCGTACTGGATTTTGCCTACCTCAAGTTGATTTATTAGTGCAGAATCTTGAAAGTGGATGCTCTCGTGGTAGCAAGCTACTGATTCATCCAAATACCCCAGGCGCACGAGAGCTGTACCAACAGTAAGTAAAGACCCAGCAAATAGTGACTCATATTTTTTTCCACCTTATCCAAGGAGGTCATCTCTAATGCGCACTAGCTCTGCTAGCGCATTCTCCGCATTTTCCAATCTATCCGCAAGACTGTACACCTATTCTCCTTATAGAGAACTGTTGTTGTAAATAAAATTAATATTCCTATTTGGAGGTGAACAGCACACAGCCTACGACATTAACCGCAAGCAGTGAAAATATTAATGTTATTTGATCGGGTCAAGACCGTCCTTTTGATAACGCAATTCCCTAGGCATGGCCCCTACATTTCTATTGATCGTGGTCGATCGTAACTCCTATCCAAGTATAAAGCAGAAAGGTTGCAAAAGGGTTGCAACAAAAGTTGTACTTTTTTGCAACCCCAAATCGCCGGTTACTTTGTAGCACAACATCGGCAGAAAGGCGTGAGCAGAGCTTCCGATGGCAAGTATCATCATCACAAAAAACTGTCGTCATGATCATCGAGCATCCATGGAAATCCTATGCGACTGTCGCCGGGTTATCAACGGCCATCTATTACGCCGTTATCGGCTGGCAATACTACCTGCCTGAAATTAAATCCTGGTTGGGGCAGAGACACCAATCTGTCCAACATCGAGAAAACATCAGTCGATCGAACGACGCATTAGCTGAACAATACCCGCCGGAAATAGACGATAGTATTTTGGTGGATGATCTGAGCGAAGCTCCGGCGTGGCAAAGTGAGGAAATGTTCGAAACTGCCGAAAAACTGTCCACTCACCTGATCTCGGAAATTGAAGAGGCGCACAGCAAGGAATACAGCAAACCTGATCTGATCCTGATGATGCAAATGATTCTCAAAAATTATTCAGTGCTCAAAGGCACACCATTCCAGAAGGTGATCAACAACCGGATCGAAGCGGAATGCGCAAAATACGGCTCCATACACCTCAGCGAGGGTGAAATGATTGAGGTTTGGAGGATGGTGGTGTGATGGAAGCCCGCCCCTGAATTTGGCCCTTCCGCGTCTGCGGAAGGTGCCATCCAGGGGGTCTTGACTGGAATGTTCAACTAAAACGGATAGAGGGGTATGAAAAAGTGGAGAAAGAATCCAGGGCCGAGGTATGCCCTGGCGTTGACAGTATTCGGTATGGCTGCTTCCATCAAGGCATTTGCACAGGACGGTGCTGCCGGGATCCAGGAAGCAGATTCACAGGTCAGGTCCTACTTTGAGCCGGGCACAAATCTGATGTACGCGATCGGTGCAGTACTTGGTCTGGTGGGTGCAGTCAAGGTATTTCAAAAATGGAACGCCGGGGATCAAGACACTGGGAAAGTTGCGGCAGCTTGGTTTGGAAGCTGCATTTTCCTGGTAGTTGTAGCAACAGTTTTACAATCGTTTTTCGGCCTGTAACGACTCACGTATAAACGGTCACGTTACAAAAATTTGATTGATTATGTCCAGAACAAGCTATCCCATCAACAAGGGAATAAATCGCAGCATCGTGTTTAAAGGCCTGAAAGGGCAATACATCTGGTACATGGGCGGTGCAATGTTCGCAGTGATGGTTATATATACACTCATGTATATCCTTGGAGTAAATACCTACCTAAGCCTTTTAATTGCTGTGGTGGCGGCAGGTGCTGCAATCACTACGGTATACCACCTTAGTAAAACCTACGGTGAGCACGGCCTAACCAAGGCCTTAGCCACACGTCGCCTACCGATTGCGATCAAATCCAGGACCAGAATACGCTTCATTAAACCACGAAATGCACATGGAAAGATTGTTGGATGAGATATTGCCTGTTCTGGACATTGAACATGATTTAATACTTTCGAAAGAAGGGGATGTGACGATTGTTTTTAATGTCGAACTACCTGAAATATTCACGCTTTCGGACGCTCAGTATGAGGCCTTCCACCAGACTTGGGTGAAAGCGATCAAGGTGTTACCATTTAAAACGGTGCTGCAAAAGCAAGACTGGTTTTTATCGAAGACGACCCGGTTTGCTGCCAAAGAAGACAACAGCTTTCTAAGTCAAAGCAGCGACACTTTCTTTTCCGGAAGGCCTTACCTTGCCCATCAGTGTTTTCTGATGTTGACCAAGTCAGCAGACGAACGCAGACTCCCAAGCTCGCTGGTTTCAAACCTGGTCAAGCCGACGATCGTGCCTAAACAGACCATTTCAAAAATTGCTATTGAGGAGTTTCTTGACAGCTGCGGCCAGTTCAGGCGGATACTCGAAGACAGCGGATTTGCCAGGCTGAGGCAGCTCACTGACTTGGAACTGCTCAGCCAAAGGCGAAAAGTCGGACTGGTAGAACAGTACGCATACCTGGTTACCGAGCCTGAACATCGGGTTCTACGCGATTACCTTTTCAAGAACAGCGTCCAGGTTGGAGACCGGCATTGTAGCGTGTACACGCTGGCCGACGCTGCTGACCTGCCCTCTCAATGTGCTTCGCAGACCATTTTTGAAAAATATTCAACAGACCGGACCAAGTTCAGTATCGGCTTTGCGAGCCAGTTGGGTGAGTTGCTGCACTGCAATCATATTTACAATCAATACGTGTTCATTGGCGACACTGAGAAAACACTAAAAAGGCTCGAAAGCAAACGCCTCAGGTTGCAGTCCTTATCCCTGTACGCCAGAGAAAACAGCCTGGCGCTGGAAGCCACCAACGAATTTTTAAACGAAGCAATCCGAGAGCAGCGCCTGCCGGTTAAGGCCCATTTCAATGTCCTTGCCTGGACGGAGGACATCGCTGCGGTGAAGGAATTGAAGAGTATGGTCTCATCGGCACTTGCCCAACTGGATACATCAGCAAAACTGGAGACCGCCGGAGCCCCCCAGATATTCTGGGCGGGCATACCGGGAAATGCTGCGGATTTTCCCATGAACGATACCTTCGATACGTTCGCAGAGCAGGCAGCATGCTTTTTCAACATGGAAGCTCCTTACCGGTCGTCTAAGGGCACATTCGGTATCCGCCTGGGAGACCGGCTTACCGGAAAACCGGTCTTGGTCGATATTTCGGACGAACCGATTCAAAAGGGGATCTGTACGAACCGAAATAAGTTTATTCTCGGCCCTTCCGGCAGTGGAAAAAGCTTTTTCACCAATCACATGGTCAGAAGCTATTACGAGTCAGGTGCACATATCGTACTGGTTGACGTTGGGCATAGCTACAAAGGCTTATGCGACATGGTATCGGGTTACTATTTCACCTACGACGAAAAAAATCCTATCAGGTTCAACCCCTTTTACATCTCCGGCAGTGATATCCTTGATTCCGAAAAGAAGGAAAGCATTAAAACGCTTCTATTAGCGCTATGGAAAAAAGATGATGAAACCTTCAAAAGGTCAGAGTATGTCGCGCTATCTAATGCTTTGACGCTGTACTACCAGAAGCTTTCAACCACAGGCGTTTTCCCTTGCTTTGACACTTTCTATGAATTTTTAGTCAGCGACTTCAAGCTGGTCCTCAAAACTGAGCAGGTTAAGGAGCAGGATTTCGACATGGGAAATTTTCTTTATGTGCTCAGGCCGTATTATCGGGGTGGTGAATTCGACTACCTGCTCAATGCACGAGAAAATTTGGATCTTCTCAGCGAACGTTTCATCGTATTCGAGCTAGACAATATCAAAGAACACCCAATCCTTTTTCCAATCGTGACGATCATTATTATGGAGGTATTCATCTCCAAAATGCGAAAGTTAACCGGGGTCCGGAAAGTAATCCTGATCGAAGAGGCCTGGAAAGCAATCGCGAAAGAAGGAATGGCTGAATACATCAAGTACCTTTTTAAAACGGTGCGTAAATTTTTTGGAGAAGCGATCGTGGTCACTCAAGAGGTAGAGGATATCATTTCCTCCCCGATCGTCAAACAGGCGATCATCAATAATTCAGACTGCAAAATCCTGCTTGATCAATCCAAGTACCAGAACAAATTCGATCAAATACAGGAGCTGCTCGGGCTAACCGAGAAGGAGAAATCCCTCGTGTTGTCGGTCAACAAAGCGAACGATCCGCTGCGAAGATATAAAGAGGTGTTCATAAGCCTTGGCGGAACGCTATCAAAGGTGTACCGTACCGAGGTGAGCCTGGAAGAGTACCTGACCTATACCACCGAACAGACTGAAAAGATCAAGGTCGCAGAATATGCCGCGCGTCTTGGAAGTATTCAGGCGGGTATCCAGCAGCTGGCAAATGAAATGCGATCAAAATCATAACCAGACCCAAAGAAGTTATGGCAAAAAAATCATGTTTGTCCTGCTATTGGTATTTGCAAGCGCAACTCCGGTCAAACAGGCGGAAGCTGCAATTCCATGGGCCGAGATCATCAAGCAAGCCATCAAACGGGTCGTGCGAGCGATGGACCTGTTAGTTCAACGGCGTCAGAACCGCCAAATCCGGCTTCAAAATGCACAGAAGGCGCTGGAAAACACGATGTCAAAATTGAAGCTCGATGAAATCGAGGACTGGGTTAAAAAACAGCGGGACCTTTACAAGGAATATTATCAGGAGCTCAAAAAAGTCAAAGCTGTCATTTCCTACTACTTCCGAATTAAGGCGATTGCCGATAAACAGGCCGCTATCTTAAAACAGTATCAGACCGCCTGGCCGCTGTTTCGAAATGACAAACATTTTACTGCACAGGAACTTGGGCACATGCAGAACATCTACGAGGGTATCCTCGCGGAAACCGGGAGCTGCGTTGAACTATTAGAGCTTGTTGTCAAATCGTTTACACTGCAAATGACTGATGTGAAGCGACTTGAAATCATCGAGCGCGCGGCAGATGCCACCGATCAAATTCTTGACGAGCTTAATAGTTTCAATCAGGAAAACAAACTGCTGAGCCTTTCCAGGGCTAAGAATGAATTCGATGCAAAAGTTGTCAAATCACTTTATGGCCTGCAATAACATGAAGCGTACCAAAACGATAGTCACCGCGCTGGCCTTCTTGCTTTTGTGCCGTGAATCGTCCGGCCAGCTTTTCAAAGAATTGTTTCGTCAGAACAGCACACAGCGCGAGTACCTGAAAGAGCAGATTGCACAGCTTAAGATTTACCTGGAGCTGACAAAAAAGGGTTATAAGATCGCCAAAGAAGGTTTGGGCGCAATCCATCAGATCAAAAGCGATGAGTTTAAACTTCATAAAAACAGGTTTGACAGCCTGTTGATTGTGAAATCGGAGATTACATCCCTGACCCGTTTGCAGCACATTTCGGACCTGCATGGGGCGATTAACGAAATCTGCGAAAAGCTCCCCGAAGAGATCCGCGCATGTAAGGGTCTGGGCCAGCCACAGAAAAAACAATTTGAAGCCGCGCTCGAACATCTCTACGATGATAGTCAGGTACTGGTTTATGGTTTTTTCGCGGTGATCCGTGACAAGCAGCTTACAATGACTGATGACCAGCGTGTCAACAGGATTGAATTCTATTTCTCGGAATTTGAGAAGAACTACCTGTTTGCAACTGATCTCCGGCGACAAATCGGTTTAGTCTGCCGGCAGGTAAAAAATGAATTGGACGATATTGAAAACCGCCGCGCATTGCACGGAACCAACTGAAAAAAAATGAAACAGATCTTGATAATGCTGCTGTTGCTTGTGACAGCACCGTCGGTTGCGCATGCCCAAACGCAGGAAGTCACCCAGCTCATATTGAATCTGGAGAAACTCAGGGAGCTGCGAAAAATCCTGCAAGAACTAAAAAAGGGATATGATATCCTTTTTGAAGGCTATAACAAAATCCGGGACACCGCACGCGGCAACTTTAAGCTTCATGACGCGTTTCTGGACGCGCTGCTTCAAGTCAGTCCGGGCGTCAAAAGCTACGGACGTATAAAGGATATCGTTCAGACCCAGCTTGCGATTCTAAAAGAAAGCAAGCAAGCACTGGACATGCTGTCCTCCTCGGGCCAATTCAGTGCTCAGGAGCTTAGCTACCTTGGAAAAGTGTATGAGCAGCTACTGTCGGGAAGTATTAAAAACCTTGACGCACTTGCAGATGTGGTAACGGCGAAAAAACTGCGCGCTTCTGACGACGAGAGGCTTTCTATGATTGATAACATTCATCATCAAATGCTTGAGAAGCTGATTTTTTTAAGGCACTTCAACAGCAACAACAGCCTGCTGGTAGCACAGCGTAAAGATGAGTCGGCATCCAATAAAACTGTGCAGGAAGTTTACGGTATTACCCCATAAGAAAACTGTCATGCGAGCAAAACGAGGTTTTTTGATTCTGGTACTAGTCATGGTACTACTGGGCAATCATGTCCAAGCGCAAGGTTATGAGGCACAAATTAGGGGTCTTAACGGGGTGCTAGACGAGCTTTATACCGAGATGCTTCCCCTTTGCGAAAAGCTCATCAGTGTTGGGCGGGGAATCGCGGCGTTTGCCGCGATCTTTTACATCGGTCACCGGGTTTGGCGCCACATTTCCAACGCAGAACCAATCGATTTCTACCCACTACTCCGGCCTTTCGCCCTAGGTTTTGCCATTCTCATGTTCCCGACTGTAGTCAGCCTGATAAATGGCGTGTTGTCCCCTGCGGTGAGGGGCACATCAGGTATGGTGAAAGATTCCGATACAGCGATCAGTTTACTACTCAAGAAGAAGGAAGATGCCATCAAAAGCTCCCAGTTCTGGGAAATGTATGTCGGCGATGACAGCAAGGGAAGCCGTGAAAAGTGGCTCAAATACACGTATGGCGACAGCTATTCCGAGGGTTTCACCGATGGCATTGCCAACGACATCAAGTTTTATATGGCCAAACAATCGTATAACTTCCGAAACTCGATCAAAGCAGCACTGAGCGAAATACTGCGCGTTGTTTTTGAAGCCGCTGCCCTGTGCATCAATACGATCCGGACATTTCATTTGATCGTGCTGGCTATTGTAGGACCTCTCGCCTTCGGAATTGCTGTCTTCGATGGCCTGCAACATACACTGACTGCATGGATAGCCAGGTACATTAATATTTACCTCTGGCTCCCTGTTGCCAATATTTTCGGAGCGATCATTGGCAAAATCCAGGAAAAAATGATCGCTATGGATATTCGTCAGATCGAGGGCTCGGGAGATACTTTTTTTAATGCCCATGATATGGCCTATCTGATTTTCCTGATCATCGGGATCGTGGGCTATTTCGCAGTGCCATCCGTGGCAGGTTATATCATCCATGCAGGTGGGCCCAACGGACTTCTTCATAAGACGACCAGCATTTTTGGAAGCGTTGCCAGCTCGATTGGAAATATGGCTACTCCCTCCTACCCCGTTTTCGGAAACCGTCAACATCACCGATCAAAATCCTAGCAATTATGTTTAGCAAAACAAAAGACATCGACCGGTCTTTCCGGCACATCCGGCTGTTCTCTTTCACAATGGTATTGGCTTGCGCTGTGATCTCGACAGCCGCCATCTATCTGGGCCTTGACGCAGCTTCCCGCTCCGGTCAGAAAGTCTACTTGCTGGCTTCCGGCAAGGTGCTTGAAGCTTACGCATCGGATCGGAAGGATAACATACCCGTTGAGGCCAAGGATCACGTTGCGACATTTCACCGGCTATTCTTCACGCTCGCCCCGGATGACAAGGTCATAACAGCTAATATATCAAAGGCCTTGTACCTGGCCGATGGGTCGGCAAAAAAGCAGTACGAGGACCTGCGCGAGTCGGGCTTTTTTACAGGGGTAATCTCAGGCAACATCTCGCAAGATATCCAGATTGACAGCATCCATATCGATATCACTGCCCATCCGTACCTGTTTCAGTGCAGGGCCGTGCAGCGCATTGTCCGCCCGACCAGCGTGGTTTCTCGCAGCCTGGTGACCGAAGGCTATTTACGCTCCGTCACCCGGAGTGATAACAACCCTCACGGGTTTCTGATCGAAAGGTGGCATACCACTGAAAACAAAGACATCCAAATTCAAACCAGATAACTGCTATGTTCTATCCATTTAAACCAAGCAAATTCGCCGCACCAGCAGGGGAACAACCGGTCAACAAAACCTGCCGGTTTCGAAACATTGGCTCACGGCTCCGACGCACGCTTTGGGGGGCGATTAAGCGGCATCCCAACTTACCCCATTTGCTATTCATTGTACTTCTGGGACTGTTTGGTTCACTGATCGCAGGTACATTGTTCTACCAGGGACTATCTTCAAGGGGGCCCACAGTGTTCAAATTTAACCTGGACGAACGGCTTTTCTCAGACCGGATCCTCATTCCGGAAGGACTTTCTAAACAACAAATATTGGACGAGTATTTGGATAGCCTAGACAAAGCTATTACCGCCGACGGCATCAACTACTCACAACTACCAAACTTAAACGACTATGCAAACGATGAATTATAGCGAGCAATATCTGCAAAGCAGAAAATTCTACCTGTTTCTTCCTTTGCTCGCCTTACCGTTTTTGACTTTTATCTATTGGGTTCTCGTCGTCAAAAACTTGGATAGTTCCCAAACCCCATCGGAAAGTGCTGGCCTGCAATTGGCTTTGCCTGGGGCATCAATTAAAGACGAAAGCAGGATGGACAAGTGGCAGTACTACCGAAAAGCCGACCAGGATTCGGCGTTACGTCTACAGCAGATCAAACGGGATCCTTACCGAAGCGATGGTTCATATGCGGCCACAGATACCATTGCATCACGATTACTTGGCCTTGAAGGGTCAAATGCGAAAAATAGGGGCCGCAGCAGTAGCGTATTGGAAGACGTAACATCTAGGCGTCTGAACGCCGAATCCCAGGTGCAAATGAAGTTGCAAAACCTGGAAAAAGTGTTAGCTGCTGCTCAATCGCCATCATTTGACGAAAAAAAGCGCTATGCTATTAAAGACGTGGATGAAGAAATGGCAGAAGCCAACAAGCAGGCGATGCTCAATTCGCCTGATTCGCCCGAAAATCGGTACGAAGTTGACCCCGAGCTCGCCCAACTCAACGGTATGCTTGACAAAATTCTTGAAATACAAAAGCCTGCGACGTTTGGGACGGATCAGCAGGCAAACCAAAACCCAGATGATGCAGGCGCACTCGAGGTGAGCGCAGCTTCTAGCGGTGACTTTATTTCGAGCTTTACCGGGATGCAATCCAACGATTCGGTCAAATCGGCCACGGTCATTTCCACAACAGGATTTTATGGACTTGACGAGCCGGAACCTACTACTGCGCCATCCGGATTGACAGCAGTCATCGAAGGAAACCAGCAGGTACTGTCGGGTTCTACGGTCCAATTACGGCTAGCACAAACAATAACGATCAAGGGACTGATTGTGCCAACCAATGCCTTGGTTTATGGTCTTGCGTCGCTTTCCGGCGAACGTCTAAAAATCAAAATCAGCTCCATCCGTTCAGGTGAGCATATCCTGCCCGTTAATCTTCAAGTTTACGATCTGGATGGTGTGGAAGGCATTTACATACCAGGCTCAATTTCCCGTAACATGACAAAACAGGCGCTGGGTAGCCAGGTCCAAGGCTTAGATATAGATTTAGGGGGGATTTCTCTCGGGGCTCAGGCTGCAAATGCCGGTATGCAGATCGGCAGAACACTTTTCGGCCGGAAGACCCGGCTCACCCAGGTTACCTTGCAGACCGGGTACAAAGTCATACTGCACGACACCAGCAATTCAAATCAAAAAAATGACCAAGATTATGAGCAATAGCATCTTTCAAGGCCTTACGCGGCTTTTACTGCTGGTTTGGATTCTGCTGCCGTCGCTCTCTACGGCACAAAATGGCGAACTTTTCGCCAATGAAACGCTTCCGATTGAAATTAGTGCGGAGCGCACCGTGTCGATAGCGTTTCCATCGACGATTAAAAGCGTTGACCGCGGTAGCTCCGACCTGTTGGTTCAGAAAGCTAGGGGGACCGAGAACGTCCTGCTGGTAAAATGGGCTCGAAAAGGTGCACAACCCACCAGTTTGATCGTTGTCACAGGCGACGGCGCGGTGCATAGTTTCGAAACTATTTACCAGGATTCTCCCGGCTCAATCAGCTTACGAATGGTAAGGCCATCTGGCCAATTAATGCCCAACTACATTGCGCAGATTGACGCAACGCTGGATGAAAGGATGGTTGAAGAAACCATGCATCTGGCTGAAATGGCCCAGCCTAATTTGGACAAGCGCGACTCGAACGGCGATTTTTTGCTGGACCTCCAAGGCCTGTTTGTTCAGGGCCCGGCTATGCTCATTAAGTTAAGCCTTTCAAATCAGTCGCCGATCGACTATGATATCGAAAGTCTCAGGCTATTTATTTCGGACAAGAAGCAAGTAAAACGTACCGCTTCGCAGCGTGAGGAGATTGTTCTGATTAGGTCAGCGCCTGCTATTTCGAAGGTAAGCGCCTCAGACAAGAAAGCATTGATTGTAGCATTTCCAAAACTGACATTGCCCGACTCAAAGCGCCTCCATATTGAGCTCACCGAGAAGGGCGGGGCCAGGCATGTACAAATCCGGCTCAAATCACGCCACCTGTACAAGGTTCAATCACTTTAATTCATTAGCAATAAACAGAAAACGTCATGAACGAGAAAAACCACGATTATCTAAAAGACCAGATCAAATATACCGGCTTTGGTGAAGAAGCTCAGGCTCAACTGCGCGAACAGCTTATGAAAGCCCAAAATGAGTTCAGCATTAAACAGGTCATTTCATACGGTAAGGACGAGCTGGCTGTGTCGCTGAATTTCAAAAAATCAACCAATTCAGACATGTATTTTTTTAACAGCTACCGCGCCGAACTTCAAAAGCCCGGCTCGGAGACAAGCGTCGGCCAGACATTTTACATTAACAATGAAGGAAGGAATATCACTCAAAAGGAGGCTTATAACTTGCTGGATGGCAGATCTGTCAACAAAGACCTTGCAAACAAAGACGGGCAGCTGCACAACGCATGGCTAAAGCTCGACTTTAAGGAAACAACCCCCAACGGCAATTTCAAAGTTCGCCAATTCAGCCCCCAGTATGGATTTGAACTTGAAAAAGCGGTAGAGAAGCACCCGATCAAGGAGCTTACAGACCCGCAGGAAAGGGTCAGGCTACTGGAATCTTTGGAACGCGGGAATCGCCAGGTTGTAACTTTCGCCGGCGACGGTGACCAAAAACGGTTCATTGAAGCAAATCCACAGTTCAAATCTATTACCGTCTACGACGAGAATCAAAAACGAATCCGTCAGTCAGGTGCTGACGAGACGCACAAAAGTGTAGGTCAGGCTGAGAAAAAGAACAACCAGCAGGCCAATAAGGATTCGCGAGGTGAGGAAGAGAAAAGTGAAGGTAACACCAAGAAACGCAGCGTGAAGGTATGATCAATTCAGATTCGCAAAATTCCGCACTCGAAACCCTAACTTCCTTCTTTAGGCGGATACAAAAAGACCCTAAAATCGGCCCGTCGCACATTGCGCTTTACCTGACGATATGGAAGGAAGCGATTTCATCGAAAAACCCCGATCACCTTGCGATTTATAGCCGGCCACTGATGAAAGGAGCAAAAATTAACAGTAGCTCGACATATTCCAGGATTCTCAAGGACTTGTGTAACGGTGGCTACATTCGTTTTGAACCTTCGTACTTTCACAACCAACCTAGTAAGTACCGATTAGTCCCCCCATAACAGGGTCGAATTTGATCTGACAAACATGGCGTGCAAATGTTCGTTACATTTGGGAGAGATCTCGACTATTTTACATAGTCAGCTCGAGAAGATTTTTCCATTTATTTCATCAAGGCTCAATGTTCAAAAAAACGCCAATCATAGGATACACTAAGGTATCTCAGGGTAATACCACCGATTGTATAAATTACATTATGTTAAATAAATATTTAGGCATGACTTGTCTTTGCCAGATCTGATCAATAGATACAACCTTCTTGATAAGAAAAAGGTCTCGCATTAAACTAAGAACTTCATGAGAAACTTATACCGTACGGTACTTTTTATGGGATCGGTTCTATCGGCATCTTGTGAAAAGAAAATGGAGCCTCGCTCAGAGACCATCTGTGGCCAAGCGAAATTTGTCAGGCAGTACCACTGCACAGCGCAGGAATCCATCCAAGTAGTGGAATTCCTGTTCTCTAACCCTTTGGCCACTCGGACTACGAATAATGACACTATTGGTACACGGTACTATGGAGCGATGCTGGATTTTCCCGACTCACTGACTGTCCTTGGCAAGACCTTTTATATTAGGTTTCACCGGGACAAGGCAAGAGAAATGAAAGCAAAGGTTGGTTATTGTACCTTGGAATATGGGGCAGTTAATATGCTGGTTTGCGAAGGAATTTCGCAATCCTGCCAATAGTAGCTATAGAGGCTAACTTGAAGCCTACTCCCAATAAGTCCTGGGTGCTTGTTAATATCACGTCATCTACAATATGCATCAGTTTTTGCCTAGAAGCGATGGAGTTACCATACATATTAATTTACATTACTGAAGATTTGTCTATCCATACTGCAATGGCATCGCAGGAAGAGAATGGCCAATCACCTACCTTTTACCATACTTCCGGAACGCCTGGACGAATTGATAGATCATGAAGCTACCCCAAATCTTCCCAACAGTGTCCCAAAATCTAGACCATGGCGTCACCGGCATTTTTACCGCCTCAGGGATATAATCCGCCTTGTGGATTGGGAAAATGAATTCTGGAAAAAGAGACAGTATCTCCCAAAAGTTTTTTATCTCAACCCGGCTATTCCAAGATCCCATTTTATATCCTATTGCTAGATTATGAGCAATGAATAAAACGATTGTTGGTATGACAAAAACAAACAAAGCCAGTATCCAGTTAGAACCAAAATCATTTGTCAATCTACTGATTTTAAGCGTTATGTAGTCGCCCGATTGTATCCAAGTACGCTTACCGCTCGGTAAGTTTTTTTTCTTTAAAGATTCTAAATGAGCTGTCAGTTCCTTGCGTTGATAAAGTAAGCCTGCAATGGAATCCCCCCGATTTTCATACACTTTCTTTAATTGCCCATAACCAATTTGCTGGTTCCCAACATCACCGAGGAGATCAGATGGCATAATTGTTCCAGCTAAAAATATCTCGACTATTTTTGAGGATCTAAATAGTAGAGTCATCTTAGAAAAATCACAGGATATAAAATTTATCCTTCCAAGGTCGGAACTGTCGAATTCTAATGTATTTCCCCAATAGGTAGTTGCAATTTCTGAGTGTCGTATCCAAAACACATATTTCGAATTGGAGATGTCCGGAAAAAGAAGGTCAGGAATCTCTTGCATCTCATGCTCGTCCCCAACGACATCAGATATCAAAAAATTTCCCTGATTAATGAACGAGCGAAAGCAAAAATGTGAAACAGACAAATGATCTAGTTGAATTACCGCCGGCTGTCCCTTAGGACCTTTACCCAAAACTCCACCCCATAGCATAATCTGCGTTAATCTCAGCCGAGTTAAAGAGCCAGATACCTGAATTTGGTCAAACGAAAAAAATCCAAGGTTAATAAATAAATAGTTAATCTGCTTACATTGAACTATTACATTGTTGGCCACCCCACCCTTTAGATTTAAACAATTTATTGCAACATTCCGTGAGAGGATAATCTTTCCGACCCTTGCCTCCGAAGAAACAGTGAGGTTGTTCACATCGGATGTATCAATTTCCAGCAAAGATGTAAGCTCCATTGGGTATATGCCCTGCAAACCGGTTAGAAGAATTAGGCCGATTTTTGATTTCGAAATGTCTACCCTACCTAAGAAATAGTGAATATGGAAAAATTTGATTTTGCAATGATTAGCAATAAAAGTTCCGGACTGCTTCGAGAATGAGCCATTCACAAATTCTACCTCACAACGAGTCATATGAAGTTCAGCATCGTCCTCCTTAAATGTCAGTTCTTTAATATTCTGATTATCAATAGTATACGAAACTGCATAGTTCGAATCAACATAAATTCTGTCAAAACTTAATATCCCGACCACCCTTTTAGTTTTTCCCGGATTGCGTAAACCAAAATGCTTAAACGCACCTTTTACGTGGAGCTCTGCTATTGAGCAATCTGATAGATCAAGCGACAAAATCTTATCACTTGGAACTGCATGCAAATCCAATATCTCGATGGCGCAGTCTTGGAAGCGAAGTACAAAATGCCCGTCTGGTCTAAATTCTTTAAAATATAGGCTCTTGAAGGTACAATTCGAGAAATACAACTCAATAATGTGTTGGCCTACCTCCAGCCCTCCCAAGGTTTCGTCAAAAATTACGTCCTTAATAAGAATCATGTCGTTATGATCGTAGACGACATTTTCATGATTTATGACTGAGCCTAACAATGCAGACTTCAACTCGTCTTCCGCGATGGTTCGTTTCAATTTGATAGCATTAATTGTGTCCTTTTAAGATACTGATTATCGGAACATATTCGCACTAAACTCCGATAAATATGATTGACCCGATAGCTACCAACCTTTCCTATCTGCCGCTTAAATTCAGCCGCAATAAGTTAAGCCACACCATCGAGGCTGCCGATACAGGCCTTGAAAGCCGGGTCGGGCTAAAATACTTTCTCACCCTAAACATCCCCGAGTTCCGCTTTTCCGATAACCTGGATACGTGGATAGCCCGGGCGTGCGGATGTTTTTTGTGAGCTGGGTTTTAAAACGTGTTGGAGAAATCACCGGCATCAAGATCACCGGAAACTTTCTGACCCACCCGGTTTCGAGCAAGATGATCCTGGCGAATCGTCGGGAAGTGGAAGGAACGGAGATAACCGTCAAAAACCACCCTCCAGCGTTTTCCGTAACAGGACTTATCGTCGAATTGCGTAAGACCGCCAACCTGAAATTTGAATTTAACTCCGTCGAAAAGACGCTCTATATCGACTTCTGGGAAGATTTCCTTTCCGCGCCCACCACAGTCGACTGGACCGAAAAAGCTACCGATGGCGAATTCAAAACACCAGAGAACAACACGCGCATTCAGTTGATCATGGCCGTCGATGGCAACGACGCGATCGCAAAGGACAGGCCTGCGCTGTTGCAAGACTATATTTCAGAGGAAGTAGCTGGCACCCGGAATGGGATTGCCAAGGTTACCATGCAGTTTTCGACGATGCTCGCCGATAGCGAATCCGGGCTTGCGATATGCAAGCAGGAAGGCCATAGCAGCCAGTTTGCGCAGGACGCAAAGCCTTCGGCTCCACGCTTACTATTCTGGCATGGAATTACCGATTTGTTTCCCCGGCCGCTACCGACATTAGATGATATATCGCTATTTCCGGCGTCGCTGGCCACAACCTGCTGGAAGGAAACGATCGCGCTCCGCAAGCGGATGCTCTACCTGAAAAAGGATTTTATAATTACCGAAACCGATGTGGCAAAACTCGATTTCGGTAAAAAGCACCATGTCGGGGGCGTGGATTACATCATCGCACAACTTAACGTTGAAGTACCCGTAAAGGAAAGAGCTACCGCTCTACTGATCGGTGGAGTCTAGGCGTTAAAAAAGGCTAGGAATTCCTGGTAGTTGCCGCTTATTTGATAACGTCTGCCATTTACAAGCACTATAAAAATGTGTGTGTGTTTGAGGCCCGGCAAATAGTCATCGCTTTCTCCATGCTCGGAAACCCCTGTTCGCTGAAATGCGATTTTTGATCTATCCAATGTAAGACCTTGAATAAATTCGACTCCGTCAAGCTGGTTTGACACATCCTCGAACGAGTCGAATGCATTGTACTGATCCCCATTAAACAATGTTAATAACACTCCTTGGACAGTTCCCATCCCACCGTTCTGGTAGGCCATAAAACTATGTGATTTCACGCTCAATATCTCGGATTCATCTACTGAAAGGACGCCCGACCTGTGAATTGGTACTTCAATCGTAAAATTTAACTGCATAAATCTGGTTCACTTGAATTTTATTATAAGCAAAATTAACAATGTCTACCGGTTTTTGTCCTTTCGGTGACCAATCAAGTAACTGAATTTCGAAGATAGCCCGATCCTTACCAAACTACTTGAAGATTTCATCCGGCGGGTGCAATTCACGCTGAAAGACGCCGTCGAACGCGAAGGCATGGTAGACACCGGTGATTTGGCTGGCTCTATCCGCGCGGTCGCCGTGACCAAAGGGAAAGGCTGGATCAGCGGCCATGTCTCCTATTCGGAGCTGCTCCGGATCAAGGACATGAAGGTGCCCAATTACGGCTCTGTCCCTCCTATCAGGCCAATTGCCGATTGGGTAGAGCGGACCGGCGTTAGCCGATTCGCCTACATCCCCGGCTATAAAAAAATGGGCCGCAGACCAACATCGAAAAGATTGACCGCATCGCTCGCGGCATTCAGTACTACCTGCGCGCTACGCCGAACATACGCCGCGGGTACCGGGGGATTACAACGACCAGCTCAAACTATTTTTGATCCCCGCTTTCTACGAAGACATGCGGATGGCGGCCAATGTTTACGCCGCCCAAATGTTCCGTGAAGCCTTTGGTTTTGAGACTTCAATCAACCTCCCAACGGAAAACATCAAGGCATCCCGCATCCAGAGAGCGTGGAATGCCCGCACGACCAAACTTGCCCGTAAACTCTCCAATAAATGATAGGTGACGTATTAACTCTCGAGCTGCAAGGAGAAGGCATGCAGCTGCAAAAAACCCTTGACGACAACAACAAAAAAGCCAAGGAGCTCAAAAAGACCATTACCGAAATTGAAAAAAGCGGCGGTAAAGGAACTGAGGAGTGGAAAAAGTACAAGCAGCAGCTGAAAGAAACACAGGGTCAGGCGGCAAAGCTCTCCAAGGAACTCAAAACGATGGACGTCTCCAAAATGACCACCCGGCAGCTTGAACTAGCTGCAAAGGATTTGGCCAAGGAGATGAAAAACGCTGACCGTTCATCTCAGGACTACGTTAAAAATGCCAAACGTCTCGGAGAGGATGCTGAGATCTCCAAATTTCTATAACTTGTAGTTATGTTAAGTAGAGAAAGCATCGCACTTCCAAGTAGTTGATTTTCTGTCCTTAATACGAGAACGGCGCGAGGCCTCGACCGATGTTGCCTCCATGTAGGGGATCACCTGGCCAGTTACCAGTAAATGCCGCACAAACGCCAGCCACAACTTACTAGTAGGGCAGGAAACCGAATGGAAAAGTATTTCCACCCATGCTGCGACATAACCTGGCCGATGGAGCTGACGCCGAGTTCCTCACATTAGCCAAGGAAATCACCACCCAACTGCCAGTAGGAGCGCATGGTGCTCAGGTGCGTGGTCATCGGCGATGGCCATCAAAGCCGGCACGGGCTGGGAGGAAACTTTAACAATCAGTTTGGTCATAATGATTACTCACGTTTAACGTGTGATAAAGGACGTTATCATACATAGCAAATCCAACTCCGAGGTTCGCATTTTAAAAATCAATTACAGCAACTCTTAAATCCGCTGATTTACCTACGGGGGTAGAGCAGCCTTTTCAAACAACTACATACGCCTTAAATGCCTGCGGGCATAGATTATGCAACTTTCCTTTATTTTACGAGTTCGATTTTTTAGCTTTGTGAAGCATTTAATGGCCGAAATCCTCGGATTTACCGAAGTGGGGTTGTCCTACGGGTTAAAGCGGTTCAATGCAAAAATTACACACACACAAACTCTTTTACTATGGCTACGCCTAACGCGCCGGACTTCTCCTCCCGGCTAAAAAAATGGGGGAAAATCGCCACTCAGGCTACCAAAACATTTTGTTCATTTGGACAACTCTTCAAATCTCTCATTGCTTTTTTTCGATCTGAAGAGTTTAGAGCATTTTCCCATCTGATAAAGGAACTTCTTTTTTAGTCAGCATCTAATTACTGTTCATTTGAGGCAGGCTTGCCCTTTACTGAGACACGCCTGTCTCTTTGAATCATTGATGAAACCGTCAACAGGTCTTACAGGAGCTTCGCATGTTCCGCAGCAAAACTCAAATTCTAAACCATGAAAATACACTTACAACTTTAATTAGTTAAATAGATATTTCGAAACGAACATAGCACCAGCCTCCTGGTGCTATATTCTATAAACCGGCCTACTTAGTTATAATTAACCGATTGGGAACATTGTGAAAAACCGCTTCTAGCGCCTTTTCCACATCATCAACGACATAGAAAGAATAGAAAATTGGCAATTCGTTTAAGGTCGATTTTGATGTTATATACATAAAATATTCTGAATTCGGTTTTAGTTTCAAATCTGACCTTTGAAGTATAATTCCCGGCCAATCAAACCTGTCTCTAAATTTCAGTTTCCCAACTTTGTTCTCAGAAATATTCAAATTGTGACTCGTATTAAAACGTGTAAAAAACACATTTTCATTGCTCTCACGAGCATTCAATTGATCTTTTTTTTCTTTAAAGAACAGATACCAAGAGTTTACAGGATTCCTGTCGATATACCAAACGAGATAGCCACCTCTATCATCAGTCTTAATTGGTATATAATAATAACCTTCACCATCATATCTAAAAAGTGCTTTTAATGTATCTATCGTAGTTTCATGTAAATCAATTTTCTTATATTCAGATAGCGTTGGCGTAATTTTTTTAGCAGATTTCATTTCACTTTTATGTATATCATACATCGCATACTTAGTACCTAACTTTGTATAATCTTCTTCAATTATTGGTTTCAAATGTGCCGGGATATGTTCCTTTATTTCTGTAATTTGATTTTTAACTTTTACCACTTCTAAATATTTATCCCTGGGATATGCTTCATAAGTTGTCGACTTAAAAAAAGCATCCATATTTCTATCGACCTCATATATGTAAGTTAAGTCCTTTGAGTTAATAACATATTTTGCATAAGCTTTAGATTTTAAATCAAGCATCTTGCTGTTTGGTTTGCCTAATAATTTAATTGCTCTATCCAATTCTTCTATACATTTCAAGTATAATTCGGTTGAATCTTTATTATAGTATCCTTCAGCATTAATATAATGAGTTTCGGCAATCACCTCTTTTTCCTGACCAAAACATTGCAAATGATTATACAATATAATTGATATAACCGAAATAATTTCAAAGGCATATTTCATCGTTTTTATAGTTAAAGTTATCAAATATAGAAGGGGATAATTGTATAGCTCAATATAACAATAAATTCATTTCCACTTAGTCAACTGTAAGCTAAAGTTACTTTACGGTAGACTATCAAGTTTTGTATCTTATTTTTGAGCGTACTTCGATGTGCTGCCTTGGAAGTTGTAACCAAATTTAAACTAGTTTTTGGTAACCCATTACGAGACATAACATCGCAAAGGATAGAATTAAAACAGTATATTGAATTGCTTTTGAATATCTAAAAGCCGCGTTAAGAGACCATATTTGGTAGCAACTTAATGCCAGATATCATTTATTGAAGGTTATTCTGTCAATTTAGATATAAAATTAGAAAACTATTTACGAATACTTTCGTATATTTTAAATGGCAGAAAAGTGCCAAAATCTGCTTAGTATACCCATTTTCAGGGCAACACCGACCGTTGTATAATTTTTCTTATGTTAAATAGAATACTCGAAGGCTGAAGGCGCTCTTCTCCTATCAATTAGGTTTTGTTATACCCGCCTTTAGTAGGTCAATCTCCTTCTTTGTTGCACATACTCGCAAGATATCACCATACACCGAAGCCGTGATTAAGCAACCACTCCTGTTAAGCTTGTTGATCAGCTTGCCAATTTGAAGCTTTGAGAATCTGTAAGATGAAATTCGGCTGTCATATCAAATGTGCTCGTGATAAGCAAATATAACGAGCTGGAAGGACAAGATACGAACGGCGTCACGGCTTTGTTCCTCAAAAAAGAGCACCTTGATCTGATGCTCTCATATATAATGTATGCACACGAGTTTGCCATGAAAACAGGAAGATCATTCCGCAGCCCTAATATATTATCGCTTATCGATCGCAGGATCTTGCTCCTGGGGAACATCGCTGTTCTTGGAGTAAAATATCATCCGCAGCACCTGGTCGTTGGTCAGATAAGCTACCAACCAGTTATAAAGTGTTTTGATCTTGTTGTTATAGTTCACCAATGAAATTACGTGTATAAACAGCCAGCTCAAAAGGCCCAGGAAACCGCTGATGTGCAGTTTATGCTTAAATAGGTCCGCCATCGCTACTTTCCGGCCGATAATGGCCATGTCGCCCCGGTCGAAATAACTAAATGGCTTCATAGGCTTTCCTTTGGCGATTCGCACTAGGTTTTTCCCCAACCTACGGCCTTGCTGGATAGCCGGTTGGGCCAGTTGCGGATGGCCATTGGGATACTGTTTGTCTTCATGCACGAGCGCGATGTCCCCCGCCGCGAAGATGTTTTTGTATCCTTTCACCTGGCCGAAAGCATTGGTTTCCAGACGGTTCCCCTTACCGAGCGAAACCCTGTCGATGCCCTCAAACAAATTGGCGGTCACGCCGGCTGCCCAAATCAGCGTTCTTGCTTCGATAGTGGTGCCATCGGACAGGAACACGGTCCCGCCATCGAAGGCCGAAACGCCTGTATTCAGCTTGATTTTGACGCCCAGTTTTTGCAACTCGTCAAATGCGCCCTGGTGGCTTTTTTTGCTCATCGGCGCCAAAAGGTAAGGCGCCATGTCGATAATGTGGATACTAGCCATGGCTGGGTCGAGATCGGGATAGTCACGGCTCAGGATATACGCTTTCATTTCGGCTAGCATGCCGGCGAGCTCCACGCCGGTAGGCCCGCCACCCGCGATCACAATGCTCATCAGCCTGCGGCGTTCTTCGGGATCGCTTTCGATTTGGGCCTTTTCCATGATCTTCACCAGCTCATTTCTCAGGTGTAGCGCATCCTCCATGCCTTTCAATGAGTAAGCTTGGCGCTGGATTTGTTCGTTGCCAAAAAAGTTGGTGTGCGTTCCGGCAGCGAGCACCAGGTAGTCGTAAATTAGTTCGCCTCCGTCGCTCAATGACAATGTCTGAGCCTCGGGATCGATCCTGGTGACTTCGGCCATCCTGAAAGTAATGTTCTTCCCTCTGAACAATTTGCGGAAAGGATAGGCAATGCTGGATGGTTCCAGGAAGCTGGTCGCAACCTGGTAAAGGAGTGGCGTAAAATAGTTGTAATTGTTTTTGTCAACGAGGGTAACCTGATAATACGGGCTATTATACAGCTGTTTAACAAAATTGAGCCCGGCAAAGCCACCGCCGATCACGACGACGCGCTTTTTATCGCTTTGAGTAGTTTCCATTGTATTGGGATTTGCGTAAAAGACTTCATTTGGAAAGCCTTGATTTACTTGCAAATCCGGGTCACCAGACCTTTCGCTTTCCCTCTGAAATCTACTCATATAAGTATATTGCCAGTCGTTAAGTTCTCTAAAATTGCATTTTTTCAAGAGTTATAAACTGAATATTTTGTACTATTTTAATAAAATAGAATGTGCATAAGTTTATCCAATCGGTTAAACTTCTCACTTATCCAGACTTAATTGATCGGATCGGGTTGACCATCGCTGGTTCGGAATCTTGAAAGCAAATGGCGCAAATATATTTCGTCGGTGAGCAAGGCAGCGGCACCTTTGACTATCATTTGCCTGATGCAAGCTGTATATAAGATTTGTTTGGCGACCCGAAGACGTTGCCAGTTGCCAATGCCGCCAAGATATTTGGAACATAACATTTACCAATTTTACTGCCACCCTCTGCTTCGGTATATAACTCAGTATTCGAACAAAGCCGGCTCGAAAATCCAACCGGCTTTAACAAATACAAGATGTACATATTACCATTACTTCTATTAATGCATACTTCTCAATAGCTCTCACAGTAGTCAACAGAACCGTGCTGGCTGCCATTCCGTGCGTTCAAAATTTGGCCTAAACCCATCCATTGGCTCTACCTCAACCTAACTCTGGATAAAGTAATTGGATCTCAGTACTGGTATCCCTTAACGATTCCCAGCTTTTTCAGTTTCGCTTGAAGCGTGGTAGGTGGGAGGTTTAACCGCTTCGCTGCACCGTCTTCACCATGAATTTTCCCGTTACATTGCTTGAGTATGCTTAGTATCCAGTGCCTGTTCATATCTTCCAGGGACTTATGGGAAAAATGGGATGTATCATTGACCAAAGGGTTTTGATCGATCGCTTCTGGAAAGGTCACAGCAGTTATTAAATTGCTTTCGGCTAAAAGGATACTCCTCTCCATCAGGTTTTCTAGTTCACGTATGTTGCCCGGCCAGCAATATTCATTCAAATCGTTTAGCACTGCATCTGTCACGCCTGCAATGTGCCGACCGGTAAGCCGTCTGTGTTTGGCTATGAAAAAGTAGACCAGCTCGGGAATGTCCTCCTTTCTATCACGTAGCGGGGGAATGCTGATCGGAAAAGAGTATAATCTGTGAAAAAGGTCGAGTCGGAATTTACCTTGCTGCGCGTCTTTATAGAGATCACGGTTAGTTGCCGCAATAATGCGGACGTCCGTCTTGATCACTGTATTGCTTCCAATGCGTTCAAACTCCCCGTCCTGCAAGACCCGGAGCAACTTAGCCTGGGCTTCAAGAGGCATTTCCCCGATCTCGTCCAGAAAAAGGGTGCTTCCAGATGCAAGTTCAAACTTGCCTACCCTTTTATCCGACGCGCCCGTAAAGCTTCCCTTTACATGCCCAAACAACTCACTCTCGATCAGGTTAGCCGGAATAGCCGCGCAGTTGATCTTTATCATCAATTTAGATTTTCGAGGCGAGGCCTGATGAATGGCCCTTGCGATCAGCTCCTTTCCAGTCCCTGTTTCACCGAGAAGTATCACCGTTGCTGGCGTAGGCGCAACCTTTTTGACCAGGTGCATGGTTGCTTTCAAACCTCGGTTGCTACCGATTATCTCATCGAAATTATAAGAGGCTGAAATTTCATCTACCAGATATTGCTTCTGAGCTTCCAAAAGATTTTTGTAGGTTTCGATCTCTGATAGCTGAGATTTTATCTTTTCCAGCGCCTTGACATTGGCTATTGCGACAGAAATACTGGCGCATACCGCGTGTGCCAGCAAGATTTCTGAATCCGTAAAGGTACGCTGATCTTTAACGTAGACATAGACCGCGCCAAAACTTGTCTTGTTTGTCCTGATGGGGAAGCCAATTAGGTCAGTTACGTCATTTTCGAAAAAAAAATCGACATAATATGGCCGGTCTGGGCGTTTCATCAAGTCTTCCATACGGAAAAAGACAACTTTATCGGCTTGCTGGATCACCTCATAGATCCCGTCTTTAATGTAATATTTCAACGCCGCACCCCTGGCAAAATCCGGATGCTGCATTGTTTGCTGGCTGATAGTATGTATGTAATTGGAGTGCGTGATCTGGTCGTCATTATCCAGGCAAATCATGATCTCATTTAGATTGAAAAAACCTGAAAGCTTCTCTGTCACAATCTGCTGAATATCTTCTTTTTGCTGGCAGGCTGTAATGGCTGTTGTCAGCGAAAGAAGTAATGACTTTTCCTTCTCGCTCTGTTCGAAAGAACGTATCATATCATCGGGTTTCCCTGCGCTCATAGTGAAGGCCGACTGGATCAACTATCCAAAACAACTTCGAAATATACGACATATGTGAAAATTTAGATCGTCCTATATACGCCAGTTTTTGGAAGTGAACTTTTTCATAAAAAGTGCTGCGGGCAGGTAATCCGTATGAAGTATAAACAAACGAACAATATGCTTTTTTCGGACATACCTACCTTTGGTGAGCAATCATGACAAGGTCACTTAAAGGCTCCCACAGCACAGTATCGTAATAATCACTGTGACCTTTGGCTATTACTCAACAGCCTTATCGCGCCAGAAATTATTTGCAGCCGCAATGGTTGCGAATTCAACTGCGACGGTGTGTCCGGCCATCAGTAGCATTCCGGCATCGCTAGCATAAATTTCTCGCAGTTTCTCTCTGACCTGTGCATCTGGCTGCGTTGCTTTGATGATCAGCCTGGCCATTTTTATCGCGAGTTGCCGACCTTCCTCCGGACTGGCAGTTATTAGTGTGTTACCAGGGATAAGTTGGGGATTCTCAGACATTTTCTGGTGATTTAAAAGTAAATTAATTTATGTTCTCCGCAAAGGTTGGTCTGCTCATTGTCGCTGGTCGAACGAAACAGGATATGCTCCCTTTCTGTCAGTTACCATCGGATCAGCACTGTTAATCCCGTCCACTACGTTTCCGGGGTTGAATGCAAGTTTTTTATGCGCCTGATCACTGTTGTCGCCATACTCCCTGATTGTAAAACTTCCAAGTAATACAAGCTTCCTCTCCTTTGGCCAGACCGATGAAGGATCCTCGATCTTATCACCTTTCTCTGCTACCTGAGCATAAAGCTTGAATCCAGCTACGCCTTTCGATATACGTTCCTTGATCTCCTCAGACAAATAATTAGGTCCTGCCTTAGCCAGATCTTCTTTTGTCAGAAAGTGCTCACCGGCATCCGGTATAAGCTGGTATCGAATAAAACGCGTATTCCCTTTCAAATTGGTGAATTTGAACGCATTCACTCCAAAGTAAGATAAAGTCACATAACTTTCAGAAGGAGGCTTTTGAGTTGTCACGAAGGTTTTAGCGACGGGGTGTGCCTCCAAATATCTTTCGATCGCATTCGGGTGCGGGGAATCCGGCGAACTCTTGCCGATTGCCATCAAAAAATCCCTGAAATCATCCGTTGTAGGAACGGGGAAGCCATTGAAGCTGTGACAGACAATGTCAGAATACATTTCATTGGCAAGGTGGAACCTTACAGCCATCCCCCTAGGCATTCCATTGCCATCTAAATCAGAAATATCGGGGATGCCGGTAAAATCGGAAAAGCGAAAAGTAACCGGGATCTTGCCTGATTGAAATTGCTTGGCTTTGGTGATTGATCTGGCCTGAGGCGAAGGGACAAAATCGCCCGTCAAAATAACACCTTTGGCGTGCACGGCGCGTACATGATGGTTACCAAATGCTGAGTGTAGTGCGTCCACCATATCGTTGGGTGTTGCCTTGGTTGAACTGGGCGCGTCAATCGGCACACTACTCTGTGCAAAACAATGGTACACTGAAAATAAGATTAACGCACTGACTAAACAGGGTGCGAAGTAGGTAGCTCTGCTTCTCATAGTCTCTTTGGTATTAGGTGGAAATCTGACAACGACAATTTCCCCTTGCTAACAATCTGCCAGCTGCGCAGCAAAACCGCATGAAAGCTAGGAAAGAATTAATTGCCGATTTCTATCATGGGTTGCAACTTTAATGCCAAAGCACATCACATTGACTTGCAGATAGATAGGATTTTCACAAGCAACGCTATTTGGTTGTATAACCATTTTTCGCAACGAAATAACGTTACGCAGCCATCCTAGTACCGAAGCCACTGCGACGGGCATTCTATTTTCTTACCTTCTCCCATAAACGCTTGGATACAGGCAACTCTACACCAATATCGAGAGCATGTTTGAAAATTTCTTCTGCATACAGGTTTTCGTCCCCCATGAATAAACTTCTATGCACTTTCGCGATTGAACAAGCGTCTTCAACAAATTCATCTTCGTAATACGCATTTGATTTCGCAGCTTGCAAGTCAACCTTTAACTCGCAAGGCAGCTCCGCCCCGTAAATGAAGTATTTCAAATACTTTAAAAAAGCAGGATCTTCAAAAATCCTCGATCCCGACTTGCCATTATGCTCGAAGACTTGCTGGCGGGATTTACGAGAAGCGGGCAGATTGTATTCTGACTGTGTAAAGTATTTTATCCTGATTTTAGGGATTGCATTTCTATCCAGCAGGCGTTGCATCAAATGGCCACTGGCTTTCAGTTTCGCTATTCTAAGCTCATGGGGCTCATCCAGGGATAGGATAAATGGTTCGAGAAGTTCAACCATTTCCATCTCCTGTGCGGTAAGCTCTATTTTCATCTTAATGTCCGAAGGGTGCTTAACAATTGGATGTATGTAGTATCTGACGATTAACTCTCGATTTTTTCCTCAATGAGCCTGAGTCTTTGAAGGATTTCATTAACAGCAGTTGAAATATGCTGTACTTCCGAAACCCGTTCAGGCACGTCCTTGGAAAAGTAGCTGTGAAACTTCCAGATTTCAATCACGTCTCCGGCGCTGATCTCATACGGCTCATATGCACGGTTCAGCGATTCCAGAAGCATTCTATTCCCTTCTAGCAAAACAGTCACTTTCTTAAATACAAAGTCCTGCTCACCATCCAGGATCACAATGCATAGGGTCCCTGGCTTCAAAGAAGTCCAGTCCTCGACATACCGGCAGATAATGTCCGCGCCCTCTGGCACCGGCAGCATCGAGTCCCCCGTTGTGGGAAACATCCGGAATGTTCCGGTCTGCGGAAGGCCTGGTACTGAGAATTTTGGCAATGAGGCGATAAATTCTGGGTTGGCATACCCACTCCGGTAGCCCGCCTTGGCCTTCACCGGCACGTACTCGACATTTTCCTTGTTGGCTTTGTCTGTCGAGATGGCCAGCACGCGAAGGTTGGTGCCTTTCATGTAGAGCGGGCTCCCCGCTTCCATCTCACGGAGCGGCAGCTCCCCTACCCCGCGCAAGTCAAGGCGAAAAAGATTGTCGATCGAAAGCCCGAAAAAATCAGAGAATTTGATCAGGTCAACCGCCGACGGGTTTTCCGTCCTTCCAGCCTCTATCGCAGCAAGTTTGACCCTTGTGACGCCCAGCTGCTCGGCGAAATCTTCCTGGGTGAGCTTCTTTCGCTCCCTGAGAAACCGGATGTTGCTACCGAAAAAAAGTTTTGCGCTTGTCATGGCATAATGTTATTATTGAAATCACATCAATGGTACTAATAATACCAAAGATAGCAAAACAATTGTATTATGGAAACTGCATTGAAAAAAAGTGAGCTGGTTGCCAGGCTCAGAAGCGACATTCTCGCTTTGCAGGGCTTCCGTGCGCCAGCGTTGGGCGTCAAACACGACGACTTTGGCCTTGGGCCAGTCATGAAAGCTTTCCCGCAAGGCGTATTCCCACGTGTAGGGATGCATGAGTTTATCAGCCAGTCTGCCGAGCAGACCGCGGCCACCTCGGGCTTTATGGCCGCCCTGGCCGGTAAGATGATGAAACAGGACGGGCTCTGCGTGTGGGTGGGCACGTGCCGCACTATCTACCCGTTCGCTCTGAGCCAGTTCGGTGTATCACCGGACCGGGTGATCTTCGTCGATCTGAAAAAAGACAAGGACCTTCTGTGGGCAATCGAGGAAGCGCTCAAATGCGATGCGCTATCAGCGGTCGTCGGCGAGATCAAAGAGCTGAACCTGACAGAATCGCGAAGATTGCAGTTAACCGTCGAAGAAAGCAAGGTGACCGGCCTTTTGCACAGGGTGTCCCCTCGCCTATCCAATCCGGTTGCCGCGGTATGCCGCTGGCGGATCAGCCCGCTTCCCAGCGTAGCTGACGATGTCCTTCCCGGCATCGGCTTTCCCCGCTGGCAGGTAGAAATTGAGAAAGTACGTAATGGCGAGCCAGGCAGCTGGCCATTGCAGTTCCGTGATGGCAGCTTCGAGCTGACCAGCGATTCTGTTTCTTTTCACCAGTATATATCCAAGGTTGGATAGCGGTCATGAAAAGATATGTGGCGATATGGCTTAGGCACCTTTTGGTAGACCGCGTGCTGCTTACCCGGCCCGAGCTGGAAGGCAAATCCTTTGTGCTGGCCGCCAAGGAGCGTAACCGGATGGTGGTGAAAGCATCCAGCCGGGATGCTTTGAAGCTGGGTATCGAGCCAGGTATGGTGCTAGCCGACGCCCGCGCGGTGCAGCCAGATTTGCAGGTAGTCGACTATGACCAGGCCCTACCTGAAAAGCTGCTTTATGCCCTGGCAGAATGGGCGATCCGCTACTCACCGCTGGTGGCTGTTGACCTTCCGGACGGACTGATCCTGGATGCTACCGGCTGCGCGCACTTGTGGGGATCAGAAGCAGCTTATCTGAAAGACATTGCAACGCGGCTAAAATCCTCTGGCTATGATGTGCGTACCGCTATGGCTGATACGATCGGCACGGCTTGGGCGGTATCTCGCTACTCGCGAAGTTTCCCGATCATAGCGCCAGGCGAGCAGCTGTCTGCGCTTTTGCCGCTGCCGCCGCATGCGCTCAGGCTGGAAGCCCCGGTCATTGAGAAAATGCAGAAGCTCGGGCTTTACCAGATCAAAAGCTTCATCTATATGCCCCCCTCGGTGCTTCGCCGAAGGTTCGGGCAGACGACGCTCGACCAGATCGGCAAAGCGCTCGGCAACACCCACGAGGCCTTTGAGCCCGTCCAGCCAGCCGAGCCCTATCAGGAGCGGCTTTCCAGCCTGGAGCCGATCCAGACAGCTGCCGGCATCGAGATAGCCATCCAGAATCTTTTGGAAAAAGTCTGTGAGCGCCTAGTCAAAGACGGCAACGGAGCAAGGCAGGCCGTGCTGCGCTGCTACAGGATCGATGGAGAGATCCAGCAGGTACAAATCGGTACCAGCGGGCCCTCATGTAGCGCCTCGCATATGTTCAAGCTCTTTGAGCTGAAAATTGCCAGCATCGAACCAGCCCTGGGCATTGAGCTATTTGTGATGGAAGCTCCGGTTACTGAACCACTGGCCAACGCGCAGGAAGCCCTCTGGGATTTAAGCAGTGGCAACAAGATTACAGCCATCGCAGAGCTGATCGACCGGCTGTCAGCGCGCGCCGGCGCTGATGTCATCCACCGCTACCTTCCCGCCCAGCACCACTGGCCGGAGCGGGCGATTACCGAGGCCACATCACTAACTGATCAGCCGGAAATAGACTGGCGGACCGACCAGCACCGGCCGGTGCAGCTGCTGGCCCAGCCCGAACGCATCATCGTCTCTGCGCCGGTACCGGATTACCCGCCTATGCTCTTCCGCTATAAAGGCGATATCCACCGGATTAAAAAGGCGGACGGGCCAAACCGGATCGAGCAGGAATGGTGGATCGCAGATGGCATGCACCGCGACTACTACGCTGTCGAAGACGAGCACGGAGGCCGCTACTGGATCTTTCGGCTTGGCCACTACAATGAAGAGCTGAGCGCCGAGTGGTTCATCCACGGATTTTTCGCATAAACCTTCTCCTGCCATGCAGTACACCGAATTACAGGTAACCAGCAATTTCAGCTTTCTTCGCGGCGCTTCGCATCCCGAAGAGCTCGTCGAGCAGGCGATGCACTACGGCTATAACAAGATAGCGATCACCGACCGGAACACGCTGGCAGGGATCGTGCGCGCGCATTCAGCCGCACGCGGCAAAGGGTTTGAGATCATTCCGGCCGCGCGGCTGGATCTGATCGATGGGCCCAGTCTACTCGCCTACCCTACCGACAAGCCCGCTTATGCGCGCCTTTCGGCGCTGCTATCGCTTGGCAACCGAAGGACTGAAAAAGGGAAATGCGATCTGTACCGAAGGGACGTCTATGAGCATGCCGAAGGGATGAAATTTGTTGCCGTCGCGCCGCTGACGTTGAACGCCTCCTTTGAATTTGAGCCTGGTTTTGAAAGGGCGCTGCGCGAATACCGCTCGGAGCTGGGCAGTGAGCTTTACCTGGCCGCTACCCGATCCTACGTAGAAAGCGATGTCAAAAAGTTCTTCCGGCTTTCTGAAATCTCAAAACGCCTGGATGTCCCGCTGGTGGCCACCAACGATGTGCATTACCATCACCCGGAGCGCCGGCAGCTGCAAGACATCGTCACCTGCGTGCGTGAGAAATGCACGATCTACAATGCCGGCTTCCGGCTGCACCAGAATGCGGAGCGCTACCTAAAAGACCAGGCAGAAATGCTCCGGCTCTTCCGCGGGTACCCGGACGCGATCGCCCGAACGCGGGAAATCGCCGATGCCTGCACCTTCTCGCTGGACACATTGCAATACGTGTACCCGGAAGAGATCACCGGCGGTGATAGAAGCCCGCAAGAAGAGCTGACTTACCTGGCCTGGAAAGGGGCCAAGGATTTTTACGGGGAACCAGTGCCAGATAAAGTAGCCGCAGCGATCGAGCATGAGCTCAAATTTGTGGCTGAAATGGACTATGCGGCTTATTTTCTGACGGTTTATGATATTGTCCGTTTCGCGCGTGAGCGGGGCATCCTGTGCCAGGGGCGCGGCTCTGCGGCCAACTCGACGGTCTGCTTCTGCCTTGGCATCACCAGCGTTGATCCTACCAAGTTTGACCTCTTGTTTGAGCGGTTTATTTCATCAGCCCGTAACGAGCCGCCGGATATCGACGTGGACTTTGAGCATGAGCGCCGGGAAGAAGTCATCCAGTACATCTACCAGAAGTATGGGCGTGACCGCTCAGCGATCGTGGCCACCGTCACCCAGCAGCACCAGAAGGGCGCAGTGCGCGATGTGGCCAAAGCGATGGGCATGTCGGTTGATGCCATCAACAAGCTTTCCAGCTCGATCTGGGAATTTACCGATGAGTGGTTTGAAGGAAAGCGCATTTCCGATCAGGGCTTTAACGCTAATGATCCGCACCTTTTGAAAGTGCTAGATCTGACCAAGCAGTTCATTGGCTTTCCGCGTCAACTGGGCCAGCATACCGGTGGGTTTGTGATCACCCAGGGCAAGATCACTGACCTTTGCCCCATCATCAATGCGCGGATGGAAGACCGGACCAATATCGAATGGAACAAAGACGATATCGATACGCTGGGGTTTCTAAAAATTGATGTGCTGGCCCTGGGCATGCTCACCTGTATCCGGAAAGGGTTTGATCTTTTGAAAAAACACTACGGCAAAACCTATACGCTGGCCACCGTGCCGCAGGATGATCCGAAGGTGTATGAGATGATCTCACACGCCGATACGATCGGGGTCTTCCAGATCGAAAGCCGGGCCCAGCAGTCGATGCTGCCCAGGCTCCGGCCGGAAAACTTCTATGACCTGGTGATCGAGGTGGCCATCGTCCGGCCCGGCCCGATCCAGGGCGATATGGTCCACCCCTACCTGCGCCGTAGAAACGGCGAAGAGCCGGTCGAATATCCTTCCAAGGAGCTCGAAGACATTCTAGGCCGCACGCTGGGGGTACCGCTGTTCCAGGAGCAGGCGATGAAGATCGCGATCGTAGCGGCTGGCTTCACCCCTGCCGAAGCGGATAAGCTCCGGCGCAGCATGGCAACTTTTAAGCTCAACGGGCTTGTCACCCAGTTTGAAAAGAAGCTCATTGACGGCATGACCGGTCGTGGCTATACGGAAGAGTATGCGCGCCGGATTTTCAAGCAGCTGGAAGGTTTCGGAAGCTACGGGTTTCCCGAGAGCCACGCGGCCAGCTTCGCGCTTTTGGTCTATGTTTCCTGCTGGATGAAGTGCTATTATCCCGATGTGTTCACCACTGCCCTATTAAATAGCCAGCCCATGGGTTTTTACCAGCCATCCCAGCTTGTAATTGATGCCCAGAAGCACGGGGTCACAGTCAGGCCGGTGGATGTGAATATTTCCAGCTGGGACAATGTACTCGAAGAACCAGAAGGGGAATATAGGGCAATCAGACTGGGCTTCCGGCAGGTGAAAGGGCTGGCTGAAAAAGATGCATTGGCCCTGGTGATCGGGCGCACCGGGCCCTACAAAGCAATCCATTTGATGCGGGATGCCGGTGTCTCACAGGAAGCGCTGGAAAAGCTGGCTGACGCGGATGCCTTCCGATCGATGGGAATGGACCGGCGTCAGGCGATGTGGGAGGCCTCTGCCCTCTCCGACCGGCCGATGGGCGCTTTTGCGGGCCACCAGGCAGCCAGCGAATTTGAAGCTCCCGTCGAGCTTCCTAAGCTCTCGCTTTCCGAGCACGTTGTCCAGGATTATATGTCCACCTCGCTTTCGCTGAAAGCGCATCCGGTTTCCTTTGTTCGCCCGGATCTTGCAGCCAAACGCGTGGTCAAGGCTGCTGAACTTACGGGGCTACGCGACAAACAGTTTGTCCGCGTCGCTGGGTTGGTGCTGGTACGTCAGCGGCCAGGTACTGCCGGCGGGGTGTGTTTTATCACCATCGAAGACGAAACCGGAGTAGCCAACCTGGTCGTGTTTCAAAGCCTCTTCGAAAAGTATCGAAAAGAGATCCTGCGCTCGCGGCTTTTAATGGTCGAAGGAAAGCTGCAAATTGAAGGAGAAGTAATCCACGTGGTCGTCCGGCGCTGCTATGATATGTCCCCGCTGCTGCGCAATCTCAACCAGAAAGATGAAGATCCGGATGTGCTTACGCTCTCGCGCGCCGACGAAAAAGATGAATATGTCTCCCAAGCTGTTAACCGTAAAACCCAGGTCCGAAAAAAAGCCGTGCAATTGGAAATCTTTCCTTCCGGCCGTAACTTCCGTTAACCTGTATTTTCCACCATGGTAGCCGCTTACAACCCTTTCGAAATCCTGAACTTGCCCATGATCCGGCGCATTACCCAGCACGGCAACCACTATATTGTGCTGCAACGCTTCAACTGGCCGGGGATCAAGGAAGGATTTGGCTTTATGGCAACGCCCTACAAGGATGAGAAGTCAGGAAAGGCGCATGCGGCGCAGCTCTCGGGGAAGGAAGGAAAGCTGCTCAATCTCTCTGCTGACATTGAAAAGATTACAGAGCTGATCAACGATCCGCGGTACAGCCTTTTCCTTTGCACGTTCCGGGAAGAATCCTGGAACAAGAAAATGATTAAATTGTATCAGCGGAGTATGATATCTTACATCAAAGCTCATATGCCGGTCACTTCCAACGATGCGATCGTCATTCAGATGGATTTGAAGTTCGGCAGGCTTAAAGCCACGGTCACCGCCAACGGGCCCGAGCATGAGTTTGACCTTTATGAGATGATAAAATAAGCACCCCTTTTTCCTATATGATTCAGTACCTGCACAGGCGTCAGCTCTGTTACGACATATCCCTCCACAGCGATATTGAGCTGACTAAGGAGATTTTTCCCAAAATCAAAGACAAACGAATTGTTCAGGACTCGCCCGTCTACGATCACATCAGCTCGTTTGCCTTTCCAGACTATCCGGTGATCACTCGCCAGGGCACCGAGCTCGTTCTTTCGGAAATGGAGTGGTCGCTGGATCCAGTTTACGAGAAAAACCCGGTCGAGCGCCGGAAACGCCGTACCAAGATGGCAGACATTCAATCCGAACGCGTACTCGGCGATACCCGCTCATACGCGCATCGAATCCGGCAAAATCGGTGTCTCATACCAGTAACAGGTACTTATGAGCATCGTGCAATTCAAGGATGGGCAAAGAAAGTCCCATATTACATCTGGCCAAAAGACCGTAAAATGCAGTTTCTGCCGGGCCTTTTTCAGATTATCGAGTCTATTGGACCAGCTGGTGAAAAAAGACAGAGCGCTAGCTTTGGAATGCTAACCCGAACGGCCAACGAACTAATGGCTAACATCCATAACGATGGCGAGTTCCGCCACCGGATGCCTCTGTTTCTAACGTCTGAACTTGAAGAGTTCTGGCTTTCGGAGCATTTCAAAGATGCCGACATGCAGGCAGTGTTTGATTACATGCTGCCTTCTGAGGCGCTGGACTATCGGACTGTTTTCAGCATCAGAGGGACGAAACCGCGGCCGGATGGCAAGCCGAAATTTGAGTTTTGGAGGTATGAGAATTTGCCGTTACTGGGAAATGATGAAGGTATTCTACCACAGCTTTCTCTGTTTTGACCTTTAACACAATCACTAAATATACCTAAACTGTTGACTAAATCGGAATTTTCATAATTTCAAATGATCTTTGACCAACCAACACGGGATCTATTGCCACAAACAATAACCTTCGCTAAATGAGTTAACAATTATCAAAACCCTCTAATGATGAAACAAATTTTATTCTTTCTATGCTTAACGTTGAGCTCCCAGCTCTACGGTCAAAGTTCCAAAGTAGTGAGTGCTCAATGCGGAAAATGTCACAAACCAGTGTCTACATCCGCAAAAGTGGGAGACTACTGCCCCCACTGCGGAGTGAGATGGGGATTTGAAAATACAACTTCAACGTCAATCATCATTCCTTCAACAAGTGGACGAACAACCGAAAATCAAGCTGATAAAGCAACAAACAAAAAGATCATTCAAAAACCAGTTGTGAGCAATGCCTCGAAATCGGAAACTGAAGAGTGGCTTCTTTCGAAACTAAACGCATATTGCAATGAATGGGACGATTGTTTCAAAAACACTAGCTTCTTCCCGTACGAAACTAGCTGCTACAAGTATATTGCCTCATACAGCTTTAATTCACTGGGATTGGTGATTAGATTGAAGCAGGTATCACTCCTCAAAAGGACTGATGTAAAGCGAGATGAAACCATAACCTTGCCAATTTATGACTTCAAGGATCTGTATAACGCGGGTATTAAACTTCACCTACACACCAATAATAGCACGGTAACGACAAAAAAAGAAAATGGAGAGCAGGAAGTGTCTACCTTTGAAATAATTGGTTTCAAAAGTAACGCTGAAACAGATTTGGACGTGAGAATGGAGCGCGCTTTTAATCATTTAAAGCGATTTTATACAAAGCCAAAATCAGTTGAGCCTTTCTAAATAATCCTCTCGTTTTAATTAATCGAGCGTCAAAAAGCTGAAAACGCCATTGTAGTAATCGATAGGAAGAATCGACTCTTTCATTGATGTATCCTTTTGCCTATGTAGGTTGAAATCTAGCCCAAACCAAACCCCTGGTTTCAGCTTTTTAGGTTTATCAACCTTATTTTGAAACCATTGACGAGCAACTGACTCAGGTGGTGTTTGTGACCCGCGTACAATATGGCTGAGAGGAAACGAGCCACTTGTCACTGACCATTTTACGACATTGTTTTCCGAATAAACAACTGCCATTGGAAAAGGCCCTACTTCCGCGATTCTGATAGCACAAGAGGTTAAACTCGTTTGAAACAACGACGCAAGGCGCTTGACTAACTCTACGGAGAATTGGCTTTCCCGGAAAGCCGCACGAAAGATAGAAAAAGGCATCAAAAGCTCTGCTGCAAATTCGTTCGCATCCTTTTCTTGTTGACCTTTCTGCATCCAAATTTTGAACGAGTCTTCGTCACAATTAAAAAAGGGCTTTAAGCCCGCATGAAGGCATGCATGGCCAAACTCGTGGGCCAAGACGAATTGTTTCTGCCCGAATCCCTTGATCGCTGAGTTAACCGTAATCACGGAGGATGACCCTAAAAATAGTATCCGACCTTGGCTACCAACCAATTTTTCCTCTTTTACAAATGGCCCACAAAGCTGCACGATATCCTTTAATGACAAACCCGTCAAGTCGGAAACGCCCAAATCAGACAAAATTTTCTTAGCAGCCCTTTTGGGATCACGACTTTGCATATTATTTAGATTGACCGTAAATTCTTTCCATTTCCCTTAGTACAGCGTCGTCTTCCATAATACCCTGGATGTCGTCCGGTGTAAGTTCTTGAAATTTATTACACAACATCGTGTACACCTGCTCCTTGTTTCCTCTCCCACCAGGCAGAAGTGATGTTGTTAAACTATCGGCACTTTGCATAAAACCCAGAACCCGTGCCTTTACATCTTCAAAAAGTGCCGTCTTCCTGAGAGAGCTTTGAGACGCTCGATTCTGTAATTTAAGTTTTGCCAAAAAAGCGGTTCCACTTGTTGCTATTTCGTCTGGATCTAGGCCTTGTGAAAGTAATGCCTCATTTACAAATTCATCGTCATTTCGAAGTAGATCAGAAGTAGCATGAAATAAGCCGCGCGCATCTTGGTCTGGCTTTTTGTTTAAAGTCATAAGTGATTTTGGGATAGAAGGTGACCGCTTACAAAGTAGTAAACCTATATGATGTGCTCAAAAAATTGAGTGTCTAACGGGAATAGTAGCCTTAGTTGCTATCAATCGGTTAATTCGCTTGACCAAATTTCGAACGTCCTTGATGTCAATATTGTTATCTTCCGCAATTTGGCCTGGCTTCTTGCCATCTCGAAGGTCAGATAAAACGAACCATGCATCTAAATCGTCCTCTTCAAGCAGTTCCGCGATCGCATCAAGAATCTTGGAATTAAGAATACGTTGCTCTGCCAACTTTGCCTCCAATTCGGTTTCAGCGGTAACAAAATCAAAGAACTGGTCATCCGTGATTTCTTCCATTGGGTCGAACGATGCAGTTAACATAGTCCCCGGCTTCCGAAGGTGAAGCCTCACGGCGTTGTTGATCTTATTACTAATCTTAAATCGAAAAGTATCGACATCAATTCCCCTTGGTATATTGTCTGGCTTTTCCAAAAGCCGAAGAAATATACCTTGAACAATATCTTTGGCAGTAACTCCACCCAGATCAGAATCTAATGGTTTACCATATGCATTCAGGCGCTGCTGCGCCAATGAGACAAATTTCTTGAACTCGCGTCCGAAGTCCAGCCCATCAAAAAATTGTAATAGTTCGTCCTTAGTCATCGTCTTAGCATCGAGGATTTCACGTTCTCATATAGATAGTACTTTTTAACCCACAATTTGCCACGATGCAAAATATATTTTTTTCCGTGGCAAAAAAAGATCCTGTTGGTACTATCTAAATGAGCGGCTATCCAACGCTCACCTAGCAAAATGGCAGATAAGAATGAAGTAATCGACGTTGTGAGTTACACAACACAAGGAATCGAACTTCCGGAAGGCAAAAGATATTTGGTTGCAATCAATGCCGACCCACACGTGTTCAATGATCGGGTAATAAGTCGGAAAACGATCCTAGAACAAATCGGAGTCAACACATCTGATGATGTGTTGATCTACCAGATCATTAACGACGCGGAAATAGAAATTATCGGAGAGAACGACAAAGTTGATCTGTCGGTGCCTGGCTTCGAACGCTTCGTGGTTAAGGAAAGCTTCATCTACAACTATCTTGTTGACAACGATCCAGAGACGTCCGATAAGAAGACGCTGACCGCCAATGAAATTTTACGCAGGGCGGCTTATAAGCCAGCAGAATACTACTTAGTAGAATTGCTGCCTGGCGGCGACCAAAAATCTTATCGCGATACTCCGGAGGAAAAGATTACGCTGACCCACACGCCGACAAAAAAGTTCATCAGCATCTATCGTGGCGATATGCCTGTTTCCTAGTATGAAAAGCGATTTTGTAAACCAGCTCACCGCATTGGGTTTCGCGGTGCAGGAGCCCACATCAAACCAAGTTATCTTCCAATACACGCCTGAAATCGGTCGAAATGCGGGAAAGGAAGTTTGGCTAGGGTTCCAGATAGGCGATGAGTTTCCGGCGGCATGCCCGCCGGGGCCTCATTTTAAATCAATCAAAGAAGATTGGATAAACCCGGAAAATGCGATCAAAAATCATAACAACTTTGGCACAGACTGGCAATACTGGAGTCGCCCGCACCCAAATTGGACAGGCACCAATCAAACGGCCCGAGAGTATATGGCACACATCAAAAATTTGCTAATGAACTTATGAAACAATGGTATAGCGTTGCAATGACCGATAGAAATCATCGGACCCTTGCAGATCACCTGATTCGGCCTGACGGCCAAGAAGATCTTTGCTTCGCGACATACTGCCCCAGCCAAGGAAGTAATCGGTTCTCTGGTATAATTTCGGAAGTAATCAAGCCCTTTCCTAGTGAGCGTAAGGTGCACGGCAATGTATCTTTTTCCGCAACATACTTCGAACGGGCCTTGATGATAGCAACCAGACGCAAGGAAGGCCTAGCATTTCTTCACTCCCATCCGTTTACTGGCTGGCAATCAATGAGCCCCGACGATATCAGGGCAGAGAAACGTCTGAGCATTGGCGCTATGTCAGCAACTGGTCTTCCCCTTCTTGGGATGACGATCGGGAGTGATCAAACTTGGAGTGCACGGTTTTGGGGAAAGCATCCATCGAAACGGCGAACTTACCAGCGACACATATGCACGAGCGTTCGTGTAGTGGGTGAAAATCTAACGTTGTCCTACGCGCCGGGTTTCCTGGCATCTGCCTTAAATCACGAAACATTGCTTCGAACAATTTCTGCTTGGGGAGAGAAATCCCAGAAGGATCTCACGCAATTGACGATTGGAGTAGTCGGCCTTGGGAGCGTCGGATCGATGGTTGCAGAAATTCTCGCAAGAACAGGTCTCACTCGATTTGTGCTAATTGATTTCGACCGCGTAGAAAGGAAGAATCTGGACCGCTTAGCAAACGTACTTGCCAGCGAAGTAGGCGAACTGAAGGTAGACGCCGTAGCTAAGGGAATACAGAGAAGCAAAACTGCTCGAACCGTGACGATTACAAAAATTCCTTACAGTGTTTGCGAGGTAGAAGGATATAAAGCAGCTTTAGATTGCGACGTATTATTTAGTTGCGTAGACCGACCATGGCCGCGACAAGTATTAAATGTAATCGCATACGCCCATTGCATTCCAGTAATTGACGGAGGCATCAAAGTTACGACGAACGCCAGTAATACTGCAATGAAGGGCGCAGACTGGAAAACTCAATTAGTAGGTCCAGGCCGACCCTGTTTAGAACAGTGGGGACAGTACACGGACCGGCTTGCAACCCTCGAAAGATCCGGTGACCTCGATGATCCAAATTACATTTCTGGAATGGCACCGGAAGATAAATCAATAATCGACGCAAAGGAGAATGTGTTTGTCTTTAGCTCTCACCTAGCATCAATGGAGGTATTGCAGTTAATCAGTCTTGTGTTGGCTCCTTCGGGAATCTCCAATATAGGTCAACAAACATACCATTCGAAAAATGGAACAATCGATATCGAACGGGGAGTCTCGTTTACTGGTCAGTCGTTCTGCCAACGGCTAGAAGGTAAAGGAGACACCATTAACTTTTCGATATACGGGAAACATCCATTCGCTGAAAGCATCCGGCAGAATGCTCGACTAGATAGACTGCAGACTTCCATTTAGACACGTTATTGACACAAAATTTTAGGACACACCGAAACAGCTGGACATTAACAGTCCCAACCGCAAAAACCGCAGAGATGTAAAGTTTCAATAGTTACATATATTGTGCAAACAAAACAAAAGCCTCTATGAAAATTGCCTTCCACTTCAAGTGCGGACATTTCACAATTCGGTATGATGAGTACTTCTACTCCCATCTGTTTTCGAAATATCTTAATACAGGCGCTTGCAATCTAGATACAGATATACGCACCGGCGACTTGTTAGTCCATTCCCTTAGAAAAAATTATACTGCATCCGAATTGCTAAGGGAACTAGTGATCCCTAACCCGAACAGCTGGAGAGCTATCGAACCAGAAAACGTACCACTACTTTATAATGAGGCCGTTTTCGTAATATGCTTCGAAACAATTAGTAAAGAGCAAGCACTGATACTAGATAAAATCTTCGACTCCGATGAAAATTACCTCGGTGGATTTGAAATAATAGAAAATTCAGAATTACATAACTATCTCTATCAGGAGGTTCTAGGTAAGCGTATGCGCGTTACGAACCGAAATCTTATCTGGTATGTTGGCTTTGATCACCAAGAGTACGAGGATGATACCGACGACATGATACGGTTCCTCCGCGAAATGCCATTCCAAGCTGTCAGCGTGGAAGAACTGTACGAATAATAATTCCACTCGTTTCAATAAATCAAACTGCCCACCTACAACAATTTAACCTCCGCGAAGAGAAACGACGCACGATTAGCTATATACGACGTCAGACTAATGAAGCGATTACAGAGTTCCAGCCAAAATGCTCTACCCCGTCAGCAGCGGGATAAGCTTTGCTCCAGCCCTCGATTGACAGCGTTGGCGGAATTCCTACATACTCTGTTAGCACCTCTGTCATAACTTGGTTCACATATTCGACATAACGCTCAGTTGTGACGATACTATCATGGATTGTGTATAATGGCGCCTTAGGATATCGCTTTGCAATCTTCTTTGTTATCACTCGCAAAAATAAAAACGACTCAATACTTTGCAGCAGGCGTGGTAGAATCGTTCTATCACCTTTCTTAATAGCTGCGAACACCTGACTCACTCGCGGGAATAGTTCCTGAAACAACAATTTAGTATCGTTCTGATATCTATTATCGGTAAACATTACTGTGAAAATAATGCCTTTGACGGCACTTCGATCCTTGAATGCCTTTCCCAGCCTAGTCAAAAATTTCTCCTGCAGGTATTCGTATAGCGTTCCATCGGCTGTTAATTTTTGATAAAATTCGATATCGTCTCCCTCAATGTCAGAATTCAAGCTAAACAACTGATTATCAATCTCTTCCTTTATTTTTCCTAGAATAATGGGGGGCGTTATTTCTTTGTTTATACTTTTCTTATTTCTTACTTGTTTTGTATCTAAAAGAAAGTGAAAAGTTGATTTAATTGTGTTAAAACTTACATTTTCGCATCCATTATCGGAATTTTTTTCATCTTCCCCTCCTTCACTTTCATTGGACCAAAAAGATGGATTAAAAAAGATATTGCTCAAATATGGTTGACTGTTTTTAAGATCAATAGAAAACAATGGTTCATCCCCATGTGTAACAAATTGACGTAGAGAACTTCTCATATTTGTTAAAGGGGAATGGAATCTTCCGATATTGTCGTCAACCATCGAATATAGTGGACACTTATCGATAGTTTCAACATTGAAGCGTCCATGAAAATATTGCGAACTAGGATCTTTATATTCCTCTCTCTCAACTGGTTTACCATTTTCGATCTCTATAAACCTCCTAACATCTCGCTCTTCAGGGTGCGCTATCAGATGATCTCGCTGCAATTCGAGGAACTTAATGGCAGTATGGTAGTCAATTTTTAACTTGCTGGCGTATCCTAACCATTTAGTAAGATGACTGTATTCGGGGCTTTTCAACTGTTTGAGTTCCTTTCTAAAATGCTTCTTTAAAGAATTGTCGGCCACAATTTTGGTGTCAACATCGTTAGCCCTTAAATTCTTCGCTAGACGATAGCCTCTACTCTTTGCTCCGGACGCAGATACTGAACTAGAAATGAAGAAATTGTCACATTCGAAAAGACCCGTTTCAACTAGGTAACGGAGATAAAGCATATACTCTCGGCCACAAAACTTTTGTAGCAACTGTGCATTCAGTGGGACGAAACCATCCCTGATTCGACCCGCAAGCTCTTTGTTGTTAGCAGGAATGGTGTAAGTCAACGTAATGATGTATTCAAGTACCTCAACACGAAAATTTTTAAACTGGTACTCGTCAAGTGGATAATTGGCAATATGGACCTGAAAGTTCAGGCCCTTAGGTAAAATTAAAATCATTTAAATATTATTGGATTAGGGCATTAAGGCATTGGGTTCACTTCTTTTGACTGCCTTTTTTAACAGTGATCGTCACCGTTGTATTCGGATGACGTCGAACAGTCGCGGGACTGACAAACTTGCCAGTAATAGCTGATTTATAAATTTTCATATTAAATAAAATTAAAATTCTAAAAGTTGGCAACTCAAGACTGCCACTTTCAATTGAAATAACATAATTATCAAGCACATACGTTTGTAACATTGATGCAGTGAACAGAACATAATCGCCATTCACTACATCAATTTCATCTACGGTAATCGAGTCAAATCCGTTATTCTACCTCGATCGATGTATCGACAAATTTCGGGATAACAAACGGCAAACCCATGCCATCCTGGACTTGTGCTTGAAACACTGCCAGAAACAAACATGGCATAATTGTATGCAGCACCAGGATTGAAGATCGATCCAGACGGCATAGCCAATGGTACTGCTGTCGCTAGATTCTTCGGCTCAAACAAGTAGCACTTATTCATTCCGTCCAGTCGATAGACATCGAATCGGCTCGCATCAAGAATATACTCTAAACCCTCTCCAACGAATGGATAAAAGATAGTCCTAAATTGATGTAAACTCCCGTTGTAAGTGGGACAATCCCAATGGTGCTTAGGCGTAAGCAATGAGTTAATCGCATCTTCTGTGCGAAGGTAATTGATGAAGTTGAAACTTCCACTAGGTAACAATATTGTAGTCTCCTATTATGATTTTTTTTATTTACACCCCTTACTACCGCTTCAGGGATTTATGTAAAGATAATCAAAACCAGCGATAAAAGCAAATATGTAATCAAATTAGATGTTGAATTTTTCCAATATATTGTCATCGGAAAAATCACCTAAAGAAGGCTACTTAATAATTTGATTCCATCCTTCAATCTTGATGCCTTCATGCCTCAAATACTTGTAAAGAGTAGCTTTGCTAGCAATGTTGAGCTGCTCACAAATCTGCCTAGTAGTATATTTTTTACTCTGGTATAAGGTAGCTGCCAAGCTTGCGATGTCTTTGGACTTTTTTGTAAGTCCCTTCGGTCGACCTCCGACCCTACCGCGAGCGCGAGCCGCCTCCATTCCCGCGAGTGTCCGCTCCATCAATATTTCTCTTTCATTCTCCGCAAAGACGGAACTCAGCATGTACCACAAACGGCCCATCTTAGTTGACGTGTCGATCCCCTCCGAGATACTACGGAAATCTACTCCCATTTCCTTCCACTCTACCATCAACTTGATCAGCTCGTAGGTGGCTCGCCCTAGACGATCAATTCTCCAAACCACAATTACATCTCCCTTCCGCAGCTCCGAAACCATCTTTGCGTACTCGGGTCGCTCCTTAGAAGCACCCGAAATTTTCTCATGAAAAATTTTCTCACACCCTGCCTTCCGAAGTGCATCAAACTGCAGATCTTGATTCTGCTCATTCTTCGAAACGCGTACGTAACCAAAAATCATCTCAAATTACATTTTAACCCCTATAACGGCAATATACTGTAATTAGATTTCATGTACCACTAAAATGAACTAGATATCGGCGGATTTCCGAGTAAAAGTGATCGTTTACACAAAGGTCGACAGAGTACATAAAAACGACCGGATAAATTAGCGCAGTAGTATCATAGACATAATCTATCATCGGGAATCAGTCCTTAATATGATCGCTAATACAGCACTTATAGTTTTTGTGATGATTCAAATTAACGCCCGAATGAACTGCTCATACGGTTGTGGCATGTCAAGCCACTTAAAGTTATCCGTAAAGGCTAGTATGATTATAAATGAAGTCACTATCCCGACGACAGCAATACCAACTGCCGCTGGTTTCGATTTAGTCTTCAAATAATGAATCGCCGAAACGTGCAAACTGATTGAGGCCACAGCCAGGAAATAGTAGGGTATAAAAATAAAAGTTGCAGGATAATAGTTAAGCCCAGCCGCAGCAAAATAGAAATTGGTGTCCAGGTGCTCGATGTACCGCCCGGAAAGAACTGCGGCAACGTGGGCAATGAGGAAAAACGAAAGGTAAAGGCCGGAATATACCTGGATCTTCTCGGCAATGGTCTGGGCATCCCGTTTGTAAATCAGTCTGATGCCCGTAACGATCTGGAACAAAACGGCCAGCAGTAGAAGTGTTTCCACGACCGGATGTCTGTAAACGAGCCGGAACTGGTCCATGATCTGGATATGTTTTTCCGGCCCATCGAGGGCGAAAAGGTGGTTTATTAAGTGAAATGCTATGAAAACCGACAATGTAACACCGGATATGTAATGTAGGGATTTTACCAATGCCCTTCTATCGTTTTGAATATTCATGGGATACGCAATCGAGGTTGTTTAAAAGCACGGTCAGTAATTGCTACCAACCGTGCATGATCAGGACAATCTAAAAACTGCAAGGTTGTCAGGCTTGGGGCGAAAGAGACTGAAGATATTCCTGGAACCGCGTTTCACCCAGATACGCATTTCCTTCCGGTACCAACGTCGATGTCGGCACTGCCAGGCCGAAATATTCATTGCTGTCGTTGGCGATCACCGTTTTACCCGCGTCATTTGTCTTCACATAAGCCTCTACGAATTTGCTCATGGGCCCACGGACAGGGCCCGCAATCTCGACAGTTCCGTTCGCAGGCTCAGATATCGCAAACCGGGCAATGAACAGCGCCACCTCTTCGGCAGCAATGGGCTGGAAATCGAGCTTTGAGACATGAACTTCACTCCCCTGTGTGCCTCCCGCGGCAATGGTTGGCACAAATTCCTGGAATTGGGTGCTGCGGACGATGGTGTAGGGCACACCGGAGCTTTTTACCAGGTCTTCCTGGATCTTCTTCGCCCGCATGTACCCCATGCCTTCCATCAGGTGCGTACCCACAATGGACAGCACTACATGGTGTTTGACGCCTGCATTCAACTCAGCCGACAAAATGTTGTGGCCCACGGTTTCAAAAAACTGAATGGCCGGCACCTCCTCAAATGAAGGAGAGTTGGAAAGGTCAACGACCACGTCCGTATTTTCCAATGCATTTGAAAGCCCCTCGCCTGTGAGTGCGTTGATACCTGTCGAAGGAGAACCAGCAATGACGGTGTGGCCAAGCTGACGAAGTTTTTTGGTGACGTTTGAGCCAATCAGGCCCGTGCCGCCTATGATTACAATTTTCATGATTTCTGGTTGTGAATAAATTTGAAATGAACAGGCTTAACTAACCCTTAATCCAGTCGCTGAACCGGATTGCGCCGGGGTAAAAATCGCCCTGAGGAACCAAAAGGGACTTTGGGATTTCAAAGAACATGTATTTATTCTCGTCGTTGGCTTTCAAAGGCTTTTCCCCACCTTTAACAGAAAGGTATTGGCTTACAAACTCGTTCATTGGCGCCAGGTCAGGCCCTGCGATTTCCACGGTCGTGTTTTTTGGTGCTTCCAATGCGAGCCGGGTAACCAATGCGGCCACGTCTTCTGCTGCAATTGGCTGGTAGTCCACGGTAGAAATGTGGATGGCCTCATCGTCGGATTGCACCGCAATTAAAGTCGTGATATGTTCATGGAACTGCGAAGCGCGGATGATCGTGTACGGTATACCGGATTCTTTGATAATATCCTCCTGCTCTTTTTTGGCGCGCAGATAACCGATATACAAGGCCCGGTCGGTTCCTATGATCGAGAGTACCAGGTGGTGTTTCACACCGGCCGCAATTTCTGCCGCTGCCAGGTTCCTACCTGCTGCGCGGAAGAAATTGATGGCTGTATCTTCCTCGGGAGAAGCCGAGTTAGACAGATCGACGACCACCTCGGCATCTTTCATGGCCTCAGCTAGGCCTTCGCCAGTCAATGCATTGATGCCCGTCGAAGGAGCGGCTACGACTACCTGATGGCCCAACACCCGCAGTTTTTCGCTAACCCTTGTTCCGATTAACCCCGTACCGCCTACAATGACAATCTTCATATTTTTGAAATGTTTAAGTTTAAAATCTTACAGATGATCCTAAACTTGCCATTTCGATGCCAAATATTTAATAGACTGATTATCAGTAATATATTTAATACAGACACCTCTCATTTTCACCGTATTTAGTGAAAACATCAAAAGTATCATCTTATTTGATGAGCATAGACGAAATGCCCCAACTGGTGAAAGGACTTAATGAGCGTAGTAATCGGCCTTTGAGATGCCCAACTTGCGCATTTTGGAATGAAGGGTATTACCGGGGATACCCAAAATTTCTGCGGCACCACCGATGCCGGAAATTTTGCCGCCGCACCGGCGCAATATCTGTATGATGTGCATGCGCTCCACTTCTTCCAATGGTAAATCGGATGGCCTCATTGGATCTTCGGTCGTTGCCCCTGTCGCTTGCGGCAAGAAAAACTCGGTGATCATCGGACCTGTCGCCAGTATCACCGAGCGCTCAATCAGATGTTCGAGTTCGCGCACATTGCCCGGCCACAAATAGGCCTGCAGCTGCCGTAACGCGTTGGCTGATAGTTTGACGGTTTTCTTGCCTATACTTTTGCTGAATTTGGATAAGAAAAATCCGGCAAGGCTTTCGATATCTTCGCGGCGGTCGCGAAGCGGCGGCAGCTTGATGGGGAATACATTCAGGCGGTAATACAGATCCGAGCGGAACCGGCCGGCTTTCACTTCCGCTTCCAGGTCGCGGTTGGTGGCCGCTATGATGCGGACGTTCAATTTGATGGTGGTTTTGCCGCCTATGCGCTCCATTTCCTTTTCCTGCAAAACCCGCAACAACTTCACTTGTGTTTCCAGCGGCATTTCGCCCACCTCATCCAGAAACAGCGTGCTGTGGTTGGCCAGCTCAAACTTTCCGATGCGCCGCTCCACGGCCCCCGTGAATGCACCCCGCTCATGACCAAACAACTCGCTCTCGATCAGGCTGGCCGGCATAGCTGCGCAGTTGACCTTGATCATGAGCTTTTCTTTGCGGGAAGACGCGTTATGAACGGCTTTTGCGATCAATTCCTTTCCAGTACCCGTCTCGCCTAGCAGCAGCACCGTCGAGTTGCTTTCAGCCACCAGGGAAATCAGCCGGTATACCTGCTGCATCGCTTCGCCGCCGCCGACAATCTCTTCAAAATCCTGATTGAGCTGCTGTTTGAGATAGTCGTTTTCGTTTTCCAGCTCTTTTTTCAAACGCAGTATCTGCTCGTGCGCAAGCACATTGGAAACCGCGGTCGAAATCTGGGCGCAAATACCTTGCAAAAGCGGCCCGCTGATCCGTTCACCCAGCATCCAAACCATGCCCAGGTTCTGCTCGCCCAATCTCAGCGCCGATGCATAGACAGTATTAATCCCGCGCTGCTCACGCTGGATGGACAGTTTCAGGCACTTCGCTTCCAGGTTTTCATCAATGTCCAGCAAAATCGGCTGGTTGCTTTCGAAGACGAGTTTTATATGTTGCTCATTAATATTTAAAGAGTAAAATTCTTCGTGCTCAGCTACCTCGGTTTCCTGGAAAAACTGCCGGTCGAAAAGGTAAGGCCGCAGGGTAACCTGGTCTTCCGCCAAGAGGTACATAACAGCGATCCGGGCTTGAAACAGGCCCTGCAAAACATTCGAAACCACATGGTCCAGGTCGGATTTGGATTTAACACCGGTAATATCATTTGAAAACGTCAGCATCAGCTGCTGCTCAGCCTGCCGGCGGAGAATGTCCTCGTTGGCCATAATGTTGCCCATCGCAATGGCAATCTGCGAGCAGATGCCCTGCAAGATTGGAATGTTGATCTCGTCGATGCTCAGCCAAAGCAGACCAATGTTGGCGTTGCCGTTTCGCAATGCAATGCCAACCATTGTTTTGAAACCCATGTTTTCCCAAAGATTCAGGTAGGACAGATTGTAGCCTCTCTGCAACTCGCGGCCCACATTGAAAAGCAACGGGATGTAACTATCCAGGATGCGGTTTTGGAGCCCGTCATTGATCGGGTACTTCTCGGAAAGCACCCGCTCCAACAATGCTGGATCGAATGCAGAAGCGCCTGTATCGTACAGGTATGCCGACATCGTCAGCCCATCTTCATTGATCTTGCGGATCACATATCCTCCCTCGGGGTTGAGCTTTCGTAGTGCTGTTTTAACTACGACAGCCAGATCATCCCGGCTACGGACAGCGGTCATATCATTGCTGAAATCAAGCAGAAATGACTTTTCATTTTCCTTTTGCAGGATTTCTTCGTTTTTGATAATGTTGGAAACCGCGCTTGACAATTGCGGGGTGATCCGTTGAACGATGTCCTTGAATTCTTGCGAAAAACCATCATGCTGATCGGTGTAAATATGGATAAACCCGATCGGCTGGTCGCCGGTCCGCAGCGTTGTCATCAGCACATGCCGGATACCTTTCTCGAAATTTACGCGCAGGAACGCTGGGCTTTGCGGGGCATCGACAATATCGGCGAGAAAGAAATCGACAGGACCGCCGGCCGCCACAACGGATTGGATAAAGGGCTCGTCAAGCGGAAAACACGCCTTGACCATATCATCATATTCGGGGTGGTCCTTAATGGCTGATGCACGGTGATCAAGTAAAAATGGCTTGTAGGTTTCATCCTTGCGGTCGATCAAGGTCACAATCGTGTGCGTAAAGTGCATTAATGACTTGATCCGATCCGAAAACAGCACGATCAGGTCATTCTTGTCGCGCACTTTGGTGATATCATTGCCCAGATCGAGCAGCAATTGTCGTTCCCATTCAAGATTTGTATGATTATTACTGTTTAGATCCAGGTTGGAAAACTGCTTCATCTGTGCGAGGTATATCTGAATTTAAGTTGATTTGTCCACCTTTTGCGCCGAATAGTAGGACAATTCAAATCCGCAACCATCCGTGCTTTGCATCAACAAAACAAATCAACCAAAGTTATGAAACAGCAAAGTATGGATTCAATCGAAAACACAGTTAATGCAATCGCAGAAAAATATTCGCTCGCAACAACGCCCGAAGAAATCGTCCCGTCGCTTTTGGCGCATTTTAACTCGATGGATGTGGATATAATGCAGGATTTCTACGAACAGGATGCGGTGCTCGTCGACGCCCAGGGTGTCCCTCAGCGAGGGCGCGAGCAGATCCGCAAGGAGCTTTTGAAATATTACAGCGTCCAGCTGCCCATGCACATCATTGCCCGCCATATTTTTGTTGCTGGTGACACGGCATCGCTCGTATTGGACTGGAACATTGCCGGTAAAGCCCCTGATGGCACGGCGGTACACATGGTGGCAACCTCCAACGATATCGCCAGAAAAGGCCCTGACGGCTTCTGGCGGTACATCATCGACAACCCGTTTGGGACACAGGTAAGAAGCTTATATTAAACTAACCGGGGCCGGATTCCCGGCCCCAACTTAACATTTATGGCAGACACCGACATTATCCTGCAAAAATTGGTCAATACGCACACAGGTGTAGAAGTCGAGCGGTGGGTTGGCAACAATGTAGAAAACGCGGAAGCATTTAAACCGCATCGCCATGACCATTATACCTGTCTGCTTCTGGAAAAGGGTAGAATTGATATTATGCTCGATTTTCAGCCCGTGACGGTTAAACCCGGGATGCTTTTTATCTCCTACCCAGGGCAGGTACACCAGGTGATATCATCTCTTGGCGGAGCAGGCTGGTATGTCTCGTTCGACAGCAGATTAATTGATGAGCCAATCAGGTCTACGCTGGATGAATCAGTGACCTAGGTACTGGCGGTACTGCTCTCACAAACCGAAGACGCCTGGTTTAAAAAATCCATCGGTCTGATGTTGCAATTAGAAGAATTGAACAAAGGCGCTGATCTCAACCGGATAGTTACGCATGCATTATTGAAAGCGTTTGTCTACGAGGCTATGATCATTTACCGTAAAACACAAAATCATCTGGCTGAGCGTCGCGGGCAACGTCAGTTCGTTGTCGCCAAAGACTTTAAAAAGCTTCTGCGGAACCATTATAAGACCTTGAAAAAGCCTGCCGATTATGCCGATCAGTTAAATATATCGGTTAACTATCTCAATGCGTGTGTAAAGGCCGTCACCGCTAACTCCGTCTCAGCATTAATCCATCGCGAGGTGATCGCCGAATCGCAGCGGCTGCTGTTTTACACAGATTTGGATATCAAGGAAATTGCATTGGATCTGGGATTCGAGGACCAGAAGTATTTTAGCCAGCTGTTTAAGAAGGTCGTTGGTGTCGGCCCAACTTTTAGAGACAAACCATTATCAATCGACTAGTCAACACCGGCAGAGTACAGAAAAACCACCGGATAATTTGAAGAGATAAGATCGTATAGTCGGAAGCAAGCACTCACCTAATAAGCAAGATCTGCTAATTCTAAATGAGTGTCACTTTACTGGATGATCCAAACGGACAGGAAGGTAGCTAGTTCGACACACCTAAAAAACGAAGTGGCTGAGTCATTCAAAATTTTACCACGGGAGCTGCCTAACGAACTTAGTTAGGTCTTCATTGCTTGGAATTTTGCGCGGAATATCCGGCACCAGTTTATTCTCTTTTTCGCGCCCCGCGGGTCGGATCCATTCTTTAACTCCAAAGCGCAATTCGAGTCGGGTATTGGGAAGAAGCGTCGAGTACATTTCTCCAAAATGGCTTGGGTGCCCATTCACCGGTGACTCTCCGGCCAAAAGCGCCATATTGTTATCTTGCACGAGCGTTGCGAACATCATCGCACTGGAAAATGTCTCCGTGCCGACGATGACAATCACTTTGCCTTTGAATGGACTGGCCACTCTATCGGGAACAACGGTTATCGAAGGAAAATGCAGTATTTGCCCTGGCTGGGCATTTTGATAAGATTCATCTTTGAATCCCCAGGAATTCAGCCGCGACAGATACGCTTCGCTACGTTTCCAATTCATCGAATAGTGCTTATAGGGTTTGGGGAATATGTGTTTGATTATCATGTTTCCCACCGCGGATGCTCCACCATCATTGCGGCTTACATCTATTACGAGCCGAGTCACTTTATCCCTGTGGATCATAGCAAAAATGCTGTCAACACAACGCTCATAGACGGTCAAATCCTGGCTTCCTCTTGTCGCAAAGGAACGTGCGTTGATATACCCGATACCCCCTATCCGCTGATAAGAAATGTTGGCGGCGACGCTATCGGCCCGGTTCGGAGCTTTATTCCGCGCGTTGCCATTTAGGATCGTGATAGCTGCGTGCTCATCCCCAAGCGGTACCAAAGCAAGCCCGGCCTTAGTTTGAAAGTCGGCTACCGACAGTGGCTGATTCAACCGGGTTTCCAGCGAATCCAGGTATGCCTCATACCTTTCCCTGGTCAATCGAGAAAACGGATTGGCATGTACGTCAAATAGTTGCTTTCGAATGAACTGAAAATCTTCTCGCATAGCTGCCGGCGAAACTAGATCGTCCTGTGCATTTATGGACGCTTCTATACTAAATAATAGCAGGAAACAAATCAGAAGGGGACGGTGAACACAGAGCATATTGGTAAACCAAGGACATTAATTGAATAATTGCATGATCGCTGTGAAGGATGTATGCTAAAATCAAATGTTGCCTGAGATAACCCGATGTACCGGCGAAGTCACCGAATCACGCCAGAAAGAGCACAGAAAAACCACCGGATTATTTGCTCGCCGGTTGTCATAGACATACTCTATGAAGCCAGGAATGTTAAGAGGTAGGTAGCAACCGAACCAATCCTATCATGATCGCTAACATGAATAAGTTACCGAGCGAAGCGTCCGCGAATGCTACTTGATATGTATGGCCCCGAAGAGCTGAAAAAAATAATCCTCCTATTATCGCTATTCCCAATGCGCCAGCTGCCTGCTGAGCGGTCGAGTAAATTCCTGACGCTGCTCCTGCAAAATGGAGTGGAACATTTCTCAGCGTCAAGTTGAGAAGGCTCGAATAGGTAAATCCGGCCCCTGCTCCATGCAGAACCAGCAAAACGATCAAAACCTTTGGATGAACTAGTGGCGTTGTAAAGTAATGCAACTGAAAAGCGATTGAAACGAACATAAGCACTGTCCCGAATAAAACCGTCCGTTTGCCATTGATGGATACTAGTTTCATTGACCAAAGAGAACATAAGAGCATGGATCCGCCCCATATAACAAAATATTGCCCTGACTGAAGTGGGGACAGCATCAGGCCATTTTGAAAAAGCAATGCAGACATCAACAAATAGGCGGCATGTACCATAAAGCAACAGGTAACAGCCAGCACTCCTATGCTGAAAGCTCGATTTCGAAAGACATCCATATCAATAAGTGGATTCGTTCCCCGCTTTTTGGCATGTAACTGCTGCTGATAGAAAAGCGTCACCATCACTATTCCAAGTGCTAATAGTCCAACACACCACCACGGCCAACCTTCCTCTCTCCCTTGGACCAATGGGAGGATCAAGAAAATCAGAGAGCTCGTCAGTAAAAGCACCCCCATCCAGTCAAATTTAGCCACGGTAGCCCTGGCTGTTTCGCTTAAATAAAGTTTGCCTAAGACCACTGCCAGCAGCCCTATTGGTACATTAATAAAAAAGATCAGCCTCCATCCATCAATAGCAAATTGACCAGATGTTAGATATCCTCCCAAGAACTGACCAAGCATGCTAGCAAGTCCCAGAGTAATCCCGTACCAGCCAATTGCCCTAGTTCTCTCTTGCTGATCCGGAAACAATACTTGGATAAAAGCAACTGTCTGTGGTACCATAAATGCCGCCGAAATACCTTGCAGAAACCTGGCCGTGTTCAGCTGATAAGGTGTATTGGATAAGCCGCATAAGGCGGAAGTCATGGTGAAAGCGAGCATTCCTAAAAGGAAAACTTTCTTCCTTCCGAAAAAATCACCACAGCGGCCACCTGTCACTAACAGCGACGCATATGCCAACAAATATAACGCAATCACCAATTGAAGGTCGGCCTCATTTGCGTGTATACCGACGCGGATTGCCGGCATAGCGACATTAATAATAAATACGTCTACAACAGACAACAACGGCGCAGAAAGAACCAGCACCAGCGAAAACCATCTTCGGTCAGTAGTCACAAGAAAAAAATTTGATTTTCACAAAACTAATAAATAGATAGACTTGTCTATCTATTTATTAGTTCTTATTTTTGGCAGCATGAAACCGCTAGCAATGACAACATCGGCTCAAAACAGGCTTTTGCCTACGATAGCCTTCTGGTCACTCGGATTGATCTGGGGAACCAACTTTCTTTATATGAAACTCGCCGTGCAGCATATCAGCCCCATCCAGGTTGTCTTCCTAAGGGTGGCGCTATCTATAATACCGATCGTGGTTTACGGAGTAGCCACCAATTCATTTGACAGGAAGCATATTAAAAGCTGGTATCACTTTCTTGTAATGGCAGTGATGGCAACAGTAGTTTATTATTATTGTTTTGTTAAGGGGGCACACCTGCTTTACTCGGGGATTGCGGGAGCCATCAGCGGTTCGACACCAATTTTTACCTTCGTGCTAAGCATATTATTTCTAAATGAAGAGAAAATTACGTTTAATAAAGTTCTGGGGCTTATAATTGGCCTTTTGGGCATAATGCTACTAGCTAAGCCCTTCGATGCGGGCTTTACACCAACTACCTGGGAAGGGATCATGTATATGGCTGTTGGTTCTTTAAGTTTCGGGGCTTCATTCATTTATGCTAAAAAATACATCACTCCCCTGAATATCCCGGCCGCAGCATTGACCTCTTATCAGCTGATCGGCGCTACATTGATCCTTTTGATGATTACCGATTTCCGTGGTATACAAAACGTATTCAATAATACCAAATCGGCTTTGGGGCTGGTCATTGGACTCAGTTTTCTTGGTACAGGCTTAGCCTATCTTATCTATTATTTCATCATTGAACAGATGGGCGCGCTGAAAGCGTCATCGGTCACTTATATTCCACCCATCATTGCCCTGGTAGTCGGTTCTACGCTGGGCGGTGAACCAATCGTATTAACCGACTTTATTGCCACAATGATTGTGCTGGTCGGCGTTTACTTTTTAAAGAAGAAATGATATATGAAGAAAAACGAGGTTAAGTCGAAAATTTTGAGAACAGCGGGACACCTATTTTACACCCAAGGCTACAATTCTACTGGTATCAACCAGATTATTGATGAATCCGACATCGCCCGTGGTTCCCTTTACAATCACTTCAAATCAAAAACTGACCTGCTTCACGATTACCTCAAGGATTTGGATAATGATTGGTTCGATAAACTGCATAAGCACATCGATAATATCGAAGATTCCAAAGAGAAAATCTTGGGAATTTTTGACTTCCGTATCAACCGGCAATTAACCAATAATTTTGGGGGATGCCCATTCATTAAAGTTAGTGCGGAAGTACCGGCAGGCGACGCCAGGTCATTTGAAATCATCGGTCAAAACAAGATGCGGCTCAGAGACCTCATACTTGAAATCTTACAGCACGTACACTTTAAAACAAGCTCAATGCCAAGAGAGCAACTTGCCGATATGCTGTACATGCTCATGGAGGGGGCGACAGTGACGGCTAATTTTCAGAAAAACGAATCAATGATGATCCAGGCTAAAAGAGGTGCAACCAGTCTACTAAACTCCATCTAAATTAATTGAGTGGCAAATGAGAAAAATCGCAATGATGGCATGTCCATTGCTTTTAATGAGCAGTTTATTTTCAATGGTTACCATGCTGACCAGGCAAGAATCCCGGAACCCTGGGCTTAATGTCCGAAACCTATACACCACTGACTCTATCTCGGTTAATGGAGTCGATTATAAATTCCGGAAAATTGGTCTGGGTTCTCCTACAACCATTCCATTGATCTTGTTAAACCACACCAGGGGAAATCTAGACAGCTGGGACCCGGAATTACTACACACGCTAGCCAAGCACAGAACCGTTGTCACTTTCAATAACAAAGGCGTTGCAAGCTCTACGGGTAAGACGCCGGAAACTTTTAAATCTATGGCCGATGATGCATACGAATTTATCAAAGCGATGGGGTATAAAAAGGTAGATATTCTAGGCTTTTCAATCGGTGGATGCGTGGCTCAAGAGCTATTAGTTTACCATCCGGAAATCATCCGAAAAGCAATTTTGGCCGGAACCGCACCCAAAGGCGCTGAAAGCATTAATCAACGTAACCCTAAGATTGTCGAAATTGTTACTGCCCCGAGTTTGGGGATGGATGGTTTTCTCAAACTGTTTTTCACCCAATCCGCTCAAAGTCAGAAATTAGGAAAAGAGTTCTGGCAGCGAAGAAGTCACAATGGATACGCGCCTGATAGTCCAGTAAATAGGGCCTCGGCAGCCAGCCAAGCTATCGCGCGATCACGCTGGGGCAGCGACAAATTGGATACTGCGACTTATCATGCCATTAACACACCAGTGTTAGTTGCAAATGGGAAAGATGATATTATGATGCCTACCGAGAATTCCTTCACCCTTTTTAAGCTTTTACCGAATGCTCAATTGAATTTATATCCAGATTCCGGACATGGATTTCTCTTTCAGAATCCAAAAATCGTCGGGACCGATTTTATTCGTTTCCTTGAATGATGAGAAGGATCCTCTTTCCTCAATTCCTCGGCTGACTCTTACACCCGCATCCCATAGAAAAGCCCAGAATAAAACGAGCTTCGCCACATTGAATATAGAGCAACTAATCGCAGACCTGGAACGGCGACCAGTGTTTGCTACCTAGGTGCTATTTCGCACAAGGTAGACAAGTACAGAATAAGGTATCTAATCCATGATATACCGTACCATTTGGCCTGTCTCCAGCTAATATAGCCCCAGTTCAACCGAACGAATCGAATTACGCTTAAACCACCGTATTTGCGTACACTACTTGGGCTCAACATTCCAATTAGTATCTCATTTTCAACTATTTAACTTACATATCGATTTTAGATCAACAAAAATTTGACGCGACATTTGGTCCGTTGCTAGTAGGATACACCGCTTCTTATGCTCCTCATGCGACTGGCGAATGACGAAAGTTATTCTTCCGAACGTTCATCTCCGCGTTGACCCATTCGAAAATCGAAAGGGTGTTTGATCCCCGTTTTCACAGGCCTATATTAAGGCTGAGAGAAAAGAACGAGGGAATGGGAAAACAAAGCGAACTGAACAATGAGCAAGCACTGATTGTCGTCAAACACCTGAAAGATACCGGCGAAGATATAACGATAGAGCAAGCAGAAAAGATGCTGGAATCGATGCAACACCTGGTTACATTGGCTATTAATCAGTATTTTCGTAAGGCTTCTGATTCGAAGCGCAATTCGTCAACAAAATAATCAATACCATGTCCAGAGCTATTCTATATGTCAGGGTAAGCACTGATGAACAGGCAGAAAAAGGGTATTCTCAGCGAGATCAAGAGGAAAGGCTGCGAAATTGGTGTAAATACAATTCCGTGGAAGTTGCCGAAGTGATCCTCGAGGACCATTCGGCAAAAACATTCTTGCGACCGAAGTGGCAAATGCTACTTGCCCGATTAAGGGAGAATAGACGACTTCGGATTGATCAAATCCTATTTACAAAATGGGATCGATTCAGTCGCAACGCTGGTGATGCCTACCAAATGATTAATGTCCTTCGCAAAGCAGGTATTGAACCACAGGCTATCGAACAACCACTTGATATCCGAATTCCAGAAAACAAGATCATGCTTGCTTTCTATTTAGCTGCGCCAGAAGTTGAGAATGATCGTCGCGCGCTAAATGTCTTCCACGGCATGCGCCGCGCCAAGAAAGAAGGACGCTGGGTTGCCACCGCCCCGATAGGATATCGTAATGCCCGGTCATTTGACGGAAAAAAAATAATTGAGCCTGACACTAATAAGGCACCGATAATGAAATGGGTGTTTGAAGAACTTGCGCTAGGCAGGTTTAACACGGAACAAGTATGGAAGCAAGCGGTCAAAAAAGGACTAAAGTGCAGTAAGAACAACTTTTGGCTCGCAATTCGGAATCCGGTTTATTGCGGACAGATACTTATTCCCGAATTCGACGGGGAAAAAGCACAGCGTGTGAAGGGATTGCACGAGCCAATCGTGTCGCCATCAACATTCAATTTAGTGCAGGATATGATTTCCGGACGAAAACGGAATCCATATCAAAAGCCAAAAATCGTTTCAGATGACAACCTTCCACTACGGGGGTTCTTACGTTGTACTAAATGCGATAGAATGCTTTCAGGAAGCGCATCGAAAGGAAGAAGCACTTACTACTACTATTATCACTGTTCTTCGTCGTGTGGGGTTCGATTTAAGGCGGACGACGTAAATGAAAAGTTCGAACGTCAACTCAACATGCTTGTACCGCGTCCCGGCCGGATGAAAATTTATTCTGATTTGGTGCTTAGCAGCTACAAGGAACAGACGAAAATCCGGGAAAAGGAGCGGCGTGATTTGGTGGATGAACTCGACAAGATAAATGAGAGATTACGAAATGCCCGGATCAAATTGGTCGATGGGCTTATCGCGCCAGAAGACTTTGAGCATGTAAAATCCCTCTGCACAAAACGAATTGAGGAACTTGAAATTAAGCTCAACAGCTTTTCTGATGATCATGCAGAAATAGGCGCATATTTAAAGCATATCCTCACGGGACTCGAACACCTCTCAAAGCTCTATAAATCAGGCACTGTAGAAGAAAAAAGGCAGATAATTGGTTCGATCTTCCCCGAAAATTTGACGTTTGACGGAATTGAACATCGAACCGCTCGGCTGAACGAAGGGATTGATCTTATTTATCAGATAACGAGCAAGTTACGAACGCAAAAAAAAGGGACAAGTGCGTTTAAAAACGACTTGTCCCTTAGGGTGCACCCGAAGGGATTCGAACCCCTATCGATGGTACCGGAAACCATTATTCTATCCATTGAACTACGGGTGCATTCATTGGCTTTGGGCCGGTAATGGGGTGCAAATATAGTCGCTATTTTGAATTTTGACCAATCACACCCAATTTGTTTTCAAATTTCTCTGACAAAAATCATAACTTTTTCAGCAACTCCCAGTCTCTCACGCTTTTCAAGTAGAGATAATCAAGTAATACCCCGTTTACATTCGTGATCAACTTGTGACCTTCTTCGAACGGGACAACGAAAGTCTTGATATATTCGTGATCGGAAAGCAGGCCCTGCACAGTGTCGTGGTACGACTGGATGGCCTCAGAAGTGAGTTCCAGTTCGCAATAGAACATGTACATAGCTTCGTCGCTGGTGCCGGTGGACGGGTAGAATGGCTCGCTGTTGACGCTGATCAGCTGGGATTTTTCGACGGCGATGCCGGTTTCTTCGAAAACCTCACGCGCGGCTACGGAGGCTGCGTCGCTCTCGCTGTCGAGCATGCCGGCCGGGTGTTCATAGGTCATGGAACCGTCGCAAATGCGGCGTTGCTGCACGAGGAGCAGGTATTTTTCTCTTGTTACTACATCAATAAAACATACGAGCACGCTTACGACTTCACCTTTCAGGAAGCAAATCGGCGGTATTTTATTGCCTTCCGGCGTTGTCGCGTCGGTGTAGAGGAGCGAGAACAACACTTCGCCATGACCATTGCGACGGGTATAAAGTTCGTCGATCCGATGGATGTCCAGCCCATTCCCGATCAGGCGGTTCTTCCAGAGATTGTATTTATGCGAATCCGTCAGATTCTCTGCCATAAGCTAGTGTGCGATTATTAGTTGTATAAAGGGAACGACAGTGCCACGTAAGGCACGCCATAAGTGGTTGAATAGCGCGTCTGGCCGTTGATCAGCTTGTCGGGCGATGCGTACGTGACACGACCATGCACATAAGCTACTTTCAGGCCGATCTGGTCGGTGATCCAGAAGCGGACATATGCTTCCGACTGCCCGTTTTGCTTATCCATGAAAAGCGGCAAGGCATTCAGGGTTGCAGGAGCGCTCTTAATATAGGAGTTATAATGCGCGCCGCCTTCTCCATAAAGGCCGCCACCTTCGTACAGTGCATTGCGTTTTAAGCCGAATGCAACGCCAAAAAGGTCGGTATTGGCTCCGATATCGAATTTCCAAACTCTGAAATTAGCCCCTACCAGGAAGCTGGCTCCATTGGCAGTGATTTTTCCGAATTTAAGCGTATCGGCATTGAGCGCACTGGCCTTTGGAAGCATGTCCGTGCGGCCGGCGTAATACCCCCATCCACGCACACCCCAACCTATCCTGAACCAGGGAAAGTTACTGAGGCTCAATTCCTGATGGTAGGTAACCGAAGGCACCCAAACCTTGTCCTGGTAGCCCAGGCCGACATCGATGCCGGAAGTAACGCGGGATATATCCTGAGAAAAAGCTTCTGATAAACCTAAAAAAACAAAAAGTACTATGAATCGAATGCTTTTCATTTGATCGTGATGTTTTGAACGGCAAAGGTAAAAAAATAAGGCAGAGACCCCAGCCTCTGCCTCAAGATCATCTACGAATTAAGTAAACGGCAGACACAGATTCGCAACTTTACCGTTGCTCCTCTATCAAACTATTTGCGTTTTTTAATTTCTTTCCTGAGCACCACTGCGCCCAACGGGGGCAGATCCAGGATCAGCGAATGGGCTTTCCCGTGCCATTGGTGGCTCTCCGCAGTTACCGGCTCATAATTGATAATTCCGCTGCCGCCGAACTCTGCCGCATCCGAATTGAATATCTCCTTCCAGCTTCCTTCCGAGGCCACACCCACGCGATAACCTTTTCTGGGAACCGGTGTGAGGTTCAGCGCGATGATCAGGTTACGGGCCGGGTCGGTCGACTTGCGAGCGTAAACGAGTACGGAGTTCTCGCGGTCCTGTGTATCGATCCATTCGAAGCCGTCGTGCGAGAATGAATAGTCGAACAACGCCGGCTCCTCTTTGTAGAGCTTGTTGAGGGCAATCACGCATTCACGGATGCCTTTGTGTGGCGCGTGTTCCAGCAAATGCCAGTCCAGGCTCTGCTGGAAGTTCCATTCCGAAGTCTGCCCGAATTCGCCACCCATGAACATCAGCTTCGTGCCCGGGTGCGTGTACATATACGTAAACATCAGGCGCAGGTTCGCGAACCGCTGCCATTCGTCCCCTGGCATTTTGTTAATGAGCGATTTCTTACCGTAAACCACCTCGTCGTGTGAGAATGGCAGCATGAAGTTCTCAGAAAATGCATATACCAAACTGAATGTAAGCTGGTCCTGGTGCCATTTGCGGAACGCCGGGTCTTTCTCGAAATACTTCAGGGTATCGTTCATCCAGCCCATCATCCATTTCATACCAAAGCCCAATCCACCTACAAACACGGGGCGAGATACGCCCGGGAATGCCGTCGATTCCTCGGCGATGGTCTGGATATCCGGGAACTCGGTGTAAACGGCGACATTCATTTCACGCAGCAATGAAATCGCTTCCAGGTTCTCACGTCCGCCGAATTCGTTCGGGATCCACTCACCGTGCTTGCGGGAATAATCCAGGTAGAGCATCGATGCCACCGCATCCACGCGCAAGCCGTCGGAGTGATAGCGGTCGAGCCAGAAAATGGCATTACTGATCAAAAACGACCTTACCTCGTTCCTTCCGTAGTTGAAAATATAGCTCTTCCAATCGGGATGGTAGCCTTTGCGTGGGTCTTCGTGCTCGTACAATGCCGTGCCGTCGAACCGGAATAACCCGTGGGCATCGCCCGGGAAGTGGGACGGCACCCAGTCCATATACACGCCGATACCCGCTTGGTGCAGCTGATCTACGAGGTACATCAGTTCCTGGGGCGTACCCATGCGCGAAGAGCAAGAGAAATACCCAGTGATCTGGTATCCCCACGAAGGCGCGTACGGGTGCTCCATGATTGGCATCAGTTCCACGTGCGTGAAGCCCATTTCCTTCACATAAGGGACCAGGTTTTCTGCGATTTCCTTGTAGGTCAAATGCCTTTCGGGATTGGACGGGTCGCGCTGCCAGGAGCCCAAATGCACTTCGTACACCGAAATCGGCGCATTCAGCTTATTCTTTTCCTTGCGGATTTTCATCCATTCGGCGTCATTCCATTCGTACCAGGTATCCCATACAATGGAAGCCGTGCGCGGCGCCACCTCGCACCAGAGCGCAAACGGGTCCGACTTTTCGAGATGCTGCCCGTTTTGCGAGATAATGTAGTATTTGTAAACTTCCCCTACCCCGACGTTCGGAATCCAGCCTTCCCAGATACCGGAACTATCCCAGCGCGGCGCCAGCGAATGGCTGCCATGGTTCCAGCCGTTGAAATTCCCGATCACCGACAGGTAGGTCGCGTTGGGTGCCCACACTGCGAAATACGTTCCCACCACCCCATTGACCTCCATCACATGCGAACCCAGCTTCTCATAAAGCTTGAAATGCTTGCCCTGACGGAACAAGTGTATATCGAAGTCTGTAAAACGGCTAATGGTTTCCACCGCATTCACCGACTGGGCCGCCACAGGGGTGCCGGCATCTTCGGCAGGGTCGACGGTTGCGTTTGTTTTTTTCTTTCCGGTTGACTTAGCCATTTGTAATTCTTCAATTAATGTGTAATCTGTTCGAGGACGTAAGATTTACAATTTTATTAAACTATTTATTAAAATGTATATATTTTTTGTCCCCTTGGTACCGCCGGGAGCGCCACTTGAAGGCAAATCAGATGTTGCCTGCGGTCTTTTCTACCTGATCCAGAACGCGCATGATGTTGCCGCCCCATATTTTTTCGATATCCTTCGCTGAATAGCCTCTTTTGACCAGTTCCTCGGTGATCGCGCCGATCTGGCTCACGTCCTGCAAGCCGACCACCTCGCCACCGCCGTCCATGTCCATACCAATGCCGACGTGATCCACACTCGTGAGTTTGATCACGTGCTCGATATGGTTCACAGCGTCTTGTACCGTGGGCATATCCGACTTATATTTTTCATTGATCGCCTTCATTTCGTCCCTCAAAGCCTTCTTATCCGCGTCCGAAAGGTCGGTCTGGCGAATTTTGAGGCGCAATGCTTTCAGCGACATCTCGTGCGGCTCCGAAGGCTTTTTCACAAAGCCGGGTACAAAGTTGATCTGGATCACGCCGCCGTTTTTGGCAAGCGTTTTAATCATATCGTCGGTCATATTCCGCGGCACATCGCACAATGCGCGGCACGACGAATGCGAGGCGATCACCGGCGCCTTCGTCAGTTTGATCACATCGTAAAAAGTGGAATCCGAAACGTGGGAAATATCGACCATAATGCCCAGCCGGTTCATTTCTTTCACCACTTGCTCACCAAATGCGCTCAATCCGTTGAATTCCGGGCCGTCGCCGTCCGTGGAAGAGTCACAAATGTCGTTATTCAGCGAATGCGAGAGGGTAATGTAACGCAGGCCGAGATCGTAGTAGCGTTTCAGATTGGTCAGATCCTTCCCTACCGGCCAGCCATTTTCCATACCAATAAAAACGGCGCGTTTGCCCTCTTTCTGTAAACGGTAGGCGTCTTTGGACGTCGTGGCGAGTCCGGCGGTTTCCGGATTGGCTTTTACGGCCTCATGGATTTTGTCAAAAATCGCCAGGGCTTTTTTCTTGGCTTCGGCATTGGCTTCTTCGGTGCGTTTGCCCTGCCCGAGGTACACCGCGAAAAACATGCCGTCCATACCGCCCCGGATCATCCGCGGGAAATCGATCTGCGAGCGGTCCTTTTCAAAATCATGCTCCACAGCCACGTCGAAGCCGGGTTTCATCATATTAATAGGTACGTCGGCGTGGGTGTCGATGGTCAATGCGGCGGCGTGGATCTTCTTGGCCTTGTCCGACATCACGGGTGGTGCGAGTTGCGCATGCGTCAGCGCAGGAACGAGTAACAGGAGTAAAAACCGTTTCATTTTCAGGAGTAATTGGTGATTGGTAAAGGAATATTAGCAGTTTTTAAATTGATCTTTTTTTCCCGCATTGTCAACTTCCTCCCCGCTTTCCCTGCTATTCTCCAAAATATCCCCGGCCAGGTGCTATAAATACCTTTGAATAGAATGTCACCGCCTGCATTGCAAAGATTCGGTCGTATGCCGTCATTTGTAACCAATCCCAAACCCTTTCTTTGCATGGTTCGTCTTTCCGCATTTTACAAAAGCATATTCCGTTGTGCCCTGGCGGCACTTCTGTCCGGTATTTTCGCAGTCAATACCATCGCACAATCAGCTAAAAACCGTCCTAAAACTGCTCCCGACCAGGATTTTATGTACCAATATTCGATCATCGACGCACTCATGGCAGGCGTTTTCGACGGTGACCTAACGATCGGGCAATTGAAAAAGAAAGGCGATTTCGGCGTCGGCACATTCAACCGGGTCGATGGTGAACTGCTGATCGACAAAGGACATGTCTATAAGATCAGTTACGACGGTTCCGTGAAAGAGGTCCCCGATTCCGACAGTACCTCCGCCGCATTCGTCAAGTTTTTTAAAGCCGACACCCTGATCCATTTAAATGGTCCGGGACTCACTTATGAAAAAGTGCAGGAGCAAATCAGGCATATGCTCAATCCAAACGGCATTTACGCATTAAGAATCTCCGCCACATTCCCCACCATGACCACCAGGGCCGAGAAACCCGCGAGCAAGCCCTATACCTCATTACCGGAGCATTTAAAACATAATCAGATTGTATTTGAATTAAAAAACACCAAAGGTATATGCAGCGGCTTCTTGCTGCCGCCCTACCTGGCCCGTACCAATGTGCCCGGGTTCCATTTGCATTACCTGGCGGATGATCATAAGTCCGGCGGACACATCTTCAACTTCACCGCCGACGCAGTTACCGTGGAAGTAGATATGGCGAAGGGCTTCACGATCGAGAACAATACCAACGCCGAGTTTGGTAAAGTAAATCTCCAACCCGATCGCGGCGCCGAACTGAAAAAGATCGAATAGCTCAAGCGTGTTACCACCTGTAACTTGCCGTCTGGCCGCGCAGCCTTTATATTTGCAGCAGATTAGTACATATCTCCATGAAAAACAGCCTCCTGCTCTCACTCCTCCTTACGATTTCTGCCGGCGCCGTCAACGCTCAGGTTACCTATTTTGCGGATTTGATGGGCAAAGGTTTCAAACAGGCGACGATCGTCCAGCCTTCTGATTACGAAGGCAGCGTTACCTGCACCCTCGTCAGAAAAACGTCGCCCGACAAAAGCACCAAAGCGGTACTTTACGTTCACGGCTTTAACGATTACTTCTTTCAGGAGGAAATGGCCGAGCGGTACATCAACGAAGGCTTCAACTTTTACGCGATCGATCTGCGGAAATACGGGCGGTCGTGGCTCAGCCATCAGAAGATCAATAACGTTCGCGACCTTTCCGAGTACTATGCCGATATCGACACAGCCCTGGCGGTTATCAAGGGGGAAGGCAACGAAAAAGTGCTTTTGAGCGGGCATTCGCTCGGCGGGCTCACGATCTCGCTCTATGCGAGTGAGCGCGCGGGCAAAGAAAAATTCGATGCGGTGCTGCTCAACAGCCCGATGTTTGCATTAAATATTAAATCGGGGCTCAAAAAAACGGCATTACCGCTGCTGCTGAAAAGGGCTGAGAAACATCCGGAAACCAACTTCGATCTGGGTATTAACCCGCTTTACGGTGAAAGCTTGCACGTGACCGCCCATGGCGAATGGTCTTACAGCCTGGGCTTGAAACCATTTGTTGCCCCGCCGGTCAATCTGGGCTGGATACGCGCGGTGCATAATGCGCAGGAGCGGCTAGCCCAGGGCATTACCATCAACAAACCGGTACTGGTGCTGCATTCGGCCAAATCCATCGACGAGAAAAAATGGAGCGATGCGTTTTTTACCGGCGATGCTGTGCTAAATGTAGAAGATGTGGCGCGCCAGGCTCGGAATATCGTCGGCCAATATAGCATTCAGGCGGTTCAGAGCGGCATGCACGATCTGATCCTCTCCAAACAGCCGGTGCGCGACGAAGTGTACTCCACCATTTTCAACTGGGCCAAACGGACAGTGAAGTAGCCTGCATGGGATGCCCCGCATGGGATGCCCCGCATGCACTTCAGATTTCCTCCAAAATTTGTAGTTTCATTTGCATAAACGACTAGGCTATGAAACTGCTGCTCATTGAAGACGAAAAAGCGCTGGCTACCAGCATACAAACCTATTTTCAGCGCGAAAACTTCATTTGCGAATGGGCAGCGGATTACCGGACGGCGGTAGAGAAGATCAATATTTACCGTTACGATTGTGTGCTTGTGGACCTGATGCTGCCCGATGGTGACGGCCTCGATGCCGTGCGGGAGCTGAAACGGAGCTTTCCGGAAACAGGTATCATCATTATCTCGGCTAAAAACTCGCTCGACGACCGCATTACCGGCCTCAACCTCGGCTCGGACGATTACCTGACCAAACCTTTCCATCTTTCGGAGCTCAACGCACGCGTGCAGGCTGTGATACGCAGGCGTACCTTCCAGGGCAGCCAGCAAATCCGGTTCGGCAAAATCCAGATCGACCCGCAGGAGCATTTGGTAATGGTGGATCAACAGGAAATAGTGCTGACCCGCAAGGAATATGACCTGCTCGTGTACCTGATCGCCAACAAAAACCGGGTACTCACCAAAGAATCCATCGCCGAGCACCTTTGGGGCGACGATGCGGATTTAATGGACAATTTTGACTTTATATACACACATATTAAAAATCTCAGGAAGAAGCTGATGGACAAAGGCTGCCCCGATTACCTGAAATCCATTTACGGCGTCGGCTATAAATTCAGCGAGCAATGAAACTGCTGGAACGCATTCTTAAATACCAGATCGTCACTTCGCTGTGCGTGCTCACGTTGGGTGCCGTATTGTTCTATTTTTCAGTAGATTACCTGATAGACCAGGAGGTAAACAAGGAGCTCATGCGCAGCAAGGCGAAAGTAAGCTGGCAGTTGCGGCATATCGACGAACTACCGGTGTACATCCTGCAACTGGGCGACAGCCTGCAACTCGACCAGGTTCGGTATCCCGGCCAAATGGCGCTTGTAGAGCGGAAATTGTTCAACGAGTTTGAGAGCGAATACCAGCCCTATCGGCAGCTCATCTTCTACGAACGCGTCGAAGGAGCCTGGTACCGTGTGACTATCAGCAAGTTACTGGCACAGCGACAGCAGTTACTGGAAGCAGTGGTGATGACCGTCACATTCATCGTAGCGCTGTTGCTCATATCGCTCCTCCTGCTCAACAGCTGGCTTTCCCGCCGGTTGTGGCGGCCGTTTTACAAGACATTGCGCGCATTGGACTCCTACCAGGTCGAAAAACACGAGGTGCTTACTTTTCCCAAGCAGCATACCGTCGAATTTGAGCAGCTGAACCAGTCCGTAACGCAGTTTACGGACCGTCTCGCCGCCACTTACCAGAACCTGAAAGAGTTTACCGAGAACGCCTCGCACGAAATACAGACCCCGCTGGCGGTGATTTTGTCTAAAATTGAAGGCTTGTTTCAAGATGAGAGCCTGAAAGAGTCGCAGCTCGTGGCGCTTTCGGAGATCAGCGAAGCCGCCAACAGGCTCGCCAAGCTGAACCAGGCATTATTATTGCTTACCAAAATCGAAAACCGGCAGTTTCTGGCCGGTACCGAGCCGATCAGCCTGGTACCGATCATCAACCGGAAACTACGCGATCTGGAAGATCTGATCGAGCAGCGGGAGATTACCGTGAAGACGGCGATTGAACCAACGGGGCCTGTGATGCACCCGGCATTGGCGGAAGTACTGGTCAATAATCTGCTGACCAATGCGATACGATACAATATAAATGGCGGAACGATCGATATTACGCTCAATGCAGGCAAGTTGGTGGTCCGCAATACGGGTGCCCCTATCCATATCGACCCCGAACTGATGTTCGAACGTTTCCGGAAAGAGGGCACAAGTTCGGCTTCGCTCGGGCTCGGCCTGGCGCTGGCGAAGACGATTTGCCAGGTGAACGGGCAGACGCTCACGTACGAAACCGACGGTCCATGGCACATTCTCACCGTGACCTGGTAACGATATTTCAAGATTTTTCATGGCTAGTAGTGAATAAAGGGAGGGTTTCTGACTCTCCTTTTTTTATGTATTTCAAAAAAATACCCAACTACAAATTGTCTTCAGAATTCACACAGAATTGCAACAGGATCGCTACTGAAATTTGAATACACTTAATCAATTTAATAGCGATGACAAATTTCAGAAAACTTACAGCAGTAGCCCTCGCATCCGCATTATTGGGCGGAACCTCCTACGCTACCTACGAACATTTTGGCAAACCAGATACGATTTCAACCTGGGTCAACAACGCGACACCGTTCGTCAAAGCCAGACTGGATGCCAAGTCCGGTGCTGCGGCCAACGGCGCTACGGCGATGATCCCCGCCGATTTTTCATTTGCCTCCAAAAAAGCCACCGCAGCCGTGGTACACATTAAATCGACACTCAAACCGGAACGCACGGTGAGCCAGATGCAAATCCCCGAAGAGTTCAGGGATTTCTTTGGCGGCCGAAGCCCGTTCGGCCAGCAGGCCCCCGAGGGAAAAATGGAGAAGCCACAAGCCACCGGCTCCGGCGTGATCATCAACCCTGACGGCTACATTGTCACCAATAACCACGTGATCCAGGGTGCCGAAACGCTGGAAGTAACCCTCGCCGACAAGCATACTTACAAAGCGAAGGTCATTGGCAGCGATCCGAACACCGACATCGCGCTGATTAAGATCGACGCGAAGAATTTGCCTGCATTGTCGTTCGGTAACTCCGAAAATGTGGAAGTAGGCCAATGGGTTTTGGCAGTTGGTAATCCCTATAACCTCACATCGACCGTCACCGCGGGCATTGTGAGCGCCAAAGGACGCAGCATTAATATCCTAGGCGAGAATGCGAAGGCCCCTATCGAATCATTCATCCAGACCGACGCGGCCGTAAATCCGGGTAATTCCGGTGGTGCGCTGGTGGATTTGAATGGTAACCTCATCGGCATCAACACCGCCATTGCCAGTCAGACAGGCTCGTTTGCGGGTTACTCGTTCGCCGTTCCGTCGAGCATTGCGCATAAAGTGGTGGAAGATATTTCCAAATTCGGCTCCGTGCAGCGCGGATACCTAGGGGTGGGGATCAGCGAAGTGGATGCGGCGAAAGTCAAATCGTTTGACCTGAAAGTGGACGAGGGCGTGCGGGTCGAAAATTTCGCAGATGAAAGTGCTGCGAAAGAAGCGGGCATCAAAATCGGTGACGTGATTACCAAAATCGACGGCCACGATATTACCAGCGTACCGCAATTGCAGGAAGCCATCGCCCAGCATAAACCATCCGACCAAGTAACCGTGAATGTGAATCGTGACGGCGTCGATAAAGTGGTTTCCGTGACATTGAAAGGCATTTCCGAACCTTCCGTAGCCGACCGCTCGTCGTCCGCCGTGATGGAGCAGTTGGGTATCGAACTGAAAGACCTGACCAATCAGCAGAAAAAAGAATATGGAATCGGTGCCGGTGCGCAGGTAACGGCCATTAATGCAGGCAAAATCCGCCAGGGTACCGATATGGAAGAAGGTTTTGTGATTACCAAGATTGACAAAACACCGGTTGCCAATGCCCGTGAAGCAGTGAAAATGCTGCAAGGCAAAAAAGGCGGGGTGATGATCGAAGGGCTTTATCCCGGCAACGATGAAACCCAATATTTCGCAATTGGATTGTAGTACTCGGGCTTTCCGGGGCTACCTGCCAGCGGGCCGGACCTCGGAAAGCCTTTAAAATGACCCATTAAAATGAAAAAGAACCTGATTTTGTTGGGAATGCTGACTGTGCTGGGCAGTGTGGTGCTCGCGCAAAGTCCCCAACAGCCAACCTCCGGCAAGGCAATGACTTATAACTGGATTGTGCCCGATATGAAAACCAACCAGAATCCGATGTACGCCAGCTCATTGTCGCGGCACCGCATTCAGGATGCCTTCGACAAGGCGCTGCAAAGCAAGGGACTTACGCGCAACACCCAGCATCCTGACCTGCTCCTGCAATTCCACACGTACACACAACGCGTACGCAGGAACTACTACGGTGGCGGGGGTTATCCGTTTGGGGCTTATCCCATGATGGGCTGGGGCCGTTTTGGCTGGGGATATCCGTACTACGGCGGTTTTGGCGGCTATGGATATGGTGGTTACCCTTATTCCAGCACCGGCACCGACGGTACGCTCATCCTGGATGTAGTGGATACCAAAACCGGGGACATTATCTGGCAAAAAGCGATTTCAGGTGATGTGAGCAATCCAAACCGGCTTGAAAAACAGATTAATAAGGGTGTTAAAAAGTTAATGAAAAGCTTCCCTGTGTCATGAAAACGCTTCAATATTTCGTCGCTATTCTGCTCTCCGCCGCCAGCCTTACAGGCTACGGCCAGGATGGTCAAATGGTTAGCAATGCGCAACAAAACATTGTCACTGACCAAAGTCTGCTCAAAGCCATTGCACCTTACGATGACGCCGTCCGCAATGACATTCTCGTAGCCACCCAGTATCCCGACGTGCTAGGCAAACTGGCCGGGATCCGGGAGAGAAGCAGTGTGGGTTTTCAGCAAATCATTCAAAACTACGCTCAAAAGAAACAAAACTGGTTTTATGAAATCAGCCGGTATCCCGAGCTGATGCATAAACTTGCAACACTTCCACGTAGAGCTTCCCGCGAAACGGTCGACGGAATGGTGGCAAATGTGAATCCCTCTGCCGAATTGAAAGAAGCAGCCTGGAAATTGTATAACAATCACCACAGCGACCTCGTGGCTGTCGACAATCTCAATGAAGAAGCCAGCTCCTCTTTCCAGGGCATGATCGCGCTGCTCGATCCCGATGCGCAACAGGCATTCAAAACCCTGGAAGAAATGCCGGACGTACTGTCTCTGCTGAACGATCACTCCGATCTCGTAGCACGGCTCGGCGAGCGCTTTAAAGACAACCCGGCCGACGTGCGCAACGACCTGGCGACCATTCACGACCAGATTGAAGCGCAAAACAAGGAAGAATTGGCTGCTTATCAAGACGAGTTGAAACAAAATCCACAGGCCATGCAGGAACTCAGCCAGGCTTCGCAGGAATATGCGTCCCAGGGCGGTTACAGCTACCCCGCCCCAACCGGCGATAAAGTGGTCAACTACGGCAGTCCGTACTCCTACTGGTTTGGCTATCCTTACTGGTACGGCTCACCGATGTGGTATCCTGGCTTGTATGGCTATGGTTCGGGCTTCTACTTCGGCATGGGTGGTTATCCGATGGTTTACGCAATGCCTTCCCTCGGCTTTTCGAGATGGTTTTTCGGCGGCGCCTACCGGTATTACCCGCACCTGTACCGCCAGTACGACCACTATTACCACACCATTGCCCCGCGGAATTATGGCTATTCGCCAAGAACCGCATTTATCGGTTCCGCCGCCAGGCACTTCAACCCGTCGGTCGGCTCACACTCCTACCTGTTCGACAGAGGCCAGGGTATGCATTCCGCCCCGCGCTCGATGACTGCGCAAGGCTACCGGTCGATGCCCCGGAGTAATTCGTTCAGCGCTCCCTCCCGGTCGTATGGCTCATTTGGAGGCAGGAGTTTTAATGGCGGTGGCGGTGGTTTCAGTAGAGGTGGATTTAGTGGTGGCGGTTTTCGTGGGGGACGGAGATAAATAATAAAGCTGGTTTGAAGGTCTTCCTTCAAACGGACTATTCGCAGGCCTCCGGCCGGTCAGTACCGCAAGGATGTGCTGACCGGCCGGAGGCCTGCGAATAGGAGGCACGAACGTAAACGTTCGCGCTAGCGCGCCTACGCTTGCTAAGTAACGTGTTACCTTTTTCGAATTCTTCGTACCAATGTAAAAAACCTATGTCTGAAAAATACAGATTCTTCGAGGGTGGACTCTTCTTCGTCACCATGACCGTTGTTGGGTGGATAGATGTTTTTAGTCGCAAACTATACGCTGATGAAATTATCAAGAGTCTCAACTATTGCATTGAGCATAAAGGTTTACAAGTATTCGAATTTGTGATTATGACCAATCATATTCACATGATCTGTTCTGCGGGGGATGGGAATGTTTCAAAAATCATCAAAGATTTTAAAAGTTTTACGGCCAAAGAAATCATTAGGCTGATACAAGAGAATAAGGGCGAAAGCAGGAAGGAATGGTTACTGTATATGTTCAGGTATTTTGCGAGAGCAACCAGTCCTAAATGTGAATTCCAGTTTTGGCAACATCGAAACCATCCTGTTAGTCTGGAAACAAATCGTTTTATCCGGCAAAAGACGAACTACATTTTGAATAATCCTGTAAAGGCGGGGATTGTTGTGGAGCCGCAACATTATATTTATAGCAGCGCTAATCCTGATACTGAATTGAAACTAAGCTAGGCTGGTTTGAAGGAAGACCTTCAAACCAGCCTATTCGCAGGCCTCCGGCCGGTCAGTACCGCAAGGATGTGCTGACCGACCAGAGGCCTGCGAATAGTGTGCACGAACGTAGGCGTTCGCGCCATTCGGCGTTTAGATGTTTATAACTAACTTAGCGGCCATCCTTTTTACCATATACAACAACAATTATTATGCAGATCAGCGATCTCAAGATCCTCTTTTTCGATATTGGCGGCGTCCTTTTGAGTAATGGTTGGGGCCACGAATCCCGTCTAATGGCGGCGGAGAAATTCGGCCTCAATTATAAGGAGATGGATCAGCTCCATAATTTCATTTTTAATGTCTACGAAATCGGGAGCGTGAATCTCGATCAGTATCTCGACACGGTGATCTTCAATCACCCGCGCGACTTCGTCCGGGAAGATTTCAAGGAATTCATGTATTCGCAGTCCGTCGAGCTGCCCGGCATGCTCGCGTGGCTCAAAGAATGGAAAAAGGATTGCGGCTTCCGCATTATTTCCATCAATAATGAGGGCAAGGAACTCAACGACTACCGCATTCAGAAGTTCAAACTGCACACCTGCTTCGATGCATTTATTTCTTCCTGCGAAGTAAAAATGCGCAAACCCGATCCACGGATATTCGAACTTGCCATGGGCATTGCACAGGCAACACCCAGCCAGTGCGTATATTTCGACGACCGCATTATGTTTGCCAACATGGCTAAAACCCTCGGCCTGCGCGCGTACCAGCACACGAGTTTCGAGTCGACGAAGGAAATCCTCGAAGAACTGAAAAAGGAGCAGTTCGACCGTTTCGGCCCGCCGCGTTGATCAGAACGTACGGTCGTCGGCCGAAGGCCCGTAAATGGACGGTACGGCAATTTCGTTCAACCGCATGTACACAGTAAGCTGGCCGCGGTGATGCACCCAGTGATTGATCGTCGAGCCGATGCCCTCGCGTTTGGGCTGGGTAAATAGTACCTGGCCCTGCCGTTTCAGATAGAACGGGGCATCGAGATCGGCGTCGGTAATGCCGGCCAGCGATTTTCGAGCACCTTTGAAAACTTCCTCAAAATGGTCAAGCAATTCCTCGCTGGTCGTGAACTCGAAACGTTTGTAAGTCGCAAAATCGACTTCGCCTTGCTCAACCATAAAAGTGATCCAAAGGGGAATTTCAGCCACCAAAAGCGCGAGATAACCCATTTCCATGGAGGTAGGATGCGGTTTGTAGCCAAACAATGCCACCGGAAACCTTTCCAGGCATTTGCGGGTCGAAGTATACTCTGCTTCCAGCTCTTTGATGTAGGCATCTACTAAGGTCCTGTTGCTCATAGTATTGTTCGTTTTTTGCGTTACACTTAAAAAACAATGCCTACAAGAGGATTGAATGGATGTCACTTCCACCTGCTATATTGTAACAATGAAGTATGACATCAGCTGGCTCTTGAATCAATACGAAGAGCAACCCAAAATGAAGTTTCTCCATTTCTGGGGACATCAGCCGGCCCGTAGCGGCCTGGTTACCCAGTCGTGCCTAAGCCAATGGTGGCAATCGGCTTTCGTGATTGACCATGTGACTTATCGTACGGCTGAACATTGGATGATGGCCGAAAAAGCGCGCCTGTTTGAAAACGATGCATTGAGAGAACGAATCATTGCCTGCTCCTCGCCCGGTGAAGCAAAAGCCCTGGGCCGGATGGTCGAGAATTTTGATGAACAGATCTGGGTAGCAAACCGCCAACCGATTGTCATCAAAGGCAGTGTTCAAAAGTTCTCGCAAAATCCCGAGCTCGGTTCCTATCTTTTAAATACATCCGAAAGAATCCTCGTGGAAGCCAGCCCCGTTGATCCCGTCTGGGGAATTGGACTCTCCGCTGACGACCCGCGCGCGCACGATCCCGCACGGTGGAAGGGGCTCAATCTGCTCGGCTTTTCGTTGATGGAAACGCGGGATATTCTGGCGAAACCCTAGCGGATATACGTTAATTTTCACAGGATCTGATACGGCGGCTCAACATATAAAAACTTCCAAACCGGATGGATAAAACCCCAGATATTCGAGGGCTGTATGTGCCTGTTCAGCCCACGGTGAAGCAGTCGGCGGAGCGAGTGTCGTACCAGGAATTTCTCCCGGATAGCGCCTTACAGGGGTTTATTTACTGCTATTGGCAACTGCGTACCACCGCCCCGCTGGATGAGCCCTTCCTTTACCGCGTAGTGGCCGATGGCTGTATCGACATCTTCTTCGAGTTGCATAATCCCTCCGAAAATTTCGTGATGGGCTTCTGCAAAAAATATACCGAGTTTCCGCTCGAAAACAGTTTCGACTACGTGGGTGTGCGTTTTTTACCTACAATGTTTCCGCAACTCTTCAAGATCAATGCCTCCGAGCTGAGCAACCGCTTTGAAAACCTGAATGCTGTGATACCCGGCACGGCGGAGTTCATCGCCTCGGCCTTCGAGCCGGGACTGTCTTTGGCGGAGATCAGGCGCAGGCTCGACGACTACTTCCTGCATTGCGTAGCAGGTATTGATTTCAACCACGATCCGCGTTTGTACGGGGCATTAGCCATGATCCTCCAAAACTTCGGCGTGCTGAATGTCGAAAAGGACCTCGACACCGGGCTTAGCCCTCGGCAACTTCGCCGGCTTTTCGAATATTATATCGGCGACTCGGCCAAAACATTCAGCCAGGTCGTCCGTTTTCAGAATATCCTTCGTGCCAAACCCTCGCAGCAGAGCCTTCGCGAGAACAAGCTGTTTTACGACAACGGCTACTACGACCAGGCCCATTTCATCAAGGAATTCAAGAATCTTTACGGCGTGACGCCCGGGAAGGCGTTCGGGCGGTGATTTTGTCCGTTTTTTACAATCCTGCTCCGTCAGCCAAGCCGAAATTTGTACCATCAACAAAACGGACGGCATTATGAAACGGCTCATCTCACTCCTGGCATTGGTCTGCATTTGCGCCAATGCATTTTCCCAAACCAGTCCATCCACTCAAACCAGACACAAAATGAAACTGAATGCAGGCATCGTCACTTCCAAACTCGCTGATACCAAAGCATTTTACACCCAGGCACTCGGCTTTGGCGTAACATTCGAAAATGAGTTTTACCTGTTGCTCCACACGCCGGGCGGTGCGTCGGAACTCAGCTTCCTGCTGCCCGGGCATCCTTCACAGCAGCCATTGTTTCACCAGGCATTCCAGGGCCAAGGCATGTACCTGACCATTGAGGTAGACGACGTCGACAAACTTTATCGCGAACTCCAAAACAAGGGAATACCCATCAAAATCGATATCCGTGACGAACCCTGGGGCGACAGGCATTTCGCGGTTCAGGACCCGAATGGCATCGGGATCGATCTCGTGAAATATTCACTTCCGCAAGAAAAATAGTCGCCCTGCGTACCGTGCAGGTCCCCTTCAAATCACTTGCATGGTATTTTCAGTAAATCCCGGCAAACCACTTTCCCGGATTCCCTTTATTTGCTAAAAATTCGAACAAACATTCTCAAACGACAGTTTAGGAAGAAGAACTACGCAAATAATGAACGATCACATTACCAGAATCCAGCAGAACATCGAGCCCCTGAGGCAACAGATTATCCAGCACAAAGTTTATTCGGTTATCCATGACATCGAGGAGCTCAAAGTATTCATGAAATACCATGTTTACGCGGTTTGGGACTTTATGTCGCTGCTTAAATCACTTCAAAACAGCCTTACCTGCACGTCTGTACCCTGGTTTCCGACCGGAGACGGTGAAACGCGCAATCTCATCAACGAGATCGTGGCAGGCGAAGAATCGGATGTGGACAGTGAAGGAAATTTCAAAAGCCATTTCGAACTGTACCTCGATGCCATGGCCCAATGCGGCGCCGATACCACGGAAATTGGCCGCTTTATTGAGTCACTGCGCGAGACGGGCGACTTCGAAAAAGCATTCGATGCGGCAGGTACGCCCGAAAAGGCCCGTGAATTTGTCCGTTTCACATTCGACACCATCGGCACACGCAAGGACTACCTCCAAGCTGCCATTTTTACCTTTGGGCGTGAGGACCTCATTCCGGGCATGTTTATGTCGATCATCGAAGACATCCACCACAATTTCCCGGATAGTATTTCCATTTTTAAATACTACCTTGAACGCCATATCGAAGTCGACGGCGACCACCACAGCCACCTCGCGCTTCGCATGACCGCCAATCTGTGCGAACGGAACGAGGCATTCTGGCAGGAAGCCGAACAGGCCACCATCACATCCCTCGAAAAGCGCATTGCATTATGGGATGGCGTTTACGAGGAAATAGCTTTACAGGTGAGTCCATCGCGCTAGTCAATTATCGTGAGGCAAGGATGTATAAGGTTCTAGACATTGTATCTCCCACAGAGGACCAGGTGAGAGAATGGGGTTTCGACGAAGATCTGCTATTGATGGATCAAGACGAGGATCTCATTCTCTACGCCAATCAGTATGTGGCAGTTCTATGGGAGCTTGCATGTGATCCGGAATGTCCTAAAAATGAATATTGCTTATCTATACTGAGCAACTATTCCAAGTCTCTTTTTTTGACAAACAACTCTGAATCAATAAGAAAAATAGCTTCGGCTATTGAAGATAAACAAAACAATTTGCCTGCCCCGTGCTTGGACTGGGTCAGGGATTTCAATCGTTGCAATGTATTATTATCCCATCCGCAGACGATCGACCTGAGCGAGGCCGATTATATTGCACGTTACTTGTTGTCAGGAGATGAGGAATTCCCTGAAATCAAAAGAACTGACAGAACTCATTCAGGCTTCATCGAATACGTTAAGTTCGGGGCGTACGAAACTTATCTGTATATCAATCTTAAAAATTCCAAATGGAAGGTTTCCAGGTTCCACACACTGTTAGAGTAAATACAAACAATTTCAAGACTATAAATAAATGTCTATCAATATAGAATCGGAGCTAACCGGCATGCAGGAAGCCAGCCGCGCGGTGGCTACCACTTTACGCGCGATGCGCGAGCATGCGAAGCCGGGTATGACGGCCAAGGAACTCGACGATTTCGGAGGGGAAATGCTGAATAGCCTCGGCGCGAAATCGGCACCGAAGCTTACGTACGGCTTCCCCGGCTGGACCTGCATTAGTGTCAACAACGAAGTCGCTCACGGCGTACCTTCCGAAACGAAGGTTCTGCAAGAAGGGGATCTGGTGAATATCGACGTATCTGCCGAACTGAATGGGTTCTGGTCCGATAACGGCGGTTCATTCGTGCTGGGTGAGGACATTCACGGGCACAACAAACTGGTGAATGCCTCGAAACGGATCCTGAGCAAAGCACTCAGCCAGATCAAAGGCGGCGTAAGGATTGCCGACATCGGACGGCTGATCGAAACGGAAGCCAAACGGTCGGGCTATAAGGTCATCAGAAACCTGGCCGGCCATGGAGTTGGGCGCAGCCTGCATGAGGAACCGCACGAAATTGCCAACTTCTATGATCGTTATAATACGACCCGCTTCCGCAAAAACAGCGTGGTGGCTATCGAAACGTTCATTTCAACCGCCTCCACAAACGCCGCTACCGAACGCGACGGCTGGACGCTCGTAGGCTCGCGCGGCGGATATGTAGCGCAGCACGAGCACACGATCATCGTTACAGACGGCAAACCCGTGATCCTCACGGCTATGAACGGCATTTTCGATTGATTACGACCAAAATCCCTGTACCTGGATCCCCAGCGGTGAATCATCCCGTTTTTTGAGTTCCTTTCGCAAACGGATGCAGGTAGGGATATGTCCCGAAATATAGATGTTCGAATTGGTCAGCTGCCTGTCACTGGCCCATTTGAGCATCGAATGCAGCCCACCATCGCCGTTTTTCTTCACCGGCTGAATGTTCCAGTTGAAATATTCCTTAAACTCCTCGCGATGGTTCTCGTGGGCGATGGTGATGGCACCGCTGATTTTACGCGTACCGGCGAGTTGTTGCAACGCCAGGTAATGCCCGATGCTGCTCATATCACCCAAAACGACCATTTCTCCCGCGTAGGTAGGCCGGTGCATGGTCGCACCTACGCCCACGTACGTCATGCGGTCGCCTGCACGCAGCGATCGTATCCATTGTGCTCCCGGGCCATCCTGCTCGGCATTGATATACAAGGTGCAGGTACGGATATCCTCGTCCCAGCCGGCAGGGGTATAATCGCGGTAAATCCCTTCTCCGACGCGTACTTTAATATGCTGGACACGCTTCCAGCCACTCATATCCATTTCGGGGAAATGGACGTCTACTTCAAAAAAGGTAGCAGGTTCCCAGGCCCGGATCGCAAGCACGGTTCCTGTTTTTCCAAAGGCATTTTCAAGCAAGTGCAGCGCTTTCTGTTTGATGATGTTCATTTTTTGTGCGATTGGATTAGTGTTGTTCCATGGCTGACGATCCAGCCGAAATTTTACTTTACAAAACAACACGTCCGCGCGACGAGATTAAAGGGCAAAAGAGGGGTAATAATTGGACAAATCGCGGTTTTTCAGAAAACTATCATTTCCGAAACTCCTCTCGGAACTGCCCGGCCGATTTACCGGCCACCTTTCTGAACAGTCGTGAAAAGTAGGTATGGTCTTCGTAACCCAGGCCGAATGCGATCTCCTTAATGCTCAAATCGGTATAGTAAAGCAACCTTTTAGCCTCCATCATCACTTCATTTTGAATCCAGTGGCTCACCGGCTGCCCCGACGTTTCTTTCACAACTTCATTCAGATAAGATGAAGTAATGCTAAGCATCCCCGCATACTCCGAGGGACTTTTCACAGTTTTAAAATGCTGCGATAAAAGTTTACGAAACTGCGAAGTAATGGCCGACGGGCGCGTTTGGGCCGTCCGCTGCAAAATCTCCTGTTCAAAAAGCGAAGTAAAAATACCCAGGCACGTTTTCAGCATCGATTGCATTACCGGATGTCCGTACTGCGAAGGCGTCTCGTAAAATCCCCGCAGCAAATGGAGGCTGCGCGACAGCAAATCGGCCTGCTCCGGTTCCAGGCTGATCGGAAAGCCGTGCAAGGCATATTCGTCCACCACGGCGCGGTGGTGATCGTCGAGCAGGCTCATATCCACACCCAGAAACCAGCCATACGACCCTTCCGTTTCCAGCGGGTAATGCACCTGGCCAGGCATGATGCAAAATACGCCGCTACCCTTCAACTCAACCTCCCGGAAATCTACCATCATCCGCGCATGACCGTCTTCCTGAAAAAAGAAATTCCCGTGATCGTCGCGGTGCGCATCCATGTGCGGTGCATTGACCCTGTTCATCCGATCGATACGGTGCAGGGAAATGCCCAGACCCGACTCATTGCTGAGATAATGCAGGGGAATGCTTTTCTTGGGCATAAGCAGTTGACAGTTTTACCGAGCGATCGAGCAAATCGGTCGCCTGCAATATTTTGTTTTTCAGGAAATAGGGATAATCGGGATGTTCCTTCAAAAAAGTCTGCGCGATCCGTGCGGCTTCGGGTGACGAATGCCCGGCAAATGTATTATGCAGCCAGCGCGTTGGAAAGAAAATATCGCCGGTAAGCTGAATTTCCTGCAAAAGATCGAGTGACGGGCGCAGGTATTTCAATGCGCTTTGCGCCCGCAGCGGATGGTGCAGGTAAGTCAGTGCATCGAGCACCCAGGCCTCCTTTTCACGGTTTTCTTCCTTTTTTAATGTCTCAAAAAACGCATCGCGTTCGGCCTCGCTGGCGCTCAATGCGGGTATCACAAACTGCATTCTTGCCTTCCGGTCTGGATTTTTTGTCGCATTCAACTGAGTATTCAGGATCGCTTTCCCGTCTTGTTTTCCTTTCAATGCCAGCTCGTAAGCCAGGGAAATCTTGTCTTCTTCCGAAAGTACGAGCCCCTTCACTTCCAGCTTACCCGTCCAGAGCCCGTGCATTTTCTGCCAGCCATCGTCCGTCAGCGCCAGCACCTTGAATGCCCGGAAATAGGATGTTTGAATGCCTTTGTCCCGTGTACTGTTCAAAAGCTGCCAGACTTCGCGCTCAACACGTGTCTGATAGGCAGCCCTTTGACCTGCATTCAGGAATACCCACCAGTCGGTCTGGAGGTTACCCAACAAATAGTCAACCAGAAGCGGGTTTTGCTCTTTGGGTAATGCATTCAAAATGGAATTCACCAGCTTTTCCGGCCCGGGGCCATCGCCGCGCAGCAGCCCTTCCCAGCTATTCACCAGCATAGCTCCCTTGAAAACCGGATCGGACACTTCCGCATTCCCGTAATGCGTAAAGAACCATGCTTTGGAAATGGTATCCATTTTAAAATACCCGTAACCCGTCCCGTCATTATTGGGAAAAACAAGCTGCCCATTTTGCATTGTTTTCAAAACCAGCGGCTGCTCCCACACGCGGCCCGAAACAGAATCTTTCACCTGCACCAGTTTGCCCGCTTCGATACCATACTCCGGCATTCCGGGCGTTTTCACCCACACATCGCTCCACGTGGCGATATCCTCCGGCGAACGTTTGTCGATAATGCCGATCAGATCGTCCCAGCGGGCATTTCCGAATGAATAGGTTTTCAAATATTCGCGGAGGCTCTCGCGCATCATCTCCGCTCCGATCTTTCTTTCCAACTGTCGCATCACAATGGGCGCCTTCATATAAATGATAGCCCCGTAGAGCGTCCCGGCATTTTTGAGATTGCCCAGCTGCTGCAAAATCGGGTTGGTACCTTCCGTACGATCGACTTCATAGGCATTGGGATAATGCGCCAGCAAAAACCGCAGCTCATGATTGATCTCCGGGAAACTGGGATGGACGATCTTGGCGGCCATAAAATTCGCAAACACCTCTTTCAGCCACACATCGTTGAACCAGTCCATCGTCACCAGGTCGCCGAACCACATATGCGCCGACTCGTGCGCGATCACACTCGCGCGGGCCATGCGGCGGTTCACGGATGCATTTTCATCCAGAAAAAGGGCCGGCTCATTGTAAAAAATAGCGCCCGGATGCTCCATTCCTCCATATTGGAACGATGGCAGCAGTACAAAGTCGAATTTGCCGAACGGATAATCGATGCCCGTGTAGTCTTCCAGCCATGCCAGCGATTTCGCATGAAGCTGGAAAACCTCGTCTCGGTTGCGGTTTACCTTCGTTGTGTCGGTCTCGCGGTAGTACATCGTCATTTCGCGGCCGTCCGCCGTGCGGGTTTCTTTGAAAAACTTGCCCGCAGCAAATGCAAATAGGTAAGAGCTCACCGGCTTCGTTTTTCCAAATTGGTACACGCCCTTACCATTTTCAACCGTTTTCGTATTCAGTTTTCCATTAGAGACGGCTTCCCATCCTTCCGGTGTTTTTAAAGTCAGTTGGTAGGACGCTTTCAAATTAGGCTGATCAAACAGCGGGAAGCACGTCGAGGCGCGATCGGGCACGAAGAGCGTGTACAAGTAGTCGTCACTCCGGTTGAGTGACTGATCCCCCGCGACAAAGTCGATCCCGACCTCGTTTTTCCCTTTACTCAAATGCTTTGCATCAATGACAATATGCTCATTGACAAACTGATAATCTATTTTTTCACCGCCTACGCGAACCTCTTGCAAGTGGCTCGCACCCACATTGAAATCCAGTACCAGCGCCGAGTCGACGGCATTCAGGTGAAATGTAACAATTTCTTTTCCCAAAATCTTCCCCGCTTTACCCGCCGGAATATCGAGTTCGATCTGATATTGAATGCTATCGATATGCTGCCTGCGGTACTGATTGAGGGCAAACGAAACGCCTTTTTCAGGGGCAGGGCTTTGCTGATGCGTGCAGGCGAGGGAAGAAACGAGCAACGCTAACAATAAATAAAATATGTGCATATTTGAGTTTAATAAAACACACTAATCAACTTAAAACTATGAACCAGCCTACTATTCCATTTGAAGGCCACAATATCAGAAGAATTTACGATGAAGAATCAGAAACATGGTTTTTCTCGATTGTCGACATCGTCGCTGCGCTTACGGATTCCGTCAATCCAACTGACTATTTGAAAAAATTGAGAAAGCGAGATCCGTTGTTAGGTGAGTACATAGGGACAAATTGTCCCCAGGTAGAAATGCCTGGTGTTACTGGAAAGAAACGCAAAGTACTTTCTGGCAACGCCCAGCACATTCTCAGAATTGTTCAATCCATTACGTCGCCCAAAGCGGAGCCATTCAAAATATGGTTAGCCAAAATCGGGTATGAGCGAATGCGAGAAATTACAGATCCTTCCATATCACTCGACAGAGCCCGCGAAAACTGGAAGAAGCACGGACGAAGTGAGAAATGGATCCAGCAACGAATGATGGGACAAGAAACCCGCAACAAACTCACAGATTACTGGAAAAGTCATGAAATTAAGGAGGGAGAAGAATTTGCAATCCTTACGAATATCATTCACCAGGAATGGACCGGAATGTCGGTTAAAGAACATAAGAAACTCAAACAACTCAAAAGTCAAAACTTGCGCGATCACATGAACGAGGCAGAGTTGATTTTTACAGCACTCGCCGAAATGAGTACCCGGCAAATTGCAGAAGTGGAACAGGCAGTGGGAATGGAACCGAACAAAAAGGCAAGCAAGAAGGGTGGAAATATTGCGAAAGAAGCCCGTGTTCAATTGGAAGAGCAAACCGGTAAAAGTGTCATCACAAACGAAAATTACCTACCCCCAAAGTCACAAAACAATGAAATTGAAGATCAGTGAGTTTTTAAAAGTATCCGTTTGCACCGCATTAGTTCTGTTAAGCATTAAAGTCCAAGCCCAATCCCTGGCCCCGCTCACCGTCGAGAAAATCATGCGGGACCCGAAAATGTGGATCGGGACTTCGCCGAGCGACATTACCTGGGGTGATGATTCGAAAACGGTGTATTTCAATTGGAATCCTGACAAAAATCCTTCCGATTCACTGTATGCTTATTCACTTGCGGGCAAAAAGATCAGCAAGGTAGCCCCGATCGACCGCAGGCGCATGCCCGGCAAGAACGGTATCTATAACCGGGCCCATTCGATGCGTCTGTATGAGAAAAACGGAGACATTTTTATCATCAATTACAAGGATTTCGCGATCCGCCAGCTTACCAATACCACCGAGCGTGAGTCGGATCCGGTGTTCAGCGGTGATGAATCGGCAGTGGTTTTCGAAAGAGGTAATAACCTTTATAGCATTGCATTGACTTCCGGGCTGGTCAGCCAGTTGACCGATTTTAAAACAGGCACCAAAAAAGCTGACGGTAAGCCCAGCGAGCAGGAAAAGTTCCTGAAAGCCGATCAGCTGACGATGTTCGAGGTTTTAAAAGAAAGAAAAGATAAAAAGGATGCAGGCAAGAAGGTTACCGAAGCCGACAAACCGGCCAGGCCGAAGGAAATTTATCTCGGCGATAAAAACGTGACCAACCAGCAGGTGAGTCCGGACGGCCGGTTCGTTACCTATGGGCTGGTGCAAATGGATAAAAGCGCCAAATCCACCATTGTACCTAACTATGTGACCGAAAGCGGCTTCACCGAGGATATTTCTGCGCGTACCAAAGTAGGTGCCCCGGCTTCCGAAAGCGAGTTTTGGGTATATGACGTAAAAAAAGATACCGCCAGAAAGATTTTTACGACCGACATTCCCGGCATTTTCGACAAGCCTGATTACCTTAAAGATTACCCCAAGCTGGACACTGCCTGGAAGAAAAAGGAGCGGAAAGTTGTTTTCCACGGACCATTCTGGTCGGTTAATGGGCAGCATGCCGTGGTGGTAATCCGGTCGCTTGACAGCAAAGACCGCTGGATCATGTCCTTCGACCCGGCGACGCTTTCGTTGAAACTCCTCGACCGCCAGCGTGACGAAGCATGGATCGGTGGCCCCGGCGTGGGCGGCTATCCGCAAAGCGCCGGAGAGATAGCCTGGCTCGATGACCAGACGATCTATTTCCAGAGCGAAGCTACCGGCTACTCGCATTTGTACGCATTCAACATCGCTTCCGGCAAGAAAACCGCATTGACCTCTGGTAAGTTTGAGGTACAGAATGTCGTACTTTCCAAAGACAGAAAGACTTTCTACCTCATTACCAATGAAGTACATCCCGGCGAGCAGCACGTGTACCGCATGTCCGTGAGCGGCGGCGCACGTACGCGCCTTACGCACGCAACGGGCGCGCACGAGATGACGCTTTCGCCGGACGAAAAGACCCTGGCGATCCGCTTTTCCAAGAGCACAGCTCCCTGGGAACTCTATTTGCTGGATAATACGACGACCAAGAGCGCACAACCTGTTCAGATTACCCATTCCGTTTCCACAGAGTTCCTCTCCTATCCCTGGCGCGAGGCCAAGGTCGTAACCATCAAAGCCGGTGACGGCCAGGATATTTACGCCCGGGTTTACGAGCCGAAACAATCGAACGGCAAGGCAGTGATTTTTGTCCATGGTGCGGGCTACTTACAAAATGCCCACAAATGGTGGAGCCAGTATTTCCGGGAATATATGTTTCATAACATGCTCACCGACAAAGGCTACACCGTACTCGACATGGATTACCGGGCAAGTTCCGGATATGGTCGCGACTGGCGCACGGGCATTTACCGCTTCATGGGCGGCAAGGACCTCACCGACCACACCGATGGCGCACAATGGCTCGTAAAAACCTACGGCGTCGATCCCAAAAAGATCGGCATTTACGGCGGCTCATACGGTGGCTTTATTACTTTGATGGCGCTTTTCACAACGCCCGATGTATTTACGGCCGGTGCCGCATTACGCCCCGTTACCGACTGGGCTGCCTACAACCAGTCATACACCGCTAATATCCTCAACGAGCCGCAAGCCGACAGCCTGGCTTACCGCAAGAGCTCCCCCATTTACCACGCTGCAGGTTTGAAAAACGATTTGCTGATCTGCCACGGCATGGTGGACGTGAATGTGCATTACCAGGATGTGGTGCGTCTCTCACAACGGCTGATCGAGCTGGGCAAAAACAATTGGGAGCTCGCCTCCTACCCGATGGAGGACCATGGATTTGTGGAAGCGTCGTCGTGGACCGACGAGTACAAGCGCATTTTGAAGCTGTTCGAAGAGAAGTTGTAGCCGACCGGTGAGTAAATTCTAAAATCTCCAACCCTTATATCCAGCATAAAAAACGAAAACAACATGAACCGAAATTTCTCGAAGCTGAAAAGCATCTTCCTCGGCCAGGCGCTCGCCATTGCATTCACCGGTCTCGCGTACGCTCAAGTGGGTGTGGGTGTGAAAGCCCCCAAAGGTGCAGAAGTGTACCTCGACGGCAGCCGCAAAATGCTGGATGAAAAATGGATTTACTGGGAAGGCCCGCGGTTTGCGGCCAAGCCGCCCATCAAATGGACGGTTGTGAACGACCCCGTCGATAAAGGCACGGTGATCAACTGTAACGACCCGGCGTCTGCAGGCGGCTTGTACGGTTCGGCGGATATTGTTACCAAAAAGCAATTCAAGGATTTCCGCGCGCACGTGGAGTTTCTCATCACCAAACCCGGAGGAAACAGCGGTGTTTACCTGCAAAACCGTTACGAAATACAAGTGCTCGACGGCGATACCACATCGCACGGAATGGGCGCGGTGATCAACGAATCCAAATCGCCCTATTATGCCTACAACGGCATCGGAAAGTGGAATTCGTACGATATTCTGTTCCGCGCAGCGCGTTTCAAAGACGGTAAACTGGTGGAACAGCCGATGGTTACGCTTTATTTCAATGGTAAAAAAGTGCATACCAACCAGAAAATCAGCCAGGTTTGGGGCGGCAAAAACTCGGGTATCGATGGGGGTAACGATGGCGGCAAGGGCATTACCGACACTCCGGGCGGCCTGAAACTGCAATCCGAGGGCCACGATGTATATTACCGCAATATCTGGATCAAGGAAATGGAACTGGATAAGCCGGATACCAATTTCTGAAATACATCACGATAGCCTATGGATCACAGAGTAGTTTTCGATTTCGACATTGAATTTACCAACGGCGGGGGTATTCAGGGCCAGGATTTCCGGCTGGATATCGCCGGTGACACAATTTCCGACGCCGAGCTGGCCGACTATATCGTGAAAGACCTCCGCCTGCTGATGGTCGGGAAGGTGAGCATCCTCAATAAGTTTTACATTCAGGAAAAACATAAACGCCAGCCGGTAGACCAGCCGTCGCCGGAACTGCTCGTCGATCTGAGCCAAACCATTTTTGATGGATTGATTACCTACAAAGGCCTTCCGGCACCGGTAATCTGCGACTTTCTCAGCCGCGAGGATTCAATCGGAAAATACGAAGAAGGTACCGAGTTCCAGATCGGCAAAATTGAAATGGTGAGCAACACCGGCACTTATATCGATTGTCCGTTTCATCGATATGCGCATGGAAAAGACCTTTCGGAGGTTGAATTGGAGGCTTTTGCGAACCTGGAAGCCGTTACGATCCATGCAGCGGGAGCGCTGGCAATAGGGATTGAATTTTTCCAAAACCTTGAAATACGGAACAAGGCAGTCATTGTAAACACAGGCTGGTCGAAAAACTGGAATACGGAAGCCTATTTTGAAAACCACCCGTTCCTCACGCGTGAGGCGGCCGAATACCTCCGCGACTGCGGTGTCAAACTGGTAGGGATCGACAGCCACAACATCGACGATACCCGCGGCAACAGCCGCCCGGTGCACACCATTTTACTAGGCGCCGAAATCCTGATTGTCGAGCATTTGTGTAACCTGGACAAACTCCCGGCGTCGGGTTACCTGTTCAGCGCGGTACCGCCGAAGTTCAAAGGCGTAGGTACATTCCCGGTGAGAGCATTTGCCACATTGGCCAAAGCGTAGTTTCCACTTGCTGTATCTATAAAAAACGGGATTGTCGGAGCGACAATCCCGTTTTCATTTACGCTTACTTCTTTTTATAAGCAATCTTGAAAATAGTGCCGTTGAGGTCGTCCGTCACATACAATGCGCCGTCGGGCCCCTGCGCGAGCCCGCACGGGCGATGCTGGATCGGGCCGGTAGGCTTGGCGAGGTCGGTACCTGCGAAATTATCGGCAAAAATCTCCCATTTGCCCGGCTTGCCATTCACAAAGGGTACAAATGCCACCAGGTAACCTTTTTTCAGTTCTGACGACTGGCTGTGGAAAGCAATGAAAGCCCCGTTGCGGTACCGCGCCGGGAACATATTACCCGTGTAAAACATCAATGCATTCGGTCCCAAATGCGCCGGAAATGCTACCAGTGGGTTGATCGCCTTCTCCCCGCCCGTTTTCTTTCCATCGCCTCCGTATTCCGGCGCAAGCATTTTCTTGTTCTGGAAATGATCGTAATAAATGTACGGCCAGCCCGCATCGTCGCCCTCTTTCAGGCGATAGAGCGTTTCGGACGGCAACTCGGCGCTGTGCTTGGGGGTATAATATTGCGGGTACATATCGTCGAACTTGCCACGGCCGTGTGTGGTTGCATACAGGGCATTGGTTTTATTGTCCCAATCGATCCCCACCGCGTTTTTCACGCCCGTCGCGTAACGCGTGCCGTCGGAAAACTGCTGGTTGAGCTGCCCGGCCTTGAAACGCCAGATCCCGCCCGCCGAATCGAGGATCGAGCAGGGCGACATGCCTTTCGCCGAACCCGCCGCACGGCAGTTGTCGTTGTAAGACCCGACGGTTACGTAAATATTGCCTTTGTTATCCAGGGTAATCGGCTTTGCATTGTCGCGTCCGTGGTCGGTCAGTCCGCTAATAATGCTTTCCGGTTTATCAAAATCGATGATTTCGTCCTTTTCATTCAGTTTATACCTGAAAACACCTTTGTTGGAAGAGCTATACAAAAAACCGTCCTTGATGGCGATTCCCGTGCCGGGGTAATCACCAAAAAGCTTCTGCTCGTCGATCGCGCCGTCGCCGTTGGTATCGCGCAGGAGGTAAATCCCCTTGCCGTCTTTCAGTTTCGAAAGCTTCACATACATGTCGCCGTTTTTACCCACCACCATATGGCGGGTAGCACCCAGGTCGGTAGCCAGCACAGTAGCCGAGAAGCCAGCGGGCAGTTTCAGTTCCTTTGCGTCAACAGGCGCGTAGAGGGGGGATTTCAGGGGGGACTCGTTTCGGTAACCGAACAATACGGCGGTCGTAGCGGCCAATACTGCCAGGGCTCCGGTTGACCGGATTAATTTTCTTTGCATGCAATCGGTAAAATTGGGTGAAAACACTTATTTTAGGTAAAAGCGTACGGGAACGCTTTTTTAACCAATACCTAAAAACGACTACCGATTTTAGTACATTTAACCATTACAGCTATGGGCCCATACGATGAAGACGACGAATTATATGATGATGATCTTCCCGGGAATTATCCAGCGGGTGAAGACATTTACCGTCAAGGACTTATTGACCCGGATATTGATCCCGAAGATATCTCCCGCGTCAAGCGCGAACTCGACCTGGACGCCGATGAATGGAACGAAAAATCGTTTGAAGACGACCTGACCGGCGACGATCTCGACGTCCCGGGCTCAGAATTTGACGATGACGACGAGGAAATCGGAAGGGAAGATGAGGAAAACAACTATTACAGCCTGGGTGGTGATAACCACGAGTGGCAGGAAGAGAACCAGGGCGACTAAACTGACGCCCGGTTCCGGCGAGCCTGATGCGTAACTGCGTCAGGCTTTTTTGTTTCAGAACGGCCCAAATGTATTTTTTATTTAAATTTAAAAATAAGAGGAATGTTCGTTAATATTTTAATTAATGCAATATCCTTCCTTGTTTGAAGGCATTTGGATCAGATATATTTGCCCTATCGCCGATAACGACAAATTCTGTTTTCTATGACTAACCTGCGAACCCTCCTCCTATTAGTCGTCTTCCTGTGGACGATCAACGCCAATGCCCAGCGATATGAACTCCGTAATAACTGGAAATGCATCCCGGTCTCCAAAATAAAAGACCCCGGCACTGTCATTTCCGCTCCCGATTTTGCATTGAACGGCTGGCAGCCGGCAGTCGTACCCGGTACAGTACTCACCACCATGCTGGAAAACAAGCAGGTGCCCGATCCATTCTGGGGCATGAACAACAAGCAGATTCCGGACATTTTCCACACCGGAAGAGACTATTATACCTATTGGTTTGTCAAAGATTTTGAAGAAAAAGTCGAGCCGGGGCAGGAAGTCTGGCTGCATTTACGTGGCGTAAATTACAGCTGCGATGTGTTTTTAAACGGCAAGAAACTGAATACCAAACTGCATTCGGGGATGTTCCTGCGGCAGACTTACAACATTACGCGCCAGCTCCGCAAACAAGGTAAAAACCGGCTTGCGGTGATCGTGTACCCGCCCGACCAGGTAGGCAACCCGAACGGCGGCCAGGGCGGTGATGGCACCATCGCGCGGAATGTAGCGCATCAATATGTAGCCGGGTGGGACTGGATTCAGCCCGTCCGCGACCGTAATACCGGCATTTGGGATAAGGTGACCATCGAAAAAACCGGCAAAGTCAATATCAAAAACCCGCACGTGGTCACGCTCGTGCCCGGTAAAAGAATACCCGGCGCCGTCCAGCAACCGGCGACCATCAAGGTAACCACCGAGCTCGAAAATGCGGGTACGACGCCACAGAAGGGCATTTTGCATTATACTTTGGACGGCAACAAGGTTTCCAGGGAAGTTACCATTCAGCCGCATTCGACGGTGGAGGTAAAATTGCCCGATCTCAGCCTGAAAAACCCGAAACTGTGGTGGCCGAATGGCTATGGGCCGCAGGATTTGTATGATCTCAAAATGCAATTCACGCAGGCCGGAAAAGTGTCCGATACCGAAACGCTGCAAGTAGGCGTCCGTGAAATACAAGCCGAATGGAACACAACCACCCGCAGCAAACAAATATCCATTAACGGGCAGAAAGTGTTCATCAAAGGCGGCAACTGGATCATTTCCGACGCTATGCTCCGCTTTTCGGACGAACGTTACAATGCCGAAGTCCGCTTCCACCGCGATATGAACCTGAACCTGTTGCGCATCTGGGGCGGTGCGTTGACCGAGCGTCCCGAGTTCTACGAGGCCTGCGACCGCTACGGGATATTGGTGATGCAGGATTTCTGGGGCTCCGGCGACTGCAACGGCCGTTGGGTCGACCCGGCTAAAGCCGACGATCAATGGACCCGCCGCAAATATCCGGACGATCATAATCTCTTCCTCGAATCGGCTGCCGACCAGATCAAAATGATCCGCAATTTCCCATCCCTGGCAATCTGGTGCGGTGGAAACGAGATTACCCTGCCCGTCGACATCATGACGCCGCTGCGCGACTCCATCCTGCCCGCGCTCGACGGAACACGCTGGTTTGTGGATTATTCCAACTCGGACGATATGTCTTTCAACGCGCTCGGCGGCAATGGCGACGGTCCTTACGGCATTCAGCCGTTGACCCGCTTCTGGAACTACCGCACCTGGCCCTTCAATTCCGAAATCGGCTCCGTGGGCGTGGGCGATCATCATTCGCTCGAAAGATTCTTACCCGAAGCCAACCGCATGGCACCCGAGTATTCAGCAGAAACGCGCCGCGAAAAAGTGGATTCGGTTTGGCAATACCATAAATACATTGGCTACGACGGCTCCATTGAGCCTTACGGGAAAGCCACCGATATGCGCGACTTCGGTAAAAAAGCCCAGCTCGTCAACTTTGACCAGTACCGTGCATTGATGGAGGGTTTCAGTGCGCACATGTGGGACTGGTACACAGGCGTGATCATTTGGAAAACCCAAAATCCATGGACATCCCTCCGCGGGCAGATGTACGACTACTACCTCGATCCCAACGCTTGCCTCTACGGGCTGCATTCCGGCAGCGAGCCGTTGCACGTGATGTACAACCCTGCCGATACCGCCGTGGCGATCGTGAATAACACGTTCAAGCACCAGTACGACCTGATGCTCGTCATCAATGCCATCGATATGAAGGGTAATGTCAAGAACCTGACCCAGGTTTTCTTGGAAATAGGCCCCTCGACCACGCGCAAGATCATTGATATCAACCGGGAGATCAGAGAAATGGCCAAAAAGGAAGGAATGTTCCTTTCCCTGCGCCTCCTGAACCTCGACCGGAAGCCCGTCAGCGATAACCTCTACTGGCTACCCGACGCTACCGGTAAGTACAGCGGCCTGCAAACCATGCCCGATTCAAAAGCCACCGCAACGGCCCGTATCGTTTCCAGCGGCAAAGTGGCGGTAACCCTCCAAAATCCTGCCAACGCGCCGCTCGCATTCTTCAACCGCATTGCATTAGTTGACCCCGGTACGAAAAAACGCATTTTGCCGGTATTCTACGACGACAATTACGTATCCATACTGCCAGGCGAAAGCAAGACGGTTCTACTCGAATACGGTGCTCAGAAAGGGCCGGCGCCCGTGGTTTCTGTCGAAGGCTGGAATGCAAAGGAACAGCTGGTGCCAATCACTGAAAAACAATAACTTTGTTTTTCAACTTAATACTATACACCGCTATGCTTGAAATTAAAGGAACTTATCAAAACGGCAGAATCCACCTGGATTCGAACCCCGGCGTCGACCGCCTATCGAAGGTAGTCGTCACCTTTCCTGAAATTGATGTTACAACTCCGGCTGAAACGACAGAGAAAGCGCTCAGATGGAGCGATTTTTCCTTTGATAAAAGCCGGCGACTATTGAAAAATCTCAAAGGCTCGCTGTCCGAAGAAGTAGTTTCCGAAAGACGAAATGCATCATGCGCCTGTTCCTGAATACTTCTTCATTGATAAAACTTTATCACGAAGAAAAGGACAGCGAGTCCTTCAAAAATATAGTATGAACCAACCGGAGGTTGCTTTTCCCTAAAAACCAACCCGGAACTATGGCCGCATTTACGCCCGAAGCATTTAAAAAAGAGTTTGTTGCGATTCTCGATTATTGGGAAAAGTATGGGCCGGATACAGAGAAGGGCGGGTTTTATGGAAGGGTTAATTATGATAACCAGCCGGTAAAGGATTCCGCAAGATCGGTGGTACTTACCGGACGGCTCCTGTGGACGTTTTCCCTAGCCCACCGGTTACTGAAAGAGGCCAAATACCTGACGCTGGCCGACCGGGCTTATCAGCAGCTGGTCAAAAATTTCTTTGACGCCGAACATGGCGGCGTGTACTGGTCCGTGAATGCGGATGGCTCGCCGTTGGAAACCAAAAAGCAGATCTACGGCAATGCCTTTGCCATGTACGGACTAGCGGAATATTACCGCGTTACGCATTTCAAACCGGCATTGGAAAAAGCGCAGTCCCTTTTTGAGGTGATTGAAAAACACGCGTTCGACCCCGTAAATGGCGGTTACCGTGAGGCATTAGCCCGTGACTGGTCGGCGACGGACGATTACATCCTCAGCAAAAGCCCCTGGAACAAGAGCATGAACACGCATTTGCATTTGGTAGAAGCATATACCAACTTGTACAGCGTATGGCCGGATGCGAAGCTCAAAAAGCAGACGGCTGGCATGCTCGACGCCATCATTACACACATCGTGAACCCGAAGACCGATACCATGCAGCTCTTCTTCGACGAGCAGTGGAAAGCCAAAGACCATATCGTTTCGTTTGGTCACGATATAGAAGCCTCCTGGCTCCTTTTCGAAACGGCGGAGATTTTGCACGACGAGAAGCTGATTGCCCGGATGAAAAAGAAGTCGATCGCCATGGCGACTGCGGCTTCCAAAGGGCTCGGACCGGACGGGGCATTGAACTACGAGTACGATCCCGAAACGAAACATACCCAAACCGATCGCAGCTGGTGGGTTGCCGCTGAGCAGCTTGTCGGGTTTTACAATGCTTACCAGCTCACAAAAGATCCGCAGTTTAAAACAAAAGCCGAAAAAAGCTGGGATTACATCGTCAACGAGTTTGTCGACCATGACCGAGGTGAATGGTTCGGCACCGTCAAAGAGGACGGCACACCGGTAAAAGGCGACAAGATCAACTTCTGGAAATGTCCTTACCACAATGCACGGGCCTGCGCGGAAATGTGGCGCAGGCTCGGCAAAGCGTAATCAATTCAGGAACATTTCATCTACCAGCAGCAATGCACGTTTGTCTTTGTTGCGGTGCCACGCGGGTATTTTACTGAGTGGCTTGGCTACGATTTTAATGTAAGAAACCTGCTGCGGCGCGAACGACCCCGCCACGCTGCGCAGCGATGCCCGCTCCCCTTTCACAGGCATTGGTGCTTTAAACTTCGTGAGCAATTTCATGTTCTCACGCGTGGTACCACCCCATATTTCGACCAACTCCGGCGGAAAAATGCCCGTATCTTCTTCCACCATATAGCGCACACCGAGCGACGACAACGTAATCGGCTTCTTAAATTCCGACACAAAAGCCATGTCGTTGTCTTTAACCCCCGCCCAGTTATTGGCCCAGGCCGGATTGTTGGCACCGATCACGCCCAGTTTATGATCGAAAAATGTCTTCACGCCCTCGGCCTGGTGTACGCGGTTCAATGGTGCCAGTAATGTACCGCTGTCGGGCTGGTAGGCACTTTTATAATAGTCGAAAGTAATCATATCACTGCCGTACCAGCCGTTTTTGTAGGCTTTGGCACGAATAGTGGTATTGCTGTTGATCACAGTTTTGTGATCCATCAACGGCGATTTCAAACTATCCGGCTCCGAACCATCCATTGTGAACCGCACATCCACGCCCTTGATCGGGTGCTGAATATCCACGACGAGCGTCTGCGCGAAAATCGGGGAGGCATTCCTCATTTGCGGCGGATTGAGCTTCAAAGGGTTCTTACCGTCATCTTTGAACCCTCCGATGATGTTCATGCCCTTATTGGACTGCTGCAATTGCTGCACATCGGCCGCCGATAGTTTCGTATCCCAAACGGCAACCGTTTTGACACTTTTCAGTTGCGGCAACAATCCTTTCAGATCATTCAGACCCAGCTTTGTACCGGACAACGTAAGATTTTGCAAATGCTTCAATCCTGACAGTTCTTTCAAACCCGCCGCACTGACGTCCGTAAAATTGAGATCCAGCTTACGGAGGTTTTCGAATTTCGCAATGCTTTTCAGATCCGCGTCTTTAACCGGCATTTTGTTCAGGTTCAATGAGATCACCTGCTTGCGAATATCGCCCAGCTCATCGAGCTGGCTCACATTGTAGGCCGCTGCATTGTAAATGTTCACTGCCAATGCGGGAGACTCGCGCGCGAGGGGCAATATGGTCCGGTAGTCGGTATTGAGTGCCTTCACCTTGTCCTCATCAACCGCCGGGAAATCGTATTCTTCTTCCTGCGAATGCGGTTGCAGGAACGCGGTAGCGAGCATGCGCAGTGAGTCGGAGGCAGGCAAAGCAGTCAGTTTCTTTTGGAAATCGGCTTTTTGCTTAACCCACAATGTGAGCAGCGAGATTTCCTGCAAAGTAAGCTGCGCCTTTCCCGACGGCGGCATGTGCTTTTTCTCCTCCATAGGCAAATGTACGCGTTGCAGCAAAAGGCTCATCTGCGGGTTACCGGGAACGAGCAGCTTACCCGATTTCCCTCCTTTCATGATCGACTGCGGATCGGTCAAAATCAGCTCGCCTTTCAGTTTATCGGGATTATGGCAGCCTGTGCACTTTTGTTCCAAAATAGGCTTGATCACATTGGTATAAACAACCGCCTGATCCAAAGGCACTTCTGCAACTTCCTTTTTGTTGGAAATAGGCTCCCAAATGAAGTTGCTGCCATGTGTGAGCGCAGCCCCGTAATGGCCGGTCAGCACGAGGGCCACTACCGACAGCAATGCACCTGCCCGGGCTGCTACCGATTTGTACCACCGGGCATTTCTTACCCAATAGATAATGGATGCAAAAAAGAAGATCCCCGCCCCCGTCCATTTGTGGTAGGTAAGCGTAGCGCCTTCGTACCCTTCCTCTCTCGACAAAAACAGGCCCATAATCACTGTCACCGCCGCGAAAAGTGCGCCGATCAGCAACAGGCCCTGCAAAAAGTTACGGTAAAATGCGTTACCCGCATATTCCGGTTTGAAACGGAAGAATTCGAGCAGCATCGCCAGCAGCAGGATCACAATCGGGAAATGCAGGATGAGCGGGTGCATCCGGCCGATGGTTTGCAGCCATACCGGGATCACGAGTTTGCTTTCGAAGAGCAGTAAAAACAGTATAAAAATATTGGAAGCAACTAATAACTGTTCCGCGAAAACCCTGAGTTTCAAATGCATTTACAATTCCACCAAAAAATGACCAATGATAAACAACTCTCAAAAAATCAGCTGATAATGTCCCGGATCACCTTGCCCGAAACGTCGGTGAGCCGGTAGCGGCGCCCGAGGTGTTTGAATATCAGCTTTTCGTGATTCAGGCCGAGCTGATGCAGGATCGTCGCCTGGAAATCGTGCACATGCACGGGGTCTTTGGCAATGTTGTAGCCAAGCTCATCGGTTTCGCCGTAGACGATACCGGGTTTGATACCGCCGCCGGCCATCCAGATCGTGAAGCAGCGCGGGTGGTGATCCCGGCCGTAGTTTTCAGGCGAGAGTTTGCCCTGAGTGTAGCTTGTACGGCCAAATTCTCCTCCCCAGATCACGAGCGTTTCGTCCAGTAATCCTCGCTGTTTCAAATCAGTTACCAACGCAGCGGATGCCTGATCGACGTCCATCGCCTGTTTGCTGATTTCATAGGGCAGGTTACCGTGCTGGTCCCAACCCTGGTGGTAGAGCTGCACAAACCGCACGCCGTTTTCCGATAGTTTGCGTGCAAGCAGGCAGTTGGCCGCGTACGTACCCGGCACGAGACATTCGGGGCCATATAGCTTAATGATATCATCCGATTCTTTGGACAAATCCATCACTTCCGGCACCGCCGTCTGCATGCGATAAGCCATTTCATATTGCTTGATCTTCGCCGTAATCTCCGGGTCGCCAAATTCCTGGTACGACAATTCATTCAACTCCGAGAGCTTGTCGAGCATGTCGCGGCGCTCTTTGCGGTCCATTCCTTCGGGGTCGCGCAGGTAAAGCACCGGATCCTCCCCCTTGCTGAACTGCACGCCCTGGTGCACCGAGTCGAGGAAACCGTTGGACCACAATTTGGAATACACTCCCTGCCCATTACCGACGCCGCGGGAGAGCAATACCGTGAAATTCGGCAAGTTTTTGTTCTCATTACCCAACCCATAGCTGAGCCACGAGCCCATACTCGGCCGGTTGCCCTGCTGGGAGCCGGTTTGCAGGAATGTCAATGCCGGGTCGTGATTGATCGCCTCTGTGTACATCGAGCGTACAAAGCACAGGTCATCCACGATTTTGGAAGTATAAGGCATGAGATTGCTCACCCATGCCTGCGACTGGCCATATTGTTTGAAATCCACGAATGACCCGACGAGCGGAAACGACGCCTGATTGGCCGTCATGCCCGTGAGCCGTTGCGTACCACGCACGGAAGGTGGTATTTCCTGCCCGAACATTTCACGCAGCTTCGGTTTGTAATCAAAAAGCTCCTGCTGCGAGGGCGCGCCGTTCTGGAACAAATAAATCACCCGCTTCGCTTTGGGCGCGAAATGCGGGATGCCCGGTGCGAGCCCTTCCTCTTCGAGCCCGCCTCCTTTCAGCAGATCGGGCATGAGCAACGAGCCCAGTGCCACGCTCCCGATGCCGAGGCTCATCGTAGAGAGGAAGCGCCTTCTGTTGAAACTAAATCCGTGTTCAATGATTTCCTTTTCCATGGTCATCCGTCGCCGCCAAAGGCGGCTTTCGTTTATGATTTGGTGATGGTTTCTTCTAAATTGTAAATCGTGGAAATGACGCGCATCAACGAAGCAAGCGCCTTTTTATCCACGTTTTTAGTGAGCGGATACTCTCCTACCGAGATCATCTTCTCGGCCTTTTGAGGCTGAATTTCTTTCAGTTCTTTCACATAATAGCCTGTAAGCACTTCCAGTTCTTTCGGGCTCGGTTTGCGGCAAACAATCTGCCTGAATGCCTTCGTGATCTTCTCCTCGGTGGTGGTCTTTTCCTGCAAGAGTTTCGCAGCCAGCACGCGCGAAGCTTCCAGCACCGTCGGGTCGTTCATCATCACCAATGCCTGCAATGGCGTATTGGTTTTCAGGCGCCTTACCTCGCACAAGTCGCGATTGCTGGCGTCGAAAATCGCCATGGTCGGAGGCGGAACCGTGCGTTTGATGAGCGTGTACATGCCGCGCCGGTAAAGACTTGCCCCATGATCCTGGTTATACACCGACAGCAACCCGCGCCCCGACGTAGCACCTTCCCACAAGCCGGCAGGCTGATAGGGCTTCACGCTCGGCCCGCCGATGGCGCGATTGAGCAACCCGCTGCTCGCCAACACTAGATCTTTCACAAACTCCGCGTGTATGCGGTAGCGCGGGCCGCGCGCCAGGTACACATTATCCGGGTCACGCGCGAGGTGTTCCTTCGTTACCACGGCCGATTGCCTGTACGTAGCAGACATCACCATTTGCTTCACAAACCGTTTCACGTCCCAGTTATGCTCCATGAAATCCACGGCCAGCCAGTCGAGCAGTTTCGGATGCGTCGGCAGCTCGCCCTGCATTCCGAAATCCCCCGAGGTTTTGACAATACCTTTTCCAAAGAACTCCTGCCAGAGGATATTCACATATACCCTCGCCGTCAGCGGGTTTCGCTTATCGAATAGCCATTGCGAAAGCCCAAGGCGGTTTTTAGGGTATTTTTTGTCAAATGGAAGGATCGCAGCAGGCGTACCGGCTTGTACTTCCTCACCCGGCGCATCATAGGCCCCGCGTTTGAGGACGTAAGTCTTGCGCAACGTGTCCAGATCCCCCATCACCGATACGATCAGCCGGTTGGTATCGGGCTTGTTAATGAATGTCAGGATATTCTTAACCTCCTCGTTGCTGATCTCCATCAGCGGCTTCTTCGCATAAGTCTCCGGCCCGCCGATCACCGATTCAATACCGACCTCATTCACATTATTAAAGAATGCAAACATCTGGTAGTATTCCTTTTGCGAGAACGGGTCGTATTTATGGTCGTGGCAATGCGCGCATTCGAGTGTAACACCCAGTAACCCTTTGCCAAAAAGGTCATTACGGTCGGTCACGTACATAATGCGGTATTCCTCGGGTATCACCCCGCCCTCTTCGGTGATCTTGTGGTTGCGGTTGAAACCCGTTGCCAGGAGTTGCTCCTTCGAAGAATTGGGAAGCAGGTCGCCAGCCAGCTGCCAGGTCACAAAATCATTATAATGCATGTTTTTGTTGAAGGCATGAATCACCCAGTCGCGCCACGGCCATTGAGTCCGGTAGCCATCGTCCTGGTAGCCGTGCGAGTCGGCATAACGGGCGAGGTCGAGCCAGTGGATCGCCATTTTTTCACCATAAGTCGGGTTGGCGAGCAGTTTGTCGACGACTTTCTCATAAGCATTCGCGCTGTTGTCGGCCAGGAACTCGTCCATCAGCTGCAAGCTCGGCGGCAGGCCGTTAAGGTCGAGGCTCAGGCGTTTGAGCAGCCGTTCCTTATCGGCTTCCGCGCTGGGTTCGAGTCCTTTCTGCTCCTGTTTTTCGAGAATGAAATAATCAATGTCGTTTTTGGGCCAATCCTCATGATCTACCTCCGGCAGCTGAGGCTTTTTGGGTGCCACAAATGCCCAGTGCTTTTCATATTTAGCACCTTGTTTGATCCATTTCCCGATCAGGTCGATCTCCCGCTGGGATAATTTGAGATTGGAAGCAGGCGGCGGCATCCTGAGGGTGGTATCCTCGGTAGTAATGCGCAGGTAAACGGCGGAATGATCGGGCTTGCCTGCCACCAGTGCATGCGCTTTTGGATTGTCTTTCAATGCGGCAAATGCGCTCACGGGGTCGTCGAGGCGCAGGCCTGCTTCCCGCTTGTTCGCATCGGGGCCATGGCAGGCCAGGCATTTGTCGGAAAGAATAGGCCGGATGTCGAAGTTGTAACTTACCTGCTCGGGCAGTTTCTCCTCAGCAGCACTCCCCTGCTTGTTGTTGCACGACTGGAAGCCCAAAGCAACTACAACCGCTCCGGTCAGCAGCAAAAAACTAGTCCTTAAATACATCATCTTGGGTTCAGGTTCTGTGACATTTTTTTACCCAGTATATAAATTTAACTAAAAAAATGCACATTTATTGAAGCGATAATACCAATTCGAAATCAACGAACTGTCCTGTTCTATACTGCTCTTGTCCAATTTTTTATTTTTAACACAACAAAAAGAGCAATGCCGTTCAGACATTGCTCTTTCGCCGGTGTGATATCCCGCAAAAACCTATTTACCTGCTGTTATCCATGCATTGGCTTTATCTTCGAGCAGTTTAAGCGGTACGCAACCCGACTCCAGTACCAACTTGTGAAAAGCGCGGATATCGAACTTCGTGCCCATTTCTTTCTCTGCCTTCGAACGTAATTCCCGGATTTTCAGCTGACCAATCTTATACGACAATGCCTGCCCGGCGCCTGCCATATAGCGTTCCACTTCCGCGGTAATGCTCTCCTCCGATTCGGCTTCGTGATCCAGCGAGTACTTAATCGCCTGATCGCGCGTCCAGCCTTTCGCATGCAGGCCGGTATCTACCACGAGGCGGATCGCACGGTGCATTTCGGCACTCAGCATGCCGAAATACTGATAAGGATCGGTATAGAGCCCCAGTTCCTTCCCCAGCGACTCGGTATACAATGCCCAGCCTTCGCCATAGGCACTATACCAAAGGTTTTTGCGAAACTCCGGCAGCGCGGTGTTCTCTTGCTGCAATGAAATCTGATAATGATGCCCGGGAATAGCTTCGTGCAGGAAAAGACTCTCATCGGAAACGATATTGTATTCCTTAGCATCCGGCACCGGCACATAGAAAATTCCCGGCCGCGAACCGTCGGGCAATCCCGGATTGTATTCCGCGGAAGCCGACGCCTCTCGGAATGCCTCTGTCCTGCGCACTTCGAACGGCGTTTTGGGAGTAAGTTCAAAAAGCTTGGTCAGATTGGGCTTCATTCGCTCATGAATTTCGTTGAAATGCGCGATTACCTGCTCGGCTTTGGTGAAGGGCATGAGCTTCTTGTTGGCCCGCACGGCATTGAAGAACGATTTGAGATCGCCCTGGTAACCTACCTGTGCCTTCACCTTCTCCATTTCGGCGGAAATACGCGCTACCTCTTTCAACCCGATCTGATGGATATCTTCGGCCGTGAGGTCGGTGGTGGTGTAGTACTTAATATAATAATTGTATAAAGCCTTACCATTCGGGAGTGCCGCGAAGCCATCGGTCATCCGGCCGGCAGGGAGGTATTCCTTTTCCATGAAAACATGCATTTTCTGGAAGGTCGGAATGACTTTCGACTCAACCATTGCAGCATATTCCTTTTCAAGCCTTGCCTTGTCTTCGTCCGAAAAGCCCTTTGGGAAGTTCTTGACAGGCGAATAAAAGAGATGATCTTTCACCGGCCCGTGATCCATGTCGGCAAACTGAGGGATCACCTTTTTGATTAGCGGCGCAGGCAAAACATAGCCCTGCTTGATCCCGCTACGCATATTCACGACAGCCGTATCGCACCACACGACGAAGCCGTCCACCCGTTTCAGCCAGTTATCATAGTCTTTCACGGTTTTAAACGGCTGCAAGCTACTGCCGCTCGCCATTTGCCCGATCATCAGGTGGGTAGAGAAAATCTGGTTGATCGGCATCAGCTCCACGGGGTATTTTAGGCCTTCCAGGTTAATGCTGCATTCCCATTCGATCAGGTCCCAGCTTACCTTCTCCTCCGGGGTCAGCTTCCCGCGGTCATACTTGGCGAGCTCATCCTGGTATTTCCGGTAAAAAGCGATCATACGGGATTTTCCTGCCTGCGAGAGGTCGTCCGACATCTTGTCGTTGTAACGGTTATCACCGTTCATGGTTGCTTCCAACGGGTAGAGTGGAAGCCTTTCTTCGTAATAGCGGGCAAATACTTCACTAATCGGTGGCATAGTACCTTCTGCTTTCTCTGTTTTTTTCTGGCACGCCTGCATGAGCAGGATGGTAGCGACAAACGCGTAATAAACCAGTTTTTTCATGAATAATATCGTTTGGAACAACGTAAAGTAAACGAAAAGTGCCGGAAGAAATCAACGTTCTCCGGCACTTTCAATGTAGCAACAGGCAAGTTTCTGCTTATCCTGTGGTGTTAATCGTATAATTTCCGAGGATATTCAACTCCCCTCCTCCCTCTACTTCAATGTTGCGGACAGTGATATTCTGGCCAACTGCCACCACATGGCCCGGGTTCACGCGCACGTAATCGCCTACGCCTGGGGGCCGCCCCGCCGACCAGATCGAACGGTCAGGCCACGCGCCCGAGGCGGTTGTTTCGATCACATTCGAGAAAAGCGAAGTCGTTTTAAAATTCTTGAAAAGCAATGAATCGGTAACGGTGCTTTGCGCGCCGAACCAATCCCGGAGGATGTCGGAATAGATCCGCCTGAAATCCACCTGCATTTTGATCTCCTGGTTCTCATTGGTCGGACTGGTGGTCGGCGGTTCGAGATCATTGTTAAGATCCGGCACAACACCTACCATCTGGCGCTTGATACCTGTTCCAAAGACAAACATCGGCGCTGCAACGCCATGGTCGGTACCCCGCGAAGCATTGGAATTGGCGCGCCGGCCGAAATCCGAGAAGGTCATGCCCACAACCCTGTCGGCAGTCCCCTGAAGAACCAGGTCGTTCTGGAACGACGACACCGCCTCAGAGAGCTTTTTGAGCAAATTGGCGTGAGTTCCCACCGTGGTATCGCTTGCCGTAACCTGATCGCCGTGCGTGTCAAATCCGCCTAGCTCGACAAAATAAATCTTCGTTTGCAAACCGCCGTGGATCAGTCTCGCCACGATTTTAAGCTGCTCCGAAAGCTCTGTGGTAGTACCCGCAGCCGGATACGTTGCCTTGGTTGAGCCTGCGTCATAAGCACGCTTGATCTGCCCGGAATAACCGGTAGAAAGCAACTGCTGCTGCCGCACGTGCTTGATCATCTCCCCGGCCTCGCAGCAGGGCAAATCGCTGGACGCAAGTCCCTGGCCCCCATTCAGCAGCGCATAGAAGTTATTGACGTTCTCCACCGAGATATTCATCGGGCTTTGCGGCCCCAGCAGGCTCGTTGAGTTGAGTACACCGATCTGCAAGGCCAGGGGGTCCTTCATGGTATCATTCGGATAATTCTGGGGATAACCCGGAAAACGGTTGTCGAGGTAACGTCCGGCCCATCCGCTGTTGGCATACTGGTTGGCATCCGTAGCGGTCATCCAGATGTCAGAAGACCGGTGATGCGACTGGTTGGGATTCGGATACGACACCGAATTGACAATCGCCAGCCGCCCCTGGTTATACATGTCCCGCATACCGGTCATCGACGGGTGCAGACCCGCTTCCGCCATACCCGACAATGTGAGTACCTTGTTTTGCGGGATGGCGATGTTGGTCCGGATACTCTGGTATTTGGAATAGTATTGAAGCGGGATCACCGTGTTGAGCCCGTCGTTACCGCCATTCAGATAAATGATTACCAGGATGCGGTCGGTAGCCGCAGCGGCCGTTCCCATGAGCGAACGCACAAGGGATGAGCGGTTACTGAGGCTGGTTATGCCAAATCCGTTTACCATTACAGGTAACGCCATGGCTGAGGCTGATGCCAGAAAGTCTCTTCTTTTCATACAATTTCTAATTAAAACACCTCATACTCAGCCATCCTGATCATATACCGCATCAGGTTGGAACATCTGTTTTTAACGGCATTGGCAGCGGTGGTACTGGCCGGGTTGCTGCGGTAGGCATTCAGCTCATAGCGCCATTCAATCCGCGGCAGGTTGTTCATAAAAACCACATCAATGAGGTAGGTTTTCTGCGCGTCCGAGAGGTCGATCGCGAAAAGGTTTTTGGAAAATGCCGCCAACACATCATCCGGCGTAATGGCCGGCGTATTCGTATCGGCAAAATTCGGCTGGATCTTCTGGATCCAGGCCAGGAAATCGATCCCTAGGACATAGCCCGGCTTTACGACCTGGCTCGGGAAAATGATGGTATCACTGTTCCCTCTGCGCGCGGTGATCGTCGAGCCGTTGATCCAGTTTTTGGAGTACCCAACCTGGTAATAAGGCGGGTAGCCGAACACCAGCGGCTGGGTGAGAATTTCGAGGTTCATACCGCCCATTCCCCAAAGGAAAAAACGGATATAGTTGATATATGCCGCAGTGTCCGTCATCATGTCCGGGCAAGGGAACTCGAAATAGCGCCCCATTCCCAGCAGGTATTCCATGGGCGATTTGATGATCGCGCCAATGTTCTGATCGGCGAAAAATATCTCGCTTTTGAGCAGCTTTTCGAGTACCGGCTTGATATTGTAGTTGTTCTCCGGGCTCGCAAAAAACGCCGCCAGTGGAATAATCACATTGTTTTCGATGTCCTGGGTCACATTCTGGTTCACATACCAGCGGTAGAGCTTGCGGCAAATGTGTTTGGGCGTCTCGGGATGCCTTAGCAGCATATCCACCAGTTCATTCATCTCCACGTCTCCGGCCGTGTCGTCGCTGCGGCCCTGAATGGTAATGCCGCCGTACTTGGCCGAAAACGTTTTGTTGGACGTATCGTGGTAGTTCCTATGGAAATTCGAAGTAAAATCGGTCGTTCCGTTGGCGTAATAGTTGGTAACCATCCAGCCGGTCAGCACTTTCGATGCTGCCTTCACATCCTCTTCGGTATAATTGGGATTACCGTAGTAGTCTTGCTGACCCACGGTAAAAAGCTCCTGCAACTCTCTGGCATAGTTCTCATTAGGATGATCCTTATTATTCCCGTGCCCGTTCTGGAAAATAAGCATGGCAGGATCTTTGGTGATCCCGATGGTCATCGTTTTGAAATTCCCAAGGCTGTTATCGCGCAGGAGTTTCAGGTACCGGTACATGTATCGGTAGTCGGCCATGACGTTCTGCGACACTACAAAATGGTTTTGCCAGAAGGCCGTCAGCTTTTCGAGCACCGACGGCTTGTTATTCTGCAACATCATCACCCCTACCCACCAATAGCGCAAATACACGCTCAGTTCGCCGCTTCTGGATGAAACAAACGGGAAGGCCGTAAACGGCTGCATGTAGTATGGGCTGGTAGGTGCATAATCGACCGGCGGCGGAGGCGATGCGGTGTAGGAAACGTTCGCAAATAGCTGGTCAACGGCCGTTCCCGGGTTCAGACCGGTAAATGCGGCAATCTCTGAGCGTGTGGGCCCCATAGTAGCTCTTCTGAGCAGGTGAGCCGCTTTGTTGGCCGTGAGTGGTACAGTATAAGGATCAAGATAAGCCATAAGTCATTGAATTAGTATTTTCCGTCCGGTTGAGCACATGATCACCTGTTGATCAGTACCTTATATGATTTTGACAACCCATCGGTAAAGGAGAATTTCAGTAGATAAAGGCCGGTAGGCATCCGGCTTACATCAATACCATCGTCTGAAACCGCACGCGATGTATACACGGTCCGCCCGCCGGCGTCTGTAAGCCGGGCTGAGGCCAGGTTTTGCCTGATATTTGGAGAAAAGAACAGTTTTTCGGCAACCGGATTAGGGTAAACGGCCCAGTTGGGCAGACCATCCATCGCCACCTTGACAATGCGGCTGTATGCAAAAGGCTCATTCGAGCTGTCCGTCGCGCGGTCTACCATTTTCAGCCGGTAGAAATTGTTGCCGCCCAGGGGGTTTTTATCCGTAAACTCGTATTGCGAAGGCGCCGAGGGCGTTGTGATACCGTTCCCGCGGGTGGCCACGCTGCCGATCAGCTGCCAGGATTTCGCATCATCGCTGCGCTCGATATCAAAATGGCTGCTATTCACCTCTTCTGAGGTCGACCATTCGAGATAGCTCGTATGCTCGCGTGCGACAGCAGTAAAACTCACCAGCACAACCGGCAACGCCCCGTCGCGCAATGCAGCGAGGGTATACACATTGTAGGTATTGGGAACTACGTCGAGAATAGTAGTCAGCGATCCGGATGTTTCCGTGCTGGGCTGCCCGAAAAGAGAAGTAGCGTCAACATTGGCAGGCAAATTCACCCATTTTGTGCCGTCCCAGCCGGCGATGGTCAATTTGGAGAGCCCGCGGTCGGTCACCAACGCATTTACAGCGCTGCTGCTATTCCACGAAAGTGTAATGCGGCTCGGCGAGGTGCCATTGATGTCCCAATATTCGCTGGTGCTGATAGCTGCCAGCCCTTCCCCCATTGAACTGGTACTGAATGGGCCTCCTTCCGGCAAAACGCCATAATCACCGCCGGCTGGATTGCTTGTAACAGCCACTGCCGGATTGACTCCGTAGTAAGCTCCAACGGCCTGGTCGGACCCCATCGAGAACGGCCGCAATGCGCCATTATCGCCCACGGGAAAAATGAAGGGCTCCGAGCCCGATTTTTTGACATAGCCGTCGATAAACTTGCCATCTCCCAACACACCGGAAGTGACCGCCGCACCGAAACTTACAATCCCAATGGGCGAATCTCTCTTGGTAAAGATCGCACTGTTGTCCTGCGCATCCACTCCCCGACTACCTCCCCAGAAAAAGAACACAGATAGAGTTATAGAACAAATTCTAGACATAGTTATAAGGATGTTCAATACTACATCAAATATAAAATAAATCCGTCACACAATATGGTACAAAACCATACCAATTAATACTACAAATTATTTAGCGTTCGGTAAAAGTACTGTAATTGTCAAGCAAATAGCGCCTATCGATAGTGGAAAAGCACTTTTTCAGCCCCCAAAAAAAATTAAAATTCTTACAAGTGGGCTAAGAAATTTAGACACACTTAGAAACTATTCGTTTAGTTTTATTTCATTCCACACTATGAATACAAAAGAGGGGACAGTAATTTGCGGCAGCAGCTGTACAATTATCCTCATCATCACGGACCGGGTATCCTGGTCGATACAAAATCAATCGCAAAACGGCAATGAAACAGAGCGTGCTGATTATCGGAAGTTCCAATACCGACATGGTGGTTAAAACGGAACATTTCCCCAAACCCGGCGAAACCGTACTGGGTGGGACCTTCCTGATGAACCCGGGTGGAAAAGGTGCAAACCAGGCCGTAGCCGCGGCAAGGCTCGGCGCCGATGTGCGTTTTGTAGCCAAAACCGGAAATGATATTTTCGGAAAACAAGCGCTGGAAGGTTTCAAAAAAGAGGGCATCGATACCCGGTTCGTGACCGAATCGGCCGATCTGGCATCGGGCGTTGCGCTGATTACTGTCAATGTGCAGGGGCAGAACGAGATTGTCGTGGCTTCCGGCGCAAATATGGACCTGCATCCCGCCGATATCGCCGATGACGCATTTGAAGGTGTGAGACTGGCCCTTCTGCAACTGGAAATCCCGGCGAAAACTGTGCGTTGGGCATTGGCGAAATGCGCAGAAAAGCGGATCCGGGCTATCCTCAACCCCGCTCCCGCGATGGAGCTCGGCCGGGAGTTCCTCAACGGCTTGTACCTGATTACCCCCAACGAAACCGAGACCGAGCTCATCACCGGCATTGCCGTGGAAAGTGAAGAAACGCTTCAAAAGGCAACACAGTACCTCTTTGAGCAAGGCGTGCAGAACGTCATTATCACATTGGGCAGCAAAGGCATTTACCTGGCCTGCGACGGCGTCACTGGCATTGTCCCGACGCCCGTCGTAGAAGCGGTGGACTCCACCGCCGCCGGAGATGTTTTCAATGGTGCATTGCTGAAAGCGCTTGCCGCCGGCGCAACGCTCGAACAGGCCAGTCATTTTGCCTGCCAGGCAGCCGCCATTTCCGTTACGCGTATGGGCGCGCAAAGCTCAGCCCCTTATCAACATGAACTAGATTCCTTTTTTCATTAATCATGACTAAAATCCCCGTTATCATCGATTGCGATCCTGGCCACGACGATGCGCTGATGCTCATGCTCGCGCACGGAAGCGGACATTTCGATATCAAAGCCGTTACCATTTCCGCCGGCAACCAGACGCAGGCGAAAACTTTGCAAAATGCATTGAAAGTGCTGACGCTCATTGGCGCAACCGACATTCCGGTGTACCACGGTGCCGACAAGCCGCTGTTCAGGGAACTCGTCATCGCGGATTATGTGCATGGCGAGACCGGACTCGATGGCCCGGCCCTGCCTGTGCCCGTTATGCAAGCCCAGCCGACCAGTGCAGTGGAAGGAATTGCCGCTATACTAGCCACCTCCGAAACGCCTGTTACCATTGTGCCCACCGGCCCGCTGACCAACATCGCAACGTTTCTGCTCGCTTACCCGCATCTCAAAAGTAAAATCGAACGCATTTCGCTCATGGGTGGCGGGATATTCCGGGGCAACATGACACCCCTCGCCGAGTTTAACATTTACGCAGATCCCGAGGCAGCCGCCATTGTTTTCAAAGCCGGCGTCCCGATCACCATGTGCGGGCTCGACGTGACGCACAAAGCGCTTGTTTTTCAGAAGGATATCGAACTCTTACGCGCATTGGGGAACAAGACCGGTAAAGCAGCAGCCGACCTGATGGATTTCTTTTCCATTTTCTACCGCGAAAACCGCGTGGAACTCAACGGCGGTGCCGCCCTGCACGATCCCTGCGCCATTGCGTGGCTGATCAACCCGGGCATTTTCAAGACGAAGTCGTGCTATGTCGATGTGGAAACAAAAGGCGAACTTACCCGCGGCGTAACGGTGGTGGATTTTTACAATACCCTGCAAATGGAGCCCAATGCGACGGTAGCCTACGATATCGACCGCGACGCGTTCATGGATTTGCTTTTCAACGCAATTAAGGTATTGCCTTAGAGTAGTACCGAAACCTCGTCCTCGACATCCTGACGCGCGGCACGGTGGCGTACTACCACATTACCCGCATGAAGGATAACCAGGCCGCCGAAGGCACAGAAGGCCATCATGCCGACCATCGGCATGGCGGTATTATTATGCAGGAAGCTAACAATGGCCGAGATAACAGCTCCCGCGCCCATACGCCAGCTACCCATGAGCGCGGACGCGCTACCGGTGTGCTTGCGGAAGGGCGCAAGCGAAAGCGCCGAAGCATTGGGGCCAGTGAGGCCCTGTCCGGTCAGGAATACGAACATCGTCCCGATCAATGAAAAGAGCCCGAACCAGTTGTTGTACACGCCAACGATCAGGAACAGCCCGACAATGCTTTGGTATATAAGTGTAAAGCGGATAATCTGCTCGCTGGTGTATTTTTTAAGTAAAAAGTGATTCAACTGGGTGGAGCCGATCATCGCCACGGCCAGGAATGCGAAAATCCAGCCATATTGCTGCTCGGAGACTTTATAAATATTCATAAACACATCCGAAGATCCTGAAATATAGGCAAATGGCGCGGCTGTTGCCAAGCCGCCCGCGAGTGTGTAAATCAAAAACTGGGGCTGCGAAATCACGGTGATATATCCGCCCAATACCGCCTCGGGCCGAAGCGACACAGTGGCATCGGCACTGCGCCCGGTGGGCAGGAAGAAATAAATCGCCAGGATAATCATGCTCACAATACCCGCCAGGATCACGAAAATCCAGTACCAGGCGATGGAAGCCGTCACGTAACCGCCCACCGTGGGTGCGATCATGGGTGAAACAGCGATAACCAATGTAATGAGCGAGAAAACTTCCGCACGCTTATCGGCAGGGAAAAGGTCACTCACCAGCGCCTGCGACGCCACGAGACCTACACACCCTCCCATTGCCTGAAAAAATCGCATGGCGATCAGCGCATCGACGGATGATGTCATCGCACAACCGAACGAGGCGATCACATACAATATCAGCCCGGCGTACAACGGTTTCTTACGACCGAAGCGATCGAGCAGCGGACCGTAAAGCACCTGACCGATACAAATACCAATAAGATAACTCGTTAGCGAAAGTTGTACTTTGTCGATAGTGGTTTTCAGGTCCGACGCAATCCGGGGGAAGCCCGGCAGGTACATGTCGATGGAGAACGGACTGACAGTCGCCAGCGATCCGAGGATCAGGATAATAAAGAAGTATTGCTTACGGCTCATGGACTTACATTCACTCAATGTAAAGTTAACGGGCGGCTAAGCCTATTAAGTTCCTGTGTTTTGATAAGTGCAAGAATTTCATCAATCTGCAACAAAAAGGCCGAGCAACTCATGTTTTCAATGGCCCGCATTTTGTATATATTTAATATCGCAATCCTAACTATTCATTTCAAACCTGTACACATGAGATCTATTTTTATCCTGGTAACCATTTTTCTGGTCAAAATGAACCTGCCGACCCCGGAAGTTACCCCAACGACCATTCCACTTTGTCACACGCCTGCTAACACCATGTCGGAACTGGCCGCCAACGCGGACTTCCGGATGCTGCACGAAACACCGCTGCCATTCACCTACCAGGGCGCCGGCGAAACCGTCACTTTCCCGACAGCCGATGGTAAAACCGCCTCGGGTTTTCTGCTCAAATCGCCGAAAAAGTCCGACAAATGGCTTTTTGTGTACCAGGAGTGGTGGGGATTGAACGACTACGTCAAGCAGGAAGCTGCCAAACTGCACAAAGACCTGGGCGACGTGAACGTACTCGCGTTGGATATGTACGACGGCAAGGTAGGTACTACCCGTGAAGAAGCCGGCCAACTCATGCAAAGCACACCCGCCGAGCGCCTGGCCGCCATTACGAAAGGTGGTATTCAATATGCCGGTACCAATGCAAAAATCGCCAGCATTGGCTGGTGCTTCGGCGGAATGCTGTCATTGCAGAATGCCATTGCGGGTGGCAATCAGGTGGTGGGCTGCGTGATGTACTATGGCCGCCCCGAAGGCGATGTCGAGAAGCTGAAAAAGCTTAACACCGATGTCCTAGGTATTTTTGGTAGTCAGGATCAGGGCATCCCGCCTGCTACCGTCGCCAAATTCGAAGAAGATATGAAAGCCGCCGGCAAAAAAGTGACCATCAAAATGTACGACGCCGTCCACGCCTTCGCCAACCCCAGCAATCCGAAATACGACGCCAACGCGGCTGCGGATGCTTATAAATTATCGCTGGAATACTTAAAGAAGAAGTTGGGGTAGAGTTGTCACCTACACGGAAATATTGGTAACGAAGCCAAAATAAGCGGCGCGGGCGAAACTCCCCGCAGGGTAAAATCGCGTTAGCGATGTAATATTGGTAGCAAACATCCGGTAAACGATACAGTTAAAATCCCCTCAGGGATGTGACAACAACGGGAACGGCATTCCAGCTATGGATTTGTTGTTATATGCCCAAGGGGCATTTCAAAAACTACTCAATCGATAGTTGCTACCAATGTTACATGCCTGACGGCATTAAGTCGCTATTGCAAATTCACTTTGTAGTGGCAGCCCGTATCTCTTCTAAAATCTCCTCTTCTGTTATCGAATCAATGTGAGGAAGCGATTTCGACAGTTCCGCCTACCTCTTATTCCAAGAGGATTTCTCCTCTTCAACCGATATTAACCCCAAATCAACCAACGTGTCAATGAGTCGGCGTGCGTTGGGCACGTAACAAACAAAGCCCGGCTCATCGCCGGGCTTTGTCATATCTTTCAGGAGCGTTTACTCCCCTTTTCTTTCCAAACGCAATACCGGCGCAGCGGTGTCGGCGTTCTCCGTTGTATGTGCGGCAACTGTTACGGCCTGGGCTTTCTCATCAACCTTCGCACTTGTTGCACTGTGTGACCCCTTGCCGATATGCGGCGCGATTACGAGGGACACAATTGACATCAGCTTAATGAGGATGTTCATCGACGGCCCCGAAGTGTCTTTGAATGGATCACCTACCGTGTCGCCGGTTACCGCAGCTTTATGCGGATCCGACTTTTTGTAGTAGGTCTCACCATTAATTACTACCCCTTTCTCAAACGACTTTTTGGCGTTATCCCAGGCGCCGCCAGCGTTGTTTTGGAAAATCCCCATCAACACACCCGAAACAGTTACTCCTGCCAGCGTTCCACCCAATACTTCGGGGCCAAACAGGAAGCCTACCAACACCGGCACAATAAGGGCAATGAGACCAGGAGCCACCATTTCCTTGATAGACGCCTGGGTTGATATCGCAACGCATTTATCGTATTCGGGCTTGGTTGTCCCTTCCATAATACCTGGCAGCTCGCGGAACTGGCGGCGCACTTCCTCCACCATTTTCATCGCGGCGCGCCCTACCGCTGCAATCGCAAGTGAAGAGAATATAAATGGAATCATGGCCCCAACGAACAGACCTGCCAGCACATTGGCCTTGTAAATATCGATAGAGTTGATCCCCGCCACACCGCAGAATGCCGCAAACAGCGCGAGAGATGTCAATGCAGCAGAAGCGATCGCGAAACCTTTACCCGTCGCAGCGGTAGTGTTGCCTACTGCATCCAGGATATCGGTACGGCCGCGTACTTCTTCGGGCAAATGCGCCATTTCGGCGATACCGCCCGCATTATCGGCAATCGGGCCGAATGCGTCGATCGCCAGCTGCATGGCCGTAGTAGCCATCATACCTGCCGCAGCGATAGCCACGCCGTACAAACCCGCCACTTCATAACTGAGGAAAATACCGGCAGCCAGTACCAACGTCGGAATCACTGTGGATTCCATCCCAACCGAAAGCCCACCGATAATATTGGTAGCATGGCCCGTGGACGACTGATTCACAATCGATTGAACTGGTCGCTTGCCCATAGCAGTATAAAACTCGGTGATCATCGACATAATAGCCCCTACAACCGAGCCCAGCAAAATCGCGAGATACACATCCATGGCCGTAAAGTCGACGCCGCGGATATTCAGATTACCTTCCGGCAGCATCCACATCGTGAGCGGATAGCTTACCACCAATACCAATATGATCGAGCCCCAGTTACCGCGGTTCAATGCGGCCTGTACATTACCGTTGTCGTCGCTTACACGTACGAGGAGCATGCTGATGATCGAAGAAATAAGGCCTACACCTGCAATCATCATCGGTAAAAGGATCGGCGCGATGCCGCCGAAGTTATCGGTACCCTGCGCCACGATTTCACGGCCGAGTACCATCGTTGCCAGAATTGTGGCTACATAAGATCCAAAAAGGTCAGCACCCATACCGGCCACGTCGCCCACGTTATCACCCACGTTGTCGGCAATGGTGGCGGGGTTACGCGGATCGTCCTCGGGAATACCGGCTTCCACTTTACCTACGAGGTCGGCGCCCACGTCGGCGGCCTTGGTATAAATACCGCCGCCTACCCGCGCAAAAAGGGCAATCGACTCGGCACCCAGCGAGAAACCCGCAAGGACTTCCAGCACACGCTCCATCGGAAGGCCGTTCACATCCGTGCTATCACCTACAAAAGTGGAATACAAAATGATAAACAAACCACCCAATCCCAGCACTGCAAGGCTCGCTACGCCGATCCCCATCACGGAACCGCCGGTAAACGACACTTCGAGCGCTCTGGTAAGGCTCGTACGTGCTGCCTGCGTGGTGCGCACGTTCGACTTAGTAGCGATATTCATCCCGATATATCCGGCAAATGCGGAAATAAAGGCCCCTATTAGGAACGATACGCCGATAAACGCGCTGGAATTTTCAACCAGTGTGCCTGAGTAACCCAGTATCACACTCACAATAAGACCAAAGACAATGAGTACACGCCATTCGGCTTTCAGAAAGGCCAGGGCACCATCTGCAATTGCGTCCGCTATGGTTTTCATTTCAGGACTTCCACCATCCTGCCGGACAACCCAGCCTCTTTTGAAGAACATAACCAGCAAGCCAACAAGGCCTAACGCCGGCACTAAATAGGTAATGTTACTCATGCGATGATCAACGATTTGGTTAAATGGTTTTTTATAATTCTCGTAAATATAGAGAAAGGCACCTCATATCAAAATCGCAAAACCCTTATTTTTGATCAATTCGTATAGATTTTATAAAAATTCGGAGAGTTTTTGAGCCAATTTTCAAGCGCTATTTTGATAACAAACTGGCTCTCAAGGCATAACAAAAATACCGGACACAAGCTATCCCGCTATGATTTAATAGAATAATAAAATGAATTATTTGGGATAATCAATGAAAAACAGGCCCTAAAATGCCTATTTTAACGCTTCGGGCGAAGCAGGGCCAGCAGTAAAAAACTACCTACAAAACCGACCACGCCCGCCGCTGCAGCAAGGAGCGTGCCACCCAAAAAATATTGTACAAAGTTGACATGAATCGACTTCAACGTCAGGTTTTCCAGGGAGGTGATCTGTACGCCGTTGCGATAAAACAACCCGCCGAATTTGTAGCTGGCGTAAATAATGAATGGAATCGCCGGGGGAATGCTGATGTGCGCGGCGGTGAGGAATAGCACCTTGTTCATCCGGAAAACAATCGACAGCGGGATGCCCACCATCAGCTGAAAGCCCCAGATGGGCACAATACCCATGAAAAACCCGAAACCCACGGACTTGGCTTTGCTGAAATTGCTTTCGTCGGACTTTACCGCCTCATCGCGGATGATTTTCCAAAGGCCTTTTTTATGAATATAGCGGAACAAACGCTTGGGAAGGTAATACACCAGCGTGAGCGTGACGAGCCAGGTGTTGAGGATACTAATGCGGGTAAAATCGCGGAACGGCCTGAAATGCGTAACGCGCTCGTCCTTGTCATAAATCACCTGGATATTGATCGGCACAATAGGCACATCCTTCCAGGCCATTTTGACGATGACTTCGATTTCCGTTTCGAATTTCGTCGTGAAAAGCGACATTTTTTTCAGCGGCCCGAGCGGGTACAGGCGAAAGCCGGTCTGCGTATCGGGCAATGTGAGCCCGGTTTCAAATTTGAACCAGAAATTCGAGAACTTATTCCCGAAAGAACTCTTGCCCGGCACGCCTTCCTGCTGCATATTCCGCGATCCCATGAGTAATGCACCCGGGTTTTCGATAGCCGCCCCGATAAAAAGCGGGATGTCGGAAGGTAAATGCTGGCCGTCCGAATCGATGGTGATCGCATTCGCAAAACCCAGCCGAATGGCCTCCGCAAATGCTTTACGAAGCGAAAATCCCTTTCCTTTGTTCACTACATTATCCAGCACGCGGATTTTTGCACCGTAACCGGCCAAAATACTCGTCGTATCGTCCGTAGAGCCGTCATTTACCACGATCACCTCCTGCCCGGACGCATATTGTAAAACACCGTCGATCACCCGCCGCAATGTGTTACGGTTGTTGTAAGTAGGAATGATCACACAGCATTGAATGTCCGAGAGGGTCATTGTGGCTTTGGAATGTTGGATTTAGATGATTGATTGGAAACTGGCCCGGGCTTTGAAATAGGTCTTTTCTCCATGCTTGCCCACCGCATTCACGTCCAGGGGCTCCACTCCTTTATACTGAATCTGAATCGTGAGCTGAGACGTTTCGGTCGGATTCAGCACTTCCAGAAACTTGCACGTACTCATTTCCTTCAATGCGAATGCCTTACCCAATGCTTTTGACAAAACAGCCTTCACCATTTCCAGTTGCACAACGCCCGGGAGCACGGGAGAGCCGGGAAAATGCCCCTGGAATACCGGATGCGCCGCATCGATTTGCAACGTGCAGTTGATTTGTTCGGGAGTCTGTTCCAGGGTGGTAATCGTATATAAATTGCTCAGCGGCATGATTATCAAAGGTCTTTGAATAGGTTTTCAGCAATCGGTTGATTGAATTTCTCCTGCTGAAACTTCATAATGCTCTTGTCCCCGCCCTTCTCAAAAAAAGAGAGCTCTTTCAACCGTAGCGAACTCCGGGAGAAGTTCATCGTGATTTTGGAATAAATATTCTTTAAACGGCGGTTCACCGGCGTCAGCACGATCTGGTATTCATCGCCATCTTCCAGAACAGCGGATGAAAAGCCTTTATTCTGCTGAAAATCGCCATTCACCAGCCCAATCATCAGCTCCTTGATCTGCGCCGCCATCCGTCCCGCCTGCCCTACATTCTTCTCCTTGTTGCCCTCCTGCACGCGCAGTTTGTCGCCGTTGATCAGGATAATGTATTTCGAAGGCGTCCGTTGCTCCCAGCGCATTTTGTCCTTCTGCTGGTAGTAAAACAATCCCGACGATTTCTCGGGCTCTTTGAGCACAGCCAGGTATTTCTCTTCGGTAAAGGATGCCTGAATGGACGTGGTAGCCTGTGAAGTTTTTCTCAGCTCGCCAAGTACCTTTTCGGGGCTGGCCGACGGCCTGAACGACTGAGCCTGCGCGCAGTGCGCCGCCATCCAAACGGCTATGATGATGAATATTCTAATGCTTTTCATAAGGTTCTTTCCCGATCAGCCGGGGAAGCGGTTCTATTTTAATACCCATTTCACGACAATGCCCGATGATGTCCGGCAGCGTATCGGCCGTCAGCGACAGGTGGTCATGCAACAGAACGATGTCTTTGGGCCTTAATTTTGAAATAATAGTATTGATGAGCTGGTACTTGTTCTTCGCGCGCGTATCCATGCTGCGGAGCGACCAGCCAATGGACTGCATGTGCAAATCCTTCAAAACGGCGGCGTAACGCGGGTTTGTAACGCCAAATGGCGGCCTGAAAAACACGGGCACCCGGCCGGTAATGTCGCGGATCGCCTCATTACATCGCTGAATGTCCGTGCGGAGCTTCTGGGTCGAAAACAGTGCTATGAGGTAATGATGGCTGTACGAATGGTTGGCGATGGTATGGCCTTCGTCCACAATGCGCCGTAACAGTTCGGGGTGGTTCACTGCTTTTCTCCCGATCACGAAAAACGTTGCCTTCAAGTCGCTTTCAAGCAATATGTCGAGAATGCGGGGCGTCGAATCCGGGTCCGGGCCGTCGTCGAATGTGAGCGCAACAGCCTTTGTTCGACCTTTGTTAATTGATTTAATAAAATAATTAGCCCGGATCTGCGCGGAGCCGTAGGCCGTTACGCCGACAAACAGCAATGCAATGCCCGCCAGCACCAACCACAGGTAACCCGTCTCCCAAAAGATGATGGAACTGAGCGCCGCCGCGGTAATGCAGAAAAATATGAGAAGATTATGCTTCAACGGCTTTCAGAAGGGTTAACCCCAGATTACTTTTTCTTAATCCATTACAAATCAACACATTCTTTACCTCACTATTCGTCCCCAGCAAATCGATCGCATAATGCAATGCAAAGGCGGAAGCCGTTGGATAAACACCCGCCAGCGACAGGTAATCGACGTTCCCAGTTACCCCTTGCACGGGGTCGCCGGCATACAAAGCGAGGTCGATATCGCCGGCCTGCAAGCCATTCCGGTCCAGAAACGCGTCGATGTCCTCCTGCCCATATTTCGCACCGCCGCCGGTGTAAACATCGGTTAATACAACCTTTGCACTACCTTGTTTTTCAGCAGAAAGCACAAAAAACGAAGCGGCGGAAGTAAGCGGTGCGCTGGTTTCGAATGCCAGTCGAACTGCTATATCTTCCAGGATATCAATATGCTCATCCGCCGCGCCCACGAGCACGTTGCGGTCGCCCTCGTGCAGGAGCATAGCCGCGTCGAGCAGTGCGTGCTCGAACGACAGCGTGTTCTGCGTGTGGGTCATATTATAGCCATGATTGCCGAGGCTCAGCGAAATCTGCCCTGCCATGGTGTTATGCGTCGATTGAATGAATGAGGTAGGCGGCAGCAATCCCTCCACGGTTAGCGAGGTGTTCAGGAATTTTTCGGTATCCTGCAAACAGCCCAGCCCGGTGCCTACCACGATCGCGTCGGGCTGGCCGGTACCAGCTTGCTCCATGCAATCTTTGGCGCAAGCCACCGACATCCTGAGGATCTTACTCATGCGCCGCAACAACCCGGCATCGATATAAGCCTTATAGTCGGGGCTGATCAATGCAGAGGATGCTTCAACCGGCTCCAATGCCGCCGAAAAGCCCCGATTACGGAACGTAGGCTGGTGCGAAATCGTGGACGCCGCCGATAGGTACAATGCCGGTTTACTCATATTTCGTCAAAACCAATGATGAATTATTTCCCCCAAAACCGAATGAATTGGAGAGCACCGCATTCACTTCCACGCCCGTTTCCAGCTTTGTCGCCGGTACCAGGCCGGTTTCGGCAATCGCGGTCCGGTAATTCAGGTTGGGGAAAATGAGGTTATGCCGGATCGCCAGCACCGAAAACACCGCTTCTATGGCGCCTGCCGCGGCAAGAGTGTGCCCGGTAAATGCTTTGGTAGAACTAAATGCCGGAACGCGGCTACCGAAGACGTTTTGCAATGCTACCGACTCGGAGTGATCGTTATTCTTCGTCCCCGTGCCATGCGCGTTCACGTACGAGATCTGGTCGAGCCCGATGCCCGCCCGGCGAATGGCATGCTCAATGGCCAGCGTAGCACCTTTGCCGTCGGGCGACGAGGCCGTCTGGTGATAGGCATCGGCCGCATTAGCCCAGCCGCTCACATTACAAATGGGTTTGTTACCAGTCAGTTCGAGGCTTTTCTCACCTTCCAGCAGCAGAAACCCCGCTCCTTCCCCGAGATTCAATCCGGCCCGTGAGTCGTCGAACGGGCGGCACCATTGGTCGTCATAGATCATCAGCGACCGGAAGCCGTCGATGGTAAAGCCGCTCAATGCATCAGATCCGCCCACAAGCACGCGGTCGAGTATACCTTGCAGGATCAGCCGGGCACCGAGCATAATGGCATTCACACCCGATGAGCAGGCAGTCGAAAGCGTATTAATGTAGCCGGTGATGCCCAGCTCCTTCGCAATGCGCTCGGTTGTGCTGCCGCTGTTGTGTGTGGTGAGCAGCCGGTAATCAGGGTTATTTTGGGCCAAATAATCTTTGTAAAAAACCTCGCTGCGGTCCATACCGCCTACCGACGTGGCCGAAATAATGCCGGTACGGATCACCCCGGAACGTTTGTTATCGCCCCAGGCTTCACGTGCCGCCTGTAAACCGAGCAGGGAAGTCCGCGAAACGTATTCAGTACCCACGCCCAATGCGGCGCGCAGCTCGTCATTGGAAGCCTTCACTTCGCCGGCCAGCGACGCCTTCGTGCCTTGCAGGTAATGCAGCGGTCCGATGCCCGTCTTCCCCTCGCGCAATGCGCTCAGGTTTTCGTCCACCGACATGCCAATGGCCGACACGACGCCGATCCCGGTAATGCAAACGCCCATTAGGTGTGGTGGTTAAGCTTCTTTTCTTTTACGGATATATGCCGCCATCGTGTCGATGGACTTGAATGCCTCCTTACCCTCTTCCGGGTTCGTCAGCTGAATGCCGTGGTATTTTTCGAGCAGCACGATCAGTTCGAGCGCGTCGATCGAGTCGAGTCCAAGGCCCTGGTCGTTGAACAGCAGCGCATCGTCCGCGATATCCGCCACCGTCAGGTCTTCCAGGTTAAGCTGTTCGATAATTTGTTTTTTAAGATCTTCTTTTAAACTATCCATATTGCTGATTAATTGAGCGTCTGTTAATATGCCGCAACCGCACCGGTTTGCGACAGGTGAATGAGGTTCTCTTCCTTGAATTCCGTTCCGCTTTCTCTCTCTTCCACCATAAAAAGGAAAACATCCGTACTGCCTGCCGTCACTTCCAACCATCCGCCCAGCAGCGCGCGGCTGCCCGAAGCGAACAGTATCCGGCTGTAATCGAGGTAAAAACCGGGGACGAATTTAGGCAAAACAGCAAACATATTTTCACCGTACCATTTGTTCAGAATGGCGATTTCACCCAGCACAATGTTGGGCAATGTATATACAAAAAGCGATGGGCTCGGTGAGCCGCCGCCTTCATAGGACTGGATGAACCGCCGGTCGGTCTCCGCGCTGGATGATGTATTGGCAAACACCAATGCGATCTCATCGTCCGCATATGCCTCCGAAATCCCCGGATTGACCCGCTTGATGAGCTCCGAAGCCAGGTAACCAGCCTGCGAAAGCACATCCATTTTGTAAAATTTGGGGTATGCCAACTCCTGCTGCTTGTAAATCTGCTTGAACCAGGAATCCTCCGAACCCGCATCCCACCGCGCGACTACTTCGCCGTTCACGAGACATTCGTCGGCCCGCAGGTTGCAATATGCCGTAATCACTTTCATAAATTCCTGATCATCAATGAAGCATTGCCGCCACCGAAACCCGAGGCCGTTTTAAGAATCGTCCGCAGCTTTTTCGGTTCGTTTTCAAGAATGATATTCAAAGGCACGGATGTGCCCGCATCGCGGTAGCCCAAACTCTTGATCAGCATACCATTCCGCATCATTTGCATACAAACGGCCGTTTCAATCACACCCGCCGCGCCGAGCGTATGCCCGAAATAGCCCTTCAAACTATTCAGCGGCTTATCCGACAACGAAAGGCGACCGAATGCAATGGCTTCCATTTCGTCGTTGAAAACCGTGCCCGTGCCGTGCGCGCAGATGAAATCGATCTCTTCCGCACCAACGCCGTGTTTATTCATCGTCTTCATCACGCTTCTTACCAGCCCCTCGCCCGTCCGCGACGGCCCCGAAATGTGGTTCGCGTCGTTCGCACTCGTACCCGTGAGGAGTTCCAAAGGCCTATTTTTAAAAACCGATTGCGTACCGGATACCAACGCTGCCCCACAGCCTTCTCCTAATGTAATGCCGTTCCGGGCCGCGTCGAACGGCGCGCAAGGCTTATCGCTTACCGCAAAAAGGGATTGAAAACCATACAGCACAAAGTCGGAAGCCACATCGCAGCCGATCACGATCACGTGGTCATACTGCCCTACCCCGACCATATTACCCGCCACATTCAAGGTGAGGACACCCGAAATGCAGGCATTGGAAATCACGACCGGCAAATGCGCGAGGTTGAATGCATGCATTACCGCGGCACAAGTTTCGCTGAACGGATCGTGCAGATTATCGTCCAGCGCGCCTTTGGTAGAACTGATCAGCACCATCGTGCGGTCAGAAGTGAGAATGGAAGCATCGATGCGCTCTTTGAGCACTGCCAATGCTTTGATTACCAATTGCTGAAAGCGCAATGGGCCGCTCAGACCTGCTATTTTGGATAAATGAATAGCCTCCTTGTTAAATCCGACTGCCGGAGCGGGCGCTATGCCGCTGCGATTTTCACTGAGCGCCTCCCAGTTATCCTCCGCAGTGTCGCCCAAGGGGCCTACGATGACCTCGGCACCAATGTAGATCATAGGTCGTACTGCGCTTTCCATTCCTTGTAAAAATCCGGAGAGATCAGTTCCAGCTCGCGCGACTCGCGATCGAGGAATACCTGCATGGTTTTGCCCGTAGCACAAAGCTGCCCGGTAGTAACATTAATCACCTCGTACTCAAACTGTATTTTCGCCGATTTGGTGGGGATATACCGGGTAATGACCCGGATGGCCTGCCCATAATAAACCGGCGCTTTATGGTCGATCTCCGACTTCACGATGGGCGTCACAAAGCCTTTGGCGTGGATATCAAGGTATTCCAATCCGAATTTCTTCCCAAAAGCTTCCCTCCCGTCCTCGAAAAATTTCAGGTAGTTGCCGTGCCACACCACACCCATGGCATCGGTTTCACTGAATCGGATATCAATATCTATTTCGGAAGCAATCATCAATCAGTTATTAGGGGTTACTCGCTTACTACGATTTTTAGTTCACATCCCAGCAATATACGCCCATCCAGGAAACTTTCGCCCTTTACGAGGTAAATATTTCCCAACTGGTGCAAGGGGGTAACCACCGTGCGGATCGTACCACCAACCGGAGCCAACTCAGTCACAAGCACTTTGCTGACCGCCCCGATAAAACCGATTTTCGGCTCGCCTCCTTCCGCCCTGTCCAGGTAACCAAACGACGCCGCACAAGTCTGCGCAATGTGCTCGATCAGCCCCGTTTCCTGAAAAAAGCCTTCCTGCACCAGCACATTATCGCTGGTAACCGTAAAATCGGATTCAAACTGCTCACGCGTGGCGCTCACGAGGTTATCGATCATCACGAACGGTGGACGATGCGGGATGTAATCGGTGATAGCGTCTTTGGCGACGATCATTATTGAAAGAAATTGAAATAATTAAACCATTGCTCCGGAAACGCTTTCACTTTCCGTTCCAGCTCTTCTACATACAGCTGTGCGATTTCCTCCGGCTTCATTTTCCCCTCGATCGGCTTCGTGGAGCTTAAATGGTAGCTGTATTTACCATCCTTAGCCGCAAATACAAAGGTAACCGGCGCATTGAACTTCGAAGCAATCACAAACGGACCATACGGAAACTTTGCTTTGCGGCCCAAAAAATCCATTTCAATGTATTTGGCACCTTCGAGGTAACGATCCGCATGAATAGCCACGAACTCGTTGTTTACCAATGCATTTCGAATGGATATAATATGTGAAAGGTCGTCCTTGATGGCGATCACCTTAAAACGCGAGCCGCCGGTGGACAGATCCATGTATTTCTTGATATTCTCAACCTCCGCATCCAGCATCACGATATTGATGGTCGGGGTGATACGGCCTTTCAGCAGGTTCCCGGCTGTTTCCCAGTTGCCCACGTGTGCGCTTAGCAATATGCCTCCCCTGCCGGCATCGCGGATGTCGATCAGGTATTGTTCGTTTTCAAAAACGTGAGAGAACTGCCGGTCCTTCCCCAACAGGAACGCTGCCCGGTCCACGAGCGTCTGCCCGAAAATATAGAAGTTTTTCCGTGCCATTTTTCGGGCATCGGGACCGGCAATGTGAAGGGTATTCTGATAAAAATCCAACAAAGCACGCCTGGGCTTTGCCGCGAAAAGATAATAGTAGTAAGTAACCAACCGCAGAAGCCCATAGGCAAACCCGAGCCCCAGGGTATTGATAAAAAACAGGAAAATTTTGTAACCCGTTAGCGATCCTTTGGTCTTACCGTCCCAACGGCTCATTCTTACAATGCAAGTTTCTTACCGACAAGCTGATAGAAATCACCGAAGGTTTCAATTCCTTTAAAATCCTCGCCGGTGAGCTTGATATTGAGGTTTTCATCTATGAGCACAACCAGATCGACGTAGTCGAGACTGTCCAGATCCAAAGTGTCTTTCAGACTGTTTTCAGGAAGAATCAAATCCCGGTCTACCTCAAATTCCTCAGATAAAAAATCTCTGGTCTCTTCAATAACTTCTTCCAAACTCATTTTTACGTCGTTAGCATACATAGCTACAAAATTAGTTTATTCTTGCTGATAGTTTAAAAATATTCCCAAATTTTCAAATAAAAGCCCCACGTCATACAATAAATTCCACTGAAAATCATTGCAGTTGGCAGATGGAATATTGGAGGTTAACAAAAATACAGAATTTCGACCGGCAGCATACCGCCGTTCACGAAGTTGTAGTAGTAATGTGACGGGATTTCCGTCCGCCCGCGCTCAGATTTTCCTGACGATCAGCGTGGAGTTGGTACCGCCGAAACCAAATGAATTGGAAAGAAAACAGTTGATTGCCTGCTCCTTGGTTTCCGGAATAATATTAATTTTCGCCGAATCTTCGTCGGGATTTTCGAAGTTGATATTGGGCGCGATGAAGGAGTTCTGCATCATCAGCAATGAGTAAACGATTTCGCTCGCACCCGCCATCCAGCATTCATGCCCGGTCATCGACTTCGTGGAGCTTACGGGCACATCGCCGCCGAACACCTCGAAAATCGCGCGGGCCTCGCTGCCGTCGCCCACCGGTGTGGATGTGGCGTGGGCATTGATGTAATCAACTTCGGCGGTGCTAATACCGGCCTGTTTCAATGCCATTTGTAACGATCGCGTCTGTCCGTCGATGCTGGGGTTGGAAATATGATCGCCGTTGGACGAGAAACCGTAGCCGATCAATTCGGCCAATATCGGTGCGCCTCTTTTCACAGCGGCTTCGTAAGATTCAAGGATAACGGTAGCGGCACCACCGCTCGGGATCAGCCCGTCGCGGTCGCGGTCGAATGGGCGGGAAGCCTTTGTCGGCTCTGCTTCGCGCACTGAGAAGGTACCGAGGCCGTCGAAACTCGCCATCGCGGACGCATTAATCTCCTGTGCGCCTCCGCATATCACGCGCTCCTGCAAGCCCTGGCTGATCATCAGGTAGCCCATTCCGATCGAATGCGAACCCGACGCGCAAGCCGCGCTCAGTGTGAAATTGATGCCTTTCAACTTGAATATCGTCGAAAGGTTCATGTTCACGGTGCTGTTCATGTTCTGGAAAATGGCACCGGAGCCGATCAGCGTCGTATCGTGCTTTTCGCGGACTTTATCGATCGCCTCCATCACCGACGCCGCGGTGCTGTCGTTGCCGTAGATAATGCCGGTTTCGGTCTGTTCAAGGAAGTCCACATCCAGTCCGGACAATGCCAATGCCTCGTGCGTGGCCATGTATGCGTACACCGCGGGCTGGTGCATACCCACGCGCTGGCGGCGCGAGAGGTAATTTTTCAGGTCGGGCTCCTGCACCATGCCCGTAAGGGCCGAGCGGAAACCGAAATCTTTCCTCACCTGATCGAACACGATCCCGCTTTTACCGGCATACAACGATTTCGCGACCTCGTCCAGGTTCTCGCCCAGACAGGAATAAATGCCGATACCGGTAATGACAACCCTATGGCTCATGGACTATGAGTAAATTCCTCCGTTAATATTGATTACCTCTCCCGTAATATACGCAGCTTTGTCGGAAGCCAGGAAGCTTACCAGGTGCGCCACTTCGTCGGCCTTGCCAAAACGGTTCATGGGGATCATTTGTTTCAATTCGTCCTCATTGAGATCCTTGGTCATGTCGCTTGTAATGAAACCCGGCGCCACGGCGTTCACGGTAATTTTCCGCTTAGCAACCTCTTGGGAAAGGGATTTCGTCGCTGCGATAATCGCCCCTTTTGCCGCCGAGTAGTTGGTCTGCCCCGCCACGCCTTTCATACCCGACACCGACGCGATGTTGATAATCCGGCCCGAGCGTTTCCGCAGCATCTGCTGGATCGCATTCTGGGTTACATTATAAAGCCCTTTCACGGAAATATTCAGCACATCGTCCCAATCCTTCTCCGGCATCCACATAAACAGCCCGTCGCGGGTAATGCCCGCATTATTCACCAGAACACCGATGAACTTGTCTTCGTTCTTTTCGCGCCAGCCGTTCAATGCTTCGTCCACTTCCGGCTTGTTCTGCACATTGAAATGCAGGAGTTCGCCGCTACCGCCATTGGCCTGGATTTCTGCCAGCGTTTCTTCCGCGGCTGCTTGATTGGAGGCATAATTGACCAATATATGTAAACCATGGTCCTTGGCAAGCTGGACCGCAATGGCCCTGCCAAGCCCCCTGGATGCACCGGTTACCAATGCGCAATTCATAAGTGGAATGGGGTTTCTTTGATATATTCAAAAACGGCTGCAATGCTTTCGAACTGCGGCACGTCGTCTGTAACGAACTTTGCACGCTCACGGATCTGCGCGTAAACCGATTTCGCATTCGGCGAAAGTTTCTCTTTTTCCTCCGGATGCAGCAAATCGATTGCCTGGCAAATCGCCATGATGTGGATCGACATCACCTGGAATGCGTTTTCAAGTACCTGCTTCGCGATTACCGCCGAGTTGGTACCCATGCTTACGATATCCTGGTTGTCGTTATTATTTGGAATACTATGAATGTAAACCGAAGTCGATAGTGCCTGGCTTTCGGCCGTCGTGGACGTAGCTGTAAACTGCACCCCCTGGAAACCAAAGTTCAGGCCCCAGGTCCCGGCATTGAGGAATGGCGGGAATTTGCCGTTCAGTTTGCTGTTCATCAGGAAGTTGAGCTGGCGTTCCATGAGCATGGTGAGCTTGGTCAATACCAGTTTCACCTTGTCCATTTCCAGTGAAATGTAATCGCCGTGGAAGTTACCGCCGTGGAAAACGTTGTCATCTTCCGGCCGCACAATCGGGTTGTCATTGGTTGAATTCAACTCATTTTCAACCACTTCCTGCGCATACTGGATCGTATCCAGCACCGGGCCGAGGATTTGCGGCACGCAGCGGATCGAGTAGTACTCCTGTATTTTACGCTCAAATTCAGTCTTCTGCATCGCCGTATCATCACGGAAAAGCTCCTCCCGGCTGCGGATAAGCCCACTTCCTGCCACGAAATCGCGCATGTGCTGCGCCACTACTTGCTGCCCTTTGTGGTGCTTCACGGCATTGAGCTGTTTCGAGAAGGAGTCGTCGAACGATTCGATCGCCTCGTTGATCATAGACGACGCGGTGATAGCCCATTGCACCAGCCTTTTGGCATAAATAATGTTGATAGCCGCCATGCCCGTCATGCAGGAAGTCCCGTTGATCAGCCCGAGGCCGTCACGGAGCTCCATTTTGAGCGGTTTAATGCCCTTTTCGGCCAATACATCGGCAGTTTTACGACGCAAACCATGTTCGTACACATACCCTTCACCAATCAGGTTCAGGCCCAGATGCGAGAGTTGCACAAGGTCGCCGCTGGCCCCTACACTACCATGCTCGAAGATTTCGGGCACCACACCATTATTCAGAAATTCTACCAGCTGCTTGATCACCGCGGTACTCACGCCGGAGTTGGCCTGCAAAAATGAATTGAGGCGCGCGAGCATGACGGCCCGTGCGTATATTTCGTTCAACGGCTTCCCTACCCCGCTCGAATGGCTGCGGATCAGGTTGTATTGCAGATTATTGAGCTGGTCGGTCTCAATACGGTATTGCGCCATCGGGCCAAAACCGGTATTGATACCGTATATGATTTTGTCCTTGGAGAAATTCGTTAAAAAAGCGAATGATTGGGATACTTGATGGAGGGTGTCTTCGGCTAAGATAAATTCCTTCTTTTCAAAAGCATACTGCTCGATCTGAGCTAATGAAATACGATTCATTTAGTGCTGGCGTAATTAAATATGGTGTAAAATAAATCTTTTTTTGCCGTTTAGGCAAACACGACCCGGTAAGCGGTTAACAGGCACGGAAGTTGCCTGAGTGATACAATTCATTAATTTTGTCGGACATTCACGTTTCCCCTGTCAATGCTAGGAGATTTACTATTAAGGCTAAACAAATTCCTTTCCAGTCACAAAGCCGCGTTTTTCCTTAGCCTGCTCGTCATTGTCAGTATCCTCTTGGCCGGTATTGCACGGCTAAAAGTAACCGAAAGTATTTTCGCGACGCTACCGAAGGGTAAAAGCTTCGAGGAGTTCAACCGTTTGGTGGAAAGTAAAAACATCATCAACCAGATCGTGTTTTCACTCGAAATCCCGGCTGACACGGATACGGAAGCCGCGCGGGAAATCGCCGAGAACTTCACCGATTCGCTCGGGCGCTATACCAACGGGTATGTGCGCAACATTCAGGCGGAGCGGCCGAATGTGCAGGAGGATGTGTACCAATATGTATACAGCCACTTCCCGCTGCTCATCGAGCCTTCCTATTACACGCATATTCAGGCACGCATTACATCCGACTCGATCCGTGCGTCGGTGGCATCCGCCTACAACCAGTTGCTCACGCCCGGTGGTTCATTCCTGAAACAATTTGTGCTGAACGACCCGCTCGGCATTACCGGCAGGTATTTCAAAGAGCTGAATGCCGCCAACAACTCCAACGCGATGGTGATGGACGACGGCATCATGTTCACCGCCGACCGCAAGCGTATCCTCATTTTCGCCTCCACCAGCTTCGATTCGGGCAGTTCCGACAAGAATGTGGCGCTTTTCGAGCTCATGGAGGCATTCAAAACCAAATGGAACCGGCAGCATCGCTATAACCATTTCTCCTATTTCGGTACGTTCGAAATCGCCGCGCGTAATGCGATGCAGGTGAAGCAGGACTCTTACTTCACGTCGTTTCTGGCACTGGCAGGCATTCTGGCGCTGCTGATCGCCTATTACCGCAAGCTGCTTATACCTATATATATTACAATGCCCGGGATTTTCGGGGCGCTGTTCGCATTGGGGATCGTTGGGTACGTCCGTCCGGAGATTTCGGGGATATCCCTCGCTACGGGCGCGGTGATCTTCGGCATTCTGCTCGATTACGCATTCCACTTTTTCACACACCTCAGGCATACCCATTCCATCCCCGTCGCCATTAAAGAAGTAAGCGGCCCTCTGCTCACGGGCAGTTTCACCACGGTAATGGCGTTCAGCGCGTTGCATTTCGCCAATTCAACCGTCTTGCAGGATTTCGGACTGTTTTCGTCGCTCGCCCTTTTCGGTGCAGCCGTTTTCACGCTCACGGCATTACCGGTCGTGCTTTCTGCGACACGTTTTGATATTCAGAAAATCCCGGGCGAGAACCGTTCTTTCCGCATTCCCACTATTCCGGATAAATGGCGCGGCATCACGCTCGCGGGCATTGGTGCGCTGACGATCGTATTCCTCTTTTTTGCCGGCGGTACCGAATTCGATGCGGGTTTTGAAAACCTCAGCATTCAGGACCCGGAGCTCAGCGGTCGGGAAGAAGCGCTCACGGGAATCAATCCCCGGAAACAGAAACGGGTCTACGTTTTTGCCTCGAACCCGCGCCGCGAAGTAGCCGAAAAGGTCAACCACAATGCCTGGCAAAAACTGGACGCATTACGCAGCGAGGGCCGCATTGTCAGTTTCGTATCCTCTGGTTCGCTGCTGATCCCACAGGACCTCAAACGCGAGCGGATGCGCCGCTGGCTGGATTTCTGGACGCCCGGCCGCGTCGACTCTACGTTCCGGGTATTCAATCAGGCTGCGGCGCAAAACGGGTTCAATGCCTACGCATTCAACGATTTCAAAGGCTGGATTGCCGGCCGGAGCACTTCCCATATCTCGCTCGACACGCTTTTCACCGAACTGGGCGTCGATAACCTGATTGATATCAAAGCTTCGGGAACGACATTCATTTCCACGGTAGTGGTGGATCAGACCAAACTAGCAGAAGTCAAACAAGAACTGCGGGCCATTCCGGGCGTCGAGCTTTTCGACCGCGGTGAGCTCGCGGGCGAGTTGCTGACCATGGTGAAGGACGATTTCAATTACCTGCTATTGATTTCGGCCTCGATTGTATTCTTCACACTGCTCGTCGTGTATGGCCGTATCGAGCTCACATTGCTGTCCTTCCTCCCGATGGTGATCAGCTGGATCTGGATTTTAGGCATTGCGGCCATTCTCGGTATCAAGTTCAACTTCGTGAATGTGATCGTGACCACATTCATTTTCGGCCTCGGCGACGATTTTAGCATTTTCGTGACCGACGGGCTTTTGAGTAAATACAGATCCGGCAAGGACACGCTGCGCTCCTACCAGGCCGCCATCGCATTGTCCGCGACGACGACATTGATAGGTACCGGCGTATTGATTTTCGCCAAACACCCTGCTATCCATTCGATTTCGCTCATCAGCGTGTTGGGCATTGTCTGCATCCTGTTCATATCCTTTGTGTTCCAGCCGGTTTTCTTCGATCTTTTTGTACAAAAACGCATCGCTAAAAAGAAGGCGCCCGTCACGATGCTGCCCTTCCTGATCAGCATTTCGAGCTTCACCTATTTCCTTTCGGGCTGCCTGTTTTTGCATTCCAAACTGGTAACCATTCTATTGCTGCCGATGTCGAAAAAGAAAAAGAAGGCGGCGATCAACAATTCGCTTTCTTTTTATGCCAAAACGGTAATTTACTCAGGCCCGCATGTGCGGAAGAACATCTCCGGCCGTGAAAACCTGGATATGAATAAGCCGGTGATCTTCATCGCCAACCATACCTCGTTCCTCGACATTCTGCTGGCCATTATGCTGCACCCGAAAATCGTGCTGATGGTGAAAGGCTGGGTGTACAAATCGCCGTTTTTCGGGCCCATTATCCGTTATGCGGGTTATGTGTACAGCGAGGACGGCCCGGAAGAAAATATTGAAAAAGTGCGTGCATTGGTCGCCGACGGCTATTCCATCCTCATTTTCCCTGAAGGCACGCGGTCGGAAGACGGTAACATTGCCCGCTTCCACAAGGGCGCATTCTACCTGGCCGAGCAATTGAACCTCGACATTCAACCCCTGTTACTTCATGGTGCACACGATGTGCTGCCGAAAAACGATTTCCTCATCCGCCCGGGTGCGCTCAACGTGCGCGTGCTCCCCCGCATTACGTATGCAGACGCCCGCTGGGGCTCGACCCTGCGCGACAAAACGAAGGCTATCGCCGCCTTCTACAAGCAGGAATTCGCCACATTCAAGTATGAAATGGAGGACACAGGTTATTTGAAACACAAAATTTTCACCAATTATGTTTTCAAAGGGCCGGTGCTCGAATGGTATTTTAAAGTAAAATGGCGGTTGGAAAGTGCGAATTTCACCTACTATAATGAACTGATCGGTGACCGAACGCGCATTCTGGATGTGGGGTGCGGGTATGGTTACCTGTCGTTTTTCCTGCATTACAAAAACGAAGAACGGGTAATCACGGGCATCGATTACGACGAGGACAAAATCGAAATCGCGGAAAACAGCTACAACAAAACCGACAACCTGCGGTTTGTGTACCAGGACATTATGGCCGCCGACCTCGGCTCGCAGGATGTCATATTCCTGAATGACGTACTGCATTACCTATCGGAAGAAAAACAGCGTGTTTTGCTCGACCGGTGCGCCGCGGCGCTCGCGCCGGACGGATTGCTTTTTATCCGAGACGGCATTACCGACCTGACCGCGAAACACGGGAATACGCAAAAAACGGAAGCATTGTCGACAGGTTTGTTCGCCTTCAACCGGAAAACGGATGATTTCCATTTCTTTTCATCCCGGGACATCCGCGACTTCGCAGCGCGGTATGGTTTTGGATATGAAATGCAGGAGCATTCATCGAACACTTCCAATGTACTTTTCGTGTTGCGTAAACTTACAGCCCGGCAGCCCGTAACCAGGCCGATTACTAACTAGCATTTCCCGAATAAATATTTAAATGCAAACTTCCGCCGTGCAAAAGGAATACGATTTTGTGATTGTTGGAAGCGGACTGGGCGGTCTGGCTTGCGCTACCATACTGGCCATGGAAGGTTACAGTGTGGTTGTATTGGAAAAAAACCACCAGATCGGCGGACATTTGCAGGTTTACAGCCGCGATAAGAGCATTTTCGATACCGGCGTACATTATGTAGGCGGGCTCGACGAAGGTGAAAACCTCTACCAGTTTTTCAAATACTTCGGCATTCTCGACAAGCTGAAACTAAAACGGCTGGACGACGACCAGTTCGACCTTATTCGTTTCGACGACGGCTGCGAATATGCCTATGCCCAGGGAATGGAGCATTTCGAACAGCAGCTCACCGCCTACTTCCCCGAAGAAGCGGATGCGATTCGCACCTATTGCAGCAAACTCAACGAAACTTGTGAGAAATTCCCGCTCTATAACCTGGAAACAGCCGGTGACAGCTACCTCACCGACGAAGGTGTGCTCTCGCTCAACGCCCACGACTACATTGCCTCCCTCACCGACAACGTGAGGTTGCGGAATGTACTGGCGGGCAGCAACCTCTTGTATGCCGGTGTGAAGCACAAAACGCCGTTTTACGTGCACGCGCTCATCATGAAAAGCTACCTTACGGGTGCTTATAAATTCGTGGATGGCGGCTCGCAGATCGCCATTCAGCTCAGCCGGGCGGTGCGGCAGCATGGCGGGGAGATTTACAAGCATAAAAAAATAGTGTCGGCCCATTATGATGAAAGAGGCCACATTACCGAGGTGGTTTGTGAAAACGGGGAGACTTTCCGGGGAAAAGAATTTATTTCTAACGTACACCCCGCCGTTACCATCGATATTTTCGGTCAGGAGCGATTCCTAAGCGTTTATAAAAACCGGGTCCAGACACTCGAAAACAGCATTTCCACATTCCTGGTGCATATTTCGTTTCGGGAAAACAGCTTTAAGTACCTCAATTACAATATTTACCAGCACCATATCGACGACGTATGGAACGGGGTTGAATACGACCAGGCCACCTGGCCGCAGACCTATTTCATTTGCACGCCTTATATTTCCAAAAAGGGGGAGTATGCTGATTCCATGTCGGTTATGTGCTACATGGACGCTTCCGAAACTGCGCAATGGGCCGGGACTTTCAGTACCGTGGCCGAGCCAGGCAAGCGGCATGCGGAATATGCGCAATTCAAAAAGGAGAAGGAAGCGCAGGTAATCGCGCGGCTGGAAACCGTTTTCCCGGGTATTTCCACCGATATCAAAGCCGTACATAGCGCGTCTCCGCTTACCTTCCGGGATTACATCGGCAATGGCAACGGCACGATGTACGGCATTCTCAAAGATTCGACTTCGCCGATGAAGACGCGGATTAATACCCGCACCAAAATTCCGAACTTGCACCTGACGGGGCAGAACGTTTCCTTGCATGGGATTTTAGGGGTGACCGTCAGCGCATTTGTAACATGCTTCTCATTTGTAGATAAAGAAAAACTCATTCAAAAAGTAAAAAACGCCTGAATATGCAAACTGTCGATGTGCTGGTTATTGGGGCCGGCCCTGCCGGAACTGTCGCGGCTTCTTACCTGAAAAAGCAAGGCTATGACGTCACGATCCTGGAAAAAGAGAAATTCCCCCGTTTCCAGATCGGGGAAAGCCTGCTCCCCTGCTGTATGGAGCACTTAACTGAAGCCGGGCTGCGGGAGGCGATAGAGCCATTGAACTTTCAGAAAAAAACGGGCGCAGCATTCATGCGCGGGGAAAAGCGGTGTGAGTTCCTTTTCGAAGACCAGTTTACCAAAGGCTGGACCTGGACCTGGCAGGTAAAACGGGCGGATTTCGACAGCAAGCTCGCGGAAGCTACCCGTGAAAAAGGGGTGGATGTCAACTTCGAATGCGAGGTTACTGCCGTACAATGCGGTCCCGAAAAGCAGATCGTCGATTACAAAGACGCCGAAGGCAATGCGCACCGTATTGAAGCTAAATTCATCATCGATTCGAGCGGCTATGGCCGTGTTTTGCCAAGACTATTCGATTTGAGCAAGCCGTCGGCATTCACGCCCCGGGGCGCGGTTTTCTCGCATTTAGAAGACAAAAACCGCACTGAAACCGCCAGCAACAACATTTTTGTGCATTCGTTCGACAACAATAAGTCGTGGATCTGGGCGATCCCGTTCTCCGACGGATCGACATCCGTGGGTATTGTCGGCGATCGTGAAAGGATCGAAGCACTGGCCGAAAACAATGGCGAAGGGTACAAAGCATTTATCCGGAACTTCGAAGACCTGCATGGCCGCTTTGCTGATTCGCAGCTCAAATTCGAGCCTCGGGCGATCCTGGGTTACTCGATCGGTGTTACGAAAATGTCGGGCGAAGGTTTTGTTCTTTCCGGCAACAGTACAGAGTTCCTCGACCCTATTTTCTCCTCAGGGGTAACATTCGCAACCGCTTCCGGTTTGCTTTCCGCCAAAATGACGCACAAGCACTTGCAAGGCGAGGCTGTCGATTGGAAAAAGGACTACGAAGAAGTGATTCAGAAAGGCATCGACGTGTTCCGTAGCTACGTGAGCGGCTGGTACACCGGTGATTTCCAAACCATTGTATTTGCGAAACATATCGACGAGGACATCAAGCGCCAAATCTGCTCGGTACTCGCCGGCTACGTTTGGGACCAGAGTAACCCGTTCGTAAAAAAGCACGATACCATCCTGCCGACGCTCGCGAAAGTGATTAGAATGAAGGAAAAAGCGGAAGAGGCGGGCCAGATCTGATCTAGGCCCCTAGCAATATAAACCCGTGCTGCGAAGCTTTATAATGATTGTAAATCAGGATATGCTTCGGAGTGCGGGGATTTTTTTGTGCCCACACGCACGCCTCAGGCACGCGCTTACCCGCGAGCACCTGCGCACCCATCCACGTCGCGAACGCGGAACCCGTGGGATAATCGCCCACCATATTTTTGTAGGTATAGATGTTGGCTCCTTCAAACAATGCTTTTTGGAGATTGAAATACCAGTGATCGGTCCGGTTATCGCCACTGATACCCATGATTACCGCATCGATGTCGGCGGGTTGCAGGCCATTTCTCTGCAGAAAGGCATTCACCACCGGCGCCAGCTCCTTTTCAGCCAGATTATTGCTTTGAAATACATCCCGGATCTGCGCGATGGTATTGTCGGCACGTTCCGCATCCACAATGAACATCGCCGCCCCCTCCCCGTTTGCGGAGCCTGGGGAATCAAGTGTAAATAGGTTTTCCGACGTAAAATGGCCGGTTTTGAAAGAGCCTGCGAGCAGGTCGATGTTATGGTTGTAATCTGAGATTTCCTCAATGCTTCCGACCAGGAACGTTTTGCCACGCTTTTCCTCCAATAGTAGCATGGTATCCAGCAATGCCGCTTCGAATGCCAGTCCCTTATGTACGTGGGTAGTATTGTAGCCGGTGGTCTTGCTCATCAATGCAAGGTTACCCGCCACGGCGTTGGGTGTACTTTGCACGAAATTGGTTGGCGTTAGTGTGCCTTCGTTATAGTCGACAATCTGGTTCAGGAATTTTAAACAATCTTCGAGACCGCCATTGGCGGTACCCAGCACAATTCCTTCGATCTGCGCATGCTGAATGAGCGGAAGGCCTGCTCCTACACCCATCCGTACCGCCTTACCCATTCTCCGGAGCAACCCGGCGGGGATAAGCGGCCCATAGGCAGGTTCAATCGCAATGTACCTGTCACCTTCATGCACTTTGATGTCGCCTTCAAAAAAAGCATTATCAAAAGTGCGCTGGGGCGATATACAGGCTGAATCGGTAATATACATTCTTGAAAATTAACTCTGGTGGTTGCGGCAAACGATTTGCGGCAAACGATTTGCGGCTAACGTGCGTCGGCGATAAACTTCGCGATTTCGCTGGCGTATGCATCGGCGTAACTTGTCTTTTCCGTTTCGGTCCAGCCCAGTTCGCGCGCCATCAGATCAGCAACAACCGGCAGGGAGTTTAAGGTTTCATCCCAGTCGGTAATTTCGAGGCGGATACGGCGCGCCAGGAAGTCGCGGGGTGTTACCACCATCTCATTCCGAACGGCGTGCACCACTTCGGCACGGATGTACGGATAGGATTGACTAAGTCTTTCTCTCAGCTGCGCATCCTCGCGTGCGAGCGACGCTACTGTATGTGCCCGGGAGCCGTATTTGCGTACCAAATGTCGCGCAATGTCCTCCGGCAAGGCATATTGCGCCTGGATATCCTGCCAGCTTTTGGCCTGGTAGTTTTCGCCCCCGGCCAATATGTAATCTGCTGTTTTACAAGTGCCACCGTGGCCGAGGATTTTGGCGGCCTCGTCGATGGTATCCTTTGCCATAAGGCGATAGGTCGTCCATTTACCTCCGAGCAGACTCACTAGTCCGGAAGTTTCGTCGAGTTCCACTTCGTGATCCCGCACCAGGCTTTTCGTCGATTTCGATGGGTCGGCAGCCAGCAATGGCCGCAATCCCCCGAAACCAGCCCGCAATTCGCTCGGGTCGATCGGCTTGGCCAGATAGGGATTCAATGTAGCGGCGAGGTATTCCCTCTCCGCGCGGTTGAGCGTCGGTTCCGCACCGATCTCGTCGCATTCGGTATCAGTCGTTCCAATCATCGTCGAGCCTTCAAACGGAATGGCGAATACCACGCGGCCGTCGGAAGTTTTCGGGATCAGCATGGCATATTCGCTGTTCAGCGTGGTGTGGGGCAATGCCAGGTGCACGCCTTTGCTCGGTCGTATGCGTTCGTTCAGCGCCGCATTCGCCATGAGTCTGATATGATCTGAAAACGGGCCGGTACAATTGATGATCAACTTCGCACGAATCGTTAACGCATTACCAGTTATTGTATCCGTGGCCTGCACGGCCTCCAATTTGCCGTTAGTATCTTTTTCAAATCCGTTTACTTCCACATAATTGGCTACCGCCGCACCATTTTCCGAGGACGATTGCGCCAATGCGAGGCAATACCGCGCGTCGTCGAGTTGGCCGTCGTAGTAAAGCACACCGCTATGCAGTTTCTTCCGGTCGAGCGTCGGGATTTTATCCAGCACCTCCTGCTTGTTGAGCCATTTGCTTTTCGGCAACGTATCATTGGTAGCGAACGTGTCATAGAGCGACAGGCCGATCTTGAAATACAAGCCTTCGAACCACGAGTTGACCGGCGTCATCAATGCTAACGGACGTGCAAGATGCGGCGCATTTTTCAACACAATGTGTCGTTCTTCCAATCCGTGCCTTACCTGTTTGAGCTGCGCGAAATCAAGTTTTTTAAATGCCTGTTCCAAATAGCGTACACCGCCATGGATGAGCTTGGTGGAGCGTGAGGATGTTTCGGAAGCGAAGTCCTTTTTATCGATCAGGGCAACCTTATATCCCCTTAAAACCGCATCCAGGGCACATCCCGCCCCGCTGGCACCTGCGCCGATGATACAGATATCGAACAATTCATTTTGTAACCTGGCAAGCGATATGGTGCGGTTCATTGAGACTTAATGCAGATTCAGCGTAGTTGAGACCAGCTGCAAAAGTACAAAGTTGCGCCGGGAAAAACCCATATTATCAAATCAATATGCGTTGGCAATTTTGGTATAATAATTGCATCTTACCAGCAAGAAAGTTAACATTAGCGCTACCTTTCATTCACAAACTCAAATCTATTATCTAACCAAAACCAACAAAACATGGGCTTAATCTCTTTTATCAAAGGCGTTGGAGAAAAAGTATTCGGTGGTAAAGATGCTCCCGCAGCAGCTCCCACCCCGGAAGCAGAACCGCTGCGCGCTAGTGCATTGCTCGCGCACGTGAAGTCGCTCGGACTTGCCTATAACAGCCTGACCGTGAAAACGTCGGGTGACACCGTTACCCTTGAAGGCGAAGTTGCCAAGCAGCAGGACGCCGAAAAAATCGCATTGGCGGTAGGGAATGTGGAAGGTGTGGGCGTGGTCGACAACCGTCTGCAGGTAGCCACTCCTGAGCCCGAAGCCACTTATCACACCGTGGTAAAGGGAGATACCCTCTCCAAAATCGCCCAGACTGTATACGGCGACATGATGAAGTACCCGATCATCTTCGAAGCCAACAAGCCTATGTTAAAGGATCCGGATCTGATTTATCCAGGACAGGTATTGCGGATACCGGCATTGTAATGAAATTGACCGCCGTCGGCCGTCAGTGGTCGGCGGTCAGTTAGTCTACCACGGCACAATAAACGAAAAAAGGACAACCCTCACGAATTGTCCTTTTTTCATATCGTATCGAAACGCTTAGTCTTCCGCCGCAACAACGTTCAGGGTAACTTTGTGTTTCACTTCTTTGTGAAGGTCGATCAATGCGGAGTAAGAACCGATTGATTTCACGTCATCAACAGTGATTTTCTTACGGTCGATATCGAAGCCTTTTGCTTTCAGGCTGTCGGCAACTTGTGTGTTGGTCACACGTCCGAAGATACGGCCGCTTTCACCTACCACAGTTTTGATATCGATTACCAGGTCGCCGATCGCCGTTGCGATATCTTCTGCGTCCTTTTTCAGCTTCTCAGCTTTGTGCGCAGCCTGACGCACGTTTTCAGCAACGATTTTGCGGTTCGACTCGTTAGCGAGCAACGCAAAACCTTGCGGGATGAGGTAGTTACGACCGTAACCTGCTTTCACAGTTACGATATCGTTCTTGTAACCTACCCCAGCAATATCCGTTAAAAGTATGATTTCCATTATGATAGCTCTTTACTGTATTATTTCAATTGGTCAGCAACAAACGGCAACAGGGCCAGGTGACGTGCTCTTTTGATTGCCTGTGATACTTTGCGCTGATATTTCAGGCTGGTACCGGTAAGGCGGCGCGGAAGGATTTTACCTTGCTCGTTTACAAGTTTCAGAAGGAAATCCGGGTTCTTGTAATCGATGTATTTGATGCCTGCTTTTTTGAAACGGCAGTATTTTTTGCGGTTAATGTTTTTTTCAACCGGCTCGTTTACGAGTGACATAGCTTATGCGTTTTCGGTTTTTGACTCAGTTGCTTCTTCTTTCTTCTTGCCTACCAGACCCTTACGTTTCTTCTCGTTGTAAGCAATTGAATGCTTATCCAGGGCGATAGTCATAAAACGCAAAACGCGCTCGTCACGACGGAACTCGGTTTCCAAAACATCCACCACGTTTCCTTCGTTCGCAGTATATTCTACTACGTGATAGAAACCAGAGTTTTTCTTTTGGATGGGGTAGGCCAGCTTACGCAATCCCCAGTTTTCTTCATGTACAATCTTAGCACCGTTTGAAGTGATGATTGTCGTGAATTTTTCAACGGCGTCCTTTGCCTGGGCCTCAGACAAAATGGGAGTTAGAATGAACACCGTTTCATATTGCTTAGACATACGGTAATTGGTTATTGTATGATAAATTAAAAACCTCATCCTGACACAATGATCAAAATGAGGGTGCAAAAATAGGGCTTGAAATTTAAAATTCCAAGCCCTGCAATGACTTAACCAAAACTACGGGCTATTATCTGACCGTAAAGTCGCCCTGGCCTATCTTGAAACCTTCACTATACAGCTCGATTACATATTTTCCGTCTTTCATCGGAATGCCGCCGCGACCGTAGAAAATATCCACCGACTGGCCTGTATTGGTAAAGCTAACTGTTTGTTTAGAACTGTAAATCAATTCTTTACCATTAAACATGAATGACCCGGAGCCGGTAGCCATGTCTGAAAGTACTGCTCCGTCCGGATCGAGTACACGCAGGTAAATGTCTTTCTCGTTTTGCTTTGCCACCGCATTTTCCGCCAGTTTGAAGTTTACTCTCAGCTTATCGATGCGTTTTGCCTTGTATTTGCCGCCTTCGCGCTCTTTGCCTTTGGAAGAAACCGCATTCACGCTCACATTCTCGGCGTGGAGTGCGGAAGCCAGCGTTACTTTATCAGCAAGCTCTTTGTTTTGAGCCGAATATGTCGACACCGAATCCGCAAGTAGCTGTTTCTCCGATTCCAGACCGGTCACTTTTTGGTTCAGCTCCTCGTTTTTTGTGGTGGCAATACCCAGTTCCTGCTTCAAACGGGCAATCTCGCCATCCTTTTCAGACAATACCGATTCGTAGTTCTTGATCTTCTGGTTATAATTAGCAGCCGAATACGTACTGGCATTTTTGAGCTCTTTCTTATCTTTTTCAAGCTGGGCTTTCAATGCGACCAGTGAATCCACACTTCCACCCAGTTTCTGGATTTCAGCGATTTTAATGTCAAGCTCCGTGGAAATGGAATCCAGTTTGGTTTTAATGGAAAGTACCTCTTCGGTTTTGGCGGTAATGATCTCGTCCTTCGCGAGGTTTTCCTGTTTCTCGTGGTATATAAAGTACACAAGCACCAAATTAAGCAACAGCAAAACGGCCAATGCGGCCCATAGGAGAGTTTTTCTGTCTTGCTTTTGTTCCTGGTTGTAGTCCATACAGAAGGTTAAATTTTGAATTTAGTTGGTAAAAGAAGTATGTTTTTTTCAATTTTGAAACACGCAAACCCCGATTTATAGCGTCCGGTCAATAAATTCCTGATTTAACCGGTTAATTATCAATTTTTTAGTATCTCCACATGCCTTCCATAGCCGACAATCTGGCCCAGATACAACAAGGACTACGCCCTGAGACACGCCTGGTAGCAGTTACAAAAACCAAACCAACCAGCCTGCTGACCGAGGCTTACGAGGCCGGAGCGAGGCTTTTTGGCGAAAATAAGGTGCAGGAAATGGTGGCCAAATACGAGGAGCTCCCCAAGGATATCGAATGGCACATGATCGGGCATTTACAGACCAACAAGGTGAAATACATGGCACCTTTTGTAAACCTGGTGCATTCAGTCGATAGTTTCAAGCTGCTGAAAGAAATCAATAAGGAAGCCAAAAAGAACGACCGGATAATCGACTGCCTTTTGCAAATCTACATTGCAAAGGAAGAAACCAAATTCGGCCTTTCGGAAGATGAAGCATTGGAGATCATCACCTCCGCTGAGCTCGCTACATTAACTAACGTGAGAATTGCCGGTTTAATGGGCATGGCTTCCAATACCGACGATCTCGACGTGGTCAGATCCGAATTCCGCGGACTAAAAAATACCTTCGAATCCTTCAAAACCCACGAAAATAGCCAGGTTGCGATGCGTGAGCTCTCTATGGGCATGAGCGGCGACTACCTCATCGCACAGGAAGAAGGCAGCACGCTTGTTCGCGTAGGAAGCGCGATTTTCGGCTCACGATAGCACGCGGGGCGCATTATCCGCGCTCTTTTCGAGCACTGATCGCACCTGCTCCTGCACAAACTCGAACGGAAGCTGTGCACAGGGCAAGCCCGCCTGCCTCACCAGCAACGCATTCTCCTCCCGGCCGTATTGACCCGAATACGGATTGTAATTCAGGAAGTTATTAAGCGCCCCCATCAGGATAATGCCGAAGGTCCCCGTGGCATTGCCCAAATGCGAAGGCCCGCTGTCGAGTCCGATGAAGAACGATGCACGGCGGATCACTTCCGCGGTTTCCAGAATGCTCAGCTGCCCGCAGAGGTTCCGGTATGCGGGTGTTTTCACATTCAAATTACTCTCCAAACCGATTTCAACCAGCTGGTAGTCATATCGTTCCGCCAGCCAATGCACCAACTGGTTCCAGCGTTCGGCCGGCCAGTCTTTGGGCTCGTAGTTAGATCGGCAATGCATAACAATGTATTTTCCGGGTAACCCGAGGCTGTCCACTTTCGCTTTGTGGGACGGTTGCAGATACAAACGCGGCTGGTCGTCGGCCGGAAAAGCTGCCTTGGGAGGAATGAGGTCGCCCGTCTGCGCGAACACTTGCAGCAGGTTGCCGTAATCGAAGTAGTTAAGCACGTTGATATCCCGCTTCAATGCCACAGGATTTTCAGTAAACACCTGGCATTTAGGGCAGTGGTTGTTGTTCCTGAATTGTAGTTCAAAAACTTTGTCAAACACGTTCCCTTCCAGCAATACCCGCCGCTCGGTGACGCAAAACTCTTTGAAAACCTCATCGACATTCGGGTTATGGCTCACCAGCTCTGCAAAACCGGGCTTCACAAACCATACAATGTGCGCATCCGGATATTGCTCACGCACGTAACGAGAGATCGGCTCAGCCGCCACAATGTCCCCAAAATGCTCCGTACGAATGATTCCGATCAGTTCCCTGCCTTGTTTCAGCCCCTGTTTCACGCCGCGGAAATGGGCCCGGGCCTGCCGGCCTTTTAAATGCGCCTTGGCAATGTGTGTATATTTATGATAGCGGTGTGTCCACAGCTGTATGAAGCGTTCTATGGTCATTGGTCAAATCGTTTCCCCTGTGATCAGCATCCGGGAATGCCTTTCCGAAGCGCGCAAGTTAATAAAATTGGCATAAAGAGTTGGTCGCGCTTTCGCCCGGGCCTAACTTTACCGGACCGATTTGCTTGCATTCTACTAAACGGCAAATGGCTTTTTTTACAATTTAACCAATCCCTAATACCGGTTTACGATATGAAATTCATGATACAGGCAGGCGGCATCCTTGGCGCGCTGGCCGTTTCCCTCGGCGCATTCGGCGCACATGCATTAAAAGGAATGCTGGAAGCTTCGGGCCGCACCGAAACGTTTGAAACAGCCGTGAAATACCAGTTTTACCACGCACTCGCGATGGTGCTCGTGGGCATACTCATGCAGCGCGCAGGCGAAGATGCGGTGAAGTTGCTGGGCTGGTCGGGTAATGCATTCGCGGTGGGCGTGATCATCTTCTCGGGCTCGCTGTATGCGATCTGCTTCACGGGCATTACCAAATTCGGGGCAACCGCACCGATCGGCGGGCTCGCACTGATCGCAGGCTGGGTGTTGCTGATTATGGCGGCGGGAAAATTTTGAATGAATGAATGAATGAATGAATTTCGAATGATTGAAGGATAAACGGTCAGGAGGTCAGGGAGTCACTTGTTGTGAATATTGAAACAATAAATGACCATCATGACAATGCCTGACACATTCACTCATTCACTCATTCAATCATTCAAAATTAACTATCCCCGCGACAGCGTAAACGGTCTCTGCGCGTCGATTTTCAGGAAAATGAAAAGAAGTACGGAAAACGACCACAACGACGACCCCCCATAACTGAAAAAAGGCAACGGGATACCGATAACGGGCATCAGCCCGATGGTCATGCCTACGTTGACCAGGAAGTGGAAGAAGATAATCCCGGCCACACAATAGCCGTACACCCTCGCGAAACGGCTCCGCTGTCGCTCGGCGAGCACTACAAGCCGGGAAATCAATGCAACAAAAAGAAACACCACGATGGTCGTTCCCACGAAGCCGTGTTCCTCTCCCACCGTGCAGAAAATAAAGTCGGTGCTTTGCTCGGGTACGAAATCGAATTTGGTTTGGGTGCCCTGTAAAAAGCCTTTACCCCAAAGCCCGCCGGAACCGATCGCAATTTTGGACTGGATCACGTTCCAGCCGATACCGCGCGGGTCGGAATCAGGGTCGAGCAGTACCATAATGCGGCCTCTCTGGTGCTTTTGAAGCACATTATTCATAAAGAAATCTACCCCGAACACAATCCCGATCATCACAAAAGCCACGATGATCGTAGCCCAGAGCCCGCCCCGGCGACGCGTCATGACGGGCATCAGCCAGATCACCAACCCCGCGATCACAATAATGGCCCCAGCGATATACCATTTCACAAAAAGCAATGTTATGATCAGCAAAGCCGCACCGATCATCCCGATCGCCGGAATAAAACCGGGCATCCCTTCGCGGTAAAGAACGATCGCAAAAGAGGCGAAAACCAGCATGGAACCCGTTTCATTCGATAAAAGGATCAGAAATGCGGGTAATGCGATAATCCCCATGATCGGGTAATAGTCCTTCAATTTCCGGTTGAGGCTTATCGCCGGATCGCTCAGGTATTTGGAGATGGCCAGGCTCACAGCCAGCTTCGAAAACTCGGCCGGTTGCAACGAAAAGCCCCCCAGTTTGATCCAGGAGCGCGATCCATTGATGTTAGACCCCGCAAACAGCACTACCACCAGCAGGAATATCACCACCGCATAGATTACAAAAGAGAATGTCTCGTAAAACTTGTAATCGATCACGAGGATACAAATGATCAATAGCGCGGCCGTCCCGATCCACATCAGCTGTTTACCGGCGTTGTTCGACAAATCGAACATATTCGTGTGCGCTTCGGGATTGTAAACGGCGGCATAGATATTCAACCAGCCAATCATCAGGCAAGCGATGTAGATCAGCACCACCATCCAGTCCACGTTCTTGGTAATCGGCTTGCTTTCAGCCATTTCAATATCGGTTTATAAGTTCTTAAAGTGCTTTTTAATGGCTTTGCTTCGGCAAGGTTATCGGTCCCCTCATCGCAGCCGGGTTCGCCGGATGGGGTGCGCCCGGCAGGCGGTTGGCCGGATCGTTCGGATCGCCGGTCGGCTTCTTCACCTCCTCGGTTTTCTTCTTCGTTTCCGTTTCGCCTGGCTTTTTCGTCGTCGGCAGCACTACCTTGCTCATCAGATCGAGCTTCATCATGCGTTCTTCCAGCGCCTTGTTGGTCACTTTGCGTGACAGGTATTTT